>ENA-OPBG01000001-OPBG01000001.1-human-gut-metagenome-genome-assembly--contig:-NODE-1-length-639217-cov-12.912700_pt1 | contig 639217 bp, 495 predicted proteins | sample MGYA00241065_ERZ501446 | MGnify/ENA primary metagenome ERZ501446 (study PRJEB25962, sample SAMEA2042632) | human gut metagenome | biome: human gut; feature: human-associated habitat; material: faeces...
TTGAGTTTCAACCTTGCGGCCGTACTCCCCAGGTGGATTACTTATTGTGTTAACTCCGGCACGGAAGGGGTCAGACCCCCCACACCTAGTAATCATCGTTTACAGCGTGGACTACCAGGGTATCTAATCCTGTTTGCTACCCACGCTTTCGTGCCTCAGCGTCAGTTAAAGCCCAGCAGGCCGCCTTCGCCACTGGTGTTCCTCCCCATCTCTACGCATTTCACCGCTACACGGGGAATTCCGCCTGCCTCTACTTCACTCAAGCTCTACAGTTTCAAATGCAGTTTATGGGTTGAGCCCATAGATTTCACATCTGACTTGCAAAGCCGCCTACGCACCCTTTACACCCAGTAAATCCGGACAACGCTTGCTCCCTACGTATTACCGCGGCTGCTGGCACGTAGTTAGCCGGAGCTTATTCATTAAGTACCGTCAATTTTCGTCCTTAATAAAAGAAGTTTACAATCCGAAAACCTTCATCCTTCACGCGGCGTTGCTGCGTCAGGGTTGCCCCCATTGCGCAATATCCCCCACTGCTGCCTCCCGTAGGAGTCTGGGCCGTGTCTCAGTCCCAATGTGGCCGTTCAACCTCTCAGTCCGGCTACCGATCGCGGTCTTGGTGAGCCGTTACCTCACCAACTAACTAATCGGACGCGAGTCCATCTTCAAGCGATAAAATCTTTGATATCAAAACCATGTGGTTCCGATATATCATGCGGTATTAGCATTCTTTTCAGAATGTTATCCCCCTCTTGAAGGCAGGTTACTCACGCGTTACTCACCCGTCCGCCACTAAACTAAATCAAATTCATTCCGAAGAAATCTTTCAAAACAGTTCCGTTCGACTTGCATGTGTTAGGCACGCCGCCAGCGTTCGTCCTGAGCCAGGATCAAACTCTCTAAAATTTGTATCTCAACAGCCTTTCGACTGTTCAAATCAATTTCAGAGCTTTAATCGCTCATTGACGAATATGTCACTGACTATATCCGTAATTTCCTGATGTATTTTAGTGTACATCTCACTGTAATTCTTTGAGCTTTCCTCAAAGTCATTACGGGTTTCTTTACTAATTATCTCGTTGTTCAATTTTCAAGGTCCTATGTTCACTTTGCACAAGAAAAACTTGATTCTCTCTTTTGTTTTAAGAGGATTTGTTGTTTTCCTTCGCGGAACATTGTCTATTATATACCTTTTTCAAGAAAAGTCAACCCCTTTTTTCAAAAAAATTCAATTTTTTTGAAAAAACTTTTCGCCTTGTGGATTTTCAAACAAAATTCTTTGTTTTACCACAATATCTTGTGTGAGCTGAAAATACACAAATCTGCATTTTAAAAAATCTATTGTATTTTCTCTTTCTATAATATAAAATAGAAATATAAATTAACATCTCGGAGGGAATTTTATGAATTACCAAAACTCCTATTATCCTTATCACCAGAATGTTCAGGTGCTTAAAGGATTCTTTGCAAAACCGCTTACATTGATATGCGGAATTGTGGCAGGACTTTCTGCTATACTCGGAACGGTTAAGTTTAACTCCGGATCAGGCAGTACAAATATTTCTGTATCAGCAGGTGCAGGCAGTTCTCTTTCCATTCTCTTGTGCATTGCACTTATCTTTCTTTATGTTAAATCCCGTTCAAACGACCCTATGCCGTTTGGCGGTATGGTAACGCTTATAAAGATATATGCCATTATAGGTATAATTGCAACAGGTATCGCTATTCTTGCAATGACAGGACTTACTATTGCCATTAGGCTATTTTTAGATGATGCTTTAAGATACTTTATTTTGTTCGCAATAATTATTGCACCGTTTATTCTGATAACGCTTCTGCACTCTATTGCAATGCTTATGTGGTCAAACTCAATTAGGAAAGGTGCTACATCGGTTTATCTTTCAAGCAGAGGTTCAATACTTCTCGCTGTAACTTCAATTCTTCTTGCTGTAGTAGGAATAGCAACAACAATTGCCATGGCTATATATATAAATTTGTACAGCTACGAGATTTCCGAACTTCTTCGTCAGCTTGCAGACGAGTATCCGAGCTTCCATTACAACAACGCTTTTGATGGTAATACCGCCATTGGGTCAATATTCCTTTCCGCTGCAACTGTTGTTATGGTAATCAATTCGGTTCTGTCTGCTGTTTTTTACGGACTGTTCGCTGCTCTTGCAATTTCCTATCATATGTATATTAAGAAATACACAATGGGTATAAATCTCGGTGCAGCTCAGGCTTATGAGCCTACAGCAGAGCAAAGCAATGTTCCTGTGCCGCCTGTTGCCCCTGTAACAAATGAAATGCCGACAAACAACAGTCAGCCTGCTCAGCAGCCGATTGATTTTCAGCCTCAGAGCGTTGATTTCGGCTCAATGAACACTGATTCTGATGACAAGCCGAAAACTACTCAGTTTGAAAATCCGTATATGCAGGCTGTTGCCGATGACACAAGCGATATGCCTAAGGAAATCACCTGTCCGAACTGCCACACAAAATGCAATCCTACTATGAAATTCTGCGGCAACTGCGGAACAAAGCTTAAATAAAAAACGCTATATATATAGAAAAAGCGGAGGTTGAATTTAATCAATCTCCGCTTTGTTGCATCACAAATTATTTACATATATAATGTTACTTTTTGAAAGCCTTAAAATCCTTGATAACCTGCTCACGGTGCTTGTAGTTATCCTTTGTTTTATCGGGATTTGTCTTATCAATTGAAGCGTCAGTATAAATCATAAGATAGTTCCCGTTGTCAGAAAGGTAGGCTGTAACGCTTGGAAGTCCGTAGATACTGAATGTACCGTCAGCCTTAACAGAGTTGAGAATCTTATTTGCAGTATCGTTAGTAGCCTTTGTATTGTAGTAGTAAAGCTCAATTGTGATATTAGCACCGGAATAACTTGCAGCAAACTTTTTGCCCTCTGCAGCACCGATAGCAGACGCGTCCATCTTAATGCTGTTATCCTTATTGTCAATGTACTGCTTTGCAACAAAATAATCAACAAGACCGTCAAGGTTATCGCTGTACTTTTGGTCGCTGACCGATGATGTCGTTGGCTGAGTGCTGTCCTCGCCATTCTGCGAAGAACTGTTACTGTCTTTATAAAGTGCGTCATTATAGCTGCAGCCTGCTGCAGTAACCGCAAGAATACCTGCACATAAAATTGCTGTAAGAATTCTCTTCATAATATTTTTCCTTTCGGTTAATTCTTTCATTCTCTCATAAGCACAATACATTATACAGCATATTTTCCGATAAATCAATATATAAATCAAAAACAATAGGCAGATACCGAAGTACCTGCCGTTGTTATGTCTGTATTTTATTATCTAACTGTATTCACGAACTATGTTCGAGGCTCTCGCCTTACATTGTATTAAAGTCAATCTCGGGATTCATAGTTCTGATTATGTCAAGACTATCTTCACGAACTAAAATTAACACGAACTAAAATCAACCTACGATGTAGACATTTACATTTCGTCTGCCAAAGTTTACACATTCATCATATGTGTTGTAGAAGCAGTCAACAATTGCAGTTCCTGCCATAAGCGCTCCGCCTGTGTCAACGGCTGTTGCATAGCCGTAAACAAAGCTGCCGTCTGTTGAAACAATGTAAAGCTTTGAACCGTACGGGATAATGTTCGGATTTACCGCAACACCGCCGTGATAAGCTGTTACACCTGTGGCTGTAAGTGAACCTGCCGGAGCAGTATACGCTGTGCCCGAACCTGTAACAACCGATGAGTAAGCAACTGTGTTGCCGTTCATATCTGTAAATGTGCCTGCCGGATTGCTGACATTAGAACCCTTTGTTCCCATAAGCACAACCTTGTCAACGGGCTCTTTTGTAATTTTAGTATCGACAATTTCGGATGATACCTTTTTGCCGTCAATGTACTTGCACCTCTTTGTAACAAGAGCCTCGCCCTTTTTACCCTCGGTCTGAACCTTTGTTTTGCCAAGCTCAACATCTTTTGAGTTCTTCTTGACAGTTTCAAAGTCAACGGACTGAGTTTCGGTTTCGTTCTTGTAAGTCACACGCTTGATAACGATTTTGTCGGCATCTTCAATATTGCTGTTTCTGTCAACATTGAGAATGTCATCATCTGAAAGCTTGTAGCCGAGTTCTGCGAGAACATCGCAAACATTGCCGTTTGGAACATAAACGCTGTCTGTTTTGCCGTCAGCAGTAATCGAAAGCTTTTTGCCTTTGTAAATCTTCACTGTAAGATTTTCTGCAATCGGTGTTGAAAGTGCCGGCTCAACAACCTCGTCATACGCAGGTGTGATTCCTGTTCTTTCAAGCACATCGGCAACAGTGCCTTTTGCAAGACTTATACTGCGGTGTTCACCGTTGCAGTCGATTTTGATTTCAACAGCCTTGAGCATACTGCTTGTAAAACCTGTTTCGCCAAGTCCTGCATAAATAATGTCGCCGTTTGCAAGCTCCACACCTTCTGTTGTTACAGTTTGCTTTGCGTCTGCGTCAAAATTAGCGGCAGCAGCCACCGTATAAACTGAACCTGTAACAATTGCAGCTGCAAGTGCAAAAGTCATTACAGAACGCAGGGGGCGAAAGTTCTCTTTCTTTTTCTGCATAATAAATTTCTCCTGACTTGCAATTTTCGGGGGCCTGTTTTGCATTGAAAATTGCATATTTTATTCATAAACCTTCATCAAAGAGCCGTCTTGCTCTTTACAGGCACACATTATAAAGCTGCGTTTTGTGAATGTCAAACTATAGAAGAACTGATTTTTTGTGAAATTTCACAAGAGTTTCGCCTTTATTTTCTATTTTTGCAATATAATCTTGTTTCTCAATAGGAATTATCCTGCAAATTTCTATGCAATTTGCAAGAAATTCACTTTTACCATTTCGTTACCACTTTGTAACCGTTTTGTAATCGCTTTCACATAAAGAAAAATAGTCGATAAAACAGGCATTTTTGATGCTCAAAAAGCAAAAAAGCGAAACCAAAAATGACCTCGCTTTTAAAGATAAATTTACAACTGCAAAATCGTGCATTTGCTTATATATTTTTGTCGGAATACGCCTTTCTGTATTCCGTAGGAGTGATGCCGTTGATTTTTTTGAACACCTTTGAAAAGTAGAGCTGATCGGAAAAACCCACTGATAATGCAACATCTTTGATCTGAGCCGAAGTATTGCTCAGCATTGTGCAGGCTCTTCTTATTCGACACCAATTTATGTATTCAATTACCGACATACCTGTTTCCTCCTTAAAAAGGCGGTAAAGATAGGTGCGGTCAATCTGAATTTTTTCGGCAACACTTTTTACAGTGCAGTCCACCTCACGAAAATTTCTGTCTATATAATCTCTCGCCTGCATAACATAATTTGTTTCGGTCGATTTTTGGCTCGGATAATATTGCAGATAGTACGACAACAGTATCAGCACCTTGCCGTTGGTTCTACAGGCTGAATATACTGTTTCGGTTGATGAATCACTGACATCAAAGTACTGAAAAAAATTGTCAACAGGCAATTCGGGTGCAACGGGACGATTCTTTGAAAAATCGGTGCGGCTTATCATTACGGCAATTTCAAAACCCTTAATTTCAACCCATTTGTACTCAAAAATATTGTTCGGATATGCCGCAATTTTTATGCTTGAAAACGGGAAAAGCATAACGGAATTTCCTCGTTTTACAGGATATTTTACACCGTCAATAATAAAAATTCCCTTACCCGCCGTTACAAGGAATATTGCATAGGTTTCACGCATTGCAGGCTTGATTTCAAAACTTTCCTTTGAAAATCTCTTACCGCTTGAAACGCATATATTTGACAGTGCCTTATAATCGTCACTTTTTTTCACAAAATCACCTCAAATACAACATTTGTCCATAATTGCATAACATATTTATATAGATTTTCGCACATCTTCGAGTTATAATTATGTTATTATACAACAATTTTGCATTTTTGACAACAGGGAATTCGGAGTGAAACATATTGAATTATAAGTACGAAATAATAAATTATGACCAAAACACACCTGCCAAGGTCATGTATCTTAACCTTTCTTCTGAAACGCATAAGACCGAGCTGCACTGGCACAGAGAGCCAGAGCTTGTTTATGTTATCGAAGGTCAGGCAGAGTGTCCGAGAAACGGTGAAACAACCATTGTAAACGAGGGAGATTTTATCCTATTCAACAGCGAAGATGTTCACCTTGTTCGCCCTGTGGCAGGAACAAGCGTGCGTCTTGTATGTATTCAGCTTTCGTTTGAATATATGCGAATGTTCTGCAAGTCGATTGACAGCATTATCTTCGATGTTTCAATATCTCCCGAAACAAAGCAGGAGCTTATAGATGTTCTTGATGAAATTGCGGATACAAACAAAAATGACGAGTACAGCACCTTGCTCCAGATTGCTCATGTCAACAAGATTTACTATCTGCTTTTGAAGCATTGCACCTGCTTTAAAAGAGCAAGCAACAATCCGATTATCCCCCGCAGGGATTTTTCTTATGCTAAAACAGCAATTGCATATATAAACGAAAACTACAAGCGAGAGATTCCGCTCAACGAGATTTCCTCGGTAGTCAATCTTTCGCCGTCTTATTTTTCAAAGTATTTCAAAAGCATCACTCGAGTTAGCTTTTCGGAATATCTTGCAAATCTTCGTCTTGAAAATGCAATCAATGATATGCTTGACAAAAACTCAACCGTGTCTGCCGCTGCACTTGAAAACGGTTTTGCAAATGTAAAGTCATTCATTACACAGTGCAAAAAGGTCTACGGACTTACACCGGCACAGTATAAGAAAAAACTTCTCAACAGATAAATTAAAGGCTCAGAACTTTTACAGGTTCTGAGCCTCTTTTGCTAATCAATTATATTTTTTGATGAGTGCTATATTATATGTTTCAATGCTTGTAAGGTCGCTTTCGCTGAAATTGTAATTCTCACGGTACCAGCTCTGACTTTGGTAGTAGTGGCGGATTGAATCCGTTTTGAACACATAGCCGTGGCGGGCATAGATTTCATTGATTGCATCCTGAGCAAGGTCTGAGCCAAGTCCCATAACCTCATTTGCACTAAGCTTTCTGATTGATGAATCCGGCAAAATAAAATCATCATCATAGTTGTAGTAACGAGCTGCAGGATAACGGCTCTGGCTCTCCTGCTTAACCGCCTGTGTGGGAGCTTCTGTTGCCGGCACTGTAGCTTTCTTTTCGGTATCCTTAACAGTAACCGTGCAAGTAGCCTTTTTACCGTTTTCCGTTTCACAAGTGATTATCGCAACGCCCTCTTTTTCACCGAGTACCATACCGTTGCTGTCAACGCTTGCGGTTTCGGGGGCTGACGATGACCACACAATATTGTTTGACGGTGCGTCAACAGGCTTAACCTTTGCCTCAAGCTGAATTTTACTGCCTTTTTTAACGGAAGTTGAGCTTTCGCTCATAGCAACGCTTTCAATCTCTTTGTCAAGAATAGTCACATTGCACACCCTTTTAAGACCGCTTTCGCTCTCTGCGGTTACAACTGCAGTTCCCTTTGCCTTGCCTGTAACTGTTCCGTCATCAACGGTCACAATTTTGCTGTCTGATGTTGACCAATTGATTGTGCCGGCATCTGCTCCATCGGGCTTGATTGTCACGGAAATATGCTTTGTATCGCCCACATGAAGTTCAAGCTCTTCATAGCCAAGCGACATACTCTCCGCCTGTTTCGTAAAGCACGAACACAACACAAACGGAACTATCATTATTATTGCCAAAATCGGCATTATTTTTTTCACAAATACTCCTCCTTACATATATGTAAAATCCGCAATAGTTTCTATCAATATTCTAACCTATTTAATTCGTTTTGTAAATAATAAATAATCAATCTCCCTGCACAATTTTTTTTAACAGTTCTCTGCTCTTTATAAGTATTCTTCGATATTCGGTAGAAATGTATCCCGATTTTGCAAATCTGCTCAGAGTTTTGCTGACCGTAACCCTTGATACACCTACCGTGTTGGCAATTTCTTCATGTGTAATTGCAACAGAACCGTTATGTTCGCTTTCAAGCAACAGTCCGGCAATGCGTGCGTCCGCCTGCATAAAGGTCATTGAGTCAAGTTGTGACGACAAAAGCCTTATTCTGTTGGCAAGGATTTCAAGAAGTTCGAACGCAAGCGTCGGATGCTTGGCGATAATATCCGTCAACCGCTTTTTGTCAATCATTATAACCTCTGTGTTAGTGACCGCCTTTGCGGAGCTGACCCTCGGCTTTTTGTCAAAGAAAGCACCCTCGCCGATAATCTCGCCGCGTCTTGCCGTGTTGAGAGTTTTTTCGTTGCCGTCAACGGAGTTCATATACACCTTTACACTGCCTTTTTTAATGTAGCAAAAGCTCTGCGCCGTGTCGCCCTGAAGATAGATTATTTCATTTTTCGCATATTTTCTCACGCTCCCCGACTGCTCAATCAGCGACTGCATATTTTCGTGAACAGCACTGTTTGTGTGTCCGTAAGCATTTACCCTTTGTTCCATAACTTACCCCCGTCTATCGGTAATAATTTCCTTAATTGTAACATAGTTTACAATCTTTTTGCAAGGTGTATGCAATAATTAACTTAAAGAAAAGGAGTGATTTATTATGGGTATGACTATGTCGCAGAAGATTCTTGCGGCTCACGCAGGACTCAGCGAAGTCAAGGCAGGTCAGCTTATTGAGGCAAAGCTCGATATGGTTCTCGGTAACGATGTAACATCTCCCGTAGCCATCAATGTTTTTGAGGAAAACGGCGCTACCTCAGTATTTGACAACACAAAAATCGCAATGATTATGGACCACTTTACACCTAATAAAGATATCAAGGCAGCCACACAGGTTAAACAGGTTCGCACATTTGCAGACAAATATGATATCAAGAACTACAGAGATGTAGGTCAGATGGGCATTGAACACGCACTTCTCCCTGAACAGGGTCTTGTAGGACCGGGTTGTCTTTGCATCGGTGCTGACTCACACACCTGTACATACGGCGCACTCGGCGCATTCTCAACGGGTGTAGGTTCAACGGATATGGCGGCAGGTATGATCAGCGGCAAGGCTTGGTTCAAGGTTCCGTCAGCTATCAAATTCAACATCGTAGGCAAGCCACAGGGTTTTGTAAGCGGTAAGGATGTTATTCTCCACATCATCGGCAAAATCGGTGTTGACGGCGCACTTTACAAGTCAATGGAATTCACAGGCGAAGGTCTTAAATACCTCAACATTGACGACAGACTCTGCATTGCAAATATGGCAATTGAAGCAGGTGCAAAGAACGGTATCTTCCCTGTTGATGACATCACCCGTGAATACTGCAACGGCAGATATCAGGGTACTCCTGTCGAGTACACAGCAGACGAGGACGCTGTTTATGACGAGGAGTACACAATTGATCTTTCAACTCTTCGCCCAACAGTTGCATTCCCGCACCTCCCCGAAAACACAAGAACAGTTGATGAAATCGGCGAAAAAGAAGTTAAGATTGACCAGTGCGTAATCGGTTCATGCACAAACGGCAGAATCTCAGACTTGCGTGCCGCTGCAAATATTCTCAAGGGCAAGAAGATTGCAAAGCATGTTCGTTGCATCATCTTTCCTGGCACACAGCAGATTTGGCTTGACGCTATGCACGAAGGTCTTTTCGATATCTTCATTGAGGCAGGCGCAGTTGTTTCAACACCGACTTGCGGTCCGTGTCTTGGCGGTCATATGGGTATTCTTGCCGCAGGCGAAAGAGCAATCTCAACAACTAACCGTAACTTTGTCGGCAGAATGGGTCATGTTGACAGCGAAGTTTATCTTGCAAGTCCGGCTGTTGCCGCCGCAAGTGCTGTTGCAGGCTACATTGTTGACCCCGAAAAGGTATAAGAAAGGCAGGTAACAAATAATGAACGCAAAAGGTACTGTACACAAGTTCGGCGACAATGTGGATACCGATGTAATTATCCCTGCTCGCTACCTTAACACCGCATCTCACAAGGAGCTTGCGGCTCACTGCATGGAGGACATTGACGCAGATTTCGTAAACAAGGTTAAAGAGGGCGACATTATGGTTGCCGAAAAAAACTTTGGCTGCGGTTCTTCCCGTGAACACGCACCAATCGCAATCAAGGCAAGCGGTATTTCATGTGTAATCGCATCAACCTTTGCAAGAATTTTCTATCGTAACTCAATCAACATCGGTCTTCCGATTCTTGAATGCGATGAGGCGGCAAAGGATATCAAAGAGGGCGACACAGTTTCCGTAAACTTTGACACAGGCGTCATCACCAACGAAACAACAGGCAAAACATATCAGGCTGAGCCGTTCCCCGAGTTCATTCAGAACATCATCAAAAAAGGCGGCCTCATCAACTCGATTATGTAATCTGTTGATTTTAATTTATAATTATAACAAAACAACAAACGGCAGACTTGCTCACAAGTCTGCCGTCCTTTTTAGTTCGTATTTTTTAATTCGTGAAGACAGTCTTTTTATTAGAGAAACAAAAATGTCCGAGCGCTACATTGCTATTGTTTGTACAATCCAATGTAGCGGCGAACCTTGTTCGCCAATCGTTTCGATGGTAACATTGAAACGAACAATTTCAATGTTACGCTCGGACATAATATGTTTTTTGACATTACAAACTATCTACACGAATTGGGAACGGCGGTTCGCCGCTACAATATTGTATATACAAACAATCCCGACAGATTTTGCTCTGTCGGGATTGTTGAGAAATATCAAATTATTTGCGTGTGATTGACCAACCTGTTTTGTTGTAGTTGCTGACGGTGTTGCCCTTCTTGTCAATGCAACGAACGGTATAAGTTACCTTCTTGCCCTTCTTTGCACCGGAGTCTGTGAAAGATGTTGAAGTTGTGTCCTTAACCTTTGTCCAACTGCCGCCTGCATACTTTCTGTAAAGTCTGTAGCCATACACTCCTGCAACCTTGTTCCATGTCACGCTTACACCCTTTGAAGTGTTTTTAAGCTTTGTGATTTTCGGTGTTGCGGCTGTGTATTTCTTTGACCAACCCTTTGAGTTGTAACCGCTGATTGTTTTGCCCTTCTTATCAATGCAACGGATTGTGTAAGTTTTGGTCTTATTAGCCGTTACTGCTGAATCTGTAAGACTTGTTGCGGTTGTATCTTTGAGTTTCTTCCAACCTGATGAAGTTTTAGCGTAAACTCTGTAACCGTAAACACCTGTGATTTTGTTCCAACTAAGCTTGACACCGCCTGTTGTGTTCTCAAGTTTGCTGATTGTCGGAGCAACAGGAGTGTATTTCTTCGACCAACCCTTTGAGTTGTAACCGCTGATTGTTTTGCCGTTCTTATCAATGCAACGAATTGTGTAAGTCTTTGTTTGATTTGCACTTACTGCCGAATCGGTATAACTTGTTGCTGTTGTGTCTTTAATTCTTGACCAACCTGATGATGTTTTCTGATAAACTCTGTAACCGTAAGCACCGTCAATCTTCTTCCACGCAAGCTTAATACCGCCTGTTGTGTTTGTAAGGCTTGATATAGATGGTGCTGGTAGGGTTGATGTAACAGTAACTTTGCAAGTTGCAGTTTTGCCGTTTGAAGTTTTAACCGTAATGGTGGCTGTACCCGCAGCTTTTGCTGTAACTACACCGTCACTTACCGTAGCAATTTTTGTGTTACTGCTACTCCAAGTGCAAATTTGATTTGAATTTGCAGGAGTCACTGTTTTAGATAGTGTAAGTTTATTGCCTTTAAACAAAGTTGCTGTTGTTTTATTAAGTTTTACAGAATCAGGATTCTTACCCAATGATTTTCCTTCACTATTTACTGTAAGGTTGCTGTCTAATGATTTATACAAAGCCTTATCAACAGAATTAGCACCTTTATAGGAATCTACAGATATATTCTGAGCATTGTTTTTAGAGCTTAAGATAATACTATCTGTTTTTGTTTTAGCTACATTTAGAGAACCCTCGTTTTTCTCTGAATGGATTTTTACAAAATCACATTTCTTAGTATCCATTGCAACTGATGCATCAAACTTATTTCCATATGCTTTTACACCGTTTTTATTGATATATATATTAGTAGCTTTTTCGGTTGATACTCCAACATTTGGAATTTTACTGCCTGAATAAACTATGCTAAACGAACCGCTTATATCAGTAACCTTAAACATAGTACTGTCATCAGTTGTGATTATCCAATATGAATTATTTCCGTCATTGAAAAGCTGACAATCATAAACTTTCATTGTTCCGGAATAACTTTTTCCGTCATATACAAGTTCTTTTCCTTCGCTGTTTGTTAACCTGAATTTCTTGTATGATGACAATTGAATAGTAGCTCGGTTATTAGCAGACACTTCATTATCTGACACAACTACAGGTTTCGCTGTGCTTTGATCACTAAGAGTTCCTATTGAAATATCATTATATAACTTATTTAAGCCATAATATGAAAGACTTGTCCAAACATTCTCAATTTTATAGCCTAACGCTTCAGCGTTTGCATCTGCAAATGAAAATGATTTATAGTCTGAGGCTATTGAAAGTGTAGTATATTTTGCGACAGGATTCGAATCCTTAACATACGAATTTTCATCATATATTTTTATTTCATGTCTATTCTTACTGCTGTTCCAATTATAACCACACACAACAACACTGTGTCCCTCTTCTTTAGAATTACTGCTTCTTTTATAAAAGAAGGTAAACACAAAAGGTCTCTTTTGGTTTTTAGCAGTTTTCGCCTCATTAACCAATGATTTAAAGAAGGACTCAGTTCTATTTGACAATGGAATTATACTCCAACCATCTTTCGATAAAGTTTTAGTGGGTTGTCCTTTATTTGTGTTTTGAGTCATATGATAATACATAATAATATCACTGAAATTTCTATTGTTATAGGGTGTTCCCAGCTCCCAATAGCAATCTGTATGCGGTACTATTTTATTAAAATCTATATATCCCTGATTACCGTAACACATAGAAAGTGCAAGTCCGTGACATACTCCTCCTGTTTTACCATCAAGATTATTATATAAATTTGATTTCATATTAAAACTTGTTGCATCTTTAAATAACTGTGTTTTAAATTTCTCATTATCAATACGATGCGGCAATCCACTATGCGTAAATTGATTTGTATCTGATTTTATTTCAAAATACAAATTTCTGACAAAATTTATGCCGTTAAGTTGTGCGTATCTATAGGCAGGAGAATTTTTATAGCTTTTTAAAGTAAAGCTATACTCTTTCATTTTTACCAAATCGCCCTTATATGCGGCACCAAATCCATAAAAATATTTTCCAAGATATTCTATAGAGTCAGGTATAGTTATAGTGTTTAAATTACAACAATTTGCAAATGCACCACTTCCTATGTATTTTAATCCATCCGGTATAGATATACTTTTTAGATTTGCAGAATTTTTTTCATAATTGTCGCTACTCTGCTGTCCTGTATAACCATAATAACACGCATGTCCATCATAAAATGCTTGTATCGAAATGCTTTTTGTACCCTTTTTAATTGTAACTGATGCCGGTATTTTACCTTTATATTTATAAGCACATTTACCTACATATACCATTCCGTTTGATTGATTATTATACCAAGTTGTATTATTAAAAGCCCAATTAGATACATACTCAACTGTATTAGGGACAGAAACCTTTACAATATTCAACTTACTATCATAATTGTCAAAGGCATTGCCAATGCCTAAAGTACCACTTTTTACATTTAATGTATAATTTTTAGGAATATTGCCTTTATAACCATACAAAACTTTTCCTATATAAACAAGTCCACTCGATTGTTTTTCATACCATTTTGTTCTATTAAAAGCCGAAGAAACCATTACTACAGAATCAGCTAATTTAATAGAAGAAAGTGATGTGCAGCTCTCAAAAGCTTGGTCACAAATTTCTACAACACCATCCTCAACATTTAATGACTTGAGATTCGTATTATTTATAAAAGCTCTGGTGCCTATACACTTAACATTGTTTCCTATTGTCAATGATGTTACTTTGCTAAAACCTTTCAACGGTTCTCCCAGCCCTATATTTTCTCCTAAATATACAACCTTATACCCATCAAGTGTTGCCGGAATAGTTACACTTGTTGCTGAACCTTTATAACCTGTAAGATAAGCCTCGTTGTTTTTAACTATGTATGTATAATTACCACAAGTCTGTTCCGTTTCTCCCCATGCACTTGCTGTCAAAGGTGCGACAACAGTCAGCATAGAAAAAACCATAACAATAGATAGACACATACTTAATATTCTTTTCATTCCATTTCCTCCTTATACATTCTCAGGTTTATGTATATCCCTTATATTTGCAATTATACAACAATTGTTATATAAAATCAATCATTGAGAGCATATTTTTATATCTATGTAATAATTACACCATTTGATGTAATTTTTGAGTAAGCAAGGAGAAAACATTTAAAACTCAAAAAAGCCTCCCGATATCTCGGGAGGCTTGAATGCTTTTACGCACAAATATTTAAAGTAAAATTATTTGATAAATTACTTCTTGTAAGATGTGTGCCAGATTTCCTTAGCATACTGGAGAATTGTACGGTCAGATGAGAACTTACCTGCATTTGCGATGTTGATAAGGCACTTCTTACCGAATTCCTTACGGTTGGCATACTCTGTGTTAGCTCTGATCTTTGTGTCAACATAATCGGGAAGATCATAGATGAGGAAGTAGTTATCAGCCTTCTGCCATGAAGAATCCTTGAGGAGTGAATCATGAAGCTCCTTAAAGCTGCCTTCGCCCTGAGCACCGCCGTCATCAAATGTGCCGTCGATAAGAGTATCAACAACTCTCTTAATTTCAGGATTAGCGTCATAAAGAGCCTTAGGATTGTAGCCTTCCTTCTTCATTCTCTCGATATCCTCAACCTTTGCGCCGAAGATGTACTCGTTCTCAATGCCTGCGCACTCAGCGATTTCAACATTAGCGCCGTCAAGTGTACCGAGTGTAGGAGCACCGTTGAGCATAAACTTCATGTTACCTGTACCAGAAGCCTCAAGACCTGCTGTTGATGTCTGCTCAGAAAGGTCAGCGGCAACAACAATCTTCTCAGCGTAAGATACATTGTAGTTAGAAATGAAGTAAACCTGAAGGAGATCCTTTGTTTCGGGATCGTTGTTTACAAGCTTAGCAATCTCGTTGATGTACTTAATGATTGCCTTTGCTCTTGCATAACCCGGAGCAGCCTTTGCGCCGAAGATAAATGTTGTAGGAGTCCAGTTTTTAAGCTTCTTATCCTTCAATCTGAAGTAGATTGTCATAATTGAGAAAGCGTTGAGAAGCTGTCTTTTGTACTCGTGAAGTCTTTTAACCTGAATATCATAGATTGAATCGGGATTTACATCGTAGCCGTCCATCTTCTTGATGTAGTCTGCAAGCTGCTGTTTCTTCTTCTTCTTGATGTTGTTGAACTTTGTGATTGTTCTTGTGTCAATGCTGTCATTGAGCTTTTCAAGAAGTGAAAGGTCTGTAAGCCATGCATCTGAGCCAACCTTCTCTGTGATAAGAGCAGAAAGCTCAGGGTTGCAAAGACCGAGCCAACGGCGCTGTGTGATACCGTTTGTCTTGTTCTGGAATCTCTCGGGATATACCTGATACCACTCTTTGAGTACATCAGCCTTGAGGATTTCTGTGTGAAGCTCGGCAACACCGTTTACATATGTTGATGCGTATGTTGCAAGTCTTGCCATATGAACAACATTACCGTCGATAATGCGCATCTTAGCCTTTGTATCCTCATGCACACCCTTAGCAGTAAGCTCTTCCTGGCACTTGTTGGCGATAAGGCAGATAATGTGATAAATCTCAGGAATAACCTGTGTCATAAGGTCAGCAGGCCACTTCTCGAGAGCCTCACCGAGAACTGTGTGGTTTGTATAGTTAAATGTCTTTCTTGCAATTTCAAAAGCATCGTCAAAGTTGAAGCCTTCGTTCATAAGAAGTCTTACAAGCTCGGGAACACAAGATACGGGATGTGTATCGTTAAGCTGAATTGTGTTTTCCTTGGCAAAGAAGCTGAAATCATTGCCATGCTTCTTCTTATAACGGCGCATAATGTCCTGAAGTGATGCAGAACAGAAGAAATACTGCTGTTTAAGTCTGAGAACCTTGCCCTCATACTTGTTATCGTTAGGATAAAGAACCTTTGTGATGTTTTCGGCATCGTTCTTTTCCTGAACGGCATTGTTGTACTCTGTGTTGTTGAAAGCAGTAAAATCAAAATCGTTTATTGCCTCAGCCTGCCAAAGACGAAGTGTGTTGATGTTTGTTGTCTTACAGCCGATAACAGCCATATCGTAAGGAACAGCCTTAACTGTCTGGCCCTTGAATGATACTGTAACAGCCTCATCCTCAACACGGTTGCACCACGGATCTTCAAATCTCTGCCAGTTATCAGCTGTTTCAACCTGATAACCGTTTTCGATAAGCTGCTTGAAAAGACCGTACTTGTAACGGATTCCGTAGCCGTCAAGCGGTACTTCCTGTGTAGCAGCACTGTCGAGGAAACAAGCGGCAAGTCTGCCGAGACCGCCGTTACCGAGAGCAGCATCGTCGATATCCTCAAATACATTGATGTCAATGCCCTTCTTTTTGAGGAGCTTTGTAACATCTTCAAGAATGCCGAGGCAGTAGAGGTTGTTGTACATCATTCTGCCCATGAGGAATTCTGCAGAGAAATAGTAAGCTCTGCGTTCGCTGTCATGTTTAATCTTGCTTGCTTCCCAGTTGCCTGCGATTTCGCCCATTACTGCTTTGCCGAGTGAGTAGTGAAGCTCAGCGGGTGTGAGCTCTTCAATCTTTTTGCAGTACATAGACTGAGCTGTGAGTTCAAGCTTTTCCATAATATTACCCATTTGTTTAGTCCTCCAGTCGTCCGCTTTTTTCAGACATAGTTTTTAATTTATCTGCAAGCTCATCAGTAAGAGCTGCACCATCGAGTCTCCATACCCAGTTTCCGCCGAGTGTTGACGGAATATTCATTCTTGCCTCCTTGCCAAGGCCGAGAATGTCCTGCATAGGTACGATTGCTGTATCTGCCTTGCTTTCATAAGCAACACGGATGAGTCCCCAGTTGAACGGTTCGTCATCAGGCATCTGACAGTAACTTCTTGCATAGCTAATGTCTTCGGGTTTAGCTGTTTCAAGCCAGCCCATAACAGTATCGTTATCGTGGGTGCCTGTGTAAACAACACAGTTTTCGGTGTATTTATGGGGAAGATAGTCGTTCTCTTCACCGCTGTCGAAAGCAAATTCAAGAACCTTCATTCCCGGATAGCCTGTCTGCTCCATAAGCTCTGTTACATCGGGGGTGAGTGTTCCGAGGTCTTCAGCAACAATATCAATCTTGCCGAGTGCCTCTTCCATCATATTAAAGAACTTAATGCGCGGACCTTCAACCCATTCACCGTTGATTGCGTTTTCGGCAGGATAAGGAATTGAATAGTAGCTTGCAAAAGCTCTGAAATGGTCAATACGGGTGATGTCATAAAGCTTTGATGCAGCTTTGATACGCTCAAACCACCACTCATAGTCGGTAGCCTCAAGGTAATCCCAATCATAGAGAGGATTGCCCCAGAGCTGACCTGTTGCCGAGAAGTAATCCGGCGGGCAGCCTGCAACTGCAATAGGATCACCGTCGTCATAAAGCTGAAATAGCTCGGGGTTAGCCCATGTGTCTGCACTGTCCATGGCAACATAGATCGGCATATCGCCCAAAATCTTGATGCCAAGACCGTTTACATACGCACGGAAGGATTCCCACTGCTCATAAAATTTAAACTGTACAAATTTCCAGAAATCAACATCATCCTTGAGCTTGCGTTCATAACGCTTCACGGCAGCCTCATCACGCATTTTGATTTCCTCGTCCGGCCACTCTGTCCAGGAAACCATATCAAAGCTCTTTTTAACCGCCATATAAAGGGCGTAGTTTTTGAGCCATGCACTGTTTTTGCGCTTGAAGGATGAAAACGCCTTCTGGTCGCCTTTTTTGAAGTTATTGTAAGCAATTCTCAAAACTTCAAAGCGGCTGTTGTAAATTTTCTCATAATCAACCTCGGCATCGTTTGAGCCCCAGTCGTAGCTCATAATTTCTTCCTTAGTCAAAAGACCTTCTTCACAAAGAGTGTCAAGGTCAATGAGGTAAGGGTTGCCTGCATAGGTTGAAAAGGACTGATACGGTGAATCACCGTAGCTTGTCGGTCCAACGGGGAGAATCTGCCAAATCTTCTGACCTGATTTTTTCAGATAGTCAGCAAACTTGCGAGCCTCTTTGCCGATGGTGCCGATACCGTAGGGGGATGGAAGCGAAGTAATTGAAAGGAGAACACCTGCGCTTCTAGCCATAAAAATCAACTCCATTCTGACGGAATATTAAATTTTTAAATCTGTGGTTTCGGGCGCAATTCGCCCCTGAACCCACAGTATCAAGATAATTCTATCACATAATCTTCATTTTTACAAGTTATTTTTTAAACAATGACAAGTTATTGCAATATACTCAAAATAGTAAGAAAAACTGCGTCAGAAGTTAGTTTTCTTATATAGCTTCTCGAATTTGTCTTGTTTATACTGCCGCCGAGCATAAGCTTTACGGCATAACTTTTGTCTTTTGTGCTGATTCCGCAAAAAACAAGACCGACAGGCTTTTCGGGAGTTCCGCCCGTAGGCCCTGCAATTCCCGTTGTGCTTACGGCTAAATCCGCGCCCGAAATTTTCCTTGCACCCTCTGCCATCTGCATTGCCGTTTCAGCCGAAACTGCTCCAAGCACAGACAGCGTTTCGTTTGAAACACCGAGAACCTTATGCTTCATTTCATTGGCGTATGTACAAACACCAAAATCAAACACATCGCTTGCGCCGCTGACTGCGGTAATTCTTTCGCTTAAAAGACCGCCTGTACAGCTTTCTGCGGTTGCAAGCCTTACACCCTTTTCACGGAGCTTTGCAACAACATTTTCCTGAAGCGTATCGGCGTTGAGGTTGTTTTTTCTCAAAAGCTTAATCACATCTATATCTGTCAGAGTTATCATTTATAATCATCTCCGATAAATTTTCTATCCATATTTTAACACCGCAATATGAATATTGCAATTGTTTTTATTTTTTGGTATATTAAAGGGGAGCGTGTCCTATGCAATTCTTAAAACAAAAGAGGTAATAAATATTATGGCTTGGTTTTTTACCGAAGAAAATATATCCGGCAGTAACTACACCCTTGTCGGAGAGAGTGCAAAGCATATTTCAAAGGTTCTGCGTATGCGTACAGGAGAGGACATCACCCTTGTTTCTCCCGATAAAACTCAGTATGAATGTAAAATTTCGCTCATCACGCAGGGTGAAGTCACGGTTGACATCATCTCACAAAAGCCGTGTGAAAACGAACCCGATGTGTTTGTAACCCTCTATCAGGCTCTGCCAAAGGGCGACAAAATGGACTTCATCGTTCAAAAGTGTACGGAGCTTGGAATCAGCAGAATTGTGCCGATGATTTCGGCAAGATGCGTTTCCCGTCCCGATGAAAAGTCGCTGAAAAAGAAGTGTGAACGCTGGCAGAAAATTGCCCTTCAGGCGGCAATGCAAAGTCGCAGGGGCATTATCCCCGAAGTAACTCCGTGCATTTCATTTAAAGAGGCGGCAGAACAGACAAAGCAGAACGAAAAGACCGTATTTTTTTACGAAATGGGCGGAGAATCCGTCAGAAAAATTCTGAATGGCACAAAACCTAAAACCGTCGGAATGTTCATCGGCAGTGAAGGCGGATTTGAACAATCGGAGGTTGACAGCGTAACCGCAATCGGCGGTCAGACGGCAACCCTCGGCAAACGAATTCTCCGTGCAGAAACTGCCCCCCTTGCCGCCCTATCCATTATTATGTACGAAACCGACAATTTTAGTTCGTGAAGACAGCTTGTGCAATGCATAACAAATGATGCCCGAGCGCAGCATAGCAGTTGCATATACCGACTCGTTGGCGAGTGTCTCGCACCCCTCTCGTGAAGACAGTTTTATATATGATAACAATTGTCGCCCGAGCACAATATTGTATGGATTTATGCAAACAGTAGCGGCGGTCATTGGCCGCCAATCGAACCGATTACAAAATCGGTTCGACATTACAAATGATTTTTAACCGACAATGATACAACATAAATTTATCGCTTGTTCGTTTTGGTTTTGCAACCAAAACGATTGGCGTTCGCTGAACGCCGCTACATTTCAACACCAAAATCGGAGGAAAATTTATGACAGGAATTATATGTGCCATGCAGATTGAGGCTGACGGAATTATCGCCCTTTCTCAGAACACACAAACCGAAGAAATCGCAGGAATGAAATTCACCACAGGCACTCTTAACGGCAGGGACATAGCCGTTGTAGTCTGCGGAGTCGGCAAGGTCAATGCCGCCATGTGCGCCGTTGTGCTTATTGAAAAGTACAATCCCGATGTTGTAATCAACAGCGGTGTAGGCGGTTCGCTCTCCCCTCTCGTATCAATCGGAGACATTGTTGTTGCGACAAAATCCGTTCAGCACGATATGAACACAACCGCTTTAGGCGACAGGCAGGGCGAGGTTTCGTTTCCCGACGGTACAAAGATCTTTTTTGACTGCGACAAAGCAGTAGTCGAAAAGCTCACGCAGGCGTGCAGAACACTACCCGACACCAAGGTTGAGCAGGGCATTATTGCAAGCGGCGATATATTCGTTTCCGACCGTAAAAAACGCAAAAGAATTGCCGACACATTCGGTGCTCTTGTCTGTGAAATGGAGGGTGCGGCAATCGGTTATGTTTGCTACGCACTCAAAACTCCTTACGGAATCATCAGGGCAATCTCCGATGATCTTGACGAAAACAAGGGCGTTGATTATGAAAAATTCTGCAAACTTGCCGCCAAAAAGACAGTAAGCGCAATATGTGAATATCTCAAAAATGAATAATTATGACCGACTCAAAACGGGAAACGCTTTTGTTTCCCGTTTTTTCTTTTATAATGTGTTGTGTTTTTCGATTTCTATTGACAATATAATCACATTTGGATAAAATAAAAGGTAGCATTATTTTATGGAATAACACTACATATATAAGGGAGAGATTTATATGCAGCTTACAGGTGCAGAAATCATTTGCGAGTGTCTTCTTGAGCAGGGTGTTGACACGGTTTTCGGTTATCCGGGCGGTGCGGCACTTAACACATACGACGCACTCTATAAATACAGTGACAGAATCCGTCACATTCTCACAGCACACGAGCAGGGCGCTTCTCATGCGGCTGACGGTTACGCAAGAGCAACAGGCAAAACAGGCGTTGTTATGACAACATCGGGCCCCGGTGCAACAAACATTGTAACAGGTCTTGCAACAGCCAATATCGACAGCATTCCCCTTGTTGCAATCACAGGCAATGTAACAACCGATCAGCTTGGCAGAGACAGCTTTCAGGAGGTTGACATTGTAAACATCGTAAAGCCCGTTACAAAGGCAAGCTTCCTTGTTGAAAGAGTTGAGGATCTTGCCGACACGATACGCAAGGCATTTGCACTTGCACAGCACGGCAGAAAAGGTCCTGTTCTTGTTGATGTTCCTAAGGATGTTACAGCCAACAAGACGGAATTTGTACAGACAATCCCCGAAAGACCGAAGATATTTGAAATTAAGAATCCCGAAAAAATTCGTGTTGTTCAGGAAATGATTAAGAATGCAAAGCGTCCTATGATTTACGCAGGCGGCGGTATCATAAGCGCAGATGCGAGCGAAGAATTTAAAGCATTTGCAGAGCTTATTGACTCTCCGGTTTGCTGTTCACTTATGGGACTCGGCTGTATTCCTGCCGATCACCCGCTCTGCGTCGGTAACATCGGTATGCACGGTGGTTACGAAACAGGTATGGCGACAGCCGAATGTGACCTTATGATTGCGTGCGGTGCAAGATTTTCCGACCGTGTTGCAGGCGACCGTGAAAAGTTCGGCGAACAGGCAAAAATTGTCCAGCTTGAAATTGACGAAAAAGAAATCAACAAGAATGTAAAGGTTGACGAGTACATTCTCGGCGATATAAAAGAAATTCTCATTGCACTCACAATCGGTCTTGACCGACAGGATCATCCCGACTGGCTTGCAAAGATTGAAGAATGGAAGCATCATTTTGATGATAAAAAGCTCCCCGAGTGCGACCTTCCGCTCCCACAGCAGGTTCTTGATGTTATCAACGAAATCAAGTGTCCGTCAGACATCATAGCAACAGATGTGGGTCAGCACCAGATGTGGGTTGCACAGTTCAGCAAGATTATGGAAAGCAGAACGCTCCTTACATCAGGCGGTATGGGTACTATGGGTTACGGCATGGGTGCCGCAATCGGCGCACAGTGTGCCCGTCCCAATGACAGGGTTTGCCTCATCACAGGTGACGGCAGCTTCCACATGAACTTAAACGAACTCGTAACAATGAAGTCTTATGAACTCCCCGTTGTTGTAGTTGTTATGAACAACACGGTTCTCGGCATGGTTCGTCAGTGGCAGAAGCTTTTCTACGGCAGTCGTTTTTCACAGACCGATCCGCACAGAGCAACCGACTTTGTAAAGCTTGCAAACGCTTTCGGCATTGACGGATTGAGAATTGAAAAGCCCGAGGAAATCAAGCCGATTCTCACAAAAGCTTTTGAAATGAACAAGCCCGTTGTTGTTGACTGCCGCATCAGTCCCGATGCAAATGTTCTCCCGATGATTCCTCCGGGAAAAACAATCAACGAAATCATCACCGAAATGTAACGGGGCTGCCCCGTGGCATGTTCGTGTAGGCAGTTTGTGTTTGGAACAGCTTACAGCTCCCGAGCACGGCAAACCGCTGTTCCTTGTTCGTGTAGGTAGTTTGATTAAAAAAACATCTGCATATTACCGAACACGGCTAACTTAATAATTAAACATATATAGGGTACTCGTTCGAGTACCCTGTTTTTTATGTCATTCAGTAGGGGCGTTCAACTTTGAATACATAGCTTTAAACAAAGCGTAAAAAACAGCCGTATTTTTACGGCTGTTTTGTGTTACGACTATTAAAGTAAAATTACTTCTTTTCTTTCTTTTCCTTTGGTTTAACTTCTTTTTCAAAATTTGCGGCATCGGCAACATCTTCCGTATCGAACTTATAGTCCTTACCGGGGAAAACTGCGTTGAGAACGATACCTGCGATTGAAGCAACTGCAAGCGGCGAAAGTGTTATTGCGGCACTTCCTATTGTGAAGCTTACTGTGTCGCTTGAAAGACCGAGCGCACAAACAAGAATAACTGCGGCAACGATAAGGTTACGGCTCTTTGTGAAGTCAACCTTGTTTTCGACAACATTTCTGACACCGATAGCAGAAATCATACCGTAAAGAACAAACGAAATACCGCCGATGATACAGCTTGGAATTGAACCGATAATTACCGAAACAATCGGGAAGAATGATACTGCAACGGCAAAGTAAGCGGCAATTCTTATTACTCTCGGGTCGTAAACTCTCGTAAGAGCGAGAACGCCTGTGTTTTCACCGTATGTTGTATTTGCAGGGCCGCCGAAAAGTGATGCAAGTGTTGTTGCAAGACCGTCACCGACAAGGGTTCTGTGAAGTCCCGGATCTTTGATGTAGTTATTGCCTGTTGTTGAACTGATGGCGCAAATATCACCGATATGCTCCATCATTGTAGCAAAAGCAATCGGAACAATGGCAATGATTGAAGATGCGATAAGCGCGCCGTTTGAGTAATCAATACCGCCGAATACTGTTTTATCCCAGTGAATCGGAATTCCGATAAGTCCCTCACTGCCGAAAATGTGACCTTTTGAGATGTTGTCGCAAATTGTGTTCAGGCTTGTAAAGTCGAAAATCGGCTGATAAACACCGTTTGCGTCAGCACCGCCCGAGAAAAGCCACGGAACATTCTGAATAAGGTCAGGATTTGCCTGTGAAATGAAGTAAAGCACAAGACCTGTACCGTAAGAGATAAGCAAGCCGAGGATAATCGGAATGATTTTAGCCATTCCCTTGCCCCAGATGTTGAAAACAACAATTACAGCAAGAGCAACTACAGCCAAGAACCAGTTTGTTGTGCAGTTTGAAACAGCCGACGGAGCAAGTCCAAGACCGATTGCAATGATGATAGGACCTGTTACAACAGGCGGGAAAAATCTCATTACCTTTTCAATGCCCACCGCCTTGATAACTGCGGCAAGGATGAAGTAGATAAGACCTGCACACGCAACGCCAAGGCACGCATACGGAAGCATACTGTTGGGGTCATTGGGTGAAAAAGCCTTGATTGCGGCATAACCGCCCAAGAATGCAAAGGACGAGCCGAGGAAGGCAGGTACTTTAAACTTTGTAATGCAGTGGAACAAAAGTGTTCCCAAGCCTGCCATAAGCAAGGTTGTTGAAATGTCAAGTCCCGTTAAAATCGGAACAAGGATTGTTGCGCCGAACATTGCAAACATATGCTGAACACCGAGAATTATCATCTTCGGTTTTCCGAGTTTGCGGGCATCATAAATTGCGCCGTTGTTTTTATCCATTAGAATTCCCTCTTTCTCATGTTCGGGTTTAAAATCTGTAAAAACCCATTCCTGTTAATTATACCTTTACACAGATACAAAAGCAATAACTTATTTTTACAAAACACACAAAAATGAAAAAACATTCATTACACAATCAATTCGTCGTAGGTTGTTTCGAGAATATCCTTTATCAGTTTTAACTCATCTATATAAATATGCCTTTGCCCCACTTCAATTTTAGCAACGGCACTGCGTGTAATGTCACACCCCATTAATTGAAGTTTTGCGGCAAACTGTTCTTGCGTAATATTCTTACTTTCACGGATTTTTCTTATATTTCCTCCGACAATTTTTTCATAAGACCAATTCATCCAACTACTCCTTTGCACCTATTTAGGAACAATTTTTTGTTGACATTATTGTATTCCCGTGTTACTATTATTTTGCACTTATATAAGTGCAAAATAATTTGAAAATTGTGGAGGTTGGCAAAATGACGGCAGACAAAATTACACAATATCTTGAAATTTTACTTGATATGCACAAAACTTTGTACATACAGGAAACTACCCTTACAAAACTTAAACAGGAATATTCTTCACTCGGTCGAAAGAAAAGATTTTCTCTTCCTGAAAGAACAATCAGTAAAGGCAATTACGGCGAAGCAATTTTATCTGTCGGATTTATTTCAGGAATAATTGTAGGTCTTATATTCGTAATTTTTTATTTTAAAGACACATTTAATACCGGTGGAATTGCAACTATAATTTTTTCTCCGATAGTATTTGCCTTTGCAGGTTTAGTCGGTGGTGGTATACTCGGCGTAATTATCGGTCCGATATACGAAAGAATAAACAACTCAAAATGGCAAAGTAAATACGATGAACAATATAGGCAAGAAATGCAAGAGTATAACAAATTAGTTGAAGATGACAAAATGCGACTCAGATATGAAGAGGTACAAAGGAATTTTTTGTATGAACAAATCGCTTCTCTTCAAGCACAAATAAAAAAGAGCAGAGATAATCTATCTTATTTCTACTCTAAGAATGTTATTGATAAAATATATTACAACGATATGGTAGCAATAGCCTCTTTTTATCAATACTTTAAAACAAAACAAACTTACAGTCTTGGATTTGACCGTTCTACAGGCGATACAGGTGCTTACAGAATATATGAATACGAAAAGCGAATGAATATTATTATAACAAAACTTGATACGGTTATTGAAAAACTTGACGAAATCAAAAACAATCAAGCTGTATTGTATTCAACTATAATTGATGCAAATAACAAGATTGACCGTATGAATAAAAATGTTCTCCTTGCATCACAGAATATGCACAACGACATTCGCAACCAAACAGAACTTATGACATATAATAACGAGCGTGTTAGAAAAGAGTTAGAATACCGAAACACAATGGACTCCATATTCACTTGGAAATAATATTTCTGATTAAAAACATAGCTTGCCCCCTGATATCATTGACATTTTGAACGGTTTTTAGTATCATTAAGTTAATCAAATAATTAAAATTCAACAAGGAGGCAATGATATGTCAGTTTCGTACATGACACATCCGCTTATAAGGCACAAAATTACGCTTCTCAGAAAAGAAAACACATCAACAAACGAATTCCGCAAATTGGTTGAAGAAATTGCAATGCTTATGGGTTACGAGGCTCTTTCGGATCTTGAAACTCAGGATATCACAGTAAAAACTCCGATTGAGGAGTCTGTTCAGCCTGTTATTTCAGGCAAAAAGCTCGCCGTTGTTCCGATTCTTCGTGCAGGTCTTGGTATGGTAAACGGTATTCTCGCACTCGTTCCGTCTGCAAGAGTAGGTCACATCGGTCTTTACCGTGACCCCGAAACTCACGAACCGCACGAATATTACTGCAAACTCCCCGATCCGATTGATCAGCGTCAGATTGTTGTTGTTGACCCGATGCTTGCAACAGGCGGTTCGGCTATTGCCGCTGTTGATTTTATCAAAAAGCACGGCGGTCAGAAAATTAAGTTTATGTCAATTATTGCCGCTCCCGAAGGTGTTGACGCTCTTATGAAGGCACACCCCGACATTCAGCTTTATGTCGGCTGTCTTGACCGTGAACTTAACGAAAACGCATACATTTGCCCCGGTTTAGGCGATGCAGGCGACAGAATTTTCGGCACAAAATAATATAATCACACATTCAAAAAGCCTGAGCGTAAATGCTCAGGCTTTTTCTGTTCCACATAAATGTAGTGTAGTAGTGTTAATAGTGTTTTCGGGGTTTGAGGTTTGCGGAACAGGATAAGGTTTTCCAAAAAACAAGGGGTTGTTTCGGAATAACTTTCAAACAGCAAGGCTTGTGTATTTATTTGTGACCGGTTAAATTCACAAACCCTGTTTTCGATATTATTATAACACAAAAAACCTGTTTGTGTTAATTAGTCTTTAAATTGCCGATTTTTGACCGCTAATTTTCACGCTTTTGTCGGAGCGTGTCAATCGCATATTATTTTTCGCCCCCAAAAATCAAGCAGCTTCTCCTTAATTTCCGCATAGAGTGATGCGCTTATCGGCACTCTGTCGCCGTTTTTGCACACCCATTCGCGGCGGTCAACTTTCTGCACATTTGCCATATTTGCAATACAGCCTCTGGAAATATAAATAAATTCGTTTGAGTCAAGTTCTTCAAACACAACCGCCAGCGGTTTTCGTATTTTTATCGGCTCTTTGCTTTTGAGGTGGTAAATTTCGCTGTTTTTTCCTCTTTTGGTAATGTACAAAATGTACTTGCACGGCAGCATACCGCACATATCGTGCCGTTCAATGAAATATGACTTTTTGCTTTCAAGGTCAATAACGCCTGCCGCGTCAAGCAATGCGGTCTTCAGCCTATAATCTCCGTCTTGTTTTGGCACAAACCTGAAAATGTCAAGCTCATATCCGTCAACAGCATAATTTACATAGGAGGTCATAAAAATGATAAGACAATTCGGGTTTGATTTTTTCACATATTCCGCAATTTCAAAGCCCGATACCTTGGGCATTTCAATGTCGAGAATCAGAATATCAATTTGTTTGTTGTCGTCAAGCTCAAACATAAGCTGTCCGCTGTCGGTGTATACTGAAATATCCGCCGATATATTCTTTTCATAAAAAGCACGATCGGCAATTTCCTTTGCCTGTTGAGCTGCCAAAGGGTTATCATCACATATTGTACAATGCAGAACCATATTCATAATATTCACCGTTTAAAGTTAATATAAATCACTTTCACAAAATCATTATACTATAGAAATTATCACATTGCAATATATTGTCTGAATTTTTATAAACCCTTGTGCCTGTATATACCCGACAAAAAACACCCGAACTAAAAAAGTTCGGGTGTAAAAGAATAAATTTAACTCAAAGATTATTCCGATTTGTTTGCGGCAACACTTGCAGCCTGTTTGATTGCAGTGTTAACCTTTGACTGATATGCGTGGCCTGCAACTCTGCCGTTGATTACCGCAACATAACGGTTGCCGTCAGACTTATAATAGCTTACAGTGTCTGTCGAGCCGTCGGATGAGTATGTATATGTAACGGTAAGAACAGGCGAACCGTTCTTGCTGTCCGATTTTGTATCGGCAAGCTCAATCATAGTAAGATTTTCATAGAAGCCCGAGAATGTTGCAAGCTCAATTTCTGTCTTGCCGTTCTTAACGGTTGTTGTGGTTGTTGTAGACTCACTGCCGTTGTCGTCTGTCTTAGTTTTCTGCGCAGTGCTCAGCGAGAATGTGTAGGTGTTCTTGCCGTCATTTACGGAAACCTCTGAAAGTGCGCTCATTTTAGGATAAAGCACATATTCGTTTACAAGGCTGTCATAGCTTGTTTTAACCCACGGAACCTTTTCGGCGGAAATTGTATACACAACATTGCCGCCCTCTTTCATAAGGCACACATTGCCGTCACTGTCCGGCTTTGACGCTCTGAGGTTTACTGTGGTGTCGGGATAAATAGCCTTTAACTTTGCATACGGATTTGAAAGACCTACGCTTGAAAGCTGTGAAGACGACGGATTAACCATTTTTACAGTGAGGGCATAAAGACCTCTGATACCGCCTGCAACAAGACTGCTTTCTTTCTCGTTTGCGTAGCACTCAACAGGACTTGTCATAACATAAGAAGCCGAGTTCTTGTTGTCTGAATTTGGCTTGAGAGTGATTGTCTTTGAGAAGTTAGAGCCTGAAATTTCAATTGATGATGCCTGACTGTTGTCATTGTCAGATGCCGCATCGTTGATTGTAAGACTGATAAGATCTGTAAGACCGTAGTCAAATGCAGAAACAGAATCTTTTGCAACAAGATAAACAGTGTCATTGCTGCCGAACTTAATATATGTTCCGGCATTCTGCGGAGCATCATCACCGACATAGATAATAGCCTTTGTCTTGTCGGTATAAGTTACGGTAACAGTATCCCTCGGCTTGTCAAGACCGTAATCGGCAAGCTTTGAGCCGTCAAGTGTCATAACCTTTGTAAAGTCAATGCTTGCGGCATTGTTTGCAATGTTATCTGCAATACCGCCCTGAAGGTCAAAATCTTCATAACCTACAATTGTGTACTGTGTAGCACTTGTCTTGCCGTTCTTATCGGTCGGGGTGTACGACTTGATGTCAAGAGTGCCTTTTTTGTTTTCAAGATGAATCTTTGAAATCTTTGCAGGGATATAATCCATAAGAGTGCCGTAGCTGTTGTTATCAATTTCACCCTTATCGTTTGTCTGAATCTGTGCCTGATGAACACCGTCTTTATCGGTTGTAACGCTCATCTTTACACCCTCATCATATGTTGCTGCTCCCGATGACGAACCGTCGCCCTTCGGAAGAAAGATGAGCAGACACATAAGTCCCGCAAGAATCAATGCTGCTGCGCAGACAATAATCAATATTTTAGTATTCTTTTTCATTATCTGTTCCTCCTGCGTAGCCAGAAAACAAAGCCTGCAACAAGAATTGCAATCGGGATAACGATTACAAACACAACAAGCATTGTGTTCTGTGTTGCAACATCTGTAATGCCGAGTTCTGTATTATCAATCGACTTACTCTCAATTGTAATACCGACATCTTCCTTGTCTGCAATTGTGTTGATTACATTCATAAAGTATGCCGAGTTGTTAAAGCTGTTGTACTGCATAATTGTGTCGCTGAACATAACATATGAACCGAATACAACAACTCTTGACGATTTTTTGTCCTCGTTTGTCATAACGCCCTCTGCGGCAACATTTTCACCGTTGCCTGTGATTGCGTCCTTGTAGTTCCAACTCTTGTCGGCATCAATCGGCAATACGCCTGCCTTGTCCGTAGTTTTGAGCAATGCGTGTGCGGTGTTTTCGTCTGTAATATTAACAGCGTGTGACTCTGATACAACAACAGGAATCTTGCTGTTTTTGAGGTTATCTTTGTAGTAATCACCGTAGCTTACCGTAAACGCATACGGTGAGCTTGCATTTACAAGCGCGGTTTCGTCTGTTTCAAACACATAGCCTCTGTCAATTGACATACCCCATTCCTTGAGGAAATCGTCAAGGTTAGGCATCTCCCCCATATCGGCAGTCGGAACATAGATGAGTGAGCGACCGTACTTGCCGTCATTTGAAAGCCATGTTGAAAGCTTTTCAACAATCTTTTCGTCAAGGTCAACAGACGGTGCATACATAATTGCAACCTTAGCGTCTTTGTCAAAATCGCCTGTTGCAAGTGAAACCTCATTCACCTGATAAGCGTTGTTTTCAAGAAGACTTTTAAGCGATGAGTAATCCTGCTCGTTGTTGCCCTTGATCATATCAACAACAACCTTGTCGTCTGTTGTAACATTGAGAATTGCCGTTACAACAGCCTGCTCAATCTTTGTGCCTGTAAAGCTGTATGTGCCGTAGTAGTTGTAGGTCTGCTCATCATACTCAAAGCAATCCGTAAGGGTAAGCACCTTGTACTGCTTGCCCGACTCAACAAGAACAATGTTGTTTGCTGAGCTTGACTGCCAGTCAACATTCGGATAATTGGATGTGAAGGAGGGATTTGATGTTAGGTCAACATACTTGATTTTTATTTTTCCGTCTGACTTGCTCGCCATTTTATTGAGCATTTTCTGAGCCTGAACAAAGTATGTGCCCTGACCTTCAAATTTGTCCTTCTCCATAAGTATATAAACGGTAACATCATTGTTAAGATGTGAAACATAATCAATTGTGTCATCCTGAAGAGCAAACGAGTTGTTTGAGGTGAGGTCAAGCTCAAGGTCGGGAAATCTGTTAACAAGAAGTCCGATTATAATGTTGAGAACAATCACCATAACAATAACAAGAGCCGTGATTGCCATTGCAACCGTGCCGTGTTTTGCCTTTCTTGACTTCATAAACTTTTTGAATTTTCCCTTCTCTTTTTGAGGCTTTGATTTTTTGTTCTTAGCTTTTTTAGCTTTTGTATCTTCCGTTTTATCGGCTGTTTCTGCCACTGCATTACTGTCGGCGCTTGCAGTTTCTTCGGAGATAGTATTCAGGTTTTTGTTTTCTTCACTCATTTATATTACCCCCTTAGCTCCAGCGTCTTTTTTCCAGAACACGAACAGTAAAGAATATGAACAATCCTGCCACGCTCAGGAAGAATGTGATGTCGGTTGCACTGAGCAGACCGTATTTGAATGAATTATAGTATGTAGCAAAGTCAATTTTTCCGATAATGTTCTTAATCCAGTCAATTGAAATCATACTTGTGAAGTTTGTCATCATATAGATAACAAGGTTTACCGCCATACTTACGATAGCTGCAACAATTGTGCTTTCCGTAAGAGATGAGATAAACACATTTATTGCAATAAGAGCCGCACCAAAGAGGAGCAGTCCAAGGAATGTGCAGAGGATAACCGACCATTCCGGAGTTGCAAAGAATGAAATTACAACTGCATAGAGAAGAAAAATTGCACTGCAGATTGCATAAAGCACAAATGCACCGAGGAACTTTCCTAAAACAACCTTTGTAAGGCTTACAGGTGCAGTAAAGAGCGCCTGATCTGTTTTCTGGTACTTTTCATCCGCAAAAGATTTCATTGTTATAATCGGGATTAAAAACAGGATAATCAAAAGCATATTGCCGTAAACATAGCTTAAACTTGCCGAGTTGTACACAACGCAGTAGTTGTAGAAAAACACACCCGAAAAGAAGAAGTAAGCGGCAAGAACAACATATGCAATTGCCGAATTGAAGTAAGAGGAAATCTCCCTCTTTAAAATAGCACCCATTACATATCTTCCTTTCTGCTGTCATATTTGCCTGAGGTAAGTTTAAGGAACATATCCTCAAGTGTTTCATTGCCTGACTGCATATCAAGAATTACCGCACCGATTCTTACCATAGCACTGTAAACATCTCGTCTTATGTCGCTTGATGTTTCGTATTCAATCATATATTTGCCGCTGCCGTCAGCTCTGCTTTCAGTCTTTGTAACACGCTTTACAGCAGGGATTTTCTTTATTGCCTCGGTAATGTCAGCAGTGCTTCCCTCTGCAACAAGTGAAAGCTTCTGACCGCCCGATACCTGAGCCGAAAGCTCATTTGTTTTAGCGTCGGCAACAATCTTGCCCTTTGAGATAACGACGATTCTGTCGCACACCTCGGAAACCTCGGAAAGAACATGAGATGAGAAAATAACAGTGTGCTTTTTGCCGAGATTGCGGATAAGCTTTCTGATTTCGATAATCTGCTTTGGGTCAAGACCGACTGTCGGCTCGTCAAGAATAATTACAGGCGGATTGCCGAGAAGTGCCTGAGCAAGACCCACACGCTGACGATAACCTTTTGACAGATGCTTGATAATTCTGTCAGCCTGCTCGGTAATCTTTGTCAGACGCATAACCTCTTCGATGTGTTCCTTTTTCGGCAATTTTACCTTCTTGAGGTCGAACATAAACTCAAGATATTTTTTGACCGTCATATCAATGTAGAGAGGCGGAATTTCGGGAAGATAACCGATTTTCGACTTTGCGTGAATCGGATCGTCAAGAATTTCGCATCCGTCAATGGTAACAGTACCGCTTGTTGAAGAAAGGTAACCTGTTATCATATTCATTGTTGTGGATTTGCCCGCACCGTTCGGTCCGAGAAATCCCAGAACTTCACCTGTTTCAACAGTGAAGCTGATGTCGTCAACGGCCTTTATGCTGCCATAAAATTTTGTAAGGTTTTTAACCTCGACCATGTGACTTTTCACTCCTTAAAATTAAATACTAAATCTCTGTGCCTTTATTCTGCAATTTAAATGTGCCGTACAAAAACGCAGAAACGAACATCATAGATTATACTATAAAACGAGCAGTTTGTGTAGAGTTTTTCCAAAAAAAACAATGCAATCTCACAAAAATTCAGTTTTTCATCACATAAAGAAATGTCTTGGGGAATTATTCACCAAAAACTCGGAACAATATTTATTGATAATGACAAAACAATTTAAAAGGAAGTGTCAGCTTGCAATATTTAAATGCATTCTGGGTTGGCGGACTCATCTGCGTAGTCGGTCAAATCCTCATTGATAAAACAAAACTCACTCCTGCAAGAATACTTACGGGCTTTGTTGTCGCAGGCGTAATTCTGGGAGCAGTCGGACTTTACAAACCGCTTGTCGATTTTGCCGGAGCAGGCGCAAGCGTGCCAATCAGCGGTTTCGGATTTCTTATGAGCGAGGGCGTTCGCAAGGCATTGTCCGAGGACGGCGCACTCGGAATCCTTACGGGAGGTATTACAAGTGCCGCCGCAGGAATCTCCGCCGCAATAGTTTTCGGCCTAATAGCCGCCCTCTGCACAAAATCGGGAGATAAATAAAGTTAAAAATTGAACCTTATAAATACAGCCGCATACCGTTTGCTTTACAACACAAAAACCGCCGTACAGATTATTCGCTGTACGGCGGTAATGTTTAAAGATATTTAATTCTATTATTCAGCGTTAATCTGAACTTCTTCGGGATTTTCAGAAATATCGCCTTTCTTTTTTCCGCGTTTTTTGATGATATATGTCCATACGCAGAGGAACGCAAAGGTTGCGGCACATATAATTGTGACAGTCAAGCCTATTGCAAATCCCTTTGGATAATACTCAAGCTTGATTGTATGCTCGCCCTTGTCAAGATTGAATGCAACGAGTGCGTTGCCGACAGGAGTAATTGTTACTTCCTTACCGTCAACATATGCCTTCCAGCCCTCTTCATACGGAACAGAGGTGTAGAACAATCCGTTTTCCTGTGCGTTGATTGTTCCCTCCATAGAACTGCCGGTAAGCTTTGTTGTTGTCATTACGCTATTTGAAAGCTTCTTGTAGCCTTCTTCAAAGACATCCTGATTCAGAACATCAACAAATACCATTGCAGAACCCGACTGTCCCTGCTGGAGATTTGAATAAACGGAAATCTTGTCGCCCTTTTTGCATTGACCGATGCAGGCAATGTAGCTTCTGCCCATACCGTAGGTTTTGCTCTGTGCAACATCGTTAATCATAACGGTAACATCGTCACCACCCGAAATATCCGCATACATAAGATACAAGCCGTCCTTAGGCGCTTCATAATTCCACTTTACATGCGGAGTAACTGTTGTATCGTTACAGTTGAATGAATATCTTCCGTAACCTGTCTTATTTACGGGGAACTGATTGTAGTCTGTGTGTCCCTGTGAAACAACCTCAAGCGGAGTATAAACATCATCCTTAATGCCTGTTGCAAGTTTGAAAAATTCATTCTGTTTGTCAAACGGATTGAACTGATCTTCGTTTTCATCAACCTGCCAGCCTGCAAGTGCGGAGTTTGTCATAAAGCCCATCGGCAGATAGTGGTTGTTCTGCAAAAGCTTTACATTGCCGACGCCGTAAGCCTCTGTAAGGTCATAGGTATTCATATAGATACCGTCACGGGCAATGAGATATTTAAGATTCATAAAGAGGTTTGTCACAGGTGAACCCTCGGCATAGGTATAGCGGTTACCGCTCTTCCAACCCATCATACCAAAGTTTTCAAACAGCACGGTCATATCAACATTAGCCATTGAGTTGAACATTGAAAGTCCGTTGTAGTGGTTAAGAGCCGCGTCATTAAGAGTCTGAGTTGATGTCATCTCCGCTCTCCACATTTCGGTTGTGTTGCTTTCAAGGCTGTCCATATAGTCAATTACCTGTGCTGTACTTTCCTCGCCTCTCGGATAATCGTAAGTACCCGTTACAGTTGTTGTCTTAACACCGATATAACCTGCGGCGGCACTTTCGCCCACAATTATGACACCGAACACTATCATAAGAACCTGTTTTGGAACAATTCTCTTTGTGTAAAGGAAGAGAAGAATACAGATTACAGTTGCAATAATTGCTGTGCCTACAAGTGCGTAAGCCTCCTGTGTGCCGATACCGAAGATAATAACAAGACCGACAAAAAGTGCTGCAAGGATAACATCCCAGCACGAACTTGACTCAAGGAGCATAAACGCTCTGAATGCCATAACAACAAGAACAAAGCTAATGAGATAACTGAAACGGTACGGAATCATATTTGTGAAGTGGAAGCCGTGCCAAATATAGTCAAGCTGTCTGATGATACAGCTGATAATCATAAAACCGATAAGACCGCCGTCAACGATTTTCTCTTTGAGTGAAATTTTCTTGCTTGTAAAGAAAAGAATTCCCAGAACAAGAGAAAGTGTACCGCAGGCAATGTTGGGCAACGCGTCAGCCTCTTTGATTGCAGGCGGCACAAAGGTGATAAAGTTTGAAAGAATCTTTCTGATTGCCTCAAGCACACCCATAAGGTCGTTTGTTGAACCTATGTTGATTGCAAAGGTTGTCGGAAAAGTTGCACCCGATGCGTTTGTGTTTTGCAGACCGAAGAATGCCGGCAACAGGAAAAACGCAGTAAGTCCGAGTGCAATCAACGAGTAAATACCTGTGTGAAGAAGATTTGTTGCAAACTTTTTGATGCCGTCCCATTTTACAATGTTGTATGCAATGAATGACAGCAGTACAAAAATGCAGGCAAACAAACCGATATAATAGTTAGTCAAAAGTGAAAGTGCAAGCGAAACTATGTAAAGTCTGAACTTGCCTTCTGTGAAGAGCTTTACTGCGCCCAGAGCAACAAGCGGTGTGATACAAACCGTATCAAGCCAGATTGTGTTCCAATAGTAGCCCATAAAGAATGCGCAAAAGCCGAAGCTGCATCCGAAAATCACAAGAGAAAAATCATTCTTCTTAAAAAGACTGCGCAAGAAGATTGCCATAAACATACTTGCACATGCAACCTTGATTACAACAGAGAACATCAAAAATTCTCTCAGCCATTCACTCGGCAAAAATACCGTCAAAAAGTTGAGCGGGCTCATAAGGTAGTAGGACATGAGCGCAAAGTAGTTTACACCTCCGCCCTGCGTCCATGACCAGAACAGCGATTCGCCGTGCTTGAGCTTTTCCTGCATATCCGCAAGGAACGGATAATACTGATGCCACAGGTCGGTTACGAGAATCTGATTGTCACCGAACGGCGAAACCTTCATAACTCCGAAAGCGGCTGTCATCAGCACAAACGGTATGACAAAAGCCAGAATAATAAATAGATTGTTTGAGAAAAAGCCCTTGAAGCCACTTTTGTTTTCAATCGTGACAGGCACCGACTTTTTCTTTTTCTTTACAGCGGGCATAATTTGACCTCCGAAATATTTTGTAATTGTTTTCCGATATGCACAAAAATGCAATCGGGTACAAGTAATCCATTCTATTTTAACGCTTTTCGTGTGTGATGTAAATAAAAAAACATAAAAATCTTAAAAAAAATAGACTTTTTGTTCTTGCTTTGTTATAATAAAGTTGAGTATTCTGATCCTTGCAAGCAAAGCATAGTTTACTCAGATTTAAATTTAAGTGCAGCTATTACAGACAAAGCAGATTATCATTCAGATAAAAAACAAGTGCTAATGTTCTCACCCCTATGCGGTGGGTTTAACTTTATAAAGGTGATGTGAAAAATGAAAACCATAGATTTAGTTGTTCCGTGCTATAACGAAGAGGAGGGACTTGAGCATTTTGTGCTTGAAACCAACAAAGTTATTGACACACTTCCCGAATATTCTTTCAGATACATACTCGTAAATGACGGAAGTAAGGACAAAACCTACCTTATCATGAAAAAGCTTGCGAAAACTTTTAACAACATCAAGTATATTTCGTTCTCACGAAATTTTGGAAAAGAGGCGGCAATGTTTGCAGGGCTTCAACACACAACAGCCGACTATGTTGTTGTTATGGACGCCGACCTTCAGCATCCTCCGCAGTTGTTTCCTCAGATGATTCAGGCTGTTGAACATGAGGGTTACGACTGCTGTGCGACAAAGCGTGCCGAACGTGAGGGTGAAAGCAAGTTCAGAGGAATTTTTTCAAAGCTGTTCTTCAAGCTTTCAAATAGGCTTACAGATGTAAAAATGCCCTACGGCGCAATGGACTTCCGTATGATGAGCCGTCAGATGGTTGACTCAATCCTTGAACTCAGCGAAGTTCAAAGATTTTCAAAGGGCATTTTCTCATGGGTTGGCTTCAACACAAAATGGATTGCCTACAAAACAGTTGACCGTCAGCTTGGTCAGACAACATGGAAATTCTCAAGTCTGTTCAAATATGCAATTGAGGGAATCACAAGCTTTTCGGTTGCACCGCTCAGATTCACGGCTGTTATGGGCTTTATCATCTTCGTAATTTCGCTCATATACATTATAATAACGCTGATTCAGACGCTGTTTCTCGGAATTACCACACCCGGTTATGTCACCACGCTGTGCGCAATCCTCTTTATGGGCGGTATCACCGAAATGTCAATCGGCATTCTCGGCGAATACATAGGAAAAATTTATATGGAAGCCAAGGACAGACCTATCTACATTACAAAATTCTCTAATTTTGAAGATGAAGATAACGAAGAAAAAGACGATAAGGAGATTAAGGGTTAAATGGGTAATTTTATAAAGCAGTTTTTCGACATTAAATTTTGGAAGTTTATACTTGTCGGAATTTTAAACACGGTTGTAGGCATGGGACTTCAGTTTCTGTTCTTTAACCTCTGTGGTTGGAATGAATGGGTTTCATCGCTTGTCGGCTACATTCTCGGCAGTATTTTAAGCTATTTTCTCAACAAATACTTCACATTCAAAAACAAGGACAAGGGCTGGAAGCCAATCGTTAAATTTGCGCTCAATATTGCAGTATGCTACGGACTTGCCTACGGAATTGCAATTCCGCTCATCAGTATGCTCTGTACGGCAAACAGCTGGACAATGTTCGGCTGGAGCGTTGAAAAGTTTGCAGGCAACTTCTCAATGATAGTAGGCGCATGCCTTTTTGTGGCATTCAACTACATCGGTCAGCGTTTCTTCGCTTTCAGAGAGAAAAAAGGAGAGAGCGGCAAGCAATAATTTACAACAAACAAAAGGTCGGAAAAGCTTTTGCGCTCTCCGACCTTCTTTTAATTTAATGCCGCCGAATTATGATTTTCTGTATTTTGGCGGTTCGGTTTCGTAGACATTGTTGCCGTTGCTGTCGATTGCAACTATGCACGGGAAATCTTCGACCTCATATCTGCGAACAGCCTCTGTGCCTAAATCTTCATAGCAGAGAATCTCCTCGCTCTTGATGCTCTTGGCGATAAGTGCCGCCGCACCGCCGATTGCGACAAGATACACACCCTTGTTGCGAACAATCGCATCGACAACTTCTTTATTTCTTGCGCCTTTGCCTATCATTCCTTTGAGTCCGAGGTCAAGCAGTGACGGAGCGTACTTGTCCATACGGTAGCTTGATGTCGGACCTGCAGGACCTACTGCATAACCGGGCTTTGCAGGGGCAGGACCAACATAATAGATAAGCTCGCCTTTGATGTCAACGGGAAGTTTTTCGCCCTTCTGAATCAATTCATAAAGTCTTTTGTGTGCGGCATCTCTGCCTGTTATGATTGAACCCGTGAGCAGAACGCTGTCGCCTGCTTTGAGATTTTTTATATCTTCGTCCGTAATCGGAAGTGTAATTTTCTTTTCCACAGCTTTACCTCCTCAGATTGTTGCACTTGCGTGTCTTGCGGCATGACAACAGATGTTGACCGCAACAGGCATTCCTGCAATGTGTGTGGGTGAAGTTTCGATATTCACGCCGATTGCGGTTGTATTGCCGCCAAGTCCTGCAGGACCGAATCCCATTTTATTGATTTCGGTAAGGAGCTCGTCCTCAAGCTGTGCATAGCGTTCATCTTCATTTTTGGAATCAATCGGACGGAAGGTTGCTTTTTTTGCAAGCTGGGCGGCTCTTTCAAAAGTACCGCCGATTCCGACACCGACAACCATAGGAGGACAGGGATTTGGACCTGCCTGAAAAACAGTATCAAGAATAAACTGCTTAACGCCCTCAATGCCCTTTGACGGGGTGAGCATTTTTATCTGCGACATATTTTCACTACCGAAGCCCTTACCGCCGGCGGTAATTTTAATCTGATTTCCGCTGACGATTTTTGTGTGGATAATCGCAGGAGTGTTATCCTTTGTATTGATTCTGTCGAAAACAGGATCATTTACTACACTCTTGCGAAGGTAGCCGTCAATATAGGCTCTGCGAACGCCCTCGTTGACAGCCTCATCAAAACTGCCGTCCTCAATGACAACCTTATCGCCGTATTCGACAAAGAGGACAGCCATACCCGTATCCTGACAAAGCGGAACTTCTTCACGAGCCGCAATTTTATCGTTTTCGATAATCTGTGAAAGTACACTTTTGCCTACAGGCGAGCTTTCGTTATCCCTTGCGGTTTCAAGGGCGCACATAATGTCTTTGCCGATAAAATAGTTGCAGTCGGTAAACAGCTTTTTAACCGTATCGCAAACCGTCTGCGCCTTGATTTTTCTTATTTCCATATCCGAACTCCTCAAAGTGATTTTGATTATATTATAAATCTTTTTTATCTGTATTTCAATAAGCAATAAAATGTGATATAATCATTTTAACGGATTGTTATAATAATTGCAATTTGAGCCGTGCGGGCGGATGATATCCGCCCCTACAGATACTTCACCAATAAAATTGAAAATTAACATAATTTTATCACATTTGGGTGATAGATTAACAGTCGGAAAACACTGCATCTTAACCGATGCTTATAATCTTAATAAAAAGGGGCGTACAAAAATGAGCAGGATACTTGTTGTTGACGATGAGGCAAGAATCAGACAGATTATCAGAAAATATGCCGAATTTGAGGGCTTTGAGGTTGAAGAAGCCGTTGACGGTATGCAGGCAATTGAAATTTGCCGTAAAGAGGACTTTGACCTTATCATAATGGATGTTATGATGCCTGAGCTTGACGGCTTTTCCGCTTGCAGGGAAATCAGAAAATTCAAGAAAACACCTATCATTATGCTTTCGGCAAGAGGTGAGGAGTACGATAAAATTCACGGCTTTGAGCTTGGCAGTGACGACTATGTTGTTAAGCCGTTCTCACCAAAGGAGCTTATGATGCGTGTTAATGCCGTAATTAAGCGTTCACAAGGCGCTCAGAACGAAGAGAATGCGAAAAAGGATGTATTTACATACGAAGGTCTTTCGGTTGATTTCTCAGCCAGAATCGTTACAATTGACGGCAAAAGAATTGAGATGACGCCAAAGGAATATGAACTCTTTTTCTATATGGTAAAAAACAAAGGACTTGCACTCACCCGTGAAAAGCTTATAAGTGAGGTCTGGGGCTACGACTTCTTCGGTGACGAAAGAACGCTTGACACACACATTAAGCTTCTCAGAAAGAGCCTTGGCGAATACAGCAGATGCATTGTAACGCTTCGAGGGGTGGGTTACCGTTTTGAAACGATCTAACAAACGATTTGACCGCCATTATCTGCCGTTGAACTTCAAGCTGTTATGCTATTTTCTTCTGTTCGGATTTGCAATTGTGGTCGTGTTGTGGGTGTTCCAGACTTTTTTTCTTGAATCGTTCTACACGGCAACAAAATCTTCACAGGTTGAAAAGAACGCACAGGTTATTTCAAGGTCGATTGAAGAAAACAAAAACGCTCTCGGAACGATTGAAAATGTTGCAAGCTACAATTCACTTTCGGTATATGTTTACGATTCAACTTCTCTTTTCACATTGAAGTATTGTTGCGAATATGACAACCCCGTTTCAAACCTGAATTTTCAGTATCACGATGTCTATTCATATTACAAGCTGGCGGAGGAAAATGACGGACATTATATGTTCATCACAAGCAACTACAAAGAGGACAGCATTAAAGGCAAGTTTGAGCGACAGTTTTTTGAGGAATATTCCTCATCCGACACAGCCGCAAGAAATACTGTTCGGTATGCTTCCGCTCCCGATAAAAATGTTCAAAATATGGTTTACACCGACATTATCAATCTGCAGGACGGCAGCGAATGCTTTTTGATTGTAACATCGTCAATCACACCGCTGACTAACACGGTTGAGATCGTCCGCGACCAGCTTGCAATCGTTTCGGTTGTGTTTGTTCTTTTAGCTGTTATAATTTCGCTTTACGCAAGCTACAGAATTGCAAAACCGATTTCTAAGACAAACACGGCGGCAAAGGAGCTTGCAAAGAAAAACTATGATGTTGACTTTAATGCAAGAGGATATCTTGAGGTTGAGGAACTCAACGAAACGCTGAACTACGCAAAAACGGAGCTTGCCGCAACCGAAAAGCTGCAAAAAGAACTTATTGCCAACATCTCGCACGATTTGAGAACACCGCTGACAATGATTACGGGCTACGGTGAGGTTATGCGTGACCTGCCCGGTGAAAACACTCCCGAAAATATTCAGATTATTATCGACGAGGCAACAAGACTTTCAACACTTGTCAACGATTTGCTTGACCTTTCAAAGATTCAATCGGGTTCAATTCAACCCGAAAAATCGGAATTCTGTCTTACCGACAGCATCAAGAATATTTTCACAAGGTACGCAAAGCTCAAGGAACAGGACGGATATAACATTCTGTTCGAGAGTGACGAAGATGTTTACATTTTTGCCGATGAACTGAAAATGTCACAGGTAATCTACAATCTTGTGAACAATGCAGTCAATTATGTCGGTGAAGACAAAACTGTTATTGTAACGCAAAAGGTAAACGGCAAAAAGGTTCTCATTGAGGTAACGGATCACGGTGACGGCATTCCTCCCGAAAAGCTTGAATACATCTGGGATCGTTACTACAAGGTTGACAAGGAGCATAAGCGTGGCGTTATCGGCACGGGGCTCGGCTTGTCAATAGTCAAGGGTATTCTTGACAGCCACCAAGCAAGGTACGGCGTTCGCAGTACACTCGGCAAAGGCAGTACATTCTGGTTTGAACTCGACATTGTTTCCGTGAAAAAACGAAACAAAAAGAATTCGGACGAAAATAAAGAATAAACAACAAATCCCGAACACGGTAAAATGTGTTCGGGATTTATTTATAAAATACCTATTAAATTGTCGGTCGAAAAAAGTGGATTGAAGATAAATTCATCTTCGAGGAGTTCGCCGTTTTCATAGGAATGTTCGACCTCTTTTGAATATCCCTGCAGAATTTTCACAATTTCGGCTTGAGTAGGATTTTCAAGCCTTTCGAGTTCATAAGCGGTCACTATGTATGCACAAACCATTCGTTTGATTGTGGATATGACATTAAAACTGTCGATTGCAGAAAGGTAATATCTGCGGACATAGTAGTCAAGATAGGCAGTAAGCGGTTTGTCAAAACGGTTTGACAGCGTATTATTTTTTGCAAAATCGGCGGTTGCTTCAAGCTCACATAGCCAATCCTTACTCATGATATCAAGGCTTTTGTGCAAATCAAAAATGAATGACGCATCTCCGCAGCTTTGCTTTTTATATTCATCTGTCGGCATAGCCGTGATATCAAAAATTTCATCGTCAAGCATATTCTGTACTCGCTCGTTGAAGGCAAGAAGTTTGCACAATCTTTCGGACAAGGACATTTTGCAGTCTGAGAGAATTTCAAAAGTGCGTTTTCTTGCAGAAAGCAGAAAATTCATCTCGGTTGTACTGTAATCGGTCTGTGAGTCCTGCGGAATATCGGTTGCAAAGCCTGTGTCAAAATCCGATTCAAGCATAAGCCTTGCCGCCTCGGGACAGGCAAACGAAAGCGTATGTTCACAAAAAACGGTGTAGTCCTGAGTGATTCTCGGAAATTCCTTACAGGTGTGACAAAGGTGATTTTCGCCGAGATTGATGTAAATGTCGCACAGCATATCGCTGTTCCAGAACGGGCATTTTTCACCTTGCCTGATGAAAATTCTGTCGCCGTCCTCGTCAATTGTCATAAGCGACCTGAGCCTGTCGCCAAACTCGCCTTTGACTGTATTATAAAAATCAAAGCTTGTATCATCGACAACAACATCCCAGTCCCTGCAACAGCTGTCGGGACAGAGGTTCGCAATGCATCTGAATTTTTCGCAGTATTTCGGGAAGTAGTGTTTCATAGTCATGTCCATTTCAATGTAAGAATAAATTGTTCGTAGGCATCGTCCCAGCCGTCAATTGCGTTCACTCCGCCGCCGTTCACACTGCGAAGCTTGGTGTCGCTTTCGTCAAGTCCGAGTGCAAAAAGTTCGCCTGCACTGATTTTGTACCCGAGCGACCGACAGAGGGAACAGAAGTTGTCAATCGGATTTTCGCTCTGTTCGGTTTTCAGAAGTTTTTCTTTGAGTTCTGCGTTGCTTTTGGCATCACAGAGAAGTCGGTCAAGTTCTTCCCATATCATAAAATCACCACGAAAATAAAATGAAGTTTCATAAAAACGGACCGCCCAAAAAATGAACGGTCCGCATTCGGCTTTTAAGATTTACTCAATAATTACTCAATCGAGCTGTCGAGGTATTCCATAAGCTCCTCGTCATCTTTTTTCTGCTTATCCTTAACGATAAAGAACGCTGTGAGAGCAGCAGAAAGAGCTGCAACTGCAGAGATGATACCGATAATTAAAGCCCATCTGCACTTATGATTTTTCATATTCTGTCGCCTCCAAATTTTGTATGCTTGTATGGCAGTAGTATCTGCCGTATCTTTATTTATATTCTAACAGTTTTTACAAAAATGTCAACAGAACAAAATAAAAAAGCAGAGAATATTCTCTGCTTTTAAGCTTGTAAGATTTATTGCACTTATGCTGATGCGTTAAGTCTTTTAGCAAGTGATGATTTGCTTCTTGCAGCAGTGTTCTTGTGAAGAATACCCTTAGCTGTTGCCTGGTCAATTTTCTTAATAGCAAGACGAACTGCCTCTGTTTTGTTGTCAGCGTTAGTGTCAACTGCGTAATAAGCCTTCTTTACAGCTGTTCTGAGAGCAGATTTTGTAGCCTTGTTACGAGCAGTCTTTGTAGCAATAACTTTAACACGCTTTTTAGCAGATTTGATGTTTGGCATTGTCCCACCTCCTTAAAGTATCGGTCATATAGGAATTATGATAGCACAAGAATGTGCAAAAATCAAGTCTTTTTACAAAAAAAGTTGGATTTTATGCGGATTTTATCGGTTTTCTCTGTTCCGCAACAACATCTTGTGTATTGATTTTTTCATTTATCTATATGCTGTAACAGAAAAATAACAGAAATTTTCCTGTCGCATAAATTTTATATGTTTACGGTAATTTTGTCAAGCAATTCTCCCACTTTTTCACGGAACACAAGATTTGCGTTCTTGTCCATCGGAGTGGGATCACGGTTGATAAGCACAAGATTATCGCCGCCGAAATAACGGATAAACCCGGCCGCCGGATAGACCGTGAGGCTTGTGCCGGCAATAATCAGCGTGTCAGCCTTTGAAATTGCGTTGACCGCACCCGTTACCGTGCTGTCGTCAAGTCCCTCTTCATAAAGCACAACATCGGGTTTTATGATACCTCCGCAAGTACATTTGGGAATATCGGCAGAGTTCTTGATAAACTCTGCATCATAGAACTTGCCGCACTTTGTGCAGTAGTTGCGAAGAACGCTTCCGTGCAGCTCATAAACACGCTTACTGCCCGCCGCCTGATGAAGTCCGTCAATGTTCTGGGTGACAACAGCCGAAAGCTTTCCCGCCTTTTCAAGCTCTGCAAGCTTATAGTGCGCCTTGTTCGGCTTTTTGTCAAGGCAGAGCATTTTGTCACGATAAAAGCGGAAGAACTCGCTTGTTTTGTGAACAAAAAATGTGTGGCTGAGAATCTGCTCGGGCGGATAATCGTACTTTTGATTGTACAGACCGTCAACACTTCTGAAGTCGGGAATTCCGCTTTCTGTCGAAACTCCCGCACCGCCGAAAAATACTATTCTTTTGCTTTTGTCAATTACGCTTTGAAGTTCTTCGAGTGTACTCACGAAATCGCTTCCTTCATACTTTTAACATAGTCGCAAACAGGCTTAACGCTGTCTTTGCCGTACTTTGCAATAATTTTCACGATTGCAGAACCAACGATAACACCGTCTGCACTTTCGCTCATTTTCTTTGCCTGCTCCGGAGTTGAAATGCCGAAACCGATTGCACACGGAATATCCTTTACAGACTTAACAAGTCTTACCATTTCGCCAACATCGGTTGTGATTTCACTTCTTACGCCTGTAACGCCCATTGATGAAACGCAGTAAACAAAGCCCTCTGCCTCTTTTGCAATCATCTTGATTCTCTCGTGAGATGTAGGAGCGATGAGAGAAATTACATCAATGCCGTATTTTCCGCTGTAATCGGTAAGCTCGTGCTTTTCTTCATACGGTGTGTCGGGAACGATAACTGCGGAGATTCCGCACTCCTGACACTTTGCCATAAACCTTTCCGTACCATATACGAAAATCGGATTCATATAGGTCATAACGGCAAGAACGGCGTCAATCTGCGGACGGATACGCTTTACCATATCAAAGATTTTATCTGTTGTTGTGCCTGCCGAAAGAGAACGGAGGTCAGCCTCCTGAATTACAACACCCTCGGCAATCGGGTCTGAAAACGGAATACCGATTTCGATGATATCGGCACCGTTTTTACTCATTTCAATAAGAAGCTTTTCTGTTGTTTCAAGATCGGGATCACCCGCTGTTACAAACGGGATGAACGCCTTGCCGTTTTGGAATGCAGATTTAATGTCAGTCATGAAGATCCTCCCCTCTGTATCTTGCGATAGCCGCAACATCCTTGTCGCCTCTGCCCGAAAGGTTGACTACGATAATCTTGTCTTTGTCCATTGTCGGGGCAATTTTTATACAATGTGCAACTGCGTGTGCGCTTTCAATTGCGGGGATGATACCCTCTGTTCTTGAAAGATATTCAAATGCGTTTACAGCCTCTTCGTCTGTAACGGGAACATAGCTTGCTCTGCCCGTGTCGGCAAGGTTTGCGTGTTCGGGACCGATACCGGGGTAGTCAAGACCTGCCGAAATTGAATATACGGGAGCAATCTGACCGTATTCGTTCTGACAGAAGTACGACTTCATGCCGTGGAAGATGCCGAGTGTGCCTGTTGCTATTGTAGCGGCAGTCTTTGGAGTGTCTGTGCCAAGGCCTGCTGCCTCACAGCCGATAAGCTTTACATTTTCATCCTTGATAAACTCATAGAAAGCGCCCATTGCGTTGCTTCCGCCGCCTACGCAAGCCATAACAACATCGGGAAGTCTGCCTTCCTTTTCAAGCATCTGTGACTTGATTTCCTTGCCGATTACGCTTTGAAAATCACGGACAACAGTCGGGAACGGGTGCGGTCCCATTACCGAGCCGAGAACATAGTGTGTGTCGGAAACTCTGTTTGTCCATTCACGCATTGCCTCGTTTACGGCATCTTTAAGAGTCATTGTGCCTGTTTCAACGGCATTGACCTTTGCACCGAGAAGTTTCATTCTGTAAACATTGAGAGCCTGACGGATTGTGTCCTCTTTGCCCATAAAGATTTCACATTCAAGTCCTAAAAGTGCGGCTACGGTTGCCGTTGCAACGCCGTGCTGACCTGCGCCTGTTTCGGCAATAACTCTTGTTTTGCCCATTCTCTTTGCAAGAAGGCACTGACCGAGGCAGTTGTTGAGCTTGTGTGAACCTGTGTGGTTCAAGTCCTCACGCTTGAGATAAATCTTTGCACCGCCGAGGTCTTTTGTCATTTTTTCGGCATAATAGAGAAGTGACGGTCTGCCTGCGTATTCACGCATAAGTGTGTCGAGTTCTGCAACAAACTCGGGATCGTCCTTGTATTTGTTGTATGCCTCTTCAAATTCATTGATAGCATTCATCAGCGTTTCGGGAACGAACTGTCCGCCGTGAATACCGAATTTTCCTTTTGTCATCTTGATTCCCCTTAATTACTTTTATATCGTTCGTGTGTTTCACACACGGCGGGCGGCCGATGACCGCCCCTACATTTTCATTGGTGTGCTTTGCACACGGCTTATAAATCAATTTTTATTTTCTGCCCGACAATTCGTCAAGTGCGGCTTTTTTGTCGGGATTTCTCATAAGGGTTTCACCTATGAGAACTGCGTTTACTCCTGCGTTTTCAAGCACCTTGATGTCATCCCTTGTTTTAATTCCGCTTTCGGCAACAAAAATAATGTTGTCTGGAACAAGCTTACGGAGCTTTGTGCAGTTATTTATGTCCACCGTGAAGTCACGAAGATTTCGGTTGTTTACACCGATAACTCTTGCTCCTGCGGCAATTGCGGAATACACCTCATCGGCTGTGTGAGCCTCAACAAGTGCCGAAAGTCCGAGAGAGTCGCAAAGCTTAACCCATCTTCTGATCGTGTCCGTGTCAAGAAGCGAGCAGATAAGCAGTACGGCTGACGCACCGATTGTCTTTGCCTCATAAATCTGATATTCACACACGGTAAAATCTTTTCTCAAAAGCGGAATACTTACATTCTTTGAAATCTCTTCAAGAAAAGCATTTTCGCCCTTGAACCACTTTGGTTCTGTCAGAACGGAAATTGCACTTGCACCTGCATTTTCATAATCCTTGGCAATCTGAACATAGGAAAAATCCTCTGCGATAATTCCCTTTGACGGGGACGCTTTTTTGACCTCGCAAATGAATGAAATGTCCTTGCCCGCAAGCGCCTTTTCAAACGGAAATTCATTGTCTGTTTCCATTGAAAGTGCCTTTTGCTTTATCACTTCAAGCGGAACTTGCTTTTCGATTTCTTCATATCTTACTCTGTTTGCATCTGCAATTGTTTCAAGTATCATTGTGTCACCTTTATTCGTTGGAAGCCTTTGCAAATTCTTCAATCTTTGCATAAGCCTTGCCGCTGTCGATAATTTCGTTTGCAAGCTTTATGCCGTCCTGAATTGAATCTGCCTTGCCGCCTGTGCAAAGTCCGAGTGCGGCATTGAGAACAACGATATCACGCTTTGCGTCCTTAATTTCACCGCTGAGAATTTCTTTTGTGATTTCAGCATTTTCTTTGCCGTCACCGCCTGCAAGATCCTCGGGTGCACAAAGTTTAAGACCGTAATCCTCGGGATTGAGAATAAATGTGTTGAACTTGCCGTTGTCAATCTCACACACCTTTGTTGTTGTTGTGAGAGTAACCTCGTCCATGCCGTCCATGCCGTAGAAAACATAGCCTTTCTTAACACCGAGGTTTGAGAAAACCTGTGCAATCGGCTCAACAAGAGCCTCAGAATACACACCCGTTACCTGAAGGTCTGCGCCTGCAGGGTTTGTGAGAGGTCCGAGAACATTGAAAATGTTTCTGATTCCGATTTCCTTACGGACAGGACCTACATACTTCATTGATGAATGGTAGCCCTGTGCAAACATAAAGCAGATGCCTGCTTTGTTAAGAACCTCTTCGCTCTTTTCGGGAGTGATGTTGATGTTGATTCCGAGCTGTTCAAGACAGTCTGCCGAACCGCTTTTGCTTGACATTGAACGGTTGCCGTGCTTTGCAACGGGGATTCCTGCGGCAGCAATTATAAATTCCGCTGTTGTTGAAATATTGAATGTGCCTGTACCGTCGCCGCCTGTGCCGACGATATCGAGTACATCACGGTTAGGCTTGATGTGGAGTGCTTTTTCTCTCATAACCTGTGCGCTTGCGGTAATTTCGTCAATTGTTTCACCCTTGATTCTCAAGGCTGTGAGATATGCCGCCATCTGCGACTGGGTTGCCGTGCCTGAGAACATTTCGTCCATAACCTGTGCCGCCTCATCAAAAGTGAGGTCATTGCCTGCAACCAATTTTTTTATTGCCTCTTTAATCATAAACCTTCAATCCTTTCCGTGTTATTTGCAAAGTGTAATAAAATTCTTTATCATTTCCATGCCGTGTGAGGTAAGAATTGATTCGGGGTGGAACTGCAATCCGTAAAGCTCAAAAGCCTTGTGCTTTACTCCCATAACCTCGCCGTCACGGTCTTCTGCAATTACCTCGAGTATGTCGGGAACCGTATCTCTTTTCGCAATCAACGAATGATACCTTGCACCCTCAACAACCTTTGGAAGTCCGCTAAAAATTTTCTTGTCCGTATCAACAATGATATCGCTCTTTTTGCCGTGCATAAGCTTTATTGCGTGGGCGATTGTTGCACCGTAAACCTCGCATATTGCCTGATGACCGAGGCAGATACCGAGAATCGGAAGCTGTCCTGCAAGCTCCTTTATAACCTCCTCGCATATTCCGGCATCTTTCGGATAGCCCGGACCGGGCGAAAGGATGATGTGGGAGGGAGCAAGCTTTTTGATTTCGTCAACTGTTATTTCATCGTTTCTTACAACCTTAATATCGGGATTTACGCTGCCGCAGAACTGCACAAGATTGTAGGTAAAGCTGTCGTAGTTATCAATAAAAAGTATCATAAAGCGTTTACCTCCCCTGCATTTTTAACTGCATTCATAACGGCAAGAGCCTTGTTGTAGGTTTCCTCGTATTCGCTTTCGGGAACGCTGTCGGCTACGATACCTGCGCCTGCCTGAACATAAACCTTGTCATTTTTCTTGACCGCCATTCTGATAGCGATACAGGTGTCGAGGTTGCCGTTGAAATCAACATATCCAAGTGCTCCGCCGTATACACCTCGGGGAGTTTTTTCAAGCTCTTCAATGATTTCACAGGCTCTGATTTTCGGAGCACCCGAAAGTGTGCCGGCAGGGAGAAGTGATTCGATTGCGTCAAAAGCGTCAAGTCCGTCCTTGAGCTTGCCCTCAACCTCACTGCAAATGTGCATTATCTTTGAATAGCGGAGAACCTCCTGATATTTTGTAACCTTAACCGAATTGAATTCGGAGATTTTTCCGATGTCGTTTCGTCCGAGGTCAACGAGCATATTATGCTCTGCAAGCTCCTTCTCATCGTGAATAAGCTCATCTGCAAGGGCATTGTCCTCTGTATCTGTTTTACCTCTCGGGCGAGAACCTGCAATCGGGAATGTGTTAAGCACTCCGTTCTGGAGCTTTACAAGCGTTTCGGGAGAGGTGCTTATAATCTCGTCACCGTCAATTGACATATAAACCATATAAGGTGACGGGTTTGTACTTCTCAACACTCTGTATGCATTGATGAGGGAATTTTTGTAATCCGCCTCAAATCTTCTTGAAACAACACATTGGAAGATGTCGCCGTCAAAGATGTACTCCTTGGTTTTCTCAACCATTTTGCAGAATTCTTCTTTTGAATATGTGCTTGTAAATTCAACATTTTTGTCACTTTCAAGCCTTGGAAGGGGTTCGGGAGATGTGATTGTTGAAATTATCTCTGCAATATCTTTTTGGGCAAGCTCATACTGTGCCTTTGTGTCATTTGTTTTCATATTAACAATGATAATGATTTTTTCTTTAAGATGATCGTAGGCAATAATCTTATCAAAAAGCATCATATCAAAATCGTTTGTATCTCCTCTTTTGAGCTTTAAAACAGGCTCTGCAACAGAAATCATTGCGTAACCGAAGTAGCCCACAAGACCGCCTGTGAACGGCGGAATGTCTTTGAAATGCGGAGTTTTGTAATCGGCAAGATACTCACGGAGAGCGTCATACGGCTTTGCGGTTTTAACAACTCTTGCACCCTCGCCCGTAACCGTGAGAGTTCCGTTTTTGTACGAAAGCCTTGCCTTGGGGTTGAATCCGATGAATGAATATCTTGCCCACTTTTCACCGCCCTCGATACTTTCAAGAAGAAAGAATTTGTCGGATTTTCCTGCAATTTTTCTGAGCAGGTTAATCGGGGTAAATGCGTCAGCGTAGATTTCCTTGTAAATCGGAATAACGCTGTAATTGTCCTTGAGGTTCAAGACCTCATCGTAAGACGGTTTAATCATCGTACACCAACCTTTCTTTGGTAAAAGCTTTAAAAAACAAAAAAGACTTTTGTCCCCACAAGGGACAAAAGTCTTGAAAAATCAACTTCTGCGGTACCACCCAAATTGACGATAAACGCCCGCTTTAACAGCATACTGACATATGCCTCTCACTTTAACGGTTGAGCTCCGTCGGAAACTACTTGCCAAAAGGCTTTCGGCCCGCCCTCACAAGTCCATTCGGCAAATCCTCTGCTGTCAGCTTACACCAACCGCTGACTCTCTGAAAGCTTTGGAAAAACCTACTATTCTTGCTCACAGGTTTTTTCTATATGAAATAATTATATGACTGTATTTTTAATTTGTCAACATTTTTTTGCGGTAAATCAAAAATTCTGTTTGAGAAACTCAACAATGTTTTCAAACTGCATTGAATGTGATGCCTTAACAAGCACAACATCTCCGCTTTTGATTGTTTTAAGAATTTCGGGTTTTGCATCTTCGATTGTATCAAACGCTTTGCCGTCTGCACCCTTTGCAAGCTCCTTTGCGAGCTCGCCTACGGTTATAACCGTGCCGATACCCTTTGATTTTGCATAAACACCCGTGTCAAAGTGGAGCTTCAGCTCCTCACTTCCGAGCTCCTTCATATCGCCGAGGATTGCAGTCTTTCTGCCGTCAAGGTTGGAAAGTGTGTCAAGAGATGCTCTGACGGATGTCGGATTTGCGTTGTAGCAATCGTCAATGATTTTGATTTTGCCTGTATTGATAACATTGGCACGACTGCCTACTGTTTTGTACGAGGCGACACCGTTTGCAATTTCTTCATCGGTAAGTCCGAGAAGCTTGCCTGCGGCAGCAGCCGCAAGAGCATTTGTTACCATATATGTGCCGATTGCAGGAATTTCAACATCAACATTTTTATTGTCAAAACAGAGTGTTGCAAGAACCCTGCCGTCACCGCTGTTTTTTATATTCTTTGCGTAAAAATCGTTCTTTTCGTCAAGTCCGAAGAAAACAGGCTTTTTGCCGTTTACGGTCTTAACAGTTGAAAGCTTATCGTCATCGCCGTTGAGAATGAAATCTGCATTTTCACGGGCATTTTTGAACATTTCTGTTTTAGCCTTGAGAACACCGTCACGGTCGCCGAGATTTTCAAGATGACATTCACCGATGATTGTAAGCACGCAGATTGTGGGCTGAACCATTTCGGAAAGTCTTGTCATTTCACCGAAATCGGAAATACCCATTTCTATAACAGCCGCCTCGGTATCCTCGGGCATTGAAAGAAGTGTTAGCGGAACACCGAGCTCGTTATTGAGATTGCCTTGTGTTTTGTGGGTCTTGAACTTCTGTGAAAGAACGGCATAGAGCATTTCTTTTGTAGAGGTTTTTCCGACACTGCCCGAAATTCCGATAACGGGAATGTCGAATTTTTCTCTGTAAGCCCTGCCGATTTTCTTAACGGCATCAAGTGTTGATGGAACGACTATGCAAGGCTTTGTCGCATTTTCGGGAGCTTTCTCGCACAATGCACACACAGCACCCTGTGCAAAGCATTTTTCGATAAAATCGTGACCGTCAACACGCTCTCCCTTTATGGCAAGAAACAGACTTCCGTCCTTTATCTGTCGGCTGTCACGCTCAACAGAGGTTATTTTGATGTTTTTAAGCGATTCGTCGCCGACATATTCGCCGTTGCAAGCCTTTGCAATTTCGGCAAGAGTAAAGTCTTTCATACTAACCTCTTATTAAAAATCAGATTTTTCTTCGGGATATTTTGCAAGTGAGATTTCGATAATCTTCTCACACAAATCGGGGTAGCTTACGCCCTCTGCGGCAGCCTCCTGCGGAAGCAGACTGATCGGCGTCATACCGGGGAGTGTGTTTGCCTCAAGGCAGTATGTAAAACCGCCCTTGTCAAGAAGAAAGTCGATTCGTGCATAGCTTTCAAGGTGAAGTGCCTCGTATGCCTCAACAGCCGCCTTGCGGAGCTTTTTATCGGTTTCTTCGTCAATGTCTGCCGGACAGGTTTCAACTGTTGCGCCTGCCTGATATTTTGCGGCATAATCGTACATTCCCGACTTAGGAGCAATCTCAATCGGCGGAAGTGCCTTGCCGCCGATAAGACCGACGGAAAATTCTCTGCCTGTTACGAACTGCTCAACAACAATTTCGTCCTCATATTTGAGAGCCTCTTTAACAGCCTTTGCGTACTGTGTCGCATTTTCAACCTTTGATACGCCAACGCTTGAACCGCCCGAGCAGGGCTTTACAACGCACGGGAACATATTCCATGTGAGAGCGTCCTTTTCGTTCTTGTAAAGCTCACCTGCGGGAGTGTTGATATTCTTCTGCATAAACACGCTTTTTGTAAGACCCTTGTTCATTGCAAGCGCAGAACCGAGATATCCCGAACCTGTGTACTTGATTCCGAACAAATCAAGCGTTGCCTGCAACTGACCGTTTTCACCCTCACCGCCGTGAAGTGCAAGAAAAGTTATGTCTGCCTCGACACAAATTTCAATTACATTTCTGCCGATATAGCGTGATGTTTTGTCAAGACGCTTTTCCTTTGCCTCTTTGATATTTGTTATTGTATTATCAACATTATCACCGATTGATACACCGTCGGTAAAGCTGTAATTCTGCTTGAAAAGTGCGTCAATGTCGCATATGTTTTCCTCATAGCCCATGAATACATCAAGCAAAACAACCTCGTGTCCCTTGCTTCTGAGAGCCTCGGCAACAAGTGTGCCTGATGAAATTGAAACCTCACGCTCTGTGCTCAGTCCGCCTGCAAGAACAACTATTCTCATATATATTTCTCCCTCTGAAATGTTTTGTTTCTATTTTTATTTCTTTATTCTCTTTAACTCTGTCAGTCTGTTACCTTTTTGAAACAAGACTGTAACCTATATTATAATATTTTATTTATCCGATTGCAAGCAAAAAAGCAAATTTGTAGAACAGGGTATCATCATACTGTTTTGCCGTTTAAAAATTGTATAATATTCAGATTTACGGCTTTCAACTCCTTGAAACGATATGTGAATAAATGTGTTGAAAATGTTAATAATTTGCTCCTGTTATTCACAATATACCGATATGCGGATAGCGTTATGCAAATTTGGATAGCTACATTCCGTGGATGAATAATTATAAATTTTAGTCCGTGTTTTTTCATAATGGGCGGTATTGTATAGAAAAGGGTTTGTGTTATACAATATTAATTGAAAAAGCAAACCAAAAAACCGACTTAAATAAGGATGTAAAAAATGCAATTATACAAAAATTTCTGTAAAGAAACTACCGATGAAAACGGAAAACTGACAAGCTTTGAACTTGTGTTTCCCGAAAACTATAATTTTGGCTATGATGTTGTTGACAAAATGGCAGAGCTTGTGCCGAATGACACGGCAGTTGTGTGGACAAATCCCGAAAAAGAGGAAAAGATTTTCACATACTCCGACATCAGCAGACTGAGCAACAAGGCTGCAAATGTTTTCAGAAATCACGGCATTAAAAAGGGTGACAAGGTTCTTGTTATTCTGAAACGAAACTACGAATACTGGTATGTTGCCCCTGCACTCCACAAGCTGGGTGCGGTTATTATTCCCGCAACAAATCTTCTGACTCAAAGTGACATTTCGTATCGTGTTAACACGGCAGGAATAAAGGCGGCTGTCTGCACTCCCGATGAATCTACCGCCGAAGATATTCTTGCGGTTGCATCTCAGCCGAACACGCTTGAAACCGTTTTTGTTCCGAGAAGGCAGATTTTCGGTGCGGTTGATTTTACCGAAGAGGTTGAAAACGCTCCCGATACCCTTGAAAGAGTTGAAACAAAAGCAGAAGAGCCTATGGTAATTTACTTTACCTCAGGCACAACGGGCTATCCTAAGGCTGTTGAGCACAATCATATCTACACACTCGGACACATCATCACTGCAAAATACTGGCAATGTGTAAAAGACGGCGGACTTCACCTCACCGTTGCCGAAACAGGCTGGGCAAAAGCGTCATGGGGCAAAATCTACGGTCAATGGCTCTGCGGTTCAGCTGTTATGGTCTATGACTTTGACAAATTCTCTCCGGGCAAGCTGTTGCGTATAATGGAAAAGTACAAGGTTACAACCTTCTGCGCACCGCCGACAGTTTACAGATACTTCATTAAAAGAGGTATGAACAAGTACGACCTTTCTGCACTTTCTCACCTTACGACAGCAGGCGAGGCACTCAACAATGAAGTTTTTGAAGAAGTGTTTAAGCAGACGGGAATTGAACTTTGCGAGGGCTTCGGTCAAACCGAGTCGGTTCTTATGCTTGCAAACCTCAAAGGTGACAAGGCGATTGCAGGCTCAATGGGCAAGCCTACTCCGCTTTATGATGTACGAATTGTTGACGATGAATGCAACGAGGTTAAGCAGGGGGAAGTAGGCGAAGTTGTTGTATTCCCTCCAAAGGACAGGAAACAGCACGGAATTTTCATCACATACTATAACAATGAAGAATTGTACGAAAAGGTGTGGCGGCACGGTGTTTATCACACGGGCGATACGGCATATAAAGACGAGAACGGATATTTTTGGTATGTCGGCAGAGCCGATGACCTTATCAAAACAAGAGGCTTCAGAGTAGGTCCGTTTGAGGTTGAAAATGTTATTATGCAGTACCCGAATGTGCTTGAATGTGCTGTTATCGGAGTTCCTGATAAGGACAGAGGTCAGGCAATTAAGGCGATTGTCAAGATGGCAGACGGAACGACGCATAACAAGGAGCTTGAAAACAAAATCAAAACATTCTGCAACAAGCGTATGGCAAGCTACAAGTGGATTCAGCACCTTGAAATTGTCGATGAATTTCCAAAAACAATCAGCGGAAAAATCAAGAGAACGGATTTAAGAGAAAATCACAAAGCATAAAATAAAGGCAATCTTACGGTAAAGTAGGATTGCCTTTATTAGAATAATATTGCAAATTTACAGATGCTATGTAATATACAATCAGCACTTGAACATAAACAATATATTTGATATAATCACTTTGTAAGGAAACGGCGGCGGCTGTTTCGACACCTCTGGAAAGGAGGTGTCTATTCCAATGGCAGAGATTACATATTTATTTGTACTTGCAATTGTTTTTGTGGCTTTTAATGAAGTCATTAAGAATATAAAGAAATAACCGCCCTGTGTTGCAGCACAAGACGGTTTTTTAGAAAAAACTTAAATTGATGATGCGAAACAGCTCAAGCCGTTTCCTTACTTATATATTAACATCAATCTTTAATTATGTCAATCTGTTTCGGTGTGTGTTTGCATACCGATTTTTTATTTTACAAAGCATTAATTTCTGTCATTACTTGAAAACAAACAATATATTTGCTAAAATAACTCTGTAAGGAAATGGTGGCGGCTGTTTCGACTCCCTTATACGAAAGGGGGTGTTTGCGTGGAATACATAATCTGTTTTACTTTGTTAGTAACTATTATAGTTTTATGCATAAAGAAATAACCGCCCTGTACTGCAATACAGAGCGATTTTGAAATAATAAATCCCAATTGCGAAACAGCCAAAGCCGTTTCCTTACTTATATATTAACATCAATTTTTAATTATGTCAATCTGTTTCGGTGTGTGTTTTTGCATACCGAATTTTTATTTTATTCATCAAACATTTCAATTGAACGGTCGAGAATTTCACGCATATATGCTATGGCGATCCCGTAGTTTGTGAACGGAACTCCGCTTTCAATCGAACGGTTCATTCGGCTGATTACCTCTCTTGAATTGAGCATACACGCACCGCAATGGATTACAAGTGAAAATTCCGACAAATTATTCGGGAAGCCTTTGCCTGAGCTTGTCACGATTTCAAAATTTTTACCCGTGTAATTTTTCAGCAATCGGGGCAATTTTACCGTGCCAATATCGTCACATTGCCTGTGGTGGGTACAGCCCTCGCTGATGAGAATTTTGTCACCGTCATTAAGCGACTCAATTGCCCTTGCACCGTTTACGGCAGTTTTCAGAAATCCCTTGTACCTCGCCATAAGAATTGAAAACGAGGTCAGTTTGATATCGTTCGGCACAATCTCCGAAACAGGCTTAAATACCTGACTGTCGGTTATGACGAGCTTTGGTTTTGTACCGAGATTTTTCAGAGTATCGGCAAGTTCGCTTTCACGCACACAAACAGGGATTGCTCCGCTGTCGAGCAAATCACGGATAACCTGCTGCTGCGGAAGAATTATTCTGCCCTTGGGGGCGGCGGAGTCAATCGGGATTACAAGCACAACAAAGTCATTTTTATTAACAAGGTCACCGCAAAGCCTTTTATCTGATTTTTGTGCGTTTACAACTTTTGCGATTTTATCCTTTAAAAGTTCGATATTCGTATTGTTTTTTGCACTTACAAAAATTTTACCGTCAGTTGTATTATCAAGCAAATCGCATTTGTTGAACACAATAAGATACGGAATTTTCTTCTCCTCAAAAAGCGATACAAGTTCGTTTTCAACCGAGGTCATTCCGATTGTTCCGTCAACCACAAGCACGGCAATGTCAACACGGTTCAGCACGGCCTTTGTGCGTTCAACACGCATTGTGCCGAGTTCGCCCTCATCATCAAAGCCTGCCGTGTCGATTATCACAACAGGACCGAGCGGAAGAAGCTCCATTGTCTTTTCCACGGGATCGGTTGTTGTGCCTTTTTTGTCCGATACAAGCGACATATTTTGATTTGTGACCGCATTCACAACGCTTGATTTTCCTGCATTTCGTCTGCCGAAAAATCCGATGTGCAGTCGTTCCGATGACGGTGTATCATTCATTCCCATTACGCCCTCCGTCAAAATCTGAAATCTCTTTTATTGTTGTTTCTTATGTCAAAGATATGTTCTTTTGCAATGGTGCGGACTTTTTCGTTGGGGATTTTTTCGAGTTCCTGTTCAATGAGTTTTTGACCGACATTCCTTGTATCGTTACTTGCATAATCAACAAGATATTCTTCAAGCGTCATAAGGGCGTTGGGGTGGCAACAGTTCTGAATCTGACCGCTCTTGCAAAGCGACATAAAGCGGTCGCCCGTTCTGCCCTCACGGTAACAGGCGGTGCAGAATGACGGAATATAGCCGAGGTTCATAAGCCACCTTACAACCTCATCAAGACTGCGGTTGTCGGAAACATCAAACTGAGCCGAATTTTCTTCTTCCGATTCGGGTTCGTCATATCCGCCTACGCTTGTGCGTGAGCCTCCGCTGATCTGAGAAATGCCGAGTTCAAGCACCTTTTTGCGAACGCTTTCGCTTTCTCGGGTTGAAATAATCATACCCGTGTAGGGGACTGCAATTCTGATAATTGCTACTATTTTGGCAAAGGTTTCATCGTCAATTCCGTTGTCAAAATCATCGGGGTCAATATCATCAGCCGCCTTGATTCGGGGAACGCTGATTGTGTGCGGACCTACACCGTGAACAGCCTCAAGATGCTCTGCGTGCATAAGAAGTCCTGCAAGCTCATAGCGGTAAAGCTCAAGCCCGAAAAGCACACCGATTCCCACATCATCAATACCGCCCTGCATGGCTCTGTCCATTGCCTCTGTGTGGTAATTGTAGTTGTGCTTGGGGCCTGTGGGGTGGAGCTGTTCGTAACTCTTTTTATTGTAGGTTTCCTGAAAAAGAATGTATGTGCCGATTCCTGCTTCCTTGAGCTTTTTATAATTTTCAACGGTTGTTGCGGCAATGTTCACATTAACCCGTCTGATTGCGCCGTTCCTGTGATTGACCGAATAAATAGTCTTTATGCAGTCGAGAATGTACTCAATCGGGTTGTTTACGGGATCCTCGCCTGCCTCAATCGCAAGGCGCTTGTGTCCCATATCCTGAAGTGCGATAACTTCTTTTCTGACCTCATCCTGCGTAAGCTTTTTACGGCAGATGTGTTTGTTCTTTGCATGATACGGGCAATAAACACAGCCGTTTACGCAGTAGTTTGAAAGATAGAGAGGGGCGAACATGACAATTCTGTCGCCGTAAAAATCCTTCTTAATCTGACGGGCAAGGTTGTAGATTTCTTTGATTCTCTCTTTATCTTCACAAGCTAAAAGAACGCTTGCCTCACGGTGATTGATACCCTTTTTGAGCCTTGCTTTTTCGATTATTTTATCGACAAGTTCAAGGTTATTTTTATTTTCATCGGCAAATTTCAGGGAGTCAAGAATTTCTTCGTCATTGATAAACTCCTCCGCTTTCAGCGAATTTTTATCATACTTATTCATAATATTTCCTTTCGGATTAAATATCCGCTTTGTAATCTCCTCGGTCGGTCACGATTTCACAGCCGATACATTGTGCCGCTTCGTCTCCCGTACAGATTTTGTTGTCGTAGAGCGAGTAATCCTTTCTGTGATTAACGGGGGAAAGGTTGGGCATTACAACATTTGCGCCGTGAAGAATGCCCTTTTCCCGACCAAGCGGATCAACCGTACCTAAGGCGGTTGTTGCCGGCAAAAGAATGTTCGGCTTTAAAAGCCTTATTATTGAAAGCAACATAAGCACAAGGCTTACATCGCCATGATTTTCGTTTTTGAATTTGGTGTCTTTGTGCGGTATAAACGGACCTATTCCGCACATTTCGGGACTTAATTTTTCAATAAATTTTAAATCCTTGACAAGCATTTCGGGAGTTTGGAACGGTGAGCCGACCATAAATCCTGCGCCTGTCTGATAACCTATTCTCCTTAAATTATACAGGCATTGCATTCGGTTTTCAAGTGACATTTCGGGCGGATGCAACATAGAATAGTGTTTTTTGTCGGCTGTTTCGTGACGGAGAAGATATCTGTCTGCACCGCTGTCAAAAAGTCTTTGATAGCTTTCATACGACCTTTCGCCAAGCGAGAGCGTTACGGCACAATCGGGAAATCTATTTTTAATTTCCGACACGATGCCACACATCACATCATCGGTAAAACAGCCGTCCTCACCGCCCTGCAACACAAAAGTACGGAATCCGAGTTTGTGTCCGTTTTGACAGCAGTCAAGAATTTCATCCTTTGAAAGTCGGTAACGCACGGCATTGCCGTTTGAACGGCGAAGTCCGCAGTAAAAGCAATCATTCTTGCATATACTTGAAAATTCAATCAAACCACGGATATAGATTTTGTTGCCGAAAATTTTGTCGGCAGTATCTCTTGCACATTTGCGAAGATATTCAAAATCTTTTTCATCGTAAGTTGTAATCAGCTGTAAAAGTTCGCTTTCACAGGCTGTGTGCATGGTATTCAGTTTTTGAATAATTTCAATATTCCTCATAATTTTTTCACATTAAAAGAGGACGGCATTTCTGCCGCCCCCAAAACAGAGAATACAGCATTCTCCGCAAAATTCAAATAGTTTGTGATTTAGAAGCTTCCGCCACCGCCACCCGATGAACCGCCGCCACCGGAAGAAGAGGAACTGCTTGACGAACCGCCCGAGCTGTCGGAATCACGCTGGATTCTTGTAACGGAAACATGCTTTGTCAGGAAGATATCCTTCTTGTCGGTAAGCATAGTCTTGCTGTTTTTCTTGAGGTCATAAGTTCCTGCTTTGCCGTTATGCTTGTAACGGTTTTTCACTACAATAACAACAATAACGGCAACAATAATTGAACCGCCTGCAATGATAATGCCGTAATGCTTTACGACATAGAGGAACTTGTTATCCTCTTTTTCCTGTATGTCAATATTTTTATTCGATTCGCCCTCGGGAATACCGAGGTCATAATCTTGATTTACATAGGAAATAAAGCTTTTAGCCGCATCATAGTAATTACTGTTTCTTAAATTATACTTAACCTCATCACGAATTTCATCAACACGATTGTCACTAAAGTACTGCATGGCATCGCCCTTAGTCAAGAAGTAATAGCCTCTGCCCTTCATATCAACCGTGAGCATAACGCCTGCGGTAGTTTTGCCGTATTTATCGGCATAATAACGATTTGCAAACGGTTTGATATCGTCCTCGGTTTTGCCCTCGTTGTTAGTATAGATAACCGCAACCCAGCCTGTTTTTTGAGCAAAAGCGTCAAGTTCCGCCTGAAGCTGTGTTTCTTCCTCCGAGGTGAACAGTTCGGCATCATCACGGAGTTCTGTTTGTCCCGCCGCAAAAACAAAGAGCGGAGTGCAGAAAACCATAATCATAGCCGCAAGTATTGCGGAAAGTCTTTTTGTCACATTCATCATAAGAACAACAGACCTCCCAACAAGCCGAGTGCCATAAGCGCTGCGGCAATAATTGCAGCAAAAGCAAGAAGCTTTCCTGCGGAGGTAGGAAGCTCACCGTAGGTTTTGCCCGTCTGACCGTTAATTGCAAACGGCAGAATTTTACCCCTGTATTTATAGGTTACAACCCAAACGGGCAAAAGGGTATAGTTCCATTTTTCGAGGTCGATTTTATCGTTGTAGCTCTGAATCTGAACAGCACTGTATCCGCTTGCCGTGTCTTTCATAAGCTGTTGACAGTAGCCGTTGATTCTTGTTTGAACTGCCTGTGCAACCTCATTTTGCTCAATGTCACGCTTTTCTGCCTGAAAGCCCGAAAGATAGGACATTGCAAACGGGTGAGCCTCGCCCAAATCGTAAGGGTGTACGCATTGGAGCATATCTCTGTCCTGACCTTTTAACGCTCTTTCAAAAACATTATTTACAATCAGATTGCCTGCTCTGTGGAGCTCAAAAACCTTTGTTTCCGTGTAACGGTCATCTCCGACAGTCCACGAACGAACCTTTTCGCCCTTTGCAACCATCTGTGCGCTACGCTGTTCGTCAACATACCAATACGGAAAATACACTCCCGTGAGTTTGTCAAAATGCTTTTCGCTGACAAAATTCTTCGGCAAAAACCATTTCTTTTTGCACATTTCAAGAAACTTGTCAATTGCCTTCTGCTTTGAAAGCTTGAACGGAATCACACGGTCGGGTTTAAATTCACCCGAAAGTCTGCCGCCGAGAACAACAGGATTCTGACAATAGAAGCAGGTTGTTGCCGCAGTTGACGCTGTTGTAACAACCTGAGCACCGCAGCTTGGGCAGTTGTAGATAACAGCCTCTTCCTCGGTTTTGCTTTCTGCCTGTGCGCTGTCATTGCTCTGCGCCTGCTTGGCGGCATTCTCTTTAGCCTTTTCCTGTTCCTTTTTCTCCTGCTTTTCTGCGCTGTTCTCTTTTTGCTCCTTCTTGGCAAAAAAATCCTGAACATACTTTTCCGTAAAATCGGACATACAGTATTCACAACTGAACATCTGCTTATCGGGATTGAATTTCAGCGGAGCGGCGCAGTTCGGACAGGTGTAGTTTACAGTTGCCATAACTTACCCCTTATAATTAAATTCTGAAACATCCCCCTCCGTTTGAGAAGAGGGATTGTTTGTACTTAAAATTCAGATTATTCTGTCTTTGTACCGCACTCGGGACAGAACTTTGCATTTGCAGAAAGCTCATATCCGCAGTTTGTGCAGAAACGCTTTTTGGGAGCCTCGGGCTTCTTTGAACCGCACTCCGAGCAGAACTTGCCTGTGTTTACCGCACCGCATGAGCAAGTCCATGAGCCTGCGGCTGCACCGCCTGCCTGCGGAGCGGGAGTCTGCTGCGGCTGAGCCTGCTGAGGCTGTGGCTGAGTCGGCTGCTGCTGACGGTACTGCGGATTCTGCTGATAACCGCCCATGATATTTCCGCCGGCATTCATACCCATGCCCATGCCCATAAAGCCTGCCATTGCACCGTTTGCATTTGAGCCGGCATCTTTAAGGCCCTCTGAAATATTGGCTGCAACATAGCCCTGCTGAACTGCTGCGTCCGAGAGCATTGCGCCCTTGTTGCGCATATTGATGAGATCCTGACTGTCCTCTGTGTAGGAAACATCCATACCAACGGCAAAGACCTCCATACCGCGAGCCTGTGTCCATTCCTCATCAAGCGTCTGTGCCATATACTGACCGATAAGACGCTGTTTTGACTTGATAAAGCTGATTCTCTCACCATCGGCGGAATACTGGTTGATTGCAGAACCGAGAGCGCCTACAAATTCCTCGTTATACTGTGCTCTTACATCTGCGAAATCAACAGACTTGTTTTCCGTAACAGCCTCTCTCGGAATAACCTCCTGATAGAACTTGAACGGCTCAACAACCTTGATTGAATATGTACCGTGAGCACGGAGCATAAGCTCTGAATTGTAAAAATTGTCAAAGTAGTTTACGGGAGTTGATGTTCCGAAAGGAATACCCTTGATTTCCTGAAGATTTATATAGAAAACTCTCTGAGCCTGTGAGGGGATTCCGCCGTACTTAATACGGTTAAATGTTTCCTTGATCGAATCACCGAACTGACCGCAGAAAAGTGACGGCATTGAGCTGTTATTTACCTTAAAATAACCCGGCTCTGCAGTAAAGTCAACAATCTTACCGCCGTCAATAAGAATCATCATCTGATTATCGTAAACATGAATTACAGAACCGTTTGATACGATGTTTTCAGAACCCTTTTTGTTCTGACTTTTGCCGTTCTGTGAAACAAGCTGGCCGGGACAGATGAGGGTGTTGTCGCCCATAGGGGACGGTTCAATGACCTCGAGCCATGAATCTGCGAGTCCGCCTCCGACTGCATTTATCGCTGCTTTAATAATACCCATAATTTAACTCCTTAATTTTTGTAGCTTATAGCTGATTTTTCAAATATTGCTGTTGTACTAATAATAATATGTTTGAAGAAAAATTTCAATACTATTATTAAAAAACAGGCTGAATGGCATATGTTTTTTTATTGTTCCAATGTTTTGCCATCATAAATAATGCAAAAAGACGGTTGGGAAGAGGGCGTTTGGCTCTGACAACCCGACCGTCAAGCTTTCAGAATTTTCTCTGTTGAAGTGTCTGTTCGTTTACGGAATTAAACTTCCACGAACGAATGTTAATTTCTTTTATTGCCGTTCCGCAGAACTGACAAAATTTTTCTCCCAGCGTTTTTACGGGAGCGCCGCAGTTGGGGCAATTCACTCCGAGAGCGGTTGCTCTGTTATGAAGCCGATCAGCGTCCTGAACATACATCAGCTCAACCTCATAGATTGTCTGCATTCTGTTCTCTCTGCTGCCGAAGGTCACCTCATTATTCATATCGGTAACATACGAAAAGTAACCGACAGACGCCTCAAAAAGTATCGTTACCGTTGCGCCGTTTTTTATATAGCGGGCAATCTGAACATCGTAAATATTGACATCCTCATAGTGCTGTGTATTCGCAACAGATGAAAGCTGGTCGATAATTCCCTGAACATAGTTTGTAAAATTCGGAGTGACCTCCTCCGCAATAACGCCCAGCCTTTTTGACTCAACCGCCGAAAAGTAGTTTCGCAAAAGTGAACGGGTTTTGTTCATATACTGCTCAACATCAAGCTCGGGAAAATCCTTTTTTATCATTGGCATATAAACCGAGGTCATTCCGTGAAGCGAACGGGGAGTTTCACGCATTTGCTCCTGATCCTCTTTCACGCCCTGAATGCCCTCTATAAGGGAGCTTGTGCCGAACAATGTTCTTGAAAGATGTCTTATCTTACTGACAATTACCGTAACTATAATTGCTATTGCAAGTACAACTATCGACACAGAGATGATTGTTGCAATTGTATCCGGACTCATAGATTATACCCTTAATCAGTCTTCTTTGTTGACAACCTTGATTCCGAGAACCTCAAGGCTTTCATCGTCAACTTCTGCCGGACATGCAGACATAAGCTCGCTTGCATTCTGAACCTTCGGGAATGCCGTTACATCACGGAGGCTGTCAGCCTTGCACATAAGCATTGTAACACGGTCAAGACCGATACCCATACCACCGTGCGGCGGAGCGCCGTACTTGTAGGCTTCAACAAGAAATCCGAACTTTGCTTCGATTTCTTCATCAGTGAGTTTCAAAGCCTTGAACATCTTCTGCTGAAGTTCATAGTCTGTGATACGCATTGAACCGCTTGAAAGCTCAACACCGTTGAGTGTGAGGTCATAAGCCTTTGCAATAACCTTTGACGGATCTGTGTCAAGGTACTGCAGGCACTCTTCCTTAGGCATTGTAAACGGGTGATGCATTGCAAGCCATTCGCCGCTTTCCTCATCATATTCAAAGAACGGGAAGTCAACAATCCAGAGGAACTTGAATACATCGGGAATAATGTCAAGACGCTTTGCAACAACAAGACGGAGTGCGCCGAGTGTTGAAAGAACCGTGCTGTTCTTATCGGCAACGATGAGAATAACATCGCCCTTTTCCGCACCGAGTCTTTCATAGATTGCCGAAAGCTCTTCTTCACTCATAAACTTCTTGAAAGATGCGTTAGGCTCGTCAACCCATCTTACATAGGCAAGTCCCTTTGCGCCGATGCCCTTAGCATATTCCGTGAGCTTGTCAATTTCTTTTCTTGTGTAGACCGACGACGCATTCTTGGCAACAATTGCCCTTACAGAACCGCCGTTCTCAATTGCACTTGTAAATACGCTGAAACCACAGTCCTTAACAAGGTCCGAAATGTCCTGAATCTTCATGTCAAAACGGATATCGGGCTTGTCCGAACCGTAGCTTTCCATAGCCTCTTTGTAGGTCATTCTCTGGAAATGCTCCTCAAGGTCAATGTTTAAAACCTCTTTGAAAAGCTTTTTGAAGAAGCCTTCGTTGATTTCGAGGATTTCATCAACATCAACAAATGAAAGCTCCATATCAATCTGTGTAAATTCAGGCTGACGGTCTGCACGAAGATCCTCGTCACGGAAACATCTTGCAAGCTGAATGTAACGGTCAAAGCCCGAAAGCATAAGGAGCTGTTTGTAAATCTGCGGTGACTGAGGGAGGGCATAAAACTTGCCGTTGTGGATTCTTGACGGAACAAGGTAATCTCTTGCACCCTCGGGAGTTGACTTGATCATCATAGGAGTTTCAATTTCAACAAAGCCGTTGTCGTGGAAATAATCTCTTGCAACTTTTGCAATCTTACTTCTCATCATAAGATTATTGAGAAGAGGACGGCGGCGAAGGTCAAGATAACGATATTTAAGTCTTAACTCCTCGTTTGTGTTTGTATCGTCAACAATTTCAAAAGGCGGTGTCTGTGCCTTTGAAAGCACACGCATATCGCTTACAACAACCTCGATATCGCCTGTGGGAATTTCGCTGTTCTTTGAACTTCTTTCGCAAACAACACCCTTTGCGGCAAGAACAAATTCACTTCTGCATGAAAATGCCTTATCAAAAATTTCTTTGTCTGTTTTGTCATTGAATGCAAGCTGAACAATGCCTGTGCGGTCACGCAAGTCAATGAAAATGAGCTGACCGAGGTCACGGCAACGCTGTACCCAACCGCAGACAGTTACCTCTCTGCCGACATCACCGATACGCAAATCTCCGCAATAATCGGTACGCTTCATTCCTGTCATAAATTCTGCCATTGTATATGCTCCTTTATATGAATCGGTCGGCATTTTTAATGTGCCTGACCGACCGAAAATTTTCTTTTATTACTTATTTTTCTGTTCGTCGGAAAGCTGAATTTCGATGAACTTCTCCATGAAATGCCCGTCAAGAGTAACCTCGGCTGTTTCGCCTGTTTCCATATTCTTGACCTTGGCTGTGTTCTGCTCAATTTCATTGTCGCCCAAAACAATTGAATATCTTGCGTCAATCTTGTCGGCATACTTCATCTGAGCACGAAGTCCTCTGCCGATAACATCGGTTTCGGCAATCATTCCGCAGCTGCGAACCTGTTTGATAAGCTCAAAAGCCTTAACCTTTGCGGCATCGCCCATTGTTGCAATGTAGAGCATACACTCGTCATTGTCGGGAATCTCAATGCCCTGCTTATCCATTACCATGAGAAGTCTTTCCATACCCATTGCAAAACCGAGGGAGGGAAGGTGCTTACCGCCGAGCTCCTCGATAAGTCCGTCATAACGACCGCCGCCGCAAACAGTACCCTGAGCACCGATACAATCGGTTACAAACTCAAATACTGTCTTTGTATAGTAGTCAAGACCTCTTACAATTGTGGGGTCAACCGTGTATTCAATGCCTGCGGCATCAAGATATTTTTTAACTGCGTCAAAGTGGTTTCTGCACTCGTCACAAAGATAGTCTGTAATCTTAGGTGCGTCCTTTGCAATCTCGGAACAGATAGGACTTTTGCAGTCGAGAATTCTCATCGGGTTTTTGTCAAGACGGGAAAGACAGGTGTCGCACAGCTTGTCCTTGTAACCCTCAAAGTACGACTTCAAAGCCTTGTGATATTCTGCACGGCAGGTCGGACAGCCGATAGAATTAATCTGAAGGTGAACGCTGTCAAGCTGAAGTCTGTTGATTACGGAGCTTACAAGGCTGATAAGCTCTGCATCGGCGGCAGGGTCCTGTGTGCCGTACTCCTCAACACCGAACTGGTGGAACTCACGAAGTCTGCCTGCCTGTGGCTTTTCATATCGGTAGCATGAAACAAAGTAGCTTGCCTTAATCGGAAGTCCTTCGTTTTCAAGAGCGTGTTCAAGAACGGCTCTTGCCGCACCGGCTGTACCCTCGGGGCGAAGTGTTACGCTTTCACCGCCCTTTGTGTCAAATGTGTACATTTCTTTCTGAACAACATCGGTTGTCTGACCAACGCCACGGGCAAAAAGCTCTGTGTGTTCAAACACGGGAGTTCTGATTTCTCTGAAACCGTAGGAGCGAGCCTCCTCACGCATAATCTTTTCAACAAACTGCCATTTGTAGCTTTCCTTCGGAAGAACATCTTCCGTACCCTTGATTTTCTTGGTTATAAGTGCCATTTTTTCCTCCGAAAATTACATTCTTTTATAGAAAAGGGAAACGAAAAAATTTCCCTAAAAAACACAACAATCGGGCAGTATTACACCACCCGATATGTAAAGCGAAAATAATTAAATTATTTAAGAATATTTCTCCAGTCAAGGTCGCCTCTTTCAAGACCGTGGATAAGCACCTCGGCAGTTGCAATGTTTGTTGCAACCGGAATGTTGTGCATATCGCAAAGACGGAGCATATTCATATCGTTAGGCTCGTTCGGCTTTGGATTGAGCGGATCTCTGAAAAAGAGAAGCATATCAATTTCATTGCACGCAATTCTTGCCGCAATCTGCTGACTTCCGCCCTGAGAGCCTGCAAGGAATTTCTGAATTGTAAGACCTGTTGCCTCTGACACCATTTTGCCTGTTGTGCCGGTGGCGCAAAGGTTGTTGCGGCTGAGAACACCGCAGTAAGCAATGCAGAACTGCACCATCAGTTCCTTTTTTTCATCATGAGCTATAAGGGCTATATTCATATACATTTCCTCCAGACATTTATTTCATTTCAAATCAATTTCAAAACTATAACTAAAAAAGCCGCACACATTACCCCTTGAAGGCAAGCGGAACATGCTTTCCCTCAAGTCTTTGTGCAAGACAGTCAAAAACAGACGCCGCAGCGCTCCAGTTAAGTCCGGCAACACCTCGCTGAACAATCACCGAAATACGGATGTCAAACGGCACAAGCGCAATAAGCTGTGTCTGTGTTGCGTCAATAACGCTGTCGAGGTCTTCATAAAAGCCGAGCTGTGTAAACAGCTTGCGGTCAAAGCGGTTGATGACAAGTCGTATGTTTTTCTTTCCCATTGATTCAAGCTTTCTTCTCACCTTAACCGCACCGCGCACACCCGTCGGCTCCGCATTGGTAACAATCAAGGCTCTGTCGGCAGGCGCTGCCGCAGTTTCAAAGCCTGAGCCGATTCCCGCAGGGGAATCAATAAGAACAAAATCAAAGCTGTCTTTAACAGAATCGACAAGTTGAGTAAACACCGAGGGACTGAGTTCGTTTTCGGTGTCAAAGGGAGCCGCCATAAGGTACAGGTTCTCGTTATTTTTACTTTTGTAAATTGCCTCACCGAATGTACAGTTACCGCAAACGGCATCCGACGCATCAAAAATTATGTCCTGCTCCATATCGAGCATAATGTCAAGACCGCGCATACCGCAGTCACAATCAATAAGCAAGACTCTTTTGCCCTGCTTTACAAGAGCAACGGAAAGACCGATACACACAGTTGACTTGCCTGTGCCGCCTTTTCCCGACGCTACAACTATAACATTATCCATAATAAATTCTACCTCTGCTATATTCTATCACAAAATCCGTCAAAGAGCAATAAACGAACAGTAATTTTATCAGCCAAAATTTTTGTTGATATTTTAGTGATAGTTAATAAAATTATTCCTCATTTTTAACGGTTTGCACAATAATTTCATTGATTTTTAATGCTAAAAGCAAAAATAAGTTTTTTATTGTTTAGGCACTCAGCCACATTATGCGGTCAAAAATTCTTGGTTTTGTTTTAACACAGTGTATTTACAACCGTAATTTCAATTTTTATTTGAAATATGCGTCCAGCAAATCCTTTGCAACCTGCATTGAATATCTGCCCTTTGCACCGTGTTCGATTACAACGGCGATTGCAACCTCGGGCTTTTCATACGGAGCATAGCAAATGAATGTTGTATGGTCTGAGCCCGAGTTTTCAGCCGTACCTGTTTTGGCGGCAACCTTAACTTTATAATCACCGAACATATAATTTGCCGTACCGTTTTCGTCCTGAGTAACGCCGAGCATCGCCTTGCGAACAATATCAAGATTCTTCTTTGAAATTCCGCATTCACCGTAACTTTCAACCTCTGTCGATTTTACGGTTTTCGTCCGCTCATAATTTGTAACCTTATCAACAAGGTGTGTTTTGAGCCTCTCACCGTTGTTGGCGATTGTCGCAACATAGGTTGCAAGCTGAACGGGAGTAAATGCGTTGTCGGACTGACCGATTGCGGCTGAAACTGTGTTGCCGACCTGCCAATCTGTGCTGTCTCTGCCAGCAAGAGTTCCCTTTGATTCCTCAATTTCAACACCCGTGTATTCACCGAGTCCGAATTTCTGCGCATACAGATACATCGGTTCAATTCCGAGCCTTCTGCCCGTGTCGGCAAAAAAGTAGTTGCACGATTGTTCAATTGCACCCGTAACATCAAGACTGCCGTGATAGTGCATACACCTTACCACATTGGTGGGGTAAAAATCATAGTCCTGTTTGCAGTAGATTTTCGTTTTATCGGTTATGATTTTCTCCTCAAGAGCCGCACCCGCAACACACGGCTTGAACACCGAACCGCAGGCAAATGTTCCGACTGTTGCACGGTTATACATCGGAGAATTTTTGTTTTCGGAAAGTTTGACATAGTACGAGCCGTATTCGCTGTACCTGTTCAAATCGTATGTAGGATAGCTTGCCGCCGCAAGTACCGAAAAATCCTTGACCGACAACATTACAACTGCACCTGTTTCACAGTCCTCACCGTTATTTTTCTGTCCCGATTCCTTGCCTGCCTGTTTTGCTGCTTTGACATTTTCTTCAAGCGACTTTGCGGCGGTTTTCTGCAATTTTGAATCAATTGTAAGGTAGACAGTGTTGCCCGGTTTTGCACTCTCGGTTTCAATGCTTTCAACAAGAGTTCCGTCGGCATTTCGCTGAATAACCCTTGTTCCGCCCTTGCCTTTGAGGTCATCTTCACAGGCAAGTTCAATTCCGAATTTGCCTATCTTATCATTATAGGAGTAGTCCTTGCCATCTTTTTTCAGCTCATTGTATTCATCTTCCGACAACGAGCCGAGTGCACCCAAAATGTGCGGTGCAAGGTCGGGATCAGATGCACCTCGTGTGAGGTAGGTCTGAATTTCAACACCGCTCACGCCCTGAGTATTTTCGCTGACGGCATTCACGGCACTTCGGCTGATATTTTCGGCAAAAACATACGGGTTTGAATTTGAATAATTTTCAAGCTCCATATTGTAATAAATCGAAACGAGCGTTGTTTTTTGACTTAGACTTAACCTGTCGGAAATTTTGTAGCGTTTTAAAAGTGCGTCAAAGCAATCATCGGCACTTGTGTTCCTGTCCATATCAAGAAAATCCGATGACAGAAGTTTTTCCGTATCTTTTTCACGGCTTGTTTTATAAACGCAGCTGCCGTCCGAGCCGACCGAAATCGGCAATGAATCTGTTCTTGCATCTCCCGTTTTTGTGAGAATATCAGCAAGCTCAAGCAAAATTCCGTCAAGCCTGTCCTCCTCAATATAAAGCTTGTTAAGGACTATTTTATACTTTGTGGTGTTTACAACAAGACCTACACCGTTGCGGTCAACGATTTCACCCCTTGTTGCATCGGTTTTTTCGGTATATCCCGTTGATTTTGCGGCAAGGCTCTTGTAGCTTTTTCCCTGTACAAGCTGCCAATCGGCAAGCCTTACCGCAAAGCCTGCAAAAATTGCGGCTGTTATTATTATGCAGACTGTTGTTCTGCTCTTTTTACTTTTTTTGCCGTTTTTTTTGCTTTTGCCGAATCTCATACCGAACCTCACTTTTACAAAGATTAAAGATTTTTGTTTAAAAATGCCGTAAGAAAATACAGCGGAATTGTCACGGCGAATGTGTAAAGTATTCTTGAAATGTAGTGCCGTACAAACAACACGCAACCGCTGTCAAGCCCTGCAATCAAGACGAACAGCAGATAATAAATCAACATTACCGTCATCACCGCCGCAAATGAAAACACGATAACGGTAACAAATGACGGTACAAAATATTTGCTGAATACAAAGTTTTCCGCATAGCAGACAATCGTAAGTGCAAAGGCAAAATAGCCGATACTGCCGTCAAATGAAATATCCGTCAGCACACCGCACAACGCACCGAAAATTACCGACGGCAAAGTGTTTTCAAAAGAAGCAATGCATAGTGCAAGTGAAATCAGCATAAGCGGTCTGCCGCCGAAAATTTCGGGAATTATAAAACCCGAACCCTGAAAAACATACAGAATTATTAACAGCAGGGAATAGCCGAAAAATCGAAAAAAAGTTCTTGAAACTCTCATCATTTTTTAACCTCGCCCTTACCGTCAAAATCGGTAATAATTGCGGCAGAAGTCACGGTGCGGATGTCCTCATACGGCTCAACAACAGCATAACGGGTTGTGTCATAGGAATTGAACTTCAGTTCTTTAACCTTGCCGATTATGAGATTTTTCGGATAAACTCCGCCTGTTCCCGAGGTTACAACAATGTCGCCTACTTTGATTTTGTTGTTCTCTGCAATCTTTGTCAGACAGGTAAGATTATCGTCACAATATTCAGCGTTTCCGCTTATGATTCCGTTGTCGGAAGTCTTTTTGTCAATTGCAGACGCTTTGGTGTCGGGCGAAAGAATTGTTCTTACCCGACAGGTTGTGAGTTCAACATCACTCACCCAGCCGATAAGACCGTTTTCCGTGATTACGGGATCATTTTTTTCCACATTGTCTGTTGAACCCTTGTCAAGAGTGAACGAGTAGAAATCATCGTTCGCATCCCTTCTCAACACACCTGCCGGAAGAATGTCGTATGACGGATTTTCCTTTTTCAGCTCATAATATTTCCACAGCTTTGCATTTTCTTCCTTGGCGTCAAGGTAGTCAACAAGCTGTTCACGGAGTTCGGCATTTTCCTTTTTAAGCTGTTCGTTTTCTTTTTCAAGTTCTTCCTTTGACTTGTCGGAAGACGCCGCACCTGCGGTCAGCGTTGAAAGTCCTTTTGTAACCGTGTTTACCGCACCCGAAAAAATGTTACTGCCGTTATGAGAGAAAACACTCATCACAGTTAGTATGACGAGTGTAATTATCAAAATTTTTGAGTTTTTATTATGTAAAATTTTTCTCATATCTCATATTTATATTACAAATACGGTCGGGCGGTAATTTTAAAAATCTGCCCGACCTTACTTTGTCGATTTTTATTATCTGTCGTGCTTGTACTGAACACCGAGCGGTTTGCCGAGTCTTTTGCCTGCACCGTCAACAACACAGTCAAGCGGTCTTTCGGCAATGTGAACGGGCATACCCGTCTGCTGCATAACAAGCATATCAAGTCCCTTGAGCAACGCACCGCCGCCCGTGAGCATAATACCGTGGTCGATTATGTCGGCTGAAAGCTCAGGCGGAGTTTTTTCAAGAGTTGTCCTTATTGCTTCAATAATTGTTGCAAGCGGATCGGCAAGAGCCTCTCTGACCTCGGCTGAGGAAATTGTAATATCCTTGGGAAGTCCGTCAACAAGGTTTCTGCCCTTGACAACAAGGTTTTTTTCTTCCTCACCCGGATATGCGGAGCCGATTTTAATTTTGATGTCTTCGGCAGTTCTTTCACCGATGAGAAGATTATATTTTCTTTTGACATAGGTTGAAATCGCCTCGTCAAACTTATCTCCGGCAACCCTTACGGAACAGGCTGTAACAATGTCACCGAGAGAAATTACGGCAACCTCACTTGTGCCTCCGCCGATGTCAACAACCATACTTCCGCACGGTTCGTCAACGGGCATACCTGCGCCGATTGCGGCAGCCATTGGTTCTTCGATAAGAACAACCGGAGGCTTTGCACCTGCCTGATATGCGGCGTCCTCAACAGCCTTTCTTTCAACCTCGGTAACACCCGAAGGCATACAGATTATAACCCTCGGCTTGCTGAAAATTCCGGGTTTTACCGCCTTTTTGATAAAGTGCTGAAGCATTTTTGCGGTTATTTTAAAATCGGCAATAACTCCATCCTTGAGCGGACGAACCGCAACTATGGAACCGGGAGTTCTGCCAATCATTTCTTTTGCCTGTGAGCCGACTGCAAGAACCTCGTCGGTACGCATATCAACTGCGACAACGCTCGGTTCACGCAAAATTATTCCCTTTCCTTTAAGACAAACAAGAGTGTTTGCAGTTCCGAGGTCAATTCCTATATCCTTTGAAAATGAAAACATCCCACAGCCTCCTTCTATGCTGTAATACCCAAATGTATTTTACTCAGGCAGTATATTTTTATCATATATCTTTTCGCAATTAAGAGCAATGATAAATTGTCGAAAAATTGTCGAATTTTTTTTATTTTTTGCCTGTTGAGCCAAAACCGCCCTCACCGCGCTCTGTGTCGCCAAGTTCTGTAACTTCTTCAACATCACACGGAACAACGGGAGCGATGACCATCTGACAGATTCTCTCAAACGGCTCAATCTCATAGGGTTTGTCCGAAACATTGCAAAGACCTGCGCAGATTTCTCCGCGGTAGTCGCTGTCAACAACACCCACACCGTTTGAAAGGCAGATGCCGTGCTTGATTCCAAGACCGCTTCTTGCATAGAGAAATGCGGCAACGCTGTTGTCGGGAAGTTCAATTGCTATGCCTGTCGGCACAAGCACAAGCTGACCCGGATTGATTGTAATTTTTTCGTCAATGCAGGCATATAAATCCATACCCGCAGAGCCGTTTGTGGCTCTTTTCGGGATTTTTGCATTGTCTTTTACTTTTTTTATTTTAACAGTCATAGTTACCATCCTTCATTTCCTGCATTTTTTTGCAGGAATTATTCATTTGTAATTTTATTTTTCTATTATAAAATTATTTCACGGAAAATAAGATTTTTTTATTTTCGGGAAAGGAAAATTCAGCTTTTCAACAAAACAATAATGATTATTTTAACATTTTCAACATCTTAATTAACACCCCTGCGATATAATCCGTATGTTAATTTCTCTTTCAACATTGAAATAAGGCTTGATTCGTTAAGACTTTCAACGGTTTCAACATAGTTTTCAACAGTAAATCTAAAAATGTTAAAAGATGTTGAAAGTGTTAACAATTGTTTATCCGAAACAAAAAGCAAGTCGCAATTCAAAACTTCGGTACAGTTTCCGTCACATTTCAGTAAAAATTGTTTGCCTATTCTGTCCTTCATTTTTGACTGATTTTTGCAGGATTTACATTCTATGCCTGCACCCCTGACAGGGCAGCTTCTGCAAAGCATAAGAGGGAGATAGCCGTAGCTGATAATTCCCCTCGGGATGTTGCCTCCGAGTGCGTTAATTCGCTTAAAATCGAGTTCAAAACTGAGTTCTGCGTCCTTGATTCCGTATTCCTCCGCCCACAAAAGGTCGAGGGTATTTACAAAATTCATTCCGAAACCCGAATGAAGTGTGAAACCGAGATTTTTGGCAATGTATAATGCTCCGAGATTGTTGCAAAGCACATCGGATATGCCGATTTCTTTCATCTCGGAAAGCTTTTTTGCGATCGTATCTTCCCGTCCGAACATTCCTCTCGGAATTTCAACACCGATGTTAAAGCCCTCGTTTTTGAGCCTTACAAGCTCCCTTTTGTCGGCAAAAAGCGGAACAAAAACAAGCTCGCATTTTTTAAAAGCATCGGAAAGCTTTGTCTGAGGCACTCTTGCACGAGTGGATTTTTCCACAGGCGGTGTGAATTTTGGAAGATTTATTTCGTAATCACGGTTGCTTTTGTAGTTGTGAACAACACTTCTCGCCGTATCGAGTTCGTCAAGAACATCTCTTCGCAAGGAATTGAGAACCGACAGCGGAATTGAAATGTTATCATCAATATTTATGTTCACATCGGTAGGATTATATGCCGTTGAGCCTGTTTTTTTAAGCTGTTTTTCGCATTTTTCTTTGTCAAGAGGTCTGTTGATTGCTTTTTCGGTTACGGTATCTGAAATCTTTTTAACGGTGTGAACTCCGTCAGAGGCGACTAAAACGGGATTTTCGCCGAGTTTTGCCGTAAAATCAAAGGTTATTTCAACATTTCCGATTTCGTCCTTGTAGGAAGAACGGATTGCCGAAAACAGCTTTTCATCGGCAGAAACAACATCCGATTTTGTTCTTGTACCGAACATATGACTTCCCGTTTTGCCGATGTAATAAGCGTCTGTAAAGCCTGTTCGTGAAAAAACTCCTCTGAGCATTTCCTGAGTTTTGTCGCTGATACAGCCGAAATCACGCTGTTCAACACACGCCCTTACTGCGGCTGAAACATACTCGGGGCGTTTCATTCTGCCCTCAATTTTAGCCGAGGCAACTCCCATATTTTGAAGCTCGCCGAGGTAATTTACAATGCTGTTGTCTTTAAGACTTAAAGCGTGACCGCCCTTTTGATTGTTTACGGAAAACGGAAGTCGGCACGGCTGTGCGCAGGCGCCGCGGTTTCCGCTTCTTGAGCCTATCATTGCGCTGAGGTAGCATTGTCCCGAAACGCACATACACAATGCACCGTGAACAAAAACTTCGAGTTCAACCGGAATTTCACAGCATTTTTCAATTTCTTTTTTGCTCATTTCTCGGGCAAGAACAACACGCTTGAAGCCCATTTCATAAAGTGCATTTACACCCGACGCGGTGTGAATACTCATCTGGGTTGACGCGTGAAGCGCAAGCTCGGGAACAAGCTCGTGTGCAAGCCTTGCTACGCCCATATTCTGAACAATGAGTGCGTCAACATCAGCCTCTGCGGCTGAAATTATGGCTTTTTTCAGTTTTTCAAGCTCGTCGTCAAACACAATCGTGTTGATTGTGACATACACCTTTACACCGTGAATGTGACAGTATGCCGTCGCTTTCTTTAGTTCTTCATCATCAAAATTTTTCGCTGATGAGCGGGCGGAAAATGCCTTTTCACCAAGATACACTGCGTCTGCTCCGCTCCTTACGGCGGCAATAACGCTGTCAAAGCTTCCTGCCGGAGCAAGTATTTCTATCTTTTTCATTTCTTATCTTCATCAAACAGAGAGAACTGCGTCATGGGAACATAACCGAGAAGCTCCTCGTTACGCAATTCCTGTTCTGTTTTTTTAGCCTCGTTTGACAGAACATTTACAGGTATATCATCTGACTGCTCTTTTATGTTATTTTTAGCGCTTGAAATCTTTTTTCCCTTTGAAACTGAATTTGTTTCAGGCTCAGATTTTTTCGACTCGGCTTTTTCTTCGCCTTTCTCAACACTTCCGAGCTTTTCTTTAAGCTGAGAAACCTCATGTCTGAGAACCGCAATTCTCTTTTCAAGTTCTCTGTTATTCATAGTGAGTCTTGTATTATCATTCATCGACTCGGTAAGCTTATCCCTGTATTCCTTGCAAAGTCTGTTGAGTTCATTTGTCTGCTGAATAATTTTGTCAGCCTTTTCAACATAGTCCTTGTTCTTCTTAACAGCCTTGTTGCGGTCGTCACAAAAGTTAAGTGCCGCAAGAATTGCACAGTCACGGGTATCAAGCTGTTTTGTGCTTTGCGCAACCTTTCTGATGTGGGATACAACCTCATTTGCAACCTTATGAACATACTTTTCATCATCTGTTGTTATAAGCGAATAGTTTCTGCCCTCAATCTGAACGCTTATCTTCTTTTTTTCCATAGGAATACATCTCCCTTAAATAGCTTTTTCGTACTCAATCGACTTTTTTACACAAGTAATCATCATATATTATAATATAAAACAAAAGATAATAAAAGAGCAAAGAGAAGATTGTTTGAATATTTTTTTAATTGCACGGCTTTTAGCGATTTTATTCCAATTTCGACCTATTTTGGTTGAAATATTTATTCTCTTATGATAAAATAATCTTTGCGTCATTTTGGCGGATTTGTCTTAATTTCCGATTAACGGGGCATAACCGCCAAAACAAAATCTATATTTCGGAATATATTATTATGGGAAGTGATTATATGCCCGTACCGTTTGATTCACGAAAAATTTACTATCGTTCGCCGTTTGGTGCGGTTGAACAGGGTACCGAGATTCATTTCAGAATTCTTTTGCCTAAGGCGGAGCATACACAAAAAGCACAGCTGTGCGTAAAATACGATTACGATTACAACTGGGAATTTACCGAGCTTATCTGGTGCGGTAAATTTGACGAGGATACCGAAATTTGGGAGTGCGATTTTACCCCGAAAAAAATCGGACTTTATTGGTATAACTTTAAGCTTACTACCATTGATAAAACAAGATATGTTATTCCGTCCGATCCGTACAAGGTCAGCACAATTGAAGACTATATGGGCAGAAGCTGGCAGATTACCTGCTACAAAAAAGGCTTTAAAACTCCCGACTGGCTTGTCGGCGGAGTTATGTATCAGATTTTTCCCGACCGTTTTTATTTCAGCGGTGAAGAAAAGAATATAAAGCGTACCGACTTCAAACGCAACAAGGATTGGTTTGCTCTTCCCGAATGGAAGCCTGATGAAAACGGAATAATTAAGAACAATGATTTCTTTATGGGCGACCTCAAGGGAATTACGATGAAGCTTGATTACCTTGAAAGCCTCGGTGTAAGCTGTATTTACCTTAATCCTATCAGCGAGGCATACTCAAACCACCGTTATGATACGGGCGACTATTCAAAGGTTGATTCGATTCTCGGAACAGAGGAAGATTTTAAGCACCTTTGCGCAGAGGCTAAAAAGAGGGGAATACACATTATAAATGACGGTGTATTTTCTCATACGGGAAGCGACAGCGTTTACTTCAACCGTTCGGGCAGATACGGCAAGGGCGGTGCGTATAACGACAAAAATTCGCCGTATTTCAGCTGGTACAAATTCAACGAATGGCCGAACAATTACCAAAGCTGGTGGGGTTTTGACACTTTGCCCGAGGTTATTGAGGAAACTCCGTCATTCAACGAATATATCAACGGCAAAGACGGCATAGTCAGAAAATGGATGAAATGCGGCAACTCGGGTTGGCGGCTTGATGTTGCAGATGAGCTTCCCGATGTATTCATTGAAAATCTACGCAAAGCAGTTAAGGACGAAAATCCGAACGCCTTTCTCGTCGGTGAAGTGTGGGAGGACGCAAGCAACAAGGAAAGCTACGGTGCAAGAAGAAAGTTCTTGCTCGGCGAACAGTTTGACTCCGTTATGAACTATGTGTTCAGGGATGCAATTCTCAACTTCTGCAAAGGTCAGCACGGCAAATATACAATGGATCTGATTATGAGCGTAATCGAAAATTATCCCCGTCCTGTTCTCAGAGTGCTGATGAATTCACTTTCGACTCACGATACAGAAAGAGCAATCACGGTTATGGCAGGCGAACCGCTTGACGGCAAGGACAGGGAATGGCAGGCTGACACTAAGCTTGATGACGAGCATAAAAAACTCGGTGTAAAGCTGCTCAAGGTTGCAAGCGCAATGCAGTTTACTCTCCCGGGATTTCCGTGTATTTATTACGGTGATGAGGCAGGAATGGAGGGATATCGTGATCCGTTCAACCGTTGCTGTTATCCGTGGGGCAAAGAAAATAAGGAACTCATTGAATGGCACAAAAAACTTGCCGATGTTAGAAAAAGCTGTTCGGCATTGTGGGACGGCGATTTTATAAATGTTCTTTCGGAGGAAAGAAGAATTTCATACATCCGACACGACAAAGATTCCGCTATTTTCTGCACATTCAATCTCTATGATTATGAAGTCGAGGCAAAAATGCCGCCCGGATATGCAGACGGCAAACCTGTTTTCGATTCAAAGCTTGAGAACGGTATACTCACAATTCCGCCCATGTCCGCAGAATTTGTAGTTCTTGAACTCGGTAAATGATGTATATAGTATAAAACAGAATAAAGTATAATTACAAGCGACAGAAATTAAACTGTCGCTTGTTTTGTTGCGGTATTTATATGTTTGTTATATTTAATTTACCGACTTACTCGCCTTCCGTTATCGGCGGAATAAAGCATTCTATCGCACTGCGAAGCTTGGGATGACGAATGACAAAATGGATTGCAGGCGCTTTTCCTTTGGACACCATCACCCATTGTCCCTCATGAATTATAATTTTCAGATTATGAAATGCGTGCGCCGTACTGCACTTTAATGTGTAATTCGGGTTCTGCTCTGCAAAAGCCATTGATTCTTTTAAATGGGCAGTATATTCCTCTTCGTTATACGGAATATCCTCTTCACAAAATATACCCGAAAGTTCCAGCATGGGAGGACTTTTCGTAAAATTTTCCTGTACAAAATCAGGTATCTCGTCTTCAATTCTTTCATTTTCAAGAATTATTTTTATTCGCTGTCTTTGTGTTTTTGCGTACTCTTTTATCTTTTCTTTTAGCTCTGCATTAATATTGTTCCGTGTAAGAATACGGTCAAGAAGCTTACTGCTTATTGTGTACAACGGCAGAGAGGACAGAATACTGCGGCGTTTGCCTGCTGTTTTTGTATTGGCAAGAAGAAAGGCATTCAACTCATTTTTTCGTTCACTGCGGTAAATTTCCATCAAGGGATAGGCATTTTCCAGCATTTCCTCGGCTCTTTTTCGGTAATACTCCACCTCACGCTTTACCTTTGTCAGATAGTATTTTCCGTCGGAATGGTATCCGGCAACAGCTTCGCCCGAAAGCGCGGCGATCCCCGACACCTTCAAAAAATGCAGAAAAACATCATTCGGAGCATTTTTAAAATAGTAGGGAGAAATCTGCCCTGTCATATACATCGGTATCCAGCTTTCAAGACCAAGCATCATCTCATCAAAAGAACGGTCAAGATTATGTATTTGATGAAGATGCAGACCTTTTTTTAGCATCATCGCCATACCGAACATCCATTTTTTCGGGAACTCCGGATCCTTTGCCATTTCTTTCATCGGCATATCGCTGTACATTATCACAGGGGCTGATGATTTTGAAAGCACGGTTGATTTCAAAAAATCAAGCTCGCTCTCCATCATTTCTTTAATACCGAAATATGTCTTGGAGGACGGAATCTGAAACGGTACGGACGGAACTTTTAGCTCATCAAACTTAATAACCCTGATATATTCGTTCAAATCGAAGTCATCCAGCTTGCTTAAAAATTTTGAAACGCTGTTGCCTTCGGCTTTTTGCACGGGCTGTTTCAAAAGCCAGCTTTTTATTTTTGCGTATCGAACCGACAAATCATAAATTTCATCAATATCACAGCCAATCAATTCTGCAACGGCACCGATTTCGGACTGCGTCTGCATTGTTCTTGTAACAAAGGAAGCAACCGCAGAGGCAAACCGCTCGGCATCTCCGGGCTTTCTTGAGCCGTTACGAATGCGAAAAACAGCAGACGCATCATAATTTGTGTACTGACACAATTGTGTAAGATTGACATTGAGTGCAGAGAGAAGTGTGTTGAAATTTTTCCGCAGTAACTCCTTGTCTGTGGATACAAAATCATCGCAGCTTACAAACGCTTTTTTCACAGCGTCAGCGGTGATTTGCAGCTCTCCTTTTTGTGCGGAAATCTGTGCCAGCGCACAGCATAAATCCTCAAAAGGCTTTGTTCCAAGCTCGGGTACTCGTTCGCCGTTTCTGTATCGGCTGAGAGATGCCGCAGAAATGCCGGATAAATTACAGATATCTTTTCCCGTACAGGACAACTGCTCGATATAATCGTTTAATTTTTCAGAAAATTTCATAGATATCACTCCAATCGAGTTTGTTTTTAACAATGTTATAAGAGTATATTACAGAATAATTCCAAAATAGTCAATTGACTTTTTTGGAATTATGGTAAAATTGTGCGTAAAATATGCTAAAATAATGGTGAAATCTTTGACAGGTATACGGGGTTGTGTTCATCACAGCCAACCTGCCAATATGGCGGTAACGGACGGTAATAATACCAAACGGATACAGCCAAAAACATTTTATGCGGCATTAGCCGTTGAAAGGAGAAGATGAATATGAAAAAAACAAAACCAAAAAAACTGTTGATTGTTCTGCTGGCTCTGTGCATGGTGCTGTCGATTGTGCCGATTACGGCGTTTGCGGCCGAGATCGAATTCCTTCCGCAGGGAGTAACATATCTTAATGACCTCAAGCACAAATATCACACACAAGTCAATGTAACAGCCAATGTCTCCGTTAAGGATTCCAATGGCTCAGTGGTTGAAACCACACAAGTAAGTAAAAGCAGCGGTGAGTTTAATTTTATCACAGAAGGATTCCCAAGTGCCGAAGTGCTGCAGACAGCAGTGGGAAATCTTCAGACCGAGATTGAGACACCGTACAAAGCTAGGGGAACCGTTACAAGTGAAAATGAGAGTGCGGTGCCGATTATTGATCATTTTGAGAGTGCCTCTCTTTATACTTTTACGCCCACATCCGGCAATCCTGTTGATTTTAGTTCGGATTTAGAAGCGGCAAAGCAGTATTTCAATGAGCACCCGGATGCGACCGGTACTTTCACAGTGATTCTGGATGTTCACCAATATCAAATATATGATTATACCTATGACCTGACCGTGCAGGAAAACAGCCAGCCGGCAAGCACCATCACCTCTGCCGTTGTCAAGAATGTGAAACTCGACTATCAGCCGGGTGATGCCCCACAGGCAACGGCAGAGGTATATAATGCCGATGCCGATAAATATGAAATCGCTTATGAATGCTGGCAGGAATTCGAAAACAACGAACCCGTTGCCGCCTGGTATTCCGATAACGGCTCGCATGGCTCTCTGCCGACCATCACGGAATTTGAAAGCGGCAAGCGTTATGTGTATTCCCTTATGCTGAAGCCGAAGAATGGATATTCCTTCAACAGCGAAACCACCGTTACAGTGAATGGGGAAAGCGTAAAATCGAGTCTGAGTGGGGAATACCTGTATGTCCCTGCTGTTAAAACGATTACACCGACCAAACAGAATACTGTCATTACCTCCGCCGCCGTGGAAAATGTGAAGTTGGACTATAAGGACGGCGAAGCCCCACGCACCACAGCCACGGCAGCAGCCGCAGACCGAGATAAATACGATATTCTCTATGAATGTTGGGGTAAGCTGGAAAAAACCGATGAGTACACAACCAAATCCGTGGCATACTGGTATTCAGACGAGGACTATTGTCCCTCAGGTTATGCAGATCTTACCTCCTTTGATAAGGATGGCAAGTATGAATATTCCGTACGATTGGAAGCCAAAGACGGCTACATCTTTAGTGACAGCATTTCAGCCGATGATATTACCCTCAACGGCAAAAGTCTGCCCGAAGGCTCATTTGCTATGACGCTGGATGACAACAGAACCTGTGTTGTGACCTACGGTATGAATATGCGCCTCGGTCAGGCTGTAGAGAAAATTGACTTTGGTGCTCGTATCAACTTTATTGCCGGCGGCAAACCGAGCTTTATGACCAGCGCCGTGGATCCGTTTATTGATCTCGACCATGAGCGGTGGGACGCCAATGACGGCAGTGGCTATGGCATTACCTCCAGCGACTACTGGAACGAGCGTTACAACGGCAAGCTCATTACGGAATTTGAAGCCGGAAAGAGTTACACCTATGGCGTATATTTCAAGATTTCCGACTTGGGCATGGAAGAGGGCTACCGCTTTGATAAGAACACAAAGCTCTATATCAACGGTGAAGAAATCACCCTGACACCTGATCAGATCAGTATAGACGATAGCGGCGAAACCATTTGGTTCATGAATGTATTGACCATGACGCCGACCACCGTGAAAGTTATTGATGTGGTGGAGATCAACAATGTCACCGTCAGCTTCAAGGACGGCGACAAGCCCGTATTCACCGGCAAGAGTCCCGAAGGCGTGAAGTATGCATACAATTGCGAGTGGTGGGAACTGGACAGCAAAACCGGAGCGATTTCCGCAGATTTCTTCAGCGGCGCTTATGAAAACAAAATCACCGCTTTTGAAGCCGGGAAGACCTATCATTACGGTGTGTATGTGAAAGCTGTGGGCTATGTTGAAAGCGAAAATACCACTTATGTATTCGGACCCAACACCAAGCTGAAGATCAACGGCGAATTTGTGAATTATAAGCGCTATGAAGGCGATACCAGCGATGGTTCTGACAGTACTATGTGGGTTCTCACTGATCTGACAATGACTCCTGCCACAGACGGACATACACACAAGTACGGTACGGAATGGAAGTATGATGAAACGAATCATTGGCACGAATGTGAGTGCGGCAACAAGGCTGATATAACAGCTCACAACTTTAAATGGATTGTTGACAGGAAAGCCACTACTACCGAAAAAGGCTTAAAGCATGAGGAATGCACCGTCTGCGGTTATAAAAAGACTGCCGTTGATATTCCGAAAATTGATTCTCACAATCACAACTACGGCACGGAGTGGAAATATGACAGCACAAATCATTGGCACGAATGTGAAGACGGCGAAAAGGCTGACATAACCGCTCACAACTTTAAATGGATTATTGACAAGGAAGCCACTACTGCAGAAAAAGGCTCAAAGCATGAGGAATGCACCGTCTGCGGTTACAAAAAGACTGCCGTTGATATTCCTGCAATCGGTTTTGGTAGCAGTTCGGATGACGAAGCAAATAAGCCGACAAACACCGTTTCTTCCGAAAGCAGTTCTGCTAACCAAACAAACAAACCGATAAATACTGCCTCACCGAAAACCGGCAATAGCGGTAATATAATTTTATGGATTGCTTTGCTGTTTGTCAGCGGTGGCGTGTTTATTGCTGCAACGGCTGTTGACAGAAAGAAAACGAAAAACAAATAACAGAACAGATTAAACTATAAGGCGGCTATCGAAAACGATAGTCGCCTTGACTTTTTGCAAAATTCATTTTTAATTTGCGTTTGTTGTTACCTGGGTTGCGTTTGCCACATAGCTTTCATACTCGTCAATGCCCCAGTTTTCCTTTACATCTTCCGAAATCGGAAAAGTGCGGAACAACATTGTACTGCGTTCGCTGTCCCCTTTATCCTCATTCATACTCAAAGCGTACACATTGCCGTTGTACCATAGCTCATTTGTATTTTCAAAGGTTGTGCGATAAAAAATATCCTGAATTGTATCGACCTCGTCAATGCCCATTCCGCTCACGGCAACAGCCATAACAGCACTCTTCATTAAGATTGCGTCGCTGTTATTTTTCTCGTTTTCAATCGAAACAAAGTTGCTCATTGTTGTGCCAAGACCGATATTCATAATATAATTTGTCTTTGTTTCAACCGAGGCTGTAAGATTGATTTTGTCGGCATCATAGTAATAGTACTGATATTCCGTACCGTTAGCGTCATCCTGCGGACTGCCGAGCATTTTCCATCCCTTTGGATTTATCATATCCAGACTGCCCGTTTCTTTGAGCATCTCATTATAGTTATGAGTAAACTCCTCAAGTGTGATTGCATAACACATTCCGTTTACATTTTCGCTCTTTTGGCGAATGTTCGGGTTCTTGCTTATTTTTGCCTCATCAAGAGTAGAAATTTTATCGGGTGCATCTACAACACCCGAAACATCAGCCTTTGACTTGTCAGAACAGCCGAAAAGTGACAACAAAAGCATTACGGCAACAATCAAAGCTAAAGATTTTTTCATCAAATCACCAGATTTTCATATGTGTCAAAAACTCCACTTAAAAAGTGGAGTTTTCTTATTTTTGCTAATTATTCTTTCGTATTTTCTTCGGTTGAATCGGAAGTTTCACCCTCGTTATTTTCGGAAGCTTCTTCTGCAACCGTTTCTGACGATTCACCATTTTCTGCGTTATCTTCGCTCTCGGCTGATTCATCGTCTTCACCGTCAATATGGGGAACACGGGCAATTGTAACAACCTTGTCGTTACCGTTCACCTTCATCACGGTTACACCCTTTGACGGGCGGGCGCAAACACGGATTGATTCGGCGGCAATTCTGATAATAATGCCTTCTTCCGAGATGATAATAATATCATCATCAAGGTTTACCACCTTGATAGCGGCAACATCGCCGTATTTTTCCGTGTGGTAGTTGGTAAGACCCTTACCGCCACGGCTCTGAACACGGTAATCATCGGGACTTGAAAGTCTGCCGTAGCCTGTTTCGGAAACTGTAAGAACAAGACCGCCGTCACGGACAACGCTCATTCCGACTACGCAGTCGCCCTCTTTGAGAGCCATTGCCTTAACTCCTCGAGCCTGTCTGCCCATTGCACGGATGTCGGTTTCGTTAAAGCGGATAGCCATACCCTTCTTAGTGGCGATAATAACCTGACTGTTACCGTCAGTCATTCTTACCCATGCAAGCTTGTCACCCTCGTTGAGTTCAAGAGCGATAAGGCCGCCCTTTCTTGAGGTGTTGTATGCATTGAGTTCAATACGCTTGATAATGCCCTGACGGGTGACCATAACAAGGTATTTTTCCTCGTCAAATTCAGGCACTCTTATCATCGAAGTTACCTTTTCATCGGGCGAAATCGGCAACAGGTTTGCAATGTTCACACCCTTTGACTGACGGCTTCCTTCGGGAACTTCATAGCATTTAAGGCGATAAACTCTGCCCCTGTCGGTAAAGAACAGAACATAGTCGTGTGAATTGATTACGAACATTTCAGCCGCAACATCCTCCTCACGGCGTGACATACCCGATACGCCACGGCCTCCTCTGCGCTGAATTTTGTAGGTATCGGCAGAAAGACGCTTTACATATCCAAACTGTGTAAGTGTAAGAACGCACTCCTCCTGCGGAATAAGATCCTCAATATCAACCTCACCGCTTACAGCACAAATTTCTGTTCTTCTCGGATCGGCATATTTGTTGCGAATCTGCATAATTTCTTCTTTTACGATTTCAAGCTGTCTTGGCTCACTTGCAAGAATTTCAAGATATTCTTCAATCTTTGCGTGGAGGGCTGCAATTTCATCCTCAATCTTAGTCTGCTCCATATTTGTGAGCTGACCGAGACGCATCTGAACAATAGCCTGAGCCTGAACATCATCAAGACCGAAACGCTCCATAAGACCTGTTTTTGCACTTGCAGTATCCTTGCTGTTTCTGATAATTTTGATTACCTCGTCAATGAAGTCAAGCGCAATCTTCAAGCCCTCAAGAATATGAGCTCTGTCACGGGCCTTTTGAAGATCAAAATCAGTACGGCGGCGAATAACCTCAGCCTGAAATTCAATATAGCATTGGAGCATTTCCTTGAGTGAAAGAATTTTAGGCTCACCGTCAACGATAGAGAGCATAATAGCACCGAAGGTTGTCTGCAACTGTGTGTATGAGAACAGCTGGTTAAGAACAATCTGCGGTGATGCATCTCTCTTGATGTCAATTTCAATGTGCATACCCTTACGGTCGGAGTGGTCTTCAATATTTGAAATTCCCTCAATTCTCTTGTCCTTTACGAGGTCGGCAATGTTTTCAATAAGTCTTGCTTTGTTGACCTTGTACGGAAGCTCCGTAACGATAATTTTATATCTGCCGTTTTTAGCTTCGACAATTTCAGTCTTGGCTCTTACGGTAATTTTTCCGCGGCCTGTTGCATAGGCGGCACGAATACCGCTTCTGCCCATGATAATACCGCCTGTTGGGAAGTCAGGACCCGGCATACACTCCATAATCTCGGCAAGCTCAGCGTCCGGATTGTCAATGAGAGTGCAAACTGCATCAATTGTTTCACCGAGGTTATGCGGAGGAATTTCGGTTGCCATACCAACGGCAATACCGCTTGAACCGTTTACGAGAAGGTTTGGAAAACGGCTTGGAAGAACAGTCGGCTCTTTAAGACGATCGTCGTAGTTTGACATAAAGTCAACCGTGTTTTTCTCGATATCCGTGAGCATTTCAAGAGAAATTTTGCTCATTCTCGCCTCTGTATAACGGTATGCGGCAGGCGGATCACCGTCAACCGAACCGAAATTACCGTGACCGTCAACAAGCATATATCTCATGGAAAAATCCTGTGCAAGACGAACCATTGCATCATAAACCGAGGCATCACCATGCGGATGATACGAACCCAGCACCTGACCTACCGTGTCGGCACACTTGTGGTACGGCTTTGACGGGTCAAGACCGATTTGATTCATTGTGTAGAGTATTCTTCTGTGAACAGGCTTAAGACCGTCCCTGACATCGGGCAATGCACGGGAAACGATAACGCTCATGGAGTAATCCAAAAAGCTTTTTCTCATTTCATTTTGCAGATCGACATCAATAATTCTTGCATCCTTGTTTTGATTCTGTTCGTTATCCATATTCTTTCCTCGCTTTTTAAGCTCTTGTTACTGTCTGTTCAATAATTTATAATAATGTTATTTTGCGTTTTTTGGGGTGGTTTAGTGTGTGATTTTGTTTCAGTAGGGGCGTTCATTGGACGCCCGCCTTGATGAAACGATTTGTTTTACACATATTTTTTGATGTGATGAAAAGTGTGTATGAATTTGGTCGGGAAAATTTATTTTTTTAATTTCACAAACTATCTTCTCGAATTGGGTGCAGCGACTCGCTGTTAGAAGTGTTTTACTGCGGCTGAAATACCTTCATAGAGTTTTGGAAAGCGTTTTTTGATGCTGGTGGGGCGGAAAGTTTTGGAATCTACGAAACCATGTTCGGTTGTGCCGTAGCCAAGTTCTGTTTCCGAGCCGTCCTTTTCAATACGCTTTACCGTGTATGTAAAAATAATTCTTGCGGCTGTGATAGTCTGCACCCAAGTGCGGATAATCAGCTCGTCCTCATAAAGGGCAGGAATTCCAAAATGACAACTCAGGTTCAAGAGCGGAGTCATTACACCTGCGTTTTCCATATCCGTGTAGCTGATTCCGAACATCTTGATATAGTCATTTCTTGCTATTTCGTACCAAATCGGATAATTTGAGTGGTGTACAATTCCCATTTTATCCGTTTCTGCGTAACGAACTGTAACTTTTGTTCTTGCGTGCATAAAATCACCCCGTTTTTAGAATTTTTAATATCGTAATGTATCAGACATCAAGGTTCTGAACATACTTTGCATTTTTCTCAATGAAATCTCTTCTCGGCTCAACCTTGTCACCCATAAGAATTGTGAAGGTTTCGTCTGCCTGTTCTGCATCGCTGAGATCAACACGGAGCATAAGTCTTGTTTCGGGATTCATAGTTGTTTCCCAAAGCTGCTCGGAATCCATCTCACCAAGACCTTTATATCGCTGAACTTCGGTTTTGCCCTCAATTTGAGCCAAAATTTGGTCACGCTCAAGGTCGGAATACGCATATTTATGCTCTTTGCCCTTTGTTACTCTGAAGAGCGGTGGCTGAGCAATGTAAACATGACCTTCTTCGATAAGCGGACGCATATATCTGAAAAAGAAGGTTAAAAGGAGAGTTCTGATGTGCGAACCGTCAACATCGGCATCCGCCATAATGATAACCTTGTCGTATCTGAGCTTTGAGATGTCGAACTCGTCACCGATACCTGTACCGAGTGCGGTAATAACAGGCATAAGCTTGTCATTTCCGTAAACTTTGTCGATTCTTGCTTTTTCTACATTGAGCATTTTACCCCAAAGAGGGAGGATAGCCTGAATTCTTCTGTCACGGCCGCCCTTTGCAGAACCGCCCGCAGAGTCACCCTCGACTATGAAGATTTCAGTTTCACTGCTGTCTTTTGACTGGCAGTCGGCAAGCTTACCCGGAAGCTGTGCGGAGTCAAGAGGAGATTTTCTTCTTGCATTTTCTCTCGCTTTTCTTGCAGCCTCTCTCGCTCTTGATGATGCAAGTGCCTTTTCAAAAATCACCTTTGCAACGGCAGGATTTTCTTCGAGATAAACCGAAAGCTTATCCCTCATAAGGCGGTCAACCATTGCTCTAACCTCGGTATTGCCGAGTTTTGCCTTAGTCTGACCCTCAAACTGAGCCTCTTTCAGCTTTACGCTGACGATTGCGGTAAGACCCTCACGGACATCTTCACCGCTGAGATTTTTGTCATTATCTTTCAGTTTTCCGAACTTTCTTGCATAGTCATTCATAACATAGGTGAGTGCTCGCTTGAAGCCCTCTTCGTGAGTACCACCGTCGGTTGTATGAATGTTGTTTGCAAAAGTAAGCAGATTTTCGTTGTAGCTTTCGTTGTACTGCATTGCAATTTCAACTGCAATTGTATCATCTGCATTTCTCGATGCAAAGTAAATTACATCGGGATGAATAACTTCAAGAGAACGCTTTTTGTGAATGTACTCAACAAAGCTCTTGATACCGCCCTCATAGACGAAGTTATTTTTTATAATATTATCGAGATCACGCTCGTCACGAAGTTCAATGTGAACACCTGCATTAAGAAATGCCTGCTCACGAAGTCTTCTTTCAAGAACGCTGTAATCGTAAACCGTGGTTTCTTTAAAAATTTCGGGGTCGGCTTTAAAGCGTACTTCTGTGCCCTTAACATCCGACTTGCCGATTTTTTTGAGGTCGGAAACAATTTTGCCTCTTTCATAACGCTGGAAGTAAACATCTTCGCCGTCACAAACCTTAACTTCGAGCCACTCGGAAAGTGCGTTTACAACAGACGCACCAACACCGTGCAAACCACCAGAAACTTTGTAACCGCCGCCGCCGAATTTACCGCCGGCATGGAGAACGGTGAATACAACCGTTACGGCAGGAAGACCTGTTTTACTGTTGACGCCTACAGGTATACCACGACCGTTATCGGTTACTCTGATTATATCGCCCTTTTCGATGACAACATCAATTTTTGTACAATAACCTGCAAGTGCTTCGTCGATTGAGTTATCTACAATTTCGTAAACAAGGTGGTGAAGTCCTCTCGGTCCTGTTGAACCGATGTACATACCGGGGCGCTTTCTGACTGCTTCAAGTCCCTCAAGAACCTGAATTTCGTCGGCACCGTACTCCTGCTCAACCTTTGAGAGCTCAATACCCTCTTCGCCGTCAAATTCAACCAATTCTTCAGCCTCAATCTCTTTTTCATAGGCTTCATCAATGGCTTCTTCGTTTACATTTTCGTTGACTTCTTCAATATTCTCATTCATATTTTCGTTATTTTCAAGATTATCCAAAACACTTACCTCCGTTTATTCGATTTACGAACAGTGCTTGTGTTCGTTTGTTTTTTCTGCTGTTTTTTTGATGCTGTGATATTTTTGCCTTTTGGCATATCTTCTCCGAATTTCCTGAATTTTGTAAAAAACGGCACAAAAAGCAGAAAAAACAGTATAAGTACAATATTTGTGACCAACAGTGCTATCACATTTGTGCTTGCAAAAATTGTAATTTCAATCAGATTTACGGTGATTCCGATTGCAATAATAATCAAAAGCAAAAGCCATAAACCCGAAAATGAGGTTTTAAACTGCTTTTTGCAGTGATAGCAGGTGTGAATTTTTGTATTGAGATTTTTCCTTACATCACCGTAACGGTAAATTGTTTGGCAATGCGGACACACAGGAAGTTTGAACACTTTATCACCAGTTAAAACTTTCTGTTAACCGAATAACGGTTGCCGTCATCGGATTTTTTGTTTTCGGCTGTTTCATCGGAATTTATGTAATGCCTGCTTCTGCCTACCGTGTGGTGAGCAGGAGTTTCGGAGTGAATTTTCTTGAGTGACGCTCCGCTTGAGGCATGGTTTTCACTTGTGTCATTGATCACGGGAACATACTCCTGTTTTGTGAAAGATGAAGAATCCGAAGAAATTTCGTTTGAATCAAGTCTTTGTCTTGCGGCATTTCTTTCGGCCTTGATTTTATTGAACACATCTGTATTGATTTCAAAATTATCGTCACTTTCGTTTTGCTGAGTATTTATGCTCGGGAAAGTGTAGTTCTCGGTTTCGTCAAGTTCCGAAGTAAGAAGGTTGTCGGAATAGGCTATGCCTGCCTTTTTTGCCTCCATTGATTTTTTATATTTTTTGAACGGTTCGTAGTGAACAAAATTCGGTGTTAAAGCCGCAAAAATAATCAGTGGAATTGCAACAAGCAAAATTCCGAGCGGATTGCTTACAAGTCCTGCCATTATCCAGCCTACCATAATTGCAAGTGAAATTACGGCGGCAACAACAAAAATCAAAATCACCTTTTTGTTGACTACAACCTTACTCTCTTTGCCGCACTTTTGGCAGACAAATTCAGCCTTTCTTCTGCTTGCAAAAGCTGAGGTATATGAAATTCTTCTTCCGCAGTATGGGCATTTTCTCATTTTCATATGCAGAACTCCTTTTTAATTTATACGGATTTAACGGCACATAAGCTCTTTGTACGGTGCCTGACTTCTTTTTATGAGTGTTTTTGACGAAAGCTGACTGATGTAGACCGTTATTTTGCCGTTTTTTTCGCAGACAACAAAGGATTTTGGCAGTTCATACGAAACATTGACAACATTGCCGCTTTTTTCGGCGGCAGTGAGATAGTCCCTTGTCTTTTTTGAAACGGTACACTCGTCCATATCAAAAATTCCGATAACCGTTTCGGTGGTGATAACGGTATCCTGTCCCAGATGAAGATACATCAGCTAACCTCTCCGTTATTCAGCAGAAAGATTTTTCCGTCTTTAAGCTGTTCTTTGTTTGATTTTTCACAACAGGTGATGAACACCTGACAGCCGTGAAGTTCATTGAGCAAAAAATCCTGCCTTTTGGCATCAAGCTCCGAAAGCACATCGTCAAGCAAAATTACGGGTTCTTCGCCCATTCTTTCACGCAAAACGGACGCTTCGGCAAGTTTCAGCGACAAAACGGCACTTCGCTGCTGTCCCTGAGATGCAAAAGCTCTGGCATTTTTGCCGTTTATTATAATTTCTATATCGTCACGATGCGGACCGTAGTTTGTAAAACCTGTCCGAATATCGTCACTTTTGTGTTTTTCAAGCTTTGCTTTTAGCTTTTCGTAAATTTCACCGACGCTGTCATCCTCTGTAATATCACAACCGGACACATATCGGATTTTCAGCTCTTCTTTGCCTTTTGAAATTCCGTGATGGTACTCAACGGCACGGTCGGAGAGCATTTTTACATAGTCAATTCTGTTTTTTATAAGCACGGCACCGTTTTTGAGAAGAGGTTCGTCCCACACGGGAAGAGTATCTTCAAGTGACGGTCGCTTGTAAATGTCTTTTAAAAGCGAATTTCTCTGATTGAGAATCCTGTTGTACTTTGAGAGAACTACTGCATTTTTGAGTTTTTCACGGCAGATTGCACTGTCAACGAATTTTCTCCGTTCACCCGGTCCTCGTTTTATAAGACTGAGATGTTCGGGAGAAAATACAACGGCACAAAAGCGTTCAATCAGGGCGGCGGCTGAATTTTTTTGAACACCGTTGATTTCAACGGTCTTTTTTCCGCCCTTGAAGAGAATTTTAGCAGTCTGCTCACGCTCCTGACCCAGAAAACGCATTTCAATCTTCGCAAAATTCTTGTCCCAATTAATTACCTCGCTGTCCTTTGAACCTCTGAAGCTGTGACCTCCGCAAAAAAACCACAGTGATTCAAGCAAATTTGTCTTGCCCTGAGCATTGTCACCGTAAATTATATTTACTCCGTCACACGGAGAGATTATATTGTCCTTTAAATTTCTGTAATTTTCAAATTTAAGAGCAATTACCTTCACTTACTTCATCAATCCCAAAGTTATTCAACGATTATCTCAAAGCTATCAAAAACCGCAGTGTCGCCTGCACGCATTTTTTTGCCTCTCATAGTGCAGACCTCACCGTTTACGGTAACATCGCCGTTCTGAATGACAACTTTTGCCTGACCGCCTGTTTCAACAGCACCGCCAAGCTTGAGCAAATCCTGCAATTTTATGTATTCGCTGTCTATTTTAATTTTCTCAGTTTTCATTTGCCAACCTCATTGGAACAACTACGCTAAGATAACTGTCACTCTTAACAGGCTTTACAATCATACCCATAAGAGGGCCGTTGAGGATAAGTTTTATTTCGTCTGTATCTGCATTCTTGAGTGCGTCAAGCAGGTATCTGTTGTTAAAACCAATCTCAACCGACTCACCGACAATCGGGACAGAAATTACATCGTCTGCTCTGCCGATAGCTGAAATACACGAAAGTTTGATTTCATCATCAGAGAAAATACATCTTACGGGACTCTGCATTCTGTCATTGTTAATCGGTGACATTCTCTCAACTGCGTTGATTATTGTTCTTGTGTTTATAACTACCTCTGTTTTTGTGTCTTTGGGGATTGCAGACTTGTAGTCTATGAATGTACCCTCGATAAGACGAGAGATAACTTTGTAATTTTTGATTTTAAATGCAATATGTCTTTGTCCGATAATGATTTCTGCTGTTTCTTCATCATCGGTAAGAAGTTTAAGTACTTCGTGCTGAGTTTTTCCGGGTACAACAAAAGCATTTTTGCTGTCGCTGTCGATATTTTCACTGCGAATAGCCATTCTGTAGCCGTCAATTGCAATGATTTTGAATACACCGTCCTCAATTTCAAAGAGAGAACCTGTATAAATCGGCATTGCAGTGTTTTCACTTACAGCGTAAACAGTCTGTCTTATCATTTCACGCAAAACTTTTGCATTGAGTGAAATTCCGTCAGTCTGTTCAAATGACGGAAGATCGGGATATTCAACAGATGACATTCCGACAATCTGGTAGTTTGCGTTGCCGCAGGCAATGTATGTTACCATACGCTCATCTGTTTCAATAAACACAACCTCTTCGGGAAGCTGGCGTACAATATCAAGAATCAGCTTTGCGCTTACTACGATTTCGCCTTCCTCTTTGATTGTTGCCTCAATATCGGTTGTTATACCGATTTCGAGATTGTAACCCGAAATATTGAGAGTGCTGCCATATGCTTTTATCAGAACGCCTTCAAGTGCGGGAATTGATGCCTTTGTTGACACAGCTCTTGACACATTTGAAATGGCTGTTGCCAAATCTGTTCGTGAACATGAAATTTTCATCGTGTGCATTTTCTCCTGTCTATTTATTATATTTTTATTGTAGTTGTAGTAGGGGATGTCAAAATGTCAAAAAACGGTGAGAACCCGCATTGGCACTGAATAAAAGCATAAACAAAAGATTTTTTCAATTTGTTAGCTTTTGTTGACAAAATTTTTCTCAGGTAAAATATTCAACACAATGTGGAAAAATGTGTGTGGAATGTTGAATAAACAGTTAAATAAAATGAGGCTTTTAGCCACGGATATTTTTGATTGTATCGTCGATGAGTTCCTTGACTTTTCTGTCCTTAGCCATCATCTCATCAACCTTACGTAGTGTATATATAATAGTAGAATAATGACGATTGCCGAACTTTTCGCCGATTGCAACCATTGAAAGCGTTGTAAGCTCTCTTGTAAGGTAAATTGCAATGTGTCTTGCGTTGCTGATATTGGCACTGCGGTTCTTCTGCGAACGGATTTCATCGGCAGTAACACCGTAGGTTCTTGCAACCTCGTCAATAATTCTGTCAACAGTAACCTCAGGCGGAGCTTCATTATTGAGAATATCCGAAATGATACCCTGAACCGAACTGATAGTCGGTTTTTCGCTGTTAAGGTAGTACTTTGCCTTGATTTTCTTAACAGTACCCTCAAGCTGACGAATATTTGATTTGATTTTTGATGCAATGTAGTTACAAAGCTCGTCTGAAAGCTCAATTCCGTCAAGCTCAGCTTTTCTTTTTATAATAGCAATTCTTGTTTCAAGATCCGGAGGCTGAATATCTGCAATAAGGTCCTGCTCAAATCTTGAACGCAGACGGTCCTCAAGTGTTTTAATTTCCTTAGGCGGGCGGTCTGATGTGAGTACAATCTGTTTTCTTGCTTCATAAAGTGTGTTAAAGGTATGGAAGAACTCTTCCTGAGTACTTTCCTTACCGCCGATGAACTGAACATCATCAACAAGAAGAATATCGGCCTGTCTGAACTTTTGTCTGAACTCATTCATCTTTGCAAGCTGAATTGATTCGATAAGTTCAACGGTAAAGTCGTCGCCTTTTATGTAGCAGATTACCTTTGACGGGTCGTTCTTTTTGATTTCATTGCCGATAGCATACAGAAGATGAGTTTTTCCGAGTCCTGAATTTCCGTAAAGAAAAAGAGGATTGTATGCGTATGACGGATTTGACGCAACTGCAAGACAGGCTGCGTGAGCAAACTTGTTTGATGCGCCGACAATAAATGTGTCAAAGGTGTATTCGTATGAAATGTTTTCGGGACTCTGCAAAAGCGGGGCAGTTGATGCCGATGTTGTAATTGTTGCCGCAGCAGGTGGCTTTGGCTTGTCTGTTACATTTGCAGGTGTCCTAAACTCAATATTGAATTCTGTTCCGAAAATTTCACGGAAACCCTCGTTGAGAAGCTTCATATAGCATCTTCTCAGTGTTTGAGCATGAAAATCGTTCGGAACAAGCAAATATGCAGTTCCGTTTTCAAAGTCAAGGTCGATAGGCTGAATTCTGCTGATCCATGTGTTGTAGGCAATGTCTGTAATTTTTGACTTGCAGTAACCGTCTATGACTTTCCATGCGTCTTCAAAAGAGTCCATTATTTAATCTTTCCCTTCCGGTGGTGCCGAACCTTGCATCCATTTTCCATAATTATCCCATTTTGATAAAATACCATTCTGCTTTATTATAACGCAACAAATTTAAAATTGCAATTATAAAAAGCCATTTGTAATTTATTGTAATAGATACCTTATATTATTAAAGAGCCTGAATTTTGCAGAAATTCGGATATATAGTATGTAATGAATTTTATGTTGCAATATGTTGTATTTCCTAATAAAGAAAAATAAATTTGTAAAAGAGCATCTTTTTTTCTTTATTATTTAAAATTCATTTTTGAAAATAAAAATTAAAAATTTTTGTTGACTACAGGCTGAAATTAAGATATAATGCTATATTGCAAGGTTATATTTTGAAGGGAGGGTTTTCAATATGTTGAGAACTTATCAGCCTAAGAAGCTCCACAGAAAAAAGGAGCACGGCTTCAGAAAGAGAATGTCTACATCTAACGGCAAGAAAGTTTTAGCCAGAAGAAGAGCTAAAGGTAGAAAAAGGTTGTCTTATTAAAGAGAAGACCACTTTTAACCGGTGGTCTTTCTTTTTTAATGCACCTGTTTGCAAGGTGGTAAATTTATGAGTGAATATATCACTTTGAAGGATAACAGGGATTTTTCCAGACTTTACAGACGGGGAAAATCCTTTGTTGGTCCTGTTTTGGTAACTTATGTGTTAAAGAACAAATCCGATAACCTGCGTTTTGGAATAACCACCGGCAAGAAAATTGGAAAAGCCGTAAGGCGCACAAGGTCGAGGAGGGTAATAAGAGAGGCTTATTACAAACTTTATCCCGATATGAAAAAGGGGTACGACTTTGTTTTTGTTGCCAGAGGTAAAACACCCTATGTAAAAAGCACTGTTATCTATAAAGAAATGAAGAAACAGCTTTTGCTTGCAGGTGTTTTAAAAGAGGAATAGTTTTATGAAACGAATTCTTCTGGCAATCATCAGGTTTTACCAGACCTCAATTTCTCCGCTGACGGCAAGTCACTGTAAATACATTCCGACTTGTTCGCAGTACGGTGTTGAAGCAATCGAGAGGTTTGGAGCACTCAAAGGCACAGCGCTTACCGTTTGGCGTATTCTGCGCTGCAATCCGTTTTCAAAGGGCGGCTACGACCCCATACCGGAAAAAAAGCCAAAGAGTAAGAAATTAAAGTGAGGTAACTGTATGCAGATCTTTGGTTTTCTTGGAAGTTTGCTCGGCTATGTGCTGTGGGGAGCTTTCTATATACTTAAAGATTTCGGACTGTCAATTATCGTCTTTACAATCATTGTAAGACTTTGTATGTTTCCTTTTACAATCAAACAGCAAAAATCAATGGCAGGTACCGCAAGACTTTCCAAAAAGCAAAAGGAAATTCAGGAAAAATATAAAAACAACAGACAAAAAGCTCAGGAAGAGATGGCAAAGCTCTATGAAAAAGAGGGAGTTAAGCCGACAGGCGGCTGTCTTACAATGATCATCCCGTTCCTGGTTCTCTTCGGTGTATTTTATGCTGTCGCATATCCTCTTACAAACACACTTCATATCGACAGTGCAAAGGTAACCGAAGCTCTTAATTATGTAAATACAATTCCGGGTTATACAGCAGCATCGGGTGCAACCAATGCTACATATCAGGAAATTTATTTTTTGAAGGATTTCAGCTGTTTTCAAAATATTGACGCTATTCAGCAGATTTTTAATTCAGATCAAATCAATACGATCAATATGTTTGAAAAAGGCTTTAACACCTTTGGTATGAACCTTTTTGCAATTCCGCAGGACTACGGTCTTTGGAGTCCGATGATTCTTTTCCCTGTAATCTGTTTTGCGTCAAATGTGCTTACACAGTTTATTACAATGAGAATCAACGGAAAAAACAATCCTATGCAGCAACAGCAGGGCTGTATGAAGGTTATGATGTACGCAATGCCGCTTTTCTCGGCATATATCGCATATATCGTTCCGTCAGCCGTTGCATTCTACTGGATTGTATCTTCACTCGTAAGCCTTGTTCAGTCGGTTATTGTCGGCAAGCTTTTCAGTCCGCAGAGAATGACAGCAACATCCGAAGCAAGACACGCTGCTCTTATGTTTGAGCAGGAGGCTCTTGTTCAGTATAATTATGTTCCGCACGGTCTTTCTGAAAGTGCAGAAGAAAATACAAAATCCAAAAAGAAAAAGAAGTAGAAGTTTGAAATCAGGTGAATATTGTGATTAAAGAAGCTATCGGCGTTGGCGATAACGAAGTTGACGCATTGAACGATGCAAAAAAGCAGCTTGGTCTTGATGAAACCGCTGAGGTTGAATTTGAGGTTATTCAGAGAGCTGAAAAGAAAAAATTCGGTCTTTTCGGCGGTCAGCCTGCAAAAGTTAAGGTTACTCTCAAAGAAACTCCTGCCGAAAAAGCAGAGCAGTTCTTAAGAGATGTTCTCGATAATATGAAGCTTGAAAGCGTTCAGATAGAGAAAAAAGAGATTGAGGGCGGTATCGAATTCAATCTTACAGGTGAGGATGTCGGTTTTGTAATCGGCAGAAGAGGCGAAACTCTTGACTCTCTTCAGTACCTTACAAGCCTTGTTGCCAACCACACAGACAACAGCTATTTTAAGGTAACTATCGACACAGGCAACTACAGAGAAAAGAGAGAAAAAACTCTTGAAATTCTCGGCAGAAAGCTTGCTTTCAAAGCTGTTAAGACAGGCAGAAAGACAAATCTTGAGCCTATGAATCCTTATGAAAGAAGAATTATCCATACTTCTGTTCAAAAGATAAACGGTGCTATTTCATGGAGCGAAGGCGAGAATGCAAACCGCCATGTTGTTATCGGTCCTGACCCAAAGGCAAAGCCCGTTCGCAGAAACGGTGGCTATAACAACAGAGGCAGAGGCGGCAGACGCCCATACAGCGCAAACCGTTCAGAGCATAACGCTCCCGCAAATCCTGACAGAAAGCCACTTAATGAGGGCGGCGCAACAGGTCTTTACGGAAGAATAGACAAATAATTATCGGGCGGTTTTTAACCGCCCTTTTTTCTTGGTGATTTTATGAATTACGATACAGTTGCCGCAATAAGTACCGCTCAGGGCGAGGGCGGTATCGGCGTTATTAGAATTTCGGGTGACGATGCACTCCAAGTAGCCGACAAGATTTTCTATTCCGTTTCGGGTAAAAAGGTTACGGAGATGAAAGGCTATACTGCGTCATTCGGAAAAATTTCAGAAAACGGTGAAGATATCGACGAGGCGGTTGCCCTCGTTTTTAAAGCACCGCACAGCTACACGGGCGAAGATGTTGTAGAGCTTTCATGTCACGGCGGACTTTACATTACCAAAAGAGTTTTGCGTGCTGTCCTTAATGCAGGTGCGGCACCTGCTCAGGCAGGCGAGTTTACAAAGCGTGCATTTTTAAACGGAAAAATTGACCTTACCGAAGCTGAGGCTGTTATTGATATTATCAGCGCCAAAAGCAGAGGTGCGGCAAGGGCGGCTCTTTGTGTAAAAGAGGGTGCGTTGCGTAAGAGAATTGACGGTGTGAAAAATGATTTGCTTGCACAGGCGGCTCACTTTTCTGCGTGGGCAGATTATCCCGAGGAGGATATTGCCGAAGTTACGGTTGAGTCTGTAATCGAAACCTGCGACAATGCTATCAAGTGTCTTAAGTCATTGCTTGACAGTTACGATTGCGGTCAGGCAGTTAAAAAGGGAATAGATACGGTAATAGCCGGCAGACCGAATGTAGGCAAAAGCACACTTATGAACCTGCTTTCGGGCTATGAAAAGAGCATCGTTACCGACATTCCGGGTACTACAAGAGATATTGTAGAGGATACTGTAACGGTCGGTGATGTTGTTTTGAACCTCAGCGATACGGCTGGACTCCGTGATACCGAGGACACGGTTGAAAAAATCGGTGTTGACAGGGCGAGAAAAAGACTTGAACAGTGCGGACTTTTGCTTGCTGTTTTTGACAACAGCAGAGAACTTGACGAAGATGATTATGCACTTATTGAAGCTGCAAAGTCAGTGCCGTCAATTGCCGTGATAAATAAGACCGATCTTGATAATAAACTAGATATAGAATATATCAGTAGAAATATGAAATATATAGTATATATATCTGCGATTAGCGGTGACGGCAGAAATGACCTTACAAAGGCCGTTGAAAAAATTGCAGGTACACAGAACTTTAATCCAAGCGAGGGAGTACTCTCAAACGAAAGACAGAGAATTGCAGTTAAAAATGCACTTGACTCTGTTGTTGAAGCAAAAGATGCACTTGAATTTGGTATGACATTTGATGCTGTGACTGTTTCGATTGAGGACGCAATTTCGCAGTTGCTTGAATTGACAGGCGAAAGAACAAGTGATGAAGTTGTAGACAGGGTATTCCACAACTTCTGCGTAGGAAAATAGGTGATATTATGAATTATTTTGCGGGTGAATATGATGTTGCGGTAGTAGGCGCAGGTCACGCAGGAATAGAGGCGGCTCTTGCGGCGGCAAGACTTGGATGTAAAACTGCAATTTTTACCATAAATATGGATGCGGTAGGTAACTGTCCGTGTAATCCGTCAATTGGCGGAACTGCTAAGGGACATCTCGTTCGTGAGATTGACGCCCTTGGCGGTGAAATGGGCAAGACTGCCGATGAATGTTTTTTGCAGTCCAGAATGTTGAACAGAGGTAAAGGCCCTGCGGTTCATTCACTAAGAGCACAGATTGACAGAAGAAAATACTCTTCTGTTATGAAACATAAGATTGAATTACAGAAAAATCTCGACCTTCGTCAGGCTGAAATTACGGATATTGAAAAAACAGACGGCGGTTATAATCTTACTACAAGAATGCTTGCCGTATTTAAGTGCAAGACCGTTATTATTGCAACTGGTACATATCTCGGCGGCAGAATTTTTGTGGGTGAGGTTTCATACGAAAGCGGTCCCGACGGAATTTTTCCTGCCGCATTTCTCGGTGCAAGCCTTAAAAAACTCGGTCTGCCTTTGAGAAGATTTAAGACAGGTACTCCTGCAAGAGTTCTCAGAAGTTCAATTGATTTTTCTGAGCTTGAAGTTCAAAAAGGCGATGAACCGCCTCAGCCGTTTTCTTATGAAACGGAAAATCTCGGTGAGAATAAGGTTGAATGTCATATAAGCTGGACAAATGACGAAACAAAGCAGATTATTCTTGAAAATATTCACCGTTCACCGCTGTATGCAGGCAAAATTGAGGGTGTGGGTCCCCGTTATTGTCCGAGCTTTGAAGATAAAATTATGCGTTTTAAGGATAAGCCAAGACATCAGCTTTTTATAGAGCCGTGCGGACTTGATACCGAGGAAATGTATCTTCAGGGAATGAGTTCGTCACTTCCGGAAGAGGTTCAGCTGAAATTCTATCACACAATTAAAGGTCTTGAACATTGTCTTATTATGCGACCCGCATATGCGATTGAGTACGATTGCGTTGACCCGCTTGCTATGAACCCGACACTTGAATTTAAAGATTTTGAGGGATTGTTCGGTGCAGGTCAGTTCAACGGCTCTTCTGGTTATGAAGAGGCTGCGGCACAGGGACTTGTTGCGGGAATCAATGCCGCAATGAAAGTTCTCGGCAGAGAGCCTGTTATATTTGACCGTTCCGAAAGCTATATCGGCACTCTTGTTGACGACCTTGTTACAAAGGGTGCGAATGAGCCGTACAGAATGATGACTTCAAGAAGTGAGTACAGACTTGTGCTTCGTCAGGATAATGCCGACGAAAGACTGACTCCACTCGGTCACAGAATTGGTCTTATAAGCGACGAAAGATACGCAAAGTTTCTTAAAAAACAGGAGCTTAAAAAAGAAGAACTTAACAGACTTAAAAGTACGGTGATTTCACCTACTGATGAAGTTAATAAGATACTTGTTTCACGTGAAACATCTGAAATTACTTCGGGAGTAAGACTTATTGACCTTATGAAACGGCCTCAGCTTGGTTATGATGCACTCAAGAGTATTGATAAAACAAGACCGGAGCTTGATCCGAATATCTTTGAACAGGTTGAAATTGAAATTAAGTATGAGGGTTATATTCAAAAGCAGCTTAAACAGGTTGAGCAAATGAAAAAGCTTGAAGTTAAGCAATTGCCAAAGGACTTTGATTATAATGAAATTGAAGGACTTCGACTTGAAGCAAGGGAAAAGCTTAATAAGATTAAACCGCTCAATATCGGACAGGCGTCAAGAATTTCGGGTGTTTCTCCTGCTGATATCAGCGTACTTCTCATTTGGCTTGCTCAAAACAACAGGAGGCAGTAATGGCGATTAAAGATACTCTTACTACCGTTACCGATGGTTTTAAAACTCAGCTTGACTGTGAAATGCTGCAAAGGTTTGATACATATTTCAAATTGCTAGTTGAGTGGAACGAAAAGATGAATCTTACTGCAATAACCGATGAACAGGGTGTTGCGGTCAAGCATTTTGCCGACAGCCTTACACTTTTCAACTTTGTTGATGTAAAGAAGAATGCAAGCATTATTGATGTGGGAACAGGTGCAGGTTTTCCGGGTGTTGTGCTTAAAATTGCAAGACCTGATATTAAGCTGACACTTCTCGACAGTCTTAACAAAAGACTTACATTTCTCGACACAGTTCTTAACGAGACAGGACTTGATGCTGAGCTTGTTCACAGCAGGGCAGAGGAGGGCGGTAAAAATAAGCTTTATCGTGAAAAGTTTGATATTGCCGTTTCAAGAGCAGTTGCAAGGCTCAATGTTCTCTGCGAATACTGTTTGCCGTATGTAAAAGTCGGCGGTTTATTTGTTGCAATGAAAGGACCAAATGCCGATGAAGAACTTGACGGAGCAGAAAATGCCCTGAAATTACTCGGAGGAAAGGTTGAAAAAGTTCACAAGTTTAATCTTCCGTGTGATGAGGGCGAGCGTACAATAATTGTAGTCAAAAAAATAAAACCCACACCAAAACAATACCCGAGAATTTCGGGAAAAATAAAGTCACAACCGTTGTGATATATTTCGACAGCTTTTTTGAAAAATTACCAATTTATGGTAAAACTTCTTAAAAAAGTTGCTCACAAAGCGACAACAACCGCACCGTGCTTATGTTATTATAATAGCACAGGGACAACCCCTGATGCTAACGGACATTGAGGCGATGCGGTTGAATTTTATGCTCAAAAACGATAACAAAGTTTTAGAGATTCCGATTGTTAAAATCAGACCGAACAAAGCGCAACCTCGCAAAACCTTTGATGAAACCGAACTTGCCGCACTTTCCACATCAATCAGTGAAAACGGTATCTTGCAGCCGCTTTCGGTGAGAAAAATCTCGGCTACGGAATTTGAACTTGTGGCAGGTGAGCGCCGCCTTAGGGCATCGGTTTTGGCAGGTCTGCGAAAGGTGCCGTGCATCGTTTTAAAGTGTTCAGAAAAAGAGTCAGCCATTTATGCTCTCCTTGAAAATCTCCAGCGCAGCGACCTCGGTATATTCGAGGAAGCTCGCGGGATTTCAAAACTAATCAGGCGTTACGGCCTTACTCAAGAGGAAGCAGCGAACCGACTGGGGAAAAGCCAATCCACAATTGCAAACAAGCTAAGACTTCTTCGCCTTACATATGACGAACAGGAGTGGATTGTAAACGCAGGATTGAGCGAGAGGCATGCAAGGGCTCTTTTGAGAATTGAAGATGAAGCTTTAAGACACGAGGCTCTGTCAAAGATAATTTCGGAGAATCTCAACACAAGTCAGACTGATGAACTCGTCAGCATTTTAATCAATTCTGTACCTAAAGCAAACAAATCCAAGGGTACAAGCAAAGCGGTGATAAAAGACTTACGAATTTTTCTTAACACAATCAATAAGGCTATTGATACTATGCGTCTTGCGGGAATCGACGCACAATCAAACAAAAAAGACACAGACAATTTTATTGAATACACAATACGGATTCCTAAAAGACATCAAAAGCCTGATGCAGAAAAAACTGCTTAATTCACTTTCCAGAGGATGCGAAAGCATCCGTTCCACTCATACCCATTTCCTTATCTAAACCCCTTGCAAAGAGTCGCACAGCAATGTGCGACTTTTTGCGTTGTTGTAGTTTTTATTTTTTTGGTTACACAGCAAATGTTTCACGTGAAACATTTTTAGGTCATCCTAATGTAAAATGTAATTCTGCAGTTTATGTTTAAAAGAGTTGCTGAAAGTTTTGTAGGGTAGAACCGTGTTCTCCCACAAGTAATAAAAGAGATTTTATGTTATATGTGAATTTATAAATGTCATAAATCAGTAGGGGCGTTCATCGGACGCCCGCCTTGATGAAATTTTATGTTCACACATATATGTTTTTATATGGTGAAAACTGTGTTTCAAATTTGCACGCAATGCGTGCAATCCGTATGCGTTGCATACGAACGGGCGAACGAGGTTCGCCCATACATTATTTCGTTTATAAATTTTCAGACATCATAAAATTTCTACCGTTACTCGGCGGGCGGCCGATGACCGCCCCTACAATACAAAATATACTTTGCATTAAGGTGAACCAATTTTGCAATCGGTTTAATCAGTGAACACGATTCACCAATATAAAAATAATTTGCTAAAAAATTGTTTCACGTGAAACATTTGCTTTTGATTAAGAAAAAAAGTTGCAGTAAATCCCAAAAAATCTTCAAAATGGCTTTAAAAATGGTGTGCATTATGATATAATTTTAAAGTAAAAGGTATAAAAATCATAAAAACAAAAGACAAGGTGATTTTTTGGCAAAAATAATTGCAATATCAAACCAAAAGGGAGGTGTGGGAAAGACCACAACTTCCGTTAATCTTGCGGCTTGTTTGGGCAAAATGGGCAAGAAAACACTACTTGTTGACGCTGACCCGCAGGGTAATGCGACAAGCGGTGTCGCCATTGATAAGAGCAAAGTAAAGTATTCAACCTATTCGATTCTTGTTGACGGTGCAAAGGCCGAGCAATGTGTTCTTACAACTCCGTATGACAATCTGCATATTCTTCCGTCAAGCCTTGATCTGGCTGCCGCAGAGCTTGAAATTGCGGAAAAACCGCACAGAGAGGCACTTCTGAAGAATGCCTTGCTCCCGATAAAGCAGTACTACGATTACATAATCATAGACTGTCCGCCGTCACTCGGACTTATTACGGCGAATGCGTTGACGGTTGCCGACACATTTCTTGTGCCGATTCAGTGCGAATATTACGCACTTGAGGGACTGTCGCAACTTATCAACACGGTACGAAGAATAAAAAGACAGTACAACGAATCAATTGAAATTGAAGGCGTTCTGCTCACAATGTATGACGGACGACTTAATCTTACACAACAGGTAGTAGATGAAGTAAAGAAATTCTTCCCACGAAAGGTTTTTAAAACCGTTATTCCGAGGGGCGTAAGACTTTCCGAAGCACCGAGCTTTGGTATGCCTGTTATCTACTACGACAAATCCTGCAAGGGCAGTCAGGCATATATGGCTCTTGCCGAGGAAATAGTCGGAAAGGAGAGAGGCTGATTTGGCAAAAAAACTCGGTGGTCTTGGAAAAGGCCTTAACGCAATATTTATAGAAAATGACTCTGAATCCGAGGGCGGCACAGTAACCCTTAAAATTTCGGAGATTGAACCTAACCGCACTCAGCCGAGAAAAGACTTTGATGAACAGGCTCTGTCAGAGCTTGCAGAGAGTATTTCACAGCACGGACTTTTACAGCCGTTGCTTGTTCGTCCGCTCACACTTGGCGGTTATCAGATTGTTGCGGGCGAGAGAAGATACAGAGCCAGCCGTATGGCAGGTCTTACGGAAGTTCCCGTTATAATCAAGGAACTTACGGATACCGAAACAATGGAGATTGCTCTTATAGAAAATCTTCAGCGTGAGGATTTAAGTCCTGTTGAAGAGGCTCTCGGTTACAAGGCTCTTATTGATGAACACGATTTTTCACAGGAAGAGGTTGCAAAGTCGGTCGGAAAATCCCGTCCTGCTGTTGCAAACGCATTAAGACTTCTAAAACTTCCAGATAACATTATGGAGTATCTGAAAGACGGCAAAATCTCGGCAGGTCACGCAAGAGCATTGCTCACTCTCGAAGATGAAGAGCTTATGACAGAACTTGCTGATGAGATTATCGCAAAAGACCTTTCCGTAAGACAGGTTGAGAAAATCTGCAAAAAAAAGCCGACCGTTCAGAAGGAAGAAAAGCCTGAGAAAAAGCCGTCATTCTACAGTATGGTTGAACTTGCACTCTCTGAAAGCCTTGGACGAAAAATCAGCGTTTCAAAGAGCAAGGGCAAGCAGGGCGGTGTTCTTCAGATTGAATTCTATTCGGACGAAGAACTGACAGAGCTTTCAAACAAACTTAAATAACATTACATAAAGAGGTATTTTAAAATGATAGATATTAAATTTTTAAGAGAAAATCCCGACGCAGTAAAAGAAAATATCAAAAAGAAGTTTCAGGATTACAAGCTTCCGCTTGTTGATCAGGTAATTGAGCTTGATGAGCAGAGCAGAGCCGTTAAAAAACAGGCTGATGAACTCCGTTCAAACAGAAACAAAATTTCAAAGCAGATTGGCTCTCTTATGGCTCAGGGCAAAAAAGAAGAGGGTATGGCTCTTAAAGAAGAAGTTACAAAGCAGGCACAACAGCTTGCAGAGCTTGAAAAGCAGGAATCAGACCTTTCTGCAAAGGTAACGGAAATCATGATGCAGATTCCTAATATTATTGATCCGTCTGTTCCGATTGGTAAGGATGACAGTCAGAATGTTGAAATTGAGAAGTTCGGCGATCCGTTTGTACCTGATTTTGAAATTCCTTATCACACAGAGATTATGGAAAAATTCAACGGTATCGACCTTGATTCTGCAAGAAAGGTTGCAGGTAACGGTTTCTATTATCTTATGGGCGATATTGCAAGACTTCACAGTGCAGTAATCGCATATGCCCGTGACTTTATGATTAACAGAGGTTTCACATACTGCGTACCGCCTTTTATGATAAGAAGTAATGTTGTAACAGGCGTTATGAGCTTTGCCGAAATGGATTCAATGATGTATAAGATCGAGGGCGAGGACCTTTATCTTATCGGCACAAGTGAACATTCAATGATTGGTAAGTTCATTGACACAATCAACAAGGAAGAAAATCTTCCTTACACTCTCACAAGCTATTCGCCTTGCTTCAGAAAAGAAAAGGGTGCTCACGGCATTGAGGAGAGAGGCGTTTACAGAATTCATCAGTTTGAAAAGCAGGAAATGATTGTTGTTTGTAAGCCTGAGGACAGCAAAATGTGGTTTGACAAGCTTTGGCAGAACACAGTAGACCTTTTCCGTTCAATGGATATTCCTGTTCGTACACTCGAATGTTGTTCGGGCGACCTTGCTGACCTCAAGGTTCGTTCACTTGATGTTGAAGCATGGTCACCCCGTCAGAAGAAATATTTTGAGGTTGGTTCATGTTCAAACCTCGGTGACGCACAGGCTCGCCGCCTTAAAATCAGGGTTGCAGGCGAGGACGGCAAGAAATACTTTGCACATACTCTTAACAACACGGTTGTTGCTCCTCCGAGAATGCTCATTGCGTTCCTTGAAAACAACCTTAACGAAGACGGCACAATCAGGATTCCTGAGGCTCTTCGTCCTTACATGGGCGGTATGGAGGTTATTAAATAATCAACATACGGTGTTCTCACAAAGTTCAGCAAACTATAGCAAATATTAAAACAAAATTATATTGACATTGTACCGTACAAATGGTATAATTTACCTTGCTAAAAACCCTTGATAGGGGCAATGGAGGTAATTATTATGAAACAGAGAAGTGTAGGTATCGCAATTCTTCTTTCAATCATCACTTGCGGTATTTATGGAATTTACTGGCTTATTATGCTTAATGACGAAACAAACTATGTTTCAGGTCATCAGCAGGACGGCACATCAGGCGGAATTGTATTCTTGCTCACACTTGTAACTTGCGGTATTTACGGAATTTACTGGTGCTACAAGCAGGGTGAAAAGCTTAATGAAGCAAAGATGCAGAGAGGTATTATGGTTGATTCAAGTGCTTCGGTACTTTATCTTATACTTTCAATCTTTGGCCTTGACATCATTGCTTATGCTCTTATGCAGAGTGAGCTTAACAAGATGCTTCCTCCACAGTAATCAATGAAAAAAAGATTATTAAAATTTTCAACGGCTGCGATTATTTTGGTCGCAGCCGGTGTTTTATATTATTTAACTGTTTCATTTACAGGCTTTGCAATTCCGTGTGTATTCCGAAAGATAACGGGACTTTATTGCCCCGGCTGCGGTATTACGGGAATGTTAACTCATATTCTAAGGCTTGATTTTAAGGGCGCTTTTGAGTGCAATCAGGTTTTGTTTGTAATTTCACCGTTCATTCTGTATCTGCTCGGAAAAATGCTTTACGGCTACATAAGGTACGGCAGACTTACTCTGAAAAAATTCGACACGGTTCTGACATTTGTGCTGATAGGAATACTGCTTGTTTTCGGAGTTGTCAGAAATCTTCCGCCGTTCGACTTTTTACGACCGTATGGATAAGATGTTAATAACTTTTTTAATAATAAATCCCCGAACATTTTTGTGTTCGGGGATTGTTGTTATAATGTTTATAGTTTCTGTTTTGATTTTAATTTCACTTTATTACTGTAAATCACTAAAAGATGTTTTTGAGTATGTGTCATTATTCAGTGTGAGGGTATCACCGTCAACAGAGTATGTGTATTTATCCGTTGTTTTCTGATCCGAGGTTGTGTATGTTGAAACAATTTTACCGTCTTTTGCTGTGTAGTTTGAATATGCAAACATATAATCAAAAAGATTCTGATACATAATACCGCTCTTATCAAAGCAGAGGTACTCACCGCTGTCTGACATCCAACATCCTACAAGTTTATCGTCAATTGACGCATCTTTTTCGGGTGCGGGGATAAAGTCGGGGTTATCAGCTTTTTTGAGAGTTGAAACAGCTTTAGTTTCTGTATTTGTAAGCTCGGCAGTCTTTTTGTCATCGGAAAGTTTATAGGTGTATGTTCCGTTAAGACCGAAAACAAGCTTTGTTGTAAATGTAGGATTGTTGTCATCATCCGTATCGTAGCTGTATTTGCCGAAATAGCCTGAAGTTCCGCTGATGAGAATTGACTTGCCTTCACCGTTGAACATATAGTAGAAGTCGCCGTACTGAGAACCATCGCCTGCGGTAATCTGCCAAGTGCCTACAAGGTCATCGTCAGCATTTTCTTTGCAGGTGTGAAGTGACTTTAAATCAAATGATTCGTTCGATACATTTGATTGTGCAGTAGTTTCTGTAGTCTGTTCCGTTGTCTGCTCGGCAGTTGTTTGCACATTTGTTGTGTCAGAAGTTGCGGAAGAGCTTGCAGCGTCTGAACACGCAGTTGTAAACACGGCAACCGTGAGAGCCATAAGACCCGATGAAATAATTTTTTTGAAATTCTGTTTTGTTATGTTCATTTTATACCTCTGTCATCACATAATAAGCCTGTCGGATAAGGCAAAATACAGCAAATACGCAGTAAAACAGGCAATACAATACTATTTTATAATTTATAAGCCATATTGTCAATACAGAAAAATGAATTACAAATTTTTTGTTTAAAAAACTTTTTCTGTCTTGATAATCACAGGTCGATTTGTTATAATAATAGGTAACAATAAAAATCGAATTTTGTAGTATGGAGGAATAATATGCTGAATACAAGTTATGACGAAAAATTTGGCAAGAAGGGCCTTACATTCGACGATGTTCTTCTCATTCCGGGCGAATCAGATGTTGAACCCAAGAATGTTGATGTGTCAACTCATCTTACCAAAACAATTAAGCTTAATACTCCGCTTATGACTGCCGCTATGGATACCGTTACCGAAACAGATATGGCAATTGCCATGGCTCGTGAGGGCGGCGTTGGTATTATTCATAAGAATATGTCAATTGAAAAGCAGGCAGATCAGGTTGACAGAGTAAAGAGAAGTGAAAACGGTGTTATCGTTAATCCGTTCTTCCTTTCTCCCGAGAACACAGTAAGAGATGCAGATGAACTTATGGGTAAGTACAAAATTTCAGGTGTTCCGATTTGCCGTGACGGCAAGCTTGTCGGCATTATTACAAACCGTGATATGCGTTTTATGACAGGCGCTGATTTTGCACAGCCGATTTCTGCTGTTATGACGCACGAAAACCTTGTTACCGCTCCTGTCGGCACAACTCTTAAGCAGGCTCAGCAGATTCTCCGTGAGCACAGAATCGAAAAGCTCCCGATTGTCGGCAAGGATGGCAGTCTTAAGGGACTTATCACAATTAAGGATATTGAAAAAAGCGTTCAGTATCCCAACTCTGCCCGTGATGACAAGGGCAGACTCATCTGCGGTGCCGCTATCGGCGCCACAAAGGATGTTCTTGACAGAGTTGCGGCTCTTGTTGAATCACAGGTTGATGTTGTTGTTCTTGACTCTGCACACGGTCACAACTCAAATGTTGTTCAGTCTGTTGCAAAGGTTAAGAAAGCATATCCGAACCTTCCTCTTATCGCAGGTAATATTGCAACGGCAGAAGCAGCAAAGGCTCTTATTGATGCCGGCGCAGACGCTATTAAGGTTGGTATCGGACCTGGTTCTATCTGTACGACAAGAATCGTTGCAGGTATCGGTGTTCCTCAGATTACAGCTATCTATGATGCCGCTTGTGAAGCGTCAAAGTACGGTATTCCTGTAATCGCAGACGGCGGTATCAAGTACAGCGGTGATATCGTTAAGGCACTTGCCGCAGGCGGCAGTGTTGTAATGGTCGGTTCACTTGTTGCAGGTTGTGCCGAAAGCCCCGGAGACAACGAAATCTATCAGGGCAGACAGTTTAAGGTTTACAGAGGCATGGGCAGTCTTGGCGCAATGGGCAAAGGCAGTGCAGACAGATACTTCCAGGCAAGCAACAACAAGTTTGTTCCCGAAGGTGTTGAAGGTCGTGTACCTTACAAGGGACCGCTTTCGGACACAATTTATCAGATGCTCGGCGGACTTCGTGCAGGTATGGGTTACACAGGCTGTGCAACAATCAAGGATCTTCATGAAAAGGCAAGATTTGTTCAGATTTCAGGCGCAGGTTTGCGTGAAAGCCATCCGCATGATATTCAGATTACAAAAGAAGCTCCTAACTACTCTTATCATTCATAATTGATAAATCATAAATATTTGCATAAAATAAAAGAAAAGGATGTGCCGACAGTTTATGTACAGACTCGGAATTGATCTGGGCGGAACAAACATTGTAGCCGGTGTTGTTGACGAAAATTACGAAATTATCGCAAAGGCAAGCTGTAAAACAAATGTGCCCCGTCCCGAAAGTGAAATCTGCGACAGTATGGCAGATGTTGCATTAAAGGCAATTGAAAAAGCAAAACTCACAATTGATGATATTGAGTCAATCGGTATCGGCGTGCCGGGTGCGGTTAATCCGAAAACAGGCGTTATAGAGTATTCGGCTAATCTTTTCTTCCATAACTGGCAGGTTGTCAAGATGATGGAGGAAAGGCTCAATACAAAGATTTGCATTGAAAACGATGCAAACGCTGCTGCCCTCGGCGAGTATCTTGCAGGCAGTGCAAAGGGTGCAAAGAATGCGATTGCAATAACACTCGGCACAGGTATCGGCGGCGGTATCATTATTAACGGCAAGATTTACAGCGGTTCTAACTATGCAGGCGCTGAGCTTGGACATATGGTTATCGTTAAAGACGGTAAGGAATGTGCGTGCGGCAGAAAGGGCTGTTGGGAGGCATACGCTTCTGCAACAGGTCTTATTAACCTCACAAAGCAGGAAATCCTCAAGGAGAACTTCGACTTCAGCTATATGCTCAAGTCATGTGACGGTGATATTAACAAGGTTACAGGTAAGACTGCGTTTGATGCTGTTCTTGCAGGTGATGCAAATGCCAAAACCGTAATTGACGAGTATATCGGTTATCTCGCTTGCGGTCTTGTAAACATTATCAATATCTTCCAGCCTGACATCCTTTGTATCGGCGGCGGTATTTCAAATCAGGGTGAAAATCTTCTTGCTCCGCTCCGTACAATTGTTGAAAAGGAAAGATATACAAAGCATAACGATAAGCAGACAGTCATCTGCAAGGCAAGCCTTGGCAATGATGCAGGCATTATCGGTGCGGCTTTTCTTGAATAATTGACAAACTGTTAAAATTTACTTCGTGATTTCGGGCGGAAAAACGCATTTTCTGCCCGAAAAGCGGATTTTTAAACGAGAAAAACTTTTTTGAAAAAAATTAAAAAAAGTGTTGACAAATCGTCCTTTTTGCCCTATAATAAATCTTGCTGATTTCGGTTAGCAACATTCATGTATTACATGGCGGAATAGCTCAGCTGGCTAGAGCATTCGGTTCATACCCGAAGTGTCGTAGGTTCAAGTCCTATTTCCGCTACCATATTTGGCCCGGTGGTCAAGCGGTTAAGACACCGCCCTTTCACGGCGGTAACACGAGTTCGATTCTCGTCCGGGTCACCAAATATATTTGCCGGTGTGGTGGAATAGGCAGACACAAGGGACTTAAAATCCCTCGGTCATTGCGACCGTACCGGTTCAAGTCCGGTCACCGGCACCAAAAAACAGCCATAAGGGCTGTTTTTTTCGTTTCGGTGATTTTTTAACTGTATAGTTGTTGCTGTTCAAGGGGCTGTGAAGAAATGAAGTTTAAGATTTCGTTCTTCGCAGTCCCTTTTATAATTTGGTTGGCAACATAAACTTATGTTGAAACAGTTTTTATTCTCGGCTATAATCGACGGAACAGCGAGATAGCTTGCGTAGCAAACATAGTTTGCCAACGGCAAATATAACCTGCCAACGGCAGATGTATATGAAAATGACCTACTGAAAATCAGCAGGTCATTTTCGGAGAGAGTATATTTTAAGAAGAAAGATTTATACGATTCTTCGGTGTAAATAAAATTATATTTGTGTATGTTTGGTGGAGAGAAAGGAAATTTGTATCAAAAAAATTTATGAATAGGATCTGCACAAATCCATACTGTAAACCATATTGTCCTTTGAAACCATGGTTATCGGCGTGGCAGGAGAAAGCTCGTTAAACTTTACAAGAAAGCTGTTGTCTTTTCCATCGTGCATACCTGTTACAATGCGTTCAACATTGTTATCTCTTACAAATTCTGCAGTAACCTTTGGGGCGTCGTCCGAAAACATTACGGTCATATCCGCACCGGATTCCTTTGCAATAAGGTAAAGGTAATCAATTTCGTCGCTTACTGCCGAATAGTCTGACATCGGTTTTAAAACGCTCATAACTCTGAGTTCGCAATCAGAGCTGTCGGCAATTTCTTTGGCAATTCGGATAATTCTGTCACAGTTATACTGACTTGTGACACAGGCAAGAACTGCCGACTTTGTATTTTTCAATTTTTTCACCTCCTTCGTTTACTGTGCCTATATAATAACAGGCGTTTTTGACGGAAAAATATTCATATTGTGAATTTATTGTGAATTTTTGCTTTTTTAATAAATGTGCGCAAAATTTAAAAAATTCAGTATTTATCAGCATTTTCAGAAAATTATTTTAAAAATAGTATGTGAGTATACGAGAGTATATGAGAGTAAACAAGCGTATTTGAGAGATTGTTCAAAGCTAAATTAAATTTTTTCAAAAAAGTGTTGACAATGGGCATAAATTGTAATATAATCAATCTCACAGTGAAAAAATACAGGAGGATATTGTTATGTCAACTTTTTTAGCTAAACCAAACGAAGTTGAGCGCAACTGGTATGTAATTGATGCAGCCGGCAAGTCACTCGGTCGTGTAGCAGCTCAGGCAGCTACTCTCCTCAGAGGTAAGAACAAGGCTACTTTTACTCCCAATGTTGACTGTGGTGATCATGTAATCATCATCAACTGCAAGGACGCTGTTCTTACAGGTAACAAGCTCACACAGAAGAAGTGGCAGCGCCACACAGGCTATATCGGCCATCTTAAGGAAACTCGTTACGATACACTTATGGCAACAAAGCCAACAAAGGCTATGGAGCTTGCCGTTAAGGGTATGCTTCCTAAAAATACACTCGGCAGAGCAGCTCTTTTAAGATTAAGACTCTTTGAGGGTGCAGAACATAATCATCAGGCTCAGAAGCCTGCAATGATTGAAGACTAATTGAAGGAGGCAAAAGATAATGTACGATAAGACACCTTATTTTTACGGTACAGGCAGAAGAAAAAGTTCTGTTGCTCGTGTAAGACTTTATCAGGGCACAGGCAAAATCACAATCAACGATCGTGACATTGACGATTACTTTGGTCTTGAAACACTCAAGCTCATCGTAAGACAGCCTCTCGCTCTTACAGAAACAGACGAGAAGTTTGACATCGTTTGCAGAGTATCAGGCGGCGGCGTAACAGGCCAGGCCGGTGCTATCCGTCACGGTATTTCAAGAGCACTTCTTCAGTATGACACAGAGAATCTCCGTGGCAAGCTCAAGAAGGCAGGCTTCTTAACTCGTGACCCGAGAATGAAAGAGCGTAAGAAATACGGCCTCAAAGCCGCTCGTAGAGCTCCTCAGTTCTCAAAGAGATAATCATTATACGATTTATCAGCTCCGAAGTTTCGACTTCGGAGTTTTTTTGTGCTGACTTCGGGTTCTCGAGGCAAAGCCTCTGCGGCGCAGCTAAAAACAGTCCGCAGGACTGTTTTCTTAACGCTGCTACAGTTCTCAAAAAGATAATTGTATATTTGTTATTATCAACCCCAAAGTCAGTTATGGCTTTGGGGATTTATTTGTATGCGGCGGTTTACATTTCTGCTTGAATATAAAAACCATCTTTGATATAATAAGCCTCGTAAGGAAACGGTGGCGGTTGTTTCGACTCCCTTGTGAAAGGGGGTGTATTCCAATGGCAGAGATTACATATTTATTTGTTCTCGCAATTGTTTTCGTGGCTTTTAATGAAGTCATTAAGAATATAAAGAAATAACCGCCCTGTGTAGCAGCACAAGACGGTTAAGTTGAAAAATTTAATCTAATTGTAAGCGAAACTGCTAAAGCCGTTTCCTTACCTATATATTAACATCTAATTTTAAATATGTCAATTGTTTTCGGTGTGTAGTATTTACGCACCGTTTTATTTTGTGCAGATTAGTTGTTAATTGATACATCATAATATGGTAAAAAGTTTGGTTTTGCAATCAAAGTGATTGGAGAACGGAGTTTACCGCTACAGAAATTTTCAATTAACGCGGTTGCATTGCCAACATCAAAATGCCCATAATAATCGGTTGGTGTGCTAAATAAATCCACAGGCTGTATCTGCCGATTTTATCAAGCACGGGGATTTTTAATTCAAAGTATTTCGTAAGATTTTTTTCAACAATGAAATTCCAGAGATAAAAGCCTGCCGCAAAGAGGAAAATCCACGGAATGAGTGGAAAAAAGTCTGTTGAAAAAAAGTCCGAAGAAGGAAATCCCAGAAACGCAAGGTACTTGCACGAATAGAGAAAATCGGGCAATTTTACGATATCCAGCCCGAAAAGTCCGACATAGCCTTTTGGCACATCATACGAAACCGCATACAGCAAAAATGAAATCAACGCTCCCGACAGGGGGCGAATTTTTTTGAGATTATCCGACAGAACGGAAACAATCATCATTGAACAGCCTATCAAATTCAGCACACCGAACCACACCGCCTGATTCGGTTCGGCAATCACAGTAACGCAGGTAACGGCAAAGCCTGCAAGATTCAAAAGAATACCTCTTTTTATGCCGTTTCCCGAAAAGTTAAGGCACATTCCCGAAACAAGTATGAACACCACGCAGATACTGCGTTCCCAGACCGCAGTTATGGGATAAAAATACCAGCTTGTGTTAATGCCGTATATCATAAACAGGTCGTAACACAGGTGAAACGCAATCATACTGATGATTGAAATTCCACGCAGGGAGTCGAGAAGATAATATCTTTTGTTTTCTTTTAACAAGGCTTTACCGTTTGGATTCATCAATTATTTATTCCTTTTCATCATAACGGAAAAGACGACCGCAGCTAAAACAAGCAACACAACCGCATATCCGCAGACGGGGAGAAGCTCGGGCATAATATCAGAATAATTGCCCGAAATTGTATTTCTTGCCGCATTAACTGCATGAGCAAACGGGAGTGCGTTTGCAAAGCTTTTGAACCAACCGCCGATCATTGCGGTGTCAAACCAAATGTTTGAGAACCACGCAGAAAGGTTTGTGAGCAATGCACCGCAGATTCCCCCGACAGCCTTTTCATTCAGAAGCGTGCCGAGCAGAAGTCCGAGTGAGATGAACACAATTGCAATCGGAATGTTGACCGCAAGCATAAGTAAAATGTTTACGCTGACATCAAGCCCGAGGAAGAACGCAACAACAACGCATACGGCACTCTGCAAAATTGCCATTGGCAAAAGCGGAAGTGTGTAGCCGATAATAAATTCATGAGCCTTGAGCGGAGATGTGAACAATCTCATCATAAAGCTTGTAGTTCTGTCCTTTGCAATGAGCATTGACGAGAACAGCGAGATAAAGCTCATTCCGAAAACCGTAATACCGGGCGTCAGCTTGTCGATGTTGAACATTGTCATTTGAGCCTGTTCGGGAATTGCCGAATTGATTGCCGACAACAAAAGAAGAAGTACAACGGGAAATCCGAGTCCGAAACAGAATGTCAGCGGATCACGGAGAATTTCCTTTGTGTTTCGTGAGGTGAATGCAGTCAATCTCATTACAACGCACCTCCGTTTGTCAGCTTAACAAAAGCCGACTCAAAATCTTTTTCACCCGAAAGGGCAACAAGCTCATCGGCAGTACCCTCTGCCATAAATTTGCTGTGAGCCATAATACCGATTCTGTCGCAGAGTGCAACAGCCTCTTCAAGGTAGTGCGTTGTGAGAATAACGGTGATTTTACCCTTGAGCTTTTCAATCTCAACCCAAAGGCTGTGTCTTGCAATTACATCAAGTCCGAGCGTGGGTTCGTCAAGAAAGAGAATTTTCGGCTCTGAGATAAGTGCCATTGCAATGCTCAATCTTCTCACCTCACCACCCGACAGCTTTTTAGCCCTGCGGTTTTCAAATTCCTGCATGGAAAAGCGTTCAATAATATCGCTTGCCTTGGATTTGGCAACTTTCTTTGGAAAGCCGTAAACCTCCGCCATAAGTTCAAGATTTTCTCTTGCGGTAAGGTTCATTGCCGCCGCACTTTCCTGCGGAGAAATTCCGATAATCTGCTTAACAGACGCTCTGTCGGTCTTAATGCTGTGACCGAGAAGTTCGGCGTTACCCGATGTCGGCATAATAAGCGTTGTGAGCATTTTCATTGTGGTTGTTTTACCTGCACCGTTGACGCCGAGCAAACCGTACATTTCGCCCTTTTCAATCTTTAGGTCAAGGGCGGAAACAGCCGTTTTTTCCTTATATTTTTTTGTGAGTTTTTCTGTTTTTATTGCGTACATATTTTCTCCTCAATTCAGGATAAAAGGGATTCAAGTCAAATTTTACTTCATTAACTTATCAAAGGGATTTTTTATTTTTGCAAGTGCCATACCCTTTTTCTCGTCACCGAGAACCAGAAGCCTGTCGCCTGCTTCAATTCCGAAAACTTTTCTTGCGTGTTTCGGAAGCGTAATCTGACCTCTTTCGCTAACCTTTACAATGCCGAAAATGTACTTTCCGTCACCGTCGGGAGTAAGTGCGTCAGATTCTTCCTCGTAAAAAGGACACACAAGAAGCATTTCTACCGTAGTTTCAAAAATCTGCGCCATCGTCACGCATTTTTCTACATCGGGAATAGATTCTTCATTTTCCCATTTTGCAACAGACTGTCTTGAAACCTCAAGCTTTTCGGCAAGGTCTTCTTGTGAATAGCCGTACTTTTTCCGAAGATACTTCAAATTCATACCAATCATACTTTTCATACCTCCTGATTTAAGTATATTTCATATGTAACGCAATTTCTACCAACCGGATTTTACACTTTATGTAAAAATCGGTTGCATAATCCCTTATATGATTTATGATAGACTTCCTTGCAGATTTTGTCAAACAAAATTGGATTTTGCCGTTTTAACACTATGTTCGTGTTATTTAAATATATATATCATGGTTTTGTTCACAAAACTGTCACATTGCAATGTTAAAATTAACCCAATATCGTATGTACGGAGGACATATTATGAAAAAACCTACTAAAAGAGATACAGTCAATCTGTTTTTCTCAGCATTTCTGATTATTGCATTTATCGTTTGCGCACACTTTTTCTCACAGTACGCATCAGCTCTTTCACAGCCACTCGGTTCAATCATTCCGATTCTTGTTTACGCTGTGTTCGGTCTGCTTGTGTTCTATGCAACTCGTGTCGGTGACGGCAAAGCAGTAAAGCGTTTTTCACTTGTTACTCTCATTGTAATGGTACTTCCGTCACTCTACATAATTGTAGCATCACTTGCTCCGGGACTCCCGCTTAACAGCGTGTTTGCAAACGCAAACGGTTCTGGCCTCAGTGTTATCGTAACACTTGCAAGTATCGCACTCGGCTATGGTATTCCTTATTCATTCTTAAGCGGCTTTGAGCTTGCAGATGATGAAGAAACTGTCGAAGATGAAACAAGCGAGCTTGTTCAGGGCGGTATTGAGGCTGATCTTGCAGATGATGAAAATGCCGAGGACACAAGCTTTGAGGAAACAGATGAAGCATCGGAAGATGCTTCCGAAAGCGAATCAACCGATGAAACCGACAACGGCGAAGAGGCTTGATCTGTAAAACAAATTTTAAACAACAGGTACCCACACGGCTTGTGCGGGTACTTTTTGTATGTGCCAAAAGTCTGTGTAACGGAAAAAATACGCTCTTAAGCTAATAGTGCTAATATTCAGTTGACAAAATCCCACGGCTGTTTTATTATTTTGGTACAGGGTGCGTGTAATGAAAAGTGCCGTGTTTCTGTTTGAAAAATTTTCTTTTAAGGGAGAATTACATAATGGACGATAACAATAAATATAATAAAAGCAAGGATTATGAGCCTGACAACTTTGATGACGAGGTCGCTTTTCCAACAAGGAGAAGCAACCCTGCAAAAAAGCCTGCCGAAGATTACGGCGACAGCTTTGGCGAAGACATAAAGTTTCCGTCAGATTATGATGAAGATGCTGTTCAAATGCCCGAAATTGACTTTGAGGACGATATGGGAACTCCTGTAAAAATGCCGTCAGAAAGAGATGACAGCACACAAGCTCCCGATTACGGTGACAATTTTGATTCACAAACAGGCGAACAGGTTTCAAAAGCCACAAAGGATTTTCAGTATGACCTTTCATCTGATGACAGGGGCAACTATTACACCAAGTCAACAATTCACCCAAAGTGTAAAAAGGTTGTAAAAAAGAAGAAGAGAACAAGCCGTAATATGGCTGTTATCTTCACAATTGCAGCGGTAATCTGTCTTATAATTGCAGTTGTTTTTGCGTTTACGCAGTGCAGTTCGCAGAAAAAGGATGATAAGGCTACCACAGCGCCGTCAACACAGCAGGTGACTACGGAACAGCCGACAACAGAATACGGTGACGATAACTACGTTCCTGTTTACACGGAAGAGCCGACATATGAGCCGCAGACCGACTATCAACCTGAAACGGACGCTCCTGTTCAGACAGAACCGCAGACAGAGTATCAGCCTGCAACAGAGCCACAGCAGAGCAGTGACATCAGCAATCCCGACTCATCACAGACATCGGATGACCCTCAGCCGACTCAGGCACACGAGGACAGTGGCGATGATCCGTATGTTGAAGAGAACTGATTGTTCCTGTTAAAGTTATAAAATGAATTATGAAATTGGAGATGTTTTAAATGGGTTGTACCCACGATTGTTCAAGCTGTTCTTCGGATTGCAAAAGCAAAGAGCAGGATTTGCACGAAGAGCTTAATAAATACAGCAGTGTAAAAAAGGTAATCGGCGTTGTGTCCGGCAAGGGCGGAGTAGGCAAGAGCCTTGTAACTTCAATGCTCGCCGTAACATTTAACCGACTCGGCAAAAAGACGGCTATCCTTGACGCCGATATTACAGGTCCGTCAATTCCGAAAGCATTCGGAGTTAAGGAGAGATGCAGAGGTAACGATGAGGGAATTTTCCCTGTTGTTACCGAAACAGGAATCAAGATGATTTCCGTAAATCTGCTTCTTGAACACGAAACCGACCCTGTAGTTTGGCGTTCGCCTGTTATTACAGGCACGGTAAAGCAGTTTTGGAAGGATGTTATCTGGGAGGATGTTGACTATATGTTTGTTGATATGCCTCCGGGAACAGGCGATGTTCCGCTTACAGTGTTCCAGAGCCTGCCTGTTGACGGTATCGTAATTGTTGCGTCACCGCAGGAACTTGTTTCGATGATAGTTCAAAAGGCTGTAAAAATGGCAAAGATGATGAATGTGCCTATTCTCGGTCTTGTTGAAAATATGAGCTGGTTTATGTGTCCCGATTGCGGAAAGAAACACAGCATTTTCGGCGACAGCCATATTGACGAGATTGCAAAGGAATATGACACACAGGTGCTTGCAAAGCTTCCGATTGATCCCGAGCTTGCAAAATGTGTTGATGAGGGAAAAATTGAACTTTTCAGCGGAGATTATCTTGATGATGCGGCAGAAATAATTGAAAAAGAGCTTAGCAAATAAGTATTTGCAATATTATGCTTTTTTGCTGTAATTAACAAGCATAATTTCACAACTGCAAACAGGAGGAGTAAGCAATATGAAATGCCCTAATTGCGGCTTTGAGTCAAACGGAAAGTTTTGTGAAAATTGCGGTTCACCGCTTGCCCAAAACGGCACACAGGAAAACACAGAAAGTGTAAACGGCTTTGAGCAAACTAATCAGAACACAGCACCTGAACAGCCGAGTTATGATTATAACACCGAGAACCGGACCTACGGACAGCCGTATCAGAGTAATCAGCAGTACGGTCAGCAGAATTACAGTGACGGATTTGGTCAAAATCAAACGCAAAACGGCACAAGCTACGGTCAGCAGTTCACAAATTCACAGAACAGCTACAGTGGTCAGCAATTCTCGAATGTTCCAAACGGAAAGAAACCGAACAGCAAAAAAACCGCCATTATTATAGTAAGCATTGTTAGCGGCATAATTATACTTATAATAGCTATCACAGCTATTTTGATTTGCAATTTTCTGCCAAAGTTTATGGATATGGCGAATGAATATGCCGACAGTGCTTTTAACGCAGCGTCAAGCTATGTTTCTGATGAATTTCAACAAGATACTATCGCCCCGACAGAAGATTCTGACGCTTACGATAAGGTCGATGAAAATACTCATCTGAGATACAGAGAGAGCGATAATTATGACGGCATCGTAATTACGGGCGCAGAGTATGAGTTCTATGAAAGCTACATAAACAGTGACGAAAAGAAATTTACAATCAACATTCCGTCGGAGCTGAACGGCAAAAAGGTTGTTGAAGTTGAATATATGACAGTTTATGTTCCGGACAAAGAGATTACGATTGTAATTCCTGATACCGTTAAGATTATCGGAAGTTACGCTTTCTGCTACAGCGATGATGTTGTTGCAGTAGAAATTCCGAACAGCGTAGAAGTAATCGGCAGCGGTGCTTTTGTAGGTGATCCAAAGCTTAAAAAGATAACCGTTCCCGATTCCGTAAAGGAAATGGACGACTGCGGTCTTGGCTTTAATACTGACGATAATAATAAAAAAGTTAAGATTCAAGACTTTAAAATGTATTGCAAAAAGGGTTCTGCCGCCGAAAATTACGCAAAAGATAACGGCTTTTCGTATGAGATAATTAAATAAAAGTTAATGTAGATTAAAAAAACAGCTTTCCGAGTTTATTTCGGAAGGCTGTTTCATTTTTTTCGGATATGTATTTGTTTGTAAAAGATTTGTGTAATTATTTATGGGCTTTAACACAAGAAATGTTTTTGTTATAACCATTCGGTAAGGAAATGGCGGCTGTATTTCAGACGGAAGGACACGGCTTACCGCCGACCGCAATTTTCCATTTTCAACTTTCAATTTAAAAGCAACGCTCGGGTGATAATGCTTGAACTATCGCAAACTGTCTTCACGAATTGGGCGTAGCGACACGCTACCTGCAGTTTTGAAAATATATTTTGATGAGATTATTCGGCTTGTCGGCAATGCCTATGCCTAAAAAATTGCCATCATGGGTTTTCATTCTGAAAAGCTGACCGTCCTCATACCCAGACTTGGCAAGATATGTTCTGTCGGCACTCAATGCACCGCCGTTTGCAAATCGCTTTGCTTGAGCGGGCGATACGGCAAGATAGCCTAAACTCATAAACAGACTTTCAACGGAACGCAGTTTTTCTTCAACATTTCCGTTTTCGCAAATGCTTTTCAGCTCATCGAGCGTTATGCACTCGTCAAGCAAAAATCCGCACGCCGATGTTCTGCGAAGTGCCGTCATAACCGCACCGACATCGAGGACTTTGCCGATATCGTCAATTATCGTGCGTACATAAGTACCCTTTGAACAGGAAATTTCAAGCGTGCCTGTCTGCGTTTTTTCGTCAAAATTCGCAAGCGAAAGAGAATAGACAGTAACCTTTCGGCTCTCACGCTCAACCTCGATTCCCTGTCTTGCAAGGTCATAAAGCCTTTGACCGTTCTTTTGTACGGCAGAGTACATCGGCGGAATCTGCTCAATCTCGCCTGTAAATTTGGGAATGACCTCACGAATTTGCTCTTGTGTAACCGAAGATTTATGCTCACTTGTCACCGTACCCCAGATGTCAAGGGTGTCGGTGGTTTTGCCAAGCTGAAATTCTGCCGTGTATGACTTGTCGTGATTGAGAATCAAATCCTGCGTTTTCGTTGCAGTTCCGAGCAAAACAGGCAGAACGCCTGTTGCGTTCGGATCAAGTGTTCCCGTGTGACCGAGCTTTTTCTGTCCTGTCAGTCTGCGGACAACGGCAATAACATCAAACGAGGTAAATTCCTTCGGCTTGTCAATCAGCAGTACACCGTTAAGATTGCTCATGATAAAAACTTCTCCGCAGCTTTTTCAAGCGTTGTCTTTACGGTCTCAAGGTCGCCCTCAATTGAGCAGCCTGCCGCCGCAGGATGACCGCCGCCTCCGAACTGCGAACAGAAATCCGAGGCATTGATATCATTGTTTGTACGAACGGAAATCTTGAAGAATCCGCCCTCTTTTTCACGCATTGTAATTCCGATGAGAACACCCTCAATCTGACGGGGAATAGAGGCGAGTCCCTCCATTTCATCATCACCCGTGTTGAGCTTTTTGAGCATATCAAGCGTTGTGTAAATTATTGCACACCTGCCGTCTGCACAATAGGTCATTGAATCGTAAACGGCTCTTTCAAGCTGAATTTTGTTTCTTGACTTTGTTTCAAACATCGCCTTGTTTATGTATGCGGTGTTACAGCCAAAGTCCATAAGACTTGCGGCAACACGCATGGTTTCGGCGGTTGTGTTTGTGTATCTGAAACAGCCCGTGTCAGTTGAAATGCCTGTGTAGAGGCAGTCTGCAATGTCCTTTGTAAAGTTAATGTGCATTCTGAGGAAGAGTTTGTAAAGAATTTCGCAGTTTGCAGCCGCATATTTGTCAACAAACTTTTCCTTTGCCGTGAATGTGTTTGAACCGTGGTGGTCAATGCACAAATCGACCTTGCCGATATATTTGCCCATATTTGAGCCGAGCAGGCTGTCAGCCGCAACATCAACGCTGACAACCGTTTCGGTAGTAAAATCTTCTTCCTTAATTTTTTTCTGAAGATATGTAAACTTTGACGGAACACCTGTTGTGATAACCCTTGCTTTTTTGCCGATTTGGTGAAGTGCAAGGCAGAGTGCAAATCCGCTGCCGAGGGTGTCGCCGTCAGGATAAGCGTGAGTCAGAATATCATAATTATCGTGTGCCTCAAGAAAACGGGCAACCTCATACAGATTCATCATTTTCTTCCTCGTCTTCCTTAATGTCAAGGCTGTTGAGAATACGGCTGATGTTTGCGCTGTATTCTATGCTGTCTGTTGCGTGGAAAATGAGTTCGGGAACATGGCGAAGATGAAGTCTGTGTCCAAGCTCTCGTCTGATAAAGCCCGATGCAGACTTTAAGCCCTTGACAGCTTCTTTTGCTCTGTCAAGACCTTCAATTGCGCTGACCTGTACCGTGCAGTATGAAAGGTCGTTTGTAACCTCAACTCTTACGATAGAGATAAACGCCTGCTGAACCCGTGGGTCTTTTAATTCTCTGAAAATAGCAGTAAGCTCTCTTTTGATGTCCTCTGTTGTTCTTTCAATTCTATGGCTTCCCATGCTATCACATCCTTTTATCTTATTTCCGTAGGGGCGGTCATCGGCCGCCCGCTTTGATGAAATATTTTGTTATTTTACAGCTACTGACTTGAACTATACAGTATTTATTTAAACAGAAAATTTCTGCCGTTACCTGCGGGCGCCCAATGACCGCCCCTACAAAATAACGGTGAATTTGTGTTATTTATAAAATTTGGTTTAACATACAAGCTTTAATCCCTGTATTCTTCGATTGTATAAACCTCGAACATATCGCCCTCTTTGAGGTCGTTGAATCTTTCAAGACCGATACCGCATTCGTAGCCTTCGCTAACTTCCTTGACAGCGTCCTTAAATCTCTGGAGAGATGCAATTGCGTCATCTGCAATAACGATACCGTCACGGATAACTCTTACGCTTGCGCCACGCTGAATTTTACCGCTCTTAACATATGAACCTGCGATTGTGCCGACTGACTTAATCTTAATAACATTACGGCACTCAGCCATACCGAGAACAACTTCTCTTGTCTTAGGAGCAAGCATACCCTTCATAGCAGATTCGATTTCGTTGATACAATCGTAGATAATGCTGTAAAGACGCATATCAACGCCCGAACGCTCTGCATTTTCTGCGGCAACTGCATCGGGACGAACATTGAATCCTACGATAATTGCGTTAGATGCCTCTGCAAGCATTACATCGGACTCGTTGATTGCACCTACTGCGCTGTGAATTACATTAACTCTTACTTCGTCATTTGAAAGCTTTTCAAGTGACTGCTTAACAGCCTCGGCAGAACCCTGTACATCGGCTTTAACGATAATCTGAAGTTCCTTGATTTCACCGAGTTTCATCTGGTCAAAGAGATTGTCAAGAGTAACCTTAGTCTGTGCGTTGAAGATTTCTTCCTTCTTAGCGGCCTTTCTCTGGTCAACAAGCGTTCTTGCAAGACGCTCGTCGGAAACTGCGTCAAAGATATCGCCGCCAACCGGAACTTCGTCAAGACCTGTGATTTCAACAGGAACAGAAGGACCTGCCTCGGTAACTCTTTCGCCCTTATCGTTTGTCATAACTCTTACACGACCGACGCAAGTGCCTGCGATGATTGTATCGCCCTTGTGAAGTGTACCGTTCTGAACGAGTACGGTTGCGATAGGACCTCTGCCCTTGTCAAGTCTTGCCTCGATAACAGTACCCTTTGCGGCTCTGTCGGGGTTAGCCTTGAGCTCTTTCATCTCTGCAACAAGAGTAACCATTTCAAGAAGATCGTCAAGACCTTCCTTTGTCTTTGCGGAAACAGGGATACACGGTGTATCGCCGCCCCACTCCTCCGGAATAAGCTCATACTCTGTGAGCTGCTGTTTAACATTTTCGGGATTTGCGCCTACCTTATCCATTTTGTTGATGGCAACAATAACAGATACGCCTGCGGCTTTTGCATGGTGGATAGCCTCAACCGTCTGCGGCATAATACCGTCATCGGCGGCTACAACGAGGATTGCAATATCAGTAACCTGAGCACCTCTTGCACGCATTGTTGTGAATGCCTCATGTCCCGGTGTGTCGAGGAATGTAACAGGCTTGCCGTTTACCATAACTCTGTAAGCACCGATATGCTGTGTGATACCGCCAGCCTCGCCTGCTGTTACATTTGCGTGACGGATAGCATCGAGGATTGAAGTTTTACCGTGGTCAACATGGCCCATAACAACAACAACCGGAGCTCTCTCAACGAGATTTGCCTCATCGTCTTCACTGTCATCAATAATCTGCTCTTCGATTGTAACAACAACCTCTTTTTCAACCTTTGCGTGGAATTCCATGGCGATAAGTGACGCTGTGTCAAAGTCGATTGTATCTGTTGCAGTTACCATTGTACCCATAAGGAATGCCTTTTTAACAACCTCGGCAACGGTAGCCTTGAGCCTGAGAGCAAGCTCCGAAACTACGATTTCGTCAGGAATCTGAACTGTAATCGGTTTCTGCTTACGCTCAAGAGCAATACGGTTCAGACGCTCCTGCTCTGTTTCACGCTTCTGTCGTCTGCCCTTTTGACGCTGGGTACGGTTTGTGAATTTCTGCTTTTTAACAATGTTGTCCGTGCTTCTGCCCTTTGAGCTGTCGCTTGCAAGGTCATCATACTTCTGGTTGTAACGCTCAACATCAACATTTGTTGCACGGGTGTCAATTACTCTGCGCTTGCGGGGAGCAGACTCCTCAACGCTCTTTTCCTGAGTAACTTCAACCTTTTCCTGTTTTGATGCAGGCTTTGCATCCTTGTTGTTAGGCTTTTTGTCGTTTTTATCGGTCTTTTTCTTCTGGTTGTCAGCCTTTGCATTCTGCTTTGCGGGCTTATCTTCCTGCTGTGGCTTGCTTTCGTTGTCAAGCTTGTTGTTGCGTGCCGCAAAGTATTCGTCAAAGTTTTCAACCTTGTTCTTCTTTGTGATTACATCAAAAATCACATCGAGTTCGCTTTCCTCGAGTGTTGTCATTGTTTTCTTTGTAACACCGCAATGTTTTTCGAGAATCTCAATAATTTCCTTGTTTGAAACTCCGAGATCTGCTGCTGCGTCCTTTACCTTATATTTTATCATACAATTCTCCTCCCGATTCGTTTTCAATAAGCTGTTCAAGCTTATCTGCAAAGCCTTTGTCTTCGGTTGTCATAACTCCGCAGATTTTTCCGAGAGCAAATCCGATTTCCTCTTTGCTTCGGTTCATTGTCAATGTTTTCACATTGCATTCGTCAGCGGCTGTCTGCACGCTTTTCTTACTGCTCTTTGAAAAATCATTTGCAAAAATAACAAGCTTTGCCTTGTTTTTTCGTATTGAGTCAATCGTCGTGTCGGCACCTGTAATCAGCTTGCCTGCCATCTTGCAAATGCCAAGCAGTGACAAAATCCTGTCGTTCATAAAAAATCCTTTCGCCTACCTGCTGTCTGCTGCAGCAAGTTCACTTTGCATCTGCTCATATACTTCATCAGGGATTTTACAGCTTAACGAGCGTTCAAAGCGGCGTGCCTTGCGAGCCTTTTCAAAACAGGCAAGATTTCTGCACACATATGCGCCCCTGCCTGCCTTGCGACCTGTGAGGTCAAGCGAAATTTCGCCTTTTGCAATGATTTCACCGTTTTCATCTTTGGTGTCGGGTGCTTTGACAACACGGATAAGCTCACGCTTTTCTTTCATTTCTCCGCAACCCGTACATTTACGCAACGGCATTTTTCTTTGCTTCATAAAATCCCTCTCTGCTTAATCTGATTATTCCTCTGTTTCATCCGAAACAACTGTTTCGCCTTCTGTGCTTTCGTCAAGGTCGAGAACATCTTCGGACTTTTCTTCTGTCTTTGGTTCATCGTCCTCATCTTCGCCGTAGAAACCGCTTTCGGGACGGATGTCAATTCTCCAGCCTGTAAGTCTTGCGGCAAGACGGGCATTCTGACCCTTGTTGCCGATAGCAAGTGAAAGCTGACCGTCGGGAACGGTTGCACGGCAGCTCTTTGTTTCTTCATCTGTAATTTCAACCTTGCAAACGCTTGCAGGAGAGAGAGCCGCCGAAATGTACTTTTCGGGATCATCGCTGTAAAGCACGATGTCGATTTTCTCACCGCCGAGCTCTTCAACAATCTTGTTTACACGAGCGCCCTTGTTGCCGATACATGAACCGATTGCGTCAACATCGGGATTTGAGCTGTAAACAGCCATTTTTGTACGACTGCCTGCCTCACGGGAGATTGACTTTATTTCAACAACGCCGTCATAGATTTCGGGAACTTCCTGTTCAAACAAACGCTTTACAAGACCCGGGTGCGTTCTTGAAATAATAGCGTGAGGACCTCTTTCGTTGTCTTTGACATCTGCAATGTAAACCTTAATGTGGTCGCCCTCTTTGAGGTCATCATGACCGAGCTGTTCGCTCTTTGGCAGAGTAGCTTCGCTCTTGCCGATTTTGATTGTTGCAACGCCCGACTTAGGATCGATTCTTTCAACGGTTGCCGTAACAATTTCACCGAGCTTGCTCTGGAACTCAATAAGAGTCTGACCCTTTTCGCCCTGACGAATGCCCTGACGGATAACATTTCTTGCAGAAGAAACAGATGTCCAACCGAGGTGCTTTGGATCAATCGGAACTTCAATTTCGTCACCGACAGCATATTTCTTTCTCTTGTTAATCTGCTGAGCCTCCTCAACAGTAACCTCAAAGTTAGGATCAAAAACCTCGTCAACTACTGTTTTGACAAGCTTTGCGTCAAAGCTGTTCTTTTCCGGATCAACCTTGAATACAACATTTTCATTACCGCCGTAGTAGTTCTTGCAGGCAACGGAAATTGCCTTTTCAATGTTTTGAAGCATATAGTCCATAGGAATGCCCTTTTCATTTTCAAATGTTCTCAATGCCTCAAATAAATCTTTGTTAGTCATTTTCCAAATCATCCTTTTCTTATTTTTCGGTTATATACAAATGTTATGTGTATCTTCTGTAGGGGCGGATATTATCCGCCCGCTTTGATGATATTATTTGTTTAAGTCAAACTTTTGATTTGATGAAAGTTGTGTGTTTATTTTGAACGCTATGCGTTCAATCGTGTGCTTTGCACACAACGGGAGAACACGGTTCTCCCCTACAAAATAACGGTGACTTTGGTTTATTTATAAAATTTAAATTTATCCAAATCTTTGCGCCATTACTTGCGGGCGGATGATATCCGCCACTACGGCTTAATCAATGTTAAAACTACAATTATCAATCGAAATCATCAAGTTTAATCCATGCTGCATCCTTTTTGCTGATTGTGATTTCATTCTCGCCGCTGTGGTCCTCAATTGTGACCATACCGTCGGAATAATCCTTTAAAACGCCGTTAAATTCTCTGCCGATGCCGTCAATGGGACGGAGCATCTTAACCATAATGTCTGCGCCGATAAACTGCGTAAAATGTTCGTCACGGATAAGCTCACGCTCAATTCCGGGGGAGCAGACCTCAAGACAGTACGCCTCCTCAATCGGATCAAGCTCATCAAGAGGACCGTTGATTGCACGGGAAACATTTTCGCAATCGTTAATGTCAATGCCTTCTGGCTTGTCAATGTAAACACGCAGAAAACGGTCTGCACCTTCCTTGACATAACGCACATCCCAAAGTGAAAGTCCAAAGCCTTCAACAATCGGCTGACAAAGCTCCCATACTTTTGATACGGTTACACCGCCTTTGCTTTTTGCCATAAATTCACTGCCTTCCTGTCTGCAAAAATACCCTGTGCGAAATATTGCAGACAGATAAACCGCACCGAGGAACAAAGCGAAAACTAATAAATAAGGAGCGGGTTTGTTGCCCACTCCTTTAGCCTTCATTATTTACAAGAAAATTATAGCACCAAAATGGCTTATAATCAAGTGTTTTTCAAATCTTTTCGTATTTTTTACAAAAAAGTTTAAAAAAACATTTGAAATCACCGTGCAAATGTGTTATCATACTTCGTGGACACTTTACATCACGATGCTTTTGTGATACAATGACCGTGGTTTTGCGACCGTGTAAAAAAAGTAAAATTAATTTTGATTTTGTTATTGTTGGATTTTTACTGTTTTTTTATATCAATGATTTGGCAATGACCTGATTGTTAATGTCCGAAAGTTTGCGAGATTAACATTATAAAGGCTGCAGCCTTACAATTAAATATGCTGATATAGCTCAGTAGGCAGAGTGCGTCCTTGGTAAGGACGAGGTCACGGGTTCGAATCCCGTTATCAGCTCCATAAAAAGGTATTGGTTAAAAAGACCGATACCTTTTTATTGTTGTTTCAGATTAAGATAAGGGATTCGAAAGCCCGTTTAGAAAACGCTTTAGTAAAGCGTTTTTAGGGCGTAGCGTTGATGAGCGTTCAGAATTTGCACCGCAAGCAACAAGCGAGGTATGTACTCTCGCAATTGTTTTTGTGGCTTTTAATGAAGTCATTAAGAATATAAAGAAATAACCGCCCTGTGTTGCAGCACAAGACGGTTTTTTAGAAAAAACTTAAATTGATGATGCGAAACAGCTCAAGCCGTTTCCTTACTTATATATTAACATCAATCTTTAATTATGTCAATCTGTTTCGGTGTGTGTTTGCATACCGATTTTTTATTTTACAAAGCATTAATTTCTGTCATTACTTGAAAACAAACAATATATTTGCTAAAATAACTCTGTAAGGAAATGGTGGCGGCTGTTTCGACTCCCTTATACGAAAGGGGGTGTTTGCGTGGAATACATAATCTGTTTTACTTTGTTAGTAACTATTATAGTTTTATGCATAAAGAAATAACCGCCCTGTACTGCAATACAGAGCGATTTTGAAATAATAAATCCCAATTGCGAAACAGCCAAAGCCGTTTCCTTACTTATATATTAACATCAATTTTTAATTATGTCAATCTGTTTCGGTGTGTGTTTTTGCATACCGAATTTTTATTTTATTCATCAAACATTTCAATTGAACGGTCGAGAATTTCACGCATATATGCTATGGCGATCCCGTAGTTTGTGAACGGAACTCCGCTTTCAATCGAACGGTTCATTCGGCTGATTACCTCTCTTGAATTGAGCATACACGCACCGCAATGGATTACAAGTGAAAATTCCGACAAATTATTCGGGAAGCCTTTGCCTGAGCTTGTCACGATTTCAAAATTTTTACCCGTGTAATTTTTCAGCAATCGGGGCAATTTTACCGTGCCAATATCGTCACATTGCCTGTGGTGGGTACAGCCCTCGCTGATGAGAATTTTGTCACCGTCATTAAGCGACTCAATTGCCCTTGCACCGTTTACGGCAGTTTTCAGAAATCCCTTGTACCTCGCCATAAGAATTGAAAACGAGGTCAGTTTGATATCGTTCGGCACAATCTCCGAAACAGGCTTAAATACCTGACTGTCGGTTATGACGAGCTTTGGTTTTGTACCGAGATTTTTCAGAGTATCGGCAAGTTCGCTTTCACGCACACAAACAGGGATTGCTCCGCTGTCGAGCAAATCACGGATAACCTGCTGCTGCGGAAGAATTATTCTGCCCTTGGGGGCGGCGGAGTCAATCGGGATTACAAGCACAACAAAGTCATTTTTATTAACAAGGTCACCGCAAAGCCTTTTATCTGATTTTTGTGCGTTTACAACTTTTGCGATTTTATCCTTTAAAAGTTCGATATTCGTATTGTTTTTTGCACTTACAAAAATTTTACCGTCAGTTGTATTATCAAGCAAATCGCATTTGTTGAACACAATAAGATACGGAATTTTCTTCTCCTCAAAAAGCGATACAAGTTCGTTTTCAACCGAGGTCATTCCGATTGTTCCGTCAACCACAAGCACGGCAATGTCAACACGGTTCAGCACGGCCTTTGTGCGTTCAACACGCATTGTGCCGAGTTCGCCCTCATCATCAAAGCCTGCCGTGTCGATTATCACAACAGGACCGAGCGGAAGAAGCTCCATTGTCTTTTCCACGGGATCGGTTGTTGTGCCTTTTTTGTCCGATACAAGCGACATATTTTGATTTGTGACCGCATTCACAACGCTTGATTTTCCTGCATTTCGTCTGCCGAAAAATCCGATGTGCAGTCGTTCCGATGACGGTGTATCATTCATTCCCATTACGCCCTCCGTCAAAATCTGAAATCTCTTTTATTGTTGTTTCTTATGTCAAAGATATGTTCTTTTGCAATGGTGCGGACTTTTTCGTTGGGGATTTTTTCGAGTTCCTGTTCAATGAGTTTTTGACCGACATTCCTTGTATCGTTACTTGCATAATCAACAAGATATTCTTCAAGCGTCATAAGGGCGTTGGGGTGGCAACAGTTCTGAATCTGACCGCTCTTGCAAAGCGACATAAAGCGGTCGCCCGTTCTGCCCTCACGGTAACAGGCGGTGCAGAATGACGGAATATAGCCGAGGTTCATAAGCCACCTTACAACCTCATCAAGACTGCGGTTGTCGGAAACATCAAACTGAGCCGAATTTTCTTCTTCCGATTCGGGTTCGTCATATCCGCCTACGCTTGTGCGTGAGCCTCCGCTGATCTGAGAAATGCCGAGTTCAAGCACCTTTTTGCGAACGCTTTCGCTTTCTCGGGTTGAAATAATCATACCCGTGTAGGGGACTGCAATTCTGATAATTGCTACTATTTTGGCAAAGGTTTCATCGTCAATTCCGTTGTCAAAATCATCGGGGTCAATATCATCAGCCGCCTTGATTCGGGGAACGCTGATTGTGTGCGGACCTACACCGTGAACAGCCTCAAGATGCTCTGCGTGCATAAGAAGTCCTGCAAGCTCATAGCGGTAAAGCTCAAGCCCGAAAAGCACACCGATTCCCACATCATCAATACCGCCCTGCATGGCTCTGTCCATTGCCTCTGTGTGGTAATTGTAGTTGTGCTTGGGGCCTGTGGGGTGGAGCTGTTCGTAACTCTTTTTATTGTAGGTTTCCTGAAAAAGAATGTATGTGCCGATTCCTGCTTCCTTGAGCTTTTTATAATTTTCAACGGTTGTTGCGGCAATGTTCACATTAACCCGTCTGATTGCGCCGTTCCTGTGATTGACCGAATAAATAGTCTTTATGCAGTCGAGAATGTACTCAATCGGGTTGTTTACGGGATCCTCGCCTGCCTCAATCGCAAGGCGCTTGTGTCCCATATCCTGAAGTGCGATAACTTCTTTTCTGACCTCATCCTGCGTAAGCTTTTTACGGCAGATGTGTTTGTTCTTTGCATGATACGGGCAATAAACACAGCCGTTTACGCAGTAGTTTGAAAGATAGAGAGGGGCGAACATGACAATTCTGTCGCCGTAAAAATCCTTCTTAATCTGACGGGCAAGGTTGTAGATTTCTTTGATTCTCTCTTTATCTTCACAAGCTAAAAGAACGCTTGCCTCACGGTGATTGATACCCTTTTTGAGCCTTGCTTTTTCGATTATTTTATCGACAAGTTCAAGGTTATTTTTATTTTCATCGGCAAATTTCAGGGAGTCAAGAATTTCTTCGTCATTGATAAACTCCTCCGCTTTCAGCGAATTTTTATCATACTTATTCATAATATTTCCTTTCGGATTAAATATCCGCTTTGTAATCTCCTCGGTCGGTCACGATTTCACAGCCGATACATTGTGCCGCTTCGTCTCCCGTACAGATTTTGTTGTCGTAGAGCGAGTAATCCTTTCTGTGATTAACGGGGGAAAGGTTGGGCATTACAACATTTGCGCCGTGAAGAATGCCCTTTTCCCGACCAAGCGGATCAACCGTACCTAAGGCGGTTGTTGCCGGCAAAAGAATGTTCGGCTTTAAAAGCCTTATTATTGAAAGCAACATAAGCACAAGGCTTACATCGCCATGATTTTCGTTTTTGAATTTGGTGTCTTTGTGCGGTATAAACGGACCTATTCCGCACATTTCGGGACTTAATTTTTCAATAAATTTTAAATCCTTGACAAGCATTTCGGGAGTTTGGAACGGTGAGCCGACCATAAATCCTGCGCCTGTCTGATAACCTATTCTCCTTAAATTATACAGGCATTGCATTCGGTTTTCAAGTGACATTTCGGGCGGATGCAACATAGAATAGTGTTTTTTGTCGGCTGTTTCGTGACGGAGAAGATATCTGTCTGCACCGCTGTCAAAAAGTCTTTGATAGCTTTCATACGACCTTTCGCCAAGCGAGAGCGTTACGGCACAATCGGGAAATCTATTTTTAATTTCCGACACGATGCCACACATCACATCATCGGTAAAACAGCCGTCCTCACCGCCCTGCAACACAAAAGTACGGAATCCGAGTTTGTGTCCGTTTTGACAGCAGTCAAGAATTTCATCCTTTGAAAGTCGGTAACGCACGGCATTGCCGTTTGAACGGCGAAGTCCGCAGTAAAAGCAATCATTCTTGCATATACTTGAAAATTCAATCAAACCACGGATATAGATTTTGTTGCCGAAAATTTTGTCGGCAGTATCTCTTGCACATTTGCGAAGATATTCAAAATCTTTTTCATCGTAAGTTGTAATCAGCTGTAAAAGTTCGCTTTCACAGGCTGTGTGCATGGTATTCAGTTTTTGAATAATTTCAATATTCCTCATAATTTTTTCACATTAAAAGAGGACGGCATTTCTGCCGCCCCCAAAACAGAGAATACAGCATTCTCCGCAAAATTCAAATAGTTTGTGATTTAGAAGCTTCCGCCACCGCCACCCGATGAACCGCCGCCACCGGAAGAAGAGGAACTGCTTGACGAACCGCCCGAGCTGTCGGAATCACGCTGGATTCTTGTAACGGAAACATGCTTTGTCAGGAAGATATCCTTCTTGTCGGTAAGCATAGTCTTGCTGTTTTTCTTGAGGTCATAAGTTCCTGCTTTGCCGTTATGCTTGTAACGGTTTTTCACTACAATAACAACAATAACGGCAACAATAATTGAACCGCCTGCAATGATAATGCCGTAATGCTTTACGACATAGAGGAACTTGTTATCCTCTTTTTCCTGTATGTCAATATTTTTATTCGATTCGCCCTCGGGAATACCGAGGTCATAATCTTGATTTACATAGGAAATAAAGCTTTTAGCCGCATCATAGTAATTACTGTTTCTTAAATTATACTTAACCTCATCACGAATTTCATCAACACGATTGTCACTAAAGTACTGCATGGCATCGCCCTTAGTCAAGAAGTAATAGCCTCTGCCCTTCATATCAACCGTGAGCATAACGCCTGCGGTAGTTTTGCCGTATTTATCGGCATAATAACGATTTGCAAACGGTTTGATATCGTCCTCGGTTTTGCCCTCGTTGTTAGTATAGATAACCGCAACCCAGCCTGTTTTTTGAGCAAAAGCGTCAAGTTCCGCCTGAAGCTGTGTTTCTTCCTCCGAGGTGAACAGTTCGGCATCATCACGGAGTTCTGTTTGTCCCGCCGCAAAAACAAAGAGCGGAGTGCAGAAAACCATAATCATAGCCGCAAGTATTGCGGAAAGTCTTTTTGTCACATTCATCATAAGAACAACAGACCTCCCAACAAGCCGAGTGCCATAAGCGCTGCGGCAATAATTGCAGCAAAAGCAAGAAGCTTTCCTGCGGAGGTAGGAAGCTCACCGTAGGTTTTGCCCGTCTGACCGTTAATTGCAAACGGCAGAATTTTACCCCTGTATTTATAGGTTACAACCCAAACGGGCAAAAGGGTATAGTTCCATTTTTCGAGGTCGATTTTATCGTTGTAGCTCTGAATCTGAACAGCACTGTATCCGCTTGCCGTGTCTTTCATAAGCTGTTGACAGTAGCCGTTGATTCTTGTTTGAACTGCCTGTGCAACCTCATTTTGCTCAATGTCACGCTTTTCTGCCTGAAAGCCCGAAAGATAGGACATTGCAAACGGGTGAGCCTCGCCCAAATCGTAAGGGTGTACGCATTGGAGCATATCTCTGTCCTGACCTTTTAACGCTCTTTCAAAAACATTATTTACAATCAGATTGCCTGCTCTGTGGAGCTCAAAAACCTTTGTTTCCGTGTAACGGTCATCTCCGACAGTCCACGAACGAACCTTTTCGCCCTTTGCAACCATCTGTGCGCTACGCTGTTCGTCAACATACCAATACGGAAAATACACTCCCGTGAGTTTGTCAAAATGCTTTTCGCTGACAAAATTCTTCGGCAAAAACCATTTCTTTTTGCACATTTCAAGAAACTTGTCAATTGCCTTCTGCTTTGAAAGCTTGAACGGAATCACACGGTCGGGTTTAAATTCACCCGAAAGTCTGCCGCCGAGAACAACAGGATTCTGACAATAGAAGCAGGTTGTTGCCGCAGTTGACGCTGTTGTAACAACCTGAGCACCGCAGCTTGGGCAGTTGTAGATAACAGCCTCTTCCTCGGTTTTGCTTTCTGCCTGTGCGCTGTCATTGCTCTGCGCCTGCTTGGCGGCATTCTCTTTAGCCTTTTCCTGTTCCTTTTTCTCCTGCTTTTCTGCGCTGTTCTCTTTTTGCTCCTTCTTGGCAAAAAAATCCTGAACATACTTTTCCGTAAAATCGGACATACAGTATTCACAACTGAACATCTGCTTATCGGGATTGAATTTCAGCGGAGCGGCGCAGTTCGGACAGGTGTAGTTTACAGTTGCCATAACTTACCCCTTATAATTAAATTCTGAAACATCCCCCTCCGTTTGAGAAGAGGGATTGTTTGTACTTAAAATTCAGATTATTCTGTCTTTGTACCGCACTCGGGACAGAACTTTGCATTTGCAGAAAGCTCATATCCGCAGTTTGTGCAGAAACGCTTTTTGGGAGCCTCGGGCTTCTTTGAACCGCACTCCGAGCAGAACTTGCCTGTGTTTACCGCACCGCATGAGCAAGTCCATGAGCCTGCGGCTGCACCGCCTGCCTGCGGAGCGGGAGTCTGCTGCGGCTGAGCCTGCTGAGGCTGTGGCTGAGTCGGCTGCTGCTGACGGTACTGCGGATTCTGCTGATAACCGCCCATGATATTTCCGCCGGCATTCATACCCATGCCCATGCCCATAAAGCCTGCCATTGCACCGTTTGCATTTGAGCCGGCATCTTTAAGGCCCTCTGAAATATTGGCTGCAACATAGCCCTGCTGAACTGCTGCGTCCGAGAGCATTGCGCCCTTGTTGCGCATATTGATGAGATCCTGACTGTCCTCTGTGTAGGAAACATCCATACCAACGGCAAAGACCTCCATACCGCGAGCCTGTGTCCATTCCTCATCAAGCGTCTGTGCCATATACTGACCGATAAGACGCTGTTTTGACTTGATAAAGCTGATTCTCTCACCATCGGCGGAATACTGGTTGATTGCAGAACCGAGAGCGCCTACAAATTCCTCGTTATACTGTGCTCTTACATCTGCGAAATCAACAGACTTGTTTTCCGTAACAGCCTCTCTCGGAATAACCTCCTGATAGAACTTGAACGGCTCAACAACCTTGATTGAATATGTACCGTGAGCACGGAGCATAAGCTCTGAATTGTAAAAATTGTCAAAGTAGTTTACGGGAGTTGATGTTCCGAAAGGAATACCCTTGATTTCCTGAAGATTTATATAGAAAACTCTCTGAGCCTGTGAGGGGATTCCGCCGTACTTAATACGGTTAAATGTTTCCTTGATCGAATCACCGAACTGACCGCAGAAAAGTGACGGCATTGAGCTGTTATTTACCTTAAAATAACCCGGCTCTGCAGTAAAGTCAACAATCTTACCGCCGTCAATAAGAATCATCATCTGATTATCGTAAACATGAATTACAGAACCGTTTGATACGATGTTTTCAGAACCCTTTTTGTTCTGACTTTTGCCGTTCTGTGAAACAAGCTGGCCGGGACAGATGAGGGTGTTGTCGCCCATAGGGGACGGTTCAATGACCTCGAGCCATGAATCTGCGAGTCCGCCTCCGACTGCATTTATCGCTGCTTTAATAATACCCATAATTTAACTCCTTAATTTTTGTAGCTTATAGCTGATTTTTCAAATATTGCTGTTGTACTAATAATAATATGTTTGAAGAAAAATTTCAATACTATTATTAAAAAACAGGCTGAATGGCATATGTTTTTTTATTGTTCCAATGTTTTGCCATCATAAATAATGCAAAAAGACGGTTGGGAAGAGGGCGTTTGGCTCTGACAACCCGACCGTCAAGCTTTCAGAATTTTCTCTGTTGAAGTGTCTGTTCGTTTACGGAATTAAACTTCCACGAACGAATGTTAATTTCTTTTATTGCCGTTCCGCAGAACTGACAAAATTTTTCTCCCAGCGTTTTTACGGGAGCGCCGCAGTTGGGGCAATTCACTCCGAGAGCGGTTGCTCTGTTATGAAGCCGATCAGCGTCCTGAACATACATCAGCTCAACCTCATAGATTGTCTGCATTCTGTTCTCTCTGCTGCCGAAGGTCACCTCATTATTCATATCGGTAACATACGAAAAGTAACCGACAGACGCCTCAAAAAGTATCGTTACCGTTGCGCCGTTTTTTATATAGCGGGCAATCTGAACATCGTAAATATTGACATCCTCATAGTGCTGTGTATTCGCAACAGATGAAAGCTGGTCGATAATTCCCTGAACATAGTTTGTAAAATTCGGAGTGACCTCCTCCGCAATAACGCCCAGCCTTTTTGACTCAACCGCCGAAAAGTAGTTTCGCAAAAGTGAACGGGTTTTGTTCATATACTGCTCAACATCAAGCTCGGGAAAATCCTTTTTTATCATTGGCATATAAACCGAGGTCATTCCGTGAAGCGAACGGGGAGTTTCACGCATTTGCTCCTGATCCTCTTTCACGCCCTGAATGCCCTCTATAAGGGAGCTTGTGCCGAACAATGTTCTTGAAAGATGTCTTATCTTACTGACAATTACCGTAACTATAATTGCTATTGCAAGTACAACTATCGACACAGAGATGATTGTTGCAATTGTATCCGGACTCATAGATTATACCCTTAATCAGTCTTCTTTGTTGACAACCTTGATTCCGAGAACCTCAAGGCTTTCATCGTCAACTTCTGCCGGACATGCAGACATAAGCTCGCTTGCATTCTGAACCTTCGGGAATGCCGTTACATCACGGAGGCTGTCAGCCTTGCACATAAGCATTGTAACACGGTCAAGACCGATACCCATACCACCGTGCGGCGGAGCGCCGTACTTGTAGGCTTCAACAAGAAATCCGAACTTTGCTTCGATTTCTTCATCAGTGAGTTTCAAAGCCTTGAACATCTTCTGCTGAAGTTCATAGTCTGTGATACGCATTGAACCGCTTGAAAGCTCAACACCGTTGAGTGTGAGGTCATAAGCCTTTGCAATAACCTTTGACGGATCTGTGTCAAGGTACTGCAGGCACTCTTCCTTAGGCATTGTAAACGGGTGATGCATTGCAAGCCATTCGCCGCTTTCCTCATCATATTCAAAGAACGGGAAGTCAACAATCCAGAGGAACTTGAATACATCGGGAATAATGTCAAGACGCTTTGCAACAACAAGACGGAGTGCGCCGAGTGTTGAAAGAACCGTGCTGTTCTTATCGGCAACGATGAGAATAACATCGCCCTTTTCCGCACCGAGTCTTTCATAGATTGCCGAAAGCTCTTCTTCACTCATAAACTTCTTGAAAGATGCGTTAGGCTCGTCAACCCATCTTACATAGGCAAGTCCCTTTGCGCCGATGCCCTTAGCATATTCCGTGAGCTTGTCAATTTCTTTTCTTGTGTAGACCGACGACGCATTCTTGGCAACAATTGCCCTTACAGAACCGCCGTTCTCAATTGCACTTGTAAATACGCTGAAACCACAGTCCTTAACAAGGTCCGAAATGTCCTGAATCTTCATGTCAAAACGGATATCGGGCTTGTCCGAACCGTAGCTTTCCATAGCCTCTTTGTAGGTCATTCTCTGGAAATGCTCCTCAAGGTCAATGTTTAAAACCTCTTTGAAAAGCTTTTTGAAGAAGCCTTCGTTGATTTCGAGGATTTCATCAACATCAACAAATGAAAGCTCCATATCAATCTGTGTAAATTCAGGCTGACGGTCTGCACGAAGATCCTCGTCACGGAAACATCTTGCAAGCTGAATGTAACGGTCAAAGCCCGAAAGCATAAGGAGCTGTTTGTAAATCTGCGGTGACTGAGGGAGGGCATAAAACTTGCCGTTGTGGATTCTTGACGGAACAAGGTAATCTCTTGCACCCTCGGGAGTTGACTTGATCATCATAGGAGTTTCAATTTCAACAAAGCCGTTGTCGTGGAAATAATCTCTTGCAACTTTTGCAATCTTACTTCTCATCATAAGATTATTGAGAAGAGGACGGCGGCGAAGGTCAAGATAACGATATTTAAGTCTTAACTCCTCGTTTGTGTTTGTATCGTCAACAATTTCAAAAGGCGGTGTCTGTGCCTTTGAAAGCACACGCATATCGCTTACAACAACCTCGATATCGCCTGTGGGAATTTCGCTGTTCTTTGAACTTCTTTCGCAAACAACACCCTTTGCGGCAAGAACAAATTCACTTCTGCATGAAAATGCCTTATCAAAAATTTCTTTGTCTGTTTTGTCATTGAATGCAAGCTGAACAATGCCTGTGCGGTCACGCAAGTCAATGAAAATGAGCTGACCGAGGTCACGGCAACGCTGTACCCAACCGCAGACAGTTACCTCTCTGCCGACATCACCGATACGCAAATCTCCGCAATAATCGGTACGCTTCATTCCTGTCATAAATTCTGCCATTGTATATGCTCCTTTATATGAATCGGTCGGCATTTTTAATGTGCCTGACCGACCGAAAATTTTCTTTTATTACTTATTTTTCTGTTCGTCGGAAAGCTGAATTTCGATGAACTTCTCCATGAAATGCCCGTCAAGAGTAACCTCGGCTGTTTCGCCTGTTTCCATATTCTTGACCTTGGCTGTGTTCTGCTCAATTTCATTGTCGCCCAAAACAATTGAATATCTTGCGTCAATCTTGTCGGCATACTTCATCTGAGCACGAAGTCCTCTGCCGATAACATCGGTTTCGGCAATCATTCCGCAGCTGCGAACCTGTTTGATAAGCTCAAAAGCCTTAACCTTTGCGGCATCGCCCATTGTTGCAATGTAGAGCATACACTCGTCATTGTCGGGAATCTCAATGCCCTGCTTATCCATTACCATGAGAAGTCTTTCCATACCCATTGCAAAACCGAGGGAGGGAAGGTGCTTACCGCCGAGCTCCTCGATAAGTCCGTCATAACGACCGCCGCCGCAAACAGTACCCTGAGCACCGATACAATCGGTTACAAACTCAAATACTGTCTTTGTATAGTAGTCAAGACCTCTTACAATTGTGGGGTCAACCGTGTATTCAATGCCTGCGGCATCAAGATATTTTTTAACTGCGTCAAAGTGGTTTCTGCACTCGTCACAAAGATAGTCTGTAATCTTAGGTGCGTCCTTTGCAATCTCGGAACAGATAGGACTTTTGCAGTCGAGAATTCTCATCGGGTTTTTGTCAAGACGGGAAAGACAGGTGTCGCACAGCTTGTCCTTGTAACCCTCAAAGTACGACTTCAAAGCCTTGTGATATTCTGCACGGCAGGTCGGACAGCCGATAGAATTAATCTGAAGGTGAACGCTGTCAAGCTGAAGTCTGTTGATTACGGAGCTTACAAGGCTGATAAGCTCTGCATCGGCGGCAGGGTCCTGTGTGCCGTACTCCTCAACACCGAACTGGTGGAACTCACGAAGTCTGCCTGCCTGTGGCTTTTCATATCGGTAGCATGAAACAAAGTAGCTTGCCTTAATCGGAAGTCCTTCGTTTTCAAGAGCGTGTTCAAGAACGGCTCTTGCCGCACCGGCTGTACCCTCGGGGCGAAGTGTTACGCTTTCACCGCCCTTTGTGTCAAATGTGTACATTTCTTTCTGAACAACATCGGTTGTCTGACCAACGCCACGGGCAAAAAGCTCTGTGTGTTCAAACACGGGAGTTCTGATTTCTCTGAAACCGTAGGAGCGAGCCTCCTCACGCATAATCTTTTCAACAAACTGCCATTTGTAGCTTTCCTTCGGAAGAACATCTTCCGTACCCTTGATTTTCTTGGTTATAAGTGCCATTTTTTCCTCCGAAAATTACATTCTTTTATAGAAAAGGGAAACGAAAAAATTTCCCTAAAAAACACAACAATCGGGCAGTATTACACCACCCGATATGTAAAGCGAAAATAATTAAATTATTTAAGAATATTTCTCCAGTCAAGGTCGCCTCTTTCAAGACCGTGGATAAGCACCTCGGCAGTTGCAATGTTTGTTGCAACCGGAATGTTGTGCATATCGCAAAGACGGAGCATATTCATATCGTTAGGCTCGTTCGGCTTTGGATTGAGCGGATCTCTGAAAAAGAGAAGCATATCAATTTCATTGCACGCAATTCTTGCCGCAATCTGCTGACTTCCGCCCTGAGAGCCTGCAAGGAATTTCTGAATTGTAAGACCTGTTGCCTCTGACACCATTTTGCCTGTTGTGCCGGTGGCGCAAAGGTTGTTGCGGCTGAGAACACCGCAGTAAGCAATGCAGAACTGCACCATCAGTTCCTTTTTTTCATCATGAGCTATAAGGGCTATATTCATATACATTTCCTCCAGACATTTATTTCATTTCAAATCAATTTCAAAACTATAACTAAAAAAGCCGCACACATTACCCCTTGAAGGCAAGCGGAACATGCTTTCCCTCAAGTCTTTGTGCAAGACAGTCAAAAACAGACGCCGCAGCGCTCCAGTTAAGTCCGGCAACACCTCGCTGAACAATCACCGAAATACGGATGTCAAACGGCACAAGCGCAATAAGCTGTGTCTGTGTTGCGTCAATAACGCTGTCGAGGTCTTCATAAAAGCCGAGCTGTGTAAACAGCTTGCGGTCAAAGCGGTTGATGACAAGTCGTATGTTTTTCTTTCCCATTGATTCAAGCTTTCTTCTCACCTTAACCGCACCGCGCACACCCGTCGGCTCCGCATTGGTAACAATCAAGGCTCTGTCGGCAGGCGCTGCCGCAGTTTCAAAGCCTGAGCCGATTCCCGCAGGGGAATCAATAAGAACAAAATCAAAGCTGTCTTTAACAGAATCGACAAGTTGAGTAAACACCGAGGGACTGAGTTCGTTTTCGGTGTCAAAGGGAGCCGCCATAAGGTACAGGTTCTCGTTATTTTTACTTTTGTAAATTGCCTCACCGAATGTACAGTTACCGCAAACGGCATCCGACGCATCAAAAATTATGTCCTGCTCCATATCGAGCATAATGTCAAGACCGCGCATACCGCAGTCACAATCAATAAGCAAGACTCTTTTGCCCTGCTTTACAAGAGCAACGGAAAGACCGATACACACAGTTGACTTGCCTGTGCCGCCTTTTCCCGACGCTACAACTATAACATTATCCATAATAAATTCTACCTCTGCTATATTCTATCACAAAATCCGTCAAAGAGCAATAAACGAACAGTAATTTTATCAGCCAAAATTTTTGTTGATATTTTAGTGATAGTTAATAAAATTATTCCTCATTTTTAACGGTTTGCACAATAATTTCATTGATTTTTAATGCTAAAAGCAAAAATAAGTTTTTTATTGTTTAGGCACTCAGCCACATTATGCGGTCAAAAATTCTTGGTTTTGTTTTAACACAGTGTATTTACAACCGTAATTTCAATTTTTATTTGAAATATGCGTCCAGCAAATCCTTTGCAACCTGCATTGAATATCTGCCCTTTGCACCGTGTTCGATTACAACGGCGATTGCAACCTCGGGCTTTTCATACGGAGCATAGCAAATGAATGTTGTATGGTCTGAGCCCGAGTTTTCAGCCGTACCTGTTTTGGCGGCAACCTTAACTTTATAATCACCGAACATATAATTTGCCGTACCGTTTTCGTCCTGAGTAACGCCGAGCATCGCCTTGCGAACAATATCAAGATTCTTCTTTGAAATTCCGCATTCACCGTAACTTTCAACCTCTGTCGATTTTACGGTTTTCGTCCGCTCATAATTTGTAACCTTATCAACAAGGTGTGTTTTGAGCCTCTCACCGTTGTTGGCGATTGTCGCAACATAGGTTGCAAGCTGAACGGGAGTAAATGCGTTGTCGGACTGACCGATTGCGGCTGAAACTGTGTTGCCGACCTGCCAATCTGTGCTGTCTCTGCCAGCAAGAGTTCCCTTTGATTCCTCAATTTCAACACCCGTGTATTCACCGAGTCCGAATTTCTGCGCATACAGATACATCGGTTCAATTCCGAGCCTTCTGCCCGTGTCGGCAAAAAAGTAGTTGCACGATTGTTCAATTGCACCCGTAACATCAAGACTGCCGTGATAGTGCATACACCTTACCACATTGGTGGGGTAAAAATCATAGTCCTGTTTGCAGTAGATTTTCGTTTTATCGGTTATGATTTTCTCCTCAAGAGCCGCACCCGCAACACACGGCTTGAACACCGAACCGCAGGCAAATGTTCCGACTGTTGCACGGTTATACATCGGAGAATTTTTGTTTTCGGAAAGTTTGACATAGTACGAGCCGTATTCGCTGTACCTGTTCAAATCGTATGTAGGATAGCTTGCCGCCGCAAGTACCGAAAAATCCTTGACCGACAACATTACAACTGCACCTGTTTCACAGTCCTCACCGTTATTTTTCTGTCCCGATTCCTTGCCTGCCTGTTTTGCTGCTTTGACATTTTCTTCAAGCGACTTTGCGGCGGTTTTCTGCAATTTTGAATCAATTGTAAGGTAGACAGTGTTGCCCGGTTTTGCACTCTCGGTTTCAATGCTTTCAACAAGAGTTCCGTCGGCATTTCGCTGAATAACCCTTGTTCCGCCCTTGCCTTTGAGGTCATCTTCACAGGCAAGTTCAATTCCGAATTTGCCTATCTTATCATTATAGGAGTAGTCCTTGCCATCTTTTTTCAGCTCATTGTATTCATCTTCCGACAACGAGCCGAGTGCACCCAAAATGTGCGGTGCAAGGTCGGGATCAGATGCACCTCGTGTGAGGTAGGTCTGAATTTCAACACCGCTCACGCCCTGAGTATTTTCGCTGACGGCATTCACGGCACTTCGGCTGATATTTTCGGCAAAAACATACGGGTTTGAATTTGAATAATTTTCAAGCTCCATATTGTAATAAATCGAAACGAGCGTTGTTTTTTGACTTAGACTTAACCTGTCGGAAATTTTGTAGCGTTTTAAAAGTGCGTCAAAGCAATCATCGGCACTTGTGTTCCTGTCCATATCAAGAAAATCCGATGACAGAAGTTTTTCCGTATCTTTTTCACGGCTTGTTTTATAAACGCAGCTGCCGTCCGAGCCGACCGAAATCGGCAATGAATCTGTTCTTGCATCTCCCGTTTTTGTGAGAATATCAGCAAGCTCAAGCAAAATTCCGTCAAGCCTGTCCTCCTCAATATAAAGCTTGTTAAGGACTATTTTATACTTTGTGGTGTTTACAACAAGACCTACACCGTTGCGGTCAACGATTTCACCCCTTGTTGCATCGGTTTTTTCGGTATATCCCGTTGATTTTGCGGCAAGGCTCTTGTAGCTTTTTCCCTGTACAAGCTGCCAATCGGCAAGCCTTACCGCAAAGCCTGCAAAAATTGCGGCTGTTATTATTATGCAGACTGTTGTTCTGCTCTTTTTACTTTTTTTGCCGTTTTTTTTGCTTTTGCCGAATCTCATACCGAACCTCACTTTTACAAAGATTAAAGATTTTTGTTTAAAAATGCCGTAAGAAAATACAGCGGAATTGTCACGGCGAATGTGTAAAGTATTCTTGAAATGTAGTGCCGTACAAACAACACGCAACCGCTGTCAAGCCCTGCAATCAAGACGAACAGCAGATAATAAATCAACATTACCGTCATCACCGCCGCAAATGAAAACACGATAACGGTAACAAATGACGGTACAAAATATTTGCTGAATACAAAGTTTTCCGCATAGCAGACAATCGTAAGTGCAAAGGCAAAATAGCCGATACTGCCGTCAAATGAAATATCCGTCAGCACACCGCACAACGCACCGAAAATTACCGACGGCAAAGTGTTTTCAAAAGAAGCAATGCATAGTGCAAGTGAAATCAGCATAAGCGGTCTGCCGCCGAAAATTTCGGGAATTATAAAACCCGAACCCTGAAAAACATACAGAATTATTAACAGCAGGGAATAGCCGAAAAATCGAAAAAAAGTTCTTGAAACTCTCATCATTTTTTAACCTCGCCCTTACCGTCAAAATCGGTAATAATTGCGGCAGAAGTCACGGTGCGGATGTCCTCATACGGCTCAACAACAGCATAACGGGTTGTGTCATAGGAATTGAACTTCAGTTCTTTAACCTTGCCGATTATGAGATTTTTCGGATAAACTCCGCCTGTTCCCGAGGTTACAACAATGTCGCCTACTTTGATTTTGTTGTTCTCTGCAATCTTTGTCAGACAGGTAAGATTATCGTCACAATATTCAGCGTTTCCGCTTATGATTCCGTTGTCGGAAGTCTTTTTGTCAATTGCAGACGCTTTGGTGTCGGGCGAAAGAATTGTTCTTACCCGACAGGTTGTGAGTTCAACATCACTCACCCAGCCGATAAGACCGTTTTCCGTGATTACGGGATCATTTTTTTCCACATTGTCTGTTGAACCCTTGTCAAGAGTGAACGAGTAGAAATCATCGTTCGCATCCCTTCTCAACACACCTGCCGGAAGAATGTCGTATGACGGATTTTCCTTTTTCAGCTCATAATATTTCCACAGCTTTGCATTTTCTTCCTTGGCGTCAAGGTAGTCAACAAGCTGTTCACGGAGTTCGGCATTTTCCTTTTTAAGCTGTTCGTTTTCTTTTTCAAGTTCTTCCTTTGACTTGTCGGAAGACGCCGCACCTGCGGTCAGCGTTGAAAGTCCTTTTGTAACCGTGTTTACCGCACCCGAAAAAATGTTACTGCCGTTATGAGAGAAAACACTCATCACAGTTAGTATGACGAGTGTAATTATCAAAATTTTTGAGTTTTTATTATGTAAAATTTTTCTCATATCTCATATTTATATTACAAATACGGTCGGGCGGTAATTTTAAAAATCTGCCCGACCTTACTTTGTCGATTTTTATTATCTGTCGTGCTTGTACTGAACACCGAGCGGTTTGCCGAGTCTTTTGCCTGCACCGTCAACAACACAGTCAAGCGGTCTTTCGGCAATGTGAACGGGCATACCCGTCTGCTGCATAACAAGCATATCAAGTCCCTTGAGCAACGCACCGCCGCCCGTGAGCATAATACCGTGGTCGATTATGTCGGCTGAAAGCTCAGGCGGAGTTTTTTCAAGAGTTGTCCTTATTGCTTCAATAATTGTTGCAAGCGGATCGGCAAGAGCCTCTCTGACCTCGGCTGAGGAAATTGTAATATCCTTGGGAAGTCCGTCAACAAGGTTTCTGCCCTTGACAACAAGGTTTTTTTCTTCCTCACCCGGATATGCGGAGCCGATTTTAATTTTGATGTCTTCGGCAGTTCTTTCACCGATGAGAAGATTATATTTTCTTTTGACATAGGTTGAAATCGCCTCGTCAAACTTATCTCCGGCAACCCTTACGGAACAGGCTGTAACAATGTCACCGAGAGAAATTACGGCAACCTCACTTGTGCCTCCGCCGATGTCAACAACCATACTTCCGCACGGTTCGTCAACGGGCATACCTGCGCCGATTGCGGCAGCCATTGGTTCTTCGATAAGAACAACCGGAGGCTTTGCACCTGCCTGATATGCGGCGTCCTCAACAGCCTTTCTTTCAACCTCGGTAACACCCGAAGGCATACAGATTATAACCCTCGGCTTGCTGAAAATTCCGGGTTTTACCGCCTTTTTGATAAAGTGCTGAAGCATTTTTGCGGTTATTTTAAAATCGGCAATAACTCCATCCTTGAGCGGACGAACCGCAACTATGGAACCGGGAGTTCTGCCAATCATTTCTTTTGCCTGTGAGCCGACTGCAAGAACCTCGTCGGTACGCATATCAACTGCGACAACGCTCGGTTCACGCAAAATTATTCCCTTTCCTTTAAGACAAACAAGAGTGTTTGCAGTTCCGAGGTCAATTCCTATATCCTTTGAAAATGAAAACATCCCACAGCCTCCTTCTATGCTGTAATACCCAAATGTATTTTACTCAGGCAGTATATTTTTATCATATATCTTTTCGCAATTAAGAGCAATGATAAATTGTCGAAAAATTGTCGAATTTTTTTTATTTTTTGCCTGTTGAGCCAAAACCGCCCTCACCGCGCTCTGTGTCGCCAAGTTCTGTAACTTCTTCAACATCACACGGAACAACGGGAGCGATGACCATCTGACAGATTCTCTCAAACGGCTCAATCTCATAGGGTTTGTCCGAAACATTGCAAAGACCTGCGCAGATTTCTCCGCGGTAGTCGCTGTCAACAACACCCACACCGTTTGAAAGGCAGATGCCGTGCTTGATTCCAAGACCGCTTCTTGCATAGAGAAATGCGGCAACGCTGTTGTCGGGAAGTTCAATTGCTATGCCTGTCGGCACAAGCACAAGCTGACCCGGATTGATTGTAATTTTTTCGTCAATGCAGGCATATAAATCCATACCCGCAGAGCCGTTTGTGGCTCTTTTCGGGATTTTTGCATTGTCTTTTACTTTTTTTATTTTAACAGTCATAGTTACCATCCTTCATTTCCTGCATTTTTTTGCAGGAATTATTCATTTGTAATTTTATTTTTCTATTATAAAATTATTTCACGGAAAATAAGATTTTTTTATTTTCGGGAAAGGAAAATTCAGCTTTTCAACAAAACAATAATGATTATTTTAACATTTTCAACATCTTAATTAACACCCCTGCGATATAATCCGTATGTTAATTTCTCTTTCAACATTGAAATAAGGCTTGATTCGTTAAGACTTTCAACGGTTTCAACATAGTTTTCAACAGTAAATCTAAAAATGTTAAAAGATGTTGAAAGTGTTAACAATTGTTTATCCGAAACAAAAAGCAAGTCGCAATTCAAAACTTCGGTACAGTTTCCGTCACATTTCAGTAAAAATTGTTTGCCTATTCTGTCCTTCATTTTTGACTGATTTTTGCAGGATTTACATTCTATGCCTGCACCCCTGACAGGGCAGCTTCTGCAAAGCATAAGAGGGAGATAGCCGTAGCTGATAATTCCCCTCGGGATGTTGCCTCCGAGTGCGTTAATTCGCTTAAAATCGAGTTCAAAACTGAGTTCTGCGTCCTTGATTCCGTATTCCTCCGCCCACAAAAGGTCGAGGGTATTTACAAAATTCATTCCGAAACCCGAATGAAGTGTGAAACCGAGATTTTTGGCAATGTATAATGCTCCGAGATTGTTGCAAAGCACATCGGATATGCCGATTTCTTTCATCTCGGAAAGCTTTTTTGCGATCGTATCTTCCCGTCCGAACATTCCTCTCGGAATTTCAACACCGATGTTAAAGCCCTCGTTTTTGAGCCTTACAAGCTCCCTTTTGTCGGCAAAAAGCGGAACAAAAACAAGCTCGCATTTTTTAAAAGCATCGGAAAGCTTTGTCTGAGGCACTCTTGCACGAGTGGATTTTTCCACAGGCGGTGTGAATTTTGGAAGATTTATTTCGTAATCACGGTTGCTTTTGTAGTTGTGAACAACACTTCTCGCCGTATCGAGTTCGTCAAGAACATCTCTTCGCAAGGAATTGAGAACCGACAGCGGAATTGAAATGTTATCATCAATATTTATGTTCACATCGGTAGGATTATATGCCGTTGAGCCTGTTTTTTTAAGCTGTTTTTCGCATTTTTCTTTGTCAAGAGGTCTGTTGATTGCTTTTTCGGTTACGGTATCTGAAATCTTTTTAACGGTGTGAACTCCGTCAGAGGCGACTAAAACGGGATTTTCGCCGAGTTTTGCCGTAAAATCAAAGGTTATTTCAACATTTCCGATTTCGTCCTTGTAGGAAGAACGGATTGCCGAAAACAGCTTTTCATCGGCAGAAACAACATCCGATTTTGTTCTTGTACCGAACATATGACTTCCCGTTTTGCCGATGTAATAAGCGTCTGTAAAGCCTGTTCGTGAAAAAACTCCTCTGAGCATTTCCTGAGTTTTGTCGCTGATACAGCCGAAATCACGCTGTTCAACACACGCCCTTACTGCGGCTGAAACATACTCGGGGCGTTTCATTCTGCCCTCAATTTTAGCCGAGGCAACTCCCATATTTTGAAGCTCGCCGAGGTAATTTACAATGCTGTTGTCTTTAAGACTTAAAGCGTGACCGCCCTTTTGATTGTTTACGGAAAACGGAAGTCGGCACGGCTGTGCGCAGGCGCCGCGGTTTCCGCTTCTTGAGCCTATCATTGCGCTGAGGTAGCATTGTCCCGAAACGCACATACACAATGCACCGTGAACAAAAACTTCGAGTTCAACCGGAATTTCACAGCATTTTTCAATTTCTTTTTTGCTCATTTCTCGGGCAAGAACAACACGCTTGAAGCCCATTTCATAAAGTGCATTTACACCCGACGCGGTGTGAATACTCATCTGGGTTGACGCGTGAAGCGCAAGCTCGGGAACAAGCTCGTGTGCAAGCCTTGCTACGCCCATATTCTGAACAATGAGTGCGTCAACATCAGCCTCTGCGGCTGAAATTATGGCTTTTTTCAGTTTTTCAAGCTCGTCGTCAAACACAATCGTGTTGATTGTGACATACACCTTTACACCGTGAATGTGACAGTATGCCGTCGCTTTCTTTAGTTCTTCATCATCAAAATTTTTCGCTGATGAGCGGGCGGAAAATGCCTTTTCACCAAGATACACTGCGTCTGCTCCGCTCCTTACGGCGGCAATAACGCTGTCAAAGCTTCCTGCCGGAGCAAGTATTTCTATCTTTTTCATTTCTTATCTTCATCAAACAGAGAGAACTGCGTCATGGGAACATAACCGAGAAGCTCCTCGTTACGCAATTCCTGTTCTGTTTTTTTAGCCTCGTTTGACAGAACATTTACAGGTATATCATCTGACTGCTCTTTTATGTTATTTTTAGCGCTTGAAATCTTTTTTCCCTTTGAAACTGAATTTGTTTCAGGCTCAGATTTTTTCGACTCGGCTTTTTCTTCGCCTTTCTCAACACTTCCGAGCTTTTCTTTAAGCTGAGAAACCTCATGTCTGAGAACCGCAATTCTCTTTTCAAGTTCTCTGTTATTCATAGTGAGTCTTGTATTATCATTCATCGACTCGGTAAGCTTATCCCTGTATTCCTTGCAAAGTCTGTTGAGTTCATTTGTCTGCTGAATAATTTTGTCAGCCTTTTCAACATAGTCCTTGTTCTTCTTAACAGCCTTGTTGCGGTCGTCACAAAAGTTAAGTGCCGCAAGAATTGCACAGTCACGGGTATCAAGCTGTTTTGTGCTTTGCGCAACCTTTCTGATGTGGGATACAACCTCATTTGCAACCTTATGAACATACTTTTCATCATCTGTTGTTATAAGCGAATAGTTTCTGCCCTCAATCTGAACGCTTATCTTCTTTTTTTCCATAGGAATACATCTCCCTTAAATAGCTTTTTCGTACTCAATCGACTTTTTTACACAAGTAATCATCATATATTATAATATAAAACAAAAGATAATAAAAGAGCAAAGAGAAGATTGTTTGAATATTTTTTTAATTGCACGGCTTTTAGCGATTTTATTCCAATTTCGACCTATTTTGGTTGAAATATTTATTCTCTTATGATAAAATAATCTTTGCGTCATTTTGGCGGATTTGTCTTAATTTCCGATTAACGGGGCATAACCGCCAAAACAAAATCTATATTTCGGAATATATTATTATGGGAAGTGATTATATGCCCGTACCGTTTGATTCACGAAAAATTTACTATCGTTCGCCGTTTGGTGCGGTTGAACAGGGTACCGAGATTCATTTCAGAATTCTTTTGCCTAAGGCGGAGCATACACAAAAAGCACAGCTGTGCGTAAAATACGATTACGATTACAACTGGGAATTTACCGAGCTTATCTGGTGCGGTAAATTTGACGAGGATACCGAAATTTGGGAGTGCGATTTTACCCCGAAAAAAATCGGACTTTATTGGTATAACTTTAAGCTTACTACCATTGATAAAACAAGATATGTTATTCCGTCCGATCCGTACAAGGTCAGCACAATTGAAGACTATATGGGCAGAAGCTGGCAGATTACCTGCTACAAAAAAGGCTTTAAAACTCCCGACTGGCTTGTCGGCGGAGTTATGTATCAGATTTTTCCCGACCGTTTTTATTTCAGCGGTGAAGAAAAGAATATAAAGCGTACCGACTTCAAACGCAACAAGGATTGGTTTGCTCTTCCCGAATGGAAGCCTGATGAAAACGGAATAATTAAGAACAATGATTTCTTTATGGGCGACCTCAAGGGAATTACGATGAAGCTTGATTACCTTGAAAGCCTCGGTGTAAGCTGTATTTACCTTAATCCTATCAGCGAGGCATACTCAAACCACCGTTATGATACGGGCGACTATTCAAAGGTTGATTCGATTCTCGGAACAGAGGAAGATTTTAAGCACCTTTGCGCAGAGGCTAAAAAGAGGGGAATACACATTATAAATGACGGTGTATTTTCTCATACGGGAAGCGACAGCGTTTACTTCAACCGTTCGGGCAGATACGGCAAGGGCGGTGCGTATAACGACAAAAATTCGCCGTATTTCAGCTGGTACAAATTCAACGAATGGCCGAACAATTACCAAAGCTGGTGGGGTTTTGACACTTTGCCCGAGGTTATTGAGGAAACTCCGTCATTCAACGAATATATCAACGGCAAAGACGGCATAGTCAGAAAATGGATGAAATGCGGCAACTCGGGTTGGCGGCTTGATGTTGCAGATGAGCTTCCCGATGTATTCATTGAAAATCTACGCAAAGCAGTTAAGGACGAAAATCCGAACGCCTTTCTCGTCGGTGAAGTGTGGGAGGACGCAAGCAACAAGGAAAGCTACGGTGCAAGAAGAAAGTTCTTGCTCGGCGAACAGTTTGACTCCGTTATGAACTATGTGTTCAGGGATGCAATTCTCAACTTCTGCAAAGGTCAGCACGGCAAATATACAATGGATCTGATTATGAGCGTAATCGAAAATTATCCCCGTCCTGTTCTCAGAGTGCTGATGAATTCACTTTCGACTCACGATACAGAAAGAGCAATCACGGTTATGGCAGGCGAACCGCTTGACGGCAAGGACAGGGAATGGCAGGCTGACACTAAGCTTGATGACGAGCATAAAAAACTCGGTGTAAAGCTGCTCAAGGTTGCAAGCGCAATGCAGTTTACTCTCCCGGGATTTCCGTGTATTTATTACGGTGATGAGGCAGGAATGGAGGGATATCGTGATCCGTTCAACCGTTGCTGTTATCCGTGGGGCAAAGAAAATAAGGAACTCATTGAATGGCACAAAAAACTTGCCGATGTTAGAAAAAGCTGTTCGGCATTGTGGGACGGCGATTTTATAAATGTTCTTTCGGAGGAAAGAAGAATTTCATACATCCGACACGACAAAGATTCCGCTATTTTCTGCACATTCAATCTCTATGATTATGAAGTCGAGGCAAAAATGCCGCCCGGATATGCAGACGGCAAACCTGTTTTCGATTCAAAGCTTGAGAACGGTATACTCACAATTCCGCCCATGTCCGCAGAATTTGTAGTTCTTGAACTCGGTAAATGATGTATATAGTATAAAACAGAATAAAGTATAATTACAAGCGACAGAAATTAAACTGTCGCTTGTTTTGTTGCGGTATTTATATGTTTGTTATATTTAATTTACCGACTTACTCGCCTTCCGTTATCGGCGGAATAAAGCATTCTATCGCACTGCGAAGCTTGGGATGACGAATGACAAAATGGATTGCAGGCGCTTTTCCTTTGGACACCATCACCCATTGTCCCTCATGAATTATAATTTTCAGATTATGAAATGCGTGCGCCGTACTGCACTTTAATGTGTAATTCGGGTTCTGCTCTGCAAAAGCCATTGATTCTTTTAAATGGGCAGTATATTCCTCTTCGTTATACGGAATATCCTCTTCACAAAATATACCCGAAAGTTCCAGCATGGGAGGACTTTTCGTAAAATTTTCCTGTACAAAATCAGGTATCTCGTCTTCAATTCTTTCATTTTCAAGAATTATTTTTATTCGCTGTCTTTGTGTTTTTGCGTACTCTTTTATCTTTTCTTTTAGCTCTGCATTAATATTGTTCCGTGTAAGAATACGGTCAAGAAGCTTACTGCTTATTGTGTACAACGGCAGAGAGGACAGAATACTGCGGCGTTTGCCTGCTGTTTTTGTATTGGCAAGAAGAAAGGCATTCAACTCATTTTTTCGTTCACTGCGGTAAATTTCCATCAAGGGATAGGCATTTTCCAGCATTTCCTCGGCTCTTTTTCGGTAATACTCCACCTCACGCTTTACCTTTGTCAGATAGTATTTTCCGTCGGAATGGTATCCGGCAACAGCTTCGCCCGAAAGCGCGGCGATCCCCGACACCTTCAAAAAATGCAGAAAAACATCATTCGGAGCATTTTTAAAATAGTAGGGAGAAATCTGCCCTGTCATATACATCGGTATCCAGCTTTCAAGACCAAGCATCATCTCATCAAAAGAACGGTCAAGATTATGTATTTGATGAAGATGCAGACCTTTTTTTAGCATCATCGCCATACCGAACATCCATTTTTTCGGGAACTCCGGATCCTTTGCCATTTCTTTCATCGGCATATCGCTGTACATTATCACAGGGGCTGATGATTTTGAAAGCACGGTTGATTTCAAAAAATCAAGCTCGCTCTCCATCATTTCTTTAATACCGAAATATGTCTTGGAGGACGGAATCTGAAACGGTACGGACGGAACTTTTAGCTCATCAAACTTAATAACCCTGATATATTCGTTCAAATCGAAGTCATCCAGCTTGCTTAAAAATTTTGAAACGCTGTTGCCTTCGGCTTTTTGCACGGGCTGTTTCAAAAGCCAGCTTTTTATTTTTGCGTATCGAACCGACAAATCATAAATTTCATCAATATCACAGCCAATCAATTCTGCAACGGCACCGATTTCGGACTGCGTCTGCATTGTTCTTGTAACAAAGGAAGCAACCGCAGAGGCAAACCGCTCGGCATCTCCGGGCTTTCTTGAGCCGTTACGAATGCGAAAAACAGCAGACGCATCATAATTTGTGTACTGACACAATTGTGTAAGATTGACATTGAGTGCAGAGAGAAGTGTGTTGAAATTTTTCCGCAGTAACTCCTTGTCTGTGGATACAAAATCATCGCAGCTTACAAACGCTTTTTTCACAGCGTCAGCGGTGATTTGCAGCTCTCCTTTTTGTGCGGAAATCTGTGCCAGCGCACAGCATAAATCCTCAAAAGGCTTTGTTCCAAGCTCGGGTACTCGTTCGCCGTTTCTGTATCGGCTGAGAGATGCCGCAGAAATGCCGGATAAATTACAGATATCTTTTCCCGTACAGGACAACTGCTCGATATAATCGTTTAATTTTTCAGAAAATTTCATAGATATCACTCCAATCGAGTTTGTTTTTAACAATGTTATAAGAGTATATTACAGAATAATTCCAAAATAGTCAATTGACTTTTTTGGAATTATGGTAAAATTGTGCGTAAAATATGCTAAAATAATGGTGAAATCTTTGACAGGTATACGGGGTTGTGTTCATCACAGCCAACCTGCCAATATGGCGGTAACGGACGGTAATAATACCAAACGGATACAGCCAAAAACATTTTATGCGGCATTAGCCGTTGAAAGGAGAAGATGAATATGAAAAAAACAAAACCAAAAAAACTGTTGATTGTTCTGCTGGCTCTGTGCATGGTGCTGTCGATTGTGCCGATTACGGCGTTTGCGGCCGAGATCGAATTCCTTCCGCAGGGAGTAACATATCTTAATGACCTCAAGCACAAATATCACACACAAGTCAATGTAACAGCCAATGTCTCCGTTAAGGATTCCAATGGCTCAGTGGTTGAAACCACACAAGTAAGTAAAAGCAGCGGTGAGTTTAATTTTATCACAGAAGGATTCCCAAGTGCCGAAGTGCTGCAGACAGCAGTGGGAAATCTTCAGACCGAGATTGAGACACCGTACAAAGCTAGGGGAACCGTTACAAGTGAAAATGAGAGTGCGGTGCCGATTATTGATCATTTTGAGAGTGCCTCTCTTTATACTTTTACGCCCACATCCGGCAATCCTGTTGATTTTAGTTCGGATTTAGAAGCGGCAAAGCAGTATTTCAATGAGCACCCGGATGCGACCGGTACTTTCACAGTGATTCTGGATGTTCACCAATATCAAATATATGATTATACCTATGACCTGACCGTGCAGGAAAACAGCCAGCCGGCAAGCACCATCACCTCTGCCGTTGTCAAGAATGTGAAACTCGACTATCAGCCGGGTGATGCCCCACAGGCAACGGCAGAGGTATATAATGCCGATGCCGATAAATATGAAATCGCTTATGAATGCTGGCAGGAATTCGAAAACAACGAACCCGTTGCCGCCTGGTATTCCGATAACGGCTCGCATGGCTCTCTGCCGACCATCACGGAATTTGAAAGCGGCAAGCGTTATGTGTATTCCCTTATGCTGAAGCCGAAGAATGGATATTCCTTCAACAGCGAAACCACCGTTACAGTGAATGGGGAAAGCGTAAAATCGAGTCTGAGTGGGGAATACCTGTATGTCCCTGCTGTTAAAACGATTACACCGACCAAACAGAATACTGTCATTACCTCCGCCGCCGTGGAAAATGTGAAGTTGGACTATAAGGACGGCGAAGCCCCACGCACCACAGCCACGGCAGCAGCCGCAGACCGAGATAAATACGATATTCTCTATGAATGTTGGGGTAAGCTGGAAAAAACCGATGAGTACACAACCAAATCCGTGGCATACTGGTATTCAGACGAGGACTATTGTCCCTCAGGTTATGCAGATCTTACCTCCTTTGATAAGGATGGCAAGTATGAATATTCCGTACGATTGGAAGCCAAAGACGGCTACATCTTTAGTGACAGCATTTCAGCCGATGATATTACCCTCAACGGCAAAAGTCTGCCCGAAGGCTCATTTGCTATGACGCTGGATGACAACAGAACCTGTGTTGTGACCTACGGTATGAATATGCGCCTCGGTCAGGCTGTAGAGAAAATTGACTTTGGTGCTCGTATCAACTTTATTGCCGGCGGCAAACCGAGCTTTATGACCAGCGCCGTGGATCCGTTTATTGATCTCGACCATGAGCGGTGGGACGCCAATGACGGCAGTGGCTATGGCATTACCTCCAGCGACTACTGGAACGAGCGTTACAACGGCAAGCTCATTACGGAATTTGAAGCCGGAAAGAGTTACACCTATGGCGTATATTTCAAGATTTCCGACTTGGGCATGGAAGAGGGCTACCGCTTTGATAAGAACACAAAGCTCTATATCAACGGTGAAGAAATCACCCTGACACCTGATCAGATCAGTATAGACGATAGCGGCGAAACCATTTGGTTCATGAATGTATTGACCATGACGCCGACCACCGTGAAAGTTATTGATGTGGTGGAGATCAACAATGTCACCGTCAGCTTCAAGGACGGCGACAAGCCCGTATTCACCGGCAAGAGTCCCGAAGGCGTGAAGTATGCATACAATTGCGAGTGGTGGGAACTGGACAGCAAAACCGGAGCGATTTCCGCAGATTTCTTCAGCGGCGCTTATGAAAACAAAATCACCGCTTTTGAAGCCGGGAAGACCTATCATTACGGTGTGTATGTGAAAGCTGTGGGCTATGTTGAAAGCGAAAATACCACTTATGTATTCGGACCCAACACCAAGCTGAAGATCAACGGCGAATTTGTGAATTATAAGCGCTATGAAGGCGATACCAGCGATGGTTCTGACAGTACTATGTGGGTTCTCACTGATCTGACAATGACTCCTGCCACAGACGGACATACACACAAGTACGGTACGGAATGGAAGTATGATGAAACGAATCATTGGCACGAATGTGAGTGCGGCAACAAGGCTGATATAACAGCTCACAACTTTAAATGGATTGTTGACAGGAAAGCCACTACTACCGAAAAAGGCTTAAAGCATGAGGAATGCACCGTCTGCGGTTATAAAAAGACTGCCGTTGATATTCCGAAAATTGATTCTCACAATCACAACTACGGCACGGAGTGGAAATATGACAGCACAAATCATTGGCACGAATGTGAAGACGGCGAAAAGGCTGACATAACCGCTCACAACTTTAAATGGATTATTGACAAGGAAGCCACTACTGCAGAAAAAGGCTCAAAGCATGAGGAATGCACCGTCTGCGGTTACAAAAAGACTGCCGTTGATATTCCTGCAATCGGTTTTGGTAGCAGTTCGGATGACGAAGCAAATAAGCCGACAAACACCGTTTCTTCCGAAAGCAGTTCTGCTAACCAAACAAACAAACCGATAAATACTGCCTCACCGAAAACCGGCAATAGCGGTAATATAATTTTATGGATTGCTTTGCTGTTTGTCAGCGGTGGCGTGTTTATTGCTGCAACGGCTGTTGACAGAAAGAAAACGAAAAACAAATAACAGAACAGATTAAACTATAAGGCGGCTATCGAAAACGATAGTCGCCTTGACTTTTTGCAAAATTCATTTTTAATTTGCGTTTGTTGTTACCTGGGTTGCGTTTGCCACATAGCTTTCATACTCGTCAATGCCCCAGTTTTCCTTTACATCTTCCGAAATCGGAAAAGTGCGGAACAACATTGTACTGCGTTCGCTGTCCCCTTTATCCTCATTCATACTCAAAGCGTACACATTGCCGTTGTACCATAGCTCATTTGTATTTTCAAAGGTTGTGCGATAAAAAATATCCTGAATTGTATCGACCTCGTCAATGCCCATTCCGCTCACGGCAACAGCCATAACAGCACTCTTCATTAAGATTGCGTCGCTGTTATTTTTCTCGTTTTCAATCGAAACAAAGTTGCTCATTGTTGTGCCAAGACCGATATTCATAATATAATTTGTCTTTGTTTCAACCGAGGCTGTAAGATTGATTTTGTCGGCATCATAGTAATAGTACTGATATTCCGTACCGTTAGCGTCATCCTGCGGACTGCCGAGCATTTTCCATCCCTTTGGATTTATCATATCCAGACTGCCCGTTTCTTTGAGCATCTCATTATAGTTATGAGTAAACTCCTCAAGTGTGATTGCATAACACATTCCGTTTACATTTTCGCTCTTTTGGCGAATGTTCGGGTTCTTGCTTATTTTTGCCTCATCAAGAGTAGAAATTTTATCGGGTGCATCTACAACACCCGAAACATCAGCCTTTGACTTGTCAGAACAGCCGAAAAGTGACAACAAAAGCATTACGGCAACAATCAAAGCTAAAGATTTTTTCATCAAATCACCAGATTTTCATATGTGTCAAAAACTCCACTTAAAAAGTGGAGTTTTCTTATTTTTGCTAATTATTCTTTCGTATTTTCTTCGGTTGAATCGGAAGTTTCACCCTCGTTATTTTCGGAAGCTTCTTCTGCAACCGTTTCTGACGATTCACCATTTTCTGCGTTATCTTCGCTCTCGGCTGATTCATCGTCTTCACCGTCAATATGGGGAACACGGGCAATTGTAACAACCTTGTCGTTACCGTTCACCTTCATCACGGTTACACCCTTTGACGGGCGGGCGCAAACACGGATTGATTCGGCGGCAATTCTGATAATAATGCCTTCTTCCGAGATGATAATAATATCATCATCAAGGTTTACCACCTTGATAGCGGCAACATCGCCGTATTTTTCCGTGTGGTAGTTGGTAAGACCCTTACCGCCACGGCTCTGAACACGGTAATCATCGGGACTTGAAAGTCTGCCGTAGCCTGTTTCGGAAACTGTAAGAACAAGACCGCCGTCACGGACAACGCTCATTCCGACTACGCAGTCGCCCTCTTTGAGAGCCATTGCCTTAACTCCTCGAGCCTGTCTGCCCATTGCACGGATGTCGGTTTCGTTAAAGCGGATAGCCATACCCTTCTTAGTGGCGATAATAACCTGACTGTTACCGTCAGTCATTCTTACCCATGCAAGCTTGTCACCCTCGTTGAGTTCAAGAGCGATAAGGCCGCCCTTTCTTGAGGTGTTGTATGCATTGAGTTCAATACGCTTGATAATGCCCTGACGGGTGACCATAACAAGGTATTTTTCCTCGTCAAATTCAGGCACTCTTATCATCGAAGTTACCTTTTCATCGGGCGAAATCGGCAACAGGTTTGCAATGTTCACACCCTTTGACTGACGGCTTCCTTCGGGAACTTCATAGCATTTAAGGCGATAAACTCTGCCCCTGTCGGTAAAGAACAGAACATAGTCGTGTGAATTGATTACGAACATTTCAGCCGCAACATCCTCCTCACGGCGTGACATACCCGATACGCCACGGCCTCCTCTGCGCTGAATTTTGTAGGTATCGGCAGAAAGACGCTTTACATATCCAAACTGTGTAAGTGTAAGAACGCACTCCTCCTGCGGAATAAGATCCTCAATATCAACCTCACCGCTTACAGCACAAATTTCTGTTCTTCTCGGATCGGCATATTTGTTGCGAATCTGCATAATTTCTTCTTTTACGATTTCAAGCTGTCTTGGCTCACTTGCAAGAATTTCAAGATATTCTTCAATCTTTGCGTGGAGGGCTGCAATTTCATCCTCAATCTTAGTCTGCTCCATATTTGTGAGCTGACCGAGACGCATCTGAACAATAGCCTGAGCCTGAACATCATCAAGACCGAAACGCTCCATAAGACCTGTTTTTGCACTTGCAGTATCCTTGCTGTTTCTGATAATTTTGATTACCTCGTCAATGAAGTCAAGCGCAATCTTCAAGCCCTCAAGAATATGAGCTCTGTCACGGGCCTTTTGAAGATCAAAATCAGTACGGCGGCGAATAACCTCAGCCTGAAATTCAATATAGCATTGGAGCATTTCCTTGAGTGAAAGAATTTTAGGCTCACCGTCAACGATAGAGAGCATAATAGCACCGAAGGTTGTCTGCAACTGTGTGTATGAGAACAGCTGGTTAAGAACAATCTGCGGTGATGCATCTCTCTTGATGTCAATTTCAATGTGCATACCCTTACGGTCGGAGTGGTCTTCAATATTTGAAATTCCCTCAATTCTCTTGTCCTTTACGAGGTCGGCAATGTTTTCAATAAGTCTTGCTTTGTTGACCTTGTACGGAAGCTCCGTAACGATAATTTTATATCTGCCGTTTTTAGCTTCGACAATTTCAGTCTTGGCTCTTACGGTAATTTTTCCGCGGCCTGTTGCATAGGCGGCACGAATACCGCTTCTGCCCATGATAATACCGCCTGTTGGGAAGTCAGGACCCGGCATACACTCCATAATCTCGGCAAGCTCAGCGTCCGGATTGTCAATGAGAGTGCAAACTGCATCAATTGTTTCACCGAGGTTATGCGGAGGAATTTCGGTTGCCATACCAACGGCAATACCGCTTGAACCGTTTACGAGAAGGTTTGGAAAACGGCTTGGAAGAACAGTCGGCTCTTTAAGACGATCGTCGTAGTTTGACATAAAGTCAACCGTGTTTTTCTCGATATCCGTGAGCATTTCAAGAGAAATTTTGCTCATTCTCGCCTCTGTATAACGGTATGCGGCAGGCGGATCACCGTCAACCGAACCGAAATTACCGTGACCGTCAACAAGCATATATCTCATGGAAAAATCCTGTGCAAGACGAACCATTGCATCATAAACCGAGGCATCACCATGCGGATGATACGAACCCAGCACCTGACCTACCGTGTCGGCACACTTGTGGTACGGCTTTGACGGGTCAAGACCGATTTGATTCATTGTGTAGAGTATTCTTCTGTGAACAGGCTTAAGACCGTCCCTGACATCGGGCAATGCACGGGAAACGATAACGCTCATGGAGTAATCCAAAAAGCTTTTTCTCATTTCATTTTGCAGATCGACATCAATAATTCTTGCATCCTTGTTTTGATTCTGTTCGTTATCCATATTCTTTCCTCGCTTTTTAAGCTCTTGTTACTGTCTGTTCAATAATTTATAATAATGTTATTTTGCGTTTTTTGGGGTGGTTTAGTGTGTGATTTTGTTTCAGTAGGGGCGTTCATTGGACGCCCGCCTTGATGAAACGATTTGTTTTACACATATTTTTTGATGTGATGAAAAGTGTGTATGAATTTGGTCGGGAAAATTTATTTTTTTAATTTCACAAACTATCTTCTCGAATTGGGTGCAGCGACTCGCTGTTAGAAGTGTTTTACTGCGGCTGAAATACCTTCATAGAGTTTTGGAAAGCGTTTTTTGATGCTGGTGGGGCGGAAAGTTTTGGAATCTACGAAACCATGTTCGGTTGTGCCGTAGCCAAGTTCTGTTTCCGAGCCGTCCTTTTCAATACGCTTTACCGTGTATGTAAAAATAATTCTTGCGGCTGTGATAGTCTGCACCCAAGTGCGGATAATCAGCTCGTCCTCATAAAGGGCAGGAATTCCAAAATGACAACTCAGGTTCAAGAGCGGAGTCATTACACCTGCGTTTTCCATATCCGTGTAGCTGATTCCGAACATCTTGATATAGTCATTTCTTGCTATTTCGTACCAAATCGGATAATTTGAGTGGTGTACAATTCCCATTTTATCCGTTTCTGCGTAACGAACTGTAACTTTTGTTCTTGCGTGCATAAAATCACCCCGTTTTTAGAATTTTTAATATCGTAATGTATCAGACATCAAGGTTCTGAACATACTTTGCATTTTTCTCAATGAAATCTCTTCTCGGCTCAACCTTGTCACCCATAAGAATTGTGAAGGTTTCGTCTGCCTGTTCTGCATCGCTGAGATCAACACGGAGCATAAGTCTTGTTTCGGGATTCATAGTTGTTTCCCAAAGCTGCTCGGAATCCATCTCACCAAGACCTTTATATCGCTGAACTTCGGTTTTGCCCTCAATTTGAGCCAAAATTTGGTCACGCTCAAGGTCGGAATACGCATATTTATGCTCTTTGCCCTTTGTTACTCTGAAGAGCGGTGGCTGAGCAATGTAAACATGACCTTCTTCGATAAGCGGACGCATATATCTGAAAAAGAAGGTTAAAAGGAGAGTTCTGATGTGCGAACCGTCAACATCGGCATCCGCCATAATGATAACCTTGTCGTATCTGAGCTTTGAGATGTCGAACTCGTCACCGATACCTGTACCGAGTGCGGTAATAACAGGCATAAGCTTGTCATTTCCGTAAACTTTGTCGATTCTTGCTTTTTCTACATTGAGCATTTTACCCCAAAGAGGGAGGATAGCCTGAATTCTTCTGTCACGGCCGCCCTTTGCAGAACCGCCCGCAGAGTCACCCTCGACTATGAAGATTTCAGTTTCACTGCTGTCTTTTGACTGGCAGTCGGCAAGCTTACCCGGAAGCTGTGCGGAGTCAAGAGGAGATTTTCTTCTTGCATTTTCTCTCGCTTTTCTTGCAGCCTCTCTCGCTCTTGATGATGCAAGTGCCTTTTCAAAAATCACCTTTGCAACGGCAGGATTTTCTTCGAGATAAACCGAAAGCTTATCCCTCATAAGGCGGTCAACCATTGCTCTAACCTCGGTATTGCCGAGTTTTGCCTTAGTCTGACCCTCAAACTGAGCCTCTTTCAGCTTTACGCTGACGATTGCGGTAAGACCCTCACGGACATCTTCACCGCTGAGATTTTTGTCATTATCTTTCAGTTTTCCGAACTTTCTTGCATAGTCATTCATAACATAGGTGAGTGCTCGCTTGAAGCCCTCTTCGTGAGTACCACCGTCGGTTGTATGAATGTTGTTTGCAAAAGTAAGCAGATTTTCGTTGTAGCTTTCGTTGTACTGCATTGCAATTTCAACTGCAATTGTATCATCTGCATTTCTCGATGCAAAGTAAATTACATCGGGATGAATAACTTCAAGAGAACGCTTTTTGTGAATGTACTCAACAAAGCTCTTGATACCGCCCTCATAGACGAAGTTATTTTTTATAATATTATCGAGATCACGCTCGTCACGAAGTTCAATGTGAACACCTGCATTAAGAAATGCCTGCTCACGAAGTCTTCTTTCAAGAACGCTGTAATCGTAAACCGTGGTTTCTTTAAAAATTTCGGGGTCGGCTTTAAAGCGTACTTCTGTGCCCTTAACATCCGACTTGCCGATTTTTTTGAGGTCGGAAACAATTTTGCCTCTTTCATAACGCTGGAAGTAAACATCTTCGCCGTCACAAACCTTAACTTCGAGCCACTCGGAAAGTGCGTTTACAACAGACGCACCAACACCGTGCAAACCACCAGAAACTTTGTAACCGCCGCCGCCGAATTTACCGCCGGCATGGAGAACGGTGAATACAACCGTTACGGCAGGAAGACCTGTTTTACTGTTGACGCCTACAGGTATACCACGACCGTTATCGGTTACTCTGATTATATCGCCCTTTTCGATGACAACATCAATTTTTGTACAATAACCTGCAAGTGCTTCGTCGATTGAGTTATCTACAATTTCGTAAACAAGGTGGTGAAGTCCTCTCGGTCCTGTTGAACCGATGTACATACCGGGGCGCTTTCTGACTGCTTCAAGTCCCTCAAGAACCTGAATTTCGTCGGCACCGTACTCCTGCTCAACCTTTGAGAGCTCAATACCCTCTTCGCCGTCAAATTCAACCAATTCTTCAGCCTCAATCTCTTTTTCATAGGCTTCATCAATGGCTTCTTCGTTTACATTTTCGTTGACTTCTTCAATATTCTCATTCATATTTTCGTTATTTTCAAGATTATCCAAAACACTTACCTCCGTTTATTCGATTTACGAACAGTGCTTGTGTTCGTTTGTTTTTTCTGCTGTTTTTTTGATGCTGTGATATTTTTGCCTTTTGGCATATCTTCTCCGAATTTCCTGAATTTTGTAAAAAACGGCACAAAAAGCAGAAAAAACAGTATAAGTACAATATTTGTGACCAACAGTGCTATCACATTTGTGCTTGCAAAAATTGTAATTTCAATCAGATTTACGGTGATTCCGATTGCAATAATAATCAAAAGCAAAAGCCATAAACCCGAAAATGAGGTTTTAAACTGCTTTTTGCAGTGATAGCAGGTGTGAATTTTTGTATTGAGATTTTTCCTTACATCACCGTAACGGTAAATTGTTTGGCAATGCGGACACACAGGAAGTTTGAACACTTTATCACCAGTTAAAACTTTCTGTTAACCGAATAACGGTTGCCGTCATCGGATTTTTTGTTTTCGGCTGTTTCATCGGAATTTATGTAATGCCTGCTTCTGCCTACCGTGTGGTGAGCAGGAGTTTCGGAGTGAATTTTCTTGAGTGACGCTCCGCTTGAGGCATGGTTTTCACTTGTGTCATTGATCACGGGAACATACTCCTGTTTTGTGAAAGATGAAGAATCCGAAGAAATTTCGTTTGAATCAAGTCTTTGTCTTGCGGCATTTCTTTCGGCCTTGATTTTATTGAACACATCTGTATTGATTTCAAAATTATCGTCACTTTCGTTTTGCTGAGTATTTATGCTCGGGAAAGTGTAGTTCTCGGTTTCGTCAAGTTCCGAAGTAAGAAGGTTGTCGGAATAGGCTATGCCTGCCTTTTTTGCCTCCATTGATTTTTTATATTTTTTGAACGGTTCGTAGTGAACAAAATTCGGTGTTAAAGCCGCAAAAATAATCAGTGGAATTGCAACAAGCAAAATTCCGAGCGGATTGCTTACAAGTCCTGCCATTATCCAGCCTACCATAATTGCAAGTGAAATTACGGCGGCAACAACAAAAATCAAAATCACCTTTTTGTTGACTACAACCTTACTCTCTTTGCCGCACTTTTGGCAGACAAATTCAGCCTTTCTTCTGCTTGCAAAAGCTGAGGTATATGAAATTCTTCTTCCGCAGTATGGGCATTTTCTCATTTTCATATGCAGAACTCCTTTTTAATTTATACGGATTTAACGGCACATAAGCTCTTTGTACGGTGCCTGACTTCTTTTTATGAGTGTTTTTGACGAAAGCTGACTGATGTAGACCGTTATTTTGCCGTTTTTTTCGCAGACAACAAAGGATTTTGGCAGTTCATACGAAACATTGACAACATTGCCGCTTTTTTCGGCGGCAGTGAGATAGTCCCTTGTCTTTTTTGAAACGGTACACTCGTCCATATCAAAAATTCCGATAACCGTTTCGGTGGTGATAACGGTATCCTGTCCCAGATGAAGATACATCAGCTAACCTCTCCGTTATTCAGCAGAAAGATTTTTCCGTCTTTAAGCTGTTCTTTGTTTGATTTTTCACAACAGGTGATGAACACCTGACAGCCGTGAAGTTCATTGAGCAAAAAATCCTGCCTTTTGGCATCAAGCTCCGAAAGCACATCGTCAAGCAAAATTACGGGTTCTTCGCCCATTCTTTCACGCAAAACGGACGCTTCGGCAAGTTTCAGCGACAAAACGGCACTTCGCTGCTGTCCCTGAGATGCAAAAGCTCTGGCATTTTTGCCGTTTATTATAATTTCTATATCGTCACGATGCGGACCGTAGTTTGTAAAACCTGTCCGAATATCGTCACTTTTGTGTTTTTCAAGCTTTGCTTTTAGCTTTTCGTAAATTTCACCGACGCTGTCATCCTCTGTAATATCACAACCGGACACATATCGGATTTTCAGCTCTTCTTTGCCTTTTGAAATTCCGTGATGGTACTCAACGGCACGGTCGGAGAGCATTTTTACATAGTCAATTCTGTTTTTTATAAGCACGGCACCGTTTTTGAGAAGAGGTTCGTCCCACACGGGAAGAGTATCTTCAAGTGACGGTCGCTTGTAAATGTCTTTTAAAAGCGAATTTCTCTGATTGAGAATCCTGTTGTACTTTGAGAGAACTACTGCATTTTTGAGTTTTTCACGGCAGATTGCACTGTCAACGAATTTTCTCCGTTCACCCGGTCCTCGTTTTATAAGACTGAGATGTTCGGGAGAAAATACAACGGCACAAAAGCGTTCAATCAGGGCGGCGGCTGAATTTTTTTGAACACCGTTGATTTCAACGGTCTTTTTTCCGCCCTTGAAGAGAATTTTAGCAGTCTGCTCACGCTCCTGACCCAGAAAACGCATTTCAATCTTCGCAAAATTCTTGTCCCAATTAATTACCTCGCTGTCCTTTGAACCTCTGAAGCTGTGACCTCCGCAAAAAAACCACAGTGATTCAAGCAAATTTGTCTTGCCCTGAGCATTGTCACCGTAAATTATATTTACTCCGTCACACGGAGAGATTATATTGTCCTTTAAATTTCTGTAATTTTCAAATTTAAGAGCAATTACCTTCACTTACTTCATCAATCCCAAAGTTATTCAACGATTATCTCAAAGCTATCAAAAACCGCAGTGTCGCCTGCACGCATTTTTTTGCCTCTCATAGTGCAGACCTCACCGTTTACGGTAACATCGCCGTTCTGAATGACAACTTTTGCCTGACCGCCTGTTTCAACAGCACCGCCAAGCTTGAGCAAATCCTGCAATTTTATGTATTCGCTGTCTATTTTAATTTTCTCAGTTTTCATTTGCCAACCTCATTGGAACAACTACGCTAAGATAACTGTCACTCTTAACAGGCTTTACAATCATACCCATAAGAGGGCCGTTGAGGATAAGTTTTATTTCGTCTGTATCTGCATTCTTGAGTGCGTCAAGCAGGTATCTGTTGTTAAAACCAATCTCAACCGACTCACCGACAATCGGGACAGAAATTACATCGTCTGCTCTGCCGATAGCTGAAATACACGAAAGTTTGATTTCATCATCAGAGAAAATACATCTTACGGGACTCTGCATTCTGTCATTGTTAATCGGTGACATTCTCTCAACTGCGTTGATTATTGTTCTTGTGTTTATAACTACCTCTGTTTTTGTGTCTTTGGGGATTGCAGACTTGTAGTCTATGAATGTACCCTCGATAAGACGAGAGATAACTTTGTAATTTTTGATTTTAAATGCAATATGTCTTTGTCCGATAATGATTTCTGCTGTTTCTTCATCATCGGTAAGAAGTTTAAGTACTTCGTGCTGAGTTTTTCCGGGTACAACAAAAGCATTTTTGCTGTCGCTGTCGATATTTTCACTGCGAATAGCCATTCTGTAGCCGTCAATTGCAATGATTTTGAATACACCGTCCTCAATTTCAAAGAGAGAACCTGTATAAATCGGCATTGCAGTGTTTTCACTTACAGCGTAAACAGTCTGTCTTATCATTTCACGCAAAACTTTTGCATTGAGTGAAATTCCGTCAGTCTGTTCAAATGACGGAAGATCGGGATATTCAACAGATGACATTCCGACAATCTGGTAGTTTGCGTTGCCGCAGGCAATGTATGTTACCATACGCTCATCTGTTTCAATAAACACAACCTCTTCGGGAAGCTGGCGTACAATATCAAGAATCAGCTTTGCGCTTACTACGATTTCGCCTTCCTCTTTGATTGTTGCCTCAATATCGGTTGTTATACCGATTTCGAGATTGTAACCCGAAATATTGAGAGTGCTGCCATATGCTTTTATCAGAACGCCTTCAAGTGCGGGAATTGATGCCTTTGTTGACACAGCTCTTGACACATTTGAAATGGCTGTTGCCAAATCTGTTCGTGAACATGAAATTTTCATCGTGTGCATTTTCTCCTGTCTATTTATTATATTTTTATTGTAGTTGTAGTAGGGGATGTCAAAATGTCAAAAAACGGTGAGAACCCGCATTGGCACTGAATAAAAGCATAAACAAAAGATTTTTTCAATTTGTTAGCTTTTGTTGACAAAATTTTTCTCAGGTAAAATATTCAACACAATGTGGAAAAATGTGTGTGGAATGTTGAATAAACAGTTAAATAAAATGAGGCTTTTAGCCACGGATATTTTTGATTGTATCGTCGATGAGTTCCTTGACTTTTCTGTCCTTAGCCATCATCTCATCAACCTTACGTAGTGTATATATAATAGTAGAATAATGACGATTGCCGAACTTTTCGCCGATTGCAACCATTGAAAGCGTTGTAAGCTCTCTTGTAAGGTAAATTGCAATGTGTCTTGCGTTGCTGATATTGGCACTGCGGTTCTTCTGCGAACGGATTTCATCGGCAGTAACACCGTAGGTTCTTGCAACCTCGTCAATAATTCTGTCAACAGTAACCTCAGGCGGAGCTTCATTATTGAGAATATCCGAAATGATACCCTGAACCGAACTGATAGTCGGTTTTTCGCTGTTAAGGTAGTACTTTGCCTTGATTTTCTTAACAGTACCCTCAAGCTGACGAATATTTGATTTGATTTTTGATGCAATGTAGTTACAAAGCTCGTCTGAAAGCTCAATTCCGTCAAGCTCAGCTTTTCTTTTTATAATAGCAATTCTTGTTTCAAGATCCGGAGGCTGAATATCTGCAATAAGGTCCTGCTCAAATCTTGAACGCAGACGGTCCTCAAGTGTTTTAATTTCCTTAGGCGGGCGGTCTGATGTGAGTACAATCTGTTTTCTTGCTTCATAAAGTGTGTTAAAGGTATGGAAGAACTCTTCCTGAGTACTTTCCTTACCGCCGATGAACTGAACATCATCAACAAGAAGAATATCGGCCTGTCTGAACTTTTGTCTGAACTCATTCATCTTTGCAAGCTGAATTGATTCGATAAGTTCAACGGTAAAGTCGTCGCCTTTTATGTAGCAGATTACCTTTGACGGGTCGTTCTTTTTGATTTCATTGCCGATAGCATACAGAAGATGAGTTTTTCCGAGTCCTGAATTTCCGTAAAGAAAAAGAGGATTGTATGCGTATGACGGATTTGACGCAACTGCAAGACAGGCTGCGTGAGCAAACTTGTTTGATGCGCCGACAATAAATGTGTCAAAGGTGTATTCGTATGAAATGTTTTCGGGACTCTGCAAAAGCGGGGCAGTTGATGCCGATGTTGTAATTGTTGCCGCAGCAGGTGGCTTTGGCTTGTCTGTTACATTTGCAGGTGTCCTAAACTCAATATTGAATTCTGTTCCGAAAATTTCACGGAAACCCTCGTTGAGAAGCTTCATATAGCATCTTCTCAGTGTTTGAGCATGAAAATCGTTCGGAACAAGCAAATATGCAGTTCCGTTTTCAAAGTCAAGGTCGATAGGCTGAATTCTGCTGATCCATGTGTTGTAGGCAATGTCTGTAATTTTTGACTTGCAGTAACCGTCTATGACTTTCCATGCGTCTTCAAAAGAGTCCATTATTTAATCTTTCCCTTCCGGTGGTGCCGAACCTTGCATCCATTTTCCATAATTATCCCATTTTGATAAAATACCATTCTGCTTTATTATAACGCAACAAATTTAAAATTGCAATTATAAAAAGCCATTTGTAATTTATTGTAATAGATACCTTATATTATTAAAGAGCCTGAATTTTGCAGAAATTCGGATATATAGTATGTAATGAATTTTATGTTGCAATATGTTGTATTTCCTAATAAAGAAAAATAAATTTGTAAAAGAGCATCTTTTTTTCTTTATTATTTAAAATTCATTTTTGAAAATAAAAATTAAAAATTTTTGTTGACTACAGGCTGAAATTAAGATATAATGCTATATTGCAAGGTTATATTTTGAAGGGAGGGTTTTCAATATGTTGAGAACTTATCAGCCTAAGAAGCTCCACAGAAAAAAGGAGCACGGCTTCAGAAAGAGAATGTCTACATCTAACGGCAAGAAAGTTTTAGCCAGAAGAAGAGCTAAAGGTAGAAAAAGGTTGTCTTATTAAAGAGAAGACCACTTTTAACCGGTGGTCTTTCTTTTTTAATGCACCTGTTTGCAAGGTGGTAAATTTATGAGTGAATATATCACTTTGAAGGATAACAGGGATTTTTCCAGACTTTACAGACGGGGAAAATCCTTTGTTGGTCCTGTTTTGGTAACTTATGTGTTAAAGAACAAATCCGATAACCTGCGTTTTGGAATAACCACCGGCAAGAAAATTGGAAAAGCCGTAAGGCGCACAAGGTCGAGGAGGGTAATAAGAGAGGCTTATTACAAACTTTATCCCGATATGAAAAAGGGGTACGACTTTGTTTTTGTTGCCAGAGGTAAAACACCCTATGTAAAAAGCACTGTTATCTATAAAGAAATGAAGAAACAGCTTTTGCTTGCAGGTGTTTTAAAAGAGGAATAGTTTTATGAAACGAATTCTTCTGGCAATCATCAGGTTTTACCAGACCTCAATTTCTCCGCTGACGGCAAGTCACTGTAAATACATTCCGACTTGTTCGCAGTACGGTGTTGAAGCAATCGAGAGGTTTGGAGCACTCAAAGGCACAGCGCTTACCGTTTGGCGTATTCTGCGCTGCAATCCGTTTTCAAAGGGCGGCTACGACCCCATACCGGAAAAAAAGCCAAAGAGTAAGAAATTAAAGTGAGGTAACTGTATGCAGATCTTTGGTTTTCTTGGAAGTTTGCTCGGCTATGTGCTGTGGGGAGCTTTCTATATACTTAAAGATTTCGGACTGTCAATTATCGTCTTTACAATCATTGTAAGACTTTGTATGTTTCCTTTTACAATCAAACAGCAAAAATCAATGGCAGGTACCGCAAGACTTTCCAAAAAGCAAAAGGAAATTCAGGAAAAATATAAAAACAACAGACAAAAAGCTCAGGAAGAGATGGCAAAGCTCTATGAAAAAGAGGGAGTTAAGCCGACAGGCGGCTGTCTTACAATGATCATCCCGTTCCTGGTTCTCTTCGGTGTATTTTATGCTGTCGCATATCCTCTTACAAACACACTTCATATCGACAGTGCAAAGGTAACCGAAGCTCTTAATTATGTAAATACAATTCCGGGTTATACAGCAGCATCGGGTGCAACCAATGCTACATATCAGGAAATTTATTTTTTGAAGGATTTCAGCTGTTTTCAAAATATTGACGCTATTCAGCAGATTTTTAATTCAGATCAAATCAATACGATCAATATGTTTGAAAAAGGCTTTAACACCTTTGGTATGAACCTTTTTGCAATTCCGCAGGACTACGGTCTTTGGAGTCCGATGATTCTTTTCCCTGTAATCTGTTTTGCGTCAAATGTGCTTACACAGTTTATTACAATGAGAATCAACGGAAAAAACAATCCTATGCAGCAACAGCAGGGCTGTATGAAGGTTATGATGTACGCAATGCCGCTTTTCTCGGCATATATCGCATATATCGTTCCGTCAGCCGTTGCATTCTACTGGATTGTATCTTCACTCGTAAGCCTTGTTCAGTCGGTTATTGTCGGCAAGCTTTTCAGTCCGCAGAGAATGACAGCAACATCCGAAGCAAGACACGCTGCTCTTATGTTTGAGCAGGAGGCTCTTGTTCAGTATAATTATGTTCCGCACGGTCTTTCTGAAAGTGCAGAAGAAAATACAAAATCCAAAAAGAAAAAGAAGTAGAAGTTTGAAATCAGGTGAATATTGTGATTAAAGAAGCTATCGGCGTTGGCGATAACGAAGTTGACGCATTGAACGATGCAAAAAAGCAGCTTGGTCTTGATGAAACCGCTGAGGTTGAATTTGAGGTTATTCAGAGAGCTGAAAAGAAAAAATTCGGTCTTTTCGGCGGTCAGCCTGCAAAAGTTAAGGTTACTCTCAAAGAAACTCCTGCCGAAAAAGCAGAGCAGTTCTTAAGAGATGTTCTCGATAATATGAAGCTTGAAAGCGTTCAGATAGAGAAAAAAGAGATTGAGGGCGGTATCGAATTCAATCTTACAGGTGAGGATGTCGGTTTTGTAATCGGCAGAAGAGGCGAAACTCTTGACTCTCTTCAGTACCTTACAAGCCTTGTTGCCAACCACACAGACAACAGCTATTTTAAGGTAACTATCGACACAGGCAACTACAGAGAAAAGAGAGAAAAAACTCTTGAAATTCTCGGCAGAAAGCTTGCTTTCAAAGCTGTTAAGACAGGCAGAAAGACAAATCTTGAGCCTATGAATCCTTATGAAAGAAGAATTATCCATACTTCTGTTCAAAAGATAAACGGTGCTATTTCATGGAGCGAAGGCGAGAATGCAAACCGCCATGTTGTTATCGGTCCTGACCCAAAGGCAAAGCCCGTTCGCAGAAACGGTGGCTATAACAACAGAGGCAGAGGCGGCAGACGCCCATACAGCGCAAACCGTTCAGAGCATAACGCTCCCGCAAATCCTGACAGAAAGCCACTTAATGAGGGCGGCGCAACAGGTCTTTACGGAAGAATAGACAAATAATTATCGGGCGGTTTTTAACCGCCCTTTTTTCTTGGTGATTTTATGAATTACGATACAGTTGCCGCAATAAGTACCGCTCAGGGCGAGGGCGGTATCGGCGTTATTAGAATTTCGGGTGACGATGCACTCCAAGTAGCCGACAAGATTTTCTATTCCGTTTCGGGTAAAAAGGTTACGGAGATGAAAGGCTATACTGCGTCATTCGGAAAAATTTCAGAAAACGGTGAAGATATCGACGAGGCGGTTGCCCTCGTTTTTAAAGCACCGCACAGCTACACGGGCGAAGATGTTGTAGAGCTTTCATGTCACGGCGGACTTTACATTACCAAAAGAGTTTTGCGTGCTGTCCTTAATGCAGGTGCGGCACCTGCTCAGGCAGGCGAGTTTACAAAGCGTGCATTTTTAAACGGAAAAATTGACCTTACCGAAGCTGAGGCTGTTATTGATATTATCAGCGCCAAAAGCAGAGGTGCGGCAAGGGCGGCTCTTTGTGTAAAAGAGGGTGCGTTGCGTAAGAGAATTGACGGTGTGAAAAATGATTTGCTTGCACAGGCGGCTCACTTTTCTGCGTGGGCAGATTATCCCGAGGAGGATATTGCCGAAGTTACGGTTGAGTCTGTAATCGAAACCTGCGACAATGCTATCAAGTGTCTTAAGTCATTGCTTGACAGTTACGATTGCGGTCAGGCAGTTAAAAAGGGAATAGATACGGTAATAGCCGGCAGACCGAATGTAGGCAAAAGCACACTTATGAACCTGCTTTCGGGCTATGAAAAGAGCATCGTTACCGACATTCCGGGTACTACAAGAGATATTGTAGAGGATACTGTAACGGTCGGTGATGTTGTTTTGAACCTCAGCGATACGGCTGGACTCCGTGATACCGAGGACACGGTTGAAAAAATCGGTGTTGACAGGGCGAGAAAAAGACTTGAACAGTGCGGACTTTTGCTTGCTGTTTTTGACAACAGCAGAGAACTTGACGAAGATGATTATGCACTTATTGAAGCTGCAAAGTCAGTGCCGTCAATTGCCGTGATAAATAAGACCGATCTTGATAATAAACTAGATATAGAATATATCAGTAGAAATATGAAATATATAGTATATATATCTGCGATTAGCGGTGACGGCAGAAATGACCTTACAAAGGCCGTTGAAAAAATTGCAGGTACACAGAACTTTAATCCAAGCGAGGGAGTACTCTCAAACGAAAGACAGAGAATTGCAGTTAAAAATGCACTTGACTCTGTTGTTGAAGCAAAAGATGCACTTGAATTTGGTATGACATTTGATGCTGTGACTGTTTCGATTGAGGACGCAATTTCGCAGTTGCTTGAATTGACAGGCGAAAGAACAAGTGATGAAGTTGTAGACAGGGTATTCCACAACTTCTGCGTAGGAAAATAGGTGATATTATGAATTATTTTGCGGGTGAATATGATGTTGCGGTAGTAGGCGCAGGTCACGCAGGAATAGAGGCGGCTCTTGCGGCGGCAAGACTTGGATGTAAAACTGCAATTTTTACCATAAATATGGATGCGGTAGGTAACTGTCCGTGTAATCCGTCAATTGGCGGAACTGCTAAGGGACATCTCGTTCGTGAGATTGACGCCCTTGGCGGTGAAATGGGCAAGACTGCCGATGAATGTTTTTTGCAGTCCAGAATGTTGAACAGAGGTAAAGGCCCTGCGGTTCATTCACTAAGAGCACAGATTGACAGAAGAAAATACTCTTCTGTTATGAAACATAAGATTGAATTACAGAAAAATCTCGACCTTCGTCAGGCTGAAATTACGGATATTGAAAAAACAGACGGCGGTTATAATCTTACTACAAGAATGCTTGCCGTATTTAAGTGCAAGACCGTTATTATTGCAACTGGTACATATCTCGGCGGCAGAATTTTTGTGGGTGAGGTTTCATACGAAAGCGGTCCCGACGGAATTTTTCCTGCCGCATTTCTCGGTGCAAGCCTTAAAAAACTCGGTCTGCCTTTGAGAAGATTTAAGACAGGTACTCCTGCAAGAGTTCTCAGAAGTTCAATTGATTTTTCTGAGCTTGAAGTTCAAAAAGGCGATGAACCGCCTCAGCCGTTTTCTTATGAAACGGAAAATCTCGGTGAGAATAAGGTTGAATGTCATATAAGCTGGACAAATGACGAAACAAAGCAGATTATTCTTGAAAATATTCACCGTTCACCGCTGTATGCAGGCAAAATTGAGGGTGTGGGTCCCCGTTATTGTCCGAGCTTTGAAGATAAAATTATGCGTTTTAAGGATAAGCCAAGACATCAGCTTTTTATAGAGCCGTGCGGACTTGATACCGAGGAAATGTATCTTCAGGGAATGAGTTCGTCACTTCCGGAAGAGGTTCAGCTGAAATTCTATCACACAATTAAAGGTCTTGAACATTGTCTTATTATGCGACCCGCATATGCGATTGAGTACGATTGCGTTGACCCGCTTGCTATGAACCCGACACTTGAATTTAAAGATTTTGAGGGATTGTTCGGTGCAGGTCAGTTCAACGGCTCTTCTGGTTATGAAGAGGCTGCGGCACAGGGACTTGTTGCGGGAATCAATGCCGCAATGAAAGTTCTCGGCAGAGAGCCTGTTATATTTGACCGTTCCGAAAGCTATATCGGCACTCTTGTTGACGACCTTGTTACAAAGGGTGCGAATGAGCCGTACAGAATGATGACTTCAAGAAGTGAGTACAGACTTGTGCTTCGTCAGGATAATGCCGACGAAAGACTGACTCCACTCGGTCACAGAATTGGTCTTATAAGCGACGAAAGATACGCAAAGTTTCTTAAAAAACAGGAGCTTAAAAAAGAAGAACTTAACAGACTTAAAAGTACGGTGATTTCACCTACTGATGAAGTTAATAAGATACTTGTTTCACGTGAAACATCTGAAATTACTTCGGGAGTAAGACTTATTGACCTTATGAAACGGCCTCAGCTTGGTTATGATGCACTCAAGAGTATTGATAAAACAAGACCGGAGCTTGATCCGAATATCTTTGAACAGGTTGAAATTGAAATTAAGTATGAGGGTTATATTCAAAAGCAGCTTAAACAGGTTGAGCAAATGAAAAAGCTTGAAGTTAAGCAATTGCCAAAGGACTTTGATTATAATGAAATTGAAGGACTTCGACTTGAAGCAAGGGAAAAGCTTAATAAGATTAAACCGCTCAATATCGGACAGGCGTCAAGAATTTCGGGTGTTTCTCCTGCTGATATCAGCGTACTTCTCATTTGGCTTGCTCAAAACAACAGGAGGCAGTAATGGCGATTAAAGATACTCTTACTACCGTTACCGATGGTTTTAAAACTCAGCTTGACTGTGAAATGCTGCAAAGGTTTGATACATATTTCAAATTGCTAGTTGAGTGGAACGAAAAGATGAATCTTACTGCAATAACCGATGAACAGGGTGTTGCGGTCAAGCATTTTGCCGACAGCCTTACACTTTTCAACTTTGTTGATGTAAAGAAGAATGCAAGCATTATTGATGTGGGAACAGGTGCAGGTTTTCCGGGTGTTGTGCTTAAAATTGCAAGACCTGATATTAAGCTGACACTTCTCGACAGTCTTAACAAAAGACTTACATTTCTCGACACAGTTCTTAACGAGACAGGACTTGATGCTGAGCTTGTTCACAGCAGGGCAGAGGAGGGCGGTAAAAATAAGCTTTATCGTGAAAAGTTTGATATTGCCGTTTCAAGAGCAGTTGCAAGGCTCAATGTTCTCTGCGAATACTGTTTGCCGTATGTAAAAGTCGGCGGTTTATTTGTTGCAATGAAAGGACCAAATGCCGATGAAGAACTTGACGGAGCAGAAAATGCCCTGAAATTACTCGGAGGAAAGGTTGAAAAAGTTCACAAGTTTAATCTTCCGTGTGATGAGGGCGAGCGTACAATAATTGTAGTCAAAAAAATAAAACCCACACCAAAACAATACCCGAGAATTTCGGGAAAAATAAAGTCACAACCGTTGTGATATATTTCGACAGCTTTTTTGAAAAATTACCAATTTATGGTAAAACTTCTTAAAAAAGTTGCTCACAAAGCGACAACAACCGCACCGTGCTTATGTTATTATAATAGCACAGGGACAACCCCTGATGCTAACGGACATTGAGGCGATGCGGTTGAATTTTATGCTCAAAAACGATAACAAAGTTTTAGAGATTCCGATTGTTAAAATCAGACCGAACAAAGCGCAACCTCGCAAAACCTTTGATGAAACCGAACTTGCCGCACTTTCCACATCAATCAGTGAAAACGGTATCTTGCAGCCGCTTTCGGTGAGAAAAATCTCGGCTACGGAATTTGAACTTGTGGCAGGTGAGCGCCGCCTTAGGGCATCGGTTTTGGCAGGTCTGCGAAAGGTGCCGTGCATCGTTTTAAAGTGTTCAGAAAAAGAGTCAGCCATTTATGCTCTCCTTGAAAATCTCCAGCGCAGCGACCTCGGTATATTCGAGGAAGCTCGCGGGATTTCAAAACTAATCAGGCGTTACGGCCTTACTCAAGAGGAAGCAGCGAACCGACTGGGGAAAAGCCAATCCACAATTGCAAACAAGCTAAGACTTCTTCGCCTTACATATGACGAACAGGAGTGGATTGTAAACGCAGGATTGAGCGAGAGGCATGCAAGGGCTCTTTTGAGAATTGAAGATGAAGCTTTAAGACACGAGGCTCTGTCAAAGATAATTTCGGAGAATCTCAACACAAGTCAGACTGATGAACTCGTCAGCATTTTAATCAATTCTGTACCTAAAGCAAACAAATCCAAGGGTACAAGCAAAGCGGTGATAAAAGACTTACGAATTTTTCTTAACACAATCAATAAGGCTATTGATACTATGCGTCTTGCGGGAATCGACGCACAATCAAACAAAAAAGACACAGACAATTTTATTGAATACACAATACGGATTCCTAAAAGACATCAAAAGCCTGATGCAGAAAAAACTGCTTAATTCACTTTCCAGAGGATGCGAAAGCATCCGTTCCACTCATACCCATTTCCTTATCTAAACCCCTTGCAAAGAGTCGCACAGCAATGTGCGACTTTTTGCGTTGTTGTAGTTTTTATTTTTTTGGTTACACAGCAAATGTTTCACGTGAAACATTTTTAGGTCATCCTAATGTAAAATGTAATTCTGCAGTTTATGTTTAAAAGAGTTGCTGAAAGTTTTGTAGGGTAGAACCGTGTTCTCCCACAAGTAATAAAAGAGATTTTATGTTATATGTGAATTTATAAATGTCATAAATCAGTAGGGGCGTTCATCGGACGCCCGCCTTGATGAAATTTTATGTTCACACATATATGTTTTTATATGGTGAAAACTGTGTTTCAAATTTGCACGCAATGCGTGCAATCCGTATGCGTTGCATACGAACGGGCGAACGAGGTTCGCCCATACATTATTTCGTTTATAAATTTTCAGACATCATAAAATTTCTACCGTTACTCGGCGGGCGGCCGATGACCGCCCCTACAATACAAAATATACTTTGCATTAAGGTGAACCAATTTTGCAATCGGTTTAATCAGTGAACACGATTCACCAATATAAAAATAATTTGCTAAAAAATTGTTTCACGTGAAACATTTGCTTTTGATTAAGAAAAAAAGTTGCAGTAAATCCCAAAAAATCTTCAAAATGGCTTTAAAAATGGTGTGCATTATGATATAATTTTAAAGTAAAAGGTATAAAAATCATAAAAACAAAAGACAAGGTGATTTTTTGGCAAAAATAATTGCAATATCAAACCAAAAGGGAGGTGTGGGAAAGACCACAACTTCCGTTAATCTTGCGGCTTGTTTGGGCAAAATGGGCAAGAAAACACTACTTGTTGACGCTGACCCGCAGGGTAATGCGACAAGCGGTGTCGCCATTGATAAGAGCAAAGTAAAGTATTCAACCTATTCGATTCTTGTTGACGGTGCAAAGGCCGAGCAATGTGTTCTTACAACTCCGTATGACAATCTGCATATTCTTCCGTCAAGCCTTGATCTGGCTGCCGCAGAGCTTGAAATTGCGGAAAAACCGCACAGAGAGGCACTTCTGAAGAATGCCTTGCTCCCGATAAAGCAGTACTACGATTACATAATCATAGACTGTCCGCCGTCACTCGGACTTATTACGGCGAATGCGTTGACGGTTGCCGACACATTTCTTGTGCCGATTCAGTGCGAATATTACGCACTTGAGGGACTGTCGCAACTTATCAACACGGTACGAAGAATAAAAAGACAGTACAACGAATCAATTGAAATTGAAGGCGTTCTGCTCACAATGTATGACGGACGACTTAATCTTACACAACAGGTAGTAGATGAAGTAAAGAAATTCTTCCCACGAAAGGTTTTTAAAACCGTTATTCCGAGGGGCGTAAGACTTTCCGAAGCACCGAGCTTTGGTATGCCTGTTATCTACTACGACAAATCCTGCAAGGGCAGTCAGGCATATATGGCTCTTGCCGAGGAAATAGTCGGAAAGGAGAGAGGCTGATTTGGCAAAAAAACTCGGTGGTCTTGGAAAAGGCCTTAACGCAATATTTATAGAAAATGACTCTGAATCCGAGGGCGGCACAGTAACCCTTAAAATTTCGGAGATTGAACCTAACCGCACTCAGCCGAGAAAAGACTTTGATGAACAGGCTCTGTCAGAGCTTGCAGAGAGTATTTCACAGCACGGACTTTTACAGCCGTTGCTTGTTCGTCCGCTCACACTTGGCGGTTATCAGATTGTTGCGGGCGAGAGAAGATACAGAGCCAGCCGTATGGCAGGTCTTACGGAAGTTCCCGTTATAATCAAGGAACTTACGGATACCGAAACAATGGAGATTGCTCTTATAGAAAATCTTCAGCGTGAGGATTTAAGTCCTGTTGAAGAGGCTCTCGGTTACAAGGCTCTTATTGATGAACACGATTTTTCACAGGAAGAGGTTGCAAAGTCGGTCGGAAAATCCCGTCCTGCTGTTGCAAACGCATTAAGACTTCTAAAACTTCCAGATAACATTATGGAGTATCTGAAAGACGGCAAAATCTCGGCAGGTCACGCAAGAGCATTGCTCACTCTCGAAGATGAAGAGCTTATGACAGAACTTGCTGATGAGATTATCGCAAAAGACCTTTCCGTAAGACAGGTTGAGAAAATCTGCAAAAAAAAGCCGACCGTTCAGAAGGAAGAAAAGCCTGAGAAAAAGCCGTCATTCTACAGTATGGTTGAACTTGCACTCTCTGAAAGCCTTGGACGAAAAATCAGCGTTTCAAAGAGCAAGGGCAAGCAGGGCGGTGTTCTTCAGATTGAATTCTATTCGGACGAAGAACTGACAGAGCTTTCAAACAAACTTAAATAACATTACATAAAGAGGTATTTTAAAATGATAGATATTAAATTTTTAAGAGAAAATCCCGACGCAGTAAAAGAAAATATCAAAAAGAAGTTTCAGGATTACAAGCTTCCGCTTGTTGATCAGGTAATTGAGCTTGATGAGCAGAGCAGAGCCGTTAAAAAACAGGCTGATGAACTCCGTTCAAACAGAAACAAAATTTCAAAGCAGATTGGCTCTCTTATGGCTCAGGGCAAAAAAGAAGAGGGTATGGCTCTTAAAGAAGAAGTTACAAAGCAGGCACAACAGCTTGCAGAGCTTGAAAAGCAGGAATCAGACCTTTCTGCAAAGGTAACGGAAATCATGATGCAGATTCCTAATATTATTGATCCGTCTGTTCCGATTGGTAAGGATGACAGTCAGAATGTTGAAATTGAGAAGTTCGGCGATCCGTTTGTACCTGATTTTGAAATTCCTTATCACACAGAGATTATGGAAAAATTCAACGGTATCGACCTTGATTCTGCAAGAAAGGTTGCAGGTAACGGTTTCTATTATCTTATGGGCGATATTGCAAGACTTCACAGTGCAGTAATCGCATATGCCCGTGACTTTATGATTAACAGAGGTTTCACATACTGCGTACCGCCTTTTATGATAAGAAGTAATGTTGTAACAGGCGTTATGAGCTTTGCCGAAATGGATTCAATGATGTATAAGATCGAGGGCGAGGACCTTTATCTTATCGGCACAAGTGAACATTCAATGATTGGTAAGTTCATTGACACAATCAACAAGGAAGAAAATCTTCCTTACACTCTCACAAGCTATTCGCCTTGCTTCAGAAAAGAAAAGGGTGCTCACGGCATTGAGGAGAGAGGCGTTTACAGAATTCATCAGTTTGAAAAGCAGGAAATGATTGTTGTTTGTAAGCCTGAGGACAGCAAAATGTGGTTTGACAAGCTTTGGCAGAACACAGTAGACCTTTTCCGTTCAATGGATATTCCTGTTCGTACACTCGAATGTTGTTCGGGCGACCTTGCTGACCTCAAGGTTCGTTCACTTGATGTTGAAGCATGGTCACCCCGTCAGAAGAAATATTTTGAGGTTGGTTCATGTTCAAACCTCGGTGACGCACAGGCTCGCCGCCTTAAAATCAGGGTTGCAGGCGAGGACGGCAAGAAATACTTTGCACATACTCTTAACAACACGGTTGTTGCTCCTCCGAGAATGCTCATTGCGTTCCTTGAAAACAACCTTAACGAAGACGGCACAATCAGGATTCCTGAGGCTCTTCGTCCTTACATGGGCGGTATGGAGGTTATTAAATAATCAACATACGGTGTTCTCACAAAGTTCAGCAAACTATAGCAAATATTAAAACAAAATTATATTGACATTGTACCGTACAAATGGTATAATTTACCTTGCTAAAAACCCTTGATAGGGGCAATGGAGGTAATTATTATGAAACAGAGAAGTGTAGGTATCGCAATTCTTCTTTCAATCATCACTTGCGGTATTTATGGAATTTACTGGCTTATTATGCTTAATGACGAAACAAACTATGTTTCAGGTCATCAGCAGGACGGCACATCAGGCGGAATTGTATTCTTGCTCACACTTGTAACTTGCGGTATTTACGGAATTTACTGGTGCTACAAGCAGGGTGAAAAGCTTAATGAAGCAAAGATGCAGAGAGGTATTATGGTTGATTCAAGTGCTTCGGTACTTTATCTTATACTTTCAATCTTTGGCCTTGACATCATTGCTTATGCTCTTATGCAGAGTGAGCTTAACAAGATGCTTCCTCCACAGTAATCAATGAAAAAAAGATTATTAAAATTTTCAACGGCTGCGATTATTTTGGTCGCAGCCGGTGTTTTATATTATTTAACTGTTTCATTTACAGGCTTTGCAATTCCGTGTGTATTCCGAAAGATAACGGGACTTTATTGCCCCGGCTGCGGTATTACGGGAATGTTAACTCATATTCTAAGGCTTGATTTTAAGGGCGCTTTTGAGTGCAATCAGGTTTTGTTTGTAATTTCACCGTTCATTCTGTATCTGCTCGGAAAAATGCTTTACGGCTACATAAGGTACGGCAGACTTACTCTGAAAAAATTCGACACGGTTCTGACATTTGTGCTGATAGGAATACTGCTTGTTTTCGGAGTTGTCAGAAATCTTCCGCCGTTCGACTTTTTACGACCGTATGGATAAGATGTTAATAACTTTTTTAATAATAAATCCCCGAACATTTTTGTGTTCGGGGATTGTTGTTATAATGTTTATAGTTTCTGTTTTGATTTTAATTTCACTTTATTACTGTAAATCACTAAAAGATGTTTTTGAGTATGTGTCATTATTCAGTGTGAGGGTATCACCGTCAACAGAGTATGTGTATTTATCCGTTGTTTTCTGATCCGAGGTTGTGTATGTTGAAACAATTTTACCGTCTTTTGCTGTGTAGTTTGAATATGCAAACATATAATCAAAAAGATTCTGATACATAATACCGCTCTTATCAAAGCAGAGGTACTCACCGCTGTCTGACATCCAACATCCTACAAGTTTATCGTCAATTGACGCATCTTTTTCGGGTGCGGGGATAAAGTCGGGGTTATCAGCTTTTTTGAGAGTTGAAACAGCTTTAGTTTCTGTATTTGTAAGCTCGGCAGTCTTTTTGTCATCGGAAAGTTTATAGGTGTATGTTCCGTTAAGACCGAAAACAAGCTTTGTTGTAAATGTAGGATTGTTGTCATCATCCGTATCGTAGCTGTATTTGCCGAAATAGCCTGAAGTTCCGCTGATGAGAATTGACTTGCCTTCACCGTTGAACATATAGTAGAAGTCGCCGTACTGAGAACCATCGCCTGCGGTAATCTGCCAAGTGCCTACAAGGTCATCGTCAGCATTTTCTTTGCAGGTGTGAAGTGACTTTAAATCAAATGATTCGTTCGATACATTTGATTGTGCAGTAGTTTCTGTAGTCTGTTCCGTTGTCTGCTCGGCAGTTGTTTGCACATTTGTTGTGTCAGAAGTTGCGGAAGAGCTTGCAGCGTCTGAACACGCAGTTGTAAACACGGCAACCGTGAGAGCCATAAGACCCGATGAAATAATTTTTTTGAAATTCTGTTTTGTTATGTTCATTTTATACCTCTGTCATCACATAATAAGCCTGTCGGATAAGGCAAAATACAGCAAATACGCAGTAAAACAGGCAATACAATACTATTTTATAATTTATAAGCCATATTGTCAATACAGAAAAATGAATTACAAATTTTTTGTTTAAAAAACTTTTTCTGTCTTGATAATCACAGGTCGATTTGTTATAATAATAGGTAACAATAAAAATCGAATTTTGTAGTATGGAGGAATAATATGCTGAATACAAGTTATGACGAAAAATTTGGCAAGAAGGGCCTTACATTCGACGATGTTCTTCTCATTCCGGGCGAATCAGATGTTGAACCCAAGAATGTTGATGTGTCAACTCATCTTACCAAAACAATTAAGCTTAATACTCCGCTTATGACTGCCGCTATGGATACCGTTACCGAAACAGATATGGCAATTGCCATGGCTCGTGAGGGCGGCGTTGGTATTATTCATAAGAATATGTCAATTGAAAAGCAGGCAGATCAGGTTGACAGAGTAAAGAGAAGTGAAAACGGTGTTATCGTTAATCCGTTCTTCCTTTCTCCCGAGAACACAGTAAGAGATGCAGATGAACTTATGGGTAAGTACAAAATTTCAGGTGTTCCGATTTGCCGTGACGGCAAGCTTGTCGGCATTATTACAAACCGTGATATGCGTTTTATGACAGGCGCTGATTTTGCACAGCCGATTTCTGCTGTTATGACGCACGAAAACCTTGTTACCGCTCCTGTCGGCACAACTCTTAAGCAGGCTCAGCAGATTCTCCGTGAGCACAGAATCGAAAAGCTCCCGATTGTCGGCAAGGATGGCAGTCTTAAGGGACTTATCACAATTAAGGATATTGAAAAAAGCGTTCAGTATCCCAACTCTGCCCGTGATGACAAGGGCAGACTCATCTGCGGTGCCGCTATCGGCGCCACAAAGGATGTTCTTGACAGAGTTGCGGCTCTTGTTGAATCACAGGTTGATGTTGTTGTTCTTGACTCTGCACACGGTCACAACTCAAATGTTGTTCAGTCTGTTGCAAAGGTTAAGAAAGCATATCCGAACCTTCCTCTTATCGCAGGTAATATTGCAACGGCAGAAGCAGCAAAGGCTCTTATTGATGCCGGCGCAGACGCTATTAAGGTTGGTATCGGACCTGGTTCTATCTGTACGACAAGAATCGTTGCAGGTATCGGTGTTCCTCAGATTACAGCTATCTATGATGCCGCTTGTGAAGCGTCAAAGTACGGTATTCCTGTAATCGCAGACGGCGGTATCAAGTACAGCGGTGATATCGTTAAGGCACTTGCCGCAGGCGGCAGTGTTGTAATGGTCGGTTCACTTGTTGCAGGTTGTGCCGAAAGCCCCGGAGACAACGAAATCTATCAGGGCAGACAGTTTAAGGTTTACAGAGGCATGGGCAGTCTTGGCGCAATGGGCAAAGGCAGTGCAGACAGATACTTCCAGGCAAGCAACAACAAGTTTGTTCCCGAAGGTGTTGAAGGTCGTGTACCTTACAAGGGACCGCTTTCGGACACAATTTATCAGATGCTCGGCGGACTTCGTGCAGGTATGGGTTACACAGGCTGTGCAACAATCAAGGATCTTCATGAAAAGGCAAGATTTGTTCAGATTTCAGGCGCAGGTTTGCGTGAAAGCCATCCGCATGATATTCAGATTACAAAAGAAGCTCCTAACTACTCTTATCATTCATAATTGATAAATCATAAATATTTGCATAAAATAAAAGAAAAGGATGTGCCGACAGTTTATGTACAGACTCGGAATTGATCTGGGCGGAACAAACATTGTAGCCGGTGTTGTTGACGAAAATTACGAAATTATCGCAAAGGCAAGCTGTAAAACAAATGTGCCCCGTCCCGAAAGTGAAATCTGCGACAGTATGGCAGATGTTGCATTAAAGGCAATTGAAAAAGCAAAACTCACAATTGATGATATTGAGTCAATCGGTATCGGCGTGCCGGGTGCGGTTAATCCGAAAACAGGCGTTATAGAGTATTCGGCTAATCTTTTCTTCCATAACTGGCAGGTTGTCAAGATGATGGAGGAAAGGCTCAATACAAAGATTTGCATTGAAAACGATGCAAACGCTGCTGCCCTCGGCGAGTATCTTGCAGGCAGTGCAAAGGGTGCAAAGAATGCGATTGCAATAACACTCGGCACAGGTATCGGCGGCGGTATCATTATTAACGGCAAGATTTACAGCGGTTCTAACTATGCAGGCGCTGAGCTTGGACATATGGTTATCGTTAAAGACGGTAAGGAATGTGCGTGCGGCAGAAAGGGCTGTTGGGAGGCATACGCTTCTGCAACAGGTCTTATTAACCTCACAAAGCAGGAAATCCTCAAGGAGAACTTCGACTTCAGCTATATGCTCAAGTCATGTGACGGTGATATTAACAAGGTTACAGGTAAGACTGCGTTTGATGCTGTTCTTGCAGGTGATGCAAATGCCAAAACCGTAATTGACGAGTATATCGGTTATCTCGCTTGCGGTCTTGTAAACATTATCAATATCTTCCAGCCTGACATCCTTTGTATCGGCGGCGGTATTTCAAATCAGGGTGAAAATCTTCTTGCTCCGCTCCGTACAATTGTTGAAAAGGAAAGATATACAAAGCATAACGATAAGCAGACAGTCATCTGCAAGGCAAGCCTTGGCAATGATGCAGGCATTATCGGTGCGGCTTTTCTTGAATAATTGACAAACTGTTAAAATTTACTTCGTGATTTCGGGCGGAAAAACGCATTTTCTGCCCGAAAAGCGGATTTTTAAACGAGAAAAACTTTTTTGAAAAAAATTAAAAAAAGTGTTGACAAATCGTCCTTTTTGCCCTATAATAAATCTTGCTGATTTCGGTTAGCAACATTCATGTATTACATGGCGGAATAGCTCAGCTGGCTAGAGCATTCGGTTCATACCCGAAGTGTCGTAGGTTCAAGTCCTATTTCCGCTACCATATTTGGCCCGGTGGTCAAGCGGTTAAGACACCGCCCTTTCACGGCGGTAACACGAGTTCGATTCTCGTCCGGGTCACCAAATATATTTGCCGGTGTGGTGGAATAGGCAGACACAAGGGACTTAAAATCCCTCGGTCATTGCGACCGTACCGGTTCAAGTCCGGTCACCGGCACCAAAAAACAGCCATAAGGGCTGTTTTTTTCGTTTCGGTGATTTTTTAACTGTATAGTTGTTGCTGTTCAAGGGGCTGTGAAGAAATGAAGTTTAAGATTTCGTTCTTCGCAGTCCCTTTTATAATTTGGTTGGCAACATAAACTTATGTTGAAACAGTTTTTATTCTCGGCTATAATCGACGGAACAGCGAGATAGCTTGCGTAGCAAACATAGTTTGCCAACGGCAAATATAACCTGCCAACGGCAGATGTATATGAAAATGACCTACTGAAAATCAGCAGGTCATTTTCGGAGAGAGTATATTTTAAGAAGAAAGATTTATACGATTCTTCGGTGTAAATAAAATTATATTTGTGTATGTTTGGTGGAGAGAAAGGAAATTTGTATCAAAAAAATTTATGAATAGGATCTGCACAAATCCATACTGTAAACCATATTGTCCTTTGAAACCATGGTTATCGGCGTGGCAGGAGAAAGCTCGTTAAACTTTACAAGAAAGCTGTTGTCTTTTCCATCGTGCATACCTGTTACAATGCGTTCAACATTGTTATCTCTTACAAATTCTGCAGTAACCTTTGGGGCGTCGTCCGAAAACATTACGGTCATATCCGCACCGGATTCCTTTGCAATAAGGTAAAGGTAATCAATTTCGTCGCTTACTGCCGAATAGTCTGACATCGGTTTTAAAACGCTCATAACTCTGAGTTCGCAATCAGAGCTGTCGGCAATTTCTTTGGCAATTCGGATAATTCTGTCACAGTTATACTGACTTGTGACACAGGCAAGAACTGCCGACTTTGTATTTTTCAATTTTTTCACCTCCTTCGTTTACTGTGCCTATATAATAACAGGCGTTTTTGACGGAAAAATATTCATATTGTGAATTTATTGTGAATTTTTGCTTTTTTAATAAATGTGCGCAAAATTTAAAAAATTCAGTATTTATCAGCATTTTCAGAAAATTATTTTAAAAATAGTATGTGAGTATACGAGAGTATATGAGAGTAAACAAGCGTATTTGAGAGATTGTTCAAAGCTAAATTAAATTTTTTCAAAAAAGTGTTGACAATGGGCATAAATTGTAATATAATCAATCTCACAGTGAAAAAATACAGGAGGATATTGTTATGTCAACTTTTTTAGCTAAACCAAACGAAGTTGAGCGCAACTGGTATGTAATTGATGCAGCCGGCAAGTCACTCGGTCGTGTAGCAGCTCAGGCAGCTACTCTCCTCAGAGGTAAGAACAAGGCTACTTTTACTCCCAATGTTGACTGTGGTGATCATGTAATCATCATCAACTGCAAGGACGCTGTTCTTACAGGTAACAAGCTCACACAGAAGAAGTGGCAGCGCCACACAGGCTATATCGGCCATCTTAAGGAAACTCGTTACGATACACTTATGGCAACAAAGCCAACAAAGGCTATGGAGCTTGCCGTTAAGGGTATGCTTCCTAAAAATACACTCGGCAGAGCAGCTCTTTTAAGATTAAGACTCTTTGAGGGTGCAGAACATAATCATCAGGCTCAGAAGCCTGCAATGATTGAAGACTAATTGAAGGAGGCAAAAGATAATGTACGATAAGACACCTTATTTTTACGGTACAGGCAGAAGAAAAAGTTCTGTTGCTCGTGTAAGACTTTATCAGGGCACAGGCAAAATCACAATCAACGATCGTGACATTGACGATTACTTTGGTCTTGAAACACTCAAGCTCATCGTAAGACAGCCTCTCGCTCTTACAGAAACAGACGAGAAGTTTGACATCGTTTGCAGAGTATCAGGCGGCGGCGTAACAGGCCAGGCCGGTGCTATCCGTCACGGTATTTCAAGAGCACTTCTTCAGTATGACACAGAGAATCTCCGTGGCAAGCTCAAGAAGGCAGGCTTCTTAACTCGTGACCCGAGAATGAAAGAGCGTAAGAAATACGGCCTCAAAGCCGCTCGTAGAGCTCCTCAGTTCTCAAAGAGATAATCATTATACGATTTATCAGCTCCGAAGTTTCGACTTCGGAGTTTTTTTGTGCTGACTTCGGGTTCTCGAGGCAAAGCCTCTGCGGCGCAGCTAAAAACAGTCCGCAGGACTGTTTTCTTAACGCTGCTACAGTTCTCAAAAAGATAATTGTATATTTGTTATTATCAACCCCAAAGTCAGTTATGGCTTTGGGGATTTATTTGTATGCGGCGGTTTACATTTCTGCTTGAATATAAAAACCATCTTTGATATAATAAGCCTCGTAAGGAAACGGTGGCGGTTGTTTCGACTCCCTTGTGAAAGGGGGTGTATTCCAATGGCAGAGATTACATATTTATTTGTTCTCGCAATTGTTTTCGTGGCTTTTAATGAAGTCATTAAGAATATAAAGAAATAACCGCCCTGTGTAGCAGCACAAGACGGTTAAGTTGAAAAATTTAATCTAGTTGCAAGCGAAACAGCTAAAGCCGTTCCTTTGCACCTATATTATACAACAACAAGTTGAAGTCAATAGATTTTTAACGGTCAGGCGGTGAAGAAATGGCAGAAAATAAGAACAGTAGGACGAGAATTGAGGCAAACAACCGATATAACGCTAAAGCATATGACCGTATCAATGTTGCTGTGCCGAAAGGTCGAAAGGATATTATCAAAGCCCACGCAGAAAAGAACGGCGAAAGCGTGAACGGCTTTGTTAATCGTGCTATTAATGAAACAATGCAGCGTGACGGTGAGTAATTCCACAAGGCAAGCTCTGAAATATGGGTTTGTCTTGTTTTGTTTTAGTTGACAGGTTTCTTAACGGTTTTAATTTTTCAAAACAGCCAAATGAAAGTATTTTTGAAATTATGTAAAATATACTTGACAATAAGTAACTTTTAATGTACTATAGTGGTACAGAAAGCTTTTTGTACGCATTGTGGATTTTTTAAGTATTCACATCTAAACACATAAAATTTTTTAATATTATTTGCGGATTATCGGTTGGACGAATAAATCCGCAAATCGGCTGATTTATTTGGGAGATGTTATTATGGGAGAAAAATACTATTGGGTGCTTGGTTTTTGTTGCGGTTTTATTGCCGTAGTTATCGTAACGCTCATTATCGCAAACATTAGAAGGAAAAAGAACACTTACACAGAATACGATGAACGACAGGTTCTTGCACGGGGCAAGGCTTATAAATCGGCATTTTTGGTGCTTGTCGGGTACATCATTGCCTGTGCTTTAGTTAATGTTTTGGAGATTAATTGGGCTGAACTCAGCGTTCAAATGTTCATAGGACTGTTTCTTTCAACCGCCGTATTCGTCGGAGTAAGCATTTTCAATGACGCATATTTCACATCGAATAAAGGCAGAAAGAGTCTTTTAGGCTCTTTGGCATTTGTTGTGGGAGCAGAATGTTTGGGAATTGCTTTCGGCAACAAAACCTTTGTTACAAACGGAATAGCAAATCTTGGCATTATTCCTATCATTACAATGATTTGGGCAATAAGTATTTTTGTGATGATTGTCATCAAAACAATAATTGACAAAAAGGCAGTTGAAGAATGAAGAATTTAAGATTAAAAAGCGCCCGTGCCGCAAAGGATTTGTCACAGCAACAGCTTGCGGAACTTGTAAAGGTGTCAAGACAGACAATAAGCGCAATTGAAAAGGGCGACTACAATCCCACAATTAACCTTTGCATAGCAATATGTAAAGCGCTTGACAAAACCCTTGACGAATTGTTTTGGGAAGAATAAGTAAACTTTAACGGCAATCGGTGATTTGTTTCACGGTTGCCGTTTTTATTTTTACCTTTTCAAAATCAAACGACAAATTGCTACGGGAAATATTACAATGTGGGGGAATTGTAAAAATTAACGAAAAATGCTTGAAAAATGTCGGGTTAAGCCGTATAATATAGGTGTTTGAGGATTTCGGACTCATACAATTTATTGAAAGGAGAAGTACACATGATTTATTCAAAAGAAGTTGAAAATATGTGCACTGTAGCAAAGGGACCTAAGCACGGTCCTGCACCTATTCCCGAAGAGGGCAAATGGGTAAAATCTTATGACATTAAAGACATTTCAGGTCTTTCACACGGCATTGGCTGGTGTGCTCCTCAGCAGGGTGCCTGCAAGCTTACACTTAATGTTAAAGACGGTATCGTTGAAGAGGCTCTTGTTGAAACAATCGGTTGTTCGGGTATGACTCACTCTGCAGCTATGGCAGCAGAAATTCTTCCTAACAAAACACTCCTTGAGTGCCTTAACACAGACCTCGTTTGTGACGCTATCAACACAGCTATGAAGAACATCTTCGAGCAGCTCGTTTACGGCAGAAGCCAGACAGCTTTCTCAGAGGGCGGCCTTCCGATCGGCGCAGGTATGGAGGATCTCGGTAAGGGTCTTCGTAGCCAGGTTGGTACAATGTACAGCACAAACGCTAAGGGCGTTCGTTACATGGAAATGGCTGAAGGCTATGTTCTCAAGACAGCACTTGACGAGAACGATGAAGTTATCGGCTATCAGTTCGTAAAGCTCGGCAAAATGCTCGAGGACATTCGTCACGGCGTTGAGCCAAACGAAGCATACAAGAACAACATCGGTCAGTACGGTCGTTTTGACGGCGCAGCTAAGTACATTGACCCTCGTGAAGAATAATTCGGTAAGGAGGACACCATAATGGCAGTAACATTTGAAGGTATGGAAAGAAGAATGCCTAAAATTGAGAAGTGCCTTGCCGAATACGGTATTGCAAATCTTGAAGAGGCAAGAAAAATTTGTAACGATCTCGGTTTTGATCCCTACGACATCGTAAAGGGCGTTCAGCCGATCGCATTTGAAAACGCAGGCTGGGCTTACACACTCGGTTGTGCAGTTGCAGTTAAGAAGGGCGCAAAGACTGCTTCAGAGGCAGCAGAAGCTATCGGTATCGGTCTTGAGGCTTTCTGTATTCCCGGCTCAGTAGCTGAGCAGAGAAATGTTGGCCGTGGTCACGGTAACCTCGGCGCAATGCTCCTCAGAGATGAAACAAAGTGCTTTGCATTCCTCGCAGGTCACGAAAGCTTTGCAGCAGCAGAGGGTGCTATCGGTATCGCTCGTAACGCTAACAAAGCAAGAAAAGAGCCGCTCCGTGTTATCCTTAACGGTCTTGGCAAGGACGCTGCTTACATTATTTCAAGAATCAACGGCTTTACATATGTAAAGACTCAGTTTGACTATTTCACATCAGAGCTTAAAATCGTTGAAGAGAGAGCTTTCTCAGACGGTGAAAGAGCTGCAGTTCGCTGCTACGGTGCTGATGATGTTCGTGAAGGTGTTGCAATTATGCAGCATGAAAATGTAGGTGTATCTATCACAGGTAACTCTACTAACCCGACCCGTTTCCAGCACCTCGTTGCAGGTACATACAAGAAGTGGGCAAATGAGAACGGCGTTAAGTATTTCTCAGTTGCATCAGGCGGCGGCACAGGCCGTACACTTCACCCCGATAACATGGGTGCAGGTCCTGCTTCATACGGTCTTACAGACTCAATGGGCAGAATGCACGGTGACGCTCAGTTCGCAGGTTCATCTTCTGTTCCTGCTCATGTTGAAATGATGGGTCTTATCGGTATGGGTAACAACCCGATGGTTGGTGCTACAGTTGCTTGCGCAGTTGCAGTTTATGAAGCTGTTAACAAGTAATTACCAATCTTTTCAATAAATTAAAAAGGGATCGGCTCTTTGAGTCGGTCCCTGATTTTTTATATAGAAATATTGCCTTCGGCAGTGAAATTTGCCGTTGGCGAGTGAAATCTGACTTTGTCAGGAGAAATCGTCCTTACAGACGGTGAAATTGCCCTACGGTCAGTTGCAGTAGAGAAAATAGCAGATTTTTAAAACAAATGGCGAACGGGGTTCGTCGCTACATTAAATTGTACTGATAATTATAATGGCCGTGCTCGGGAACAATGGTGGTTAAAAAGCATACTGTCTTCACGAACAGCGGGCGAGGTACTCATCGGTTAGGCAGTACAGCTTGCAATCGCCAATTTCTATAGCTCTTTCGAGGGTGTCGGTAAAATGTGTGACTTCTTCGGGAATGTCGCAGTAGAGGTACTGCTCATTCACGGCAAAATCTTCCGCTTCTCTCGACTGAACGCACACTTCATACATTCCGTTCGGGTGCTTATAGACCTCGTAACGAAACATTCTGTCATCTGTGTACATATCGTAAATCACATAGTCACGCATTTTATCACTTCCTCTCAATATATTTTTGTTGCGGATTGCAAACAGTACTTGGTTACTTCGTTTCTAAAAACTCCTGTACTCTTTCAAAAAGGTACGGCTGAATTGCAGAATATGTCAAATTTTCGGGCATATCGTCACAAAGCTTGATTTTTTCAATTTCAAGCGGCGGCAGTTCTCCAAAACTGCGAATTTCCGCAAAATAGAGCATTCCGTAATCCGTGAACGAATAGATGCACACGGGACAGATGTCGAAATTCTTCGCCCCTGTTTCTTCCCAAAGTTCACGCTTTGCTGTTGTTTCAATATCTTCGCTGTCCTCACGGTGACCGCCCGGAATTTCATATGTATCACGATTTTTGTGCTTGCAGAAAACCCATTTTCCGTTGTATCTCGCACAAATTACGGCGTATTTCAACGGCTTGTCTGCGTTGAGGTCGAAAAATTTAACTTTCATAGCTAATCCTTTTAATCAAAATATCTCACAAGCGAAATCACCTTGCCGAGCAACGCAACTTCATCAACAATAATCGGTTCAAAATTGTCATTTTCGGGCTGGAGTCTGAAATGACCGTTTTCCTTGTAAAAACGCTTTACGGTCGCCTCTTCGCCGACAAGCGCAACAACGATTTCGCCGTTCTCCGCAACAGGTGTGCGGTGAACAATTAAAATATCGTCTGGAAAAATTCCTGCGTTAATCATACTTTCGCCCTGAACACGCAGAGCAAAAAGCTCTCTGCCCCTTTTTAAACTGTCGGGAACAGGCACATAACATTCAATATTTTCAACGGCAAGAATCGGATAACCTGCCGCAACTCTGCCCAAAACAGGAACATCGGTGCTTTTCTCCATACCGTTAATCTGAATACAACGGTTCACACCGTGTTCTCGTGAAATAAGACCTTTTTCTTCAAGTGCCTTGAGGTGGTGGTGAACGGTTGAGGTTGAACTCAACCCCGTTTTTTCGCAGATTTCACGAACTGACGGAACTCTGCCCTCGCCTGCACATTCTTTTAGATAATCGAAAATTTTCTGTTGGCTTTTGCTTAAAGGTTTCATATCGCAACGCCCCTTGATTGTAATTACACTATGATTGTACCATACAATTTCAGAAAAATCAAACATTTGTTTTATATTTTTTAAAAAATTTTTCATTTTGACGAATGAATGAACAAAATGCCCGAATTGTGTTTGATTAACAGAAAAAACAGATGCTTTTCATTCCGATTTCAAACAAAGTTCACACAGTTTTCATATTTGCGTTGTTTAATATAAGCGTACTCAGAAAGACGGAACCGCAACCGTCAGAGTATAATTGTTCTACCCTCCTCAATGCGAGTCGATTTAGAGACTCGTAATTGTACCCCTCATTTTTTAAAGAACATAAGAAAGCACCGAGTCGCCGCAAGCTCGGTGCTTTCGTCGTTTAAGGACAAAGTAATTGCAACACTGCAGCGGTGAACAATTACAAAGTCACGCTCGGGCATAATAGTTTTTAATATTACAAACTATCTACACGAACTAAAATAAACACGAACGAAAATAAACATAAACTAAAAAATTGAATTATCATCTGCACTATGATACAATATATATAGTAAAGTGAGGTGCTTGTATGCTTGAGAACAAACTCGGATTGACTTCTTCTGCGGAGCTTGCTCGTGAAGAGGAGCGAATCAGTAAGAAAAAGGCGGCAATGCTTTTTGAAAACCACATTCTTGACAACCTTGAAAGCGGAAAGTTTTCGACATTGCAGACAATCCACAAGTACCTTTTTGACGAAATCTACGATTTTGCAGGAAAGTTGAGAACCGTAAACATTGCAAAGGGCAATTTCAGATTTGCACCTTTGATGTACATTGAATCAGCTTTGAAAAACATTGATGAAATGCCACAGAACAATTTTGATGAGATTATAGAAAAGTATGTCGAAATGAACATTGCGCACCCATTCAGAGAGGGCAACGGTCGCAGTACACGAATCTGGCTTGACCATATGCTGAAAACGGAAATCGGCAAGGTTATCGACTGGAGCAAGGTTGACAAGGAAGATTATTTGCTTGCAATGGAGCGCAGTCCCATACGGGATATCGAGATAAAATATGTTCTGAAAAACGCATTGACCGATGAAATTGACAGCCGTGAGGTGTATATGAAAGGCATTGACCACAGCTATTATTATGAGGGCTACACAGCGTTTAAAGCGGACGAACTTTTGTAAATTCAAAATTGAAAATTGACGGCGAGCCGCCGTTCCCAGTCTGAGAAGATAGTCAGATAAAGAAATTGCATTGATGCCCGAAACCGCATTGATGCAATTTTTGTTTATATAAATGTTAATGTTTAATTGTAGCGGCGAACCGTGTTCGCCGCTACATATCTGAACATAAAAATAATGGACAGCAGAAATAAAATCTGCTGTCCGATTTGTTTTTTATACATATATAATTATTTTCTTTTTCTTGTGAACCAGTATATCAAGCCGAGCACAACGAGGAAACTGCCAAGGACACAACGGAAGATTATATTTAGCGTACCCTCAAACATCGGATAGCCTGCAAAGGTTCGCAGTCCGTACCAAACGGTCATAAAGATAAAGAACACAGCCATCAAAACTGCGAGCAAGCCTTGATGTTCGTGGCGATATTTGATTCCTATAATAATCATAAGAACGGCAAGAGCCGCCCAAAGCCATACATATATATTCTGAAGAAATTCGCCCATAAAATTCACCCTTATACATTATTATTAAATAGATTATAGAGTATCGCTTGCACATTGTCAAACCGTGTTATGTGATGATTTTCTGAAAACGAAAAATTTTTTTAAAAACGCTTGACTTTTACTGACTTTGGTATTATATTATGAGTATAGCAATTAGCACTCACCCATCGAGAGTGCTAAAACAGCAAAATCCGACACGAAATGAGGTGAACGGTATGGAGCTGGCTGAAAGAAAAAAGAAAATATTATCGGCAGTAATCGAGAGCTATATCAACACAGGCGAGCCGATTGGTTCAAAAGCGTTGATTAACGAAACAGGACTTGAGGTTTCATCGGCAACGGTGCGAAATGACCTTGCAGATCTTACAAACAAAGGCTACCTGATTCAGCCGCACACCTCGGCAGGACGAATCCCAACGCTGCAGGGCTACAGATACTACATCGACAATTTGATGAAAATTACCCCTGTAACCCAAGGCGGACGGGAATATGTTGAATCCGAGCTTTACAAAAGCGCAGATTCCCCCGAGAGCATCCTCAAAGAGGCAAGCGGTGTTATTTCAAGGCTGACAGGCTGCACGGCGGTAACAACAACACCTTCGGGTGAGGAAAGCAGAATCCACAGAATAAGATTTGTTCAGACGGGTTCGCACACGGCAATGGCTGTTGTGATTGCCTCAAACGGAATCATAAAAACAAAGCTGTTTCGTTGTGATTTCCTTTTGAATCCCGAACTTTTGACCGTGTTTGACAAGGCATTTAACGAAATCTTTTCGGGAATGAAGCTTTCATCGGTCAACCGACCGTTCATTCAAACAGCGGCGGCAAGGCTCGGTGAACTTTCAATGTTTACTCCGGGAGTGCTTGTGGCAATTATGGAGGCTTGTGAAACGGCAAAGGAAGTCAGCATTTATCTCAGCGGTGTGACAAAGCCATTGTTTATGTCCGATGTCAATTTTCTTAACGCACGAAATGTTATGGAGTTTCTGAACAACAGACACGACCTTGCGGAAATGCTTGAAAATCTTCCGCTCGACACCTCCGTCAGCATAGGCGGCGAAAACAGCAGAACAGAGCTTGCAGGGAGTGCGGTAATCTCCGCACGATACCGACTTGACGGCAATCCGTCAGGTGTGCTTGCGGTGATAGCACCCGTGAGAACGGACTACGCAAGAGCAATTTCAATTCTTGAATGTGTGTCCGAAAGCGTAAGCACTCTCATTGATGAGCTGATAGAAATATGATAAATAAAAATCCTTGAAGGAGGATAAAGATGACTAAGAAAAAATCCGAGAAAACCGAAGAAAAAAAGGTTTCCGAAGAAACAGTCGCAGAAGAAACTAAGGCTGAAAATACCGAAGAGCCTGCGAAGGATGAAAATGCAGACAAAATCAAGACTCTTGAAGATGAGCTTTCGGCACAGAAGGATAAGTATATGCGACTTGCCGCCGAGTACGACAATTACCGCAAAAGAACGGCAAACGAAAAGCTTTCAATCTATGACGATGCAACTTCAAAGGCTTGTATCGAGCTTCTTCCCGTTGCAGACAGCGTAACGCTTGCTCTTGCAAATCTGAAAGACGCCGACCCCGACATCATCAAGGGTATTGAGCTTATTTCAAATCAGCTTGCAAAGAGCTTTGAAAAGCTAAAGATTGAGTCCTACGGCAAAGCAGGCGATGCGTTCGATCCGAACTTGCACAATGCGGTTTCAAAGATTGAGGACGAAAACCTCGGTGCCGACACAATCGCAGCCGTTTATCAGACAGGTTACAAAATCGGTGACAAAATTATCCGTCACGCAATGGTACAGGTTGCCAACTGTGACTGATTTCATATATAAATATTCAGCAGAAAACACACAAACAAAAACAATTAAAAATTCAATTGGAGGAATTTATCATGGCTAAGACAATAGGTATAGATTTAGGTACAACAAACTCATGCGTAGCAGTTATCGAAGGCGGCGAGCCTGTAGTTATCGCTAACGCAGAAGGCGCAAGAACAACTCCGTCTGTTGTTGCTTTTTCAAAAGATGGTGAAAGAATGGTTGGTCAGGTTGCCAAGCGTCAGGCTATCACAAACCCTGACAGAACAGTTGCATCAATCAAGAGAGAAATGGGTACTGCTCACAAGGTAACAATTGACGGCAAGAGCTACACACCGCAGGAGATTTCGGCAATGATTCTTCAGAAGCTTAAATCAGATGCAGAGGCTTACCTCGGTGAAACAGTTACACAGGCAGTTATCACAGTTCCTGCTTACTTCACAGACGCACAGCGTCAGGCTACAAAGGACGCAGGTAAGATTGCAGGTCTTGATGTTAAGAGAATCATCAACGAGCCTACAGCAGCCGCTCTTTCATACGGTGTAGATAAGGAAAAAGACCAGAAGGTTATGGTATATGACCTCGGCGGCGGTACATTCGATGTATCTATCATCGAAATGGGCGACGGTGTTCAGGAAGTACTTGCAACAGCAGGTAACAACCGTCTCGGCGGTGATGACTTCGATAAGAGAATCATCGACTGGATGGTTGCATCATTCAAGACAGAAACAGGCATTGACCTTTCACAGGATAAGGTTGCAATGCAGAGATTAAAAGAGGCTGCCGAGAAGTCAAAGATTGAACTTTCAGGTGTTACAACCTCTAACATCAACCTCCCGTTTATCACAGCAGACCAGACAGGTCCTAAGCACCTTGACCTTACTCTTACAAGAGCAAAGTTTGATGAACTCACATCAGACCTCGTAGAAGCTACAATGGGTCCTGTAAGATCGGCTCTTCAGGATTCAGGTCTTCAGATCGGTCAGATTGACAAGGTTCTTATGGTTGGCGGTTCTTCCAGAATTCCTGCTGTTCAGGACGCTGTTAAGAAGCTCATCGGCAAAGAGCCGTTTAAGGGCATCAACCCTGATGAATGTGTTGCTATCGGCGCCGCTATTCAGGCAGGCGTACTCGGCGGTGAAGTTGAAGGACTTCTCCTCCTCGATGTAACTCCGCTTTCACTCGGTGTTGAAACAATGGGCGGTGTTATGACAAAGATTATCGACAGAAACACAACAATCCCAACAAAGAAGAGCCAGATTTTCTCAACTGCCGCTGATAATCAGACACAGGTTGAAATCAATGTTCTTCAGGGTGAGCGTGAATTTGCCCGTGATAACAAGCAGCTCGGTCTTTTCGCTCTCACAGGCATTGCTCCTGCAATGCGTGGTATTCCGCAGATTGAAGTAACATTTGATATTGATGCCAACGGTATCGTTAATGTATCTGCAAAAGACCTCGGTACAGGCAAAGAGCAGAAGATTACAATCAGTAACTCGACTTCAATGAGCAAGGAAGATATCGACAAGGCTGTTAAGGAAGCTGAACAGTTTGCCGCAGAGGACAAAAAGCGCCGTGAGGCAGTTGACGCTAAGAACGAGGCTGAAAACATTGTTTATCAGGCAGAAAAACTCGTCAGCGAAAGCGGTGACAAGATTCCCGAGGATGACAAGAACGCAATCAACACAAAGGTTGCAGCTCTTAAAGAGGCTATCTCAAAGGACGATGCCGCACTCATCGGCGCAGCTAAGGAAGACCTCCAGAAGACTCTTAACGATGCTGCCGCTAAGCTTTATCAGCAGGCTGCTCCGCAGGGCGGTGCTCCCGATATGAACGGTGCTCAGCCAAACGGCGGTAATCCTACAGGCAACAACGGCGGAGATCCTAATGTATATGACGCAGATTTCACCGATGTTGACGATAACAAGTAATTTATGTTAGAATAACATATAGTCAAAGGAGCTGTTCTATGGCGGCTCCTTTTGGCTGTATAAGACGATAACCGGCTTGCATATTGCGTGATTTCGGTATTTTTACAAAGGTGAGAGTAATATGGCAGACAAAAGAGACTACTACGAGGTGCTTGGCGTTCAAAAGGGTGCAAGCGACGATGAAATAAAGAAGGCATACAGAGCCTGTGCCAAAAAATATCACCCGGATTTGCATCCCGGCGATAAAGAATGCGAGGAAAAATTCAAGGAAGTAAACGAGGCTTATGAGGTTCTTTCCGACTCCGATAAAAAGGCTCGTTACGACCAGTTCGGTCACGCAGGCGTTGATTCCAACTACGGTGCAGGTGCAGGCGGAGCAGGAAGTCCGTTCGGTCAGGGTATTGATATTGACGATATCTTCTCAAGCTTTTTCGGCGGATTCGGCGGCAGACGCTCCAACAATGCAAACGCTCCTATGCGTGGCAGTGATATTGAAACTACGGTTTACATTTCATTTGAAGAGGCGGCAAAGGGCTGCAAGCAGACAATCAACTATTCATGCGTAACAACCTGTGACGACTGTCACGGAACAGGCGCTCAGCCCGGCACAAGCCCCAAGACCTGTTCGTCATGCGGCGGTTCAGGCAGGGTAACAATCAACCAGAGAACACCTTTCGGTGTTGTTCAGACTCAGCGTACCTGTGATGCCTGTCACGGCAGAGGTAAGATTGTTGACAATCCTTGTAAAAAGTGCGGCGGTTCGGGCAAACAGCGCAAGAACAAGACCGTTGATGTAACCATTCCGGCAGGTATCAAGGATCAGCAGATTCTTAATGTAAGCGGCAGAGGTAACTCAGGTACAAACGGCGGTCCTGCAGGCGACCTTCATGTTTATGTAAATGTTCGTCCGCACCCTGTTTTTGAACGCAGAGGCGATGATGTGTGGTGCGAAGTTCCGATAACCTTTACACAGGCGGCTCTCGGAGCAGATGTTGTTGTTCCTACTCTTGACGGCAAGGTTTCCTACACGGTTCGTGAGGGTACACAGCCGGGTGATGTGTTCAGACTCAAGGGCAAGGGTATTCAGCGACTCGGCGGCAGAGGCAGAGGCGACCAGTATGTAAGAGTTACCGTTGAAGTTCCGAAGAATCTTAACGGCAAGCAGAAAGAGCTTATCAAACAGCTTGACGGTGCAACAGGTGACAAGAACTACGCAAAACGCAGAAACTTCTTTGATAAAATCAAGAAGATGTTCAACGAGTAACACAGAATAAATAAGATTTGTGGGGCATTTGTCCCCACAAATTTTTTATACGGCGTGCCGCCGTTCTCAATTCGAGCAGATAATTTGTTGTGCAATAAACATATTATGCCCGAGCGTACAATTGTGATTGTCTGAACAATTTATCCGCCACTACATTACAAACAAAAATATCGGCATAAAATGCCCGTGAATCAGAGGTTAAAATGGAATCCTGGACAGAAATAAAAATATCCGTTGACGCAAAGGATATTGACAGAGCAAGTGATATTGCAAATGTCGTAGTTCCCTACGGCATCTATATTGAAGATTACACAAACCTTGAGCAAGAGGTTGAGGACATTGCCCATATTGACCTTATTGACGAGGATTTGCTTGCAAAGGACAGAAACAAGGCTTTTGTTCATATTTATCTTGAACCCGATGTTTCGCCGTCAGAGGCGGTAGCATTCCTTTCGGAACGCTACAATGCGGAGGGTATAAAGCATTCAATTGAACTTCTTGACTGCCTTGAAGAGGATTGGAGAAATAACTGGAAGAAATATTTCAACCCGATTGAAGTCGGTGAAAAACTTCTTATCCGTCCGAGCTGGCGAGATGATTACGATGCCGGCAACCGCAAAGTTCTCAACATTGATCCGGGTCTTGCGTTCGGTACGGGCGGTCACGAAACCACAAGGCTTTGCCTTGAAATGTGCGAAAAGTACCTTAAAGAGGGCGATTCTGTTCTTGATGTGGGTTGCGGCAGCGGTATTCTCGGTATTGCAACATTGCTTTTGGGTGCAGATCGTGCCGTCGGTGTTGACATTGACGAAACTGCGGTGAGAACTGCGGCTGAAAACGCAGAAATCAACGGTGTTGCTGACCGCTTTACAGCTATCTGCGGCAGCTTTACCGACAAGGTCGAGGGCAAGTATGACATTGTTCTTGCCAATATTGTTGCCGATGCGATTATGTTTCTCTCAAAGGGCATTAAGAACTTTATGAAGGACGATGCCGTTTACATTATGAGCGGTATTATCGACACTCGTGCCGAGGAAGTCAAGGCATCCGTAAGTCAGTATTTTGACATCATCGAAGAACATCTTGACAACGGATGGGCTTGCTTTGCCGCACGGCGTGCCGCCGTTCCCAATTCGTGAAGATAGTATGATGATGTTAATATATAGATAAGGAAACGGCTTTGGCTGTTCCGCTTTTAAGACAAATTATTTTTGGTAACCGCCTTGTATTCGCAGTACAGGGCGGTTATTTCTTTATGGTAAACACAATAAAAAATGTTTTTCTTGTATTCAAGTGGGCTGCCCTACGGAAAAATTTGTTTGCAGGATTCACTTTACAGTCATTTTGCGTCACTATAATATGGGTGTAAAATGAATTTGGAGGTATATTTTATGGAAATTCTGAAAGTTGAAAATCTTACAAAAACCTACGGAAGCGGTGAAAACCTTGTCCATGCGGTTGACGATGTTTCGTTCTCGGTTGAAAAGGGCGAATTTGTTGCCATTGTCGGTGCAAGCGGCAGCGGCAAGTCAACTCTTCTTCACCTTATCGGCGGTGTTGACCGTCCCACAAGCGGAAAAATTTTTGTTGACGGCAACGATATAAGCAAAATGAATGATGACAAGCTTGCCGTATTCCGCCGCAGACAGGTGGGCATTGTCTATCAGTTCTACAATCTTATCCCGATTCTGACTGTTGAAGAAAACATCACGCTCCCCTGTGACCTTGACGGCAGAGGTGTTGACAGAGAAAGACTTGAGATGATTCTTGATTCGTTCGGACTGCGTGCAAGAAGAAAACACCTTCCAAACCAGCTTTCGGGCGGTCAGCAACAAAGAACATCTATTGCCAGAGCGCTCATTAACAATCCGTCTCTTGTGCTTGCCGATGAACCGACAGGCAACCTTGATTCAAAGTCAAGCGAAGAGGTTATGAGTATTCTCAAAATGTGCAATCAGAGTTACGGACAGACTGTTATAATGATTACGCACAACCTTGACATTGCAAAACAGGCAGACAGAATCATAACAATCAGTGACGGCAAAATTGTTGAGGAGGTTTGATTTTATGAAACTTCTCAATAAGCTTACTCTTAAAAACCTGCGGCTTAACAAGGTGCGTACAATTGTTACAATCGTGGGAATTATGCTCTCGGCGGCACTCATCACGGTTGTTTCGGGAATGGCACTCAGCGGACGACAGACTATGATTGACGCTCAAAAAACCTGGTCGGGCGATTATGATGTTTCGCTTGATATTATTGACACCGCAAAAATTGATGAAATCCGACAGAACCGTAATGTTGAAAATGCCTATTATACGGAGATTACAGGCTATGCAAAGGAGCAGTTAGCTAACGGCAAAGACGGCTTATATTCCGTTATTGCAATGAGCAAAAATGCCTTTGACGGTTGTTTTGATTTTTCTCTCAAAGAGGGCAGGTTTCCGAATAATTCCGATGAGGCAGTAGTTACAAAGAACTTTACAACACCTGACGGAAAAACCGTAAAAGTCGGTGATAAAATTACCTTTGATATGGGAATTTTAACCGACAAAGACGGCAGTGCTTTGAATTTGAAAGATTTGTATGTTATAACCTCCAATGATTTCAAAGAATGTTCCGTAAAGGATGAGAAACAAAAGACCTATACCGTAACAGGAATTACGGAAACTCCAAATACAGGTGAGTTGTACGCTCCGATGCCGAACTTTAGAATATTTACCGTGTCGGATGAAAAAGCTCCTGCCGAGGCGATAAGGACAAAGCATATGAACAAGCTGTATGTTGCATATACTTCCGAAAGCGAGGGCGATTATGTTAAAAATACGGCTGATATTTTAGGCTTTAATATTGACGAAAACGACGAATCACAAGACAGAATTTCCGAAGAACATCAGAAGATTTCGGGAGTGAACGGATACAGCTTTAACACGGTACTCCTCAGTATGAAAGGCTACGGTTCAAGTGACGCAACAAATACTGTGATTTTCAGCCTTGCCGTTATTATCATTATTATAGTAATGCTTGCAAGCGTGTTTGTAATCCGCAACAGCTTTGCAATTTCAATTACCGAGAAAACGAGTATGTACGGTATGCTTGCCTCAGTCGGCGCAACCAAAAGGCAAATCCGCAGGAATGTGCTTTTTGAGGGCTTCATTCTCGGCTTAATCGGTATCCCTCTCGGCATACTTCTCGGACTCGGTGTAAACGCAATTCTTATTACAATACTCAACAGCGTTCTCGGTGATATGCTGAGCGGTGCAACATTTGTCTTTGTAACTCCGACAATTCCGATTATTTGTGCAATTGTTCTTTCGGCTGTTACTATATTCTGCTCATCATTCTTCATTGCACTGCGTGCGTCAAGGATTCCGCCCCTTGTTGCAATCAGAGGCAACAAGGATATCAAGGTAAAGAATAACAAGCCGTACCGCACATCAAAACTTACAAAAAAGCTTTTCGGTGTAGGCGGTGAAATCGCCTCAAAGAGCCTTAAACGCAGTAGGAAAAAGTACCGCACAACCGTTATTTCAATCGTTGTAAGCGTTGCAATGTTCATTGCAGTTTCGGCATTTATGGACTATGGAATGAACTTTACCGAATATTACTACGGCAGCAGAGATTACAGCTATACTGTTTACGGAATAGACTATGATCAGGCAAAAGCAATTGAGGTAATGCCCGAAATTTCAAACTATATTACCACCTGTTCACACTATGATATTTTGGTTTCGGATGTAAAGGTTAATAATAAAGGCGAAAAAGATGTCACTGCGCTCGATACCTCTGACGGTAAAAAGGGATTCCAGGCACATTGCTTTGAATTGGAACACGATACATTTGTTGAAACCTGCAAGGAATTAAACCTCGATTATGACAGCGTTAAGGACGGTGTTCTGATTTACAATAAAGCTACCGATGACAAAGACAATATATTTAATTTATTCGACAAAACCGCTCCGAATAAGGTTACCGTTTATAAAAATGAAGGAAATGATGACGGAAACGATATATTTAACAAGGCAAACGATTTGAAGGTGTCGGGTGTATTTGATACCGTTCCGAAAAGTATCAAGTGGATTATGAATGACGAGGGAATAAGTCCTATTGTACTCGTGTTCAGCGAAATGGGTACGATTCCGTATCAGTTGGATGATTATCAAAACAAGGTGACTGTGCGTGCGAATACAACAGATTCCGAAAGCCTCACAAACCGAATTGAGTCAACCGTAGGTGCAAGCGGATTAGAGGACTCATCTATGATAATTGTAGATTACGGCGAAAACTTAAGACAGTTTAATGCCATTATGCTGATTGTCGGAATATTTATCTACGGATTTATCGGCGCTATTTCGCTCATCGGACTTACAAACATTTTCAACACAATCTCAACCAATATGCAGTTGAGGAGCAAGGAATTTGCATCGCTTAAATCTATCGGTATGACAAAGAAAGAATTTAACCGTATGATTCGCCTTGAAAGCCTTATGTACGGCATAAAATCTTTGATTATCGGTATCCCTCTCGGCGGTCTCGGTGTATTTGCAATCTTCTCCGCATTTTCAATCGGAAGTGCTCCTATGAGCTTTGTATTCCCGTGGAAAGCGATTTTAATTAGCATTGCGGTTGTATTTGTTGCAGTATGGCTGATTATGAAATACTCAATTTCAAAGGTTAATAAGCAAAATATTATTGAAACAATCAGAAATGACAATATCTGAGCGCCATATTCAGCCAACAGACTGTATTTTGTTGAAATTTGTTGACAATAGTTTTACACTCTGTTATAATGTAGTTGTAACAACAGATACCACAATATTTTGTATGTTTTCATTGCTGACGGGCGGATTATTGATTTAATCCGCCCGAATTTCATTTTTGGAGGACTTTTTGTGAAAATTCTTCTTATTGAGGACAACCGTGCAATTTCAAAAGGACTTGTTTACACTCTTGAACAAAACGGCTTTGAGGTTGCGTTGTGTGAAAATGCCGAATCAACCCTTAACTCTCTCGGCGGTGACTTTGACCTTTTTATTGTTGATGTGTCGCTTCCAGACGGCAACGGCTTTGAGCTTTGTGACGAGATAAAAAGAGTGTGCGAAACTCCCGTGATTTTTCTCACCGCACTTGACGATGAGGACAGCATTGTAAAAGGCTTTGACCTCGGAGCGGAGGACTACATAACAAAACCGTTCTCAAGCCGTGAGCTTCTTGCAAGAATTAAACGAATTACCAAAAAGCTCGACAAAACTATGGCTATGAATTTTGGCGACATCAGCATTGACTTTGACAAAAAACAGGTTTGCAAAAACGGCAATCCCGTTGTGCTTACGGCGCTTGAATACCGCCTGTTTGCAATGCTTGCCAAAAACAGCGGCAAGGTGCTGACCCGTGAACAAATTCTTGAACGCATATGGGATTTGTCGGGGAATTATGTTGAAGACAACACGCTGACCGTGTACATAAAAAGACTTCGCAAAAAACTTGATACAAATATGATTAAAACCGTAAAGGGCCTTGGTTACAGGCTGGAGGTATAATGAAAAGCACATCAAAATTTCTTGCGGTAATGCTTGCGATAACGGCACTTTTCTGTTGTGCCGTTGCAGTAGGCATCGGTGCAGGATTTAACGCTGTTCGTGAAAGCACCGACAAAAAGATAATTGCCGTTGCGGAAAAGGTTAAAGAACAATATCCCGACATTTCGGAAAAGGAGCTTGCTCAAATTTTGAACAGCGACACTGCCGGCATAAAAGGCGACTTTGCAAAGTACGGAATAAAATCCGACAGTGGCTGGGTTGACATTCAGAGCGGAAGTTATGCAACGATTACAATTGTGATTGCAACCGCAGGTGTTTGTGTGTTCGGAATTTTGCTCTGCATTGTGTTCATAAGATACTGCAAAAAGCAAAAGCGACAGCGATTTGAAATTGTAAAGTGTCTTGAAAAAATAAACAACCGAGAGTACGACCTCGACCTTGATGGCTCATCCGACGACGATATGTCACTGTTAAAGCAGGAAATTCAAAAAACAACGGTAATGCTTCGTGAGTATGCCGACAATTCAATGCGAGAGAAAGAAATCCTAAAAAATTCGCTTGCCGACATTTCACATCAGCTTAAAACACCGCTGACTTCAATTTTGATTACAACCGAAAATATCCTTGATGACGATGATATGCCCGTTGAAATCAGACGGGATTTTGTTATGGATATAGCGCATAACGCCCATTCGATAAATTTTCTTGTAAAAAGTCTGCTCACGCTCTCAATGCTTGATTCGGGAACTGTTGAATTGAAGTTCAAAAAAGAGTCGGTGAACAAAATTATTGACGAGTGCATTTCACGCACAGAGGTTCTTGCCGATATTCGTGATGTGAGAATTGAAAAAACCGTCAAAAATGATTTTACGCTTAATTGCGATTTTCGCTGGATTTGCGAAGCAGTTTCAAATATTGTAAAGAACTGCATTGAGCATACCAACGGCGGTTATGTCAGAATTTCAGCCGAAAAGAACAGCGTGTATTCGGAAATCATCATAAGCGACAACGGATGCGGAATCAGCCCGAAGGATTTGCCCCACATTTTTGAGAGGTTCTATAAAGCACGAAATTCGTCCCCGTCAAGCGTCGGCATAGGTCTGTCGCTTGCAAAATCAATTGTTGAAAAAACAGGCGGATATATTACCGCAGATTCCAAACTCGGCGTCGGCTCAACCTTTAAACTCAGATTTTTGAATGTAAGACTGAAGTAAATGGAAAATTGACGGCGAGCCGCCGTTCCCCTTTCGAGAAGATAGTAAGCAATAGAAATTGTATCAGTTGCCCGAATCAGGCATTGATACAATTTTTTGCTTTATATAAAGGCTCTATGTCAATAGTTGGGGTAGTCTTGCACAAACAATCACAAATCTACGCTCGGGAATTTTAACCTTGACACTAATTGAACTATCTTCATGAACGAAAAATTTTTACAAAAATAAAAATGCCCTAAAAGTAATTTTACATAAATTTTCAGTGCTAAGATTGTACAACTTGCTATTTTTACAAAATAAAGGGATTATGTGTAGTTTTTGTGAGAGTTTTGTGATAAAATTAAATTGTCTAGGGATGTTTGACCCTATGTTTTAAAAGCTTTGAAAGGAGTAATCAAACAATGAAAAAAAGAAGTATGAAGAGAGCACTCAGTGCCGTATTGACACTTTGTATGGCTCTCCCCGGTGCTTCCGTAGCATTTGGTTCGGCAAGTGCTGCAACAGTTTCCGATGACAGCAGCACATCTGCATCATCAACTGCCGCAGGATCACTTGTTGAAGATGACGGCTTTACTTGGGATAATGCCAATGTGTATTTCCTGCTTACCGACCGTTTTAAGAACGGAAACACCGCAAATGACCATTCATACGGCAGAACACTTGACAAGGACGGCAAACCGCTTGACGGCTGGGATACAAACCCCGGTACATTCCACGGCGGCGACTTTGCAGGTGTTACTCAGTCAATTGAAGAGGGTTATTTTGATAACCTCGGTGTAAATGCAATTTGGATCTCAGCTCCGTATGAGCAGATTCACGGCTATTGTGATTCAGGTAAGGGCTTTGCTCACTACTCATATCACGGCTACTATGTTCTTGACTATACCGAAACCGATGCAAACTTCGGTACAAAAGAGGAGTTCAAAACTCTCGTTGACACAGCGCATGAGCACGGTATCAGAGTTATCATGGATATCGTAATGAACCACACAGGCTACAACACCGTTGCAGATATGGAGCAGTTCGGCTTCGGTACTCTCCTTGACGGTGCAACAGACTTCAAATACAAGCTCACAGATGTAGGTGAAGTAAACGACCACATTGACTATAAAACATCAGAAGAAGACTGGGGCAAATGGTGGAGCAATGACTGGATCCGCAGCGGTCTTCCCGGATATACAGAGGGTGCCGGCGGTGATCTTACAATGTCACTCAGCGGACTTCCCGACTTTAGAACAGAGCAGACAAAGGATGTTACAATTCCTCCGATCCTCGAAACAAAGTGGAAGCAGGAAGGTACATATAATCAGAAGCTCGCAAAATACGGTAATTCAAACACAGTAACAGGCTACCTTTCAACCTGGCTTTCAGAGTGGGTTAGGGAGTACGGTGTTGACGGTTTCCGTTGCGATACTGCAAAGCATGTTGATAAGGCTTCTTGGAACCAGCTCAAGCAGGCTTGTGTTTCTGCTCTCAGAGAGTGGAGATCCAACAACAAGGGCAAAGTAGGTGCTGACTGGAAAGAAGATTTCTGGATGACAGGCGAGCATTGGGATCACGGTGTAGGCTACGACACATACTATTCCGAGGGCGGCTTCGACTCAATGATTAACTTCGCAGTTACAGGCGGCGGTGCTCTTGCAAGCGGTAGTGTTGCAAGCACATATCAGGGCTATGCAGACCAGATCAACACAAAGGAAGGCTTCAATGTTCTTTCATTTATGTCATCACACGATGAAACACTTACCCGTGGCGATGAGAACACAATGCTTTACAATGCGGCTGCATTCCTCCTTCTCCCGGGCGGAATTCAGATTTTCTACGGTGACGAAACCAACCGTCCTCTCTATCCCGGCGTTGCATTTGACGGTTACGGCGGATCGGGTCACGCACTCAGAAGTGATATGAACTGGAACGACATGGACAAAACTCTTCTTGCTCAGTGGCAGAAGGTTGGTCAGTTCCGTAACAAGCACGTATCTATCGGTGCCGGCGCAAATGTTAAGCTCTCTGCTACAAGCGGTGTTGCTTTCGGCCGTACATACGATAAGAACGGCGTAACAGATCAGGCAGCTGCAGTAATCGGCTGTAACAAAAATTCAAGCGTAACTGTTGATGTTTCAACTCTTTGGGAAGACGGCAGCTATGTAATCAATACTTATGACAACTCATCTTCAGTTGTTACTGACGGTAAGGTAACTTTCAACAGCGGTGTAAACGGCACAATCCTTATGGAAAATGCTGACGGTCAGCCGCTTGTATCAATCACAGGCGAGCCGAAGTTCTACGGCACAGAGCAGGTTACTGTTTCTCTCAAGGAATGCGACAGCGCAAAGGTTTCTGTTGACGGCGGTAACAAGTTTGTTGTTAAGGACGGCGACACATTCACAATCGGTCAGACAGCTTACAAGAACGATACAATCGAAGTAACTGTTGAGGCTACAAACGACAAGGCAAGCTCAGAGGCTAAATTCACATTCCTCAAGATTGGCGAAAACGACGAAAGACCTACAACCAGCCCGACACAGAGCACAACTGTTCCCGGTCCGACAGCAAGTCAGACATCAAAGCTTACAATCAAGAGCACAGCAGGCGCTCCGAATGTTTACGCTTGGACAGGTGCAAGCACAGCACTCAACGGTGCATGGCCGGGTCAAAAGGCAGCAGCCGTTTCAGGTCAGGCAAACACATATGAACTCACACTTCCTGTTTCAGCCGACAAGTCATTCAACGTTGTTCTCAACAACGGCAGCGGCACACAGTCAGGCGATATCACAGGTCTTTATGACGGTGCTGTTCTCGAAATCCAGAACGGCAACTACTCATCGGTTAAGACAGTAACCAACGGTAATCAGCAGGGAGGCGGCGGCGATCCAGAGCCTGCAGAGGGTTCTGTTTCCGTAACAATCAAGCCTTACAGCCCATCTGCAAGCTACAAAATCTATGCTTGGAATGATACACAGAAGTTCACAGGCACATGGCCGGGTGTTGCTCTTACAGAAAAAGATTCTGACGGCAACTATGTTGTTAAGTTCGATAATGTTGACGAAGTAAACATTATTCTCAGCAGCGGTTCAGGTCAGACAGCAGATATCACAGGCGTTAGAGACGGCGCTACAATCGAAATTACAAACGAAGGTTGTACAACATACAAGCTTACATCAAAGCCAATCGTTGTTTCACCTTATGAATCACTCAAGAAAGAAGCAAGAAAGATTCTTGCTATGACAGCATCAGACTACACAGCAGAGAGCTGGGCAAATGCTCAGAAGGTTCTCAAGTCAGCCGAGGCTATGATTAAAGCAGGCGAAGACGCTACAACAGCTGAAGCTATGAATGCTATGATTGCAGACCTCAAGTCAGCTCAGAAGGCACTTGTACTTGCTCCTGCAACACTTACATATGCCGTTGCAGGCAAGAGCGTTGTATCAGGTGTTACAGCCAGCGCTGCAAAGGTAACTGTTACAGTTGACGGTAAGACATATACTGCTACTGCAGACGATGTAACAGGTGCATTCACAGTTGCAACATCAGCTCTCAAGACAACAAGCACAATCAAGGTTGACGCAACAAGAAACGGCGTAAACGGCACATACTCATATGCTATGAAGAACGGCGACATCAAGAGCGGCATTGTTCCGACAAGTCCGATCCCACCGACACAGCCGACAACTTCAGCTCAGCCAACAACAACACAGCCGGCTACAAAGCCAACAACACAGCCGACAACACAGCCGGCTACACAGCCGACAACTCAGCCTGCGACAGAGCCTACAACTGCTCCTTCACAGACACTCACAGTAAATGCAACATCTAACTACTTCGGTTCTGCTACAAAGACCGAGGGCAAAGTGGGCGACAAGGTAACAGTTCTTTACAAGCTCAATGCAAATATGGGTATCGTTGACGGTCAGTGGACTGTTAAGTATGACACAAGCAAGCTTAAGTTCAGTATGGCAGACAACAAGGCTGACGGTAGCCAGACAATTATGCCGAGCCAGTCAAACCTTGTTTACAATGCTTATAACAATGTAATTAAGGGTAACTTTACTAACCCACAGAATCCTACAAAGTACAACGGAGATACATACATTTCACTTACTTTCCAGATTATCGGTACAGGCAGTGCGAGTGTATATCTTGACACAGAGTATCTTACAGTAGGCTATGTTGTAAACAACAAGCTTTATCAGCAGTCAATTGTTGACAACAGCAAGGTTCGTGATATATCAGGCATTGCAGGCTTTGAAAATGTTAAATTAGATGCAACAACTGCATTCGCAAGCGGTGTTCTCATCGGCGATGTTGATATGGACGGCAAGATTACAGTTGCCGATGCAACACTCGTTCAGAAGTATGTCACAGAGCATCTTGCATTCACAGATCAGCAGTTCACAGCAGCAGATGTTGATAAGAGCGGCGTACTCACAGTTAAGGACGCTACTCTCATTCAGAAGTTTGTATCTCACCTTATCAGCAGCTTTGATTAAGCTGAATAAAATTTGATATATCGTTCCATTTAGTCGATATTACAGGGAATGCCCCTCACATTATGTGAGGGGCATTTTCCATTGCACATTTTTCAAAAAAAGGCAGACAACCGTGTGATTGTCTGCCTGATTCTGTATATGAAAGTTTAAGTTCAGATTACTTTAGTTCAGATTACTTTTTTACAAGAACCTTTGTGATTTCGCTGATGTACATTTTGTGGAAATCATTGTTATACCACTTGTCAACGCTGTCGTGGTCTGTAATGCTCTCGGCATTAAGATCCTGAGCATACATTTTTTTACATTCGAGAACAAGCTTTGCCTCTTCAAAATATACAGAGCCGTTTTCGGTGAATGCAGGAGTAAGACCTGTTTCCTTTACCTTGTCATAATCTTTGCCGCTCTTTGAGCCGCAGAACTTGAGGGTATCCCTGTACTTTTCGTCAAAAAAGCTCATTGTATAACGGTCGCCGTTCTCCATAAACGCAAATGTATATCTCTGCGGACGAATAAAGGTGAATACAACGGGCTTACCCCACATAATGCCAATACCGCCCCAGCTTATCGTCATTGTGTTGAATTTTTCTCTGTCGCCTGCCGTAACAAGCGCCCAGTCGTCACCGATAAGCTTAAACGGACTTTCAACAATTTCTTTCGGATTTATCTCTTTAAATGCTGACATATAAATCTTCCTTTCATAATGTTTGATCTGTTAAAAACAGTATAACAAAAATATGTTAAAAATTCAATCTTCATTTATTTTGACTTTATCTGAATATATGCGGGGTGTAATTATGATTATGTTGTTTGTAAACTGAATAAAATGAAAAATATGCAAAATGGTTGTATATATATGTATGAATATGCAAAAACAAATGAATAAAGTGAATATTCATTTTTTGTGAATATATGCATTCTTCTGAAAATGAACGCCGAAAGCTACACGGTAATCGCCAAAAATACCGATAATACAGCGATAAAGCGACAGATTTCGGTCAAATTGCACCCCAAAATACAAATTTGAAAAAACATTGAATATTTATTCAAAAAAACACTTGATTTTTTGAAAACAGAGTGTATAATGTAAGAGTAATAAAAATTAAAGCAAAGGAAACACCGACAAAATGTGTTCCCAAATTCTGGAGGAATTAAAAATGGCTGACAATAAGATTAAAAAGGTAGTTCTTGCATATTCAGGCGGTCTTGATACTTCAATCATCATTCCGTGGCTTAAAGAAAACTACGACAACTGCGAAGTTATCGCTGTTTCGGGTGATGTTGGTCAGGGTACAGAGCTTGACGGTCTTGAAGAAAAGGCTATCAAAACAGGCGCATCAAAACTTTACATTGAAGACCTCAACAAGGAATTTGTTGACGAATATATCATTCCTACAGTAAAAGCAGGTGCTGTTTACGAGGGCAAGTACCTCCTCGGCACATCTTTTGCCCGTCCTATCATTGCAAAAAGACTTGTTGAAATTGCAAAGGCTGAAGGCGCTGACGCAATTTGTCACGGCTGCACAGGTAAGGGCAACGATCAGGTTCGTTTTGAGCTTGCCATCAAGGCTTACGCTCCCGATATGAAGATTATCGCTCCTTGGAGAACATGGGAATTTAAGAGTCGTGAGGATGAGATTGAGTATGCTGAAAAGCACAATATTCCGCTCAAAATTAACCGTGAAACAAACTACTCAAAGGATAAGAACCTCTGGCATTTAAGCCACGAAGGTCTTGACCTTGAAAATCCTGCAAACGAGCCGATGTACAATAAGGAAGGCTTCCTTGAACTCGGTGTTTCACCTGAGCAGGCTCCCGATAAGGCAGAATATGTAACTCTTACATTTGAAAAGGGTGTTCCCACAAAGCTTAACGGCGAGGCTATAGACAGCGTTGAACTCATTAAGGAACTCAACAAAATCGGCGGCAGAAACGGTGTAGGTATCACAGATATTGTTGAGAACCGTCTTGTCGGTATGAAGGCTCGTGGTGTTTATGAAACTCCCGGCGGTACAATCCTCTATGCTGCTCATGCAAAGCTTGAGGAAATCTGCCTTGACAAGGACACACTTCACTACAAGCAAAATGTTGCAAATGCTTTTGCAGAGCTTGTTTATGACGGCAAGTGGTACACACCTCTCCGTGAGGCTCTCTCGGCTTTTGTTGACAGCACTCAGGAGTATGTAACAGGTGATGTAAAGCTTAAGCTTTACAAGGGCAACATCATTGATGCAGGAGTTACAAGCCCGTATTCACTCTATGATGAGGAAATTGCTACTTTTGACGAAGATCAGGTTTATGACCAGAACGACAGTGCAGGCTTCATCAACCTCTTTGGTCTTCCAATCAAGGTTCGTGCAAAGAAAGGCCTTATCAAATAATTAAATCTTTGATTTGCATACATAATCGGGGGCAGGGAATTTCTCTGCCCCGATAAGTGTTTATTACACCTTTTTATTTTTTACGGTATTGGGCGTCTAATGATCGCCCCTACAGGTTACCCCAACATTTATAACAAGATGTAAATGAATATTTAAAACCAAAAGCAACAAAGTGCTTTGCAACGGCTAAACATAATGTAAGGAGAAATAATAATGCAGCTTTGGAAAGGACGCTTCAAAAAGGAGCTTTCAAAAACCACTAACGATTTTAACAGCTCGATTTCATTCGACAGCAGAATGTATAAAGAAGACATCGAGGGCAGCATTGCCCACGCAACAATGCTTGGCAGATGCGGCATTATTAAAGAAGAAGAGGCAAACGATATCGTAAAAGGTCTTAAAGGCATTCTTGCGGATATCGAAAACGGCACTCTGCACATTGATCCGGAGGCTGAGGACATTCACACCTTTATCGAGGGTGAGCTTACCAAAAGAATCGGCGACAACGGCAAAAGACTTCACACTTCAAGAAGCCGTAACGATCAGGTTGCAGTTGACATCAAGCTTTACCTCAAGAAAGAGGTTGTCAATGTAAAAAATCTCGTTGTAGGTCTTATTAAGGTTATTGCCGACAAGGCTGAAAAGTACAGCGAAACCGTTATGCCCGGTTACACTCACCTCCAGAGAGCACAGCCGATTACCTTCGGACATCATCTCCTTGCTTACGGCGAAATGCTTTTGAGAGATGTTTCAAGACTTGAAGACTGCCTTAAAAGAATGGACGAAATGCCACTCGGTTCATGTGCACTTGCAGGCACAACATATCCGATTGACAGAACAATCACAGCCGAACTCCTAGGCTTTGACAGAATTACAAACAACTCTCTTGACGGTGTTTCCGACAGAGATTACTGCATCGAATTTGCATCGGTGCTTTCGATAATAATGGTTCACCTCTCAAGATTTTCAGAGGAAATCATTATGTGGTGCAGTTGGGAATTTAAATTCATTGAACTTGATGACGCTTTTTCAACAGGCTCTTCAATTATGCCGCAGAAAAAGAACCCCGATATTGCAGAGCTTGTTCGTGGTAAGAGCGGCAGAGTTTTCGGTGACAATATGACGCTCCTCACAATTATGAAGGGTACTGCACTTGCATACAACAAGGATATGCAGGAGGACAAGGAGGCTATTTTTGACGCACTCGACACGGTTAAAATGTGCCTCACAGCCTTTACTCCCATGCTCGACACAATGCGTGTCATTCCCGAAAATATGAGAAAAGCCGCAGCAGGCGGTTTCATCAACGCAACAGACTGTGCCGACTGGCTCACAAAGAACGGTGTTCCGTTCAGAGATGCCTACAAGGCAACAGGCGAACTCGTTGCAAGATGTATTGAACTCGGTACAGACCTCGAAAATCTTCCAATGGACGAATACAAAAAGGTTTGCGATGTGTTCAACGATGATGTTTACAGCGCAATTTCACTTGAACGCTGTACAAACGAGCGTACAGTATTCGGCGGCCCTGCATCGGCAAATGTAAAAGCTCAGGCTAAGCGTGTTGCAGAAATCGCAGAAAAGCTGTAATTGCAAATCCGTAGGGGCGGATATTATCCGCCCGACTTGATGAAATTTTATGTTTTATCAAAATGTTTTAAAGCGATAAAAAGCAATGTATATTTGAACGCTGTGCGTTCAATCCGTATGCGATTGCGTACGGTCGGGTGTCCGATGAACTCTACTACAGATAACAGTAAACTTGTTCCGTTTAAATGGTTTGTTTTTATTATAAAATATCTGCCATTACTTGCGGGCGGATGATATCCGCCCCTACAAGCGGGAACATATGCTTTGTGCAAAAAGTGAACTGCCGTATTCAACACATACAGGCAAAGATTGATATAAATTTATAATAGATTAGGTGATAGCAATGAAAATAAAAGCAGGTATTGTCGGTGCAACCGGCTATGCAGGTGCAGAGCTTGTAAGACTTCTTACCGCTCATCCCGAGGCTGAAATTTCGGCAATCAGCTCCGTTTCCTTTGAGGGTGACAAGCTGAGCGATGTTTATCCGTCTTATACATTTTTGAACGATATGGTTTGTGAAAATCAGGACGCCGTTGTTGAAAAGAGCGATGTTATCTTTGCCGCTCTCCCACACGGTCTTTCACAGGAGCTTGCCGCAAAGTGCATTGATGCGGGCAAGGCATTCATCGACCTCGGTGCTGACTTCCGCCTTGAAAGCGAAGAAGAATACACCGAATGGTACGGCGGAACTTTTCTCGACAAAAAACTTCACGAACAGGCAGTTTACGGACTTCCTGAATTTTTCAGAGATAAAATCAAGGGCAAAAAGCTTGTTGCAAATCCGGGTTGTTACACAACCTGTTCACCGCTCGCAATTGCTCCTGCAATTGTAAACGGACTTGTCAGCACAAAGGGCATCATTTGCGACTGCAAAAGCGGTGTTACGGGTGCCGGCAGGAAGCCAAATCAAGGCAACCACTATCCGGAACTCAACGAAGGATTCCACGCTTATAAGGTTGCAAGCCACCGCCACACTCCCGAAATTGAGCAGACTCTTTCAAAGCTTTCGGGCGAAAAGGTTATTATCACCTTTGTTCCGCACCTTCTCCCCGTAAACCGTGGCATTCTCGCAACTGTTTATGCCGACATCAAGGACGGTGTAACCTTTGAGCAGATCAGAAAGGCTTATGAGGACTTTTACAAGGACGAATTTTTTGTAAGACTTCTTGATGACGGCAAATGTGCCGACATTCACAATATCAAATATTCTAACTTCTGTGATGTTTCAATTCATCACGATAAGAGAGCCAACAAGCTCGTTGCCTGTGCCGCAATCGACAATATGGTCAAGGGTGCCGCAGGTCAGGCTATTCAGAATATGAACATCATCTTCGGACTTGACGAAAAAACAGGTTTGGTAATCGTTCCGCCTGCATTTTAAGGGTGAATATCTATGGAAATCAAGTATATTGAAAACGGCTCGGTCACTTCCGCAAAGGGCTTTACAGCCAACGGAATTTGTGCCGGAGTCAAAGCATCTAACACAACTAAAAAAGACCTTGCGCTCATTTACTGCGACAAGGTTTGCAACAGTGCGGCTATCTTTACAAAGAACCTTGTAAAGTCCGACACTATATATGTTACTAAAAAACACCTTGAAAACGGTACGGCTCAGGCTGTTGTCGTAAATTCAGGCAATGCAAATGCCTGTAACCCCGACGGCTATGAAAAGGCTGAGAAAATGTGCAGTCTTGCCGCAGACGCTCTCGGCGTTGACGAAAACGATGTAATTGTTGCATCAACAGGTGTCATCGGTCAGCCTCTCCCGATTGAACCCATTGCAAGCGGAATTGAAAAGCTCAAAGGCACGCTTTCAAAGGACGGCGGAATCTCTGCCGCAGAGGCAATTATGACAACCGACACCGTAAAAAAGCAGTGGGCTGTTGAAACGGTTCTTGACGGCAAAAAGGTTACAATCGGCGGTATTGCAAAGGGCAGCGGTATGATTCATATTAACATGGGTACAACTCTTTCCTTTGTAACAACCGATGCGGCAATTTCTTCCGAAATGCTCAAATCCGCACTTATCGAAGCCGCTGATGTCAGCTATAATATGGTAAGCGTTGACGGTGACACCTCAACAAACGATACCCTTGCAATTATGGCATCGGGTTATGCAGGCAACAGGGAAATCACAGAGAAGGACGATGATTACAAAACCTTTACAGCCGTTCTTACCGATGCATTCAAAAAGGTTGCAAAGAAGCTTGCAAAAGACGGTGAAGGTGCAACAAAGCTCCTTATCTGCAAGGTTGACGGTGCAAAAGACGATAAGAGCGCAAAGATTATTTCAAAGAGCATCATCTGTTCAAGTCTTGTAAAGGCGGCAATGTTCGGGGCTGACGCAAACTGCGGAAGAATCCTCTGCGCAATCGGCTACAGCGGTGCCGAAACAGATGTTAAAAAAATTGATGTTTCATATAAATCCGCAAAGGGTGAAATCCTTGTTTGCAAGAACGGCAACGGTCTTGTGTTTGATGAGGACAAGGCTAAGAAAATTTTACTCGAGGACGAAATTGAAATTCTCGTAAAATTAGGTGACGGCAATGCATCTGCCGAGGCTTACGGTTGCGACCTTACCTATGATTATGTAAAAATCAACGGTGACTACCGCACATAATATGAGATTTGATTGTGTGAGCGGAAATCAACTACATAAAGGATTGAAGAAAATGGATGTTTCAAAGAGAGCCAAGGTACTTATACAGGCAATGCCCTATATCAAGAAATATTCGGGCGAAACAATTGTTGTAAAATACGGCGGAAACGCTATGATAAACGAAGAGCTTAAAGCGGCAGTTATGAGCGACCTCGTTCTTATGCAGCTTGTCGGAGTCAATGTTGTGCTTGTTCACGGCGGCGGTCCCGAAATCAACGCAATGCTCAAAGCCGTTGGCAAGGAAAGCAAGTTTATCAACGGTATGAGAGTGACCGACAAGGAAACCATTGATATTGTTCAGATGGTGCTTGCAGGCAAGGTCAACAAGAGCCTTGTTCAGCTCCTCGGCAGTCACGGCGGTAAGGCTATAGGACTTTGCGGTCTTGACGGCAGAATGCTCATGGCTGAAAAGCTTGTTACAGGCGCAGACCTCGGCTATGTGGGCGAAATTAAGGAGGTTAACCCCGAACCGCTCAACAACGCTCTTGCAAGCGGTTATATTCCGATTGTTTCAACCGTTGCAGGCGGTTATGACGGCAATGTATACAATATTAACGCAGACATTGCGGCATCGCAGATTGCCGCTAAAATCGGGGCAAAAAAGCTCATTCTTATGACAGATATCAGAGGACTTCTCCGTGATGTTCACGATGAGGATTCGCTCATTCCCGTTGTCAATGTCAGCGAAGTTCCTATGCTCAAGCGTGACGGCATCATCAGCGGCGGTATGATTCCCAAGATTGATTGCTGTGTTGAGGCAGTCCGCAGCGGTGTAAACCGTGCCCATATCATTGACGGCAGAATCGAACATTCAATTCTGCTCGAGCTTTTCAGCGATGAAGGCATCGGTACAATGTTTTATTGATTAGCATTGCTCTGTTTTGCTGATTTGTAAAAACAGTAGAGGCGGTCATTGGTCGCCCGCTAAATAAAACTTTCTGTTTAACTTAAAATTTTTATTTGATAAAAGCAGTGTATTGTTTGTAGGGGAGCTCCATGTGCTCCCGCGGGCGAACGCGGTTCGCCCCTACAGATTAAATTTTGGAGGGTGCAATGATTATACGAGAAATGACAATTGACGACTATGACGAGGTCTATAGGATGTGGCAGATTACCACAAAGCGTGCGCTCTCTAAGGCTGATGAAAGAGATCAGATGGAGCGTTATCTCAAGCACAACGCCGGTATGAGTCAGGTTGCCGTGGTTGACGGAAAAATTGTCGGGACCGTGCTTGCAGGTCATGACGGCAGACGGGGATTTATCCACCATATGGCTGTTCTGCCCGAATTCAGACGAAAAAAAATCGGTCACGCTCTTGCACAGACCGCTATCCAAAAAATCCGTGAACAAGGCATCGACAAAACTCACATTTTCTGTTATCAGAACAACGAAACAGGTCAGAGCTTCTGGCGTGATTTCGGCTTTGAAAAGCGTGAGGATGTTTTTGTTTACTCCTTCAGCAACGATAAAATATGAAAGGCTGTGACTAATTTGACTGTAAAAGAGAAAGATTTAAAATATATTATGCACACATACGGTCGCTACGATGTTGCTCTCAAAAGTGCAAAAGGCGTTACCGCATATGACGAAAACGGCAAAAAGTACATTGATGTTTCATCGGGTATCGGTGTAAACAGCCTTGGCTATTGCAATGACGGCTGGGTTGAGGCTGTTTCAAAGCAGGCAGGCACAATTCAGCATATGTCAAACTATTTTTACTGTTCACAGGCAAGTGACCTTGCCGAAAAGCTTTGCACACTTACAGGTCTTTCAAAGGTCTGCTTTGGCAACAGCGGCGCCGAGGCTAACGAATGTGCAATCAAAATTGCCCGTAAGTACAGCTTTGACAAGTACGGAGAGGGCAGAAATGAAATCGTAACGCTTAACAATTCCTTTCACGGCAGAACTGTTACAACTCTTGCCGCAACAGGTCAGGATGTATTTCACAACTATTTCTTCCCGTTTACAGAGGGCTTTAAGTATGCAGACGCAGACGATATGGACGCTCTGAAAGCAGTTGTTTCGGACAAAACCTGTGCAGTAATGCTTGAACTCATTCAGGGCGAGGGCGGTGTAAATATCCTCGATCCCGAATATGTAAAAGAGCTTGTTAAGTATTGCAACGACAACGATATTCTCGTTATTGTCGATGAGGTTCAGACAGGCGTAGGCAGAACAGGCAAGCTGTTTGCTCATCAGAATTACGGTATCCTCCCCGACCTTATGACGGTTGCAAAGGGGCTCGGTGGCGGACTTCCTATCGGTGTTTGTATGTGCGGTGAAAAGCTCAAGGATGTTATGTCACCGTCAACTCACGGCACAACATTCGGCGCAAACCCTGTTGTTTGTGCAGGTGCAAACTATGTTCTTGACACAGTTGCAAATGACGAATTTCTTGCCGAGGTTGAGAAAAAAGGTCAGTATTTTGAGGACAAGCTCACAAAAATTGACGGCGTAAAGAGCGTTCGCAGAATGGGACTTATGATTGGTATTGAGCTTGAAAAGGGCGATGCACACGACATTGCAATCAAATGCGTTGAAAACGGTTTGCTTATTATCACGGCAAAAGATTTGCTCCGTATGCTCCCACCGCTTGTTATTGATTACAATGAAATTGACGAGGCGATTAATATACTCGAAAAAACAATAAAGGAGAACAACTAATGAAACACTTACTTAAACTTGAGGATTGGTCAACAGAAGAAATTATCAACACACTTAACCTTGCCGATCAGCTTAAATATGAGCAGAAACATGGCATTGAGCATAAAATTCTCAAGGGCAAGTCTCTTGGTATGATTTTTGAAAAGTCAAGCACCCGTACCCGTGTTTCATTTGAGGTTGGTATGACACAGCTCGGCGGTTATCCGCTTTTCCTCTCATCAAATGACCTTCAGATTGGCAGAGGCGAGCCTGTTGAGGACACAGCCCGTGTTCTTTCCCGTTTTCTTGACGGTATTATGATTCGTACCTTTGAGCAGAAAGAAGTTGAGGCTCTTGCAGAGTACGGTTCAATCCCGATTATCAACGGCCTTACAGACTATTGTCATCCATGTCAGGTTCTCGCGGACCTTATGACAATCCGTGAATTCAAGGGCAAGCTTGAAGGACTCAAGATGTGCTTTATCGGTGACGGCAACAACATGATGAACTCACTCATCGTCGGCGCACTCAGCACAGGCATGAGCTTCTCTGCCGCCTGTCCAAAGGATTATATGCCGCCTAAGCATATTATCGAGTTCGGTGAAAAGTACGGTAACGGCAAGTTTGAAATCGTAACAGATCCGCTTGAGGCTGCTAAGAATGCCGATATTGTTTATACAGATGTATGGGCATCAATGGGACAGGAAGAAGAAAAGAAAATCCGTGAGGCAGCATTCGCAGGCTATCAGGTTAACAAGGAGCTTATGGCTGTTACAAACAAGGATTGTATGGTTCTCCACTGCCTACCTGCTCACCGTGGCGAAGAGATTACTGCCGATGTATTTGAAGAGCATGCAAACGAAATATTTGAGGAGGCAGAAAACCGTCTTCACGCTCAGAAGGCTGTTCTTGTTGAATGTATGGCAGATGAAATGCCTGAAAAAGTTTGATGACAGTTTGATTCTTTAAAACTTCATAAAAAGCAAAAAAGTCACCTTGCACAACAGTAAGATAGCTGTTTTGTGCAATGTGACTTAATTTTTATTGCAAAACGGAGTATAATTCCATTGGGGGATAATAGCAAAATCATAATTGCAGGTGTATAATTATGTTAAACAATTACACGTTTTATGGCGAAAAAGGAAGTCTTTAAAATGACAAGAGAACAAAAACAGCATATTCTGCATTTTGCAGTCAGCTCTCTGGGCGGATTTATGGGCGGATATGCAATTTACAATCACTGTGATGTGTTCGGCAATGCACAGACAGCAAATATGATTCACCTTGTCAGCAAGATTTTTACGGGTGATTTTGAGGGCGTTGTGTTTATCGTCATCGCTCTCCTTACATATATTCTCGGCAATGTTTTCTTTGTAATTTCCGACCGTTTCATTAAGCTTGAAAACAAAACCGTAAGTCTTATTGCAAGTGCGGCTGCACTTTTGATTATCGGAATTTTCCCGAATATTTCAAATAACTACCTTGCAATTCTGCCGATTCTGTTTGTAACCCCTGTTTTGTGGAATTCATTCAGAACAGCCGGAAGTTATGTTACATCTCCGATTTTCTCGACAAACAACCTCCGTGTTGCAACGGTTTCAACATTCACGGGTATTATTGACAAGGACAAGGATATGCAGAAAAAGGCTAAATTTTATTGGCTTACGCTTGCAAGCTATCATATAGGTGTTGTCCTTGCCTGCGTTCCAAGTGCTTTTATCGGTGTGAACAGCATCTGGTTCGGTTTGGTAAGCATTGCCCTTTCAACAGCTTCATATATGTGGCTCTGCGGTGTGTTTGACAGGAAAGAATCCTTTGCAGCATCCGAAAGCTTAGCCGCACAGTCGGAATGAGTTTGTCGAATTGAAAATTGACGGAGAGCCGCGGTTATCTCCTAATGAAATCCCAAAAAAGAACCCCCGAAGGTCGCCGCCTTCGGGGGTTTACTTGCGTGAACCTGTTTACATAGTTTCTCTTTAGCTGTCTTGATTGCAGCACATAGGTTATTTGCTTGCAAGTGGTTTTATAATAATTTATTCGATACTATTATAATGGTAATAAGTATATGAATATGTCAACCGTAAGAAAACTCACTCTTTCAATTTGTTAAGCTTTTCGATATGCTTCATACGCTTGTAGCGATAGAGAATATTCTCCGCCCATTCACGGTCAATTTTGAGGAAGCCTTTGAGCTTTTTATCCTTATATGCAAGCGAATCGACAATTTTCTTCGATTTTACATAGATTTCAAGCCTTGCTGTCTGAACATACGGTGTATGCTTTTCACCTGTAAAATATGTAAATCCCATTGTGTTGCGTTCGCGGTCGTACATTGAAAGGTAGCCGTCATGGATTTCTGCACCGCCGAGTTTTTTCGAAACGGTTTGGCTGATTGCAAGCTTTGTAAGCTCAACCGACATATCGTCAAGTCCTGATTCAAAGATGAAAATTTTTTCCTTGAACGAATTGAATGACGGAACAATACGCTTGCTGATGTTGCGAAGATTGCTGTATTTTTCTTCAAGCTCCTTGTCACAAAGCTGAAAATGATCAATTTTCGGAATGAAATATACCATAAAACGATTCTTCATATCATTGTAAAGAATCGGATATGTGAGCCTTGCAGAGTATCCGCATGACGGACATTTCCACGCAAAAAGCTCACCGTCAAGCGCCCTTCTGCGCACACCCTTTGTTACGGACGGGTTGATGCTGGTATAAACATCAGCCTTGCTCATTTCACCGCACATAGGGCAGACGATTGCCTTGGTAATTTTCTTTTCAGGCATCCAAACCACCTCTTTAACACTCTATGAAACTAATTATAGCAATTGACTGTGATTTTAACAAGTAAATTTTAAAAAAATGTTGATTTTATCAAAAAAATCTGTCATAATAATGTAAATAGGTATAATATTATTCGCCGCTTCGGGATGTGTTGCTGCGTTTGCACAGGCGGCGATTTTAAAGGAGAGTTTGCTATGACAATACTTGACAGTGTAAAAGGAACAGTAAATACAGCCGTTGACACAATCTCAACGGTAGCTCAGACAATAGTTGAAAAGAACAGAACAAATGCAAAGCTCAACAGATTAAGACTTGTTATGAAGAGCGAGAGCGAGCTTATGAACAGAGCTTATATTGCTCTCGGAAAGGTTATGTATGACAGCAGGAAGAAAGGCACGGGCATTGATGATGCCGAGTGTGAAAAGCTTTTGAAGGTTATTGACTCTTCAAAGGCAAAAATTGCAAAGGCAAGAGAATGCTACAGACAGATTGTTGACAGTTCAAACGATATTTTCTACGGCAATCCTGATGTTGTTCCCGAAGTTAAAAAGGACGATATTGTTGATATTACGGTAGCCTGCTCAAATGAGAACGAGTACAAATCTTCTCCCTTCAAAGAGGAAAAGCCGGCTGAGGAGTCTGCAAAAGAAGAGGCTGACGCTTTGCAGGAGAAAGCAGAGCCTGAGCATGTTACGAAGATTTGCGACCTCAAAGCAGAGCTTGAAGCTAAGCGTGAGGAAGGGTTTGCGGAGTCAGCCGATACAGAAGAGGATGACGACAGCGAATCGCCCCACGGTGAACTTTTTTAATAAACTCAATATTAAAATTTTAAAGCTGACAACCTGCCAATTTCGGCAGGTTTTTCTGCATTTTTAAAGTATAATTATACATTATGCCCCTTATGTGTATTGAATTTTTGTTGCAAAAATGGTAAAATTCATCAAAGAAGAAAATATTCTAAAACAGAATTATTTTTTTGAGAAAAAATACTATAATTAATTAGATATGCACAATGAGATTACTATGTATTGATTTCGGAGGCACAAGTTGAAATTAGGATTGGATATTGGCTCAACAACAATAAAATGTGTTGTGCTTGACGATGAAAACAAATTGATATACAGCACATACGAAAGGCACTATTCCCGTATTACCGAAAAGATTGCCGAAATTCTTGCGCTTGTACGAACAAAGATTGACGGCGTTGAAAATGCCGCAGTTGCTCTTTCGGGTTCTGCCGGAATGGGTGTTGCCGAGTCTGTCGGCATCGACTTTATTCAGGAGGTTTACGCAACAAGAGTTGCCGCTAATACTTTTATTCCCGGTACTGATGTTGTAATCGAACTCGGCGGTGAGGACGCAAAAATTTTGTTCCTAACAAACGGACTTGAGGTAAGAATGAACGGCACCTGCGCCGGCGGCACGGGTGCGTTTATTGACCAGATGGCAACGCTTCTGAATGTTAAGCTTGAGGATATGGACGAGCTTGCCAAGCAGCACGAAAAAACATATACAATCGCTTCAAGGTGCGGTGTGTTTGCAAAGACCGATATCCAGCCCCTTCTCAATCAGGGAGCAAGGAAGAGTGACATTGCAGAGAGCATTTTCAATGCGGTTGTAAGCCAGACCGTTGCAGGTCTTGCACAGGGCAGAGAGATTGAAGGTCAGATTGTATATCTCGGCGGACCTCTTACATTTATGAGCGAACTGCGAAACTGCTTTGACCGCACACTCGGAACAAAGGGAATCTGCCCCGAAAATTCGCTTTACTATGTTGCAAGCGGTGCGGCTTTGTGCGCCGAAAAAACTATAGATTTTGACAAGGTTATCGAAAAAGTAAAGAACTACCGCGGCAGCGGCAACTTTGCCTTCAATCAGCCGCTTTTTAACAATGAAGAGGAGTACAGGAAATTCTGCGACCGTCACGCAAGGGCGGATGTTAAGCAGAAAGAACTCAAGGGCTACAAGGGCAAAGCCTATATTGGTATGGACGCCGGCTCAACAACCGTAAAGGGTGTTGTTCTCAACGATGACGGCGAGCTGCTGTATTCAAAATATCTCCCCTCAAAGGGAAGCCCTGTTGAAATTATGAAGGGATTCCTTGACGAGATTTACGAAATCAATCCCGAAATAAATGTTGTTTCTTCTGCCGTAACAGGTTACGGTGAGGATATTATAAAAAATGCATTTGCGGTTGATTACGGTGTGGTTGAAACAATTGCCCACTTTACCGCCGCAAAATACTTTATGCCCGATGTTGAATTTATCATTGACATCGGCGGTCAGGATATCAAGTGCTTTAAGATACATAACGGTGCAATTGACAACATCTTTCTTAACGAGGCTTGTTCATCGGGCTGCGGAAGCTTTTTGCAGACCTTTGCAAACGCTCTCGGCTATGAGATTGCCGACTTTGCAAAGCTCGGACTTTTTGCAAAGCGACCCGTTGACCTCGGTTCACGCTGTACCGTATTTATGAATTCAAGTGTTAAGCAGGCTCAGAAGGACGGTGCTACAATTGAGGATATCTCGGCAGGTCTTTCACTCAGCGTTGTAAAGAATGCCCTTTACAAGGTTATTCGTGCGTCAAGCCCCGACGAACTCGGCAGGCGTGTTGTGGTTCAGGGCGGTACTTTCCTGAACGATGCCGTTTTGCGTGCATTTGAACAGGAAATGGGCGTTGAAGTTGTCCGTCCTAACATTGCAGGACTTATGGGCGCTTACGGTGCGGCTCTTTACGCAAAGAAAAAGTCAAAAGGCATTGGCAGGAGTACGATTATCGATAAAAAGGGTCTTGATGAATTTGTTCACGAAATCAAGGTTGCAAACTGCGGTATGTGTAACAACAACTGCCGTCTTACAATAAATTCATTCGGCAAGGGCAGAAAGTTCATTGCAGGAAACCGTTGTGAAAGACCAATCACAAAGAAAGCTCCTGCAAACGATATGAATATGTATGCCTACAAGCTGAATCTTATTGATTCCTACAAGCCTGTTGAGGGCTTGAGAGGCAAGCTCGGGATTCCTATGGCGCTCAATATGTACGAGCTTTATCCGTTCTGGTACAGATTCTTTACAGAGCTTAAATTTGAGGTGTTCCACTCACCGTATTCGACAAGAAAGCTTTATCAGAGAGGTCAGCAGACAATTCCGAGCGATACTGTTTGTTTCCCTGCAAAGCTTGTTCATGGACATATTCAGACTCTTATTGATATGGGTGCAGAAACAATTTTCTACCCGTGTCTTTCCTATAACTTTGACGAGCATCTCGGTGACAATCATTACAACTGTCCTGTTGTAGCCTATTATCCCGAGGTTATAAAGAACAATATGAAGGACATTCGCAAGGTGCATTTTATCAAGGAATATTTTGGTATTCACCGCCCGAATGATTTTCCGAAAAAGGCTTACGAAAGGCTTTCTTTCCATTTTCCCGACATTACTCTCAATGAAATCAGAAATGCGGCAAAGCTTGCATATCAGGAGCAGGAAAATTACAGAAAAAAGGTTATTGACAAGGGCAATGAGATTATTGCCAAGGCTGAAAAAGAGGGCAAAAAGATTTTTGTTCTTGCAGGCAGACCATATCATATTGATCCAGAAATTAACCACGGAATCGACAGACTTATCTCAGGCTTTGATGTTGCAATCGTCAGCGAAGATGTTATTTCCCCGAGAGTTGAACATTTCCGGACTCATGTTCTCAACCAGTGGACCTACCACGCGAGACTTTATGCGGCGGCAAAATATGTTACAACAAGAAAGGACATGGAGCTTGTTCAGCTTGTATCCTTCGGCTGCGGTGTTGATGCGATTACAACCGATGAGGTAAGAGAAATTCTTGAAAGCAAAAATAAGATTTACACTCAAATTAAGATAGATGAAATTACAAACCTCGGAGCAGTTAAAATCCGAATCCGCAGTTTGCTTGCTGCACTTGAAAACGATTGATGAAAGGAAATTCTGTTATGGCAGAGTTGAAGTATGACAAAAAAACAGGTCGTTTGCTGTTTACAAAGCAGATGAAAAAGGAATATACAATCCTTATGCCCAATATGGCGCCTATTCATTTTAAAATACTTGAAAAGGTGTTCAACTACTATGGCTATAAGTCTGATTTGCTCAACACAACAGGTCCGGAGATTGCACAGACAGGTCTTAAATATGTTCACAACGACACCTGTTATCCGGCTTTGCTGGTTATCGGTCAGTTTATCAATGCTTTGCAGAGCGGAAAGTATGATGTTCACAAGGTTGCCCTGATGATTACTCAGACGGGCGGCGGATGTCGTGCCTCTAACTACATTTTCCTTTTGAGAAAGGCTCTCAAAAAAGCAGGCTTTGAGTTTGTTCCCGTAATTTCGCTTTCATTCGGTATGGAACACAACAGCGGCTTTTCGCTCACACTTCCGCTTATCCGCAGATTTGTCGGCGGTCTTGTGTACGGCGACCAGTTAATGCTGCTTTCAAACCAGACAAAGCCCTATGAAGTGAACAAGGGCGAGAGTATGGCGCTTGTAGATGAGTGGACGGATAAGATTTCCGATATGCTCATACAGGGCAAGGGCTACACGCTTGAAGAAATTGACGAAACCCTTGATAAAATTACAAAGTCATTCACAAAAATTGAGCTTAACAAAGTGCCGAAGGTTAAAGTCGGCATAGTTGGTGAGATTTATGTAAAATATTCAAAAATGGCTAACAACGGCCTTGAGGACTTTCTTGCAGAACAGGATTGCGAGGTTTGCGTACCCGGTCTTATGGGTTTTGCATCATTTAAGGTTGATAACCGTATTGAGGATTATAAGATGTTCGGAGGAAGCAGAGTTAAATACAAATTCTGTTCGATGCTTCTTAATTACCTCACAAAGCTTGAGGGACTTATGGTTGATGCCGCTGAAAAGTACGGCTTTGTTCCGCCACACAGATATGCTCACACAAAGGAGCTTGTAAAAGGTGTTATCGGCTACGGCAGTAAGATGGGCGAGGGCTGGCTTCTTACAGCCGAGATGATTGAGCTTGCCGATACAGGTTATGAGAATATCGTATGCACACAGCCCTTCGGATGTCTGCCGAATCATATCAACGGCAAGGGCGCAATCAGAAAAATTAAAGAAATCAGACCGAATGCCAATATCGTTACCATCGACTATGATCCGGGTGCGCCGAAGGTAAACCAAGAGAACCGTATCAAGCTGATGCTTGCTGTCGGCAAAGAGGAACTCAAGAAAAAGCTTGAGGCTGAAAAAAATGCTGAATCAGCTGAAAAGTAATTTAATATCAGAGCTTATGAGTCATCGCAAAATTGCGGTGGCTCTTTTTGTTTTTAGTAATATACGGCAGAAAAATTTAATACAATTTTACAGGGGTTTATCATGCTCAAAAGGGAAAAATAAGTTTAAAAATCGGGTGAAATTATGAATAATCGACTTAAAATGTTTTTTCAAAGGCTTGCACGGTGGCTGAATGTGCGTGAAATGCGACAGCACAAGGTCAAGGCAGGCGTTTATATAGTGATACGGCTCATACTCGCGTTATTGATTATCTCCGGCATATTAAACGGTAAATGGGAAAATGTCATGACCTGTGCGCTGACGCTCGGTCTGTTGACTCTGCCGTTGTTTGTTGACAGAAAATTGTCGGTAGCGTTGCCTAGTGTGCTTGAAACAATTGTTGTGCTGTTTGTATTTGCGGCAAATGTTATGGGCGAACTCGGTGCATTCTACGAGAAAATCCCGATATGGGATTCAGTACTTCATGCCGTGAACGGCTTTATCTGTGCAGGCGTCGGTTTTGGGCTGACCGATATTTTGAACAGAAGCGAACGGGTGAAATTGAGCCTTTCGCCTATGTTTGTATGCCTGTTTTCGTTCTGCTTTTCAATGACAGTCGGTGTTGTGTGGGAGTTTTTTGAGTTCGGAGCAGATATGCTTTTCGGAAAAGATATGCAAAAGGACACCGTGGTTACGGTGATACATTCGGGCTTGATTTCAGGCAAGCCGAATGTGATAATGCACATCAGAGATATAACTTCAACCGTTGTAAACGGTGAAAATCTCGGCGTCAACGGTTATCTTGACATCGGCTTGATTGACACAATGAAAGACCTGCTCGTGAATTTTGCGGGTGCAATAGTTTTTGACACCGCAGGTTGGTTCTACCTGAAAGGCAGAAGTGCAGGATTTTTGCGGAATTTTATCCCAAGGAAGAAGTAGCGGCGATCAGTGATCGCCAATCGGTTTGGTTGTAAAACCAAACCGAACAAACCGCAAGTCAATTTTGTGGTATTATTATCTGTTAAAGCAATCATATAATGTCGAACCAATTTTACAATTGGTTCGATTGGCGGTCAATGACCGCCGCTACGGGAATGCACATTATTTTCAGACAAACAAAAGGCAGTCACAACAATGTGACTGCCCTCGTGTTTTGGTGATATTCTTATTAAAATTACTTATCTTCCTGAAGTGTGATTTCAACCTCGCCGTCGCCCGACGATGAGCTGTAATATTTAACCTTGATTTTGTCCCCCGGCTTGTGGGTTTCAAGAATCGCATAAACATCTGCAAAGCTTGTAATTGTTTCGCCGTCAACCTCTGTGATGATGTCGCCTTTTTTAAGGCTTGTGCCGTCACACGGACCGCCCGATACGATACTCTGAACATAAATGCCCTGCGGAATGTTGTAATTTGATGCCTGATCGGAGGTTACTGCAATGCCCGAAATGCCGATTTTTACTCTGCCTTCAACATAGCCGTTCTTTACAAGTGTGTCAACAATGCTTTTTACTGTCTGTGACGGAATTGCAAAGCCCATACCTTCGTAAGTTTCGGAAACAATCTTTGAAGTTGTAATTCCGACAACCTGACCGTAGTAGTTTACAAGCGGACCGCCCGAGTTGCCCGGATTGATTGCGGCATCGGTCTGAATGTACTTTGTGAGGCTTGATGTTGAAAGTTTTCTGTCAAGCGCCGAAATAACGCCCCTGGTTGTTGTGTTCTGATAGTCAAGACCGCCCGGATTGCCGACTACGATAATATCCTGACCTACTTCAAGCTGTGACGAATCGCCGAATGTTGCAGGAGTAAGTCCCTTTGCATCGTCCATTTTGAGAACCGCAATATCGGTTCTTGAATCGTAACCTACAACACCTGCCTTGTATTCCTTGCCGTCAGAGGTTACAACTCTGATAGCATAGGCTGTTTTGCTGTTGCCGATTACATGAGCGTTTGTGATAACATAACCGTCCTGTGAGAAGATAATTCCGCTTCCCTGTGAAGATGCGGTTGTTGTGTCAGCCTGATCGGGTACATCGCCCGAGTAACAGAGAATGCCGACTACCGAGTCGGAAACCTTTTCGGACGCTTTTGCGGCTGTGTAGCTGTCGTTTGTTTTTGTGTCTTTCGGATTGCTTTCAAGCTTCATACCCGAGTAATCCTTGTTTACCTTGTCACTGTAGTCCGACTCATCGTGAGTTTTACTCTGTGAAGATGTGTCGGGAAGGGTTTCAAACGGTGTTGTACTGTCCTCTTTCGGAACTCTGAACGAATTGCCCGAATCACTTCGGTTGTTGTTCAAATCTTCTTTTATGTCAACCGAAAATCCGTACACCATCATGCCGATAAAACCGATTGTGAGAAGCGAACAGAGAACGATAATCAACGCAATTATTCCGCCCTTTGTTTTCTTTTGGGGATACTGTGCGTACATCTGCGGATTGTATTGCTGATTGTATGTACCGTTGTTGCCGTAGGGAGGCTGTCCGTACATATTCTGCTGATACGGAGGTACATTCTGATTGTATCCTGTCTTGTTTTGATACTGTCCGTACTGCTGATTGTTCTGATTATACTGCGGATTCTGTCCGCTGTAGGGATACTGACCGTAACCGTACTGCCACGGCTGAGCGTAGGTGTTCGGATTCGGATTTTGGTTCTGCTGATACGGCGGAACATTTTCAGTCGGATTTGCATCGTTTGCCGTATTTTGATTGTTGTTGCCGAAAATGTAATCGCCGTACGGTGTGTTGCCGTTCTGCGGCTGAACATTTTGAGCCTGTTCTTCCTGTGTTTCGGTTTCGGAAACGGGAATTGTCTGTTCCATGTTCATATTCTGTTCCGTGTTCAGATTATTGTTTTGTACGGGCCTTTCGGTGAACGGCTTTTGCGGTTCAAAACCACCCATATTGTTGTTGTCAAAATTGTCCATAAAAGTTACTCCTACATTTATTTGTTACCGTGGGGTACAAGCTTTGTTTGCAATAAAATATCTGTCATTGCTTGCGGTCGCAAGACTGCCCCTGCGGGATAGCTTACAAAAAATATTACCATACAACGCTCGACTAAAATCAAGCATTGTAATTTACATTTATATTATACCTTTTCACAAAATCAAAATCAACCTTGTTGTGTTACGGAAGTGTGAGTTTATTTTGAAAGTTTAGTGATAATTGACTAAAACAGGACAAAATGAAAATTTTTTCGACTAATTGTTAAATTTTTCACTAAATCTTCTTTTTAGGTCTTTATATTTTCAAAAATATATTGTATAATAAACTTAAATCGGCAGGTGGGAACGCTTGTCTGCTGAAATTTTTTACAAAAGGAAGATTAAAATGCCATTAGTAAACGCTAAAGAAATGCTTACAAAAGCAAAGGCAGGCCACTATGCAGTAGGTCAGTTCAACATCAACAACCTTGAATGGACAAAATCAATTCTTTTAACAGCACAGGAACTCAACTCACCTGTTATCCTCGGTGTATCAGAGGGTGCCGGTAAATATATGTGCGGCTACAAAACAATCGTTGGTATGGTAAACGGTATGCTCGAGGAACTCAACATCACAGTTCCTGTTGCTCTCCACCTTGACCACGGTTCATACGAAGGCGCTAAGAAGTGCATCGAAGCCGGTTTCAGCTCAATCATGTTCGACGGTTCACACTATCCGATCGAAGAAAACATTGAAAAAACAAAGGAACTCGTTGCAACTTGTAACAAGCTCGGTCTTTCACTTGAGGCTGAGGTTGGTGCAATCGGCGGCGAGGAAGACGGCGTAATCGGTATGGGCGAATGCGCAGATCCTAAGGAATGCAAAATGGTTGCAGACCTCGGCGTAACAATGCTCGCAGCAGGTATCGGTAACATTCACGGTAAGTATCCTGCAAACTGGAAGGGCCTCAGCTTTGAAACTCTTGACGCTATCCAGCAGCTTACAGGCGAGATGCCGCTCGTTCTCCACGGCGGTACAGGTATCCCTGCCGACATGATCAAGAAGGCTATCTCACTCGGCGTTTCAAAGATCAATGTTAACACAGAGTGCCAGCTCGCATTTGCAGCAGCTACAAGAAAGTATATTGAAGAGGGCAAGGACCTTGAAGGCAAGGGCTTTGACCCAAGAAAGCTCCTCGCTCCCGGCGCAGAGGCTATCAAGGCTACTGTTAAGGAAAAGATGGAACTCTTCGGTTCAGTTAACAAGGCTTAATTTTAAGCACGCAAAACTTAATCTTTATAAAAATTTCAGGGACAGCGTTATCTGCTGTCCCTGTTTTATGTTTAATTTTAGCTTTATTTGCTTACAACCGAAATTCTTTCGCCGACGTGATTGCCGTTTGCAATTTCGTCAACAAAAGCGATTGCATAGTCGGCATAGCTGATAACGCTTTCGCCCTTTGAGTTGAGAACAAGCTCTTCACCGCCGAGTGTGTACTCGCCTGTTCTTTCGCCGTCAGCCTGAAAATCTCCGGCAGGGCTTATATATGTCCACTTAACATCGTTTCTCTTGCGAAGTCCGTCAAGAAGAACCTGATGTGCGGCTGCAAGGGGCTTGAATGCATCGGGAAAATCTTTGCCGTCTGCAACTCTGATTGTGTGTTCGGGGTTCACATAAAGAGTGCCCGCACCGCCGACAATAACAAGTCTTGTGTCTGTGCCTGCAAGAAGATTGCAAAGGTACTCGCCTGCTTTCGGAATAACGGGAATAGTTTCTGCTGTCCAACCGCCGCAAGCGTCAACTACAACATCGTAGCCGTTTAAATCTTCCTTTGTAATGTTGAACAAATCTTTGGTTACTGCGTTTTTGGTTACCGACTTGTTTTCACCTCTTACAAAAGCCGTGACATAAAAACCTCTGTTTACTGCCTCTTTTGTGATGAGCTGTCCTGCTTTACCGTTTGCACATACTACTGCTATTTTCATAATTATACCTCCTGAAAATTGTGTTGAAAAGTTTTTGTTTTGAATAATTTTGAATATGGAAAATGTGAATCGATTCGTTGTAACCTTTTTGATTACAACGATATTATATACCCGTCTTGTTGTAATGTCAATAGTTACAACGAAAAATTTTTTTAAAATTTTTTCGGGAGTTTTTTGCAACAAAAAAAGCATCGGATTTTCTCCGATGCCGTAATTATTTCTGTATCAACTTTTGAATATCGCTTTCAATATCTGCAAGGGTGATTTTTTTCAGTTCGTTTTCCATTGCCTGCTGAACCTTGTCAAGCCTGTTGTCAAGAACGGTGTGAATGTTTCTGCCGACAGGACATTTGGAATTTGGATTTTCGTGAAAATGAAAAAGCTCGCCGTTTCCAACACATTCAACCGCCTTGTAGATATCGAGAAAAGTAATCTTGTCAAGCGGTTTTGAAAGGTCTGCACCGCCCGAACCCCTTGCAACCTCAACAATTCCTGCCGACTTGAGCTGACCGAGAATTTTGCGGACGATAACAGGGTTGACATTCGTACTGTCTGCAAGAAAATCACTCGTTACCTTGTATTCATTTTTAAAGGTTTCAATACAGGCGATAATGTGAATTGCCAGAGTAAATCTGCTCGAAATCTGCATATATAAATCTCCTTTGGTTTGTTTGGTCTGATAATTATTATATGATAAGTTGGTTGTAAAGTCAATTGTTACATCAAAACGGATTGTAATTGTCACTTTAAAATATAAATCGGGTTGACAAATGCGGCAATCGGTACTATAATAATTGTCAACCGATAAAATAATTTGGTTGACAATCTGCAAAACAAAAGAATCGGTTTTGCAAAGGAGAGGTAATTTTATGACAGAAGCAAAAACAAACAGTAAATCAAAAAGTAATGTATTAAGCCTTGTGTATATGGCGATGTTCGTCGCAATCATCACAGTGTGCGCACAGATTCAGATTCCGATGACAGTTCCGTTTACACTTCAGACTCTCGGTATCTTTATGGCGGCGGCTATGCTCGGCTGGAAAAGAGGACTCATCAGCGTTGCGGTTTATGTTCTCCTCGGTGCAATAGGTGTTCCCGTGTTTGCAGGATTCTCAGGCGGAATCGGTGTTCTCGGCGGTCCGACAGGCGGTTATATCATCGGTTTCCTCTTTACGGCGCTTATCGTTGGACTTATGACTGATTTTCTCGGCAGAAAGCTTTGGGTGCTTGCGGTTTCAATGGTTGCAGGTCTTGCAGTATGCTATCTTTTCGGTACAATCTGGTTTATGATTTCAATGCATACAGACTTTGTTGCCGCACTTCTCACCTGCGTTGTTCCGTTCCTTCTTGCAGATGCCGCAAAGATTGTTGTTGCAACAGTTTTGGTAAATCGTCTTGACAAAATCGTTAAGCTTTAAGTTCAGACCGCATCACAGCCTTTGTGTGCAGTTCTTTGAAGGCAAGGGCTACAGCGATGAATTTGTCTGCGGAATGGCAAAAATAGTGTCGGTTCTTGAAAATAACAACGCAAGCCTTACGCTTACAGGCGGTTGTGACGAAATTTGTTCATCGTGTCCGAACCGTGACAACGGCAGTTGCGATGTTACGGGCAAGGCGTCATGCTATGACAAAAGATGTCTTGATTTACTCGGAATGAAAATCGGCGATACTGCCGATTGGAAAAAGCTTTCGAGAATTGCAAGGGAAAATATAATTTTAAAAGACAGGCTTTCGCAGGTGTGCGGCGACTGCAAATGGTCGCATATATGCCGTGATAAAGCCGATAAAATGAAAAGTCTTCATTAATCCTCATAGATATATCATGATAAAAGGCCTCACGAATTTCGTGAGGTCTTTTGCGTTAATTGACTTTATTTTTGTCAAAAGGAATATTATGTTCATTACAAAAATCTATGTATGCTTGTTCAAGTAATTTAAAGTCACAGCTGTTATGAACAAGTCTATCGTTTACTTTGTTTGTGATACGGTAGTAGGTGTTTTGTGCTTGCTTTTTAATTTTATCTCTATATTTGTTACAAAAAGCAAGTTCTTTTCTGATTCTTTCTCTTCGTGTGTTGTTGGTAATTCCGTTGATATTCAACATATTGATGCACTTATGTGGAATAGGTAACATATAGGCAAATCTTAATGTTGCATACTCATTACAGTATTTATCGTTTTTTGGTTTGATTTGTATATCGTCCTGTCTATTGTGTTGTTTTGATGATATAGGCACAAAGTAGTCAATTTCGTTAATGTTGAGAACTGTCCCATAGAAAAACTTGTTGTTACCGCTTCTATAATTAACATTAGGTACTCTTGTAAATCCACGGACTGAAGTTTCGTATTGTTTAAGATAATCAATGTATTCCAAGTCTACATTGTAAAATGCGATTTTCATATTCTACCTCATTAAAAATAAAAGCGGGCAAAGAGTACCCGCTTTTTGATTACTTTTACACTCGCACTTTTACAAGCGGCGAAACGCTCAACGATAAAAACACTCGCACTTTTACAAGCGGCGAAACGCTCAACGATAAAAACACTCGCTCTTTAAACAAGTGGCGAAACACTCAACGATAAGATGAGTAATCAAACATCTATCACAGTTATTATATGCTATAAAATTAAAAAAATCAAGGTGTTATCCAAAATTAAAATAATAAAACTTTGCCGATATTTTAAGCAAATTTTGATAAAAAATACTTTATTGAGTAATATTGTTTTTTGTTTTGCTCCTTATTTCAGACGAGCAAACACGGTTCGCCGTTACATTGAAATTGCATGAACAATTACAATGCTACGCTCGGGCGTAATATGTTTTGGCATTGCACAAACTATCTTCACGATTTGGGTGCCGAGGCACTCGGCTACAAAGTTACCTTAATATAGAAAGTAACGCTCGGGCATTGAAGTATTTGACTTAAAAAAACGATCTTCACGAATGAAAATATTGACTTTTGGGGGAAATTGGATTATTATTTAAACTGTATAACTTTAAGTATGCTTATTTTTAGGACAGATGATTTGTGAAGGAGTTGAAAAAAGTGCCGGATCTTTCGATAATTTTCGATATGGGTGTTGTTGCACTGCGTTTTCTTATGCCTGTTTATGCAATAATAATTGTGTACCAGTGCTTTGCCGCAATGCGCCGCCGCCGCCGTCCCGAAACTCCTTTGATTTCACTTTTGAACCCTGCAACGGGCGAGATGCTCCCCGTGCTTTTTTGGGAAAATTCAATTGGCAGAAGTAAAAGCAGTGATGTAACCGTTGATGACCCGACAGTTTCAAGAAATCATTGCGTACTCCTTCGCCGTAAAGACGGTTGGTATGTAAGCGATACCGACTCAAAGAGCGGCACAATGCTCAACGGCAAAAGAACAAGAGGCAGAGCAAAGGTGCTAATTGACGATACAATAACAATAGGCAGTACAAGCCTTATAGTAAAAAGAGGCGAGGAGTTCCAACAGCCGTTGCAGTCAAGCTGGTTTTTCTCAAAGGTCAGCGATAAGCCTGCAATGAAATCGTGGAAGCTTATGCTCCTTATTACATTTTTCCACTTCTTTATGTGCGTTCAGGCTATGTTCTGGAATGACGGCACAAATACAATGGCTCCGCTCGTGCTGTTCGGCGCTCTTGCGGCCGTTGAATGGGGATTCTTCTTTATCTCCTATTTTGTAATCCGCAGAGTAAATTTCGAGCTTGAATCGCTTGCCCTGTTTTTGACGGGCATAGGCGTAATGATGCTTATCAGACAGTCGGAACGCTCGGCTTATGTTCAGCTTGTTGCCGCCGCAGTAGGTATGATTATCTTTTGCATAATCATCAAGCTGATTGAAGATCCCGACAAGGTAAATAAACTCAGACTTCCGGCAATGATTTGTGCGGTCGGTCTTTTGGGCGTAACAATTGTATTCGGTAAGATTACAAACGGCGCCGCCAACTGGATTTATATCGGCTCGTTTTCATTTCAGCCGTCAGAGCTTGCAAAGATTATCTTCATCTTTATCGGCGCAAGTTCGCTTGATGTATTGATGACAAAGAAGAACCTGCTTGAGTACATTATCTTCTCGGCAGTATGCGTCGGCCTTTTGGCTCTTATGGGTGACTTCGGTACTGCGCTCATCTTCTTTGTAACATTTTTGCTCACAGCGTTTATGCGCTCAGGCGATTTCAAGACGATTATTCTTGCTGTTGCCGCCGCAATTTTCGGCGTAACCTTTGTCCTCAAGTTTAAACCGTATGTTGCCGACCGTTTTTCGGGCTGGCGTCATGTGTGGGAACATACTCAGGACAACCTCGGTTATCAGCAGGCAAGAGTTCTCACATATATGGCAAGCGGCGGACTTTTCGGCGTAGGTATCGGCAACGGTTTTTTAAAGCAGGTTGCCGCATCCGAAAGTGACCTTGTTTTCGGACTTGTTTCGGAAGAAATGGGAGTTATCGTTGCGTTCACACTTGCCGTGGCAGTAGGTGCAATGTTTATTTATGCAAGGGCAATTACAACCCGCAGCAGAAGTACCTTTTATTCAATTTCAGCGTGCTGTGCGGCAGGACTTTTTGTTGTTCAGCTTTCTCTCAATGTTTTCGGTGCAACCGATGTACTTCCGCTTACAGGCGTAACATTTCCGTTTGTGTCTGCCGGCGGTTCAAGTATTATGTCTTGTTGGGGACTTATTGCATTCATCAAAGCCGCAGACGAGAGAACTTATTCAGTAAAAAGATAAGTTTAGTAAATTGAAAACTTGTTTTTCATATATGTACTTTGGTATTAAATAAAATTAGTGCCTTTACTTGCGGGCGTCCAATGAACGCCCCTACTGATACACAGGGTGGTGTAAGGTTTGAAAAAAATACTTCGCAGAAGTACACTTATATATATAGTTGCGCTTGCGTTTATCGGCGGACTCGGCTATCTTGCCTTTGAGCTTGTAACAGGGGCAGACGATTGGGTCGATCAGGCATATAATGCGCATATAGCAGGTGACGGCGGCCTTGCACAGGCAGGAGCGATCTATGACCGCAACGGCACGGCTCTTGCACAGACGGTTGACGGTAAAAGAGTTTATAACGAAAGCGAGAGCGTAAGAAAATCTCTGCTTCATGTTGTCGGTGATGACAGCCTTAACATTTCAACGGCTGTTCAAAGTATGTATCGTTCTCAGCTGATAGGCTATAACCTTGTTTTCGGACTTAATATGCCCGAATCGTTGCGTGCCTCTCACGATATAAAGCTGACAGTTGATTCCGCAACCTGTGCGGCGGCTTATGATGTGCTTGCATCTTATAACAAAAAAGGTGCCTGTGTAATATATAACTACAAAACAGGCGAGGTTATCTGTTCCGTAAGCACCATGGCTTACGATCCGCAGGCTCCTCCCGAAATTACTGAGGACAACGAAAGCGAATACGAGGGCGTTTACCTTGATAATGTGCTTTCGTCAACCTTTACCCCGGGTTCAATCTTCAAAATCGTTACATCTGCGGCGGCAATTGAGAATATTCCCGACCTTTATGACCGCACTTGGGTTTGTAACGGAAGTGAGAACATAGGCGGAAGTGAAGTTACCTGTACGGAAACTCACGGAACGCTGACATATAAAGAGGCAATGGCACATTCCTGCAATATTGTTTTTGCAAAGCTTGCCGTTGAACTCGGAAGTGACACAATGACAAAAACTGCCGAGAAAATCGGCATTAACAGCTCCTTTGATGTTGACGGAATTAAAACCGCAAAAGGTTCATATGATGTCAGCGATGCCAATGAAAACCAGCTTGGCTGGTCGGGTGTAGGTCAGTATAATGACAAGGTAAACCCGATGCAGATGGCAATTATCTGCGGCGCAATCGCAAACGGCGGTAAGGTTACAAACCCTACCCTTATCAAAGATGAGTCCATACTCTCCGCACTCGGCATAAACTACAAGAGCAGCGGACAGGAGCTTTTTTCATCCGATACGGCGGCAAAGCTTGACGATGTTATGAGATACACCGTTTCGGATTACTACGGCGACAACCTTTTCGGCGGACTTACAGTCTGTGCCAAAACAGGTACGGGTGAAGTCGGCGATGATAAGAACCCTAACGGCTGGATGGTCGGCTACTCAAAAGATGAGGACTGCCCTCTCGCATTTGCCTGTGTTGTACAGGATTCGGGTTTCGGTTTCCAATATGCCGGTCCCGTAGTTGAGGCCGCAATGATTCAGGCTGCAAAAAGCCTTGGAGCGTCTGCGGTGCAGTAAATTAAAATTATATTATTGAAAATACAGTTTGACCGATTTTTTCGGTACATCGAAAGGAAGAACCCTGATGAATTTTTTAAAAGCTATGTTCGGCAACTACAGCAAGCGTGAAGTTAAGCGTGTGCAACCAATCTGTGACAAGGTGCTTGCACTCGAAGATAAATATGCGGCTATGAGCGAAAGCGAACTCAAGAACCAGACAACAATTCTTAAAGAAAGACTTGCCAACGGCGAAACAACAGACGATATTCTCCCCGAAGCATTTGCAACCTGTCGTGAGGCAGGCTGGAGAGTGCTTGGTATGAAGCACTTCCCCGTTCAGATTATCGGCGGTATCGTTCTTCACCAGGGCAGAATTGCCGAGATGAAAACCGGTGAAGGTAAAACCTTGGTTGCTACCCTCCCTGCATACCTCAACGCTCTTACAGGCGAAGGTGTTCACATTGTAACAGTCAACGATTACCTTGCCCGCCGTGACTCAGAGTGGATGGGCAAGCTTTACAGATACCTCGGTCTTTCGGTTGGTCTTATCTGCCACGATCTCGATAATGAGGGCAGAAAAAAGGCTTATGCCGCAGACATTACATACGGAACAAACAACGAACTCGGTTTTGACTACCTCCGTGACAACATGGTAGTTTACAAGGAAAACAAGGTTCAGCGTCCACACGCATTTGCAATTGTCGATGAGGTTGACTCAATCCTTATCGATGAGGCGAGAACTCCTCTTATTATTTCGGGTAAGGGCGACAAGTCAACAGACCTTTATGCAAAGGCTGACGCTCTTGCAAAAACTCTTAAAGTTCAGCGTTTTGCAGAACTTGACGCAAAAGAGGATATGGAGGAATATTACAAGGAAAACGGCATTGATTATGTTGTTGATGAAAAGCAGAAAACGGCAACCCTCACACAGAGCGGTGTTAAGAAAGCCGAAGAATTTTTCGGTATTGAAAACCTCACCGATCCCGATAATCTTACAATTCAGCACCATGTAAATCAGGCTATCAAGGCTAACGGAGTTATGAAGCTTGATGTTGACTATGTTGTCAAGGACGGCGAAGTTATCATCGTTGACGAATTTACAGGTCGTCTTATGTACGGCCGTCGTTTTAACGAAGGTCTTCATCAGGCTATTGAGGCTAAAGAGGGCGTAAAGGTTCAGAGCGAAAGCAAGACTCTTGCTACAATCACATTCCAGAACTACTTCCGTCTTTACAAAAAGCTTTCGGGTATGACAGGTACTGCTCAGACAGAGTCGGAAGAATTCCAGGAAATCTACAAGCTTGATGTTGTTGAAATTCCTACAAACAAGCCTGTTTTAAGAAAAGACCTCCCCGATTCGGTTTATAAGACAGAAAACGGCAAGTTCAACGCTGTTATTGATGCAATTGTTGAGGCTCACGAAAAGGGACAGCCTGTCCTTGTCGGTACAATTTCAATTGAGAAGTCGGAGCTTCTTTCAAAAATGCTCAAAAAGAGAGGTATTAAGCACAATGTCCTCAATGCAAAACAGCATGAAAAAGAGGCTGAAATTGTTGCTCAGGCAGGTAAACTCGGTGCGGTAACAATCGCAACCAACATGGCAGGCCGTGGTACAGATATCATCCTCGGCGGTAATGCAGAGTATATGGCAAAAGCCGCAATGCGTAAGCAGGGCTTTACAGAGGAGCTTATTGAAGAAGCTACGGGCTATGCAGAAACCGATGATGAAGAAATCATCAATGCAAGAAATACATTCAGAGAACTGAATGACAAGTATAAGGAAGAAATTAAAGGCGAGGCTGAAAAGGTAAGAGAGGCCGGCGGTCTTTACATTATGGGTACGGAAAGACACGAGTCACGCCGTATTGATAACCAGCTCCGTGGCCGTGCAGGCCGTCAGGGCGATCCGGGCGTCAGCCGTTTCTTCCTCTCAACCGAGGATGACCTTATGCGTCTGTTCGGCGGTGACAGAATGAAGATGATGATGGAGCGTATGAATGTTGCCGAGGATATGCCCATTGAGAACAAGATGCTCACAAGTATTATCGAAGGCTCACAGGAAAAGGTTGAGCTTCGTAACTTCGGCATTCGTAAGGATGTCCTCCAGTACGATGATGTTATGAACAAACAGCGTGAAATCATCTACGGTCAGCGTGATCAGGTTCTTAACGGTGAGGATCTCCACGAAACAATCCTCAAAATGGTTGAGGATACAATCGCAACTTCAATTAAGCAGTACCTCCCCGAAGGTCCTGCAGAGCATTGGAACTTCCAGAGTCTTAAGGATTACTATGCAGGTTGGCTTATCAGAGATGATTCTAAGTACGATTTCAGTCTTGAGGATCTTGAAGATATGGAACCCGAAGAGATTCAGAAGATGCTCGTTGACGATGCTCTTGAAATCTACAAGGAAAACGAAGAGCTTCTTCCCGAGGAAACAATCCGTGAGATGGAGCGTGTTTACCTCCTCAAGAATGTTGATACACATTGGATGGATCACATCGACAATATGGATCAGCTCAAAAACGGTATCAGACTTCGTTCATACGGTCAGCACGATCCTGTTGTTGAATACAGAGTTGAAGGCTTTGATATGTTTGATGAGATGATTGAAAGCATTCGTGAGGATACTGTCAAGATGATGCTCATTATGCCAAAGCGTATCTATGAGATTCAGAAAAGACAGGACGCAATTGCAGCGGCAAAGAGAGCAGCTCAGAGGGCTGCCGCAGCGGCACAGTCTGCAGCCGATGATGAAGGAACTGTTGAACAGTCAGACGCTGTAAAGCAGGCACTCCACCGTGAGCAGGTTGCTCAGCCTACAGAAACTTCTGCAGACGGTACGGATTCCGTCAACAAGACTATCCGTAAGGGTAAGAAAATCGGCAGAAACGATCCCTGTCCGTGCGGCAGCGGTAAAAAGTACAAGAAGTGCTGTGGCAGAGATCTTTAATATTTCTGCATAAAGCGGTTTGTATAATTGCGGTTTTAAGTGAATTACATTTTAAGGGGCAGAGAGCAATACTCTGCCCCTTTATTTATGCAGAATTTTTAAGGCGTTCGGTGATTAATTTTATCGGATATAGAAATTGATTATAAAAATATATCTGAAAATTTCTGTAAAATGTAGGTTTTGGGGCTTTTTATGTTTAAAAGCAACAATCGCAAAAAAATACATATCTCTACGCATATAGCTTGGCATAAATTTGCATAAAAATTTTTGATATTTTTGAAAAAAGAATTAAAAATCAACAAATTCAGTGCTGAAATTGACTTTTCAATTGCCTGTTAAGGTTGTACAATGGGTATAGTTTATCTTAAACACAAAAAATGGCGATAAATAAGTAATAAAATCACATTATGGCAAAAAATATAAAACCGTGTTCGTAGATGTGCAAAATAACCAAAAACATTACCAGAAGTTTGGTCATATTGCCTCTACAAAAGCGCAATAAAATATTATATAATTGTATGCAAATCAAAAAGAAGAACAAATTCAAAAATTTGCGTTTCATAATTAGTTGGCAGATATATTGGACTGTTCTATGCAGACCTGTTTAATTGTACTTTGACTGCCAAAACAAAGTAATCGGCAATGAAGGAGAAGAAAAAATTATGAAGTTAGGTAAAAAGCTTTGCAAAACCCTTAGAAAAAGCTTTTCCCTTGTACTTGCATTCACAATGATGTTATCAGTGTGTGCAGTGTCGGGTATGAATTTAGGAAAGGTTGCTGCTGCCGAAAGCAAAACCCTGTACTATATGAATACCAACGGTTGGGGAAGTGTGTATGCTTATACATGGACTTCGTCCACTAAGTACTCAGGCAATTGGCCCGGTACCGCTATGGACAAGGTGCAGAATGTTAAGCATAATGTCTATAAGATAACAGTTGACGCAAATGCAGAGAACATTATCTTTAGTGACGGCAACGGTGCCCAAATAGGTGATATTACAATTCCTTCATCTTCGAATATGATTTATAACAACGGTACTTGGAGCGAATACAGCGAAACCGTTGTTGAAGATAACTTTGAATATGACGCAAAGATTGACAGCAGTTTTCCTGACAGTATGTACCTTGCTTCGTGTTCGTATTATGATTATCTCGATGATCAGGAACTCAGCACTCAGTGGGGCAATGTAGAAACAGCCGGTAACTCCGCAACATGGTATCCGTTTGATAATTTTAACAGCTATCTCAGTCAGTATTATAAGGATAACAATGTAAAGAAACCTCTTTACTACGGCAACTTCAATACAGGTACTGAATCTGAAACAGGCAGAAAAGATACATATGATGCAAAGAAGAGCAGTCTGTACGGTTATGATGCCGCACCGAATAACTCAAAGGCAGTTTGGCATGACAGTAATACAGCCGATGTCAATGTAAATAATACAAACGAACTGGCAAAGTCTGCCGAACCGAAGTCATGGTCGTGGTCGTATCAGGGTGTTGTTTCAAGAAACCTTGGCAGTGACGGCAGCTTGATGATGATGAAGAACGGTAACAGCGGTACAGTGGCTGCACCGTTCTTTAGTGACAGCTTTCTTTCAAAAACAGGTTCAGGTCAGAACAGCTCGTATGGTAAGAAAGTCAATGCGGCTCTTCCGTTTACATATGACAGTAATACTAAAAAGTACAGCTATCAGTCAAGTACAGTAAGTTCTCATGCAAATCCTGTAAACAGCATTTATCTTAAAAACGCAAACACAGGTTCAAGCACAAACAACTTAAACGGTGTTACAAGTGACTCACTTACACTTATGTATGGCGGCAGTGATACTTCAAAGGCTATTCATGACGGTAAGCTGTGGTTTAACTCAGGCAAAAGCGGTTACGGCTTCTTCCCTTTTAACAACAACACAATCAACCACACAGGTGAAGATGTAAGAAATGACCTTAACTACGGTTTTGGTATGGCATTGTCAGTTGACTTTACTGTTCCCGAAGGCGGTAAGATTGACGATCAGGAGGTAACATTCACATTCACAGGTGACGATGATGTGTGGATTTACATTGACGGCAAACTTGTTGTTGACCTTGGCGGTGACCATAAGGACGCATCATGTACACTTAACTTTGCAAAGAATTCAACAACATATGCAACAGGTCTTAACTCAAAATCAGTCACAAGTGCATCAAGTGTTTACTCACTTTCAGATGTAATGAATGGCAGTACAAAGAATACTGTTCACAAACTCCAGATGTTCTATATGGAGCGTGGTCTTATTGAGTCAAACCTTCAGGTTGAGTTCTCGTTCACTCCTGTTGATAACAAACTTACAACAACAAAGACTGTAAACACAGTTAATGTGAACGATGGTATCAAAGATGCAGTTGCAGCAGCTGACACTTTCACATTTACTAATGTAAATAACGGCACTGCAAACAGCGGTAATTCTGCTCTCAGCTATAAAGAATATCTTTACACAGATAAAACCGGTTCAACATCTTCTAAAACTTCAGACGCTAACGGTTCCTATGCAATGAAGGACGGCGACAGTTCTTCATTCACAAACATTACCAATGTAGGCAACTGGCTGACAGCTTCCGAGAATATGGCTAATTCATTTATAAAGTATTCATCATCAACATATTCGGTAACAGATGTTAAGAACGGAATTCAGAAAGCAAACGGAAGCGGTACTTCGGCAAACTTCCTCTTCAAGAATGAAGTAAACGAAAAACACGCAACAGACTATAAAGTGGATTTTGTAAACACTCCTAAGCTTGCAGACCTTAATGTAACAAAGGCAGCGTTTGACAAATACGGCAATCCTATTACAAATGAAAAATATAACTTTACTGTATACCTTTCATTTGACGGTGGAAAAACTTATAAGCAATATCCGCTTGAATATACAATAGGTTCAACAGAGTATGTTGCAAGTAACGGCACATTTGCTCTCAAGGGCGGAGAAACAGCAGTGTTCCCAAATATCCCTGTCGGCACAATGTATAAGATTGTTGAGGAAGCAAACTCAGATTACACAGTAACTTCGACAGGCGAAACAGGAAAAGTTAATGATTCGGGTGCTGTTGCAAGATTTGTAAACAGAGAAATTGATAAATCAAATGCTCATGTAACACTCAGTGCGGTAAAGACACTTGACGGCGAAATACCTGATGTCAACACATTTGAGTTTACACTTACAGAAATGAAGAAGAGCGATTCTGCTCTTACAGAGTCAAAACTCTTGCAGACAAAGAACAACTTCGGCGATAAAATCACATTTGATGCACTCGAGTATGAGTACAGAGGAGTTGACACTCCTACAACAACTCAGCCGGTAACAGATCAGCCTACAGTTGCTCCGACAACTGCAAAGCCAACTGTTCAGCCGACAACAGCAGCTCCGACTACAACCCCTGTAAATCAGAACACAGTTTACTTGAAACCAAACTCAAATTGGATAACAGATAGTGCAAGATTTGCAATTTATTTGTTTAATGATTCTACAAGTCCAAAGCAGGAGCAATGGGTATCAATGACAGATGATGACGGCGACGGCTATTATCAGGCTGAAATTCCGTCAGGCACTTGGAAAGGTCTTATATTCTGCAGAATGGATCCGACCAACTTAACAAACGGCTGGGATACAAAATGGAATCAGACAAATGACCTTGATATTCCTTCAGCAACAGATACAAACAGATGCTATACAATTGCCGACGGTGCATGGGATAAGGGAGGCGGCTCATGGAGAGCGGCTCCGTTAACCACAAGGTCTTTGGCAAAGGCAAAGGCACAGGCTGCCGAGCCTGTTGAGGCAAACGGCGGTGCAAGTGTTAATGCAAGTGCAACAGTAGATAAGTTCTACTATCAGATTGCTGAGAAAAATCTCGGCGGTGATACATATACTTTTGATACTGCAAAGTATTACGCTGTAGTTTCAGTTGACAGAACAACTGCTCCAAACACAGCAAGCGTCAAATATTATTCTACAGCACAGGATGCAGTCAGCGAAACAAACGAAATTGCAAATCCTGCGGATAATGTAAAATTTGTCAACTACCACAAGGGTTCTATTGAAATTTCAAAGGCAGGCTCAGACGGTACAACATTCAAGAATATGGCAGGTCAGGTTGAGTTCTCACTCTACAAGCTCAACACACCGACAGATGAGTTGACTGCCGATAATCTTGTTGAGGCAAAGACAATTGACAACAACGGTATTGTGAAGTTTGAAAATCTTCGTATTTTCAAAGGACAGGATACAGATGATACAAGCGAACATCAGCTTTACTGCTTTGTTGAAACAAAGGCAGCACCGGGTTATAACCTGAGTACGGAAAAGCACTTCTTTACTGTTCCGTATGCACGGCAGTGTGAATCAGGCGAAGAGGCTGAATTTGCAATCGGCGGTGTCGGATTTAAGTATCTTCCCGACAGCGACGGCAAGATGATTTATCATATCAAGGCAGGCACAGTAAACAACTATCCGCTTACAATGCCACAGGCAAGCGGTGCGGGTATGAACGGTTTTGTAATCGGCGGTATTGCTGTTGTGGGCATTGCAGGCACATTGCTTATGAGCTATACAATCTATGACAGAATCAGCCGTAAAAAACGCAGAACAAGATACAGAAAATAAACTCACTATCAAAGACAATGATTTAAAATCATTTGTTTCTTTCATAGAAAACCTCTTTGACTGCTACGGACACCGTTGTTAGCCGGTGTCCGCCATGCAGCCACCCCAACCCGTTTAACCATTCGGTTAGAATATAATTACATATATTTAAATCAAACACAAAGGAGAAAGTTAAAATGAAAACTACAAAGAAAATCTTTGCAGCTGTTCTTGCAGTAATGATGATTGCTCTTATGATCCCATTCTCAGCAAGTGCAGCAGAGGGCAATACTTATAACGCATTTATCAAGGGCAAGAACGGCTTTACGGTAGATGTTTATAAAGTAGCAAAAATTAACACAACAACAGGCGAATATACAGAAATCCAGGGTGGCACAGCTGTTGAAACAGCTCTCAAGACTTGGAAAAATGCATCAGGTAACGATTCAAAGGCTCTTCTCGAGGCTTGTGAAAATGCAACATTTGCAGACAGCAAGGGTGACCACACATTCGCTTCTGACGAAGATGTTTACAACTTCGGTACAAATGAAGCAGGTGTTTACTATGTTAAGGTTACAGGCCAGCCTGCTGAAACAAGCGTAAAGAAAAAGGGCGGCGCTCTCTTTGCTCTTCCTGAGGGCACAAAGACAACTCAGGGTTCAGCAGAAGCTCCAATCGTACTCAAGATTAACACAGGTGCAGTTGAAGTTTCTAAGGAAATCGTTGGTGGCGACATCGATACTAAGAAGACAACTGCTTCTGCAGGCGACACAGTAACATTTAAGCTCACAGCTTCAGTTACAGGTTCTAAGGAAGTTCCGCTTACTGAGTACACAATCCACGATAACCTTTCAGGTAGCTTTGACACTCCTGCTGTAACAGAAGTTAAGGTTGACAACACTAAACTTTCAACTTCAGATTACACAGTAGATGCTTCATCACAGTCAGATATTAAGATTTCTCTTTCAGAGTCTTATCTTAAAGCTGCTAAGGAAGGCACAAACGACTTCTATGCAAGTTCAGATGTTACTGTAACACTTACAGCAATTCTTAAGGATACAGCTGTTTCAGGCAACACTGCAACAGACAACAGCAACAGCGACAGTCTTACATACACAAACACATACGGTCAGGCTTCAAAGTCTGGTGGAACAGTAAATGTTTACACATTCGACCTTCCTGTATTCAAGTATGATGGCACAACAGCTGACAAGAAAGGTCTTGGCAATGCAACATTTGAGCTGAAGAATAAAGAGGGCAAAGTGATTGGCACTAAGATAACAGACGAAAGCGGTCATGTTACATTTGAAAAGCTTGGTGCAGGTACATACAAGGTTAAGGAGACAAAAGCTCCTGCAGGTTACAACCTCAACTCTTCTGAGTACACAGTTGATATTAGCACAACAGGTGTTATCACAGTTACAGTTGACGGTAATCCAAGCGAAGTAAATCAGGTAGAAGTTCCTGATTATCCTGTAACAGTTCCTTCAACAGGTGGTATGGGTACAATGATGTTCTATATTGGCGGTGCAGCACTTATCGCTTGTGCAGGCGTTCTCCTCTTTGTTCTTAAGAGAAAGAAAGCAGCTAAATAATTAATCGAATATCTTTTATCTTAAAATCTGTGATATATGTAATTTTCAGGGGATGCGGCAACGCATCCCCGTTCTATTTACAGAAGAGCCGTAGATGCGGATATTATCCGTCGCTTGATGAATTTATATGTTTATACACATAGCTTTTTATACAATAAAAGCAGTGTATAATCTGTAGGGGCGTTCATTGGACACCCGCTTGATGAAATATTATGTTCATACACATAGGTTTTGATATAACATAAATTGTGTATTCAATTTTGCACGCAATGCGTGCAATCGTGTGCATTGCACACGAACGGGCGAACACGGTTCGCCCCTACAAAATAGCAGTAATTTTGTGATATTTATATAGTTTATTTCTATCACAATGTTTATGTCTTTACTTGCGGGCGGCCAATGACCGCCCCTACTGTTCGCACAAATCGCTGTGCTGTCGATATATTGCCCTGCACGGCAAAATATAGTATGATAATAACGGAACAAAAACACGCAGAAAAGGAAAATTTTATGAAACGAAAGCTGTCAATTTTACTTATAGTTTTAATATTTGTTGCAGGAATCGGCATAATGAGTTACCCTCTTGTCAGTTCGGCAATCAATAACTATGTCAGTCGAAGCAGTGTTAAGGAATATACCAACAAGGTTGCTCAGATGCCGAGTGAGAAAACTCAGAAAATGTTTGAAGAGGCGACAAAGTATAATAACAGCCTGTCAAACAATATGATTATCACCGACCCGTTTGACGAAAAGGCTTTTCAGAAAATCGGTGAGCGATATGAACACACGCTCAGCGTTGACGAGGACGGACTTATCGGTTACATAGATATTCCGAAAATCAATGTTTATCTGCCGATTTATCACGGTACAAGCGAAGAAATTCTTTCAAAAGGTGCAGGTCATCTGCAAAATACATCACTTCCTGTAGGCGGAAAAAGTACCCATGCGGTAATTTCGGCACATTCGGGTTATCCGGGCGAAACATTTTTCGATTACCTCACCGATATGAAAGTAGGCGATGAATTTTATGTTCATATTCTCGACAGAACGCTGAAATATGAGGTTGATCAAATTGAGGTTGTTCTGCCGTCAGAGATTAACTCACTTAGAATTGTTGACGGCGAGGACCTTGTAACGCTTTTGACCTGTACGCCTTACGGTGTGAATACGCACAGACTTCTTGTGCGTGGCAAGCATGTTGCATATGATGACACAAAATATGTTGAAACAGGTGTTTCACTTGCAAAATTTGATAATGGTTACATATTCTTCCTCGGATACAAGATTCCGTATGCAGTTGCAGCCGGAATAATCGTCGGCTTTGTTGCACTTGTTGCGTTCGTTGTTATCTTCCTGCTTAAACGCAAAAAGAAGAAATCGGTCGGAGCAAAGAGGTTAAAAGCTGATTCTGCTGACGAAAATTCTGATGATTCGGGCGGTGATGCAGATGCTTAAAAAGATACTGACAGTTGTTGCAATCGTTATGCTTGTTGTCGGAATAGGTCTTGTGGCATTTTCTCCCATATCAAATTTTGTGGGAACACAAATTTCAAACGGTGAGGCCGATAGCTTTGATATTCGTGTTGAAGAGGTTGAGGATGGCTCTTTTGAAGAAGCCGTCAAGGACGGAAAGGTTGACAAAGAGGGATACAAGGTTGACAAGGACGGCAAGCGTACTTCAAAACAGCCTGTTGTGTTTAAAGTTGACCTTGACCGACTTTTTAAGGACAGCGTTGCCTACAATAAAAAGCTTGAAAGCAGTCAGTATGAACTGTTCCGCAACGATACTTACTCTCAGGCTGCGATAAATCTCAGCAACTACGGCATAACCGACGGTATTTACGGCTATGTTACCGCCGAAACAATAAGTATGCGTCTGCCGATTTACCTCGGTGCGAACAGCTCAAATATGAGCTACGGTGCGGCACATATGAGTGCAACCTCATTGCCGATTGGCGGCAATAATACGAACACTGTTCTTGCAGGTCACACGGGATATGTCGGAAGAATTTTCTTTGATAATCTGCGTAATCTGAAAATGGGCGATAAGGTGTCAATAACAAACTATTGGGACACCATAGATTACAAAGTTGTTGAAACAAAGGTGAATAAGCCAAATGAATCGGAAGATTGCTATATTAAAAATGGCAAAGATTTGCTCACAATGTTCACCTGCATAAGTGACGGAAACGGTGGTTTTGACCGTTACTATGTAATCTGTGAGCGTGCGTCATAATTTACAGCAGACTGTATTACGGTACAGTCTGTTTTTTGTTTAAAACTAATGTGTTAAAAACAGAAATTCCCGAGTATTTTGTCTGTCATTTGTAATAATTAACATTGGGAAAAATACGCATATATTGCCGTATATGCCAAATTTTATTTGCGGCTATTGACTTAAGAATAATATATTGATAAACTCAAACAAGTATGAACAAATTTGCGGCAATGTCTGCAAATACGGAGGGTAAAGCAATGAAAAATGTAATCAAAAAAATCACCGCAACGGCACTTTGCGGTGTGCTTGCGGCAGGCTCGGCATTTGCTGTAAGTGCTGCCCCGAAAAGTGTTGAAAAATCTCAGGAGAGGTTTGAGGTTACAGGCGAAACACAGCAGATAAATAATAATCAGCTGTTCGTAACAACTACAGGTTACACGAGCAAAACCTCAAGACTGTACGGCGTTTTATTCAAGGACGAACAGGAAAACGAATTTAAATTGAAGTTTAAAAGCTGTGAGAAATATCCGAGATATATACAGCTGCCTAAGGGTAGGAAGTTTTCAAGATTTATGGCAAATGAATACAACTACGGTTTCGGAAATAGTTTTGCCTGTCATACATTTGACACAACAGGCGGAAAATATGTCAAGGTGAAAGTGAAACTGTCTGATTTTAATGGGTATTTCAATTCTGACGGTACTTTTACAGCACCGCTGAACAACGGTGTGTTAAGAACTTACGATTATAATTACTATGATTACGGAAAGGACAACAGAGGTATGCTGTTGTACGAATCATCGGGTGCGTATGCACACAGCGGCGGAGCGATTACTTCGTTTGTACCCGATAAAAACGGTTATGCGGAAATCTATGTTTCAAGAAATATCGGTGATGATGTAGAGTTAATGATAACCTGTGAAAGTGTACTGAAAAACGGTGTGTTGGGTGATGAAGGCGTAACAAGTGCTTTGCTGAGTAACTTTATCTGCGGCAATACAGACGACGACGAGATGGTTTCCGTATCTGATGCAACCGCAATTCAAAAGTATGTTGTAAATGAAAATAAATTGAGTAAGCTTCAGCTTTTTAACGGTGATGTGAATTCGGACGGTGCTGTCAATGTTGTTGACGCAACTCTTATTCAAAAATATATTGTAAGCGACAAATCATAAATCTTGATTTATAGGGAGAGAACAATGAAGAAAAATATTATCAAAAAAATTACCGCAACGGCACTTTGCGGTGTGCTTACCGTCGGTTCGGTTCTTACGACAGGTGCGGTAAGCGAGTATGAAGATCGCAAGGACTTTGAAGTTACAGGTACAACGCAGAAAATTTCAAACAATCAGCTTTTTGTTACAACAACGGGATATACCGAAAATACGGCAAAGAATTTCGGGGCAATGTTCATATCAACGGATTATCAAAAGTACAGCGTGATGTTTAAGAACTGTATTGATGCACCGAAGTTTGTAAATCTCCCGAAAAATCAGGAATTTACTCGCCATATGATAACAGCGGATAATCGTTATTTTGGTGATACGGGTATGAAATTCAATTATGATTCAACAGGCGGAGAATATGTTAAGATAAGGATTAAACTCTCCGACTATTTTCCTGATGGCTTTAATGATGATGGCACAATGACCGGAAAACTCAGCGATGGCACATACAAGAATTTTGACTTTACATATGAGGATTTCGGTACAGACAGCAGCGGCAAACCTTGCTATGCAACCTCGGGCGCATATTTTGTCAGCGGAGGTGCGGTAACATCTTTTGTCCCTGATAAGAACGGCTATGCGGAGTTTTATATTTCAAGACAGCTTGGCGAGGATACGGGCCTTATGGCTTATAAATATTGCAGACTTAAAAACGGCGCAGAGTGTAAAACAACGATTGGTGGCAAATTGAACTGCCTGACTTGCGGTGATGCATATCCGGACGGAAACATTACGGTTGTAGATGCAACATCTGTTCAGAAATATGTTGTAGGTATTGTAAAATTCGGCAAGACTCAGCTTTTTAACAGCGATGTAAACCATGACGGTAAAATCAATGTTGTTGACGCAACTCTTATTCAAAAATATATTGTAAGCGACAAATCATAAATCTTGATTTATAGGGAGAGAACAATGAAGAAAAATATTATCAAAAAAATTACCGCAACGGCACTTTGCGGTGTGCTGGCATTAACATCTGTTGTTACGGCAAATTCAGCTGTAAAGGTTAAGGCTGTTACAGATGTCGGAAAATCCTTTACACTTGCGGACGGTCAGCTTGGGGCAACTGCATTTAATCTTGATTCCAACGACAGTGTTTATGCGGAATTCAGAAAAGAAAAAGGCGGACTTACAAAGATAGATTTTGTGCCGCTTGTGAACAAGGTAAAAGCTTATAACTTTTCAAAAACCGATAAATACAATGTCATTTATTTAACTAACGGCGGTGGCGGCGGAAGTTCGTCATACAGAAATCTGTTCAGAACAGACCTTTCGGGAAAATATGTAAAAGTCAGAGTAAAGCTCCATGACCTCGACCCTAAGACCTTTTCGGAAAAAGGCACTACCAAGAGGGACAGCTACAACGGCAAATGGGAGTTCAACTACAAAACTCAGCGTTCCGGCAAGGTTACCTATTATTCATATCTCATAATTGAGAGCGGCGGCTTTATGACAGCCTGTGCTCCGAACAAGGACGGATATGTTGAATTTTACCTCAGCCGCAAGCTAGGACATGATACGGTCTATGCCACAAGCTATGGATATGAAACCGATACAGCGTCGGGCGGTGGCGGTGGTACAACAGGTACCTATATTGATAAGCTGACCATGGGCAACGCAAACGGCGACTGGTGGGTTAATATTATGGATGTTACCGAGATACAAAAATATATACTCGGAGCTGCCGCACTTGATGACTTCGGCATATATGTGTCCGATGTAAATAATGACGGCGTTATCAATATTCTTGACGCCACACTTGTTCAGAAATATATTGTGGAAGCATACAGCTAAAATCCGAACTGTCAGATAATACACAAACAAAAAGTCGGAAAGACATTTACCTGCATATGCAGTCTGTCTTTCCGACTTTAATTTTACATTTTAATTTATTGTCGTTTGGATTAGTGACCGTATTCGTTGAGAATATCGTCAATTTCGCTTTCGTTCGGGTCTTGCTTTCTGTCGATGTCAGAAAGGTACTTATCGTAGTCAAAGTCATCGGTATCGTCTTTGACTGTTCTCTGCGGTGCGGGAGCAGGTCTGCGTGCAGGCTTTGACGGTCTGCGTTCCTGTTTGTGAGGATTTCTTTCAGGTTTTCTGCTTGATTTTGTCATAGTTTCAAGCTCTTTCTTTTCACGGCGTCTTGCCTCAAGAAGCATCTCCTCTGTTTCTTCCTGTTCAGCCTTTTCTTTCTGACGGCGCTTGTCACCGAATGCAAGGTCACCGAGGAAAAGTCCGAAGATTCCTGCAACAAGATAAACAACGAGAAGAATAAGGTTTGTTGAAAGTGTGCTTGAAGAAAATCCGCCGTTGTAAATGAGCATACTCGGAAGATAAATAATCGGCGCAATGAGTGCAAAGAGAAAGTCAAGTCCGTACTTTGAACAGTAATGAGCCGCACATCCGATTGCTGTAAGGGGGAACACACAATCATAGGCAATAGGTGAGAACTTCTGCATTGCCGCAGGAAGAAAAACAAGCGGCAAAAGCATATAAACAACGAAAATTATCACCGCATAAGGGACATATTTTTTTACCATATCTGACATAATGGGCAAACTCCTATCATTTGTTTTTATTACAGTACCAATTATACATTGATAGCGCGCAAAATGCAAGGAATATTAAATAATGCGGTGTAAAAAGCTGATTGTAATGTGTCTGTAAAATATTTGAAAAGTGCATTTTTAATGTATAAATCCGTTGACATCGCACACAAAAAAGAATAAAATAGATATATATGGGCTTTGCCCGAATTTTATGCGAATGAGGTGAAAACTTAATGGACGCAGACGGTAATAAAGGCGCTGTACCCGGGCGAAGTTGCAGCAAAATGTGCGCTTGTGCGTTCATTTTGTTTTATTGATTTTGCTTTGTATTTTTATTTTGATTTAATTTAATTTAATACTCAGGGTGACACCGTCTTTACTTCCAATTGAATTAAAAAGGAGGAAAAGATGATGGAACAGGTTAATGTAACCCTTACTGAAACTATCAAAGTGCTGCTTGATGACAAAAAGTTCAGCACCTTGCGTGACATTCTGGTTACGATGAAACCGTATGACATTGCGGCGGTTTTTGAAAACCTACAGGATGAAAAAATGCCGATTCTGTTTCGTATTCTGCCAAAAGAGCTTGCGGCGGAAACATTTGTCGAAATGGATGACGAAACTCAGGAATTCCTTATCCACGGCTTCAGCGACAGCGAACTGAAAGAGGTTGTCGATGAGTTATTTGTCGATGACGCCGTTGACCTTATTGAGGAAATGCCTGCCAATGTTGTAAAGCGTATTTTGCGACAGGCCGACAAGGATATGAGAAAGCAGATTAACGAGCTTTTAAAGTATCCAGAGGACAGTGCAGGCTCGATTATGACAACCGAGTTCATTGTGCTTCGTCCCGATATGACGGCAGAAATGGCTATTAAAAGAATCAGAAGAACAGGTGTTGACAAGGAAACAATCTACACCTGCTATGTGACCGATGCCAACAACAAGCTTATCGGTATCACCACCGTAAAAGACCTTTTGCTTGCCGAAGATGACGAGCTTGTAAAGTCGATTATGGAGGAAAATGTTATCTCGGTAACTACTCTTGACGACCAGGAGCAGGTTGCTCAGATGTTCTCAAACTATAACTTTCTTGCTCTTCCGGTTGTCGATAACGAAAACCGACTTGTCGGTATTGTAACAATCGACGATGCTATTGATGTCATTCAGGAAGAGGCTACCGAGGATATCGAAAAGATGGCAGCCGTATTGCCGTCTGACAAACCGTATATGAAAACAAGCATTTTCGGTCTGTACAAAAAGAGAGCGCCGTGGCTGCTCATACTTATGCTTTCGGCAACCTTTACAAGTGCGATTATCTCATCATTTGAGGCTGTGCTTGCAAATGTGCTGATTCTCTCATCGTTTATCCCGATGATTACGGGTTCGGGCGGTAACGCAGGTTCTCAAGCGTCGGTTTCCGTAATCCGTGCGTTGTCGCTCGGCGAAATTCAGTTCAAAAGCATTTTTCTTGTGTTGTGGAAAGAATTTAGGGTGTCAATCCTCTGTGGTATTACGCTTGCGGCGGCAAACTTTGTAAAGCTGCTTTTGTTTGACCTCAACGGTCAGGAAAACGCGTTTATGATTGCCCTTGTAATTTCGCTTACGCTTGTCGGCACAATTATTATGGCAAAGCTTGTCGGCAGCAGCTTGCCTCTTTTGGCAAGCAAGGTCGGCTTTGACCCTGCCGTTATGGCGAATCCGCTCATTTCAACAGTCTGCGACTCGCTATCATTGCTTATCTATTTCGGCGTTGCAAAGTTGATTTTGCAACTGTGATTTTTTAAAATTGAAAGTTGAAAATTGAGGTCGGTGGTGTGCCACCGCTATCTATTCGAGAAGATACTCGGATAAAGGAATTGCATCAGATGCCCGAATACGGCATTGATGCAATTTTTGTTTTATTATGAAAGTAAATGTATACTCTGTTTGTTAACAAAATTATAATTATTATAAAACTCTTTGATATAATTTTCGCTTATACCCAAACCTCCAAAAAAATGATAGCCTTAAACGACAAAACCCACCAAAACAGTATTGTATGCGAAATTTATTTATGCTATAATTAATCAAGTTTAACAAAACCATTACCGAGGTGTTTATATATGAAAATAAGCAATTTATTTAACAGCGGAAAAACAGTTTTTTCTTTTGAAGTATTTCCGCCTAAAAAGACCTCTCCGATTGAATCGGTTTACGGCAAGCTTGAAGAAATTTCGGCTTTAAAGCCTGACTTCATCAGCGTAACATACAGCGCAGGCGGCAGCGGTTCAAAGAGCCGTACCTGCGAAATCGCAACAAAAATCAAGAGAGATTTCGGAGTTGAATCCGTGGCACACCTCACCTGCATTAACAGCACAAAGGCTGATATTGACCGCAACCTTGCGCTTTTTAAAGAGAACGGCATTGAGAATATTCTTGCACTCCGTGGCGACAGGGTTGAAGGTGTTGAACCGCAGAAGGATTTCACTTATGCAAGCGATTTGTGCAGATACATTGCGTCACAGGGTGATTTTGACATTGCCGGCGCTTGTTATCCCGAGGTTCACAGCGAGGCAACCGATGAGGTCGAGGATATTCACAACCTTCGCAAAAAGGTTGAGTCGGGTGCAAGCCACCTTATTTCACAGCTTTTCTTTGACAACTCCGTTTACTATCGTTTTCTTGAAAGAGCGAAGATTGCAGGCATAAATGTTCCGATTGAGGCAGGTATTATGCCTGTAACAAGCAAAAGTCAGATTGAAAGAATGGTTTCAATGTGCGGTGCAAGCCTTCCTGCAAAATTTGCAAAGATTATGCAGAAGTATGATACAAGGCCCGAGGCTTTGCGTGACGCAGGCATTGCATATGCGGTTGACCAGATTGTTGACCTTATTGCACACGGTGTTGACGGCATCCACCTCTACACAATGAACAACCCGTATGTTGCAAGAAAAATTACGGAGGCGGTGTCAAGTCTTTTATGATAACGCTTGACAGATTAAACCGCAAAGAGGCTATACGCTACCTCGGCGGTGCAGGAATCAGCCTTAATTACCGCATGGATGTGCTGATGGATGAATGCGAAAAAGAAATACTGAAAACAGCAGAGCCGAGATTTCTCTATGTTGAACGCAAAGCTCCGTTTGACGATATTTTACTCGGCAATGATATAAAAAAGCACCTTGAGGGCTGCCACACAGCCGTTATGATGTGTGCTACAATCGGTTCGGAAATTGACAAGCTTATCCGTATAAGTCAGATTTCCGATATGGCAAGGGCGGTTGTGCTTGACAGCTTTGCAAGCGTTGCCGTTGAACAGGTGTGTCAAAAGGTTGACGAAATCCTTGCCGAAAAATACAGCGGAAAGTATATGACTTTCCGTTTCAGTCCCGGCTATGGGGACTATCCTATTGAGATGCAGAAGGAGTATCTGAGAATACTTGACGCTCCGAGAAAAATAGGTCTTACAACAGGCGACAGCTGTCTGCTTGTACCGTCAAAGTCGGTTACGGCGGTTCTCGGAATTTCAGACAATCCGATTGAACGAAGAAAACGAGGGTGTGCAATTTGCAGTATGAAAGGCAAATGTCGCTTCAGAAGAAATGGGGAACATTGTGGTGTTTAAGAATTTTTCAAACTTTAGTGAATATCTCAACCAAAAGAATTTTATTCTGCTTGACGGTGCAACAGGAACTCTAATTCAGAAAAGCGGTGTAAAGTACGACCATGTGCCTGAGGTGCTGAACATTACTCACCCCGAGCTTATTGAGAGCTTTCACAGGAGGTATATTGACGCCGGATCTGACATTGTGTACGCAAACACCTTCGGTGCAAATGCCTACAAGCTTCAGGACAGCGGTTACAGCGTTGAAGAAATCATCGGCGCCGGTGTTAAGATTGCAAGAAAAGCCGTTGAGGGTACAGACGCCCTTGTTGCCCTTGATATCGGTCCGATAGGTCAGTTGCTTGAACCTGCCGGTTCAATGAAATTTGACGAGGCTTATGAGTATTACAAACAGCAGATTCTTGCCGGTAAAGATGCCGATGTCATAGTTTTTGAAACAATGACCGACCTTTACGAGCTTAAAGCCGCAGTCCTTGCCGCAAAAGAAAACTGCGACAAACCTATCCTCACAACAATGACCTTTGAGAGAAACGGACGAACATTTACGGGTGTATCCCCTGCCTGTGCGGCTGTCACTCTTACGGGACTCGGTGTTGACGCTCTCGGTGTCAACTGTTCACTCGGTCCGGATGAGCTTGAACCCGTTGTTTCCGAGATGTCGAAATACACAAATCTTCCCCTTGTAATCAAGGCTAACGCAGGTTTGCCCGATCCTAACAGCAACGAGTACAACATTATGCCCGACAAATTTGCCGAGTGCGTTTGTTCACTCCTCAAATACGGTGTTAAGGTTATCGGCGGATGCTGCGGAACGAATCCCGATTATATTGCAAAAATTAAGTCGGAGGTTGCCGACAGAGAGTATCAGCCTCAGACAAAAAGCGTTGACACAACCGTTTGCAGTTCAACGACGGTTGTCGAAATCAACGGTCCGAGAATTATCGGCGAAAGAATTAACCCCACAGGCAAAAAGCTGTTCAAGCAGGCGCTTGTTGAAAATAATATTGACTATATTCTCACTCAGGCTCTCAGTCAGGTTCAGGGCGGTGCGGAAATTCTTGATGTCAATGTAGGTCATCCCGAAATTGATGAGAAAAAGATGATGGTGCGTGTTCTCAAGGCTATTCAGAGCGTGTGCGATGTTCCGCTCCAGATTGACTCCACAAAGCCCGAGGTTATTGAGGCAGGACTCCGCTACTACAACGGCAAACCGATTCTGAACTCCGTAAACGGTGAGGAACAGAGCCTTGCAACGGTTCTTCCTCTTGTCAAAAAGTACGGTGCGTCTGTTGTCGGACTTGCACTTGACGAAAACGGTATTCCGAAAACCGCCGAGGGCAGATTTGAGATTGCAAAACGAATTGTTGAAAGAGCCGAGGCTGTCGGTATTGACAGAAAAGATGTATATATCGACTGTCTTACTCTTACGGTTTCCGCAGAACAGGCGGCTTGCCGTCAGACTCTTGAGGCCTTGCACAGAGTAAAAACGGAACTTGGCTGTAAAACCTGTCTCGGTGTTTCAAACATTTCTTTCGGACTTCCGAACCGTGAGCTTGTCAACAGAACTTTCCTTACAATGGCTATGGAACAGGGACTTGATTTGCCGATTATCAACCCAAATGTTGAGTCGATGACAGGCGCTGTAAGAGCATTCCGTGTGCTTAACGGCATTGACAAGAACTCGCTTGAATTTATCAACGCATATAACGATGCTGTTCCTGCCGCTCCCGTTAAAAAGGCAGACAGCAATGTTGATATTTTTGCGGCTGTTTATAACGGACTTAAAAACGAAGGTGCAGCCGCAACCGCAAAGCTTCTTGAAACAACCGATGCAATGCAGGTTGTAAACGAAATGCTTATCCCTGCACTTGACAGAGTGGGTGAAGATTTTGAAAAGAATAAAATCTTCCTCCCACAGCTTATCCAAAGCGCAAACACAGCTCAGGAGTGCTTTGATGTAATTAAAAAGCACCTCACAAAGACAAGCGGAACTCCCGTAAGCAAGGGCAAAATTATTGTGGCAACCGTAAAGGGTGACATTCACGATATCGGCAAGAACATTGTAAAGGTTCTTCTTGATAACTACGGCTACACAGTTGTTGACCTCGGTCGTGATGTTGATCCTCAGCTTATTGTCGATACTGCTGTTGAACAGAATATTACAATGATAGGACTTTCGGCTCTTATGACAACAACCCTCAAGAGTATGGAAGACACGATAAGGCTTGTAAGAGAATGCAAGGAACTTCAGAATCCCGATGGCTCAAGCAAATGCACAATATTTGTCGGCGGTGCGGTTCTTACAAAGGACTACGCAATGAAAATCGGCGCTGACTACTACTGCCGTGACGCAAAAGAAAGCGTTGACACGGCAAAGCTCGTTCTCGGCTGATTTAGTGACATATATCGTCAAATGTTTATTGAATGTACGCCCTGCCTGTGATAAAATGGTGGAAGGATGATTTTTGTAATTACCGCTTTTTGCGGAAAGGATGAACTTTATGCGAGGATTATTTAACAGATTCGCCAATTTTATGCAGGGCAGATACGGCACGGATAAGCTCAACAATGCACTCTGGGTGCTGTTGCTCATACTGTGGTTCGTGAATATTTTTGTGTGGAACCGTGTTGCAAGATACATCATTGACGGAATAATGCTCTTGATTATCGTGCTTATCTGCTTCCGTATGTTCTCACGCAACATTGTTGCAAGAAGTGCCGAAAACAGAAAATTTCTTCCGATTTACAATGCGGTAACAGGTTGGTTCAAACTGACCTACAAGAAAATTCGTGACCACAAGGATTACCGTTATATCAAGTGTCCCGTGTGCAAGGCACAGCTTCGTGTCCGCAACAAAAAAGGCAATCATACTGTTCGCTGTCCGAAATGCGGAAGTGAATTTAACAAAAAAATATGACCTCAGAATCTGCGGTCGCAACGGAATGATTTTGTGATAAAACTAAATAAAAACAGAGATTTGACCACAGGCAGTATAACAGGCGGCTTGTGGTCTTTTGCAGTACCGCTCATGCTCGGCAATGTGTTTCAGCAGTTTTACAACCTTGCCGATACATGGGTGGTCGGAAAATATGTGGGCGACAATGCCCTCGCCGCAGTCGGCTCGTCCTATACACTTTTGACCTTTCTCAATTCGGTGATAATAGGACTTTCGCTCGGTACGGGTGCGTTTGTGTCAATGGCTTTCGGTCGAAAACGAAATGACGAAATCCGTGGCGGTATTTTTATGTCATCGGTTTTCATCGGCTCGCTTACGCTGTTGATAACGGCGCTTGTTTATATTTTTATAGACCCGATAATAACGCTTTTGTGCGTTCCGAACGAAATTGTCGGTGATATTAAATCATACCTTTTATGGGTATTTATCGGATTTTTCGCCACATTTCTTTACAATTACATATCAAATCTTTTGCGTGCCGTGGGCAACTCGTTTTTACCGCTTGTTTTCCTTGCGGTGTCGGTTGTGCTGAATGTCGGACTTGACCTGTATTTTGTGATTTCGCTCGATATGGGAATTGTCGGTGCGGCGGTTGCAACCGTGATTTCACAGTACATTTCGGGAGCAGGACTTTTGCTGTACTTCCTATTTGCCTGCCCCGAATACAGGGTGAGAAAATCCGATATGCACTTTGACAGAGCGAAATTCAAAAATATTTTGTCGCTGTCGGGTTTCACCTGTCTGCAACAGTCGGTTATGAACTTCGGCATACTCGTTGTTCAGGGAATTGTCAACAGCTTTGGCACAGCTGTTATGGCGGCTTTTGCGGTTGCCGTAAAGATTGACACAATCGCCTATATGCCGTTGCAGGACTTCGGAAACGCATTTTCGGTTTTTGTTGCACAAAACTTCGGTGCTGGGAAAATTGACCGAATAAAGTCGGGAATAAAACAAGCCGTGATAAGCGTTGCAATTTTCAGCGCAGTTGTCAGCGTAATTGTTTTCAGCCTTTCGGGTGCTTTAATGAGCATTTTTGTTGACGGCTCAAATGTGCAGACAATTGAAATCGGCTCGCAGTATCTGCAAATTGAGGGTGCGTGCTACATCGGTATAGGAATCTTATTTATGCTGTACGGCTACTATCGTGCCGTAAACAAGCCGTTTATGTCAGTTGTGCTGACTGTGATTTCACTCGGCACAAGAGTTCTGCTGTCGCTTGTTTTGTCAGGAATACCGCTAATCGGTGTTACGGGTATATGGCTCTCCATTCCCATAGGTTGGTTCTTGGCAGACGCTTTCGGTGTTGGTTATTATTTGAAAAAGAGAAAAGTTAGTTAGCGTTTTATTTGTAGGGGCGAACCGTGTTCGCCAATCGGTTTGTTTGCAAAAACAAGCCGAATATATACACAGCTTTTGTTATACAGTTCTCTATGTAGGCTTTTAATTCTTTGAGAAAATTACAAATAGTTACAAATAGTTACAATTTACAAAAATACAATTGTGCAGGGTTGATTATTATACACATTTTCCACATAGTTTTCAACAATTGTTAAAAAAGAACGGCAATGCCTGTTGAGCGTTGCCACGGTTACTGCGAAAAAGAACAAAAAGAAAAATAATCATTGAATAACAGCACGATAATATGTTATACTTTGGTAAACAATAACTTTTACGGAGGATAAAATGAAGAAAATTATAAATAAAAAGTCACTCAAGGGTATGTTTGCTGTTATGCTGTGTGCCGTTATGGCATTTTCTGTCTGTGCCTGTGATGTTGACTCTGACACAGAACCAACCAAAACGGATGCACAAATTCAGTTTGATAAATATTGTGACGATTTGTTCGTTGAAGAACTTGAGGATGACGCTCTTACCGCACATTTTGATATTTCAAATCCGTCGGACTACGGTCTGAAATATGACGAGGAGGACTATACCCTTGGTCATGTGTCCGATAAAGATACAAAAGAATCCCTTGATAAACTGAAAGAGGCAAAAACGGATTTGGAGGAGTTTGACCGTTCGGGACTTACTTCTTCTCAAAAGCAGACCTATGACACCCTTGAAAGCTACTTTGAAATTCAGCTTTCATATGAGGGAACAACAGAATTGCAGAGTATTTTTGCACCGCAGTCGGGAATTATTACAAACCTCTTTACAACTTTGTCAGAGTTCACTTTCTATGAAAAAGACGATACAGACCTCTACCTCGCTGTTTTGAAGGACACAAAACGCTATATGGACGAGTGTATTGAGTTCACAAGGAAACAGGCTGAGGACGGCTACTTTATGGCTGAAGATATTGCACAGCAGTCAATTGACGAGTGCGAAAAGCATATTAAGAATGACAAGTCCGTGCTTGTTGACGAGTTTGAGTCGAGAATAAAGTCACTCGGTCTTAGCGATTCCGAGAAAAAGACTGTTGTCGAAACCAACAAAAAGTATTTTGAAGAATACTACATCCCTGCTTTGAAATCAGCAAATTCAGCACTTGAAAGTCTAAAAAAATCAGGCAAAAACGAAGAAGGTCTTTGCGGTTACGGCAAAATCGGCAAAAAGTATTATTCGGCAATTGTCAAAGACAAAACAAGCAGCAGTATGACTCCCGAGGAGCTTAAGTCATACCTTACAAACAGCTTTACAAAGGTTGGAATGAGCATGAGCAATGTTTCGCAGGATGACTTGAGCAAATTTCAGGACTACAAACCCGACTTTAAGGACGCCGATGAGGTGCTTGAATTTTTGATTGAGAATATCGAGGAGGACTTTCCGACTCCAGTTACAACCTCTTACACGGCAGATTATATGAGCGATTCCGCAAAGAGCGACAATGTGGGAGCGTACTATGTTCAGGGACGAATTGACGATACAAGCGTTAATATTATCAAGATAAATCCCGATTTTGCAAATAAGGGTATGACTCAGATGTACACAACCCTTGCCCACGAAGGCTATCCGGGTCATCTTTATCAGTTTACCGCATCAAATGCAAACAAGGATATCCCGAATGTACGCAAGATTTTAAGCTTTATGGGTGCAACCGAGGGTTGGGCGCAGTATGCCTCGAAATGTACGCTTGATTACCTTGATACGAGCGATGGCATTAAGAAGCTTATCTACGCAAATGATATTCTCGGCTATATTCTTTACTCCATGGTCGATGTCGGTGTGAACTACAACGGCTGGGATTACGATAAAGTCAAGGAGTATATGTCAACGGCACTCGGTTCGGCTGACAATGAGAGCGTTACAGCCGCAACAAAAGAGGCATATGACCTTGCCCGTTCAAATCCGGGTTATTTTCTCCCCTATACCGTAGGCTACCTCAAGATGATTGATATGCGTGAAACAGCCGAAAGCGAGCTTGGCTCAAGCTTTGATGCAAAGGATTATCACACCTTCATTATGAACCTCGGAATCACAAGCATTGATGTCTACGAAAAAGCCCTTGATATGTGGCTTGAAAGCAAGAAGTAATTTATTTTATAATCATACAAAAAGCAAAATCCGAAACCTATTTCAAAGGGTTTCGGATTTTGTTTAGTCTGTTAAATATTAAAAATGTCAATTTAAAATCGACTCTTTTGGCAATTTATCAGAGGATTTAATTTTGAAAATTGTTTTTACGAGCAGGAATGTTATATAAACATAAAGTGCGGTGCAGATGATTGCGGTCACCTTGAGGCTTACAAGCTCGTAGGAGAACAGATAGTAGCAATAGCCTCTCAGGCTTATAAGCGTTGACACAATCGGAATCCACAGGTGTTTTGCACTTATAACCGCATAGACAATTAAAATGATGTCAAGCAGATAACCGTAGCGTTCGTGCATTGACGAAAGGAACATAATGCAGGTGAACACAGTCCACGCAGAGGTGAGGAGGAATGTTTCCATATTCCTTAAATCAACCTTTTTACAGATGATGACGCACATCATAATTCCGAGAACGGCAATTGTGAGGAGAACCGAGAACTGCTTGAACAGATAGTAATATGTCATATCGTTGCCCTCGCACATAAGTGCATAGAAGTTCGGGCAGTTCATCTGAATCAACTTTCCGTAATCAGTCTGTTCCGCATAGATTGTGATAATGTCTATAAACGGTCTGCCCATAATAATTGCAGGCAGGCACATTATAACATCAACTGCGGGAATAATAAAGAAATGCAAAATTGAGATTTTCTTTGTCGAAATCCAGTAATAGAGCAAAACGGGAATGATGAACACGGTTTGCAGTTTGAATGCAAATGCAATGCCGATGAATACAAATGCTGCAATCGGCTTGTCCTTGTGCAAAAACAGGATTGCCAGAATTATAAACGATGTGTAAATCGAATCGCACTGTGCCCAAAATGATGAGTTAAAAATTACCGTTGTCGAAAGAAGTACGGCAGAGTAAGTGATTGCCGCCTTTAACTTTGCGTTGCTTTTTACAAACGAATACACAAGTGCCGCCGAAGAGAACGCAAGCACAAAGTCAAAGATTATTGATACGATTTTGTACGACTGCAATGCACTGAACGGCAACAATGTCATCAAGTAAATTATTACCTGATACGGAATGTTGTAGTTGCCCACCTGAGTGGCAAGTCCTGTAAAATCACTCTGCTTGATTATGCGCCACCACGGATATAGAAAGCTGTTGAAATCATCGCTTTTATAATCTATTCCTCCGCAAATTCTGATAAAAACAGCCAAAATTGTAACAGCAGCAAGCAGAAACAGAAGAATATTTTTCTTGATAAAGTCAATCGCTTTGCTTTCGATTTTTGTCATAAAATAACTTCTCCCGATTAAATGAAACCGATTTTCTTCATAACCTTGCCCATTGTACGGCTGCTGATTTTAAGAGCAATTTCATCTGCTTTTCTGTAACAACTTTCGAGATATGCCTTGTCTGCAACAAGCTTTTCATAGCGTTCACGGATAGGACGGAGTTCTTCAACAACTGCCTCGCCTACCGCAGTCTTGAAGTCGCCGTAACCCTTGCCGTCAAAATCTCTTTCAATCTGCTCATATGAAAGACCTGTAACTGCACTGTAAATAGCCATAAGGTTGTTTACACCGTCTTTACCCTCTGCATAACGAACCTTAGCTTCGCTGTCTGTAACGGCTCTCTTGAATTTTTTCATAATAACTTCAGGTGTGTCAAGAAGATGTACACAGCCGTTTACATTTTCGTCTGACTTACTCATCTTTCTTGTCGGGTCCTGAAGGCTCATAACTCTTGCACCGTTCTTTGGAATGAAACCGTCCGGAATCTTGAACACATTGCCGTAAAGACCGTTAAAACGCTCTGCAATGTTTCTTGTGATTTCAATGTGCTGTTTCTGGTCTGCACCAACAGGCACTTTGTCTGCCTGATAAAGAAGAATGTCGGCAGCCATAAGTACAGGATATGTGAAAAGACCTGCGTTAATGTTGTCAGCATGCTTTGCAGACTTGTCCTTGAACTGTGTCATTCTTGAAAGTTCGCCGAACTGTGTGTAACAGCTGAGCGCCCATGCAAGCTCTGCGTGAGTGTGAACATGGCTCTGAATGAAGAAAAGACTCTTTTCAACATCAATGCCGCAAGCCATAATTGAAGCATAAGCGTCAATTATGTTTTTACGCATAACGGCAGGAGTCTGTCTTACTGTGATTGTGTGCAAATCTGCAAGAGCGTAAATGCAGTCGTATTCGTTCTGCATTGTAACCCAGTTGCGAACTGCACCGAGATAGTTGCCGAGTGTAATTGTTCCGCTGGGCTGTATTGCACTGAATACAACCTCTTTTTTTGTCTGATTTTCCATAATTGTCCTCCGTGATTAAAGACTGTTTGCATACTCGCCGAGGATTTTAATTCCTCTTTCAAGCTGTTCGTCAGTCGGTGTTGAAAAGTTTATTCTGAAACTGTGACATGTTTCGTTTTCGTCTGTTAAAAATGCATTGCCCGGAACTACGCAAACCTTTTTGAGAACGAGTTCCTTGCAGAAATTCGGCATATCAATTTCTTCTGGCAAGTCGCACCATATGAAAAGACCGCCGTCAATTTTGTGATATGTGATTTTCGGTGCGCAGTATTTGTCGAGAAGCTCCATACAGAAGCTTGCTTTCTTTGTGTAGATTTCACGCAGCTTTGCAAGGTGAGCGTTGAAGTCGTACTTTGTGATAAATTCATCGCATACATACTGCGACCAAATATTAGTGTGAACATCGTTGCCCTGCTTGCACACAACAAGCTTTTGGAAAATCGGCTTTGGTGCAATTGTGTAGGCAACACGCATACCCGGTGAAATTACCTTTGAGAACGAGCCTGCATAGATTACAATGCCGTCAGTATCAAGGCTTTTTATGTTCGGAACATATTCGCCGCTGTAACGCAAATCGCCGTACGGGTTGTCCTCAATGATGAGAACGCCGTATTTTTTGGCAAGCTCATAAACTTTCTTACGCTTTTCAAGGCTCATTGTAACACCTGACGGATTTTGAAAATTCGGGATTGTGTAAATAAGCTTTGCGTTCGGATTGGCTTTTAAAGCCTCTTCGAGTTTTTCGGTATTCATACCGTCAGGCTCAACGGGAACTCCTACGAGCTTTGCGTTATAGCTTCTGAATGTGTTGAGCGAACCGATGAATGACGGTGCTTCGCAGATAACAACCTCGCCCTCGTTTACAAGAGCCTTTGAACACAAATCCATAATCTGCTGTGCACCCGTTGTGATGAGAATATCGTCATTGTCAGAGCCTGTATTGTGCTCCTTTTTCATATATTCCATAAGGTGTTTTCTAAGCGGAGTGTAACCCTCCGAAACACTGTACTGCAAAACCGAAATAGGGTCTTCTGCAAGAACCTTTGCCGAGATTTCCGCAATCTCTTTTGCGGGAAAAGCATCGGGGGAAGGGTTGCCTGCCGAAAGTGAAACAACACTCGGGTCAGTCGCATATTTAAAGATTTCTCTTATAGCGCTTGGCTTGAGGTTTGAAACCCTGTCGGAAAACTTGTATTCCATAGTATATGCTCCTTTTCAAATGATAAGGTTTTTAAAAACTCTATGCCATATAATTTTATCACGAATTGCCTATATGTTCAAGAAAATTAACGGCATATTTGCAATTTTGTTTTATTTGTCCCAATAAATTTTTAAAAAAGACTTTTCGATGAGTGAGGTTTATCCCCGAAAATTGTATTTTTTGTGCTTTTTGTATTGTTTTTAATGACTTTCTGTTGTATAATCTAAGTGATAATGTCCCATACAACCAAAGCGTTGCTATGATTGGTTTGACTACAATATTTACCATAGGTAATTAACAATGTTATATAGATAAAATTCTTCATTTGGGAGAGAAACACCATGAGCAGACGAAACGATTACGATTATTTTGATCTTGATAATTTTGATGACAGCATAGACAGCCGCGAATATCGCCGCAGACAGCAGCGCCGTCCTGCAAGCTATGCCGCAAGGCCGTCTTCTCAGCGTTCCTCAAGAAGACCTGTCAGAAGAAAAAATAAGAGAAGAACAAGAAACAGAATTATCATTGTTACAAGCGCAATTGTAATTTTGCTTGTTATCATATTGATTTTGTCATCTATTATAAAGGGCTGTTCGAAGGACGACTCGCTTTCAAAAATTCCGACAGGAACAGTCGGAACGACAGCACCTACTGTTCAGGCTACAACAACTGCCAATAATTCAGCCAATGCAGCGGATGAGCTTTCACCAACCTACTTTATGACACCTAACATAAAGGACGATAATACTAAAGGTACTCTTGCATACAGTATTTATGTGTGGAACAAGACAGGCTACGAGTTGTTCGGAAGTGATGACGCAAGAGCTCAGAACTATGCACAGACAATCAACGGTTTTGCAGACAAGTTCGGTAGTTCCGTAAAGGTGTATGATATGATTGTTCCGAACCACACAGAAATGGGACTTCCGCAAAGACTTAAGGACAGCGATGCTCCGTCAACTTCACAGGCTGACAACATCAAGGCTGCATATGCGGCTCTTTCGGACAAGGTAACTCCGATTAACTGCTACAACCGTCTTGCGGAGCATAACACGGATTACATCTACTTCAAGAGCGATCATCACTGGACAGGTCTTGGTTCTTACTATGCCTACACAGCGTTTGCCGATACAAATGATTTGCCTGTTCTTTCACTTGACGACTGTGAGGAACAGAAGATCAACGGCTTTACCGGCTCGTTTACAAACTCGGCAGACGGACTTGACAGCGACACGGTAAGTTACTGGAAACTACCATACAATGTGACAATGGATATTACTCAGGCCGACGGTTCTTCGGCAAGCTACGAAAGTCCGTACTATGAAGCTGCAGGGGGCGGTGCAAACACATACGGTGTGTTCATTATGGGTGATAACGCTCTCACTGTTCTCAAGTCAAGTTCTGAAAATGCAACAGCAGGCAAGAAGATTGCCGTTGTAAAGGAAAGCTACGGCAACGCTTTTGTTCCGTACCTTACAAATAACTACGAAGAAGTTCATGTTATCGACTTTAGATATTTCAATCAGAATCTTGTTGATTACTGCAAGACAAACGGCATTGACGAAGTGCTGTTTATGAACGGCGTAATGAGTGCCAACACTCAGGTTCAGCTTGACAGTATGAGCAATCTTTTTAACTGATAGTTCAAATAGTTTAAAATTATTACGAAAAGGAGGTGTATGCCGATGATAGCGGACAATGTAAAAGTGAATGTATTCGGAAAAATCAGCGACAAGCTTTATTCGGCACAAATCACCTCCGGCTCGGTGTCAAACAAGAGTGCGTATGTTATTTCGCACAAGCCTGTTACAGAGTATTTTGAGGGCGTTGTTGTTGCGGTGGCTGAGTTTGACGGCTTGGGCGGTGAGCGTCCGATTGTGTCGCAATTTGGTGAGGTGTTTTATGAACCGGAGCTTCGACAGGTGCTTTCAAGACTGAAAAATATCAAGCTGAAAAGCATTGTTTGTCTTTACGAAAAGTCTTGCGGTGCGGTTATCTTTTATAAGAGCAGGCAGAACACGAAAATTTTGCTTGTTAAGAACAGCAACGGTAGGTATTGGAGCTTTCCGAAGGGTCATATTGAAGAGGGCGAAAACGAACATCAGACGGCTATCCGTGAAATTAAAGAGGAAACAGGTCTTGATGTCGTGATTGAAAAGGGCTTTCGTGAAATCAGCGAATACTGTCCTTTCGGTAAAATTCGCAAAAGGGTTGTCTTTTTCCTTGCACAGGCATTTACGGATAATGTGACGATTCAGGAAGAGGAAATTGACAGTTATATTTGGGTTGACTTGCAGCAGGCACGAAAAATGTGCTCATATGATAACGATTTGAGAATTATCGAGAAAGCCGAAACGGCTATTCATCTGCTCAGAAACTAAAAAATGATAAATAACCTTGAAATTTGCAGGTGCACGGTTGTGTACCTGTTTTTTGATTTTCACGGACATTTTCTGCGAAATAAAAATGTTGAAAAAACATAAAAAATAACCCTTGACACACCGATTATACAATTAGTAATAGAGTACTGATGTTAAAATTCTTTATGAGAAATGTGGAAAACTCGGTTTTTTGATGTTAAAAGTTACAAGTTTGTAAACTTCGTGGAATATCGGCTTTTCTTAACACCACTTTTAACACTTTCAACATAGTTTTCCACATTGCAGTTGAAAATGTTGAATTATACAGAATGTATATGTGCCAAATTGGAAAAATAAATTGCAAATTTGTAAAAAGAAATAACAAACATTACTGTTTTTGAAAACGGAAAAAGGTAATATTTGACAATCGACACTCATAGAATACATCGGCGAGGTGTGTTTTATGAAAAAAGAAACCGTAAAAATGCAGATATGGGGGATTGTCATTGTACCTCTGATGATAATTGTGTTCAAAAATCTGTATTCACTCACAAACGGCGCACTGTTGGGAATTTTTTTCGGCTCGGTAAACGACAGTATGTGGGAACAAACAAAAATCGTAATGCTGTCGTACTTAATTTGGAGCCTTGTTGAGGCAGTGGGCAAACGGTCGGGTTTTCATCGCTTTGCCGTGTCACGAATAATATCAATTTGGTTTGTCGGTGCGTTTTGTCTTTTGTCATACCTTTTAATCTATGCACTCGGCATTGAAAACGCAAATCTGCCGAGGTTTATTTGTGCGGTCGCAGTATGCCTGTGTGCCTTTGTTCTGAGTGCAAAACTTGAATACAGTGACAAAAAGCTTGAACCCTTGTTTTTGCCGTGTGTGTTTTTGATGCTTCTGTTGATTGCCGTGTACTGCAGTTTTACGGTTTTTCCTCCGCATATGGTGATTTTTGAGGATACGGCTATGGGAATGTACGGCATTATCCCCGAATACATCGATTCGGGGGCGATTGCTCTTGATACATTGTACAGAGTTTGAGTTTTTAAGATAAAGGTATTTCACAATTTTTTGTTTTGTGTTATAATTAACATAATAATAAAAAAGTGTGTCCAATACAGACACGAAAAAATCCGGATAAGGCTGATTTATGATGAAAAACGAAAAATTTGAAAATACAGAACAAAAGCCTGATGTGATTGCAGGACGAAATCCTGTAAGTGAGGCTGTTCGCAGTAACCGCCCTATTGACAAAATCCTTGTTGCAAAGGGCGAAAAGAGCGGGGCTATTGTGGGAATACTTGCAAAAGCCCGTGACAAAAAGATTCCTGTAAAAGAAGTTGACCGCACAAAGCTTGACTATGTTAGCGGTGGCGCAACTCATCAGGGCATTGTAGCATTTGCGGCGGCAAAAGATTATTCAACGGTTGATGAAATTCTTGAATATGCTGAAAGCAAGGGCGAAGCACCGTTTGTTGTTGTGCTTGATGAAGTTGAAGACCCTCACAACCTCGGTGCAATCATCAGAACTGCTGAATGTGCAGGCGTTCACGGAATTATTATTCCCAAACGCAGAAGTGCAAGTTTGAGCTACACCGTTGCAAAAGCGTCTGCGGGTGCAATTGAGTATATGCGTGTTGCAAGGGTGACTAATATTGCCGTTACGCTTGATGAACTCAAAGAAAAAGGCGTGTGGGTTTACGGTGCAGATATGGACGGCACGGACTACGATAAATGTGATTTTTCGGGTGCGTGTGCAATTGTCATCGGCAACGAGGGCAAGGGCATTTCCAGACTTGTCCGTGAAAAGTGCGATGTAATCGTGTCATTGCCGATGAAAGGTCAGATAAATTCTCTTAACGCATCAGTTGCCGCAGGAATTTTGATGTACAAAGCGATGAAAAACAGATAATGTCAAATTGAAAGTTGAAAGTGAAAAATGGAAAATTTATTAAAGTATATGTATGTAGGGGCGAACCTCGTTCGCCCGCATTAAAGAGATTATCTGTTTCATCAAAATAATTTAATATAATTATTAATATTGTTTTAAATTTGAACGCATTGCGTTCAATCGTGTGCAAAGCACACGAACGGGCGAACACGGTTCCGCCCCTACATTGGAATACACAACTTTCTTCATATCAAAAAATATGCGATTAAACAAAATGTTTTATCAAAACGGGCGGATAATATCCGCCCATACAAAGACTGTAAAAAAACAGAGAGTACCGTTCGGGCGGCATAGTTTCCGATAAACCTAAACTATCTACTCGAACGAAAAAATAAAGGAGTGAATGCTTTGGCTGATATGGATAAGGACAGGCTCAAAGAGCTTGAAATTGAGAGCATACTCGAAGAAACCCACTATCTTGCCGATCAGGAGCGAATGGAGCAAACTGCTGAAAAGTACCGTGCGAAACCAAAGGTTGAGGAAATTTTCAGCAATGCAGATAAAAAGCCAAGATTAAAAAATGCAAATCCGCTCGATGAATCCGAACCTAATACCTCAAATTCAATAGTCGGAGATAAAACGGCTGCCACAATGCAGGCAGAGCTGATAATGGACGGAAATGACGATGAACTTGTAACTCCCGAACAGCTCAAAGCAGAAGCTGAAAAAAAGGCAGCCGAAAGAGCCGAAAAAGCTAAGCGTGAGTATGAAGAGGCAAAGAAAAAAGCCGCAGAGGAAGAGAATAAGATAGTAACTCTCACCCCTGAATATGACGAAAATACAGAATTTTCGGGTGAAGTACTCGGCGAGGTTGAACAGTTCCGTGAGGACGCTGAAATCAAAAGTTACAATACGATAGATATTGATATTCCCGATGATAAACCTGAAGAAAAGGAAGAGGAAAAGGAGGAAACTCCCGAATCTTCTAAAACCCCTGTTCATCAGTTTCCAAATACCGAAAAACCGCCACGCAAAGTGGTTGCAAAAGTTCCTGTTTATCGTCCCGATGAACCCAGAAATATTCTTAATGTTAAGGCAGGCAGATTTTCTGAGGTTGTCGCTAACGAGTATGAAGAGTATGTCCGTTCAAAAAATCCTTCGGTAATAGCTCATGTGCTTCGACCTGAACCGACTGCTGTCGATGAAGAGGCTGCTCCCGCTGAGCAAAAGCACAAGGACAATCGTCCTCTCGGTGAAAAGGTGATTTCTGCTCTTGTAGGGATTTTTTCAAAAGATGAATCCGATGACAGCGATACCGTTAAAGAGGAAAACGCAAAGCCTGTTGAGGATTATACAGGTGAAGAGGACGAAAAGAGCATATTCTATGAGCTTAATCTTAATATAAGAAAGCTGTTTATGAGAAGTCTGCTTTCGGGAATAATTGCAGCTATAGTTGTTGTGCTTACAATTGTAACAAGAATTTTTCCGAGTGCAATCTGTTCCTCAATACCGTTTGCACCCGCTGCATACGCAATTCTGCTGTTTGTTCTTATGACAGCATCACTTGTGCTTAATCGTGTGGCAATGCTGAGCGGACTTTCGCCGCTTGTCCGTATAAAGGGCAACTCCGACACGGCTGTCGCTGTTGCCGGTGCGGCAGGAATGGTTCAGATAATAGTATCGTTCTTCTGCCTTGGAGATTTGAACGGCTTCTATGTAAATTATTATACGGTAATTCCGCTGGTTGCATTCTTTGCGAACAATGTCGGCAAACTTCTGATGGTTCTTCGTGTAAAGGATAATTTCTGCTTTGTATCATCAAAGGGTCAGAAGTATGCGTCAAAAATTTATAATAACGAGTCTGTTGCAAGACAGATGATGAGCGGTACTGCTGCCGACCGTCCGATTATTGCATATCAGCATAAGACAAAATTCCCTGCAAACTTCCTTAAAATATCCTACGCTCCCGATCCGAGTGAGGATTTGGCGTCAAAGCTTGCCCCGATAACAACGGTTGCGTCAGTGATAATCGCAATTATGTACGGCATTGTTAAAATGTCATTTGCCGGTGCGTTGAGTGCATTTGCCCTTGTAACGGCGGTGTCCGTTCCTGTGGCAACGCTTTTGTCGGTCAATGCTCCTGTGAGAAAGCTCTGCAAAACTTTGCTTTCCTACGGTTCAATGCTTTCGGGTTATCCGTCTGTAAAACAGTTCTGCGACAGCACTGCCATTATGATAGATGCAACCGAGCTGTTCCCTGCCGAATCAATCTCACTTGAGGGAATCAAAACCTTTGAGGAGTACGCAATTGACGAGTCACTTTTGTGCGGTATAGCCATTCTCAAAGAGGCTCAGAACCCGATTGCAAATGCGTTTGATTCGGTTGTTGCCGAAACAAACGAAACACTTCCTGAGGTTGAAAGTGTGCTGTACGAGGACGAAATCGGTCTTGTCGGCTGGATTAACAGCGAGAGAATCCTTGTCGGCTCACGCACCCTTATGGAAAAATACAGCGTTGAAGTTCCGAATATGGAATATGAGGAGAAATATACTTCTCAGGGCAGACAGGTTACATATCTTTCGAGAGCGGGCAGACTCGTTGCAATGTTCGTTACAAAATATACCGCCGACCCTCAGCTTAAGGCTGAAATGCAAAGAGCCGAAACCAACGGCATCAGTTTTCTTATCAGAACAACCGATTATAATGTTACAAATGACCTTATTGCAAATCTTTACGATTTGTTCTACCGCAGTATCAAGGTGCTTCCGACAGGACTCGGAAATGTTCTCAAGGAGGCGGAGGATACGGTTGAGGAAACCTCTCGTTCTTACCTCATTACTAACGGTAAGGCTGCATCGCTTGCCCGTGCCGTTACAGGCTGCGTAAAAATTAAGCACAATATTTCGCTTTCAATTATAATTCAGCTGATTGCCGTAATTCTCGGCTTGCTTGTGGCGTCAACCCTTTCACTGTATGCGGGTGTGGGTGTTATGGGTTCACTTGAAGTCTTGATTTATGCGTTGTTCTGGGGTGCTGCCGCTGTGTTTGCCCCTGCACTTCAGAAACCGTAGAAAGGATGTAAAATAAATATGAAAATAGCTCCGTCACTTTTATCTTGTGACTTTTCAAAAATGGGTGAAGAAATAGAAAGAATGGATCAGGCAGGTGCCGATTGGATGCATCTCGATGTTATGGACGGCCACTTTGTTCCTAATATAACTTTTGGTGCACCGATTATCAAGGCAGTCAGAAAGTTTTCAAACCGTCCTTTCGATGTTCATCTTATGATAAGCAATCCGCTCAAGTATATTGATGATTTTGCCGATGCAGGCGCTGATATTATCACATTCCATGTTGAGTGTGATTCCGATATTGACAGCACAATTGACAAAATAAAGTCAAGAGGAATTAAGCCCGGTCTTGTTTTAAAGCCTAACACTCCTGCGTGGACAGTATTTCCTTATCTTGAAAAGCTTGACCTTGTGCTTGTTATGACGGTTGAACCGGGATTCGGAGGTCAAAGCTTTATGCCCGATATGATGCCGAAAGTAAGAGAAATCAAGAAGGAGTGTGAACGCAGAGGTCTCGATAATATTCTGATTGAGGCTGACGGCGGAATTGGCAGAGATACAATTGAACAGGCAGCCGAGGCAGGCGTTGATGTATGCGTTGCGGGTACAGCTGTTTTCAGAGCTGCTGACCCTGCAAAGGCAATTGAACTGTTTAAATCTTTTTGATAAACCAAATGACAAAATTTAACCACAAATAGCAAGATAGTCCGTGTCAAAATATACTTGACACGGACTTTTTGTTATAAAAGCATTGTCGAAGAAAATCGCAAATGATAATATTATTGCTAATTATATTTCCACAAAAAAAGTCCAAATAAGACGATATGCACAATTAGCAGGACTATTATTTGTGTAAAATAGCAGATTCACCGTTATTTTGCACAGATTTCAAAGAGAAAGATTTTCGTTAAAAAAATAACACCTTTATTGTAGGTGCAACATTATTGTGCTATAATTCTAAATAAGCTCGGTAATTCGGTGCGATTGAAATGCCGAGGTTTGGAAGTTAGTCACAACTTGTGACACTAAAGTATTTTATTTTCAAGGAGTAATTAGCATGAAAAAAATCCAGAAAAAGCTTTCTGTGGTTCTTGCGGTTATGATGGTACTGTGTATGTTCACAGCTCTCCCATTCTCTGCAAGCGCTGCCGAAACAGATTCTACAAACAAAATCAATGTTACATCAAATGTAACAGATCCTGTTTCGTATGAGTATAATGCAAATACAAAACAGGTTGTTGTTACATACAATCTTCAGGCTAAGAATATGATTCTTAACACACAGAGCACACTCACATATGACAGCTCTGTACTTAAGCTTACTTCAACAAACACAAGAAGCACAGTTTTCCCTGTATTCGGCGACACAATCGTTTGGAATAAGAAACTTGATGGCAGATTACCTTTCAACTGTACAAGTCTTGACCTTTACAACTTCAAGCAGAAGAGCGTTTATTGTACATTCACATTTGATGTTATAGGCAGCGGCAATACAACAGTTGACCTCGATGTTCAGATTCTTACCGGTACAGTGGCTGATTCGTATGAAGAGCTTTTTGAGGGTAAGAACATCGACATTTCTTACATCAATTATGATGAAGAAAGAGTAGAGGGTGCTACATTTACTGCTGAGGCAAAACTCGTTCAGGGTGAAGAGCCTACAACAGAACCTACTACAGAAGAACCCACAACAGCTCCAACAACAGCAGAGCCTACAGAAGAGCCGACAACTGCTCCTGTAACAGAACCCACACAGCCTGCTACAGAACCGACAACAGTTCCTGCAACTGAGCCAACTCAGCCGGTAGGCGAAACAACACTTAACTTTGTTGTACCAAAGACAGCATCAAGCCCGAAATGTTGGGATGACGGTATCTATCTTGCATACAGCAATAAGTATGCCATTGACACATTCACAAAGATTCAGCTTACAAAGACAACAGATTTCCTTACACCTGATTTAAAGACAGACAAGCTTACAGCAGGTACATATGCTCTCTACACTGTAACACTTTCAAAAGAGCAGGCAGAGGCAGTAAGCAAGGCAATCTATGTAGTACTTGTAAACAACTCAAATACATATAAGACATATGTAAGCTCAAAGTACAATCTTCTTAAAGCTCCGACAGGAACATATAGTGCAGATTACAACACAGCTAAAACATCTCTTGCAAATCTTAATGGTTACACATTCATAATGAATGGTGAAGTAACAACAGGAACAAGCATAGACGGTTACGGCACATATACAGGATACTGGACAAAGTGTACTACAGTATACGCAGTGGCACCGGCATCAACAAAGTGGAAGAACTGTTGGAATCAGGGTGTATGTATTGGATACAGCAATGATTACAAGATTGGTTCATTCAATAAGATTAAGATGACAAGAACAAGCACATATGTAGATGTAGATTCAAAGACTAGTCAGCTTGTATCAGGTACATATCCGGTATATACTGTGACTCTTACAGAGGATCAGGTGGCAGCAATTGATGCATCAGCATATGTAATTTTTGAGAATGCTTCAGGTACATACAGAACTTACATCAACGGCAAGTACAGCGTAATGAAAGCTCCTGCCGGAAAAGAGTATTCATCAGAATACACAAAAACAAAAGCTAAGCTTGCCGACAGAGCAAAGAACACATTTGTAATCTGTGACGGTATTAGCACCGGTTCAAGTATTGAGGGTTACGGCACATTTACAGGATATTGGTCAACATCAGAAGTTAAAATCGTAGAAAGCACAGCAACACTCTACTGCGTATTCCCGGCACCTGTAAAGGGCAAGACGGCAATGAACAAGGGAGTATATCTTGCGTATGGTTCAAGTAACTCACCGGCTGATCTTACTAAGATTGAAATGAAGAAAACAGACGATAAGTATACTCCATCGTTAAAAACTAAAGCTCTCGTAGGTGGTGAGTATTCTGTATACTCGGTAACACTTAACAGTGATCAGATTGAGGCAATTGATAGTGCTAAGAATGTTGTATTCTGCAACAGTAACGGTATTTTCAGAACGGTCCTTTCACCCGGATACAATGTATTAAATGCTAAGAGCGGTAGTTATAGCGCAACATACAATGAGGGTACATTTACAACAGCAGACCACAATGGTGAAACATTTGTTGTATGCGACTCAAAGGTAACAGGTTCAAGTACTGATGGTTACGGTATGTTCCTTGGCTATTGGAATCTCGGTGAGAAATAATTGCTAAATCGCAATTGATTTCAAACAAAAGTAAAATTTAAAAAGGTCCGATGTCATTTCGATGGCATCGGACCTTTTGTTGTGTAAAGATTAAATTATAATTGTTATTTTAGGAAGTTTGAAAATCTCTTTGTTAAGAGTGCATACGCTGCATAACAGATAAATCCAACAATTGCAATTATCCAGCGTGCGATCCAAAGTTCCATTAAAAGGTAGGCAACAATAATTGCAAGGATAAAAATTAAGGTTGGAACAGCAAATTGTTTAAGGGGAAACAGCTCTTTGTCAAGCTTGCGTGAGTGTCTTGAGTGCATTATAAATGAAACCATATAAGAAGCAACTGTAGTAAAGCAGGCTGCCATTCCACCGTATAAAGGAACAAAAATGAAATTAAGCACAATGTTTGTAACCGCAGCTACAATGGTGTTAAAAGCAATGTATTTTGTTGATTTATAGTAATACTCTACATTTACATATACGGTGTACATATACATTTCGTAGGAAGCAAATACAAGCGGCGGAATCATATATATACCACTGTAATATTGTTCTGTTGCCATAATTTTTACTATTTCCGGAGCAACAAACATAAGGCACAGCATGACTACAAGGGCAATTTCAAGGTATTTTGTGATGTTTTTGTTAATGGTTGATTTCTCACCTGTCATAAGTTTTCGGGTGAACCATGGGACCCACACAGCCTCAAGAGATGCGGTGACTGCCATGGCAACCATACTTAAATTATAAATCAGACTATAAACTCCGGTTTCAGATGAGTTATACAGGTTTGTAATCATAATTCTGTCGGAACTTGACAGAAGAACAAGTGAAAGGCCGTGGAATATAAGTGGCAGGGAATATGTGAGTGCATATTTCCAATATAATTTGTTTACAGGCTTTTTTCCTCGGATAAATGACGAAATTACAAAATATATTCCGACCACCATATATATTGCGGCGTATGGGATAATATATCCGAAGTATTTTTTATCGCCGTGCATATTCATAATGGTGAATATTGCAATAACCTGAATCGTCAAATTTGGAAGTGCCAGCAAAAGGGTTTTTCTTATGTAATCAACTTTCATCATATATTTTGTTGTCATAGCAGTTGCAACAAACTGAAAATATGATTGCACAAGACAGCATATGACGAGAATTATGTCAATATCTCCCCAAATTAGCATCCCTGTAATGATTAAAGCTGATGAAGCAAGAAAACTGAGTAATGATAGACCGTAAATTGATGACATATAACCTTCAATGTCATCGTGAAAATCAACATACGCTGTACGGATTGAGTTGCCAAGCGAAAGTCCGACAATAAGAGTTAATATGCTGACCCAAGATAAATAGGTTTGCGAAATTCCGTATTCAGATGTTGTAAGAATTCTTGTGAATATAGGTATTGTAAAAAACGCAAGAGCTTTGTTGAATAGGTTGCCCACCAAGTAAAAAGCACTCGCCTTTATATTTTTACCGTTTTCCTTACTTGCATTGCTCAAGTATGAGTCACATCCTTAAATTTAATCGTTACTTTTTTTGGATTTTATCTGTTTTTTATTTTTATATATGAAATTTCCCTCAGAATCTTTTTGGGGAAGAGCATATGATATGAATGTTGATAATGTGAGAATTGAAAAGAAATAATATATGTTGTAATAAGCCTCACTTTGCAGCATAACCATAAATGCGCAAAGAGCGCCTGACACAACAAACGGAATCTTGCCGTTTTTGCGATTTTTGTATAAGGCAATACCACAAATAATAAGGATAGTAAAGAAAAGCAAAAATCCGGGGACTCCGCTTTTGTACAAAAGATTCAGGTAATAGTTATGAGCATGTGTAGCACCTATTAAATCTCTTGATGCCTGATTATCAATTTCACCGACACCAAATATAGGAGATTTGTAAAATGCTTCAAGCGCACTGTCCCATATGCTGGTACGGCCTGTGAAGGTTAAATCCCTTCCAAGCATATCAACAATAATAAACGCAAAGGCTTCTTGAACTCGCAGAATAATTACTCCGAAAAAGTAAGCAATATTTATTGCAATATATGTGACAATGTTAAGAAACTTCGGCATCCAGTTGATGAGAGCCAGAAAAAGGAACAGAATAAATATTGTAATTCCGATAACGCTGGTTGCGGAAAATGCAAGTATTACTGTCGCAGTTGATGCGGCACAAATCAGGACAGAAGATACAGTCAATCTGTCATATAATCTGAGGGAACGAACAACCGAAAAAATCATTGCCGGGAAAATAAGCATAATGGAGTTGTTTCTGTAGCCGAGGAAGTAGTTTTCTGTAAAGGTGTTGAATTCGTACATACCTTGTGGGAACATAAGTATAGTTGCAAAGTTTATTAACACGAACGCTCCCAAAACAAAGGTTGCACCGTCAAGCAGGGCGTCAGGGTCGGTTTTCAAACCAATTTCAACAACCAAAGCAATTGCAAGAGAGTTGAATATTGTCAGGAACAAAGATGAATAATTACCGTCACAATAAATCGTTGCCAATATTCGCCAAACTTCAAAAAACAAAAGCATTACAAAGAACATAGAAATCTTTTGATAAAAGAAACAAAACCATGCTAGAAGGATAGCAACGATGAGTACTTTCAGCACATTTGAAATTTTGTCAAATGTCTGATATTGAGCCATTTGTGAAAATATTGCAGGTTTATACAACACCATAAACACTATAGCGATAAACCAGCTTTGATTCATTAGTTTTTTCATCAGTACTCTCCCGTCATAATTTTCTTTTTATCTTTTTAAGCAATGGAAGAACTCCCATTTTATTAAGAACTTCATTTCGTTTTATTTTGTATTCTCGTTTTCGGTCTACTGTTGCGTATTTTTTTACAAGTTCGTCAAACGGAATGGTATCAAGCTGTTCAAAAAACTTGCTTCGATTCTGATGGGCTTTTGTGGGAGAACCCATTACAGGATAGGTGAGATTAAGTTTATCTTTGGGAATTTCTTTAGAGGTAATTTCACTCTTAATTTTTTCAAAAAGCTTACAGCCTTTATCACTGTTTAGGATAACAAAAGAAGTTCCTTTGTGGTCATCAAAATCAGGGAAAATCTGTTCGATAAGCCACAAGTCGCCAAGAGTAATGTCGCTTACTCTCGGGAATGATTTAAGACGGCATTTGCTGCATGACGGACGGTTAAATAATGAAAAACCAAAGCCACGGGCATAGCTGTCATCTTTCCAAAATGTACTTTTTTCAGTTCCGTCATATTTGACGGTCAGTGAATAGTCTTCCCAACTGATTCGTTTATCTCTGAATGAAACAAATTGAATTTTTTCTTTTTTGGGATTTGTAAAATCAAGATATTTTTGCCATATTTTTGGAGAAGGTACTCCGTGGCAGAAAAGGTCAACCAATATAAGATTATCGTAATCTTTGCCGAGAAAGCTTTTTAATGCCCTTATTTGGCAGGGCGTTCCCGAAAACATAACAGTTTTTTCTGTACTAAGAAGCTCTTTTACTTTTTTATAGATACCCTGAGTATTACTTTGCACATATTTTGAACTGCGGAATTTTTTTATATCTTCCTCATTTTCAATGACAATGTGCTTCACATTGAAACTTTCGTCAAATGCAGCACCTACAACAACACCGCCATTTGATATGATTGCTTTTGCAAGGTGGGTAAATACACCGCCTGATGTGCTTTCGTGTCTGATTTCTTTATCATTACTTTTAGCAGCAAAAGCAGTAAAATCATTTTCACTTTTGCGAAACTGTTTTATCGGGCAGGCTTTAATGCAAGCCGAACATTCAACGCATTTCGATTTGTCAATTTCAGGATATAAAAATCCTTCTTCATCAGGCTTCATAGAAATACTGTTTGTCGGACATTTATCGGCACAAGCAGAACATCCGCAACAATCAAACTTATCAAATAATTCAATATGTTTTGCTTTTTTGGGCGGGATTCCGTCAAGTACTTTTAAAATGTAGTTGAATGACTCGTTTTTAAGATTGGCAAGAAGTGCATTGGTTTTGTTATAGTCAATAGGTTTAGCAATCTTTTTGTCCCAATCCGGTGAAACATCACTGCCTTTAATGTGTCTGTACTCAAGCTTAAGACTTTTTAAAAGTGATTCAAGGCGGGTGTTGGTTGAGCCTTTCGTTCCGCTTGCAAAACGCTCAAAAACAAAATACTGACGCTCAAATATAGTTGAAAAAACACTGCCGTGAAATGAATCCGTACATACAAACTGAGCATTTTTTATCAAATTGACAAAGCCGTCGGGTCCTATGTCACACAATGAAATATTTGCATAATTATCATCACTTTCCGTATATCCTTCAATATACGGAAGACAAACAATTTTAAAGCCGGTCTGTTCTGCAAGTTTCTTTACAGCCTTTCTGTGTTCGGGGTTCTGTCCAAGAAAATAGCAGAATATATATTTTCCATTCACGATTGGTGTGTCACCGCTCATCTTATCCCAATTTTTTTTGCTTACCATAAGGGTAGGATCAAGAACAAGCTGAGCATCACGACCGGTAAGATTATGTATGAGTTTGCAGCCGCTTTCCTCTCTGCATGAGAGAAAGTCAAAATTATTGATTGCATTTTGGTAGAGTTTTTTATCAGAATTTTCTACAGTGCTTATGCCAAAACTTGGGGCATAGGCAATTTTCCGTGTTCCTTTGGGAACAAATGAAAGTGTATAATAATTCTGCCTTATATGTACAGGCAGCCATATCTGATCGCTTCCGCATATAACCGCATCGTATCTTTTAGAATATTCTTTCAATGAATCAAGACTTACAAAGTTGCGTGTTGTACGCAGATTGTTGTTGACAAATTCATTGAACTTGTTGTTTCTGAGAGAAACGCATTCTGTATAAGCGGCATTGCTGACAGCATTCTTTGCTGCTTTCTTATACTTGGCTTTTTCTCTGAGCTTTTTGGGTGAAAGCAGAGTTAGAATTTTATCTTTTTTGCTTGAAATATGCATATAACTGATAACTTCGGTATCATATCCCATTTCAGAGAAAATTGTCTGCATGGCATAGGCCTGCAATTTTGTGCCGTAATTTTGAGTTTTGTATGGAGTTGCCAGACCTATCATTTATACTGCCTCCGATATTTATTGTCTGTTTGCTTTTTCAATATAAAATTTCTGCAATTTTTTTGCTTCAATGGCAATTTCAAAACCGCAATTCTGAATTTCAGTTGACATATCTTCTCTTGTATAGTTCAAACTTTTATTCAAAACAATGTCTGCCCATTCTTTGTCGGTCTTTTCCGAATCAATAAAGTTCATAAGTTTTGTACAGTTGACTTCTTCGGGAACTACCTTTGCCGTTCCGAATGTCATAAGTCCTGCCGCCTGAGCCTCTATGTACACTATTCCGAAACCTTCGTAACGAGAGGGGAGAACAAACGCATCAAATGCCTGCATAACATCGGGAACATCTTGACGCAAACCTGTGTAGGTGATTTTATCGTAAATGCCGTTTTTGACAGCATAATCCGTAAGTCCTGAAAATTTTGGATAGCATTTATAATCACCGACAACAATAAGTCGAGAATCACTGTGCTTTTTGCAGATTTCATTAAAAATTCTGAGCATACGCTCGGGATTTTTTTGATAATATAATCTTCCGACAAATCCTACCACAAATGTATTATCGCTGATTCCGAATTCTTTTCTTATTCTGTTCCTTGTTTCGCAATTATAAATGTATTTGTTTGTTTCTATTGCGTTTGGAAGAACTTTAAAATTATCTTTTTTAAGAATAGAATCTCCAAAAAGGTATTTTCCCGCATCACGACTGCAAGCAAAAAAGTCAGTCGCGTAATGTTTTAAACCTGTTTTCAAAACACGGTTGTACATTTTTTTAATCAGGCTCGGTGTGTTTACATACGCAAGATGTGCATGAGCAATGCGTGTGTTTATACCGTGCTTTTTTGCCAGACGGCAGTACAGTGCCGACCATTCTTCCATATTTGAATGTAACACATCATAATTGCCGTTTTTCATTATTTCACTTACCTGTCGGATATTCTCTTTCAGATTAACGGACTTTGGTGTGACACGGAAAATATTGCAGCCCATCTGCTTAAAGGCAGCTTCATTAAGGCTGCCGTTTTTCACCGATGGAAGGTCGTCGATAATAATATCAAATTTCACATCATTATGATCCATATGGCTGTAGTAGTTTAATAATACAGCCCCGACACCTCCGCCGTTTATTCCAACAGCAATTTGCAGTACCTTCATTATCGGTTTTCCTTCCTTTATCAGCGTAATTTTCTCAGAAACCTTTTTACTCCGAGAGGAATCATTTTTTTGATTTTGGTTTTTGGATTTATTTTAAAAGCAAGCTTAGTTTTAGCATATGTTTCAAAGTTGCCGCAGTCAAAACCGTCATAAATTGAATCCCTGCAACTTGGTCGTTTTGAGGGATGTACAAGATTTGAATTCATAACAGATGCTTTATCATAGTCAGACTCAATTATGTCAAGCTTATCTTTAATATTAGTAAGGCATTTATTTCCCTTTTCGGTGTTGACAAGAACAAGTGAAACACCGTTCTCATCATAAAATTCAGGGTGAGCCTTCTGAATTCCCCAGTAGTCGGCAAGGGTAATGTCGCCAACACGGTTTTTGTTGGCAAATTTACATTCATAACAGCTTTCACGGTAGGTTTTACAGTACAAAAAGGCACTGTAGTATGAGTCGAAAAAGCCATAATCCGATTTGCTTTTTTTGCCGTTATCTGCTTTGTAATACAAATCCCAGCCACGCTTTTCCTTGCTTCTAAAATTGTATGATGTAAGACTTCCGCCCAGCTTTTTGCCCATATAGTCTATATAGTTCTTAAAAAGTTCGGGACTCGGAACGCCGTGACACACGATGTCAACGGTCAGAAGATTATCATAATCTCTTGAAAGATAGGTTTTAAGACCCGCAACCTGACAGCCTGTACCGCTGAAAAGAACCTGTCTGCCGCTTTTGAGTGCTGATTTTACCTGTTCGTAAATTCCTCTTGTATCGCTCTGAACATATTTTGAACTTTGTAATCTGCAAAGCTCATTTTCGCTTTCTACAGCAATATGCTTTGCAACAAGGTTTTCATCATACGCACATCCAAATACTATTCCGCCGTCAGAGAGTATGTTTTTTGCAATAGGTATGAAAAGTCCGCCGGATGTACTTTTGAATGTACTTTCACGGTCTTTGTATTTTGCTGCATAGACCTTTGGCTCGCTGCATCTCGGAGCATCTGTAATCATTGGGCAGTGCTTTACACACGCACCGCAATCGACACACACATCTTCGTCAACAACGGGATAGAAAAAGCCCTCATTGTCTTTTTGCATAGATATACAATTTTTGGGACAAATCTGTTCGCAACCGGAACAGCCGCAACAGCCTTTGCCGAGCTGCATTATATTGTTCACTGTTAATCACCTATCATAGATTTCAAAATGGCAAATGATTTTGCTCTTTCTTCCGAAATCTTTTCATTTACAATGTTAAAATCAATCTTTTCATTTGCAATATCAAAGTTACTGTAGCTTTTTAATATGCGGTTTTCATAGCCGATAAGTTGAAGAATACTTGAAATTCTTTCACTGTAACTTTTAGGCAGCACATCAACAAATTGAGTGTTCAAGCCGATTGAAAAAGCTGTGCCGTGAAATGAATCGGTAAGAAAATATTCTGCATTTTTTATGTACCACAAAAATTCTCCGATTGAAGGACAGCAAATAAATTTACCGCTGCGTACAAAGTGGTGGAAACAGTGGCTTATTCTGTAAAGTTTCAAGCCTTTTTTCTTTGCAAATTTTTTTGCATATGTATCAAATTGCTTGTTTGGGTGAAGCTGATAAACAAGCACATATTTTTCATTACAGCTGCGGTTCGGAATAATCTTTTCCCATTCATTTTTATCAAGTAAAAAGGTGGGGTCAAGCACTTGTTTTGCATTTATTCCGAGTTCAGACGCAATCTTTACACCGCTGTTTTCACGGATTGTGACTTCATCATATTGTTCAAGCCAATTTTTTATATTTTCTTTATCACTGTCTGCAACGCTTGCTCCGCCAAAACTTGCGGCATATGCAATTTTTTTTGCCTCTTTTGGCAGAAAAGACAGAAAATATACCGGATCAATTTTACCGCAGACAACAGTGTTCCATACCTGATCACTGCCGGTCATATATATATCAGCCTTTGGAATATCGTTTTTAAGCTCTTCTTCGCTGTTGAACTCTCTGTCTGTTACCTTGACAATCTTTCTGTATTCCTTAAAACGCTTGTCGGCAAACTTGTAGACAGGCTTTTGTGTGGCTTTAAAAACAATGCGGGTCAGTGCATTTTTGTTCCACTTTGCACTGACGCTTTTGAGTCTTGTATCTACAATGTTTTCTGTTTTTTCATCTGTTCTGTAATAGTCAATGCAAACTGCATTGCATCCAAGCTTTTCAAGTGCGGTTTGGGTGGCATATGCCTGAAGAACAGAGCCGTAGTTTGACACTGCATGTCTTGTAAGATATGCAACGGTTTTCTTTTTGTCCATAATAATTAACCTAAACTTTCAACAGTGATTCCACCGTTGCTCTTGACAACGGAATTTGCAGGAATATCATGATAAATTATGCAGCCTGCACCGATTACGCAATTGTCGCCGATTTCAACACCTTTGAGTATTACAGCGTTTGTGCAAATCCAGCAATTGCTGCCGATTTTTACACGACTTTTTGAATATCCCTGTTCACGGATAAGTTTTGTTCTGTCTCTGAATTTATGATTCTGATCATAGATTTTTACATTTTCGCCAAAGATAGTGTGATCTCCGATTTCTACACTTTCGAGGCAGTTAATGGAACAACCACGATTGAAAAAACAATCGTTTCCTATCTTTATTGACGCACCTTTTTCAAGATAAATGCCAAAATTTTTGCGGAATGTTGTATTTTTGCCGACAGAAAATCGTTTACCAAACATTACTTTAAAACAAAACTTTTTAATTGCGGCTTTTGTTCGCCAATATATTTTCAATAATATCATATTTTTTACCGCCTTTTGCTTTTATGAGATCTTTATAGCATTTCATAAGTTTGTCATAGTATTTTTCGCAGTCACAACTGTCTTTTGCCTTTTCAAGAGCAGCAACAGACATCTTATGATACTCTTCGTCAGTAAGACTGTTCATTTTTTCAAGACAACTGCAAAGACTGTCAGGGTTATTCGGCTTGCAGATAAAACCGGTTTTTCCGTCATCAACTATTTCCGGAAGTCCGCCGTAATTGCTGACAATCGCAGGTTTACCAACGGCAATTGCCTCAAGAATAGAGTAGGGACCGTTTTCGTACCATTCACTCGGTAAGATAACACATTTTGCTTTTTCAACATATTTTTTCAGTGCATCACCGCTTTGAAAGCCGGTAAAGACAACCTTGCCGGCCAAATTGTTTTCCTTTACATATGTTTCAAGTTCTTCACGCAGCGGGCCGTCACCTACGAGATAAAGCTTGTTTTTAAAATTACCCTTATGGTAAGCCTTTACAAGCGACATAAGACCCTTTTCAACAGACAGCCTTCCAAAAAAGAGAAAGTAGTCATCAATATTTTCGCAAAGATGATACTGTGTTCCGATTGGAAGAAAATTTACCCAGTGAACCACGGGGTTCTTTGTTATATGAGATTCGACAAACTGTCTGCGATAAAAATCAGACGGACATATGTAAAAATCTATTTTATCGTACATATGCATACGTTCATAGTTCTTGGCTTCAAGAACTGCAAGATAGGTCTGCATAGCTGAATTTTTTACGCACTTTTGTTCAATTGCCGGCTTATAGCTGTGCTCTTTTACGCAGCGGTCGCAAACCTTTCCGTTACAAAGCATGGTGTGTGTCGGGCAAACGCAGTTTAAATCATGTGCTGTTAACACAACAGGAATATTATATTTCTTTATTGCGTTGAGAATTGAAAGCGTAATGTGACGATGAACAAGATTTATGTGAACAATATCGGGCTTTTCATCTTTAATAAGCTTTTCGATTTTCTTTTTTGCATCAAATGAATAGAGTGCATGAAAACCGGCACATAATTTTTGAATGGGTGACATTCTTTTGTTGAAGTCAACATTTTTTGAAAAGTATTCAGATTGCGGACAATCATAATTCTTTTCGTCCTCCATTGCAAAATAAATAACTTCATTGCCGTGTTCTTCAAGAAGTTTTGCAAGACCGAAGTGATAGGTTTCACTGCCGCCTTTTACATAGTGGTATTTATTAACAAGCAGAATTTTCATTGTTAGCCCTGCCTTTTTCCTTTAAGTGAGCGTACCATAGGGTACAGCTTTGAGTGTACAAGTGAAATACCTGCAATCATCATACCTTTTGGCATTGCATTGCACACACTTGTCATAAGTTTTTTGGATTTCTTTCTGTCATCGGGATACTGCGGAAAATCTTTCCATGGTGACATAGCCTTATATTTAAGATAATCGCCCACAAACGGGTGATTGTTGTTTTCATTCCATGGGCGTGTGCCCGAGAGGAAACATGAAGTGTAGTGAATGATATACGGGTCTGTTACAGCCTCAATATATTCCTGTTCGCTGAGGTGATGTTCCGGACGGCGCACCTTCATAAGGTCTTTGAAATTAAAATCAAAGAAAACTGTCATTGCATCATACTTAGTGTGAACAACCTTTACAAGGTTCTTTTGGGCAAGCACACCGTTGAGAACGCCCTGATCAACATAGGTGATGTCGCCGTTGTGTGCAATAATGAAGTCGAGAAAATCCTTTTCAACATTCATTTCTCTCCAGCTTTTAAGGTCAATCAGCAACACACCGTTGTTGGTGTAGGTGCTGTCACTCGGAAGGTTAAGCTCTGTTTTGTAGCGGTCACTGCGGCAGTCGTCAACTGCGGCAACAACTTTATCGCCGAGGTCGGTTTCCCAGAAATCCTTTAAAGAATGACGGACAACCGTGTCACAATCAAGATATATACAGCGGTCAAGGTCATCGGGAAGAATTGTGCATAGGAAAAGTCTGAAAAATGTGCTGATATTCCATCTGCCAACCTCTATATCAACCCCTGCCGCCTTGTTAAGGTCAGGCTGAGGGATAAAGGCGATTTTTCTGCCGAACTTTTCAGTCATATTTTGAAATCTTTTTTTATTCTCATCGGAAATGCTGTTGTCAATCATATAAATATTTATTTCATCGGCATCTGTGTTGTTGTGCAGGAGCGACATTATTGATACACCCGCAATAGGTGCATAGCTGTCAGAGCTTGAATATACTACATTCATTGTGACCCTCCGTAGGTGAATTTTTGATTATTTAAGATACTTTTCTTCAAACTCCTTGAATGTCTGAAGATTTTTGTCCTTGTCGGCGAGGATAAGGTTTTCTTCTCCGCCGATTTCATCAAACGGCCATTCGACGCCAAAATCGGGGTCGTTATACATAATGCCGTCGTCATATTCACCGTAGAATTTTTCGCCGCATTTGTATGAAACAACTGACGGTTCAAGAACGAGATAGCCGTGTGCAAAATGCTCGGGAACATAGAGTTCGTTCATATTTTCCTCTGAAAGGTAAAAGCCCTGCCACTTTTTGAATGTCGGTGATTCGGGGCGGAGGTCAACGATAACATCAAAAACTTTGCCCTTGATACATCTTACAAGCTTTGCCTGCTCGTGAACTCTCTGAAAGTGAAGTGCTCGGATTACACCCTTGTGTGATACAGTGTAGAAAACTTCCGCAAGGTCATGTTTAAGACCGTTTGCCTCGAAAACTTCCTTGGAATAATCCTTTATAAATGCACCTCTTACATCTGTTGCACAAAACGGCTTGATAAGATATGCGCCTTCAAAATCTGTGTTGCAAAATTCAAACTTCTGAATCATCGTTCTCTCTCCTTTTAAAATATCTTTATATGTAAGCAATACCCTTACACATAGAAAGGGCGAAAGTTACATTTCGCCCTTTGTGTTGTCTTAGTCAACTGATTTAATCCAGTCCATAGTCATTCTTGCACCTTTTGCAAATGAAATTTCGGGTTTGAAATGACAATCTGTTTCAATATCTGTTGTATCAAAAGCCTCAAGCGGCATATTTACTCCCGTAAAAGGAACATCGCCGAAAATCGGCTTTGCTTCGGGGGCAAGCTCCTGCTGCATTTCAAGGATAAATTCCTTGAGCGGTCTTGCATTACCGCTGCCGATAGTGTATTCCTTGTTTGCTATACCGTATTCTCCGATAGCCTCAAATGCTTTTGCAACATCATCAATGTAGATGAAGTCATAGTTTTGTGTTGCAGCGGTAAACTGTAGCGGTTCGCCTGCAATAATCTTGCGGATTGTTGAGTTTACAAAACGAGGCGATACCTCGCCTGCACCGTAAGCGTTTGTAATAACTGCCCAACAAAGGTCAATTGAAAGGCTGTTTGCAATAGGTTTGCAGATTGCTCTTGCAATAAGCTTGCCCGCTTACGAAAATCTGATAATGTACACCTGTTATCCCTTTGATGAATTGGGACTCACATCAAAAAGATTTTTCGTGTATGCAAAGCTTGTGTCGGGAACCCAGATAGATAAGGAGGGCAACTGATATGCATTCTAAGATAAGAGGTATTGTTTTCTGCTTGCTTTCGTTTGTTTTGTCATTTGTGTTGCTTCTGCTTTCAATTTCGGTGATGCTTGAAGCCACGATTCTGAATCCCTCGTATATTCTCGACAATATGAACACAACCAATTATTTTACCGACAAAAAGGATGAAATAACAAGAGAGCTTGTTGACCTCGGTTACGCGTCGGGTCTTGAAGAAAGCTTTTTTGGTAATGTGGTTGAAACTGTAACAATTCATGACGATACAGAGGATTACCTTGAAAGCTATTATAACGGCGGCTCGGCAAAAATCAGCACGGTTGCCTTTCGTCAGCGTTTTAATTCAGAGCTTGACAGCTACATAAAGAAAAATAATGTTAAGGTTGCAAGCAGTGACAGCAGAGAATATCTTATAAATAAAGCTGCGTCTGTTTATGAGGCGAATCTCAGAATACCGATGTTTTCAATGCTTTCGCTGTATCTCACGGCCTTGAAAGATATGATGCCGCTTCTAATAGGCGGACTGGTAGTTTTTGCTGCAATCCTTTGTGTGATTATCATCTTTGCAAACCGTTGGAAGCACAGGGCGGTCAGATATATCTGTTACGCAACATCCGGAACATTTATCACGGTGGGAATTATCCCTGCTGTTTTGTTTTCAACAAGCTATGTGAGCAAAATCAATATTGAATCAAGAGCTTTCTACAACCTCTTTGTTCAGAGTATGAACAGCGTGCTTATCGCACTTGCAATCTGTTCGGCAGTCTTTCTTATAATTTCTATCGGACTTTTCTTCCTGCACAAGAATATGCGCAAACACGCAAGTGAAGAATGATGTAAGTAAATGGAAAATTAAAAATTGAAAATGTAAAATTACGGTCGAGAAGATAGTTTGCAAATGCAAAACACAGTCTTCCCGACCGTTTTTTATATAAAAGTTGTTGTCTGTTAGTAGTGGCGAACACGGTTCGCCACTACTAAAATAATGAAAAAATAACACGGTCGGATTTCCAAACGGGGATTCCGACCGTGTCTTTTTTTATGAATCAATCATCAATATTGTAAAATCGTTTTGCGTTGTCACAGGTGATTTGCAGAAGTTCCGATATGCTCATATTGCGCAGAGATGCGATTTTTTCTGCGGCATAGACAATCATAGAGCTGTCGCAACGCTTGCCTCGGAACGGCACGGGCGCCATATACGGAGCGTCGGTTTCGAGCAAAAGCCTGTCAAGCGGAATTTCCGAGGCGACCTCAAGGCTGTGACGGGCATTTTTGAATGTAACAACACCGCCGAGGCTGATGTACATTCCCATGCGAACCGCTTCACGCATAAGCTCAACACTGCCCGAAAAGCAATGAACCAGCGCATTCGGTTTGTATTTTCTCAGAAGGTCGTACACATCACCGTGAGCCTCACGATCGTGAACTATAAGCGGCATTTCAAGGTCAAGAGAAAGCCTGATTTGTTCCTCAAAAACACGCTTTTGTAAGTCTTTCGGAATGTCCCAATGATAATCAAGCCCTGTTTCGCCGATTGCGACAACCTTTTTATGTTTTGAAAGCTGTGCAAGCTGTTCAAGATAATTGTCCGGAATATTTTCGAGATTTTCGGGATGAAATCCGACTGCGGCATACATAAAATCATACTTTTCAGCATACTCAATGCAAGTTTTTGCTGTTTCAAGGTCAACCGCATTGTTGACAATTCCGCACACACCCTTTGTGTGAAGATTCTCCAAAAGCTCAAAGCGGTCATCGTCAAACCATTTGTCATCATAATGTGCATGTGCATCGAAAATGTTGTTGTAAAGTGACATCGGTATATCTCCCTAAAAGTATGGGCGGTCATTGACCGCCCACATTGAAATATTGTACGGATAATTGTCGTGTTACGCTCGGGTATTGATAGTTTTTAATTTATCAAACTGTCTGCACGAACAGGGAACGGCGGCTCGCCGTCTGTCTGCACGAACATAAATTAACAGATTTTTGAGCCGACAGGCATATTGTCAACAAAAACAACCTTTAAATCATCGCCGTGAACTGCAGAAAGAATCATACCGCAGCTTTCAACACCGCAAAGCTTTGCCGGCTTGAGGTTCTGAACAAGAATAATCTTCTTGCCGATAAGCTCTTCGGGCTTGTAGTAGTTTGCAATACCGCTGACGACGGTTCTGTCCTTTACACCGTCAAAAATTGTGAACTGTAAAAGCTTTTTGCTCTTTTTAACGGGTTCGCAGGTCTTAACCTCGCACACACGGAGGTCAACCTTGGCAAAGTCATCAATGCCAATCTGTGCAACACCCTCAAGCTCTTCACGGAGTGCCTTTGTTTCTTCACTTTCACCCTCGTTGTTCTTGATGATGCTGTTGAGTTCTTCAATTTCCTTTTCAACATCAATTCGTGGGAAGAGTGCATCTCCCTTGTGAACAGTAACATCAGCAGGAAGTACACCGAACTTGTCGCAGTTTTCGTAGCCGGCACATTTTTCACAAGCGCCAATCTGCTCAAGAGCCTTTGGCATTGTTGTTGGCATAAAAGCCGAGAGAAGGGTGCAGGCAATACGGATTGCCTCAAGAAGGTTGTAGAGAACCGTTGCGAGTCTTGCTTTCTTTGTTTCGTCCTTGGCAATAACCCACGGAGCGGTTTCATCAATGTATTTATTTGCACGGGAAACAAGCTTGAATATTTCGGCAAGTGCGTTCTGGAGTTGAGTCTTGTCCATGAAATCGTCAACCTTTGCACGGAGCGATGTTGCGGTTTCGATAAGGTCATCGTCAAATTCGCCGCTCTCACGCTCTGTGGGAAGTGTGCCGCCGAAATATTTCTGAACCATTGCAACTGTTCTTGAAACAAGGTTGCCAAGACCGTTTGCAAGGTCGGAATTGATACGGTTAATCATAATTTCGTTTGAGAATGAGCTGTCTGCACCGAGAGCCATTTCACGCAAAATGTGGTAACGGATTGCGTCAGCGCCGTAACGCTCACCGAGAACAAACGGATCAACAACATTGCCGAGTGACTTTGACATCTTCTGTCCGTTGAAAGTAATCCAGCCGTGAACGGCAAGATGCTTTGGAAGCGGAAGGTCAAGAGCCATAAGCATTGCAGGCCAGATGATAGCGTGAAAACGCATGATGTCCTTTGCTACCATATGAACATCTGCAGGCCAGTATTTGTCAAATTCGTCAAATTTTTCATTCTTGTAGCCGAGAGCGGAGATATAGTTTGAAAGTGCGTCAATCCAAACATAAACAATATGCTTTTCGTCAAATGTAACCGGAATGCCCCATTTGAAGGTTGTTCTCGATACGCAAAGGTCTTCAAGTCCCGGCTTGATAAAGTTGTTTACAAGCTCAATCGCTCTTGTCTTTGGCTGTAAATAGTCTGTTTCCGTGAGGAGCTTTTCAATTCTGTCGGCAAAAGGTGACATCTTAAAGAAGTATGCCTCTTCCTTTGCCTCTGTAACCTCTCGTCCGCATTCGGGGCATTTGCCGTCAATAAGCTGGCTTTCTGTCCAGAAGCTTTCACAGGGGGTGCAGTATTTGCCCTTGTATTCTCCCTTGTAGATGTAGCCCTTGTCATACAGCTCCTTGAAAATTTTCTGAACTGTTTCAATGTGGTAATCGTCTGTTGTGCGGATATATCTGTCATAGCTTATGTTCATAAATTTCCATAAGCCTTTGAATGTCTTTACAATTTCGTCAACATACTCTTTGGGAGTAACACCCTTTTCGGCAGCCTTCTGTTCAATTTTAAGACCGTGTTCATCCGTACCCGTAAGGAACATAACATCGTATCCCTGCATTCGTCTGTAACGGGCGATAGAGTCGCACGCAACGGTGGTGTAGCAATGACCGATGTGGGGATTGCCTGACGGATAATAAATAGGCGTTGTAATGTAAAATGGTTTTTTCTGACACATAGTATTTGTCCTCCCTAAAATTCAGCAAATGAGCTGTAACTGTAATTATACCAATTATTGCATATAATTTCAAGAGTTCATGGGATAAACGGATAATAGTTAATTGTTGTATGCTTAATTTAAAGACAATTACTTATGATTCATTTCGGTGATATTACTGTCTGAATTCATAAATAATCGTGTTAAAGTGTCGGGTTAAAGTGAAATAATGCCGAACTGCGCAAGTGTGTAGGAAATTAAGATGAACACAAGGCAGATTGGAGCTATATATTTAATCATAACATCAAACAAAGCCCTTCTGCTGAAACGCTCGCCGTTCCTTGTGACTTCGTCTGCAATAGTCTTTGGCTTGATAACCCAGCCGATGAGAATACAAGTGCAAAGTGCGACAATCGGCATAATAATGCTGTTGCTCAAGAAGTCAAAGAATGTAAGGAAGTCCATTCCGAGAATCTTAACATTTGACCATATTCCGTTGCCGAGTGACGACGGAATACCCATAACAAGGCAGATGCCGATAACAATAAGACAGGACTTGATTCGTGTAAGCTTGAACTTGTCCATAAGCGAAGAAACAATTGCTTCCATTACGGAGATTGAGCTTGTGATAGCTGCAAAGAATACAAGAACAAAGAACAAAAATCCGATGATTACGCCGGCAGGCATTTCGTTGAATACCTTTGGAAGTGTGATGAACATAAGTCCGGGACCGCTTGCACCAAGACCTTCTTCACCGCTGAATACATAAACCGCAGGAACTACCATAAGACCTGCGAGAAGTGCAACGGCTGTGTCGAAAATCTCAATTTGGTTAACCGACTTTGTGAGGTTTACCTCATCTTTTGTGTATGAACCGTAGGTTACCATAATTCCCATTGCAATGCTCATTGAGAAGAACAGCTGACCGAGTGCCGCCGCAAATGTCCAAATTGACAGTTTGCTGAAATCGGGAATGAGGTAGTACGAAACACCCTCCATTGCGTTCGGGAGCGTGAGTGTGTAGATTGAAATTCCGACTGTCAGAACAAGCAGAACAGGCATCAAAAATTTGCTCAGTCGCTCAATGCCCTTGTTTATTCCGAGCATAATTACCACTGCACTCAACAGCATAAATATTAAGAAAAACACAATGGGTGACAACGGGTCGGAAATAAAGTCCGAGAAAAAGTTGTCCTGTGCTGCAGGGGCAACAAGTCCCTGTGCATAAACGCACATATATTTTGTAACCCAACCGCCGATAACGCAGTAGTACGGAATAATGATTGTAGGAACAAGCGTTGCAAGGTAGCCTAAAAACGAAAATTTGCTGCATAGCTTTTTGTAGGCGAGAATCGGACTTAGCTTTGTTTTTCTGCCGATTGCGATTTCGGCAGTCAAAAGTGAAAAGCCGAATGTAAGCGCAAGGATTATGTAGATAAAGATAAATGTTCCGCCGCCGTACTTAGCTGCATAATACGGAAATCTCCAGAGATTTCCCAAGCCTACTGCACTTCCCGCAGCGGCAAATACAAATCCGAGTCCGCCGGAAAAGCTTCCTCTTTTTTTACTCATGATAATTACCTCTCATTTTCTTTAGAATTTTTTAAAATCTGTAAATAAAACAATCAACGCAAGTATAACATAATACAGAGATTAAAACAATATTTTTTGAAATTTTTTGCAAAAAGAAAATTTTGGTTTTATCTTTGCGAATTTTGTCAAATCTATTGCAAATCAATTTTATTTGTGCTATTGTAAAATATATGTAAAGAATCCGTTACCAAAGGTAAAATTTAGTGCAATTCGCTTGAAATAATCCGTTTCGTATTTTATACTTAATCAGATATATTAAATTGGGTTATATATCAGTTTTTATGGTGGTGAATTATATGTCAAATTCAAAAAACAACAATAAAAAAACATCCGAAAAGGCAAAGCTTATGTCAAAATGGCAAAAGATGCCTTATACTAACAGAGAATTAAGCTGGGTTGACTTTAATGCAAGAGTGCTTGAAGAGGCGTTCAAAAAGACCAACCCAATTATGGAAAGATGCAACTTCCTTTCAATTACGGCATCAAACCTTGACGAATTTTTTATGGTTCGTGTTGCAGGTGTGCTTGACCAGATTCATCACGGCAGAACAAGCCGTGACGCATCGGGCATGACTCCTACAGAGGTTATGGACGGACTTGTTGAAAAAATTCACGAGTTTGCCAAAAAGCAGTACAGCTGTTACAACCGTTCAATAATTCCGTCACTTCGTTCGGCAGGCATTGTGTTCAAAGAGGCTGACGAGCTTGACGGCGACCAGAAAGCGTTTGTTGAGGAATACTTTAAAAAAGTAGTTTTCCCCGTATTGACGCCTATGGCTGTTGATACAAGCCGTCCGTTCCCGATGCTTGCAAACAAAAGCCTTAACATTGCGGTTCGCCTTACAAATGCCGAGAATGAAGAATTTTTCGCATTGGTTCAGGTTCCGTCAATTCTTCCGAGATTTCTTGAGCTTCCGACTCACGAGGGCAGAGCGTTTATTCTGCTTGAAAAAATAATCGCAATGCACCTCGGTGAGCTTTTTGAGCTTTACAACATTAAGCAGTACGATCCTTTCAGAATCACCCGAGATTCCGACCTTGACATTGACGAGGATACCGAGGATCTTATGGCTGAAATTAAAAAGTCAATCAGAAAGCGTAAGAGAGGAGAACCTGTCCGTCTTGAATTCGGCAAGAAATGCAACCGAGAAATTCGTGAATTTCTTGTTGACGCTCTCGATGTTACGGAGCGTGAAATCTACTTTCAGAGAGGTCCTCTTGACCTTACATTCCTTTCAAAATTTGCCCACATCAAGGGTTGTGAGGATATGTGCTTTGAACCTATCGTTCCCGTAAATCCGCCTGCGGAATTCTGCGGTTATGACGATATTTTTGAGGCTATCCGTGAAAAGGACAGACTTGTGCATCATCCTTATGAAAGCTTTGATGTTGTGGTTGATTTTGTCAAAAAGGCGGCAACCGATCCGAATGTTCTTGCCATCAAGCAAACCTTGTACCGTGTCAGCGGAAATTCACCGATTGTTGCGGCTCTTATCAAGGCGGCTGAAAACGGCAAGCAGGTAACTGTTCTTGTTGAACTCAAGGCGAGATTTGACGAGGAAAACAACATTCAGTGGGCAACAAAGCTTGAAAAGGCGGGCTGTCATGTAATTTACGGTCTTACGGGACTTAAAACCCACTGTAAAATCTGTCTTGTAGTAAGAAAAGACAAGGACGGAATCAGAAGATATTTGCATATGGGTACGGGTAACTATAACGACAGCACGGCGAGATTCTATACCGATATCGGTATGTTCACCTGCCGTGAAGAATACGGTGTTGACGCATCATCACTCTTTAATGTATTGACAGGTTACTCAACTCCGCCTGAATACAACAAATTTATCGTTGCACCTCACGGAATGCGTCCGTTCTTTGAGGCTATGATTATTCAGGAAACCGAAAACGCAAAGCTCGGACTTCCTGCCAAAATCACGGCAAAGGTGAACTCGCTTGTTGATCCTGAAATCATCAGTCTTTTGTACGATGCATCAAACGCAGGCGTAAAAATTGACCTCATAGTAAGAGGTATCTGCTGTCTTGTTCCGGGGGTTCATGGATTCAGCGAAAACATCAGAGTAGTTTCAATTGTCGGTCAGCTTTTGGAGCATAGCCGAATATTCATATTTGAAAACAATTCGAATCCGCTTTATTATATGGGAAGTGCCGACTGGATGCCGAGAAACCTCGACAGACGAGTTGAGCTTGTGTTCCCTGTTGAGGACGAGGATATCAAAAAGCGTGTGCAGGAGGTTATCACGGTTTCATTTAAGGATACCGTAAATGCACGCCAACAGCTTTCAACAGGTGTATATAAGTCTGTTGACAAGCGCGGCAAGCATAAAATGAATTGTCAGAAATTCTTTTCAAAGCTTGCGTTAAAGGCTCAAAAGCAGGCAATGAAAAAAACATATGCGAGCACTGTCGGAACTCCGATTGTACCCGTTGAAGTGAAAAAGGAGGACTCCGAACAATGAAAAGAGTAGGCATTTTAACAAGCGGCGGTGATTGTCAGGGACTTAACGCAACAATCCGTGCCGTTGCAAAAACACTTTATAATCAGCTTGGCAATGATGTTGAAATCATCGGCATTATTGACGGCTACAGAGGTCTTATCTACGGCGAAACAAGAAAGATGAAACCTGAGAATTTTTCGGGTATTCTCACAATGGGCGGTACGATTCTCGGCACATCAAGACAGCCGTTCAAGCTTATGCGTGTTGTTGACGAGAACAGCGTTGACAAGGTTGAGGCTATGAAGAAAAATTACAAAAAGCTTGGCCTTGACTGTCTTGTCGTACTCGGCGGCAACGGAACTCAAAAAACCGCAAATCTTCTTCGTGAAGAAGGACTCAATGTGGTTTCTCTTCCTAAGACAATTGATAACGACCTTTGGGGCACAGACAAGACATTCGGTTTTCAGAGTGCCGTTGATATTGCAACAAATGTAATCGACTGTATCCATTCAACCGCAACATCTCACGGCAGAGTTTTCATTATTGAGGTTATGGGACATAAGGTTGGCTGGCTCACACTTTATGCAGGTATTGCAGGCGGTGCGGATATTATCCTTATCCCCGAAATTCCGTACGACATCAACTCGGTTGTTAAGACAATTAAGTCAAGAACCGCAGGCGGTAAGAACTTTTCAATTCTTGCAGTTGCCGAGGGTGCAATTTCAAAAGAAATTGCAGCTTTGCCTAAAAAGCAGAGAAAAGCTGCTGTTGCAGAGATGAAATATCCGTCAATTTCCTATCAGATTGCCCATGATATTGAGGAGGCAACAGGTCAGGAAACAAGGGTTACAGTACCGGGTCACTTCCAGAGAGGCGGCAGTCCCGATGCCTATGACCGTGTGATTTCAACTCGTTTCGGCGTTAAAGCCGCAGAGCTTATTATCAATAAAGACTACGGCAAAATGGTTGCCCTTGTAAATAATAAGGTAGTTGCCGTTCCGCTTAAGGACATCGCAGGCAAGCTCAAGAGCGTTCCGAAAGACAGCGAGGTTGTTGAAACAGCAAGAAAAATGGGCATCAGCTTTGGCGAGTAATTTTCACCTTTTGGTTGACATATGCCTTTGTTATGATAAAAATGAAATCACAATGCAGGAATATATTTCACTTATCAAGAAAAAAGCAGGGGTTAAGGCTTAATGGCATACAATGACAATTCCGTTAACAGAGATGTAATTTTAAACTATGCCCTTAGCACATACGGAACAGAACCCGAATATCCGTGGGAGAACAGTCCCGATGATGCGGTTCTGCGGAATATGATGTCGGGCAAATGGTACGCAATAGTTATGCGTGTCAAAAGGCAGATTTTAGGGCTTGACGGCGAGGGTTTTATTGATGTGATGAATGTCAAGTGCGACCCGATTCTTGTCGGCTCGCTCAGATTAAAAAACGGATTTCTGCCTGCCTATCATATGAACAAGGACAAGTGGATAAGTATTCTGCTTGACGGCTCTGTGAGCAAGGAAGAAATCTTTCCGCTGATTGACGAAAGCTACTGTCTTGTTATGCCAAAGGCTAAAAAACGCTCAAAAATCTGACATAATAATCAAGTCGGAAAATCGGTTTTACAATCGGTTTTCCGATTTTTTGTTGTTTGGGCATTAAATGTATGTAGAAAAGTTGTCTGAAATCTTGCAATGAACGCTTGCTTTTGCTATAATCGTAGTATATATATGAAAATGTGTGCCACGCAAAACGAACGGGGTATTAAATATGAAGTCAGATTTTAAGAAAATTTTTAGGAAAAGAATATTTCCGACCTTGCTTGCGGTTCTTGCACTGTCGGTTTGTTCAATAACAGCCTTTGCGGTAGGAGAGGACGATCCGCAGGTTCCCGACTCACAGCCAGAGCCTGTTGTGACGGAGTATGTTCCCGATGAAACCGAACCGCAATACACAGAACCGGTTTATACCGAGCCTGTTTACACCGAAGAACCTACAACCGAGTATGTTGCACCCGTAACGGAAGAGCCCGCAACTGAATATGTTCACCCTGAAACAACAGAAGCTCCTCAGCAGGAAGAAACGCAGTATCAGAATCAGTATGTTGAAACTCAGGCACCCGATTCAACGGAATTTCAAGCGCCGACAATCGCAAAAACGGTCAGCGAAAAAAAGTATTCCACAAGCTACACGGCGGGAATCGTTTCGTGGATTTGCGTAGGTCTTGGAGTAGTTGCAATTGCGGTTGTAATGATCAGCACAAAAGTCGGTGCAAGAAAAAGAATAAGGTAACAGCATTAAATGTGTAAAAATATGGATAATCTTAACATCGGCGGTGTTCCGCTGAAATCCCACGCAGTTCTCGCACCCATGGCGGGAGTAAGCGACAGAGCCTACCGTGAGCTTTGCGTAAGATTCGGTGCGGCATACTGCGTAAGCGAAATGGTCAGCTCAAAGGCGCTTTCTTTCAACAGTAAAAAGAGCGAGGAGCTGATGGAAATTTCAGACTTGGAGCGTCCTTGCGGAATTCAGATTTTCGGTGATGATCCGAAATGTATGGCTGATGCCGCAAAGCACGCACTTGAAAACAAACCTGATATTATTGATATCAATATGGGATGCCCTGCTCCGAAGATAAGCTCAAACGGCAGCGGAAGTGCGTTGATGAAAAATCCTCGGCTTTGCGGAGAAATTGTCAAGGCTGTGACAGCCGTTACCGACACCCCCGTAACCGTAAAGATCCGCAAGGGTTGGGATGATGACAGCGTAAATGCCGTTGAAGTTGCAAAAATCTGCGAATCGGCAGGTGCGGCGGCAATCGCCGTTCACGGCAGAACAAGACAGCAATATTACAAGCCTCCCGTTGATTACGGTATCATAAGGGCTGTAAGAGAATCCGTCAGCGTTCCCGTAATAGCAAACGGCGACATCGACAGTGCCGAAAAGGCAAAGGAGGTTATGGACATCACGGGCTGTGACCTTGTTATGATCGGTAGGGCAACGCTCGGAAATCCGTGGATTTTCTCGCAGATTAACGCATACCTTGAAAACCCGAATGTTAAAATTCACACTCCCGACCTTGAAGAAAGGCTCGGTGTAATGATTGAACATATCGGCAAAATGGTTGAGTACAAGGGTGAGCATATGGCAATGCTTCAGGCAAGAAAACTTGTAGTCGGCTATTTCAAAGGCATGAAGGGTGCGGCAGCTTTGCGAAATGAGGCAGGAAAAATTAAAACGCTTGATGATTTGTACGAATTAAGGCAAAAAGCCCTTTCGCTGCAATGACATAAATTCAAACAGGATACACAGTATTCTAAAATAAAAATATAAGGGGAATGTAACAATGAGTGAAAAAACAAACATCGCTACTCTTGATTACCTCAACGAGTACGATCCCGCAATCGGTAACGCAATGACAGACGAGCTTAAAAGACAGCGCAGAAACCTTGAACTTATCGCAAGTGAAAACATCGTTTCTCCGGCAGTTATGGCTGCAATGGGTAGCTTGCTCACAAACAAATATGCCGAGGGTTATCCGGGAAAGAGATACTACGGCGGTTGTCAGTGCGTTGATGTAGTTGAAGAAATTGCCCGTCAGCGTGCGTGTGAGCTTTTCGGTGCCGAACACGCAAATGTTCAGCCTCACTCAGGCGCTCAGGCTAACACAGCGGTATATTTTGCAATGCTTAATCCCGGTGATACGGTAATGGGTATGAACCTCAACGAAGGCGGTCACCTTACACACGGTTCACCTGTTAATATTTCAGGTAAATACTTCAATTTTGTTCCGTACGGTGTTGATCCCGAAACGCACAGAATCGATTATGATAAGGTTCTTGAAATTGCAAAGGAATGCAAGCCTAAGATGATTGTTGCAGGTGCGTCTGCTTACCCAAGAATCATTGATTTTGCAAAGCTCCGTGAAATTGCCGACGCAGTAGGCGCATATCTTATGGTTGATATGGCTCACATCGCAGGCCTTGTTGCCGCAGGTGTTCATCCGAACCCTGTTCCGTATTGTGAGTTCGTTACAACAACAACACACAAAACTCTCCGTGGTCCTCGTGGCGGTCTTATCCTCTGCCGTGAAGAATTTGCAAAGCAGATTGACAAGGCTATCTTCCCCGGTACACAGGGTGGTCCTCTTATGCACATCATCGCCGCAAAGGCTGTTTGCTTCGGCGAGGCATTAAAGCCTGAGTTTAAGGAGTACGGCAAAAAGATTGTTTCTAACTGTAAGGCTCTTGCAGACGGACTTCTCAAGAGAGGCAACAAGCTTGTTTCAGGCGGTACGGACAACCATGTTCTTCTTATGGATCTCCGTGACACAGATGTAACCGGCAAGGAGCTTGAGGCTCGTCTTGACGATTGCTACATCACAGTAAATAAGAACACAATTCCGGGCGAGCCCCGTTCACCGTTCGTAACAAGCGGTGTAAGAATCGGTACCGCCGCTGTTACTACAAGAGGTCTTAACGAGGAAGATATGGACAAGATTGCCGAGTACATCACCCTCGTTCTTAACGACTATGAAAACAGCAAGGAAAAGGTTAGAGCAGGCGTTGAAGAAATCTGCAAAAAATATCCGCTCTACGAGTAATTGCGGGTAATAAATTACTCGGGATAAAAGTAAAAATGAATAATTAAAAAGTCAGTCGGTTGGTATATTGCCAACCGACTGCTTTACTATTAATGGTAATAAAAAATAACTAACATACATTGATTAGGTACATATTCTTAAGTATAATGAAGTTATGAAGTGGTTATAAGAATGATATTAGGCAATTTGAAAGGGAATCTGTATGTTATCTATTTATCCTGCATGTTTTTATAAAGAAAAAGAGGGCAATTATTCCGTGATTTTTCCTGTTTTCGGAATTGCAACCTGCGGTGATACAATTGATGAAGCTATGGAAATGGCTGTTGATTGCCTTGCCGGATATTTGTATGACGCTAAAATTGAAAATGAAGAAGTTCCCAAACCGCCTAAAATGGAAGATATTGATATTGATGCGGAATATGATGAATATGAAACGGCATTTGTCAATATGGTTACTGTTGATGTTGACGAATACGCAAAAAAGCATTTTGAAGTACAGAAAACGCTCACAATTCCTTTGTGGCTTAATGATTTGGCAGTAAAAGAGGGCGTAAACTTTTCTCAAGTGTTGCAAAAAGCCTTAAAATAACAACTTCACCTTGCCGAATAATAAAAAAATTTAGCCGACTGTTATCTATCCAACAGTCGGCTTTTGCTTTATATGAAAGTTCTGATTACTGAATTTATCATATTTTAATTTGGTATTATTTTACTGCACTTCAAAAATCCTCAACAGGGTTTTCGTAGGCGGATTTGATTTTGGCTATTTCGCCTTTGAGGAGGCAATTGTCAATGTCGATTTGATAGTTGTGGTAATCCCACGGGAGATGTTCTTCTTTATGGGCGTAGATGAAGTCGCTTTTGCCGGTTTTGTCGATTTTTTTGATGAGGTCAAGCAAATCTTCTGCCGACATATCGTCAATAATTCCTCTGCCTGCTCCGTCAGAAACTTTTGGATAGGTTCGTCCGCTGCCTCTTGACATTTCTTCATCAGAAAGCAAGGTTATTTCAAACTCCTGTTCCTCGCCAAAATCATAAATCATATGAATTTTATCGCCAATTTCAAGTTTTAAATTGCCGAGTTTTGTTTCTGCCATAAGCTTTGGCTTTGTTTGAAACTCTTCGTCATTTAACTCGTAATTTGTACCTTTGTATTCCATATAGAACAGATGGTAGGCGCAGGTGCTGAATGACGAAAGCACGGCATAGCCCAACACAGCCATTGTCGAATTTGAAGAAATCCGAATATCACGCCAGATTTTGTTTTCGCAACCCATATAAATGATTTTAAATGTATAAACTCTTGCCATATCAACTGACTTCCTATTGTTAATTCAAAGTATCTTCGCCCTCGTTATAGAGAGCCTCGTTGATTTCTACAACGCTTTTGTTGTTATTCATATTTATGATTATAATGCTGTCACGCTTGATTTTTGGGTAGAGAGGTGAGAGCCCTGCAATTTTAAGGACGCTGTTGGTTTCATTTACCGACAGACCCATTCCTATTGAAAGGCAAATTAGTTTATCTCTTTTCGGGGCAGTTTTCAAGCCTGAAAAAATCTGATAGGCATAGCCGTCGCTGAGTTCGGCTTTACGAATGACTTCCGCCTTTGTGAGGTTTCTTTCGCTCAAAAGGTCGGTAAGGTATTCCGAGAGATTTTTATTTATCATTGAATCCCTGTTTGCGTTTTCGTATTCTTCAAATGTGTTGAAATTTTCAAGTTCTTTTAAAAGCTGAGTTGTGGTTTTGCGTATCATAATCAAAAACTCCCTGAATTAAAGTTTTGTAAGTTTCCAAAACTATTTTAACATGATATAATAAGCACATCAAGTATGATTAAACTTATAATTTTGCAAAGTGCTTATTATATCAATTTATAAGCACAGCAAGTATTATTATACTAATATTTTTGTTATGTGCCTGTAAATATTGTGAGGAAATGTTATGGGAAATAATTGGATTGATACGGTGATTAATGAACAATATCAGTTTGTGCGATTGCTTAAACGAACAGATAAAACGGAAATCTGTGTTTTCAGGCATAAGGAACTCGGCAAACAGATTGTAAAACGCACATTAAAAGGTTCGGGAGAGGTTTACTTTGCACTTAGAACGCTTTCACACCCAAATATTGCGAATGTTTACGATGTTGTCAAAACCGAAACGGGAGTCACCGTTCTTGAAGAATATGTTGACGGTCAGACCGTGGCAGATTATCTGCAAACGGGATTGTATTCTCCGTCAGGCGTGAGAAAAGTTATTTCATCTCTTTGTGACGCACTTGATTTGTTACATTCGCACCAAATTATACACAAGGATATTAAGCCTGAAAATGTGATGATTGACAGCAACGGTAATGTAAAGCTGATTGATTTTGATGCGGCAAGAATTTACAAGCCGTTTCAGTCGCAGGATACGCAGGCAATCGGCACAATGGGATATGCCGCACCCGAACAGTACGGAATAAATCAAACCGATGAACGGACTGACATTTACGCGATAGGTGTTTTGATGAATGTTATGCTCACAGGTCAGCCACCTGAAATTCGCCTTTATAACGGCAGGCTGAAAAGGGTGATTGTAAAATGCACCCAGACAATTCCCGACAACCGCTATCAAAATGTGAAAGAACTGAAAAGAAATCTTTAAAACAGAATAAAACTGTGCTGACAGCACAGGACAAAAATACCGTCTTTGATTATACTTTAATTAGAGTTTAATCAAGGACGGTAATTATTTTGTGGATTTTTAACAAATTGTTTACAACTTGTCAATGTTATCGGCAAGAATTCTCACGGTGTTAAAAAATGTGTTCACCTTGGTTTTGTCTGTACCTTTCAAAACGCTGTTAATGTCGTTAAGCATATGCTTGTTTTCGACCGAATCAAATACAAGCCAGTCAATGCTTGTGTCAAGTGCCTGAGAAATGCGGAAAAGAACATCAACGGAAAGTATTCTTGTTCCACGCTCAATGTGCCCGATGTGTGCCGCAGAAAGCTCACACAATTCGCCGAGCTGTTCCTGCGTCAGACCCTTTTCAATCCGCTTTTCTTTTATCCTTTTGCCGAGAGCCGTATAATCAATATTTTTGTTCATAAGTAAAACCTCAGAATGCTATATATAGTTTATTTTAAACTTTTTGAACAAAAAAATAAATTTACTGTAAGCATTTATTATTGACTTGTAGCATTATTTGTGCTAAACTTATTTTACAACAGATAAATTTTTTATGAACTTTGACAGATCGCAGTGTTGCTGTCTGTAATAAATAAAATTTTTAGGAGGAAAATTATGAGTAAATGTAAAATTAAGCTAAGAAGCAGCATTTCTGTCATATTATCCGTGCTGATAGTGCTTTCGGCAGCAATGTGCGTGCCTGTTACGGCAAGTGCCGCCACCTACGATTCAAATCCGGATAATTTTGAATTTAGTTATAACAGCAGTGATATGACTGCAAGTGTTACTAAATACAAAGGTGACAGCGAGTATGTTGAAATTCCGTCCATGGTAAATGGGTACAAGGTGGATAGTATAGGAAATATATTTAGAGATAACTACAAATTAAAAGGAGTAATTATTCCTGACACAGTTGATTATGTTTCTAGAGGAATTTTTTCGGGATGTGTTTCACTTACTGATGTTGACCTCGGAAAAGGTATTACTAAGATTTCTTCAGGTATGTTTTATAATTGTAAAAGCCTTGAATCTCTTACAATACCTGAACAGATTGAGGAATTTGAATACATACCGTATATTGACGGGGATTATTATAGGCGTCCTTTTGATGGGTGTACAAGCCTTAAAAACCTTTATTTGAAAGCGAAAGATATTAGTTCAATAAGTTATCTTAACTTGCCTTCATTGACAAATATTGTTATAGCGTCAACTGTTGATTCATTGCCTAACGATGCCTTTTCGGGATATAACTACATTGAAAATGTAACCTTTGAAAACGGTTTAATGGTTCTTCCTGACAGTTGCTTTAAAAACTGTACAAGCTTAAAGAATATTACTTTGCCCGACAGTATGATGTTTGTCGGAAAATCTGCATTTGAAAATTGCTTTAACCTTAAAAGTGTGACTTTTTCAAAGAATCTTAACACAATTTCTCCGTCAGCATTTAAAGGCTGTTCGTCAATTGAAAGTCTGAATTTTAATGACAATCTTAGAAAAATCGATTCAAATGCATTTAAAAATTGTACTTCTGTAAAGAATGTAACATTTAAAAATTCACTTAACACAATAGGAGAAAGTGCGTTTAATAATTGTACTTCTATCGAAAAAGCAGAACTGTCCTCAAGTGTTTCTTCTTTGGGAGAAAATTCCTTTGCGGGTTGTACAGGATTAAAAAATGTGACCCTTTCTAAAAAATTAAAATATATAAGTTCAGGTGCTTTTTCAGGCTGCAGCAGTCTTGAAAGCATTGATTTGCCTGATAATATTACTAAAATCGGATCAAGCAGTTTTTTAGATTGTACAGCGTTGCAGAATGTCAAAATAGGTAAAAATACCACATCAATTGAAAATTATGCTTTTTCAGGCTGTAGTTCACTTAAAAGCATTGAAATTCCTGCAAATGTTAAATATATTTGGTGGGCTGCGTTTGAGGATTGCACTAATTTGTCATCAGTAAAGCTGAACAACGGACTTCAGCAGCTTGACAACTATGTTTTTTACAATTGCCTGAATTTAAAGAAGATTATAATTCCTGCAAGTGTTACATCTCTTTCTGATTACAGCCTTGGTTATTACGGCAAAAACAATAGCAACTACAAGCTCCCTGATTTTGTTATTGTTGGCGATATAAATTCTTGTGCTCAAAGATATGCAAATGATAACGGCTTTAAATTTGAAGAATATAAAGTAAACCTTTCAACACCGCAGATTACAAGCCTTAAAAATACAACAGGCGGTGTAAAAATTACATGGAACAAGGTTGACGGTGCTTACGGCTACCGACTTTATTACAAACCTGCGTCAGGCGGTTGGAAGAGATTCAAGGACACAACTTCAACAAGCTTTACCGATTCGAGTGTAGTACCAAACAAAACCGAAACTTATACAATCCGTTGCCTTGACAAAGACGGCAACACAATCAGCGGTTTTAACTCAAACGGTTGGTCAATTAAATATGTTCCTGTTGCACCGACAATTTCAAAACTTGAAAACACATCAAGCGGTATTAAGCTTACTTGGAACAAAATTGCAGGTGTTTACGGCTACCGTCTTTATCGCAAAACTTCAACAGGTTGGAAGAGATTTAAAGACACAACCGCAACAAGCTTTACAGATTCGGCGGTAAGTGCAAATCAAACCAAAACCTACACAATCCGTTGCATTGACAAGGACGGTAAAACCGTCAGTGGCTTTAACTCAAAGGGTTGGTCTAAGAAATACACTGCGTCAACTCCGTCAATCAGTAAGCTCGAAAATACATCGGGCGGAATTAAGCTCAGTTGGAACAAAGTTACAGGTGCTTACGGCTATCGACTTTATCGCAAAACTTCTTCGGGTTGGAAGAGAATCAAAGATACAACCGCTACGACCTATACCGACAGTGCCGTAAAATCCGGCAGAACCGAAACCTATACAATCCGCTGTATTGACAGGAACGGCAAAACCGTCAGCGGATATAACTCAAAGGGTTGGTCAAAAAAGTATGTCTACAATCCGCCAAAGTCAATTAAGCTGAACAAGACATCAGCCTATATCGGCAAAAAGGAAAGCGTTACGCTCAAGTACACACTTTCAGCGGGTTCAACAAGCACAGTAACATGGTCATCAAGCAACAAAAATGTTGCAACCGTGTCAGGTGGAAAAGTTACCGCCAAGGGTGCAGGTACGGCAACAATTACCGCAACAACAGCCAACGGCAAAAAAGCCACCTGTAAGGTGACTGTTATCAATGGCGTGAGAACATACTATACTTGCACGAGTGGAAACCGAACTGTTGCAGAGTACTCTGTTGTAGTTCCTGACGGCTGTTATGATAAAAAATCAAGCGGTGGCTGGAGATGTTACTATGAAAAGTACAATTATGACAAATATGATATGGGTTATGTGGGAGCTATTTTGTTCACAGAGAGTCCGTATTCACAGTTATCTCCTCCTGCACCGAACTTTACTAAACTCGGTGAGAAAAACGGCTATGTTTTTGGATATACAAAGGCAACAGGTCTTGAATTTATCGCAGATGATATAACATCCGCAAAAAAATATTCAACAGCTTGTCAAAATTTCAACTATGCTGTAAAAACATTCAGATTTGAATAACAGTCGGTGTTAATTTAAGGGGGAAGGTGCAATGAGCAAATTTTGCGAAAAATGCGGAAATCAGTTAAACGATGATGATGTATTCTGCGAAAAATGCGGAACTCGTGCAGAGTCAGGGGGAATGACAAATAGCACAGATACAGCACAGTCTGTATCCGGAAGTACTTCACAGCAGGCGACCGTACAGCCTGAGGTTGTGATTCTTCAAAAGGAAAAGATGAATCCGTTAAAAATAATTATTCCGATTGTTTCAGGAGTACTGGTTGTTACACTGATTATTGCGTTAGTAATGATGTTTGGCAAAGGTGTGGTAAAAACATCGAAAGATGGAAAAAAGGTGTTTGCGTTTAACCCAAAAGAGTTTGTTGAGCGTTACAATAAAACTAATGCCGATGTTTTGACATCTGAATTTGATTTTTCTTCATTTGAGTATGATACTAACAGTGACGGTGACGATTTGTATAAAAAGACATACAGTGATGCATCGTATGTATTGTTTACAGACGGAGCGGGTTATGCCAGTAATGTTGTAACCATCAAATATTGGTATGATTCAGAAGAAAGCTATACACCGCCGGGCGGCATTGTCAGGGAACTGCGTGCAGTGTATCCTGATTTATCTTACGATGAAGCTGAATCAATTTTAATTGCTGCAAAAAAGATTAGTTATTTTGGATATGAATATCGTGATGTGAAAATTTCGTACGAATACAATAAAAATAATAGTACTCAGAGTTGGTTTATATCACCTAAATAACAGGAGGAAAATATGTTTTGTTCAAAATGCGGAAATAAGCTTGATGATGGCGCTGTGTTTTGCTCTGCTTGCGGAAACAAAGTGGCGAGCAATCAGAATGTAAACACACAGCAACAGACCAATAATACGACGCAACAGTCGGTTTACACGCAACAGGCTAATCAACAGACAAATCAGTCCTATTCGTATGGGCAGGGCGTTCCGTACGGAAATCAGCAAACTGTAAATTATCAGACATATCAGGTTTCATACGGAAATTCTCCGCTTGAGGAGCTTCGCAAAAAGTTACAGATAGATATGATAATTTGGATTGTTGTTGCAAGTATTCAGGCAATTCTTGCGGTGTACTTTTTTATAACGGGAATGACATTGTCCTCGTATTATCTCGGCGATTTTGCAGGGAATTATTACATAAACGGAATTGCACTTGCAATTGTTTCAGTGTTGAACTTTGTAAGCTCATACAAGACAAGCAACATGCGTACAAGAATAGCAACAGTGCCGACAGGAATTGTCGGTGAGTATGAGGCTTTGACACCGTATGTTGTCAATCTCGTATATAACGCAATTTTCGGCGGATTGATTGGTATTGTGGGCTCGATTTACGGCTTTGTTGTCCGCAGTTATGTAATGAAAAACAAATTCTATTTTGTGAAAATTGAAGAAAATTACAGAAAGAACCCACACGCTAATTTTTGGCGTTGCTCAAATTGCGGAAGAGTCAATCCGTCATTTGAAGAAATTTGTATATGCGGTGTCAAGAAAGATGACGCAGGAAATACACAGTGAGTTTTGAGAGGAAGTGCAAAAAGATGAACAAAGATACCATATTGAAAATAGTAGGAGTTGGGTGCGGTATACTAATTGCAGTACTTGGATTGTATTTTATGTTTTCTGCATAATTTTGAAGAGATTGATAAATGGGAGGAATAAAAATGAAATATTGTTCAAAATGCGGTTCGCCGATGAATGACGATGCTGTGTTCTGTGCAGGTTGCGGAACAAGGGTTAGTGATAACAACACAAATCAAAATGCTGAAAACTTACAGCCAACGGCAGAGCCTGAAAAAGTTGTTCAGCCAACAGTAGAACAGACAGTAAACAAAGAAAAACCAAATGTGACAAATACCGTTCCGCTTCAGCAACAAAGTGTGTATGAAAATATCGGTACAGCAGAACAAAAACCGAAAAAGAAGAGTAAAAAAGTCCTCTTTATATCTATTGCGGTTGTGTTGGTGCTTTGCATAACAGCAGGCATTATATTTGTGCCGAGTATGTTCTCGGGCGGTGTACCAAAGGTTATTCCAACCGATGAAAATAAGGCTTTGTTTGATGTAACATTTGAAGAATTTAAAGCAGGCATCATAAACAATGCAAACAAACTGAATGAGAAGTTTAGCGATATTATAAATGAAAAATCTTATGTGACAGAAAGTATAGATGCACTTAATAACGAGGACAACTGGACTTCGTGGACAAACAGTGACGGTAACATTGTACATAAGTGGACTAACAAATACGGTGATAGCAGTAGTTTGTCGGTTGATGTTAGTGTTGTTATTGACAGCAAAAGCAACAAAGTGAAAGGCTTTGCCGTTACTTCATACAATGCTGACATAGCGATAAAGGCAATTGTTACTTCTTACATTTTATTTGGTAATAATTTAAGTGATGAAAATCTTGAAATTTTAGAAAACTTAAGTATGTATTGTAAGGATGAATATGATGATAATCCGCTCTTGTTCCTTGATGACAGAGGAATTTCAATGACAGAGGATGGTAGTGATGTTACCTATACTTATCTTCCTTTAAGTGAAAAGATGAAAGAAGAATATTCGTCAAGCGGAGTATGGATTTCACCCGAAAACCTGTATAGATTTGACAAAGTGCTTTCTGCAAGGTATGGTATTGAGTATGAGTGGAAAACCCTTGATGAATTTATAAAATCACTTGGGGCTTAGTAATTAGGATAGGTGAGTTTATGCCATTTTGCGAGAAATGCGGAAAAGAGATTAAAGACGGTGACAGGTTTTGTACTCGGTGCGGTGCAGAGATAAAGCCTTTGCCGATGACCTCGGTTAATAAAAAATCGACTGATATAAAGTCGGATAAAAAGTCAAAGAAAAAATTAGTAGTCATAATTTCCGCTGCATCGGCAGTTGCAGTTGTGTTGGCTGTATGTGCGATTGTATTTGTGCCGAAAATCCTCGGCAATAATAATGCTGAGCAAGCTGTTAAAGCAACCACCCAACAGGTTACAACGGAAATTTCGACAACAGCAGAACCTACAACTGTTGAACCGACTACAGATATTCCAACAACGGCAAAGTCTACTGCGATTGAGCCTACAACAGCCAAGCCGACCGAGCCCGAAACATCGAAAGATGACGGCGAAGGTAATTCGAACGGTGACGGCAGATGTTATTTTAACGGCTTTTCAATTGAAGTTCCCGAGGATTATACATATGAGGTTGATGGTGATAAGGTTACTTTTTATGAATCGTATAATCACGAACATTCCGAAACAGGCTCGGACGGATTTTTATTCGCTATTGACTGGACATATGACGGAACGGTCAGCATAGATTCAAGCAGGCTCGGAAGTAAGGACGGTAAGTATTTTATGTACATTCATCCAACAGGCTTCGGAATGTTGGAGGACGAATACGCAAATCAGCGAATGGTTGATGCCAGAGCTGAAACGGATGATGTACTTTCATCGTTCAGAGTTGAATAACCGAAAACAACGCAGTGCGTATTGCATTGCGTTGCTTTTTGTTTTAAAATATATAAAAGAGGTGAGGCGTTATGGGTAAGGATACGAAGTTTTGCAGGAATTGCGGCAAGGAACTTCCGATTGAATCAACATTTTGTCCATATTGTATGACAAAGCTGATTGATGTTACAACAGGCGGAGAAATTAAGGTGAAAAAGAAAAAGCCGATTATTATTGCCGTTGCAGCGGCAATAGTTTTGCTCGTTGTAATTGCGGTGATTATAATTTTGAACAGCACGATTTTTGGCGGCAAATCGGATAATGTTACCACACCTGCAACAACTGTTCCGACAACTGCGGTCACGACAACGGCTGAAAATAATACCTCGGATTATTCAAAATATGTCGGAATATGGTGCGATAAGGACAGCGATATTTCAACCGCAACTCAAAACGGCGGCAATATTCTTGAAATAATTTCCGTCAAAGATGATGTTGTGAGATTTACTTTTACAAAGACCTCGTCTGCACCGCAAAACCGAATTGCGAGAATAAGCAATGTTACAACAAAGGTAATTGACGGAATAGGAACTTTTTCGTTTGATGATGACGGCTGGCAGAACAGCGGTACGGGTAAAATCAAGTTTTCCGACGGCGAAATCTATATTGAAAACACGGTCACTAAGCAGAACAGCGATTCAATGTGGGATATAGGCGGAAAGTTTTATCTGAAAAAGTCCGAAAGTTCAATGCTTAATGTAGAGAGCAATAATTTTTTGAACGCTGATTTTGACGAGGTGAAGAATGCTTTTGGCGAAGAAATTTCAGATCCGTTTTTAGCGTCGGACAAGTGGTATATTCATTACTACAGCGGTATGAATGTTATGGTCACCGCCGAAACAAATAAAATTTACAGCATTACGGTTGATTACTCGTCAGGAAACCTTGCTAATTCAAATATCAGTTTTGGCGAAGTCAACGGCAACAGCACCTATGACGATGTCTATGCCGAACTCGGCGAGCCAATGTACAATAACATAACCCACGGCGATGTTACCTATAAGCGGAAAGACGGATATGTAACTTTCACTTTTGACGATAATATGAACCTCACAAACTTTGTGTACTGCATTGAAGATACGCATTAAAAAATAATAAGTAATAAAAAAATCAGCCTGAGCGTCAAGTAACAATGCTCAGGCTGGTGTGTTATGGTGGCAATAATTGAATTTTCAGAAATATCAGAAATAAAAAATAAGCACTAACCAAAGTGATTAGTGCTTATTGAATGGTTGCGGGAGCCGGATTTGAACCGACGACCTTCGGGTTATGAGCCCGACGAGCTACCGAGCTGCTCTATCCCGCGATATACAACTCTGCTGTTTTTTACAGCTTTATTATTATAGCATTATGTAAAGGTTGTGTCAATAGTTTTTTGCATATTTTTTTATTTTATGCTTTGCACGGCTTTTTGACTGAATTTATTTACATTTCAATCTTAGGGCTTTTAGCGGATATGTGTACAATTGTGTGGCGGAACAGATGCAAATAAAAAATTTAAAAATGCCTGTTAAAACAAAATAAAAAAAGTCGTAAAATAATGCTTTTTTTACAGGATTTAAAATGGGTAAAAAACAAGCTGTATGTGCATTGTTACAAAATAACACGGCTTGTGTTGTGCAATATTTGCCTTTAAAGCTGTGCGACTGAGCAACTTGCACTAAAAGATAAAATAATATTTATTCATTTCGCCGTAGCAAAAAACATTAATTTGTGTTACAATATTTCATTATGATATTTAGCGGAGCAGATATGCCGATATACAGAATAGCTGATTTGAATGTTGAAGTTAATCCAAAATTTAAAATATGCAGGAAACGGCTTGAAAGCTATGCCGTTAAGTCGAATGAATCGGGTAAGACCGACATTGCAATATCGGTTTCGGATGACGAAATCCGTGAGCGCTGCAGGCTTTCCGACAACCTCAGCGAACAAGGTGCGGAGGTTGTTCTGATACTCACAAAATTTTGCAATGCGGTGCTTGACGGGTTTGACGGATTCTTTTTTCATTCGTCCTGTCTTGAGCTTGACGGCGAGGGCTATGTTTTTTCGGCTGTCAGCGGAACAGGCAAGTCAACCCACACGGCACTTTGGCAGAAGCATTTTGGCGACAGGGTGACGATGATTAACGACGACAAGCCGATTATACGAAAATGTGACGGAAAATTTTATGTTTACGGAACTCCATGGATGGGGAAAGCTAACATAGGAACAAATACAAAAGCACCCGTTAAGGCTGTGTATATTCTTCAGAGAGCAGAAGAGAACACGGCAGTCAGGGTGTTGCCGTCACAGGTTATGAAACAGTTGCTTGAGGCAACGGTTATTGATGTTGAGCGGAGCAGAATGGAAAAGCTGCTTGAATTGCTTGATGAGTTCTTTAAGAAAACACCGTTGTTTTTGCTCGGTTGTAATATGGATGAAAGTGCTGTTATGACGGCTTACAATGCCGCAAACGGCGGATAAGGCTATGGAAATTTCAGAAAGCGGAGGAATATAATATGGAATTTGTTCAGGTCGTTTCGGTTGAAAATATGAGAAAAAGCGACGCAAGGACGATTGCGGAGCATACTCCTTCGGCGGAGCTTATGTACAGAGCCGCACAGGGGATTTTTAATTCGGCAAAGTTTGTGGGCAGGGTTGCCATAGTTTGCGGTAAGGGCAACAACGGCGGCGACGGTTATGCGCTCGCCTGTATTTTATGCAAAAACGGCTTTACACCGACAATTTTCAGAGCAAGCGACGGCTTTTCAAAGGACGGTCTTTACTATTATAAAACCGCAATGTCGCTCGGTGCCGAGGAGATGCCGATGTCACAGGCGGCGGCTTTCACGGGATTTGACATTGTAGTTGACTGTTTGCTCGGAACAGGCTTTTCGGGTGAATTAAAGGGTGAAATGCTTGAAGCGGTTGAGCAGATTAATATGACAAATGCCTATGTTATAAGTGCAGACATCAACAGCGGAATCAACGGTGACACGGGTGTGTGCAGTACGGCGGTAAACTCGGATCTTACCGTTTCAATCGGTTCGTTCAAGACAGGCTTGTTCCTCAATGACGCACCGTATTACATCGGTTCTGTCACAAACTGCGATATCGGAATCAGCCTTATTGAAGATGAATACAAGCTGATTGACTATTCTCTTTTGCATATGTTTGAGGGCTACGGCTCGCTTGTTATGACTGCGGAAGAATTTTTTGAAAAGTACGGCTACGAGCCTTCAAAGTGCAATGTTGCACGCTGTGTTGAGGAAATCAGCCAAAAAGAACGCAGAACGGTTGTAGTAAAAACAGACCATTCTGCGGTAATTGCGGATCTTAAATATATTTATTTTTGCGCTGACTATGTTATTAACAATTGATTGATTTTAATTGAGTTAAGGGTGAAACCATGAAGTACAAGAAGGTGTTGTTACCGCCCGAGCCGTATTACAGCGGCAGGGTTACAAGATATCCGGACAAAAAAGCTGCCTTTGAATCGGGACTCAGGTGGCATGGTTCATATGAAATTTCCTATATAAAAAAAGGTAAGGTAAGGCTTAACAAGCTTGACTGTGAAATTATTCTCAATGCGGGCGATGTCTATGTTCTTAACAGTCAGGAGGTTCATTCCTACGAGGACATCGGTGAGGATACTCAGGCTGTTATGCTCAATATCATTCCAAAGGCAATTGCACCGTATGTTGACGATCCGCATATTGTGCCGAGTTTCAAACAGCCCGAGGGCGAAGCTCTTGAGTTTATCAGAAAAGCAATGGACATATTCCACGGATATGAAGAGTACGAGAGCAAGCTTATCAGCATGAAGGTAAGAGCGGTGATGTACAGCGTTGCGTACTATCTCATCCGTGATTGCATTGACAACGATATACAATATGTTCACGGTTCTCAGGCTGATGATTTTGACTGCGCCAAAAGTGCTATCAGATATATGCACGATAATTACAAACACGAAATCACGCTCAATGAAATCGCCAATTATGTAGGCATGACGCCTGCTCATTTTTCAAAATATTTTAAGGATAAAACAGAGGAAACATTTTCAAAGTATCTTCGCCGTGTTCGTCTTGAACACGCTATTGATGATTTGAGAAACAAAAAAATCACCGTCAGACAGGCGGCGGTTGAAAACGGTTTTCCGAATGTAAATTCGTTTATCCTGTTCTGCAAGTCCGAATACGGCAGAACCCCTGCGGAACTTAGGAATTACAGTGAGAAGAACTGACGGCGGGAGTGTATATGCCCGAGCGAAAGTCCTTTAAATTGAAAATTGAAAATTGAAAATTGCGGTCGGCGGTGTGCCGCCGCAATTTATCAAGAAGATAGTTATATAAAGTAATTGCATCAGATGCCCGAATACGGCATTGATGCAATTTTTGCTTTATATGAAAGTAAATGTAAACTTGTAGGGGAGAACCGTGTTATCCCCTGCCGATGTTATACAACCGTCACAACACCCAACTCAACTTGATTATTGATTCTGGGGATGAATACGGTGTTGCTCAGACCTGCGCAGACAATCATTTTTGTGCCGTCAAGGTCAAATTCGCCTTTGTCATATTTCGGAAAAAGTCCCTGATTCGGAGCGATTACTCCGCCGATGAACGGCAATTGAATCTGTCCTCCGTGGGTGTGACCGCAGACGATTAAGTCTATGTCGGTTTTCTTTGCGTCCTCGGCAATGTATTCGGGCTGGTGGTGCAGAAGAATCGTAAAATTATCCTTTGCCTTTTCGGCAAATTCTTCCCACAGCGTTCTTGACGGAACATCGTCCTCGGGAGTGTAGAACTCATAATAAGGGTAGTCGCTCATTCCGCCGATAAGCACGCTTTTGCCGTTTTTTGTGAATTTTATATATTCATCGTCAAGCAATACAGCGCCTGTTGAGTCAATCTCACTTTTAAAGTCTGTGCCAAATTCGGCGGCATTGTCACGCTCATGGTTGCCAAGACAGCAGTATGTGGGCGCAATATCCGCAAGCTTTTTTAGCACATCTTTCATCTTCGTTGTGTCGGGATCGCCACGGTTGACCATATCTCCGCAAACCGCGATAAAATCGGGATTTTGTTCCTTTACAAGCTCTGCAAGGTCTGCGTTCTTTTCACCGTACTCCTTGTTGTGCAAATCCGTGATGACGACGAATTTCAGCTTTGCGTCATTCTTTGTGTTGTTTACGCTGTAATTTGTGATTGCAATTGTGTTGTCACAGTAAACGCCCCATATTACGAGAGTCACAAACAGCACAAGTATTATTGCTCCGATAATTATAAAAAACTTTTTCATTCAATTCACCGTTCATATTTAGTATGGTATTATTTTAGGCTCGTTTTGTGCGGTTGTCAACAAATGTGTGTCGAACAAGTCTGATTATTACTGTTCCTTGTGCTTCGGTTGTCGGGATTTTAAATTGATTTAGGAATTGCTTTGTTTGACATTCCTTTTGCACTGTTGTATAATGAATCATAATTGTATTTATATGTTACTCGGGAAATTTACACAAAGTTAAACAGAAGAGGTATGGGTTATGAAGAAGATTAATTTGCGTAAGATGTTTCTGGCTCTCGCAGATGTGTTTATTATCGTTGTCAGCGGTATTCTTGCAAATTACATTCTCTCACTTGTCGGTTACATAGGCACTGTTGCAAGCAAAGGACTGTTGAGCTATATTGTTATTGATCTTGTAATGTGTCTGTTTACGCTTTATATAAGCGGAACATATTCAAAATTGTGGCGATACTTTAACGCAAAGGACTATATGGTGTGCGGAATTGCCGTCTTTTCGGGGTTTACGCTCGGCTTTGTAATCTCGTTGTTTTTGCAGATTCCGCAGAGAAAGATTTTTTGTATAGTATATTTCGCAATAGCCCTTGTCGGAATTCTTGCATTCCGTTTTGTTTTCAGAAGGGCTTTTCTTGACCTTACCGAGGCAGGAAGGGCAGAGGGCGGAGAGCGTACACTTATCGTAGGTGCAGGCAATGCCGGCAGAATGATTATCCGTGAAATTCACAATGCGAATGAGCAGAATGATGTTAATAACCCTTCAAAAAGCATCATTCCGGTATGCTTTGTCGATGATGATTTAAAAAAGCTGAATCAGAAAATCGAAGGAATTCCCGTTGTGGGAACCTGTCCCGAAATTGTTAAAATATGTGATGAATACCGCATAGACAATATTATAGTTGCAATTCCGTCATGTGAGGAAGACGAGAAGAGGAAGATTCTTGACTACTGTTCCGCAACAGAGTGCAAAATCAAGATTATCCCTTATCTCGGCGAGCTTTTGTTTGATGACGGGCATACACAGCTTATTTCACAGGCAAAGGAAATCAAGATTGAGGATCTTCTCGGCAGAAAACCCATTGAGTTTGACCGAAAGGAGATTCATGACCTTATCAACGGAAAGGTTTGTCTTGTTACAGGCGGCGGCGGTTCAATCGGCAGTGAGCTTGTAAGACAGATTGCAAAGAATGATCCGAAACAAATCATCATTGTTGATATCTACGAAAACAACGCATATGACATTCAGCAGGAGCTTGTGCTTGAATACGGCACAAAGCTCAACCTTGTAACGCTTATTTCATCGGTTCGTGATTACGACAAAATGGAGCTTATCTTCAAGACATATCGCCCCGAACTCGTATTCCACGCTGCCGCTCACAAGCATGTTCCGCTTATGGAAACTGTTCCCGAGGAGGCTGTAAAAAACAACATCTTCGGCACATTCAATGTTGCAACCCTTGCAGAAAAGTACAAGGCAAAGAAGTTTGTTATGATTTCAACCGACAAGGCTGTTAATCCGACAAATGTTATGGGTGCAACAAAGCGTGCGTGCGAGATGATTATTCAGTACAAGGCGCAGCACAGCACTGATACCGAATTTGTAACAACAAGATTCGGTAATGTTCTCGGCTCAAACGGCTCGGTTATTCCGCTGTTTCGCCGTCAGATTGAAAACGGTGCGCCCGTTACCGTAACACATCCCGATATTATCAGATATTTTATGACTATTCCCGAGGCTGTTTCGCTTGTTCTTGAGGCAGGTGCAATGGCAAAGGGCGGTGAGATTTTTGTTCTTGATATGGGTGCTCCCGTCAAGATTACAACCCTTGCCGAGAACCTTATCAGAATGTACGGTAAGGTTCCGTACAAAGATGTTCCGATTATTTTCACGGGACTTCGTCCGGGTGAAAAGCTTTTTGAGGAGCTTCTTATGGACGAAGAAGGTCTTAAGTCAACACAGAACAAGAAAATTTTCATAGGAAATCAAATTAAAATAGACGAAACAGATATGCTGTCAAAGCTTGAGGTTCTCAAAAAGACCGCAGAAAACAATGACAGTGAAAAGACAGTTGAACTTTTGGCAGAACTTGTACCTACTTTTTGCCACAAGGTCAATGATTAACCGAAAAGGAGAAATTTTATGTGCGGTATTGTAGGTTATGTAGGACCTAAGGATTGCAGTGAGGTGCTTGTTAATGCTCTCACAAAGCTTGAATACAGAGGCTATGACTCGGCAGGTATTGCGGTTTTTGATAACGGAGAAATCAAGACCGTAAAGACCAAGGGTAAGCTTCAGGACTTAAAGGATAAGCTTGCAGAGGTCGGCACTCCGAAAGGTCATGTCGGCATAGGTCACACCCGTTGGGCAACCCACGGCGAGCCTTCGGATGTAAACTCACATCCACACAGTGGTGCAAGGGTTACAATCGTTCACAACGGTATTATTGAAAACTATATGGAGCTTAAAGACTTCCTCATTTCAAAGGGAAGAACTTTTTTAAGCGACACAGATACAGAGGTTGTTGCTCAGCTCCTCGACTATAAATACAACGGAAATCCTCTTGAAACAATTGACAGCGTAATGGCTGAGCTTAAGGGTTCGTTTGCACTCGGAATTATGTTCAAGGATTTCCCCGACAGAGTTTTTGCGGTTCGCCGTGAAAGTCCTCTTATCGTAGGCGTTGCAGAGGGCGAGTGTTTTATTGCGTCCGATGTTCCCGCAATTCTTCAGTACACAAGGGATTATTATCTTCTTGACCATGATGAAATCGTAACACTTTCACCTGACGGTGTTTCGTTCGTTGACGAACACCTTGATCCGATTGAAAAGGAACTTCAGACAGCCGACTGGGATATGGAGGCTGCCGAAAAGGGCGGTTATCCGCACTTTATGATTAAGGAAATCAACGAACAGCCCGAGGCCATCAGAACAACGATTATGCCGAGAATCAAAGAGGGACTTCCGTTCCTTGAGGAATGCGGCATTACAACGGAAACAATCAAGGATTTCAAAAATATCACAATTGTTGCCTGCGGTACTGCCATGCATGCAGGTATGGTCGGCAAGTATGTTATTGAGGATCTCGCAAGAGTTTCCGTAAATGTTGACATTGCGTCCGAGTTCCGTTACAGAAATCCGATTGTAGGCGAGGGCGACCTTGTAATCATCATTTCACAGTCGGGCGAAACAGCCGACAGTCTTGCCGCAATGCGTCTTGCAAAGCAGAAGGGTGCAAAAACTCTTGCAATCGTAAACGCAAAGGGAAGTTCAATTGCCCGTGAGGCGGATATGCTCATCTACACACTCGCAGGTCCCGAAATTTCCGTTCCGTCAACAAAGGCATACATCACACAGCTTTCTGTTATGTATCTCTTTGCCTTTGAGCTTGCTCTTGCAAAGGAAACAATCAGCACAGCCGAGTGCAAGCGACTTGTTTCGGCTCTCACAAAAATGCCCGAGGCAGTTCAGTATGTAATTGACAACTGCGAGGATACCTGCAAGTTCGTTGCCACAAAGCTTGTTGCAACCGACAGCCTGCTTTACATAGGCAGAGGCCTTGACTATGCCCTTTCAATGGAGGGTTCGCTCAAGCTCAAAGAGGTTTCGTACATTCACTCAGAAAGCTATGCCGCAGGCGAGTTGAAGCACGGCACAATTTCGCTTATTGACGAGGATGTTCCCGTTATCGCCGTTGCAACTCAGACAGGTATTATCCCCAAGACAATCAGCAATGTTGTTGAGGTTAAGTCAAGAGGTGCAAAGGTTATTCTTGTCTGCACAGACGCCTGTGCAAGAGAACTCAAGGACGGTGTTGCGGATTATGTTATCGAAATTCCGCATACAGACGAGCTTCTTATGCCGATTACAGCGGTAGTTCCGCTCCAGATTCTTGCTTATTACACATCAATCAACAGAGGTATTGATCCCGATAAGCCAAAGAACCTTGCAAAATCCGTTACCGTGGAATAAAACGGTGCTTTATGTTCGGAAAGTTAGTCTGCAAAATGTGAGGGCTAAGCTGCCCGAACGGCAGTCTTGTTTTTAATTGAAAATTGAAAATTGCGGTCGGCGTTGTGCCGCCGCAGTTCTTTTGAGATTATAGTTAGATAAAAAAATTGCATTGATGCCCGATACGGCATTGATGCAATTTTTGTTTATGTCAAAATTATAAGTACGGGCGGATATTATCCGCCCGTACAGGTCGTTTTGGTTTTGCAACCAAAACAAATGGCGAACACGGCTCGCCACTACATTGGATTGTACAAACGGTTGCAATGTTACGCTCGGGCATAATATGCTTTTTAACATTACAAACTATCTACACGAATTGGGGGCGGCGGCTCGCCGCTACATTGAATTGTATAAACGGTATCACAAGATAATCACAAGGTTTTTAGCTGTCAGACCTTGTATTTTTTTGACAGATTATGTATAATAAATTAGATATACATTCTGAAAAGCAGTATTATTGAATCTAATTTTAGTTTCGGGGGAATATACGGATATGATGAAAACTGTTTTAAAGCGAGTTGTAACACTTGCCGTTTGTGCCGTAACTGTGTTGTGCGGTGTTTTTGCGTGTGCAGGTGCAACAAATGATTACGAAATTCCGCAGATTGACGATATGACGCTTTCAATGCCTGACGGTATGAGTGCCATTACAAGGGACAGTAAAAGTACTGACAAATATTTTTCGGTTTTTGGCATTGATTACGAAACCACTATGAAAAGTTTTGAAAACGGAAACATATACTTACAGGGTATGGACAGTATGTCATCGGTTATTTTGACAGTGACTATGGCTAAAAATGAAAACAGCGAAAATGTTGCCAATTATGCCCAGCTTTCTTCAAGCGAACTTACCAACATTCGCAACAACTTTTTAAATTCCGAAGAATACAAAAGCTGTACTCCCGATCAGCAGGAAAAGGTTGTATGGCTTGTGTTTGACGCAACTGCTCAGAGCAGTGACGGCAATGTTAAAACCTTTGTGGCAAACACTGTTTATGACGGTATGAACATCAACATCACAATGCAGAGAACAGAGGGCGATGTTACAGCCGTTGATTATGATACATTTTCAAAAATTGTGTCGTCTGTAAAGTTCAGCGACCTGCCATTTTCAAAGGGAATTATTCCATATATAATTATCGGCGGCGGCGCTCTCATTGTTATTCTGATTATTCTTATCATTATCTTTGCTATAAGAATCAGAAAGCATAAAAAGGCAAAGAAAAATAACGCTATTCTTGAAGAGCTTGCGTCAAAGTATAAGCTTGGTGACAAGGACGGCGATTATGACATTGACAACTTTGACGATGAACCAAAACCCGAAAAGCGTTCAAAGAAAAAGCAAAGATATGTTGAAGAGGCTGAAGAAGAACACGAACCAGAGGGAAGAAGATATGCTCCCGAAGTGATTGCAGATTATGACGAGCCTGACGATTCGGACTACGATAACTCAACTTCCGACAACGGCTATGCAAGCGACAGTGAAATTGACGAGATAATCAACTCAGCAAGAGCTTATAAAAATGAGCTTGAGCGTGAGGCTTATAAAAACAATTACGGTTACGAGGAAAACAGCACGGAGGACGAAAAAAAAAAGGAGCCTACCGCAGCAGACACCTCAAAGACTGAACCCGAAAAAAATGATGAAATCGAAAAAGATAACGCAGAAACACCTGAAGAATACGAGGACATAAGTTCTTCGTCAGGTCCGACACTCGTTATCCCCGAGCCTGAACACGACCTTTTTGAAACAAGCGAACCCGATGACATTGACCGTGAGGACAATGCCGATGTTGAAGAAACAGAAGAAGTTCCCGAAAAGAAGCATCCGCTTGAGAAAAAAGTTGACGAGTACGCAAACCTCATTTTTGGAAGCGATGACCCCGAAGAGGAAACCGAAGAAGAGGTTGACGACGAAGAACTCGTAAGGTCAAAGGCGAAGAAAAACAAGTTTGACAGCGGTTACGACTTCTTTGAAGAAGCTCCCAAAAAGTCAATGGGAGTTATCAAAAGTTCTGACCTCAGAGATGCCGAAGACTTTGATGTTATCGGCGAGGTTGAAAAGAAAGCTGAAACCGTTAAGCAAAAAGCTCTTGAAGAGGAGCAGAATAAAGAAAATGAAGGCGAACCGACCGATAAAAAGTCAGCAGGCGAAGTTCTTGCCAATGTAGGTGAAAATGTCGGAAATGCTCTCAAAGGATTTGCAGGCGGAGTTAAGAATTTTGGCGTTCATTGCGGATACTTCTGCAAGAATGTTTCAAGAATGATAAAGCGTAAGCGTGCAATTGCCAAACGCAAAAAGGCAGAGGAAGAGAGAAGAGAGAGAGAAAGACAGAAAGCGGAGCGTGCAAGATTGCGTGCCGAAAGAGGTGAAAGTGACGGACTTGTTCAGGTTCACAGCAGAACCGACCGCCGTCCACAGCAAAACCGCCGTCCCGCAAATAGAAACAAGAGAAGATAAATCTTTTCTTAACGGAGGAAAACACAATGGAAATGCTAATTAAAAACGCAGTGGTTGTTTCCCCTGCCGACAATCTTAATGAAAAAACAGATATTCTCATCAAAGACGGTGTGATTGCCAAAATCGGCAGCGGTATCACATCAAACGGTGAGATTATTGACGCAGACGGTCTTTGTGCCGTTCCGGGTTTTGTTGATATGCATGTGCATCTTCGTGACCCCGGTCAAACTCACAAAGAGGATATTATCACAGGCTGTAAGGCGGCTGCCGCAGGCGGTGTTACAAGCCTGCTTGCAATGCCAAACACCAACCCCACAACCGACAGTCCCGAGATTGTAAAGTATATTCTTGACAAGGCTAAAAATGCCGACAGCCGTGTTTATGTTGCGGCAAGCGTTACAAAGGGACTCAAAAGTGAAGAGCCGACAGATATTGAAGCCGTGAAAAATGCAGGTGCAATCGCACTTACCGATGACGGCAGACCTGTCGAAAACACCAAGTATTTGAGCGATGCAATGAAAAAAGCTCCAAAGCTCGGTATGACAATTGTCGCACATTGCGAAGATTTGTTCCTTGCCGATGGCGGTAAAATCAACGAGGGCGAAGTTTCCGAAAAACTCGGTGTAAAGGGAATCCCTGCAGGTGCTGAGGACTGCGGAACTGCAAGAGAAATTGCACTTGCCGCCGCTCTTGACGAGCCTGTTCATATCTGCCATGTCAGCACCAAAACAAGCGTTGCGCTTATCCGTGATGCCAAAAGGAGAGGTGTTAAGGTGACCGCCGAAACCGCTCCGCATTATGTTTCGCTCACGGACAGGGAGCTTTTAAGAGGTGATGCTGATTACAGAATGAATCCGCCTCTCAGAACTCAGGCTGATGTTGACGAGATTATCAACGGACTTTGTGACGGCACACTTGATGCCATTGCAACCGACCACGCACCGCACACACCCGAGGAAAAGGCTGATTTTGTAAAAGCCCCCAACGGTTCAATCGGCATGGAAACCTCGTTTGCGGTCTGCAACACATACCTTGTTAAGACAGGAAAAATGACGCTTTCACAGCTTGTTGAGAAGATGAGTGTCAATCCTGCAAGGATTTTAAAAATCAACGCAGGCACACTTTCAGTCGGTGCAAATGCCGATGTTGTTCTTATAAATCCCGATGAAGAATGGACAGTTGATGTCGATAAACTTCACGGCAAAAGCAAAAACACCCCGTTCAAGGGCAGAACCCTCAAAGGTAAAGTCAAAAAGACAATCCTCGGCGGTAAGGTAGTTTTTTAAGATTGAGCAAATAAAACCCGTAGGGGCGGATATTATCCGCCCGCAAGTAATAGTGCGAAATTGTTGTTAAAACAAATTCTATAAATGAAACAAAGATAATGATATACTGTAGCGGCGAACCGTGTTCGCCAATCGGTTAAAATGGCGGTCAATGACTGTCGGTAAATAAACAGAAAATTTATTTAACATAAAGGAGTTAAATTATGGCACAGAAAGGCGACCTCCTGTCGGTAAGACAGGACATCAGAGTAGTAGATGCAACAATCCGTGACGGCGGTCTTTGCAACGATTTTAGATTTGACGACAAATTTATCAAGGATCTTTACAATGCAAATGTTAAAGCCGGCGTTGATTATATGGAATTTGGCTACAAGGCTTCAAAGGAAATCTTTAACGAAGAGGATTTCGGTAAGTGGAAATTCTGTAACGATGCAGATATCAGAAAAATTGTAGGCGACAACAAGACTCCTCTTAAAATCGCTGTTATGGCTGATGTCGGCAGAACAGATTTTAAGAAAGACATTATCGCAAGAAAAGACAGCCCGATTGACCTCATCAGAATTGCAACATATATCAACGCAATTCCTGCGGCTGTTGAAATGATTGAGGACGCTGCAAAGAAGGGCTACGAAACAACAATCAATATTATGGCTGTTTCAAAGGCAAGAACCGAGGATATTACAGCCGCTCTTGAAACTCTCGGCAAAACTCCCGTAAACGCTTTCTACATTGTTGACAGCTACGGCGCACTCTATCCCGAGGAGTCAAGAAGACTTGCAGACCTTTACTGCTCAATTGCCGATAAGTACGGCAAGTCGGTCGGTATCCACGCTCACAACAACCAGCAGCTTGCTTTTGCCAACACAATCGAGGCTATGACTCAGGGCGTAAGCTACCTTGACGCAACCGTTGACGGCATGGGCAGAGGCGCAGGCAACTGTGCGCTTGAGCTTCTCCTCGGTTTCCTCAAAAACCCGAAGTATCAGGTTGCACCTATCCTCAGAATTATCGAAGAGTATACCCACAAGTTTAAGGCTGAGGGCGTTAAGTGGGGCTACGATATTCCGTATCTCCTCACAGGTCAGTACAACACGCACCCCCGTCCGGCAATTCAGTTCGTAAAAGAGGACAGACAGGATTACTACAAGTTCTCAAACGAACTTTATGATATTATCAACAGCTAAAAATAATTCGTAGGGGCGAACACGGTTCGCCGCTACAAGTGAATACGCAACATTGATAATATCAAATAATTTTTCACAAACATAAATTCACATCAAGCGGGCGGATGATATCCGCCCCTACAAGCGAACAACAGCATTGTAAAAAAGATATTGCAGTCGGGATATGAATTGTTTGCCCGACCATAGAAAGAATAACAAAAAATGAGGAGAATCACCATGGCATTTGACAGACTTATCGAAAACATTGTAAAAATGCAGAATCCTACGGTTGCAGGTCTTGACCCAAAGCTTGACTATGTTCCCGAATCAATCAAAACAAAATGCTTTGAAGAGTATGGCAAGACGCTTGAGGGTGCGGCTGCTGCACTTTTTGAGTTCAACAAGGCACTTATTGACGCGCTTTATGATATTGTTCCTGCCGTAAAGCCACAGGCTGCATATTATGAAATGTACGGATGGCAGGGCGTTAAGGCTCTTTGCGACACAATCGCTTATGCAAAGTCAAAGGGTATGTTCGTTATTACAGACGGCAAGCGTAACGATATCGGCACAACTATGGAGGCATATGCTACGGCACATCTCGGTCATACAGATGTTGCAGGCGAAAGCATTGACGCATTCGGAGCAGACGCACTCACGGTAAACGGCTACCTCGGAACAGACGGTATCAAGCCGCTTGCAAAAATTTGCGATTCGGACGACAAGGGCATTTTTGTTCTTGTAAAAACTTCAAACCCAAGCTCGGGCGAACTTCAGGATATGAAGCTTGAAACAAATGAGAGCGTTTATGAGCATATGGGCAAGATGTGCGAAGGCTGGGGCGAGGACCTTATGGGTAAGCACGGCTATTCGGCAGTAGGTGCAGTTGTGGGTGCAACATATCCCGAACAGCTCGGTGAAATGAGAGCAAAACTTCCGCACACATTCTTCCTTGTTCCCGGTTACGGTGCTCAGGGCGGCGGTGCCGATGATGTTAAAAATGCATTTGATGAAAACGGTCTTGGTGCAATCATCAACTCAAGCCGCGGCATTATGTGTGCTTGGAAAAAGCAGGGACTTACAGAAGAAGATTTTGCCGTTGCCGCTCGCAAAGAAGCAGAGCGTATGAGAGATGAAATCGTTGGCTGCATCGGCAAAATTAAGCTTGGCTGATTCATTTGCACAACAGAATCACGAAATTTTTCGTTTTTTTATGCTTTATCGCTTTGAATTTATTGACTTTAGCGTGCTAAAAGCGTATAATTTGAATGTATTTATTTTTACAACTATATTTTTAAATTTTCTTTAAAAAGGGAGATATCAGAAATGGCAAGAGTATATAATTTTTCGGCAGGTCCTTCAATGCTGCCTGAGTCTGTGCTTAAAAAAGCTGCGGCAGAAATGCTCGATTATGAGGGTAGCGGTCAGAGCGTTATGGAAATGTCACACCGTTCAAAAATTTACGGTACAATCATCGAGGGCGCAGAGGCTCTTTTGAGAGAGGTTATGAACATTCCCGACAACTACAAGGTTCTTTTCCTTCAGGGCGGTGCGTCAACACAGTTTGCGGCTATCCCTATGAACCTTATGACAAAGAGCGGTAAGGCTGATTATGTTATCACAGGTCAGTGGGCTAAAAAGGCTCATGCAGAGGCTGCCCGTTACGGTCAGGCTAATGTTGTTGCTTCATCGGCTGACAAGACCTTCACATACATTCCAAAGCTTGATCCTTCAACATTCACAAAGGATGCTGACTATTTCTACATTTGCATGAACAACACAATTTACGGTACTGTTTATCACGAACTTCCCGACACAGGTGATGTTCCGCTCGTTGCAGATATTTCTTCCTGTATTCTTTCAAGACCGATTGATGTTTCAAAGTTCGGCGTTCTCTATGCAGGTGCACAGAAGAACATGGCTCCGGCAGGTCTTACGGTTGTTATCGTTCGTGAGGATCTTATCGGCAACGCTATGGATATTACTCCTACAATGCTTAACTGGAAAACTCACGCTGACAACGGTTCAATGTTCAACACACCGCCTTGCTACACAATCTACATTGCAAAGCTTGTTCTTGAGTGGATTAAGAACGAGGTTGGCGGTCTTGATAAGATGTATGAAATCAACAAGAAGAAGGCTGACCTTCTCTACGGTTTCCTCGATTCTTCAGAGCTTTTCAAGAGTACTGTTGTTCCCGAGGATCGTTCGCTTATGAATGTTCCGTTCGTTACAGGTGACGCTGACCTTGACGCTAAGTTTGTTAAAGAGGCTACTGAAAACGGTCTTGTTAATATCAAGGGTCATCGCACAGTCGGCGGTATGAGAGCTTCAATCTACAACGCTATGCCTTATGAGGGCGTTGAAAAACTCGTTGAGTTCATGAAGAAGTTCGAGGCTGAAAACAAGTAATTATTGAATATAATGATATGACGGGCGAACGCTGTTCGCCTGTTATTGTAAATTCTTAAAATAAAAAATTAAAAAGGATTGATTTTGATGTATAACATTCTTACATTAAACAAAATCGCCGCTATCGGCACAAGCCGTCTCGGTGATAACTATAAATACGGTGACGATGTTCAGAACCCTGACGCAGTTCTTGTAAGAAGTGCCGCAATGCACGATATGGAATTTGCCGACAACCTTCTTGCAATTGCAAGAGCAGGCGCAGGCACAAACAACATTCCGAAGGATAAGTGCAGTGAGCAGGGCATTGTTGTTTTCAATACCCCGGGTGCTAACGCAAACGCTGTTAAGGAGCTTGTTATCGCAGGACTTCTTATTTCAAATCGTAAGGTTATTGAGGGTTATGAATGGGCAAAGACTCTCAAGGGCAACGGTGCCGCTGTCGGCAAGATGGTTGAAAAGGGCAAGAGTCAGTTCGTTGGCCCCGAAATCAAGGGTAAGACTCTCGGTGTTATCGGTCTTGGAGCAATCGGTATTCTTGTTGCAAATGCCGCTGTTGCTCTCGGTATGAATGTAATCGGCTTTGACCCGTTTATGTCTGTAGGCAACGCTCTCAAGCTTGCTCCTACAGTTAAGCTCCAAAAGAGCGCAGAAGATGTTATGGTAAATTGCGACTATCTCACAATCCATGTTCCGCTTACTGACGACACAAGAGATATGGTTGACGCCGATATGATTGCCAAGATGAAAGACGGCGTTCGTATCCTCAACTTCAGCCGTGACGGTCTTGTTAATTCAACAGCTGTTCTTGAGGCTGTTAAGAGCGGCAAAGTTGCTAAGTATGTTACAGACTTCGGAACAGACGATATCCTCGGTGAAGAGAATATTATCTGCTTACCGCACCTCGGTGCATCAACTCCCGAAAGTGAAGAAAATTGTGCTGTTATGGCTTGTGATCAGGTTAAGGAGTACCTCGAGAACGGTAACATCATCAACTCCGTAAACTATCCTGCAATTTCACTTGCAAGAACAAATGCTGACGATACCCGTTTCTGCGTTGCTCACAAGAATGTTCCCGAGCTTCTCAAGAAGGTTCTTTCTCAGATCAGCGGCAATGTTGAAAATATGCTTTCAAAGAGCCGCGGCGACTACGCTTATACAATTATTGATGTTGCAGGCGCCGGTGCAGATGACCTTGCAAAAATCGCAGCAGTTGACGGCGTAATCAGAGTTCGTGCAATCTGATTTTGATTTTTAATTAAAAATTGAAAATTTAATTGTTGTAAAAAATTATCCGAACATCGTTTTTTGATGTTCGGATTTTTTTGTGTGTGGATATAATTTTATGTCATTACCTGTGGGTGTCCAATGAACGCCCCTACAGAATTGCACAAACAATAGCAATTTTACGCTCGGGCATGATATGGTTTGCATTGCGGAAACTATGTATATAAATATGGTGCGAGGCACTCGCCATACATAGGGCAATATTAGCACAAAGCAAATCTCGGGAGTCGTAGTTTTGGTTATATTAAACTGTCTACACGAACAGGGTGCGAGGCACTCGCTATACATAGGGCAATATTAGCACAAAGCAAATCTCGGGAGTCATAGTTTTGATTATATCAAACTATCTACACGAACAGAGAGCGAGGCACTCGCAACTTGACAAGATTGAGATTTGAATATATAGTATAGGCAAGGGAAGAGATTAACGGCAAACGCCGTAAAAATTGTGGGGTGAGCAGATGAAAATAACACTTAATCCCGACAAAGAAGTAGTAAAAACAGTTAAAGAGGGCTTGAAGAGGACAGGCGGTTACTGCCCGTGCAGAATTCAGCGTACAGAGGAATACAAGTGTATGTGCAAGGAATTCAAGGAGCAAATTGCCGATCCTGATTTTGAGGGCTTTTGTCATTGTATGCTTTACTACAAATCTAAAGATTAAAATAACCGAACAGGAGGATTGTTATGGAAATAGAGCTTTACAAAGAAACTTTTGAGCAGGAGGTTTTGCAGTCGGATATTCCTGTGCTTGTAGACTTTTGGGCAACATGGTGCGGTCCGTGCAAGATGATTGCCCCGATTGTGAAAGAAATCGCTGACGAATATGACGGCAAAATTCTTGTCGGCAAGGTTAATGTTGACGAAGAACCCGACCTTACAATGCAGTATAATGTGTCGAGCATCCCGACACTTATGGTGTTTAAGGACGGTCAGCTCGTCAATAGAGCCGTAGGCTATCGTGAAAAAGACGAAATTCTTAAAATGCTCAAGTAAATATCCCGCATAATTCAAAGCCGTGTGTACAGAAAAAGTACGCACGGCTTTTTGTTGTTTATGGTGAATTTTACTGTCGAATTCTGAAAAGGCGGTGGAGAAGAGCCTTGCCGTTGAACGGAATGAGTGGGTACAGGTAACTTTTGCCGGAGAGGGTGCGGTTTAGGGCGAGGAAAAGCAGGTTAATTATGAATGCAGCTATAAAACCCCAGATATTGAAGATATAGGTCAGGGTTAAAAGCAGAATACGGCAGAATTTTAGGCTGTAGCCGAGTTCGTAGTTCGGCTGGGTATAGTTTGCGACCGTGACGAGTGCCATATAGAGGATTGCTTCCATACTCACCCAACCCGAATTTACGGCAAATTCGCTCAGGGCGATTGCACCGATTATGCTCAGCGGTGTTGTGAGTGAGTTTGGGGTGTTGAGTGCGGCAAGGCGAAGTCCGTCTATGCCCACTTCCATTAAAATCAGTTGCCAAAATATGGGTATGTTCTGTGGTTCGCTCAAAAGTACAAAGCGGAAAATTTGCGGACAGCTGTCGGGATTTTGGAGTGCAAGCAACCACAACGGTGTGATGAATACGGACAGCAGAGTGATGAAATAGCGTGAGAGCCGCAAATATGTTCCGACTACGGGCGAAAAATAGTAGTCGTCCGCTTCTTCGAGAACATCGAAAATTGAAGTCGGCAGAATGAGTGCCGAGGGCGAGTTATCAACAAGGATTACTATGTTGCCTTTCAGAACGGAAGATGCGGCGGTGTCGGGTCGCTCTGTATGCTTGACTTTCGGAAACGGATTGTACCAGCGGTGCTTGTAAAGTGTTTCAATCAGACTTTGCTGATTCATTGTGAGTGACGGAACATTGATTTCGGACAGCCGTTTTTCAAGCGTTTTGAGGAATTTTTGGTCAACTTTGGTATCTATATACATCACGGCAATGTCGGTTTGCGACTGCGTACCTATCTGGTACGCTTTGACGGTGAGGTCGGTGTCACGGATTCTGCGGCGAATGAGGGCGGTGTTCAAGACAAGTGTTTCGACAAAACCGTCGTGACTGCCACGCAGGACTTTATCGTTGTCGGGTTCGCCTGTTTCACGCTGTGGGTATGTTCGGGTGTCGAGCAGAATTACTTTCGAAAATCCTTCGACAAGTAGGGCGGATATTCCGCTTAAAATGCCTGTGCAGATTTTCTTGATGTCGGACGAGGTTTCAACTTCAACATACGGCACGCTGCTTTGTGAAAAATATTCAGCCGATTTGAAATTTTCGTCTTTTAGGTTTTTATAGAAAAATTCAAGAATTTTTTCGGCAATGTCATCTTTGAGAAATCCGTCAACAAAAAAGAACACCGCCCGATGTTCGTTGAGGATGAGGTTACGCTCTATGAGGTCAAAACTTTTTTCGCTTCGCAGAGCTTTTTTTATTATTTTTAGGTTGGTGTCGAAATTTTCGGTGAACATACAAACTCCTTTTTAAAATTGAAAATGGAAAATTGTGGTCGGGTAGCAAAATAGAAAAGTAAAAAACATAATTATGCCCGACCGTAAAATTGTTATTATTTGTACCAATCTGTAGCGGCGGATATTATCCGCAGGCAAGTAACGGCACAGATTATATGTTAAAACGAACTTTATAAATTTTGCAAAATGATTGCTATACAGTAGCGGCGAACCGTATTCGCCGCTACAAATGAATACACATTTTTGATAAAATCAAAAGTTATGTGAATAAACAAAAAATTTCATCAAGCGGGCGGATAATATCCGCCCCTACGGGTTATACGCAACTTTTATTGAATTGGACAAACATAGTTTTTTGAAAATTATTTCCACAAATTAAGCTCAAAAGTGTGGAGAAAAAATTATTTTTAAAAATATTTTTTGAAAATTGCATTAAAATATGCATTTTTTTGAGATTTCGGGGGTATAAGTGAGGGGCGTTGATAAAGCCTCTCGGAAAACGGAGGTGACGAGATATCAGAAAATTGACAGGTAGGGAAAAGAAGTTTTGCAGTTTATTTCTTGGTTCGGGAAATTCCGAGCTTGCCGCAGAAAAGGCAGGCTACACGGGGGATTGTGAGCAGAAAGGGGAAGAGCTTATCTGCCGTCCCGAAATTTCAGCCGAGCTTGAACGGCTGTCACGGCTAAGGGAAAAATCCCTTGCCAACATGGCGGCGGCAGGGTATCAGCGGTTGGCTTTCGGGAGCATTTGCGACGCAATTTCTTTGCTTTACAAAAGTGATCCGAGCAAGGAGGACCTTGAGGGCATGGATTTGTTCCTTGTGTCGGAGATTAAAAGACCGAAGGACGGTTCAATGGAAATCAAGTTTTTTGACAGGCTAAAGGCACTTGAAAAACTCGGTGCAGGCGGTGAGCATGAAACAGGCGCAAAACAGCTTTTTGACGCCATTTCAAACAGCGCAAGGGCGGTGAATGACAGGGAAAATGGAAATTAAAACTTTTTCTAAAAAACAGCTTACCGTGCTTTCGTGGTGGAACAGGGAGTCGATTTTTCGTGACAGGGACGCAATCATCTGTGACGGTGCTGTGCGCAGCGGAAAGACTTTTTGTATGTCGCTGTCGTTCATTTTGTGGAGCTTTTACGATTTTGCAAATTCGGACTTTGCACTTTGCGGAAAGACGATCCGTTCTTTAAGGCGAAATATGATTACGCCCGTAATTCCGATTTTGAAATCACTCGGTTTTAAGTGTGAAGAAAAGCTGTCGCAGAATATTCTGACCGTGAGCATTAACGGAGTGATGAACAGGTTCTATCTTTTCGGAGGAAAGGACGAGTCATCCGCATCACTCATTCAGGGCATGACGCTTTCGGGTGTGCTTTTTGACGAGGTTGCGTTGATGCCGAGGTCGTTCGTTGAACAGGCATTGGCGAGATGTTCCGTGTCGGGTTCAAGATTTTGGTTTAACTGCAATCCCGAATTTCCTGAGCATTGGTTCTACCGTGAGTGGATTAAAAAGTGCGGTGACAAAAATGCGTTGTATCTGCACTTTACAATGCAGGATAATCCGTCTTTGAAGCCCGAGGTTGTCAAGAGGTATGAAAGTCTGTATTCGGGTGTGTTTTACGAGAGGTTCGTAAAAGGCAGATGGGTAGCCGTTTTCGGTGCGGTTTATCCGTTTATGGACAATGAAAGGATGTACTGCGATATTCCGTCAGACATTGAAAGCTGGGCGGTATCGTGCGATTACGGTACTGTGAATCCCGCATCATTCGGTTTGTGGGGCAGAAAAAACGGTGTGTGGTACAGGGTTGACGAATACTACTTCAACTCACGCACTCAGGGCTTTCAAAAGACCGACGAGGAGCATTATGACGGACTTGAAAAGCTGATTGACGGGCGGAAAATCGAATGTGTGATTGTCGATCCGTCTGCCGCAAGCTTTATTGAGGTTATAAGACGGCACGGAAAATACACGGTTGTGTCGGCTGAAAACAATGTTATCAACGGCATAAGACAGACTTCGCAGGCTTTGAAGGACAGAAAAATCAGAATCTGCAAAAATTGCAGAGCCGCAAGAAGGGAATTTTCGCTTTACCGTTGGGACGGATCGGGGCGCAGTGACGCACCTGTTAAGGAAAACGACCATGCAATGGACGACATAAGATATTTTGTCGCCACGAAAATTTACGGTTGTGACGGATTCTTTGCCGTTGCAACCAAAAGACAGGAGGAAACAGCTTGAGGCTTGGCAGAAAAAATAAAAAGACCGAGAGCATAAAGACGGTGCAGACCGTTTTGAGAGAAACGAGAAATAATTCGCCGATTTTCTCACGATTTGCCGTTCAGACAAGAACGGAAAGGCAGCTGTACACAACTTTGCGTGAGTCTGTGCCGATTATTGACGCGGCACTCTGCAAAATTATCAGACTTATCGGCGGATTCAAAATTGTGACTTCATCGGCTGAAAGTCAGAAGATTGCCGACAGCTTTGTTAAAAATGTCCGCACAAACGGTGAAATGATGGGGCTTGAAAGTTTTGTGCTTTGCTATCTTGATTCGCTTCTCACCTACGGACAGGCGGTCGGTGAGATTGTTCCCGATAGTGACGGTGAAGGGATTTGTGCATTGTACAATGCAAGCCTTGACGATGTTGAAATCAGAGCGGATTCTTCTCCGCTGAAGCTTGCGGTTTACACACTAGGCAACGGTACAGCCGAAGAACCGAAGCATCCCGAAAGGATTTTTGCAACACTGCTTAATCCCAAGCCGGGTACTGTGTGCGGTACTTCCATACTCAGCGGTCTGCCGTTTGTCAGCTCAATACTTTTGAGGATTTTTGAGTCGGTAAAAACAAACTGGGAGAGGGTTGGCGATATCCGTTTTGCGGTTACTCTCAATCCCGATTCAAACGGTTCGGCTGTGAGCAGAGAAAATGCACAGGCGGTTGCCGATGAGTGGAAAAAGGCAATGAGAAGCGACAGCGTGTGTGATTTTGTGTCGGTCGGCGATGTCAGCGTTAAGGTTATCGGCGCTGAAAGTGATATGCCAGACTGTGACATTCCCGTAAGGCATATTCTTGAGCAGATTATTGCAAAGCTTGGTATTCCGCCGTTTCTGCTCGGCATTTCGTGGTCGAGTACGGAGAGAATGAGCGAACAGCAGGCGGATATTCTCACAAGCGAGCTTGCTTACTACCGCACAGTGCTTGAACCCGTGATTACAAAAATTGTGTCGGCTCATCTTAAAATGTGCGGTTATAACGACAGCTTTAAGATTGAGTGGGACAAGATCAATCTTCAGGATGCGGTTGAGCTTTCTCAGGCAAGACTTAACAATGCAAATGCGATGAACATTGAAAGACAGATTGGAGCGGAGGTGCAGAATGAAGGATAACAAACTTATTAAAAGCGGTGTTTCGGGCGTTGTTGACGGTGAAAATCAGACTGTCGGCGATGATGAACTCGAACTGATTAACCGCTTTACAAGGCGAAATCTTGCAAAAAATGAGGTGTATGCGTTTTCGGTTGTGCTGTGTGACAACGATGTTGACCGTGACGGCGAACGCTTTACAACGGAGTCGCTTTATGAGCTTGAAAAGCTTTTTGTCGGCAAGACGGGAATTATTGACCACAATCCGAGTGCAAAAAATCAGACGGCAAGAATTTTCAGCTGTAAGGTTGAGAAAATTGACGGTCAGAAAACGGCTTTGGGTGACGATTACTACAGGCTCAAGGCAAGGGCATATCTTCCCGTTTGTGAGAGCAACAGGGATATTATTCTTGCGATTGACAGCGGAATTATCAAGGAAGTAAGCGTTGGCTGTGCCGTTGGCAGGGTTGTGTGCAATGTGTGCGGTGAGGACATCTCGATGTGTACTCACAAAAAGGGCGAGGTTTACGGCTCAAAGCTTTGTTGCGGTGAGCTTGTGAACCCGTATGACGCATACGAATGGAGCTTTGTTGCCGTGCCGTCCCAAAAGAGGGCAGGCATTACGAAAGGTCACAAAATTTTTGGAAAGGAAAATGATATGGAGAAAATTCTTAAAGCCATTGAAAACAAAAAGGCTTTTGCACTTGATGAGAGCGACAGCAGAAAGCTGTGCGAATATATTGACGGGCTTAAAAAGTCGGCTAAGGACGGTGTGCTGTACCGTGAAAGCCTTACCCGTGATGTTGTGGGACTTGCCGCTTTTGTTCAGCCTGACATTTCGGGCGAAACAATGGAGAGCGTTGCAAAGAGCATGACAATTGAACAGCTCAGAGAATTTAAGTCAGCATTTGAAAAGAAAAAGAAAGCAGCTTTTGAGCCTGTTCCGCAGCTTTACTGCAAGCAGGATAAGAGAAATAACACCGTGGAAAACGGTCAGTTCAGTATTTAACGGAGGTATGATTATGAATGTAAATTTTAACGGTTATGGCGAAAATGCCGCAACATTTATTGCAGACAAAACAATTACGGAGGCAGGCGTGCCTGTTAAGATGAAGGACAACGGCACAGTTGCAAAATGTGACGCAAGCGAGAACTTTTGCGGTGTGTGCGTAAGCGTGAGAGGCGGTTATGCGGTTGTTCAGCTTTCGGGTTATGTAAAGGTTAAGAGCGACAAGAAAATTGCTGTGGGTTACAAAAAGCTTTCTGCAACGGCAGGCGGTGGCGTGTCGGTTACAACAACCGGCAGAGAGTACCTTGTGCTTGACTCAACAGACACTTCGGTAGGATTTATTCTTTGATAAGGGGAGGAAGATATTATGGCAAATTTTGAAAATATTACAATTGAAAAGGGTATGTATCAGACAAAGGGCGGAATTTCGGGCGCACTTGAAAAGCTTGATCCGTCAGAAAATTACAGAGGTACTGCACTTGAGGGACTTGACGCATTTTCTCGTCAGCTCAAACGCTTTGACATTAAGGTTAAGGGCAGAAACAGCGACTGCGTTGAAAAGTTTTTTCAGAGTTCAAACTCTGCGGCACTTTTCCCCGAATATGTGAGCAGAGCCGTTATGCAGGGCATGGAGAGAGCGGATATTCTCCCAAATCTTGTGGCAACCGTGACAGACATTGAGGGTATGGATTACCGCAGTATTGCGTCTGTTCCGAGTGAGGATGACAAGAGCCTTAAACTCGTCGGCGAGGGTGCAAAGATTCCGCAGACTGAGGTTAAGACAAGAGAAAACCTTGTTAAGCTTCACAAGCGCGGCAGAATGCTTGTTGCATCATATGAGGCACTTCGCTTTCAGCGTTTGGATCTCTTTACCGTAACACTTAATCAGATTGGCGCATATATTGCAAGAGCACAGCTTAAAGATGCGATTGATGTGCTTGTGAACGGTGACGGCAATGAAAATCCCGCCGGCACACTTAATGTCGCAACAGGCGGCAAGGTTACATATGAGGACCTTTTAAAGCTTTGGACAGAGCTTGCTCCGTATGAACTCAACACAATTCTTGCGTCAACCCCCGAAATGCAGAAGATTCTTTCGCTTTCTCAGCTTCAGGATTCAAACGCAGGTCTTGATTTTCAGGCTACGGGCAGAATGATTACACCTCTCGGTGCAAGCCTTCTTCACACTCCTGAGCTTGAGGGCGGTAAGATTATCGGTCTTGACAAAAACTGTGCGCTTGAAATGGTTCAGGCAGGCGGTGTTGTTACAGATTACGACAAGCTTATTGACCGTCAGCTTGAAAGAGCCGCAGTTACCTGTACCGCCGGTTTTTCAAAAATCTTTACAGAGGCGTCAAAGGTGATGAGCTGTTAAGGAGGGATTGCCTTGAACATTGCAAACATTACAAAGCGTTTTGCCTTATACAGCGGTATTGACGGCACTGAAACTTACAAATGGAAAAGCATTATTGACGATGCCATGGTGTATGTTAATTCGATTGTTACGAAGGGAAATCTTTCGGAAGATGACGAATTAAGACTTGAAAACCTATGTGCCGTTTACGCTTTTAAGTTGTATTCCCTTTGCAATGATGACAGCATTTCTTCTTTTTCCGCAGGTGATTTGAAAATTTCATCATCTGCGGACGGCGAAAGCCGTGCCGAAAAGCTGTGGAGGGAATATGCCGACAAGTCGCAGGATCTTATCGGTAGAGAAAAATTTTTGCTTGGGGTGATATGATGAATATTTCACCGTCTATCGGGAAAATATTAAACAGATACGGCTGTGATGTTACCGTTAAAAACGGAGATGAAACGGTTAAGACAAAGGCTTTTATCTCACCTTTGAGATACAACTATAATCAAAACTCCGACAATGTACGGCATAGACTCGGAATGAGAAAAACAAAGCTGTTTTTATTTATTGCACCGCCCGATGTTTTGCTTAATTCGGGAAAAAGCGTAATAGAAAGTGAAAACGGTAAATATACTGTTAAAAGGTGCGAAAAATATTATGTGAAGGACAATCCGATTTATGTAAGGGCTGTTCTGTGTGCATACAGGGAAGAAACGAGGGATGATTTTGAATAGAATTGAGAAACAGGTTGACCGTATTATTGCAGGCTTAAAGGTAAATGAGGCTTTGAAAAATGTTAGGTTTATAAGAGAGTACGGCTCTGATGAAGCACCGTCACCCGTGAACGGAATGACTGCCGTTGTGTCGGTGAGAGATATGTCAACGGAGAAGAGCTATATCGGCGGATACCTTTCACCGTCTATCAAGGGCGAAAGCTACAGTGCAGGAGTTGAAATCAGAGTGTATGCTCCTGCAACCGAGAACGGAAGCGGTCTTTCGGAAGTGGTAAGTGAAATTCTTCTCGGACTTAAAACTGCCGACGCTGAAAAGACGATTACCCACAGCGAAGCGGCTTCAATTGAATTTGATCCCGATATGAACGCAATTTACAGAACGGTGAGTTTTAATATGGAATTCTGTCTTTGTGAGGAGGTTTAAATGGACGGCTTTGAATTTGAAAACTGCGGAAATGCTGTGTTGAAATGTGAGGGGAAAATTCTCGGCGGTGTTGAAAGGGCAGCCTGTACAAGAAAGAACTCCTTCACGGAAATCAAGGAATTTTTCAATGACAAGCCCGTTGAAAGGATTGTTTCAAATGAATGGGAACTCACATTTGAAATGAGGCTTACTGACGAAACTCCGTTTTTGGAGCGTGACAGCTTTAAGAGTCTTGAACTTGACCTTGCAAAGAAGAAAATCATTTACACGGATTGCAAAGTGCTTGAATTTTCAAGCGTTACTCAGGGCAGAGGAAGTATTCTTGCAACCGTGAAAATCAGTGCCGACGAGAGGAAAATTATATGAATGATAAAAATTCAGACGAACTTTACAGGCTTGCGGAGTCTGAAAACGGCGGTAAAGATACCGAAATGTTGGGTGAATTCCTTGAAAGAGAAAGCCGCCGTTACAGCCGCAGGCTTGACGAAGAAGAGGAGGCGAAAAGCCGATGAAACCGGTGCCGATGAAATTCGGTGAATATGTGTGGCATCACAATCCGCAGAATATCAGCTTTGAATGTGACAAGAGCGTTGCAGAAATGAAAAGTCCGTTCGGCGAATCCGCCGTTCAGAATATGGGGCGGAAGAATATGAAAATCAGCGGTTCGGGACAGCTGTATGGCGAGGATTGTGCCGAACAGTTTGAAAGGCTGTTTGAGGTGTTCAGAAACAGCGGAAAGGAAGTGCTTTCCGTGCCGAGCCTGCCGAGCATTTATGCTGTGTTTGAAAAGCTTGAAATAAAGGGAGAGCCAAAGCCGAATGTGCTTGAATACAGCTTTGTGTTCCGTGAGGTTATGGAGAAAAAGCAGAAAACGGAAACTACATATTTTGACTGTGAAAGCGGACAAACCCTGTGGGATGTTTCGTACAAAACGGGGACAAAAATTGACGAACTTGTGCGGCTGAATCCCGATGTAAAGTTTCCCGATGATGACCTTGGAACAAAGAGGGTGAAGCTGTGCTGAGTTACTTTTTTACGGACAAAAACGGCAAGAAATTTGAAATCAAAAATGTTCTCACGGCGGAAATTTCGGCAGATGTTGATGTGCCAGCCGATGAGCTCGTGCTGGTGATGCCGTATGATGAAAGGTTCAGAAATGCCGATATGTTTGAAGTCTATGACGATGAAGCACTTGTGTTTGTGGGACAGGCTGACGAGATTGTGAGCATTGTTCAGAACAGCGGTGCGATTGTAAGGTTGAGCGCAAGGAGTCTTGCCGGAAGGCTTCTCGACAATGAGGCGGAGCCTGTTACATATATAAATCCTGCGGCAAAGTTCATTTTTGAAAGGCATTTAAAGCCGTTCGGTATTGTCGGTTATGACGGTGACGAACATCCGTTTATGGGCACAATCAAAATTGAAAAGGGTATGACCGAGTGGCAGGTGCTTGAAAAATTCTGCAACGGCAGATACGGCAAAAGTCCGAGAATTACGGGGGCAGGATTTGCTTTGATGTGCGGCACTTACGGCGGTGCAGAGCCGATTGTGTTCGGCAGAAACGGAGTAGGTTATACATCTCTGCGTGAGTACATAAAGCCGTGCAAGGTGATTTCACAGGTTAAACTACGCACCGAGGAATACGGCGGTTACAAGAGTGTTGTCGGCAACGGCAGTGCTGCCGACAGAATTAAGAGAGTTAGATATGTAAACGCTTTTCTCGACAACAATGCGGTTAAAACAGCCGACAGGATGATTGAAAACGGCAACAGGCAGAGCTTTGAGATTACGGTTGAATGTCCGAAATGCCTGTGCGGAATTGTCGGCAGAAGGGCTGTGATTGATGACAGACTTGTCGGAAAAAGGGAGGGCTTGGTTGTGAAAAGCATTAAATATTCACTCAAAAAGAACGGTGAAAGCACAACGGTTGTGCTTGGAAAGGAGAACGGCGATGTGGCTGATGAATTACATAACTAAAAATTCGATTACCGCTCCTAAGGCGGAAAGAGGCGGTGTGAAAAGTTCGGGAAACACCGTTTCGGTTGACTCTTCGGAGGAACACAGGGGGATAAAATGTTGCGTGCCATACGGCTTTGCAAGCGTTGTTCCTGTGGGAGAATCGGCGGTTGTATTGCCACTTTCAAACGGTGAAGTGAGCCTTGGTGTGCTTGCGAAAAATGTTGAGCTTGATGAGGGCGAGGTTATGCTCTCGTCAAAGGGCGGAGCGAGTATCGTTCTGAAAAATGACGGCAGAGTTCTCATCAACGGTAAGGCGGTGTAGAATGAGGGACACAATGATTAAAAACGGTGATATTGTTATCGGCTCTTCGGGTAGTACGGTGTTGCTTGAGGGGCTTGACGCAAAATTTCAGCAGGCTGTGATTTGCATTTCTGCAAAACTCGGCGGATTTGTTTATGACCGAGAACTCGGCTCGACTGTTATTTTGCAGGGCGAAACACTTTCGGTAAAACAGCTTGAGCTGCTTGCCAATGAATCGCTTGCCGAAATTGAAAACACCTTTGCAAGTGTTAAAAAAACAGGTGATGTTATCGTAATTGATTTGACAATTGACGGAATTACAAGGGAGGTGCAGATAAATGGAAACTTATGATGAAATTTACGGCAGAATGAAGAATGCTTATGAGCGGGAAACAGGCGACAGCTTTAACGAGGTGAGCGACATTGCAATCAGGCTCAAGGTGCTTGCCGGCGAGATTTTTAAGCTGCAGACGAATCTTGAATGGTGGAAAAGACAGATGTTTGCAGTGAGCGCAAGCGGTGAATGCCTTGATAAACTCGCATCGCAGAGAGGTCTTGAACGCAAAAGGGCTATGAAATCAACAGGCGAGCTTACATTCAGCATCGCCCAGCCGTGCAGTCACGATATTATAATTCCGAAAGGCTGTGTTGTGGCTACCGCTGATACAGTTCCTGTTCGCTTTGTGACAACCGAGGATGAGGAAATAAGTGCAGGCAACACGCTTGTGAGTGTTTATGCTGAGGCTGAACAGGCGGGAAGTAACGGTAATATCGGGCTTGGCTATGCGGTTGTTCCCGTGAGTGTGCCGACAGAGATTGAAACGGTTACAAACCGTGAAAAATTTACGGGCGGTTGTGATGCCGAAACGGACGATGAACTTCGCAAACGCATAAGAGATACATATATTAACACCTCCAACGGCACAAATGCGGCATATTACGAACAGCTTGCACTCACGGTTGACGGTGTTGCAAAGGCGAGTGCCATCGGCAAAGCGAGGGGCGTAGGTACGGTTAATGTCTATGTTACGGGTGCGGATGCATCATTGGGTACGAATGTTGTTGCAAGGGTTCAGTCGCTTTTGGAAAAGCAGAGAGAGCTTAATGTTGATGTTATTGTGTCGAATGCCCAGCGTACCGCCTGCAATATGAGCGTTGTTGCCTATGCGGAGGACGGATATTCTTCCAATGAAGTCAAGGAGTTGCTCAAAAATGCCTTTGCGGAATATGTAAATTCAATCCCTATCGGCGGAACATTCAGATTGTCGGAGCTCGGGGCAAGATTGATTGACACGGGTTGTATAACCAACTACAACTGGAACACGGATATGCAGGATGTGACGGTGGCAAAGTCGCAATGTTTTACTGTCGGTACAGTTACGATTGGGGTGAAGTGATGAACAGCTTTGATTCGATGAAAACCAAATTAGAAAGCACGGGGCTTTACAAAGTTACGGCAAAGTCAAATATCAGAGCGGAGCTTTTGGCATATGCAGAGGGTTTGAACACGGAATTTGATATGCTCGAAGCTATGGAACGGGAGTTGTTTATTGACACGGCGGAAAACAGCGGAATTACCGAAAGGGAAAGATTTGTCGGTAAAATCAATGCCGATTATCCGCTTGAAAAACGAAGGGAAATGCTTAAAATATCTGAGCAGAAGGTCGGAGGAAAATGCACTCCCGACGATTTCAAAAGAATTGTCAGAGGTTACGGTGTGGAAAATTTTACAATTGCCGAAGCTCCCACAAGAAACCGTGTGGACATTAAAATTTCGGACGCAAAAACAGACGCAGAGAAGAAGCTCATAGAAAAGCGTGTGAATGCAGATTTTCCGTTGCATCTTAATGTGATAATTTCTTATGTAAATGCATAAAATCCTGATTAATATTTTCATCAAGCTATGTTAATAAATTTTGCAGCTTTGCAAAACCATTCAAATAATTAAATAACCACGACCAAAAATAAAAATGACAAGTTGAAAAATCTCAGCTTGTCATTTTTTGTGTTTGTGTATTTTATTTTTCAGTATAAACTTTTTGTTGACTTTATTTGTGTGTGGATGTACAATGTATAACAAATGATATATAACTAATGTTATTAAACGGAGTGATAATATGCCGCCAAAGCCAAAGTTCGGCAAAGCTGAAATTATAAATGCAGGATTGACGATTGCTAAAAATGAGGGGTTGGATCAAGTGACTGCAAGGTCAATAGCCAAAACGCTCGGAAGTTCGGTTTGTCCTGTGTTTTCGTATTTTGATAATATGGAACATCTCAAAAACGAAATAGTTGTTGCCGCAAAAGCAGAATATAAAAAATATGTCAAAAAAGGTCTTTGCGAAGATGTTGCTTTTAAAGGGGTCGGCAAACAGTACATACTTTTTGCTGTGCAAGAGCCGAAACTTTTCAGACTTTTGTTTATGAGTGAAAAGGAAAGTGTTCCGAATTTGTCGAGTATTCTTCCTGAAATAGATGAAAGTTATGAGCAAATACTGAACTCAATAGTTGATGGCTACGGATTTTCAACTGAAAAAGCGGAATGGCTCTACAAACATCTGTGGATTTATACGCACGGAATTGCCACGCTTTGTGCCACTAAGATGTGTCGGTTTACAGATGATGAAATAAGCAAAATGATGACTGAGGTGTGCAAATCTCTGATTGTTACCCTTATGAGAGGTGATATCTGATGATTGAAGTTAAAAATTTGACAAAATATTACGGCAAAGGCGAAAGCAGATTTAAGGTGTTGGATAACATAAATTTAAAAATTGCACAAGGGGATTTTGCCGTAATTCTCGGCGCTTCGGGTTCGGGAAAGTCAACATTACTGAATGTTCTTTCGGGACTTGAAAAAGCCGACAGCGGAGAAGTTTGTTTGGACGGAAAAGATATTTGCAGTATGAGTGAAAGCGAACGCACAAAATTTCGCAGAGATAATGTAGGCTTTATTTTTCAGAAGTACTATCTTTTGCCGAATATGAATGTCGATAAAAATGTCCGTATGGGTGCAGATTTGGCGTCAAACAGCGATTACAGAAAAATTATAAGTGCCGTCGGACTTGATGACAAAGTTAAAAAATATCCCGGAGAACTTTCGGGCGGAGAGCAACAGCGAGTGGCAATTGCCAGAGCGCTTGCCAAAAAGCCTACCGTGTTGTTCCTTGATGAGCCGACAGGTGCGCTTGATGAAAAAACAGGCAGACAGGTGCTTGATGTGATTACAAAATTGCAGTCGGAACAGGGATTTACGATGATTATGGTAACGCATAACATTAATATTGCCGAAATGGCGAATACGGTGATTAAGGTGAGTGACGGAAAAATTGCCGAAGTGTATAAAAATGATGTGCGTAAATCTGCATTTGAAATAGGTTGGTGATTTTGTGATTGTCGGAATAAAAGATATAGTAAAAATGGCGGCTATCTCTGTTGTGTCATTATGTGCCGTGTTTGTGTGTGCTTTATTTGTGAATTACGGCATTGACATTGCGTCGGTTGAAGCGCTTATAACAACCCCCGAAGCACAAATTATGTATGATGCGCAGATTGCAACATCAAAAGTGATTGTAGGTGCATCGGGCGGCAGTCTTGCATTTACTTCGGTCATTCTCTTGATTTTCTACATTAAAAATTACATAGACAGTCACGGCAAAGAGCTTGGTATATTAAAAGCTTTGGGATATTCCGAGATCAGCATTGCCTGCCGCTTGTGGGTGTTTGCCTTGAGCGTGTTTGTGGGAACTTCTCTCGGTTATGCCGTTGCAAGTGTGTATATGCCTCGACTGTACGAACTTCAAAATAATCTTAGCCTTTTTCCCGAATTTAGTCCGAAATTTCACTTTGAAGTTTTGGTTATTCTCGTGATTTTGCCGACTGTATTTTTTGCGTTGATTTCAATTTTTTATGCTTTTGTAAAGTTGAAAATGCCTGCGGTCAATATGCTGAAAGGAATTGAAAAACAGCCGAAAAAAGTTAAAAAGGTTAAAGCCGATGATTTTAGCTTCTTAAAAGATATGAAGAGAAATACCCTGAGAAGCAGAAAAATACTGGCGTTTTTTGCAGGATTTTCAGCGTTTTGTTTTTCGGCAATGTTGCAGATGGCGGCATCTATGGGCGAATATGCGAGCGATGAAATGGGATTTATTGTGCTGTTGATAGGTCTTACGCTTGCATTTGTGACCTTGTATTTGTCGCTGTCAAGCGTGGTAAAGGCTAATCAAAAGACAATTGCCATGATGAAAGTTATCGGCTACTCGCAAAAAGAGTGTGCAGATTCAGTGATTAATTGCTACAGACCGATTGCGGCTGTCGGCTTTGTTATAGGCTCGTTATATCAGTATTTGCTGATGAATACGATGGTCAATGTGGTGTTTTCCGATTTGCTCGGAGTTAAACCCAAGTATAGCTTCGATTGGAATAGCTTTTGGATTACACTTGTGCTTTTTGTAGTAACCTATGAGGGCGCAATGATGTTCTTTTCACACCAAATAAAAAATCAGTCCGTAAAATCCGTTATGCAGGAATAAAAAACCGCTCTCATATTTGAGAGCGGTTTTTATGTTAATTCAAAATATATGTCAACTGTAATTGACAATTTGTTCAAGGGAAAAGAGAAGTGTGCCGCTTGATTTTGTATCGGCTGTTATCCTTTCATCAAAACCGTTTTCAGAGAACAGTGCATAGTAAATCTGCCTATAAACATAAAAACACCTCTTATGCTATCAAATCTTGATTTACTAAATCGTGATTTGGTATTATTACACCCAAGAACAAATGTAAAATCAATAGATTTTGCAAAAACAATAAAAATTTTCAAAATACGCCGTTATATAAATTGTGGGAAACCTTTAAAGATTTTTATAAGACATAAAAAAGACCTTGCAGAGTAAAATCTGCAAGGTCAAATTTATATCAGGAATAAACTTGTATTAAGTTACCTGTCAATACATCCTATGTGGATTACTTGTTTGCGATAGCAGCCTGAGCAGCAGCAAGACGAGCAATCGGAACACGGAACGGTGAACATGATACATAGTCAAGACCGATCTTGTGGCAGAACTCAACAGAAGAAGGATCGCCGCCGTGCTCACCGCAGATACCAACATGGAGCTTGTTGTTTACAGGCTTACCGAGTTTGATAGCTGTTTCCATGAGCTTGCCAACGCCTGTCTGGTCAAGCTTAGCAAACGGATCGTTCTCGAAGATCTTAGCATCATAGTAAGCGTTGAGGAACTTACCTGCGTCATCTCTTGAGAAGCCGTATGTCATCTGTGTAAGGTCGTTAGTACCGAAGCAGAAGAAGTCAGCTTCCTTAGCAATCTCATCGGCTGTAAGAGCAGCTCTTGGGATTTCGATCATTGTACCAACTTCGTACTTGAGGTCGATGCCTGCAGCAGCGATTTCAGCGTCAGCTGTTTCAACAACAACCTTCTTAACGAACTTGAGTTCCTTAACATCGCATACGAGCGGAATCATGATTTCAGGCTCAACTGTCCAGTCTGCATGTGCCTTCTGAACATTGATAGCAGCACGGATAACTGCCTTTGTCTGCATCTTTGCAATTTCAGGATATGTTACTGCAAGACGGCAGCCACGGTGACCCATCATTGGGTTGAACTCGTGGAGTGAAGCGATGATTGTCTTAATGTCTTCAACGCTCTTACCCTGAGCAGCTGCGAGCTTCTCGATGTCAGCTTCCTCTGTAGGAACGAACTCGTGAAGCGGCGGATCAAGGAATCTGATTGTTACAGGATTGCCTTCGAGTGCCTCATAAAGAGCCTCAAAGTCGCCCTGCTGATAAGGAAGAATCTTGTCAAGAGCAGCTTCTCTTTCTTCAACTGTATCTGAGCAGATCATCTCTCTGAATGCAGCGATTCTGTCCTCTTCAAAGAACATATGCTCTGTACGGCAAAGACCGATACCTTCAGCACCGAGCTCACGAGCCTTCTTAGCGTCAGCAGGTGTATCAGCGTTTGTTCTAACCTTAAGAGTTCTGTACTTGTCAGCCCAAGCCATGATTCTGCCGAACTCACCTGCGATTGTAGCGTCAACTGTTGGGATAACGCCGTCGTAGATGTTACCTGTAGAACCGTCGATTGAAATGTAGTCACCCTCGTGGAATTCCTTGCCTGCGAGTGTGAACTTCTTGTTAGCCTCGTCCATTGCGATGTCGCCGCAACCTGATACACAGCATGTACCCATACCACGAGCAACAACGGCAGCGTGTGATGTCATACCGCCGCGAACTGTGAGGATACCCTGTGAAGCCTTCATACCTGTGATGTCCTCAGGTGAAGTTTCAAGACGAACGAGAACAACCTTTTCGCCCTTAGCGTTCCAGTTTTCAGCATCTTCGGCTGTGAATACGATCTTACCGCAAGCAGCACCAGGAGAAGCACCGAGGCCCTTACCGATTGGTGTAGCAGCCTTAAGAGCAGCAGCATCGAACTGTGGGTGAAGAAGTGTGTCAAGGTTACGAGGATCGATCATTGCAACAGCTTCTTCTTCTGTTCTCATGCCCTCGTCAACGAGGTCACAAGCAATTTTAAGAGCAGCCTGAGCTGTTCTCTTACCGTTTCTTGTCTGGAGCATATAGAGCTTCTTGTTTTCAACAGTGAACTCCATGTCCTGCATATCTCTGTAGTGGTTTTCGAGTGTCTGACAAACATTCTGGAACTGCTCGAAAGCTTCCGGGAACTCTTCAGCCATCTTAGCGATTGGCATAGGAGTACGAACACCTGCAACTACGTCTTCGCCCTGTGCGTTGATGAGGAACTCACCCATGAGCTTCTTCTCACCTGTAGCAGGATCTCTTGTAAATGCAACACCTGTACCGCAATCGTCACCCATGTTACCGAATGCCATTGACTGTACGTTAACGGCAGTACCCCATGAATAAGGGATATCGTTGTCACGACGGTAAACGTTTGCACGAGGGTTGTCCCATGAACGGAATACAGCCTTAACTGCGCCCATGAGCTGTTCCTTAGGATCGTCAGGGAAGTCCTGACCGATTTTCTCTTTGTATTCAGCCTTAAACTGGCCTGCAAGCTCCTTAAGATCGTCAGCTGTAAGCTCTACGTCATAAGTAACGCCTCTCTCAGCCTTCATCTTGTCGATGAGCTCTTCAAAATATTTCTTACCTACTTCCATAACTACATCGGAATACATCTGAATGAATCTTCTGTAGCAGTCCCAAGCCCAACGAGGGTTGTTTGACTTCTTAGCGATTACTTCAACAACATCTTCGTTAAGACCGAGGTTAAGGATTGTATCCATCATACCCGGCATTGAAGCACGAGCACCTGAACGAACTGAAACGAGGAGGGGGTTCTCCTTGTCGCCGAACTTCTTGCCTGTGATCTCTTCCATCTTTACGATGTACTCGTTGATTTGGCCCTGGATTTCAGCGTTGATTTCTCTGCCGTCCTCATAGTACTGAGTACAAGCTTCTGTTGTAATTGTGAAGCCCTGTGGAACGGGAAGTCCAAGACCTGTCATTTCTGCAAGGTTGGCACCCTTACCGCCGAGGAGCTCACGCATGTTAGCATTACCTTCTGTAAAAAGGTAAACCCATTTGTTTGCCATAACTGGTAATCCTCCTAAAAATAAATTAAGATATACGGCTGTGGCAGACTTACCCCTTGGTAAAACCTGCCTGCTTGTATAAGCCTATCGAATATTATAACAAACTTTGGTCAAAATAGCTATATTTTTTTCAAATTTTTTTCTTATAAAAAACGAGTTTTATTTTCGTCAATATTGTATAAATCGTTTAAAATGCCTTTTTTTGCCCGATTTTTGTAATTTTCTCTTGAATTTTGTAATTTTTGTGAGATAATATTATGGTATGAACGAGTGTCTTGTGACAGGACTGTCTGCATCTTTGTTGTCTTGTCACAGATAAAAGGAGAAAAAATGAAGAATTGTGCCGTTATCCTCGCAGGCGGCGAGGGCAAAAGAATGAAATCCGACAAGCCGAAAACATTGTCGGAGGTACTCGGCAAGCCGATGCTCTGCTGGGTTATGTCGGCTTTAAGGAAAGCCGGTATTGATGACATCTGTGTTGTTAAGGGCTTTAAAAAAGAGTGTGTCGAAGAGTATCTTTCAACCCTCGATTTTTCCGTTGAAAGTGTGTTTCAGGCTGAAAGACTCGGAACAGGTCACGCTGTGATGATGGCAAAGGATTTCCTTAAAAAGCACAGCGGCAATGTTGTTATTCTCAACGGCGACGCTCCGTTTATGGACAGCAAGACTATTGAGGATTCCCTAAAGGCTCATATTGAGAACGGTTGTGCCGCAACGGTTATTTCCGCAAAGGTTGGCGATCCGACAGGTTACGGCAGAATTGTCCGTGACGAAAACGGAAACCTGCGTGCAATTGTTGAGCAGAAGGACGCCGATGAGGAAACTCTCGAAATAAATGAAGTAAATTCGGGCGGTTTCTGGTTTGACTGTCAGCTTCTTCTTTCGGTTCTCGACAGAATCAAGTCGGATAACAGCGCAAAGGAATATTATCTTCCCGACGCAATCAAGCTTTTGCTTGAGGACGGAAGAAAGGTCGGAGCATTCACAGCTCAGTGCAGTGATACGGTTCTGGGTGCAAATGATCCGGCTCAGCTTGAACAGCTTAACGAAATTGCAAGGGCAAAGGGTTACAGCTGTTAATTGCTCGGTTAATCATTGGTAAACATATACTACACACATTAAAATTCAAAGGAGTTATTGCAATGAATTTTCACGGTAAGGACATTAAAATTTTCACCGGCAGTTCAAATGTTGATGTAGCTCAGGGAATTGCAGGCTGTCTTGGTCTGCCGCTTGGTAAGAGTGACTGTACACAGTTCTCAGACGGCGAAATCTCTGTTTCTCTTCACGAATCTGTTCGTGGCAGCGACTGCTTTATTGTTCAGTCAACCTGTGCTCCCGTCAACGACAATCTTATGGAAATGCTCATAATGATTGATGCCATGAAGCGTGCATCCGCTGCAAGAATCACAGTTGTTATGCCATACTTCGGCTATGCAAGACAGGACAGAAAAGCTAAGGCAAGAGATCCGATCTCGGCTAAGCTTTGTGCAGACATCATCACCTGTGCAGGTGCTGACCGTGTGCTTACAATGGATCTTCACGCAAATCAGATTCAGGGCTTCTTCAACATTCCTGTTGACCACCTTCAGGGCGCATCACTTCTCGCAAACCATATGAGAGAGAAAATCGGCGGCAAAAATGATGATTATATCGTTGTATCTCCCGACCTCGGTTCTGTAACTCGTTCAAGAAACTTCGCTTCAAAAATCGGCACAGGTCTTGCTATTATCGACAAGAGAAGACCGAAGGCTAATGTTTGTGAGGTTATGAACATCATCGGTGACGCAAAGGGTAAGAAGGTTATCCTTGTTGACGATATGATTGACACAGCAGGTACACTCTGCAATGCCGCTAATGCTATTGTTGAAAAGGGCGGTGCAACAGAGGTTTACGCTTGTGCTACTCACGCAGTTCTTTCCGGTCCTGCAATTGAAAGAATTCAGAACAGTGCCATCAAGGAAGTTGTTCTTCTTGACACAATTCCTGTTCCGAAGGAAAAGATGATTGACAAGTTCACAATTCTTCCTGTTGCGCCTACATTTGCAGAGGCTATCGCAAGAATCTATAATGACAAGCCGTTTACAGCCGCTTTCGGTTGATAAGCAAACAATTTAATTATGTGAATAAACAGGCGGGTTTTGACTAACCCGCCGTTTCGCAGTTTTACTGCAAATTTTTCAAGGATAAAACGGTACAATATGTGAGGGTGATTTAATTTTGTTTGGTATAGTTTACGGCTCCGATTCAGATAACAAAATAATGAACAGCTTTGTCGATGAGTACGAAGTGTGGTGCAATGAGGGCAAAAATCCGGATATTGCGTCAATCGACCTCGACTTTGCGCTTGACCTGCAGAAGAAACGACTTGACGAAAAGGGTGTAAGGATTCAGACCGCTTTTACCGATAAGGAAACGGTGAAGGATGAAACTCCGGTAAATGCTTTTACTGCCTACGATATGGGCGAATGTAAGAGTAACATTGCGACAAAGACATATGAGGTCACGGAGAAATACTTTAAAGACGGAAAGAAAAAGAAAAAAATCAAGGACAGATTTTTCTTCTACACAATGATTACAAGGCTTGAAAACCAAAATTCCGAGGTTGCGTGTTCGTGTCCGAACTGCGGTGCGGTAAGCAGCGTAAGAGAGCTTCTCAACGGTTGTAAAAACTGCGGAACTCGCTTTATTATGGACGAATTGTTCCCGAAGGTTACAAACTTCTACTTTGTAAAAACCTATTCGCTTGCGAACAAGTCAACGAAAAAAGTGCTTGCTCCGTACCTTCTCGGCGGAATTGCCGCCGTTGCGGCATTTACGGTATGGGTGGTTGTAAAGGACGGAACTTTTGATCCCGCAACCGCAAATATGCTTTATGAAATCGGCATAAGAGCAATCCCCGTACTGCTCGGCGGACTTTTGGCGGGGTACCTTGCATGGGCATTAAAAACGCTTTTCGGACTTTTTGTCGGTGCGGCAAAGAGCGTTCCGATGATAGGTCCGCACTTCAATTGTCAGAAAAGACTTCCGTGGCTTATGAAAGAGGTTAATCCTAACTTCTCATATGAATACTTTATCGGCAAGGTGCTTGCTTTGCTCAAAATTATGATTTTCAGCGATGATTACACAAACCTTGCAGTCTATGAGGGCACTCCGATGAAAAATCCTTTCGGAGATATTGTTGACATCAAGTACAGAGGCGTGTCAAAGCTTAATTCATTCAATGTCACAAACGGCTGTTGCTATGTTGATATGACCGTTTACGCAACAACCGTGAAGAACAAAAATTCTTCATTTAGGGTTAAAAACGAAAAGTTCAGACTTACCGTTTGCAGAAGTGTGAACGCCATGGATGACGGAGTTTTCACAATGAAAAAAGTAACCTGTAAAAGCTGTGGCGCAAGCTTTGATGCAACAAGAGAACGCAACTGCCCGTATTGCGGAAATCCTTATCATCTCGGCAACGATGACTGGGTTGTTGTAAGCTTCGGAAAAGGTTAATTTAAATTTCAGATACATATAATATAAATAAGAGGGAAACTGATATGTTCGGAAAAAACAAATCAACAGGGTCGGTTGAGTACATTGTAGTCGGACTCGGCAATCCCGACAGAAAATACGAAAACACCCGTCACAACGCAGGCTGGCTTGCAATTGACAGCATCGCCGACAAGCTCGGTTGTGAGGTAAACAGAATAAAATACAAAAGCTTTATCGGCACTTGTACCGTAAACGGTGCAAAGGTTATGCTGATGAAGCCCACAACATATATGAACAACAGCGGTCAGGCAGTTGTTGAGGCAATGAACTTCTATAAAATTCCGCCCGAAAATGTCATTGTAATTTTTGACGATATCTCGCTTGATGTCGGAAAAATGCGTATCCGTTCAAAGGGCAGTGACGGCGGTCAAAGAGGAATGCGCAGTATAATCTATCTCAGCGGAAGCGATAAATTCCCCCGCATCAAGGTTGGCATAGGCGCAAAGCCAAATCCCGACTGGGACCTTGCCGACTGGGTGCTTTCAAAGTTCACTCCAGATGAAATGAAAAAGCTTGATGAAATTTTTGACAATGCCGAAAAAGCAATCGAGCTGATTATTGACGGCAAAACCGACCGTGCTATGAATTTGTTCAACTGAAAAGGGACAAAGAAATGAATAATCTCAACTTTCTTGTTGATGTTCTGAAAGACTCGCCCGTTTTCAAAACACTTGAAAAGAATGTCAAGCCGGGCAGAACGGTCTGTGCTTCGGGACTTTCAACAATTAACAAATCAAATATCATCTATGCGCTGTGCCGCCTCAAGGGCGTCACGGCATTTTGTCTTGCCTCCGATGAAAAAGAGGCGCAAACCCTGTGTAACGACCTTTCGTGCATGGGACTTCGTGCCTATGTTTATCCCGTGCGTGATTTCAACTTTCTTGACTTTCAGAGCCGTTCGCACGAGTACGAGCACGCAAGACTTAAAGTTTTGCTCAAGCTTATCAATCATGAATGCGATGTTGCAATTGCGTGTGTTGATGCGGCGGCACAGCTTACCGTTCCGAGAAATGTGCTTGAACAGTCGGTTATTGAATTTGAAGAGGGCAGAGAGCTCTCGCTTGAAAAGGCGACAAAGGCGCTTACTCTGCTCGGCTACGAACGCTTTGATGCGGTAGAGGGCAGCGGTCAGTTTTCGCTGAGAGGCGGTATTCTCGACTTCTTTATGCCCGACAGCGACTATCCCGTGAGATGTGAATTTTGGGGCGATGAAATTACCGACCTCAGCTATTTTGACATTGAAACACAGAGAAGATTTAAAAAGGCTGACAAAATTACGCTTTCGCCCTCAACCGAAATAGTAATTGAGGACAGAGCCGCCCTTGCAGACAAAATTGAACACAAGGCAAAGCTCCTCCGTTCCAAGAACAGCGCAAAGGCCAAGGAAAAACTTTTCTCCGAGGCAGAGCTTATCCGCAGCGGTGCAATGATTGCCAATGCGGACAAATTTATCAATCAGATTTACGATAAACCCGAGTCGCTTTTTGATTATCTCGACAGAAATACCCTCGTTTTTGCGTCCGAATTTACCGCAATTCAGGAACGGGGAAAGTCAATGGACTTTATCAGCAATGAAACCCTTATGCAAGGCTTTGAAGACGGAACTCTTTGCAGAGGTTTTGACCGCTTTGCGCTCACATTCAACGAATGTACCGAGTTTTTGCAAAGTCACGGAACAATCGTGCTTGAAAACTTTGTTCACGGAAGTATGCCTATCAAGCTGTCGGAAATCATCAGCTTTTCAACAAAACAGCTTTCCGCATGGGGTGGTTCGTATAAACAGCTTAAAGAGGATGTTGACGGACTTTTCACTCCCGAAAGCAGGGGAGTTATTTTTGCAGGAACAGAAAGAGCCGCCAAAAACCTTTGCGACACCTTTAACGCAGACGGCATAAAGGCGGTTTACAGCGAGGGTGCGGATAAGATTTCAAAGGGCGAACTGCTTGTTATGCAGGGTGCTTTGAGTGCGGGTTTTGAATATCCGTCGCAAAAGTTTTTTGCAATAACCTACAGTCAGGTTTCGTATCGACCTGAAAAGTCCAAAAAGAAGAAAAAAAAGACCGGACAGGAAATTTACAGTCTTTCCGAACTTGCTCCCGGCGATTATGTTGTACACAATGTTCACGGTATCGGTGTGTTCGGCGGTATAAGAAAAATTGACACTCACGGTGTTGTAAAGGACTATATCAAGATTGACTACGCAAAGGACGATGTGCTTTATGTGCCTGTCACACAGCTTGATATGGTTGCAAAATATATAGGTCCGAAAGAGGATTCAAGGGTTAAGCTTAACCGACTCGGTTCGGGCGACTGGCAAAAGGCAAAGGCAAGGGTTAAAACCTCTGTCAAGGACATTGCCAAGGAGCTTATTGAGCTTTACTCACAGCGTATGAAAGCCAAGGGCTATGCCTTTTCGGCAGATAACGAGTGGCAGAGAGATTTTGAACTCAGCTTTGAATATGACGAAACTCCCGACCAACTGCGTTGTTGTGAGGAAATCAAGCATGATATGATGCGTTCGTCGCCAATGGACAGACTTCTCTGCGGTGATGTCGGATTCGGCAAAACAGAGGTTGCACTCCGTGCCGCTTTTAAGTGTATTGCAGATTCAAAGCAATGCGCATTGCTCTGCCCCACAACAATTCTCGCATGGCAGCATTATCAGACGGTAATCAAGCGTTTTGAGGGCTATCCCGTTCGTGTGGAACTGCTTTCAAGATTCCGTACAGCAAAACAGCAGAAAGAAATTCTCCAAAAGCTGAAGCGAGGAGAAATTGATATGATTGTCGGAACTCACAGACTTGTGCAGAAGGATGTTGAATTCCGTGACCTCGGACTTGCAATCATAGATGAGGAACAGCGTTTCGGTGTTGCCCAAAAGGAGAGATTTAAGGAACTGTGCAAAAATGTCGATGTGCTTACGCTCTCGGCTACTCCTATTCCGAGAACCCTCAATATGGCAATGAGCGGTCTGCGTGATATGAGCGTTATCGAAGAAGCTCCGACAAACCGTCAGCCCGTTCAGACCTATGTACTTGAACACGATGATGCGGTTATCAACGAGGCAATCCGCCGTGAACTCCGCCGTGGCGGTCAGGTGTTCTATCTTCACAACAATGTTGAAACAATTTCTTCATGTGCCGCAAAAATTCAGGAGGCTGTTCCCGAGGCAAAAATCGCAATCGGTCACGGCAAAATGAAAGAGGGCGAACTCAGCGAAGTTTGGCGACAGATGCTTGAACAGGAGATTGATGTGCTTGTCTGCACAACAATCATCGAAACAGGTGTTGATTTGCCGAATGCCAACACCCTTATTATAGAAAATGCCGACTGTATGGGACTTTCACAGTTGCATCAGCTCAGAGGCCGTGTGGGCAGAAGTTCACGAAGGGCATATGCCTACTTTACCTTCAGACGGAACAAGGTTCTCACGGAGATTCAGCAGAAAAGGCTTGCCGCAATCAGAGAATTTACAGAATTCGGCAGCGGCTTCCGCATTGCAATGCGTGACCTTGAACTGCGTGGTGCGGGCAATATTATGGGTGCACAACAGCACGGTCATATGGAGTCGGTCGGTTACGATATGTACCTCAAACTTCTTGACGAGGCAGTGAGTGAAGAAAAGGGCGAGCAGAATGTCACCAAAGACCTCGACTGTCTTATTGATATTTCGGTTGACGCTCATATCCCCGAAAGCTATGTTGAAAGCCTCACGCTCCGCCTTGATGTTTACCGCAGAATTGCCGATATCCGCAGTAATGAGGACGCTGACGATGTTATTGACGAACTTCAGGACAGATTCGGCAAAATTCCGAACTCGGTTCTCGGACTTATCGACATTGCCCTTGTGCGTAACAAGGCTTACTCAATGGGCGTTTACGAAATCAGACAGAACGGCACAACACTTATGCTCTATGTAAACGAGCTCAAGTCACCACAGGTTGCCGACTTGCTCATTGCTTTGGGCGGAAAAGCAAAACTTGTTGCAGGGGCAAAACCGTGTGTTGCGGTCGAGTGTAAAAACAGCACCGCTCCGCTTGAAACCCTCACCAAAATTTTCGGTGTACAGTAAGTTTTGGCTTTAAAGGCGAGATTTGCGGGAAAAATTTTCCTTGAAAGTACAAAATTACTGCTTTTTGTAGGATTTTCTCAACAAAATTTTATAAAAATGTAGACAATGATAAATTTTTTGTGTATAATCGTAAGGTACATTATCCTGTGAAAGTGTGTTTTGCAGGACACTTAGCATTTAATTTTTTTAAAGGACGGTAAAAAACTATGAAGCCTAATATCAAGGTTGGTTCATTTTTACTTGCAATTGTTATGATGTTCTCAGTTTTTGCAATTGCAGGTTGTACACCCACAACTCTTAGCAAAGAATGGTCGTATAAGACAAGCGACAACGAGCTTGCTATCGGCGTTTATATCTATTCACTTAACGCAGCTTACAGTCAGGCTGAGTCATATGCTAAAAAGCTTGACGATTATGATTCGACATCGGACAAGTGGCTTGATGAAAAAATCAAGGATGATGACGGCAAAGAGCAGGTTGCAAGAGAGTGGATTAAGGATCAGGCAAAGAAAATGTGCCTCAGCTACCTCGTAGTTGACGAACAGCTCAAAAAGGAAAATGTAAACATCGGTCAGGCAACTCTTGATTCAGCAACAAGTCAGGCTGAAACATACTGGAATGTCGGTCCTTACGCTTCACAGGGTTATGTAATGCCGATGAAGAATCAGTATGAAAAGTATGGCGTTTCACTCGACAGCTTTGCATACTGCACAACTCTCTACAACACAAAGTATGAGGCATTGTTTAAGGCAGTTTACGGCAAGGGCGGTTCAAAGGAAGTTTCAGACTCCGACCTTACAAAGTATTTCAAAGAAAACTACACAGATTATTCATATCTCCCTGTAAACCTCTACACATCAACAAAAGATGAGGCAGGTTCATCAAAGAATGTTGCAATGAGCGACAAGGAAATCAAGAAGGTTGAGGATCAGCTTAACGGCTACAAGAATGACCTTAACAAGGGCGGTTCTTTTGATGATGTTATTGCATCATACAAGAAGTCAAGCGGTTCGGAGAAAGATTCTTCTGTTTCAAATGTAGAAGTTCTCGACAAGAGCTCAATCGGTGACGAGCTTAAAGAGGCTATCGGCAAGCTTAAAACAGGCAAGGCTGAAACTCTCAAGGTCGGCAGCGGCGACAGCGCAATCTACTATCTCGTTTATAAGAAAGACATCAACAAGGATGTTGACAGCTATATCGGCAACGAATCAAACAGAGCCGGTGTACTTGCGTCAATGAAGTCAGACGAATTTTCAAAGTACATTGACAGTCTTGCAGAGAAACTCAAGTATGAAGAAAACACTTCGGTTATTGACAAGTATAAGCCCGAACTCTTCTTCGTTGCGGTTGAGCCTACAACATCGGCGTCAACAACAACCGCATCCGATAAAAGCTCAAAATAATTGATATCGGACATACAACAGACGCATTTTCAGATTATTCTGAAGAAAGGGGCTTTTATGAAAAAACATTCAAAGCTTTGCGCAATTTTTCTGACGGCACTTTTGAGCATTTCTGCTGTGAGCTTTTCTGTATCGGCAGTCGGTGAGGAGGTTGATCCCGGCGGAGATTCAAGCGTTATTGTTGATCCCGTAGAGCCGGAACCCGAGCCCGAACCGGAACCATCACCGGAGCCTGAGCCGCAGCCACAGCCCGATCCTGTGTATCCGGATTCTTCGGACAGCTCATCATATGTAGATCCCGGCTATTCGTCAAGTGATTCGTCATATGACAACAACTATAACTATGACAGTAGCTATGACTACAACAATAACAGTTATGACAATAATTACAGCAGCAGTCAGTCATATTATTCCGAGCCGTCATATGTAGGCGGCGGTCAGTCATATGTTGCTCCGTCGAACACTGCTCCGTCAGCTTCACTTATCAAGTCTGACAATAACATTGACGAAAAGACCCTTTCAAGCAGTGATTGGTCTGATATTTCAAAAAATTTGAAAAATGCCAATGCGTCGGATTCGGACGGTGATGACTTTAACTTCATCAAGAACAACAACAGCAAGGGTGACAACGGTCACTGGATGCTCTATGTTTCGATTGTTCTTCTTGCTCTCGGTGTTGCAGGCATTGCATATTTTGTAATTTCAACTGTTCTCAACAAAAAGAAGAGAGTCGCAGTTGGCGGAAGAAGCAACGCTCCAAAGAGTAAGTCTGCACAGTCAGCCGCAAAAGCACAGCGTTACAGCAGTAACGATGATTATGCTGATGATTACACATCTTCAAACAAAAAGCCTGAAAGACGCAGTAAATACGATACCGCCGAAATCAGACTTCCCAAGAACAACTCAAAGGGCGGCAGAAGATACAAGTAATCGGTAACTTCATAAAAACAAAAGCAGTTCCAAAATCGGAACTGCTTTTTCGTTTGCCGTTTTTTAAAAATCAGTTTTTGTCATACGGTTTTTTGTATGCCTCTTTGAACGGTCTGACTGTGCCGTCTTTTTCTTCAACGCTCACATTGTCGAGAGTTGCGTTGAACTGGGTGCGAATTTCGCTGAGATAGATTTTGTAGAGTTCTTTCTGCTCTTTCTGTTCAGCCTCGGTAAGTCCCTGCTCCTTTTTCTTTTTGGCAAGTTCGTTAATTCTGTCAAGCATTTTTTTATCCATAAGTCAATCCTCCTGACCGGTATTTTTGTTTTGAAAGCAATTTGCTCAATAGCTATAATATCACACAATGGAACAAAGTGCAAATTTTTGAATTGTCAATTGAAAACAAAAAAATTTTGTGCTATCATTCAATTAAAGCCGTTTTACGGCAAATTCTTTTGGCGGTGAATTATGGAAAATTTCAGCTTATTACACCCGACAAATTCAAATGCATCCTACAGAACCCTTAACAAAGAGGCTCTCAACGATTTGTCGGTCGATTATATATGTGACGCTCTCACAAAAGAGCCGTATGAACGCAACAGCATAAAGCAGCTGCTTATAAATATTACCGATGACGAGGAAGTTATAAAATATCGCTGTGATGTTTTTGAAGATTTTCTCCGCTTTCCCAAGTTGCGAGATGATTTGTCCGCACTCCTTGTAAAACTCAACGATTTGCGTGAAATCGAACGCTTTCAAAAGGACACCGAGGCATCTTCTTTGTGGCAGCTTGTGAACCGACTTCGTGAAATGGACGGATATGTCGATTGCATTACAAGGATAAAAAACACGCTTGAAACGATCGATGTAAGGTCAGAGGGATTGCTTGAACTCAAGAAAAATGTTCAGTCAATCTACAATGACAGCGGTTTTCCCGACCTGAAAAAAGATATAATTGACACGCTTGCAAAGGCTCAAAAGCTCAAGAGCATTACCCTCGGTGTGAATCTTGACGATTTGCTCCGCCCAAAGAGTGTGGGTGTAATCTCACTCAATGACAAAGAATTTACCGACAGCGGTATTCTCAAAAGATTTATTAAGTTTACAAACCGTGACAGCGAACTGCACCACGGCAACGATGTTTCGGGATTTTTAAGCTTTCATCCGTCCAATCCGTCAACCTCGCAGTTCGGGCTGGGACAGTTTGTTGTGGGCGCTCAGCAAGATGTAAACCACACAATGGGCAGTTCGCTGACCGGTGCAGATCCTATGTCGGACGCACTCAAAAATGTTGTGACGGATATTCTCCGTAGAACCGTCAACGATATAAAATCAATGCTCAACAGGTATGTCAATGTCAACGGCTATTCGTTCGTTTCGCTTATGCCCGAAATCATCTTTTATATCCGTTTTGCCGAACTTTGCGATAAGATGAAGCAGAAAAATCTACCTCTCTGCAAGGCGGAAGTTCTGCCAAAAGAGGAGCGAAACTGTTTCCTGAAAGATGTCTATAACCTCAAACTCGGCATAAAATCCGCAAACGGCGAGGATTTGGATATTGTCACAAACGATATTGATTTTAACGATGACAGGCGAATTTACATTCTGACAGGTCCGAACCGTGGCGGTAAAACCACGATTACTCAGGCGGTCGGACTTGCATTTTTGCTTGCCCAGAACGGAATCTATGTTCCCGCAACGCAGATGAAATTCAGTCCCTGCGACAGTATTTTTACGCATTTTCCAGCCGATGAAAACGATACCGTTGACCTTGGCAGACTCGGGGAAGAAAGCAAAAGACTTGCCGAAATTTTCTCCTCGGCAAGCCGTTACAGTCTGCTTTTGCTCAACGAAAGCCTTGCAACAACCAATGTTGCCGAGGGTTTGTACATTGCCCGTGATGTTGTAAAATCAATGCGCTATCTCGGCACAAGGGCGATTTTTAATACCCATATGCACGATTTGGCTCGCAATCTTGACGAGGTGAACACAACCGTAAAGGGCGACAGCAAGGTCGAAAGTCTGGTAACAGGTGTCGAAAACGGACAGCGTTCGTTCAAGGTTTTCATCGCTCCGCCTCAAGGTGTAAGCTATGCCAAAGACATTGCCGAAAAATACGGTGTAACCTTTGACAAAATCAAAAATCAGATTGACCGGCAGCGTGTCGCTGCACCCGGTTCGGGAAGATAGTATGTAATATAAAAAACATATTATGCCCGAGCGGAAGTTTTTTTAAATTGAAAGTTGAAAATTGAAAATTGCGGTCGAGCAGACAGTTTGCAAAATGCAAATCATTGTCGCCCGACTGTTTTTGTATATATAGAAGTTGCGTTTAAATGTATGGGCGGATGCTACGGTGTTGCAATTATTTGTTGTATTTAGAAAATTCGTATAAAAGAAAACGGAGTGCGTTACGCACTCCGTTTTCTTATGCCCACAAAATAATAAAAAAAGAAGGAAATAGCTGTTTAATAAAGTAACAGCTTAACCTTGCAGGATTTCAAGTCATTTCCTGCAAACTGTTACCCTATGCGAGTATTCTAACACTAATAGTAATAAAAGTCAAGACTGTTATGCCATTTTTTGTTATTGATAGTAATAATATCGTTTAACTTTACACATTGAATAAATCAGGTGTCTGAAACTTGTGCATATTATCAAAAGAAACCTGCCAGTCTGAAAAAGAAAATCCACAAAAACATCGTGAAACACGCTAAAACCGAAGTGAACACAACCGCCGCACCTGCAAGTTTAAAGTCGCTGTCCATTTGCTGAGCCATTGTGAATGACGAAACCGCACACGGTGATGCAAAAAGTCCGATAAGCGACACAAAGTCAACTCCTCTGATTCCGATGAGCGCCGCCGTACCCAGACAAAGTGCCGGCACAACAACAAGTCTTGCGATTATGCAGATTATCAGGTTGCGTGAACAGCCTTTTATGCTCTCAAATGTGACAGACGCACCGAGTACAATCAGCGCAAGCGGAGTTGCAACCGCCGCAATATCCGAAACCGTTGTGTCAATTGTGTCCGGAAGGCTTATATTGAACGCAACAGACAAAAGTCCGAGTACAGAGCCGATAATCAGCGGATTTTTGGCAATGCCTTTTAAGATTTTCAGCACATTTATCTTTTGCCCTCTGAAAATTTCAAGCGTGATGACGGCAAGCATATTGTAAATCGGAACAACAACGGCAACAAGCACGGCTGTCATACCAAGCTTATCCTTACCGAAAATATTCGCCGCAATCGGAAGTCCCATAAGGACAAAATTACTGCGGTAAATCGCCTGGATCATCGCACCACGGCTGTAATTTGACTTTTCAACAAGGAGTGTAAACCCGACCGACAAAAAGTAAATCGAGAACACAGCAATAACCGCAAATGCAAGCAGTTTTCCGCTGAAAACGCTTGAAAAATCCGAGCCGTAAATGTTGTTGAACATCAAAAACGGAAAAAATACATTAAAAACTATTTTATTTAACTGCGGAAGAAAACTTTCCTGCAAAATTTTTAATTTTCTGACAAGAAAGCCGATGAAAAGCATAATGAACATCGGCAGAACCGCATTAAGTGCAACAAAAAAACTCTCCATATAATCACCTCTTTTCAGCATATCACATTGCAGAAAAATTTTCAATAAAAAGCATATACCCGAAAATGTGCATTTATTCAAGTTGAAATATGTCGATTCCTGTGTTAAAATGGGTTGTACAACACAAAATGAATTATGAGGTGCAACGATGAAAAAATGTGAATTCTGCGGAAAGCAAATTTCGTATTTTGACCAGTATTGTGATGACGAATGTCATATTAAGGCGAATAAATTCTACGAAAAAAGTGAGCGTTTCAGCAAGGTGTTTTCTATAATCAACGGCATATGTGTGTTCGGAATTCCTGTGGGTCTGTTTTTGATTTCGTTTTCAAGAAGCGTCGGCCTGACTGTTGCACTTGCAAGCTGTATAATTCTCGGAATAATGCTCATTATTCTGCCGTTTCCGACAGAAAATATGATTTCAAAATTTAAAATTCAAAAAGCTGTAAAAATAACAAGAATAATCGGCTGTGCGGTAATCTTTCTCGGACTGCTCATCATACCGCTTTCATTCATTATTGATTAAAACTGAATAAAACGAAAAATTGCGTCAATACTATTTTCAGCAAATACAAAGGAGGACTTTGAATGCTTGATAAAATAGCATTGACGCTTCTTATTATCGGTGGACTCAACTGGGGAAGTGTCGGCATTTTTCAGTTTGATCTTGTTGCGTGGATTTGCGGCGGACAGACAGGGATCATAAGCCGTATTGTTTACATCCTTGTCGGACTTTCCGCAATCTGGTGCATTACACTTTTATTCAGGGACACAAGCAACACCGTGACGGACGGAACGGTTTCGGATTCGTAGCTTTTGCAGTAGGTTTAGCCGTATGGGCGGATATTATCCGCCCATACAAAATTGTGAAAACAATTACAATATTACGCTCGGGCATAATATGTTTTTTACATTGCAAACTGTCTACACGAAAGGGGAACGGCGGTTCGCCGTATTGTACAATAAAATAATCAATAAACAAAAAACAGGCTGTCATATGACAACCTGTTTTCCTATGTAATATTTACTGCGTGGCAGATTTGTTTCAATTAAAGTGCCTCAACAATGGCTCTTGTATCTCTTGCAATAACCATTTCTTCGTCGGTTGCAATGAGTTCAACTCTGATTGCCGAATCAGGAGTTGAGAGTGTGCCTGTAACACCGCATGTGGCCTGCTTGTTAAATTCCTTATCCAACTTAACGCCAAGGCATTCAAGATAGTCGCAAACCTTTTCACGGAGCATAGGCTGGTTTTCACCGATACCTGCCGTGAATACGATGCCGTCACAACCGCCGAGTGCTACATAATAGCTGCCGATGTACTTTGCAATCTGGTAGTAAAGCATTTCGTGGGCAAGGTGAGCTCTCATATTGCCGTCTGCTTCGGCTGCACAAACATCACGGTCGTCAGACGAAACGCCCGAAATGCCCAAAAGACCCGATTCCTTGTTGAGAATCTTTGACATTTCCTCGGGAGTGAGATGCTCTTTTTCAGCGATAAATGTGATAACAGACGGATCAAGTGAACCTGAACGCGTACCCATCATAAAACCGCCGAGAGGAGTAAGTCCCATTGTTGTGTCGATAACCTTGCCGCCCTTAACAGCTGTGATTGAAGAACCATTGCCAATGTGGCAGGTAATAAGCTTGAGCTCTTCCTTTTTTCTGCCCATAAGGTCAGCCATTTTTTCAGAAACATAACGGTGAGAAGTGCCGTGGAAACCGTACTTTCTTACACCGAACTTTTCATAATACTTGTAAGGTACTGCATACATAAATGCTTTTTCAGGCATTGTCTGGTGAAAAGCAGTATCAAAAACCGCAACCTGCGGAACTTTTGGTCCGAATACCTTTGTACAAGCCTCAATGCCCTGAAGGTGTGCAAGGTTGTGAAGAGGTGCAAGAGGAGCAAGCTCTCTGATTTTGTTGATTACCGAGTTATCTACAAGCACCGACTTGTCAAAGTACGCACCGCCCTGCACAACTCTGTGACCTACAGCGGAAACCTCGGACAAATCGCTGATTGCACCGTATTCGGGATCAATGAGTGCATTTTTAACAGCTTCAAAAGCCTGAGTGTGGTTAAGCATCTGTGTTTTGCGTTCAATTTTTTTGTCGTCGGGTGTTTTAAAACCAATGAAAGCACCGTCCTGACCGATTCTTTCACAGTTACCCTTTGCGAGAACTGCCTCGTTGTCAGTATCAATAAGCTGGTACTTGAGCGAGGAACTGCCTGCGTTGATTACGAGAATTTTCATTACAATCGTCCCCTTTGGTAGTTGTTTTCAGTTTAAAATATAAGAAATATATTTGCCTGTCGTCATATTTTATACTATAATGTAAATCAGAAAAAGACTTTTCAAAATTGACAGGTCACACATACATATGATACTCCAAATTATGTATGTTTTCAAGTGTTTTTTACAATATGTATGCGAATATGAGCTTTGGGGGAGAAATTATGGCAACTGCCGTTATCTGCGAATTTAATCCGTTTCACAACGGTCATAAATATTTGCTCGAAAGTGCAAAAAATGTGCTTAAAGAGCCAATCATAGCAATTATGAGCGGAAGCTTTACCCAGCGAGGTGAGGTTGCGGTGTGCGACAAATTTGTCCGTGCCAAATCCGCTCTCGAAAACGGTGCGGATTTGGTGCTTGAACTGCCTGTTGTATTCTCACTTTCAGGAGCAGAAAGTTTTGCAAAAGCAGGTGTTGCGATTGCGTCGGCTTTTGACTGCACAAATCACCTTGCTTTCGGCAGCGAAAGCGGTGACTGCGAACTGCTCAAAAAATCCGCAAAGGCTGTTTGCGACAAAAATGTACAGGCTCTTGTGCGTGACGGAATGAAAAGCGGCGGATACTATCCCCGTGAACTTGAAAATGCCGTCAAAGCGGTTTTCGGCAACGAGGTTTCATCAGTACTCTGCGAACCGAATAATATACTTGCCGTTGAGTATATCAAAGCATTGAGCGGTACATCTATTGAACCGTTTTCGGTTGCAAGAACAGGCGTTGCACACGACAGCCATATTGCAGGCAATGAGTTTGCCTCGGCTTCTCATATAAGAGAAATGCTCCGCAACGGTGAAAATGCGAAGAAATACGCTCCGCACATTCCCGATGAAATTACATTTTCTGAAAATCTTGACAGACCATTGCTCTACCGTCTGCGTACTATGACAAGAGAGGACATTGCCAAACTGCCCGATGTGGGTGAGGGACTTGAAAACAGAATTGCCGATGTGGCAATGCGTTGCAGTACCTCGGCAGAGATTGCCGACTTTGTAAAGACAAAACGCTACACTCACGCACGCATAAGGAGAATACTTGCGTGTGCATTGCTCGGTATTGAAAAAAACCACACGCAGATTCCGATTGAATATGTTCGTGTTTTGGGATTTACAAAAGACGGTGCGGAGCTTTTAAAGGATTGCAGACTGAATGTTGTCACTTCTGCAAGCAACGGTCTTAAAATCGGCGGCAACACAAAAGCATTGCTCGAAAAGGACATTTCTGCCTATGATATTTCGGCTCTTGCTTATGATATTCCGAAAGGAGGGGGACTTGATTTTACAACACAGATTGTAAAAATCTGACAACAAGCGATTGATTCTTCAAGGAAATGACCGAAACGGCATTGTTACAAAGGTTTTAATTACATTTTTTACCGCAAAAAAAGGCGGTTTTTACGGGATTTTTATCTTTTTTGTGAGAAGTGCAACAATAAGCGTGTAATCTTTTTGTAATTATTATTGAACCCGATAAAAGTAGAAAAATGGTCAAAAAAACATTGACAAATATTTAACAAAGATGATAGAATAGAATCAATCGAGAATTAGCTAATTCTAAAACAACGATTGAAAGGATCCAAAAAAATGAAAAAAATTCTATGCTTTCTAATGGCATGCGCAATGTGCCTGACAGCAGCAGTAGGCCTTTCTGGATGCGGTTGTGACGACAACAAATCTCAGAAAAACAAACCCGGCTACAAGGTTGAGCCGACAGAGCCTGACCTTACAAACGGCGACTTCGGATTTTTTATCATCAATCAGGAAGAACTTATGGTTACAAAGTACACAGGTTCAGACAAGGTTGTTAAAATTCCGGACAGCTACCAGAACTACAAGGTTACCGTAATCGGTCCGAGTGTGTTCAACGATTCAAAAATCACAGAAGTTACAATTCCGTCAAGCATCAAGCAGATTGAAGATTATGCTTTTGCAAACTGCCACAGTCTTACAAAGGTAAACTTCAACGAGGGCCTTGAAATTCTTGACAACAGCGTGTTCTTCAACTGTTCAGAACTCAGAGAGATTAAGCTCCCTGATTCACTCAAGCAGCTTGGCATAAGAGCTTTTTCGGGTGCATCTGTAAACAATGTTGTTCTTCCGGACAGCGGAAAGCTTACAAGCATCGGTGAGTTTGCGTTCTATCAGTCTCGTGAACTTACAGACATCACAATTCCTTCTTGTGTGACAAGTATCCCTGACAATGCTTTCTCGGAGTGTGTCAAAGAGGTTACAATTCACGGAGGCAAAGGAACATATGCCCAGAACTACGCACAGAAAAATAATTTGAAGTTCGTGGCTGAATAAGCCTTGAAATAAAAAGTAAGATATTCATTTTCAGCTTTGCTGAATCTAATATAATTATGCAAGATAAGAGGTAGATTAAATGAGTACAAAAGAGTATCCTATCGTAGATAACGCAGAAAGCTTTGAAGCTGCCCTTGCAAGAGTAAGAGAAGCTCAGAAAATTTTTGCTACCTACACACAGGAACAGGTTGACAAGATTTTCCTTGCTGCCGCAACTGCTGCTAACCAGATGAGAATTCCGCTCGCTAAGATGGCTGTTGAAGAAACAGGCATGGGCGTTGCAGAAGATAAGGTTATCAAGAACCACTTTGCATCTGAGTATATTTACAATGCTTACAGAAATGTTAAGACTTGCGGCGTTCTTGAGGAAGACAAGGCTTACGGCATTAAGAAGATTGCTGAGCCAATCGGTGTAATCGCTGCCGTTATTCCAACAACAAACCCAACTTCAACCGCTATTTTCAAGACACTCGTTTGTCTTAAAACAAGAAACGGTATCATCATCAGCCCGCATCCCCGTGCTAAGAAGAGCACAATCGAGGCTGCCAAGGTTGTTCTTGAGGCTGCTGTTAAGGCAGGCGCTCCTGAGGGCATCATCAGCTGGATTGATATTCCTTCACTCGAACTCACAAACACACTTATGCAGGAAGCTGACTGCATCCTTGCAACAGGTGGTCCTGGTATGGTTAAGGCTGCTTATTCATCAGGTAAGCCGGCTCTCGGCGTTGGTGCAGGTAACACTCCTGCTATCATTGATGAGACAGCTGACATTTTACTCGCAGTTAACTCAATTATCCACTCAAAGACATTTGATAACGGTATGATTTGTGCTTCAGAGCAGTCAGTTATCGTTGAAAAGAAGATTTACAGCAAAGTTAAGAAAGAGTTCAAGGCTCGTGGCTGCTACTTCCTTAACGAGGAAGAGACAGAGAAGGTTAGAAAGACTATCATCATCAACGGCGCTCTTAACGCTAAGATTGTTGGTCAGAAGCCTGTTACAATCGCAGCTCTTGCAGGTGTAACAATTCCTGAGGAAACAAAGGTTCTTATCGGTGAGGTAGAATCAGTTGACATCAGTGAAGAGTTTGCTCACGAGAAGCTTTCTCCTGTACTCGCTATGTACAAGGCTGAAGATTTTGAAGATGCTATTGCAAAGGCTGAGCACCTTATTGCTGACGGCGGTTACGGTCACACATCTTCACTTTATGTTGACGCTGTAAACGAAAGAGCAAAGATTGACGAGTTCGCATCAAGAATGAAAACTTGCCGTATCCTTGTTAACACACCTTCTTCACAGGGTGGTATCGGTGACCTTTACAACTTCAAGCTTACTCCTTCACTCACACTCGGTTGTGGTTCTTGGGGCGGCAACTCTGTTTCTGAGAATGTTGGTTGCAAGCACCTTATCAATATTAAGACAGTTGCCGAGAGGAGAGAAAATATGCTTTGGTTCAGAGCACCTGAAAAGGTTTATATCAAGAAGGGCTGTATGCCTGTAGCTCTTCAGGAACTCAAGGATGTAATGGGTAAGAAGAGAGCATTCATCGTTACTGACTCATTCCTTTACAAGAATGGCTACACAAAGCCAATCACAGACAAGCTCGACGAAATGGGCATCACATATACAACATTCGCAGATGTTGAGCCTGACCCATCACTTATTTCAGCTCAGAAGGGTGCAGAGGCTATGCGTAAGTTTGAGCCTGACTGCATTATCGCACTCGGCGGCGGTTCAGCAATGGATGCCGGCAAGATTATGTGGGTTCTCTATGAGCATCCGGAAGTTGACTTCCAGGATATGGCTATGCGTTTCTGCGATATCCGTAAGAGAGTTTACACATTCCCGAAGATGGGCGAGAAGGCATACTTCATTGCTATCCCAACATCATCAGGTACAGGTTCTGAGGTTACTCCGTTCGCAGTTATCACAGACCAGGATACAGGCGTTAAGTATCCGCTTGCTGACTATCAGCTTATGCCTAAAATGGCAATCGTTGATGCTAACAACATGATGAGCGGTCCTAAGGGACTTACAGCTGCATCAGGTATCGACGCTGTTTCTCACGCACTTGAGGCTTATGCTTCAATGATGGCTACAGATTTCACAGACGGTCTTGCACTCCGTTCACTCAAGCTTATCTTCGAGTATCTCCCTGCTTGCTATGACAACGGTATGAACGAGCCTGTTGCTCGTGAGAAGGTTGCTCACGCTGCTACAATGGCAGGTATGGCATTCGCTAACGCATTCCTCGGTGTTTGTCACTCAATGGCTCATAAGCTCGGTGCTTTCCATCATGTACCGCACGGTATTGCTAACGCACTTATGCTTGAGCAGGTAATCAGATTCAACTCAGCAGAAGTTCCTGCTAAGATGGGTACATTCCCACAGTATGATCACCCGCACACACTCGCTCGTTATGCTGAAGTAGCTCGTTACCTCGGTCTCGGCGGCAAGAACGATACAGAGAGCGTTGAAAACCTTATCAAGGCTGTTAACGACCTCAAGGCAAGAGTTGGCATCAAGAACTCTATCAAGGATTATGTTCCGGACGAAGAGGACTTCCTCAACCGTCTTGACGCTATGACAGAGCAGGCATTTGATGACCAGTGCACAGGTGCAAACCCAAGATATCCGCTCTTCAAGGAAATCAAGCAGATGTACCTCAATGCTTACTATGGCAACAACAGCGAGACTGTTTAATCTATCTCGTAAAGCATAATTACAAAACACCCTGCCTTCGTGGCAGGGTGTTTTGTTATTTCTCGTTGTTATCTATTGCCCCAACAAAACATCTGCTATTGCGTTGCCTAAGAGGCTACCGGAATAGGTTGCTTCGTCGATGGAGTTCGACTCTGTGCCGACTTCTATCAGCAGGGAGCCGTTGCAGACATATTCGTTGTATGCAAAGTAGTCGAAGTTCAGCGGTCGAGTCATATCGGGGTAGAGGGTTTCGGCTTTGTCCTGAATTTTCAGGGCAAAATTTAGATTTTCTTCCCAGCAGTCAAACCCTCGTTCGCCCTCAGAGTCACAGCCGGAAAGAATCATAATTTGCGCACCCTTTTTGCCGTTGTATGTAAACACGGGTTTAACCTTATTTTCATCCGTTCCGATTGCGTCACGGTGCAGGTCGATTACAACTTTGATGTCGGGATATTTTTCGAGATTCTTATACACGGTGTCAACACTTCGGTCATATGAACCGTTGTAGGATTCATCGTGAATTGTCGTATCGTGAATCGTTTTTATGCCACGCTTGTTTAGCTGCTCTGTGAGTGCGTCACCGACTGCCACAACATTGAAATCGTTATTGTTCGTGCGTGAATAAAAGCTGTCATAGAAAAAGTCAACATCTTCATCAAGATACGCTTCGCTTGTGTGGGTGTGGTAGATGAGAACCTGCGGTGAGTTTATGCCCTTGTCGATTGAAAACGGCAGTTTTGCTGAGAGTAGTCCGTCAAAGTCAAGTGACAGCCCCGTTTTGTTTTTGACAAAGCAGTTGTCAACTTGCGTACCTGTGTCGCCTATGGTGCGTTCCTCAACGGTGTATTTGTTTTCACCGTCATGGTTGCCGTAGGAATCGTAGTAGGTGCTTTTGTCACGCTTGTGATTTTTTACGGCAACAGGCTGAGTGTCGGTCGATTCGGTCGGATTTTGGTCGGATTCGGTTGGCTTTTCCGCCTTTGAACTTTCAAGCTTGTATTCTCCGTTTGTGAGAGTAAAAGCTGCTGCGGCAAGTGCCGCCGGATTCTGCGAGTCAAAATAGAGGGGTAACCTGTATATAACGCTTAAAACAGCCGTTGACAATAGTACAACGGCTGTGCTTATTTTTATGGTTTTTTTTAATTTCTTTTTTGATGTTCCTTCACTTTTCACAAAATCACCTGCAATCCGTACATATGTTAGCTATCGGTTTCTAAATAAAATATATGCGGTGCTGTGCGTGAATATGCGTAAATTTACATTAACGAGATGAGGTCCGGTAAATCAAACTCGTTTTGCAATGCTCCGTTGAGTGCAAAGGCAATGAGCCTTGAGGCTCTTTCGGTGAGCAGGTCAATTTCTCGTGGAATTACAACAAGTTGTCTGCCCTGCGGCATAAGCATTTTTTGAGTTTTGCGGTTGCAGTCATTGCCGAGAATGTCAACCGCAAGCGTTTGTGCATCTACAACAGTCGGCACTCCGATGGCAATAACAGGAACACCGATTGTTTCCTTGGTAATTTTGGTGCGGTGATTGCCAACTCCTGCACCGGGCGAAATTCCCGTGTCACTTATCTGTAGTGTACAGCCAAGCCGTTCGGGTCTGCGTGAAGCGAGTGCGTCAATTGCGACAACGGCTGTCGGTCTTATTCGCCGCACAATGCTGAGAATGTATTCGCCTGTTTCAATGCCTGTCTGTCCTGTGACGCCTGTTTGCATAACTGCAACAGGGCGAAGTCGGTCAAGTCCTGTTGAGCGGGCAATTTCTCCGCCAATGTGTCGGGTGGCAAGTACTCTTTGGCTTGTTTTCGGACCGAGTGAGTCGGGGGTGATTTCCATATTTCCGAGTCCCGCCACAAGTACAAGTCCGTTGACAGGCAAAAGCCTTTTTATTTCATTGCCCACGGTTTCAAGTCGCTTGTCAGTTTCTGTAAAATTGTCTGTGAGTGACGGCAACTCAATCGTGATGTAGGTGCCGATTTCCTTGCCGAGTGCCTGCTTTGCCTTTTGATTTTTGACGATGAGCCGTGAGATTTCAAGCCCGTTTTCACTGTACTTTTTAAACTCAACACCGCCTGTGTTTTCTCCTGCAATTTCCCTCGCTTCAATCGCAAGATCGGTTCTGAACTGCAAAATAATCCCCCATTTCGCAAATTTGTGTTTATGTATTTTGTGCAATTTTATGGAATGTATTCTATTTACAATGTAAATATGTTTTGATATAATCTTAACGCAGGTATCTACTGCCTTTTAGGCAGTAGATACTCCCGAAATTCAGTTGACACTGAATTTCTAAGGAGCTGACGCTCCTCTGCGTAGATTGCAATCTATCACAATTTCCGCTCCTTGCAAGCAAAACGGAAATTGTTCAGATTTAAATCTTTTATCATAAAGAAAATTAGAATTTGTTCAGCTTATCATAAAGCGAAAATACTCAAAACATTATATAGGTGATTTTATGAATAAAAAATTTGCTGAAAAGTTTACTGCCGTTTTGTCGGCTGTGTGTATGCTTTCGGTGGGTATTGTAACTGCAAATGCTGCTGAGATAGATGACAGCTTTGAATCCGTGACCAAAAATGTTGAATCGGAAAAATCATCTTTGCCGTCTGCATATTCCGCAATCGGTTATGCGCTTGTTGATGAAAACGGACTGCCAAGCGATTTCAGTTCAAAAACTTTAGGCTTTGTTACTCCGATTAAAGAACAGCAGTACAACGATTGTTGGGCACTTGCGGGTACTGAAAGTTTTGAAACAAAGCTGTTGAAGCTTGGCTATCCCGTTACCGTGATGTCACATGACCATGCAAATGCCAGTTCAACAATTCAGGTAAACGGCAAAGGTTGGCAGAGAAAATATCGTGACGGCGGATTTACAAATATTTATCCCGGCTATCTCACCTCATGGCAGGGCGGTGCAGAGATTGCCGATGTCGGTGAAATCGATTTTTCAATGTTTCAGTACAGCGATGAGATGACAAATGCTAACACAAAATACGGTACAACAAAACTGCGTTATCTTGACGGTGTTGATTCAAATGAAATCAAGCAGGCAATTATGGATAACGGTGCGGTTACTGCCTCATATGCAACAACAAACAATTGCTTTAACAATGCAGGCACAGCCTATTTTATGCCACAATCATATGACGGCGATTACATAGGTCATACAATCAGCGTTGTCGGTTGGAGTGACAATTTTAGCAAGTACAAATTTACGAACAGTACAGGCATACTGCCAAAAAATAACGGCGCATGGCTTATCCGCAACAGTTGGGGCAAAAATAATTCAATGGGTGGTTATTTTTGGCTTTCGTATGAGGATAAATATATTTTCGGCGAAAAGTATTCTCCTAATTTTACGATTGACGAGGTTGTTGAAATTTCCGATGATATGACCCTGTTGCAGAATGAACGCTACGGTGCAACCTACAGCTTTAATTATGTTGACAGTGGCGACATTACCTTTATCAATTGCTTTGATTTTGATGAAAACAGCCGCACACTTAACAATGTGATTTTTGAAACCAAGAGCAACGGTGCTGATTATGAGGTATACTATATACCTGTTGATGACGGTGCACCTGTAAATGATGAGAGTAATTGGAAGCTCATTTCATCGGGAAAGGTTACATACAGTGGTTATCAGTCGGTTGACACAAACGGCTATGTTACTCCTCTCGGCAGAGGTGCAATCGGCGTAAGAATCATTACAGGTTCAGATGAATCAAGTCAGCTTGGTGTCGGTGAATGGCTCACCAACACAACAAAAATGACTTTTCTGAATGATTCAAAGTACGGTGACAGCTACATTAAATATGACGGCACAACATCAGACCTCCTTGATTGGTACAAGCTGAACAATAATGACCTTCTCGGCGGTACCTTTGTCATAAAGGCTGTTGCACTTGAGAATGACAATATAATGAAAGGCGATATAAATCTTGACAAAGTGATTTCTGTTGTTGATTCAACACTCGTTCAGAAGTATATTGTAGGCAATGCCGATTTTGACGGAACTCAGCTTTACAATGCCGATTATGACGGCGATGGTGCAATTACAGTTGCCGATGCAACTGAGATTCAGAAAAAAGTTGTGGGTCTTGCATAAGCTAAGTTGAAAGATTAAAAAATTAAAGCAAAAATAAATGTCGGGTGAAGATTTGCAAAACGCAAAGCACATTCATCCGACTTTTGTTTTATACAAAAGTAACCGTTAATTTAATATGGACATCTGCCGTGCATTCGTGTTAAAATGTAAAATATAAGGATATGCACGGTTGAACGGGAGGTGAATCGGGTATGAATAATGCGGAAAAATCTGCTGATAAAATAAAAGTAAAAAAGTCGATTTTCAAGAGGCTTTTCGTTCGTGTGCTTGTGCTGTTTATTTTGGCGGTGATTGTTTCGGGTACGCTCAATTGCATTGAAAACATTCAGCGCACAAGGCGGTTTACACGACAGCTGACCGAAAGTGCGTCAAAGGTTGCAACGGAAACTTTTGAACGCAGCGATATAAACGCATTGCTTGATAATCCCGATTCCGAAGAATATCGAAAAGCCGTTAAGACCCTGAGGTGGATTTGTCAGACGAACCACCTTGAATATATGTACATTTACATTCCGAATTTTGACGAAAACAAGGTTACATATGTTATGACTGTTGCCGATGATAACAGCGAAAACGAGAATGTTTTGAAGGTGAGAAGTGCAGGTGCAGAGGTTGACCACAGCTTGTGGGACGCTGAAAAAGAGGCATGGGAAAATCCTAACCTTGTCACGGCTTACGAATATCAGAACGACAGCTTCGGCAGTTTTTACACGGCATTTTCAGCGGTTCAAGGCAAGGACGGCAAGCCTGTTGCATTAATCGGTGCGGACTATTCGCTGACGCAGATTTATACGGAAATCATTTTCTATACTGCAATGCGAGTTCTTGCGTTGTTTGTCGTGTTGGCAATTGTATTCTTGCTTGTAATGCTGTTTGTCAGAAAAAAGATGTATAATCCGATACTTTTGATTTTTGAAAAAATTCGAGGATACTTTTCCGACAAGGCTGACGGCACAAATACAAAGAAAGCGTTTGTGCCGATAAAACTCGGCTCTGACGATGAAATTCAGCTTTTGGCTGATTATTTCAACGATATGGCTCACGATGTAGAAACTTATGTTGAAAAAAATTCCGCCCTTGCGAGTGAAAAGGCTAAGAATGAAACCGAGCTTGAGGTTGCAAGGCGGATTCAGTACGGAATAATTGCGAGAGAAAAGAATGTTGTCTTTGCCGATTGTTTTGATGTTTCGGCAAGAATGGAGTCTGCAAGACAGGTAGGCGGCGATTTTTACGATTGCTTTGCATTGCCTGACGGCAGAATATGTGCAGTAGTCGGTGATGTGTCGGGTAAGGGTGTTGCGGCGGCAATGTTTATGGCTTTTGCAAAAACTCTTATCCACGAAAAAATGACCGAAAATGCAGAACCCGACAGGGCATTTGAAAAAATCAACAGGGAACTCTGTTCGTCAAATCCCGAGGGAATGTTTGTAACTGCATTCGCCGTGATTTTTGACAAAAACAGCGACAGCTTTTTGTACATAAATGCAGGTCATAACAAGCCTGTTGCGGTGAGCAACGGCAAGGCTGAATTTTTAGAATGTAAGCCGTGTATAATGCTCGGTGTGTTTGATGATGCAAGATATGTTGTGAACAGCGCTGAATTTGGAAACGGTGATATAATCTGCCTTTACACCGACGGTGTGAATGAGGCAACAAATGCGGATAATGAATTTTTCGGCAACGAAAGACTTGTGTCTGCCTGTCAAAATGCCGAAAAGACTGCAAAAGGTGTGTGTGACGGAGTTTATGACGCTTTGACGGACTTTACCGAAAATGCGGAGCAATTTGACGATATAACAATTGTTGCAATAAAAAACAGCAAAAACAGAGATTGAAGGGTTATGAATGTTTAAATCGGAAAACAATCAGATTACAATAGAACAGATGAGAAAGCTTGACGAGGAATATACTCTTGTCGATATCCGAGATGAAATTTCGTTTGAATACGGTCACATTGACGGCGCAAAGAATATTCCGCTTGCAAAAATCAAAGGGGACAATTCACTTTTGCCAAAAGACAAGCTTGTTGTCCTCTGTTGCAAAAGCGGTCAGATAAGTGACGAGCTTGCAGAAAATCTGCGTGATGACGGATTCAATGCCATGAATCTTGAGGGCGGTTATTACAGTTGGTTGAGAAGTCAATTCGAGAATGAGGACTATGCAACCGATGTTGAAAAAAGCATCCGCAAAAAGTTCAGCAAGACGATTTGGAGCAGATTTACTGCGGCGATAATCGAGTACAAGCTTGTTGAGCCGAACGATAAAATTGCCGTCTGCATTTCGGGGGGCAAGGATTCAATGCTGATGGCAAAGCTTTTTCAGGAGTTGAAAAGGCACAATAAATTTCCGTTTGAGCTTGTTTTTCTTGTAATGGACCCGGGCTACAGCGTTGAAAATCGTGATGTAATCGAGAGCAATGCCCGTAGGCTGAACATTCCGATAACTGTTTTTGAAACAGATATTTTTAATTCTGTTTACAATGTTGACAAATATCCCTGCTACCTTTGCGCAAGAATGAGGAGAGGTTATCTCTACAAAAAGGCAAAGCAGCTCGGCTGTAACAAAATCGCACTCGGTCATCACTATGACGATGTTATAGAAACTATTCTTATGGGTATGCTCTACGGCGGTCAGGTTCAGACGATGATGCCGAAGCTCCACAGCACAAACTATGAGGGAATGGAACTTATCCGCCCTCTCTACCTCGTTCGTGAGGCTGAAATCAAGCATTGGCGAGATTACAACAAGCTGAATTTCATCCAATGCGCCTGCCGTTTTACGGACACCTGCACAACCTGTTCTCCGAACAGCAACACAGGCTCAAAACGACAGGAAATAAAACAGCTTATAGCAAATCTGAAGAAAATCAATCCCCAGATTGAAAGCAACATTTTCCATAGCGTTGAAAATGTCAACCTCGATACGATTATTTCATATAAACAGGGCGATAATAAGGTTTCGTTTCTTGATAGATATGATGATATGGGAAAATAAGAGTACAAAGCTATGTTTATAAATATTAAATCAGATTACAGCACAGCCGAGATTGAAAAAATACTCAGTTCAAAAAGAAATGTAAAATATATGCGAAAGTATGTGGACTATGACATTGGCATAAACTGGGTGTCACATCGAAAAAAATTGCTTTGTCTGTTCTACAATTTCGGTACAAAGGACAAACACGGGTGTCAGTCAACGGTGCGTCCATATTTTTACGGAAGAGTACTCAAAACGAAAAACGGAAATAGAATTATAGGTATCGCCCTACCGGAAATTACCTTTTTGCTTTTGTCGCTTGTAATCTTTATTTTTTGTGCCGCAGATATGGTTGAATCATTTTGGCTTGGTTTAGGCGGTTGTATATTTGCGTTGTTTGTATTTGTACTATTCAACCTTGATATGCCATCAGGCATAAGCCGAATAAAAGATTATCTGGAAAAACAATTCAAATCAGAATATGACTGATTTAATAAAAAGGTTGGGTGACAGTTTTGCAGAACAGCAAATCTCTGCCACCCGATTTTTATATAAGGAAGCAAATGTTACAGTGCATATATCGCTCTTTGTGTCTTATCGTTACATGGCCTAAAACCATACACTGAGTCGGGTGTTGCATTGAGATGCGAAAAACAGCCCGAAAAGGAAAATAATTCTTTTCGGGAAATAAAATCTGTGAAAAATAAAAAAATATTAAAAAAAGTCAGGAAAACCCGAAAAAAATCCGAAAATTCTCTTGACTTATTGATTATTTCAATATAGAATAATAAAATGTACCATAATGGGGGTATGTACCGAAGAGGTCGGGAAAAACCGCAAAAAACTTTTCTCAACAAGGGGATATTATCACAAAAATCCTTTTGTGTCAAGAGCTTTTTATGAGCAGGTTTTCAGTACCGCTTGCCCCGTTTCATAGATTTTTTAAGGAGTGATACGCCTATGGTTAATGTCAAACCCGTAAAGCTTGGCAACACCGAAAGAATGAGTTTTGGTAAAATCGATGAAGTAATTGATATGCCTAATCTTATTGATATTCAGAAAGCGTCATATAAATGGTTGCTTGACGAAGGTCTTAAAGAAGTATTTAAAGATGTTTCGGGCATTACCGATTATCAGGACAACCTTGTTCTTGATTTTATCGACTACACACTTGATGTTGATCACCCGAACTACAGCGTAATCGAGTGTAAGGTTCGTGACGCAACATATTCAGCTGCCCTCAGAGTAACCGCAAGACTTTTGAACAGGTCAACAGGTGAAATCAAAGAGAGCAATGTATTTATGGGCGATTTCCCGCTGATGACCGCAAGCGGCACATTTGTTATCAACGGTGCTGAGCGTGTTATCGTTTCACAGCTTGTAAGAAGCCCGGGCGTTTACTATAAAATGGATCACGATAAAACAGGTAAGGAGCTGTATTCAACAACAGTTATCCCGAATCGTGGTGCATGGCTTGAGTATGAAACCGATGTAAACGATGTTTTCTATGTTCGTATTGATAAGAACCGTAAGCTTCCCGTTACATCATTTATCAGAGCACTCGGTCTTGGCACAGATGCCGAGATTCTCGACTATTTCGGTGACGATGAAAGAATGAGAGCTACTATCGAAAAGGATGCCGCTTCAAATGTTGAAGAAGGTCTTATTGAGGTTTACAAAAAGCTCCGTCCGTCTGAGCCTCCGACAGTTGACAGTGCGCAGACACATATAAACAACCTGTTCTTTGACCCTAATCGTTATGATATGTCAAGAGTAGGCAGATATAAATACAACAAAAAGCTCGGTATTGCAAACCGTCTTGAAGGCCAGGTTCTTGCAGAGCCGATTGCCAACCCACGCACAGGCGAGGTTATGGCTCTTCGTGATGAAAAAATCACAAAGGAAAAGGCTTTTGAAATCGAAAATGCCGGTGTTAAGATTGCCTATGTAAAGGCTGCCGACGAAACAATCGTTAAGGTTATTTCAAACGGTATGGTTGACATTGCCTGCTATGTTGATTTTGACGCAGAAGCAGAGTGCGACATCAAAGAACATGTTCGTTTTGATGTTCTTTGCGAAATTCTTGATGCTTGCGAAAACGAGGATGACCTCAAGGAAATGCTCAGAAGCCGTGCAGATGAGCTTGTTCCTAACCATATTACAGTTGACGATATTTTTGCAACAATCAACTACCTCAACTGCGTTGCTCACGGTGTTGGTAACACAGACGATATCGACCACCTCGGCAACAGAAGAATCCGCTGCGTAGGCGAACTTCTTCAGAACCAGTTCAGAATCGGTTTCTCCCGTCTTGAAAGAGTAGTAAGAGAGAGAATGACAACCCAGTCACAGGATATGGAGTCACTTTCACCTAACTCACTCATCAATATCCGTCCTGTAACAGCGGCAATTAAAGAATTCTTCGGTTCTTCACCGCTTTCACAGTTTATGGATCAGGGTAACCCGCTTGCAGAGCTTACCCACAAGCGTCGTCTTTCAGCCCTCGGTCCGGGCGGTCTTTCAAGAGACCGTGCAGGATTTGAGGTTCGAGATGTACACTACACACACTATGGCCGAATGTGTCCTATCGAAACTCCTGAAGGTCCTAACATCGGTCTTATCTCATATCTTGCTTCATTTGCCCGTATCAACAAGTACGGCTTTATCGAAGCTCCTTATCGTAAAATTGACAAGGAAACAGGCGTTGTAACCGACGAGGTTGTTTATATGACAGCCGATGTTGAGGATAACTACGCTGTTGCACAGGCTAACGAACCGCTCGATGAAAACGGCAGATTTGTTCATTCAAGAGTCGTAGGTCGTTACCGTGACGAATTCGTAGAGTATTCTCCCGAAAGATTCGACTTTATGGATGTATCTCCTAAGATGGTTGTATCTGTTGCTACAGCTATGATTCCGTTCCTTGAAAACGATGACGCAAACCGTGCTCTCATGGGTGCGAACATGCAGCGTCAGGCAGTTCCGCTCCTCCGCAGTGAGGCTCCTATCGTTGGTACAGGTATGGAGTACAAGGCAGGTACAGACTCAGGTGTTTGTATCCTCGCTGAGGAAGACGGTATCGTTATGAGCGTTGATGCCCGTAACATTCGTGTACAGTATGACTCGGGCAGAGTTCAGGACTTTGAAGTTATCAAGTTCCTCCGCTCTAACCAGGGTACATGTATCAACCAGCGTCCTATCGTGTCAAGAGGACAGAGAGTTAAGAAGGGTGAAGTTCTCGCAGACGGTCCCGCTACCGAAAACGGTGAAGTTGCTCTCGGTAAGAACGCTCTCATCGGCTTTATGACATGGGAAGGTTACAACTACGAGGATGCTGTTCTTATCAACGAAAAAATCGTTCGTGATGATGTTTATACATCAATTCACATTGAAGAATATGACACAGAGGCAAGAGATACAAAGCTCGGACCCGAAGAGATTACAAGAGATATCCCGAATGTAGGTGAGGATGTTCTCAAATATCTTGACGAGGACGGTATCATTCAGATCGGTTCTGAGGTTAAAGCAGGCGATATCCTTGTCGGTAAGGTAACTCCAAAGGGTGAAACAGAGCTTACAGCCGAGGAAAGACTCCTTCGTGCAATCTTCGGTGAAAAGGCAAGAGAAGTCAGAGATACATCTCTCCGTGTGCCTCACGGTGAATGCGGTACTGTTGTTGATGTTAAGGTATTTACCCGTGCAGACAGCAGAAACGAACTCCAGCCCGGTGTAAACAAGGTTGTAAGAGTTTACCTTGCATTAAAGAGAAAAATCAGCGTAGGCGATAAGATGGCAGGTCGTCACGGTAACAAGGGTGTTATTTCAAGAATTCTCCCAATGGAAGATATGCCGTTCCTTCCTGACGGTACTCCGCTTGACATCGTACTTAACCCGTTGGGCGTACCTTCTCGTATGAACATCGGTCAGGTTCTCGAGGTTCACCTCGGCTATGCCGCAAAGGCACTTGGCTGGAAGATTATGACTCCTGTATTTGACGGCGCTCATGAGCAGGACATTTTCCAGTGTCTTAAAGACGCAGGTTACAGCGAGGACGGTAAGACATGGCTTGTTGACGGTCGTACAGGCGAGCGTTTCGATAACCCTGTAACAGTAGGTTATATGTACTACCTCAAGCTCCATCACCTCGTTGATGAAAAAATCCACGCAAGAAGCACAGGTCCTTACTCTCTCGTTACACAGCAGCCACTCGGCGGTAAAGCCCAGTTCGGCGGTCAGCGTTTCGGTGAGATGGAAGTTTGGGCGCTTGAGGCTTACGGTGCTGCTTATACACTTCAGGAAATTCTTACAGTTAAGTCGGACGATGTTGTCGGCCGTGTTAAGACCTACGAGGCTATCGTTAAAGGTCAGAATATTCCTGCTCCGGGTATTCCTGAGTCATTCAGAGTTCTTATTAAGGAACTCCAGTCACTTTCACTTGATGTTCGTGTTCTTAACTCTGACGGTGAAGAAATTGACATTAAGCAGAAGTTTGATGAGGACGAGGATATTGTTGATGCAACAAATCCGGAATTTGAAGAAGACCATGTAATGACATCAATGGACGGCTACACTCTTGACGAGGGCGGCGAAGAAGGCAATATGTTTGACGATTCACTTGCCGATGTTGAAGAGGACAGCTACACATCGGATGATTTCAGCGATGACTTTGGCAGTGACGATATGTAAGGAGGAAATGCAATGATAGATAATAATGTTTTTGACTCAATTAAAATCGGACTTGCTTCTCCTGAGCAGATGAGAGAATGGTCTTACGGCGAAGTTAAAAAGCCCGAGACAATTAACTATCGTACTCTCAAGCCTGAAAGAGACGGCTTGTTCTGCGAACGCATTTTCGGACCGACAAAGGACTGGGAATGTCACTGCGGTAAATACAAGAGAATCCGTTTTAAGGGTAAAATCTGTGACCGCTGCGGTGTTGAAGTAACCCGTTCAAAGGTCAGAAGAGAGCGTATGGGACACATTGAGCTTGCCGCTCCCGTGTCACACATTTGGTATTTCAAGGGAATTCCTTCAAGAATTGCCCTTATGCTTGATATTTCTCCCAAGCTTTTGGAGAATGTACTCTATTTCTCACAGTACATCGTAACAGATCCCGGCGACTGCCGTGACCTTGCAAAATATCAGTGTCTTACCGAGGGTGAGTACAATGATATGCGTGAGAAGTATGAAAACGACTTTGAAGCAGGTATGGGTGCCGAGGCAATCAAAAAGCTCCTTGCCGAGATTGACCTTGAGGCTCTTTCCGCTTCACTTAAAGAAGAACTTGAAACTGCATCGGGTCAGAAGAGAGTAAGACTCCTCAAAAGACTTGATGTTGTTGAAAGTTTCAGAATGTCGGGCAACCGTCCTGAATGGATGATTCTCGATGTTGTTCCGGTAATTCCGCCGGATATCCGTCCTATGGTTCAGCTTGACGGCGGTCGTTTTGCAACAAGTGACCTTAACGACCTCTATCGCCGAGTTATCAACCGTAACAACAGACTTAAAAAGCTCCTTGAGCTTAACGCACCTGAAATCATCATCCGCAACGAGAAGAGAATGCTTCAGGAATCCGTTGACGCACTCATCGACAACGGCAGAAGAGGCAGACCCGTTACAGGACCTAACAACCGTGCCCTCAAGTCACTTTCGGATATGCTTAAAGGTAAGCAGGGCCGTTTCCGTCAAAACCTTCTCGGTAAGCGTGTTGACTACTCAGGCCGTTCGGTTATCGTTGTAGGACCTGAACTCAAAATGTATCAGTGCGGTCTTCCTAAGGAAATGGCACTTGAACTCTTCAAGCCGTTCGTTATGAAACGCCTTGTTGAAACTAAAGCAGAGCAGAATATCAAATCAGCAAGAAAAGCTGTTGAGCGTGCAAAGGACAATGTTTGGGACGCACTTGAAGTTGTAATCAAGGGTCACCCTGTTCTCCTCAACCGTGCGCCTACACTTCACCGTCTTGGTATTCAGGCATTTGAGCCTGTTCTTGTTGAGGGTCGTGCTCTTAAACTTCATCCGCTCGCTTGTACAGCATACAACGCCGACTTCGACGGCGACCAGATGGCTGTCCATGTACCGCTTTCTGCAGAAGCTCAGGCAGAGGCAAGATTCCTTATGCTCGCAGCAGGCAACCTTCTCAAACCATCAGACGGTCAGCCTGTTACAGTTCCTACACAGGATATGATCCTCGGTTCTTACTACCTTACACTTGATAAGGACGGTGAGAGAGGCGAAGGAAAGGTATTCCGTGATGTTGATGAGGTTATGATGGCTTATCAGACAGGCATCATTGAGCTTCACTCAAAAATTAAGGTTCGCCGTGAGCTTGAAATTGACGGCAAAATCGAATCAGGAATTGTTGACACAACAATCGGTAAGATTATCTTTAACAATCCTATTCCTCAGGATCTCGGCTTTATCGACAGAAGTATCCCCGAAAACAGATTCAAGTTTGAGGTTGACTTCCTCGTTGGCAAGTCGGGTCTTAAGAAGATTATTGATAAATGCATCAAAATCCATGGTCCTGTAACAACAAGCGTTGTTCTTGACCACATCAAGGCACAGGGCTATAAGTACTCAACAAAAGGTGCTATCACAGTAGCCGTTTGTGACGCAGTTATTCCTCCTCAGAAAAAGGCTATTATTGCCGAGGCAGAGAAGGAAGTTGATGTTATCCGTGATGAGTTTATGATGGGTCTTCGTTCAAACGAGGAGCGTTACGAAGAGGTTCTTCGTATTTGGGAAAAGGCTACTAACGATGTTACCGATGCCCTTCAGAAAAACCTTGATCGCTACAACCCAATCTTTATGATGGCTGACTCAGGTGCCCGTGGTAGTATGAGCCAGATCAGACAGCTCGCAGGTATGCGTGGTCTTATCGCCAATACATCAGGTAAAACAATCGAAATTCCTATCAGAGCTAACTACCGTGAAGGTCTTAACATCTTGGAGTACTTTATTTCATCTCGTGGTGCTCGTAAAGGTCTTGCCGATACAGCTCTTCGTACAGCCGACTCAGGTTACCTTACTCGTCGTCTTGTTGATGTATCACAGGAAGTTATCATCCGTGAAGAAGACTGCGGTACTACAGAAGGTCTTGAAATCTTTGACATCAAAGCAGGCGAATCAAATGTTATCGAAGGACTCCACGAGCGTCTTATCGGCAGATATCTCCTTGATGACTTCTGCGATTCAAACGGCAATGTCCTCGTTTCAAAGGATGTTATGATGGGCGACAAAGAGGCTGACATCATCGTTAATTCGGGTGTTGACCACATCAAGATTCGTTCGGTACTTGAATGTCGTGCAAAACACGGCGCTTGCCGTAAGTGCTACGGTTCTAACCTTGCCAACCGTCAGCCTGTTACTGTCGGTGAGGCTGTCGGTATTATTGCCGCTCAGTCAATCGGTGAGCCGGGTACACAGCTTACAATGAGAACATTCCATACCGGAGGTGTTGCATCTGCCGAAGATATCACACAGGGTCTTCCGAGAGTTGAAGAGCTTTTCGAGGCTCGTAAACCAAAGAGCCTTGCAATCATCAGTGAAATCGACGGTGATGTTCGTTTTGAAGAAATCAAAAACGCAAAGCACGCTGTTATCTTTAACAAGGAAACAGGCGAAGAAAGAGCTTACCTCATTCCTTTCGGTTTCCGTGTAAAGGTATTTGACGGCGACCACATCAAAAAGGGTGACAAGATTACCGATGGTGCTGTTAATCCGCACGATATACTCGATATTCTCGGACCCGAGGCAGTCATGAACTACCTTATTTCGGAAGTACAGAGTACCTACCGTTTACAGGGTGTTGAAATCAACGATAAGCACATTGAGGTTATCGTTCGTCAGATGATGCGTAAGGTTAAGGTTGAGGACGCAGGCGACACAGGCTTTATGTCAGGTCAGACCTACGACAAGAACGAAGTTCTTTACGAGAATGAGCAGATTAAAAAGCGTATTGCCAACGGCGAAGAAGGTCTTCGTGAGGCAACATTCACTCAGCTCCTCCTCGGTATCACAAAGGCTGCTCTTGCAACAGACAGCTTCCTTTCAGCCGCATCATTCCAGGAAACAACAAGAGTTCTTACAGATGCCGCTATTAAGGGTAAGGTTGATCCGCTCGTTGGTCTTAAAGAGAATGTTATCCTTGGTAAGATTATCCCTGCAGGTACAGGTATGCAGAGATATGCAGATGTTAAGCTTGAAAGCAACTCTGAGGCAGAAATCGTTGAGAATGACGAAACAGAAGATGTTATCGTTGCTCTTGAAGACGACGAAATTATGGATTTATAATTTAGCCAAAACTAAATAAATTAAGAACACGGTATGTACCATTTGGTGCATACCGTGTATTTTTTCCGTTCGTAAAGACAGTTTGCAAAATGCAAAACATTGTTACACGACCGTTTTTATTTATATGAAAGTTGTTTACAGATTTGTGCTAACAATCACAATGTTACGCTCGGGCAAAATATGTTTTTAATATTACAAACTGTCTGCACGAATGGGGGACGGCGGCTCGCCGTATCACGAATTGATTCTGCTGTTGATTTGTTTGATTTGTGCCTTGATTTTGCAATATGTTCCAAGCCAAATACCAAAATAAATAAAGAGAAAAATTGCGCAATAGATTAGAATTCCATATATGTTGTGTGGCATCCAACGCATTACATAGGCAATCGGGAATGATGTCACGGAAATCACAATCAAATGTGTAACGGTCTGTCGGGTAAGACTCCACGAATCAACTTCCCAAATTACCGATGCACCGCCCCACATTCCTCCGTAAATCATACCTGCTATTGTCTGCACAATAACCGCATTAAGCTGTGATTTGCAGAGATTTGTAAGTTCGGTTTGTACGGGATAAAAGTTACCGTCACCAACTCCGATTGATATGAAAAGTGTAATAAAATAACAAATCAACAGTCCAATCGGCATACCGACAAGAAATCGCAGAATAAATTGTTTTTTTAAGTTCATTTTCATTTTACACACCTAACCTTTCTTTGATTTTAGAAACATAACGGCGTGACACATAGGTGTTTTTGCCGTTGAAAAATTCAACGCAGATTGTTCCCGAAATTTTTAAATTGAAAGATTTCACTTCATTCAAATTAATAATTTCAGAGTTTGAAATTCGCACAAATTTTTTGCTGTCAAGCGTTTCTTCAAGTTTGTACAGCCGAGTGTTTATGCTGTATTCACCTCGAGAAGTTACCGCAAAAATCTTTCCGTTTGCCGTGTATATGTTGTTGATTTCATCGGGCTTGATGATTACTATATCCTCTCCGTTGCGACCTGTCAGCGTTTTCTCAGAGCTTTTCGAGAGCAGTTTTAAATATTCGTTAATTTCGTCAGAAACTTCCGAGGTGTATATAACGCAAAACGGCTTTTCGTAGTCTTTATCAATCTTGATTTTTACTTTCATACTCTTCCCCCTTTGCAAGTCAAAGTATATAGTAATCGGTTTTGAATTTCAACAGTATTTCGCTATGCGGTATTTTTCACAGCATAAGTGGTATTTTTTCGTTTGCAAACTGTCTGCCCGACCGCAATTTTCAATTTTCAACTTTCAATTTTAAAAAACTTTCGCTCGGGCATAATAAGTTTTTTACATTACAAACTATCTGCACGAATTGGGTACGGCGGCTCGCCGTATCACAAATAAAAAAGTCGGGAAACAGAAATTTTGCATTGAAAATCTGCTGCCCGACTTTAATTTTTAATTTGTAACTATTTTCTGCCGAGAATGTAATCTGTGGAAACTTTGTACAAATCAGCCAGTTTAATTAAATGCTCAACGGGAATTGACTGGAATCCTCTTTCATAGCGTGAATAGACCGTCTGCTGAATTCCTAAATATTCGGCAACTTCACTTTGTTTCATATCATGATCTTCTCGCAAATCACGCAGTCTTTTAAAATACATATTATCACCCTGCATAGTATCTATCGGTACTATTGACTTTATCATAAATGGGTGATATAATGATTTTATAGTACTTAAAAGTACTAAAGCATTTAACTTAAAAGCACGCCGCAGTTTCAAGTGAGAAAAACTGCGGCGTGCTTGAATTTTAGGTTATAAAATTTTCAATATAATTTAATTCACGAAAATATCTTTTCTTCTGTCAAAATAAACCTTGTTGACAATTGCCATAACAATCGGCAAAACGCACTGACTGACTGTTGACGCATCGAATGCCATGTAATCTGTTGTGCATGAAATTAAAATGGCATAAATAATTACAATAATCAACAAAATTTTTAAAATGTGCATTGAATAACCCTCCCGAAAATCATCGGAAGGGTTAATTTTTTGATTCTAATTATTTGAGCCTGATTTTCTTTTGTCGAGATAATCCTGAAGAATGATTGTTGCGGCAACTTCGTCAACGACATTTTTACGCTTTTTTCCTCTTGTATTTGTGGTGTTGAGAAAATTGTGAGCCGTAATTGTTGTTCCACGCTCATCTTGCATAACGCATTCAATGCCCGTTTCATTGCTCAGATTTTCGGCAAACGCTCTGGCATTCTGTGCACTTTCGCCCTCACTGCCATCCATATTTTTCGGAAGTCCCACAACAATAAGCTCGGCTTTTGTTTCTTTGGCTGTATTTGACACCTTTTCAAGCAGCTGTTTCGGTGACTTTTCAAAGATAACCGTATACGGTGACGCTAAAAACTCGGTTTTGTCGCAAACGGCAATGCCTGTGCGTGCTTTTCCGAGGTCAACTGACATTATAATCATTTTGTTTGTCCTTTCACTTTGGTTTACTCCATTATAATGCAAAATCGTAATTTTAACAACGGCATTTTTTAATGTTGAACAATCTTTTGCGTAATTACTTTATTAAGCTTTTGCACAACTTTGTTTCTACAAAAGAATATAAAAATTCTCATTCACAAAAAGACAAAACTGTTATCCATAATATCCTATAATAAAAATACAAAAAGAAGTAAATCATTAAAGGGATGTTGATTTTTATGGAAGCAAAAACTACTTTGGCTCGCAGACAGGACGCTGTTCAGGGCGATTTTATGCGGAAAATGCTCACAAACGCAGGTTGTCTGCTCTGCGGAATTTTGGTGTCACGGGGAGCGGTTCTCGGAAGCCTTGCACCGTTCGGGGCATCATTTGCGGCGGCAGTTCCGAGAAAGTATCTTTTGTCATCACTCTTAGGCACGGCATTCGGCTATGTCCTGCTCAAACCCTCGGACAGCTTTCGATACCTTGCCGTTGTGGCGGCAATAGGCGGTCTGCGGTGGCTGCTCGGCGATCTTGACAAGGTTACCAAAAGCAAGGTTTTTGCTCCGCTTGTGGCATTTGTTCCGATTTTTGCAACGGGTGTTTCGTTGCTTTTCGTAAGCACAAGCACGCTGACAACCTTTGCCGATTGCGTAACCGAGGCGGTAATTGCAGGTGCGGCGGCATATTTTATCAGCACGGCACTGCACCTTGCAGGCGACAACAGAAGTTTTGAAGTTTTTTCGCAACAGGAAACCGCAAGCGTGGTTATGTCGGGGTGTATCCTGATTCTGGCTTTCGGCAGTATTGCGTGGCAGAATATCTCGTTCGGCAGAATTATTGCAATGCTCGTCATTTTGCTCTGTTCACGCTACGGCTCGGTTACGGGCGGTGCAATCAGCGGAATTTCAACAGGGGCGATTTTCAGCATTGCGTCAAGAGAGAACGGCTACATCTGCGGAGGTTTTGCATTCGGAGGACTTATGGCAGGACTTTTTTCGCCACTCGGAAAATTGGGCTGTGCGATTGCCTTTGTAATCTCAAACGGCGTGATGTGCCTTGCGTTCGGTTCGCAGTTCGGAACCCCGTCGGGTGTGCTTGTTGAAAGCCTTGCCGCAAGTGCGGTGTTTATGGTACTTCCGAAAGAGGTCGGCAATGTGATTTCGCCCGTGTTTTCAAGCGACAAAAATACATCGCTCGGAGAGGCTCTGCGAAAAAATATTGTTATGCGACTCGACTTTGCCTCAAAGGCAGTCAGCAATGTGAAAAACGATGTTTCAAAGGTATCCGAAAAGATGAAAAAACTCTATTCGCCCACATTTGACGCTGTTTGTGAGGGTACAAGAAATGAAGTCTGCGAAGCCTGCGGACTGAAAATGTACTGCTATGAACACAAGGGCGGTGTCACTCGTGACGATTTTGCAAGGCTTGAAGAGTATCTTGAATCGAACGGCACAATAGGCGAAAGAGATGTTGAAAAATCTTTTGTAAAAAACTGCTGTAAAAAAGGCGAAATTGCCCGTTCAATGAATGCAAACTACCGTGAATATCAGTCGGCGCTTGAGGCACAACAGAGGATTACCGATGTGCGGAGTGTTGTTGCAGGGCAGTTTTCGGGAATCGGCGATATTCTCCACGATTTGGCTGATGAATTTCGCAACACAATGCGGTGCGATAACGAATCTGCACAACGGATAATCAGCGCCCTCACAAGCCTCGGTGCAATTGTTGAGGAGTGCATCTGCCTTGTGTCAAACGGCGGAAGAATGAGCGTGGAGCTTACGCTCTCGAATAAGTCCGAAAAGCTTTCTAAGGGCGAGGTTATGCGTGAGATTTCACGCTGCTGCGGAAGAAGATTTGACTTGCCGACAATCAGCCGTGAGGGCAACAGAATCCGAATTGCAATGTGCGAAATGCCCGTGTTTGATGTTGAAATCGGAAGCGACCAGCACACCGCCGACAACGGTAAGCTCTGCGGTGACTGCATAAATTATTTCAATGACGGTTTCGGCAAAACATATGCGCTCGTGTGTGACGGTATGGGTACGGGCGGCAGAGCCGCTGTTGACGGCAATATGGCGGCATCCGTTATGACAAGACTGCTAAGGGCAGGACTTTCAGCCGACAGTTGTTTGCAGATTGTGAACTCCGCCCTCATGGTGAAAAGTGAGGATGAGTCGCTTTCAACGGTTGATGTCACAAGTATTGACCTCTACACCGGCAAAACCACTTTTAAAAAAGCAGGCGCACCCGTAACATTTGTAAAGAAAAACGGCAGGGTAATGGTTCGTGAAATGCCGTCGCTCCCTGCAGGAATTCTAAACGGTATAAAATTTTCAACCGACACGGTAAATCTGACAACGGGGGATATGATTGTTATGGTATCAGACGGTGTAATTACGGGTGATGACAAGTGGCTCGAAAAGCTTATTCGCACATGGAACGAGGGTAGTACGCAAGACCTTGCTAAAGCCGTTGTCGATGAGGCAGTAAAACGCCGCAAAGCCGACCGTGAGGACGATGTCACCGCAGTAGCAATCCGCATTACAGAAAACGGACACTGATTCAAATTGAAAATGGAAAATTGTCTTTTATGTGATTAAAACTGTCTATAATCTGTAGGGGCGTTCATCGGACGCCCGCCTTGATAAAATTTTATGTTTATACGAATAGCTTTTGATATGATTAAAAATGTGTATAATCTGTAACGGCTAATACGGTTCGCCATTTGATTTGGTTGCACGACCAAATCAAGCAAGTATACATTCACATTACGGTGTCTTATAAACAATATAGCGATAAAGAACTTATTTGTATTAAGTCGAACCGTGTTCGCCGCTGCAATGTTACAATTGCTTTTTCAATTCAAAGAATTACACCCTTTCGGTAAACTACGAAAGGGTGTTTTTATATATCAAAATATTAAAATATCAAAATGTTGATTTGGTTTTCATTTCAAAAACTCAATTAAGAGCAGGCTTAATATTTTTTGTTGGCGTGATGAAAGTTCTTTGCCTTTAAGGCTGCAGTCGGTAAATTCTTCGTAGAGCAGTTTCATTATATTAGACTGTGTTTCGTTCAGATTGTTAATGTAGAGTGCGTCCTTCTTTTCTATGCCAACAAGGTAATCAAGCGAAACATTGAACACATTTGCAATTGAAATTAAAACTTCAAGCGGAGGATATTTGATGTTGTTTTCGTAATTACTTATAACAGGCTTGCTTCTGCCGATTCTCCTGCCCAAGCTTTCCTGCGACATATGTCTTGATTCTCGTAACTCTCGAATTCTTAACCCGAAATCAAACATTCATTTCACCTCAAAAAGTTTTCAATAAGAATATTTTAAAACACTTGCGTTTTGTAAACAAAAACTGTATAATACAATTATTAGCTAAACAAAAACTTTTTAAACTAAAAGTTTACTTTTAGAAAATAGTTTCAGCTTATTTGAGAACGGAAAATATTTTTGAGGAGGAATACTTTATGAAAAAAATCATTTCAGGTGTTTTAAGTGCAGTTATGCTGACTTCGGTCTTGTGTGCCTGTAATGACGGAGGAAATCAGTCAAACGCTTCACAGTCGGGAGGTAATGCGGATTCGTCACAACAAACCGTGACAACAGAGGTTGCAACCACACAGCCTGCAACAGAGCCGAACTATGAAAACACAAACTATGTTGCACCGATTCCGCCAAAAAATCAAACCTATAAATTTGAAGAAATTTCACTCGATGATGCGGCAATACCAAATGGATTCTCAATTGATGACAGTAAATTTCAGATTTATAATGCAACTGTACAGGGTGACTACTTGGTATTAAAAATTAAATATAATTCGTCGGATAGTTTCTTTTACAATGTTATATATGATTTTGACGGTAATATGGTTGCCAATATCTCTAACATTGCCATTGACGAGGGTTATAAAAAGAGTGCTTTGATATGGGGACTCTATGGCGATTATACCATGATTGAAATGACAACTTCAGATTATCAGGAAAAAGATGCTTTATATAACTTGAAAACAAAAGAAATAAAGTATATTGATTCACAATATGATATGGCATGGTTAGATAACGGAGTAATTATTGTCGGCAAACACGGCGATGATGAATATGGCTATAAGTATGGCGCGTTAGATTTAGATTTCAATGAAATAATTCCTGTTGAATATGACGGACTTTCTCTTGCCTCTCCTGAATTGTTTATGGTAACAAAAAGGATAAAAGGCAATGCTACTGATTATGATAAAGAAGAAAGATACGGACTTATTGATTTTAATAACAAAATTGTTGCAGATTTTAAGTACAAAAAAATACTGCCATTTACAGGTTTAGAAGAAGGCAAGAGCGGTAATTACGGTAATTTTGATGCGTTAATAAGTTTTGAAAAAAATATCAATAAATATACAATTGCAGTAGATGAAAATGATAAAGTAGTTTTAATTGATAAAAACGGCAAAACATCGGATGTTAATGCTGATATTGATATAACAGATAATGCTTTGGATTATGGCAGAGCATTAAGTTTGTATCAGGATAAAACATATATCAAAAACGAAAATGGAATAATTTACGATTTGGATGGGAATGTGATTACAGAAAATGCATTTTCTTATTCGTTTAATAGTGGTTTTCATAATGGCTATTGCTTTGTAAGTAATAGTAATGCGGATGGTTGTAATTTGATAGATGTGAACGGAAATGTTGTATATACTAAAATAAAAGAAGAAAATGGTGGATTTATACTTTATCCTGTTGATCAAAAGGGATTATTTACAATTGCTTACTACCTTAATAATGATGTTGTTAAAAGTGAAATAGTAGATTTGAATGAAACTGTAATTTATTCAAGTGACAGTGATTATGAAATTGAGGCATTAGGGAACGGAATATTCAGACAACACAACAAAAAAGGATATGCACTTTACAAAGTAATAGCGGAATGAGGCGGAATATATGGAAAAAACAAAAAGAAATCCTGCATTAAAAGTGATAGGTGCGATTTTGATTGTGGCAGGAGTGATAACATTTATTGTGTCGGCCGTTCAGCTTTATGATGTGCAGACAACCACAACCCATTGGGCAGAGGGTTTTATGCAGGACTATCAGGCAAGAACAAATGCGACAAACTCAATACCGTGTTACATATTTATGGCTCTTGCGGTGGTAATGGTTATTGCAGGCATAGTTATGGTGTGCATAAAGCCGAAAAATAATGTTATGGTTTTTCCGAATATGCCAGTTGCATATAACAATGTCGGAGAAAGCGTCAGTCTGTATTGCCCAAATTGCAAAAATCCGATAGGTCAGAATGATATATTTTGCAAAACCTGCGGATATAATCTAAAATCAACAACGCAGGTTTCACAAATGAGAATAACCTGTCCAAACTGCGGCGAAGAAAATGAACCCGACAGCAGTTTTTGTGTTAAATGCGGAAGTCAATTATAAATAAAACTCAACTTAAAACACCCTTTCGGTAAATTCCGAAAGGGTGTTTTTATGCTTAAACTATAAAATTATATTTAATCAGCCGTCAATTTCTACGAGGGCGAAGCTTTGCGGTGACATTGTTACCTTGCCGTCTGCAAATTCAGCGTTGCCGAGGGAATATACTGTTTTGCCTGTATATTTTGCGTTCATTACTGCACTTTCACCGAGGGGGTTGAAGTACATAACGAGATTGCCTCTCTTGTATGCAAACGGAATTTTGCCCTCTTCATACATAAATTCAAGCTCACCGTTGCCTTTAAGGTCATCGTACTTGTGACGAAGTGCAATGATGTCTGTTACAACCTTGTAGATGCTGTCGGGATCGTCCTTCTGATTCTCAACAGTCGGAGCGTCGGCACTCTTATCAACTGCAAGATACGGCTCGTCACTTGTTGAGAAGCCGAGGTTCTTACCGCTGTTCCACTGCATAGGAGTACGGGAGCCTGTTCTTGAGTAACCGCCCTCCTTGCTTACGATGCCTTTTTGATATCTCATGCCGATTTCATCACCGTAGTAGAGGAACGGAACACCCGGCATTGTGAAAATGAATGCGTTCACAAGCTTGATGGCCTCTTTGTCAAGATATGCTGTAACTCTCGGCATATCGTGGTTGTTTGTCATAAAGCTGATGTAGCCGTTGTCCTTTGTCTTTTCGTAGTTAGGAAGATACTCGTCTGCAAATGCCTTAATATCACCCTTGCCGTTAGGATTGAAAACAGCCTGATCGCCGAATTCACCGTAGCGGAAAAGTCTGCTGTAGCCGTTGCCGTAGTGGTCAAGATAGAAGTCCATATGGAAGCCTGCGTTGTTGATTGCTCTTTCGGGATTGCACCACTCTGCAACCATTGCGGCATTCGGATATTCCGTGTCGAGCATATCACGCACACCACGCCAGATTTTTGCCGTTGCAATTTTATCGTCATCGTTCTTAACAAGTGAGTCAGCCATGTCAACTCTGAAACCGTCAGCACCCTTGTCAAGCCAAAAGCGCATAACATCCTTCATTGCCTCTGCCGTTGCAAGACAGTCGGGATGATCACACGGCAACTGCCATTCGGGATGTGTGATTTCGTGGAAACCGTAGTTAAGAGCCGGCTGTGAGCTGAAGTAGTTTACCATATAGTTGCCGTCACGCTCGCAAAGTCCGCACATCATACGGTACTGCGGCGGTGCGTCCCATACGCTCTTTGTGAAGATGTAACGGTTTGAATATTCGCTCTTTGCGGCTTTCTTAGCCTCCAAGAACCATTTGTGCTGGTCTGATGTGTGACCCGGAACAAGGTCAAGAAGAATCTTGATTCCCTTTTTGTGAGCCTCGTCAAAAAGACGAACAAGGTCATCATTTGTGCCGTAACGCTCTGCAACCTTCTTGTAGTTGCGAACATCATAGCCTGCATCCATAAACGGCGAATCGTAAATCGGGTTGAGCCAGATTGCGTTGCAGCCGAGGCTTTTTACATAATCAAGCTTGCTGATGATACCCTCGATGTCACCGATTCCGTCACCGTTGGTGTCGCAAAAGCTCTGCGGATAAATTTCATAGAAAACAGCGTCATTAAGCCAGTTTGGCATAAAAAATCATTCCTTTCGCTTTTTATTTTCTGTGGCTGTATCTTACGGCATCATTGTAGCATTAAATTGTTATGTTGGCAACCTTTTTGCATTGCATACACAAAACCTGACAATTATGTGTGAAAAAACAGCCAAATTTTATTCCATTAATATTTACTTGCAAAAGTGCTCCGTTCATCATAATATGTAAACAGATGTATGTGTATCGGAATTTAGGGGAGGGAGTATTTTGACTGTTGACAAACTCGGTGATAATAAACTGCTGATTAAGCTTGATGAATCGGATATGGAAAATTTTGAGCTTGATTTCGGGAAAATGAGCCTTGAAAACGGTGATAATCAAAAGGTAATTATCGGGCTTATGCGGCTCGCCTGTTGCAGGGCGGGGCTTGACACAAACGGTAAGAATGTGAAAATAGAGGCCTTTTCGTTCGGCAATGAATGTTGTATCCTCGTTACGGCAAATCCGAAAAAGCGAAAATACAGGCTGAAAAAGTCCGACAGCGGTCTGTGCTGGAAAATGGCGAATGCGTCGGATTTTCTGAATGCGGTAGAGGCTTTGTACCGCAGTAACATATGTTGCAGAAAAAGCTCCGCATACGAAATGTCTGGAAATTATTACCTTATGTTTGATTATTTTTCGTTGCCGAAGCATATGATACGGGTGTTGTCAGAATACGGTGAAAGACAAAAGCACCGCAATGCAGCGGCAAGGGTGCGTGAAAACGCAAATCTGTTGTGTCATACCGATGCAGTTGCGGTGATAGGAAAGTTTCTTGTGTAAATTGAAAATGGAAAATTGAGAGTTGAAAATTATTTTGTTTAATTAAAAAACACCCTTTCGGAAATACTCCGAAAGGGTGTTAATCTATGCGTATGTTTAATCTTTTTTTACTTCAATTTCGCCGTGTTCTTCTTCAAAGGACTTAACCCTTTGCTTTATATACTGCTCAATTTCACGATTTGCGGAACGACCTTCATAGTCGGCAACATATCTGAATTTCTGAAAAAGCGTGCGGTTAACTCTCAGAGTGTATCGTAAAATATTATCATCCATAATCGGTACTCCTAAATGTTATTATGACACTATTTTAATGTAATTATTGCGTCAAAACGAAAATGGTGCTATTATGATGTCATAATGGTGCCATAATTTTAGGAGTGTGAAAAAATGAAAATTGCGATAGTAGGCTCAAGAAGTATTACAGTGAATAATTTAGGCGATTATTTACCTGAGAATACAACTGAAATAGTAAGCGGTGGTGCTATTGGTGTTGACAGAAGTGCGAGAAATTACGCTAAGACACATAATATTAAACTAAAAGAATTTTTACCCGAATACGAACGATACGGGCGGTCAGCACCTTTGAAAAGAAATTTGCAAATAATTGATTATGCCGATGAAGTTATTGCATTTTGGGACGGTATGTCACACGGAACACGGTTTGCTATAGAGAATTGCAAAAGAAAAAATGTGCCGATTAAGGTTTATGCTTTGGCAAATAAGTAATGTTGCAAACGAACCGAAAATTTCATATATAAAAAACGGTCGGGCAACATATTGCAAAGCAGCTGCCCGACCGAAATTTTTAATTTTAAATTTACAAAACTATCTTTGCTTGGAAAACGAAAATTCGATTCTGTCGTTATCATAATCAAGCACCATTGTAAGTACTCCGCTGTCATAGCTCAGCTTGTATGCCGTGCCGTTTACCGAGAGGTCAACGGAAGTTCCGTTGAAGGTGTATGTTGAATCGCATGAAATCCCTGCAAGAGTGACGGTGCAGTTGCTGCTGTCTTTAAATTCAAGCCCGAACTGATCCTCGTCAACTCCGAGTTCGCTGTATGAAATTGTTTCGCCGTTTGTCTTTGCTGTTGTCGGTACCCATTTGCCGATTATTTCGGTATTTCCGTTGCTTCCGCATCCGCAGAAAATTGACGCGAAAACAAACACGCACAGCACAAGGCACATAACCCTGACTTTCATATAATACACACCCTTGAATTTGTTTGTTCCTCTTATGCAATATATTTTACCATTTTACGCTTTATTCGTCAAACTTTAAATGTTATAAAATTGAAATTATATGCCATATTTTATTTGCGGATAATTGACAAATCAACACATAAATGAGATAATAAAAAGGTATATGAACTCGGTTTATCCGAACAATAAATCAAGAGGAGTAATGACTATGGCAAAGGAACTTGCTAAATCCTACAACCCGTCAGAGTTTGAGGACAGAATTTACGACTTCTGGCTGAAAGGTAACTACTTTCATGCAGAGGTTGACAAAGATAAAAAACCTTATACAATCGTAATGCCGCCGCCAAACATCACAGGTCAGCTGCATATGGGTCACGCACTTGACGAAACACTTCAGGACATTCTTATCCGTTGGAGAAGAATGCAGGGCTACAGCGCACTTTGGCTCCCCGGTACAGACCATGCGTCAATTGCTACAGAGGCTAAAATCGTTGAGGCAATGCGTAAAGAGGGTATCACTAAAGAGGATATCGGCAGAGAAGAATTCCTAAAGCGTGCATGGGAATGGAAAAAGGTGTACGGCGGAAGAATCACAAGTCAGCTTAAAAAGCTCGGTTCAAGCTGTGACTGGGAGCGTGAGCGCTTCACAATGGACGAGGGCTGTTCAAAGGCTGTTAAAGAAGTTTTTGTTCGCCTTTATAATGACGGAAAAATCTACCGTGGCAACCGTATGGTAAACTGGTGTCCTCATTGCTGTACATCAATTTCGGATGCCGAGGTTGAATACAAGGAGCAGAACGGTCATTTCTGGCACTTGCTCTATCAGGTTAAGGAAACAGGCGAGTACCTTGAAATCGCAACAACCCGTCCCGAAACAATGCTCGGTGATACTGCTGTTGCCGTCAACAAGGACGATGAGCGTTACAAGCACCTCCACGGCTGTCATGTAATCCTTCCGCTCCTTAACAAGGAAATCCCGATTGTCTGCGATGAACACGCAGATATGGAAAAGGGTACAGGTGTTGTTAAAATCACTCCTGCACACGATCCTAACGACTTTGAAGTCGGTCAGCGCTGCAATCTTCCGATTGTCCGTTGCTTTACATATGACGGTCACCTTACAGGTGCAAAGGATGTTGAAGAATACAACGAGTTAAAGGCAAAGGGACAGCTTGCCGAAAATGAACCCGAGGTTCTTGACTGCGGAAAATACGCAGGCATGACAACAATGGAGGCAAGAGAGGCTATTGTTGCCGACCTTAAAGAAATCGGTGCTCTCAAAGAGGTTGAAGAGCTTACTCACGATGTCGGCACTTGCTACCGTTGTCACACAACAATTGAGCCTATGGTTTCAAAGCAGTGGTTTGTAAAAATGGCTCCGCTTGCAAAGCCTGCAATTGATGTTGTCCGCAAGGGCGACACAAAGTTCATCCCCGAAAGATTTGAAAAGGTTTACTTCCATTGGATGGAGAACATCAAGGATTGGTGTATTTCCCGTCAGCTTTGGTGGGGACACAGAATCCCGGCGTGGTACTGCGATGACTGCGGCGAAGTTATGGTTGCAAAAGACGCACCCGAAAAGTGCTGTAAGTGCGGCAGTACACACATTCATCAGGACGAGGACACTCTCGACACATGGTTCAGTTCGGCACTTTGGCCGTTCTCAACACTCGGCTGGCCCGACAAAACTCCCGAGCTTGAGTATTTCTATCCCACAAGCACTCTTGTAACAGGTTATGATATCATCTTCTTCTGGGTTGCAAGAATGATTTTCTCAGCTTGTGAAAATATGGGTTCTGCTCCGTTCAAGACCGTATTTATGCACGGCATTGTAAGAGATGAAAACGGCATCAAGATGTCAAAATCTCTCGGCAACGGTATCGACCCGCTTGAAGTTATTGACAAATACGGTGCAGACGCACTCCGTTTCTTCCTTGCAACAGGCAACACACCCGGTAACGATATGCGTTATTCCGACAAGCGTGTTGAGGCTTGCGCTAACTTTGCAAACAAGCTTTGGAACGCATCCCGTTATGTTCATATGAATATTGACGACCACGATGTTAAGAATGAACTTCCGAAAACTCTCACAATGGAGGACAAGTGGATTGTTTCAACTCTCAACACAGTTGCAAAAGAAGTAAACGAAAATCTCGAGAAGTTTGAACTTGGTATTGCAGTTCAGAAGATTTATGAATTCATCTGGGACTGCTACTGCGACTGGTACATTGAGCTTGTTAAGACAAGACTTTCAAGTGACGGTGAGGACGCTCAGAACGCAAGACAGGTACTTCTTTATGTGCTTGATCAAATTCTCAGACTTCTCCACCCGTTTATGCCGTACATCACAGAAGAAATCTGGCAGACAATTCCTCACGAGGGCGAAACAGTAATGCTCGCAAAGTACCCTGAATACAACGCAGAGCTTGATTATCCCGAGGCATCGGACGAAATGAAAAAAATTATGGATGCAATCCGTGCAATCCGTAACCGCCGTGCAGAGATGAATGTTCCGCCGTCAAGAAAAGCAAAGGTTTATGTTGCAACAAAGTTTGCCGACACATTCAAGGACGGCACACAGTTCATTCAGAAGCTTGCGTCAGCAAGTGAGGTTGAAGTTGCAGAAAGCTTTGAAATTGAGGGTGCTGTGAACATTGTAACGGCAGACGCAAAGATTTACATTCCTATGGACGAACTCGTTGACAGGGAAAAGGAGCTTGCAAGACTCAACAAAGAGCTTGAGCAGGTTAAAAAGCGTCTTGCACAGAGTGAGGGAAAGCTTAACAATCAGGGCTTTGTTGCAAAAGCTCCCGAGGCTGTAATTGAAAAGGTTAAAGGACAGGCCGCAAAGGAAAGAGAGCAGATTGCTCTTATCGAGGCAGCAATCGCCGCACTTAAATAATTCGACATAGCAGTAAAACAGAATAAAATCATAACCAAAGGCTGAAAGAACAGAATTGTTCTTTCAGCTTTTTTATGTTCGTGTAGACAGTCTGTAATGTAAAAACATATTATTCCCGAGCATTACATTGTGATTGTCTGTATAACCCGTAGGGGCGTTCATCGGACGCCCGCAAGTAATGACACAAATTTTATGATAAATATAATTTAGATGTCGCAAAATGATTGCTATATTGTAGCGGTGAACCTCGTTCGCCAATCGAAACGATTGTAAAATCGGTTCGACTTAATACAAATTATTGATTATTAGGCTTTTTATAAAAACACACGCAAACTTTTTGCTTGTTTTGGTTTTACAACCAAAACAAATGGCGAACACGGTTCGCCGCTACAAAATATCCGTAACTATGGTTTGTTCCACGAACAAAATAACATCCGAAACGGTCAGGAAAAGTCAAAACGCAGAATTGTCCGACTTAAAAGCGAAATCTGTGAAATAAAGAACATTTCTTTTGAAATCCACATTCTTCCAATTTATACAATATGCAGTAGATTTTGTACAGGAACACAGCTATTTAGCGGTTATAGGTCGGATTACAGGCTGATTTTTGCTCTTGCTATGTTCAATCTTGATAAAAATGACGGATATGTGAAATAAAAATATGTATATGTGCTAATTGCACAAAGAACCGTATTGGTTTTTAGGCATTGCTACAAATCTGCGAAAAACAGAAAATAATGCTTGAAATCCACATTTTTATGTTGTATCATATAGGTGTCAAAGGAAATAACCGATTCGGAAAACGGAAATCAAACAAACGGATCGGAAACATTAAATCTTATTTTTATAAAGAAAAGGAGAAAATATTATGCATGCTTTAAAAAGATTCGGTACAGCTTTCGGCGGATACAAAATGATGGAAAACTACCCTGTTCCTGAATGTGGTCCGGACGACATTATTCTTGAAATTAAGGCAGCCGCAATTTGCGGTGCCGATATGAAACACTGGGGTGTTGACAACGGTTATGATGACACAAACATCACTCCTGATCAGCAGCAGTCAGTTCGTGGCCACGAGTTCGCAGGCGAAATCGTTAAGGTCGGCGAAAATGTAAAAGACTGGCATATCGGACAGAGAGTTGTTTCAGACAACAGCGCACATGTTTGCGGTGTATGTCCGGCTTGTGAGCAGGGCGACTTCCTCTGTTGCGAACATAAAGTAAACCTTGGACTTGACAACAACACATGGGGCGGCGGTTTCTCAAAGTATTGTAAAGTACCGGGCGAAATCCTCGCAATTCACAAACACGCAATCTGGGAAATCCCTGAGGGCATCAAGTACGAAGAAGCTTGTGTACTCGATCCTATCTGTAACGCATACAAGGCAGTTGCTCAGCAGTCACATCTTATCCCCGGACAGGATGTTGTAGTATTCGGTACAGGTCCTCTCGGACTCTTCTCAGTACAGGTTGCAAAGCTTATGGGTGCCGTAAACATCGTAATGGTTGGTCTTGATGACGATGTAAAAGTAAGATTCGGCGTTGCTAAAGAGCTTGGCGCTACACATTGCGTAAACGGTTCTAAGGAAGATGTAGTTGCAAGATGTACAGAAATCTGCGGCAGAGATAACCTCGGACTCGTAATTGAATGTTCAGGTGCTAACATAGCTCTCAAGCAGGCAATCGAAATGACAAGACCAAACGCTGAAATCGTTCGTGTAGGTATGGGCTTCAAACCTCTTGAATTCTCAATCAACGACATTACAGCTTGGAACAAGAGCATCATCGGTCATATGGCTTATGACTCAACATCTTGGAGAAACTGCATCAGACTTCTCCAGTCAGGTCAGATTAAGGTTCAGCCGATGATTACTCATCGTCTCGGTCTTTCACAGTGGCAGGAAGGTTTCGACAAGATGGCTAAGAAAGAGGCTATCAAGGTTATTTTCCATTACGATTATAACGACTAATTAAAGTAAATACGCATCAGGGAGGATTTTCAAATGAGAAAGCTTATGATTGCCCCGTCAGTGGGCTGCTGTGATTTGTTCCATGTTGAAGAACAGGTTAAGTTGATTAACGAAAAATCAGATTACCTCCACATGGACATTAAAGACGGTGTTTATGTTCCGAGTTACGGAATCGGTCCTGATTATCTCGACTACCTTAACAAGCATGTTGAGAATCTCAAACCAATGGATGCTCACCTTATGGTAAAACATCCTCAGCAGTATCTTGAAACCTTTGCAAAGGCAGGAGCTGCATACATAACACCTCATACAGACTGCATCGAAGGTGACGCATTTGTAACGATTCACAAGATCAAAGAGCTTGGCTGTAAGGCAGGCGTTGCATTAAGTCCCTCGGTTCCGCTTTCTACTATTGAATATTATCTCCCGTTGCTTGATAAGGTTACAATTATGATTGTTGATCCGGGCATCGCAGGTCAGCCGGTTGATCCGCAAATGTTCGTAAAAATCAACCAACTCGCTAAGATCAGAAAGGAAAGAGGTCTTAACTTCTTAATTGAAGCCGACGGTTCAATGAACAGCAGTCTTTACCGTCCGCTTTACGAGGCAGGTGCAGATCTCGTAATTCTGGGACCTCCGGCATTATGGAACAAGGACACGGATTTCAATAAGGCTTGGGACATAATGGAAAGTGAGCTTGAGCGAGAGCTTGACGGTGCTGAGAGAAAAATCTGATTGAAATAAGAAGTCAAAGAGGAAATTAAAAGGAGAAGAAAAATGGCTAACAAAACTTCTGTCAACATTGGCGCAAGACTTGACCGCTTGCCCCAATCAAAATGGCATGTTAAGATCTGGCTGATTACAGCTTTTGCACTCTTGGTATGCTGGTCAAACGGTATCGGCGGTTCCGTTCAGAACATTCTTTTGAACGAACTTCACTGGCTCGAACCCGGTTCAACACTCCTCGCAATGTGGGGTACAACTTACACAGCAGGACAGCTCTTCGGCGCACTCATCGGCGGACCTATCGGTGATAAAATCGGCCGTAAAAAGAGTATCCTTCTTTACGAAATTATCCATATCATCGCTATGATCGGCGGCGCTCTTTCACCGAACATCGCAGTTCTTTATGTGTTCAGACTTCTCCAGGGTCTTGCACTCGGCGCTCTCCTCGTAGTTCTGTTCGCAGGCTTTACAGAGTATGTTCCCGGTAAGAACCGTGGTACATGGTCAAGCCGTACATCATTCATCGGCAACTGGGCTCACCCAATCTGCAACGGTATTGCTCTTCTTATCGTTTCAACAAACGTAAGCATGAATATGAACTGGAGAATCCAGTTTATGATTCCTTCAATCCTTTCAATTATCGCTTGCATCTTCATCTATGTTAAGTTCCCCGAATCACCGAGATGGCTCGAATCACAGGGCAGACTTGATGAAGCTGACGAAATTATGACAAGCATCGAAAAAGAAATTGAAAAATCAACAGGCAAGCCACTCCCACCCGTTGAAGTTACAAATCCAAAGCCTGTTAAGAAACTCCCGTTCACAGCTCTCTTTAAAGGTAAACTCCTCAGAAGAACTATCGTTGGTTCTCTCGTACTCATCGGTATGAACACAATCCAGTACACACTTATGAACTGGATGCCGTCAATGCTTTCAGGTCTTGGCTACGACACATCAAAGTCACAGTTTATGACAATGTTCGGACTCTTCGGTGCTCCGTTCGGTATCTTTATCGCATCTCTTATCATGGATAAGATTCCTCGCCGTGTAATGGGCGTTATCCTCCTTGCAGGCATGGCAGGTCTTGGTGTTGCAACAGGTCTTCTTGCTCCGACACTCGGAATGACAGGACTCATTGTTATGACATTCCTTCTCAACACAATCATCTATATGTATGTTTGCTACGCATCAGCAGTTTATGTTCCTGAGATGTGGCCTACATCGGCAAAGCTTTCAGGTTCGGGCTTCAGTAACGCAATGGGTCGTGTAAGTAACATCTTCTTCCCATTCCTCGTTACAAATGTTGCTGCAAGCAGCATGGGCTCAGGCGGTGTATTCATTCTTATCGCAATTGTTGCAGCAATCATCGCTGTTGCAGTTATCTTCCTCGGTGTTGAAACCAGAGGCGAATCCGTTGAGGACATCGGTGATGTAGAGTAATCTCTGCAAAACCCTCTAATACATACAACCAAAAATTTTAGATGCGGTGCCTGAGTGCATCGGGCACCGCAAACTAAAATTTCTTACTAATGAAACAGATAAACAGCAATTAAAAACATTCAAGAAATTTTAACTTTAAATTATTTAACTTATATAGGCAAATTAAATCAGAACATACGCAGAAAGCGCATCGGGCGCAGAATGCTTAAATAAATTATTATAAAGAAAGTGCAGGAGATTATTATGAAAAATTCAGAAGCTATCTTAGTTACTCCAAAGCAGTTTGAAATTCAGGAATGTCCCGTTCCCGAGCCAAAGGATCATGAAATTCTTATGAAGGTTGAATATGTCGGAATGTGCGGTTCCGATATTCACGGCTTTGAATTCGGTCCTTTCATTCCGCCTAAGGATCCTAACCAGAAAATCGGTCTTGGCCATGAGGTTGCAGGCGAGGTTGTAAAGGTTGGCTCAAAGGTTACAAGATTCAAAGCAGGCGACAAGGTTCTTATCGAACCCGGTGTTCCGGATGACAAATGCGAATACTGCCGTACAGGCAGATACAACATCTGTCCCGATGTTGACTTTATGGCTACACAGCCTAACTACAAGGGCGCACTCACACAGTATATGACACATCCCGAGGAGTGGACATACCACATTCCCGAGGGTATGACAACAATGGAAGCAGCTCTCGTTGAGCCGGCAGCAGTCGGTATGCACGCAGCAATCCTCGGCGGCGCACAGCTTGGTAAGAGCATTGTTATCCTCGGCGGCGGTACAATCGGTCTTATGGTACTTCAGGCTTGTAAGAGCCTCGGTGCAACAGACATCACCGTTGTTGATATTATGCAGAATCGTCTTGACCTTGCATTAAAGCTTGGTGCAAGCAGAGTTATCAACGGCAAGGAGCAGGATACGGTTGCACTTCTCCGTTCACCCGAATATTTCGGCGATCACGGTTGTGAACTCGTATTCGAGGCAGCAGGTTCTGTATTCACAGCTCAGCAGGCTGTTCAGATTGTTGCAAGAGGCGGTAAGATTATGATGGTCGGCACACAGTCAAAGCCTGTTCCGATTGACTTCCTCAAGATTAACCGTGAGGTTATGATTCAGACATCATTCCGTTACTGCAACAACTTCCCGCAGACAATCGAGGCAATCGCAAGCGGTAAGTTCAATGTTAAGGATATGGTTACAAACATCTATGATTACAAAGATGTTCAGCAGGCATTTATGGACGCTATCGACCCCGAAAAGAAAGCCAATATGGTTAAGGGCGTTATCAAGGTAGCCGACTGATATACACAGATTTATTAAAAATTTTCATAAGGAAAGGTGATTAAAATGTTATCAGATATCAGATATTGGGAAAAGAAGGCAACAGAGGGACACTACGCTATTCCTCACTTCAATGTATGGAATGCAGAAATGCTCATGGGTGTTATTGACGCAGCCGAAGAGCTTCGTGCTCCAATCATTATTTCATTCGGTACAGGTTTCACAGGCAACACTTCTTTTGAAGACTTCTGCTACATGATGGATTCAATGGCAAAGAAGGCTACTGTTCCTGTAATTGAGCATTGGGATCACGGCAGAAATATGACAATTCTTCAGAACGCTGTTAATCACTGCATGAATTCGGTAATGCGTGACGCATCAGCTCTTCCTTATGAAGAAAATGTTGCCGAAATCAAGAGATGCGTTGACTACTTCCACGCTTACAACATTCCTGTTGAGGCTGAGCTTGGTCATGTAGGTAACGAAACAGTATATGAAGAGGCACTTTCAGAGTACCAGTACACAGATCCTTCAAAGGCTAAGGAATTTGTTGAGAGAACAGGCTGTGACTCACTCGCAGTTGCAATAGGTAATGTTCACGGCGTATATTCTTCAGAACCAAAGCTTGCTTTCGATGTACTCGAGGCAGTTGCCAAAGAAGTAGATGTTCCGCTCGTACTCCACGGTGCATCGGGTATCGGTGATGAGGACATTAAAAAGGCTATCTCACTCGGTATCGCTAAAATCAACATTCACACAGAGCTTTGCCAGGCTGCTATGGAAGCTATTAATGCTCACAAGGACGAGCCGTTCCTTGCTGTTGAGCGTGAAGTAAGAAAGGCTGTTAAAGAGCGTGCAATGTACAAGATTAAGCTCTTTGGCGATGACGGCAGAGCAGATGAGTAATATGAGTAATACAGAGAAAAAACTTGATGTTATCTGTCTTGGCGCAGCGGTAGTTGACATTCCTCTCCGTCCGGTATCAAGAGATATTTTTGATATCGAGTCATATCCGGTTGACAGAATCGCAATGTCTGTCGGCGGTGACGCAATGAACGAGGCAACAATCATCAGCCGTTTAGGCTTTAAAACAGGCATTATCGCTTGTATCGGTGATGACGCTGCAGGTCAGTTTATCCTTCGCTCCTGCGAGAAGGACAACATAGATGTTGAAGGCATCAAGATTGATCCGACAATCGACACCTCAATGAACATTGGTCTTGTAACCGATGACGGTGAAAGAACCTTTGTTACAAACCGCAATGGCAGCTTGTGGAAAGAAAACATTGAGCATGTTGACTTTGAAAAAATGAAGCAGGCAAAAATCCTTTCCCTCGCAAGTATCTTTAACTGTCCTCTTCTTGACGGCAAGACGCTTGTAAAGATTTTCAAAGAGGCAAAGGCGGCAGGTATGACAATTACCGCCGATATGATAAAGCCAAGACTCGGTGAAACTCTTGACGATATCAGAGAAGCATTAAGCTATGTGGATTACTTCTTCCCGAACTTTGACGAGGCTTGCCTTATGACAGGCGAAACCGAAGAATCAAAGGTTGCCGACAAGCTCTTTGAGTGCGGTGTTAAGAATGTAATTATGAAGATAGGCAAGCGTGGATGCTACATCCGCAATGCCGCAGGAGCAATGATTGTTCCTGCCTGCAAGGGTGTAACCGCAATCGACACAATCGGTGCAGGCGACAACTTTGCATCAGGCTTTATTTCGGCACTTCTTCAGGGCAAGGATATCCGTGACTGCGGTATCTATGCTAACTGCACAGCAGCTATTTCAGTTCAGTATGTCGGTGCAACAACAGGCGTTCAGAACAAAGAAATGGTTGAAGAAATGCTTGAAAAGTATAAAAAAGATTATATCCTGTAATAGTAATAAATCTGTGACATTACGCCCTGTGTTCGTAAGAATGCAGGGCAACCCCCCACCAATATATTATTAAAGAAAGGTCAGATGCAAAATGAAGACGATGAAGCTTGGCAAAACAGGCATTGATATTTCAAGAATGGGACTCGGTACCTGGTCAATCGGCGGCGGCTCGGCATGGGGCGGCGACCACGACCTTCAGGTTGTTGTAGATACAATCCGTGAAGCTCCGAAGCTCGGTGTAAACCTTATCGACACAGCTCCAGGTTACAACTTTGGCAACAGCGAGAAAATCCTCGGCAAGGCTCTTGAGGGCATGAACCGTGAAGATGTTGTAATCATCACAAAGTGCGGTGTTACATGGGATCAGGAGATGAAGGGCGACCTTTTCAACAAGGTAAACGGCATTCAGCTTTATAAAAACCTCAACAGTGCATCAATCAAGAGAGAAATTGAAGAATCACTCAAGAGAATGGGTACAGACTATGTTGATGTATATATGACACACTGGCAGTCAATCGAGGGCAGCGAGTATTATGTTCCGATTCAGAAGACTATGGAGGTTCTCAACGACCTCAAGGCTCAGGGCAAAATCAAGGCTATCGGTGCTGCAAATGTAGATATCAAGCAGATTCAGGAGTACCTCAAGTGGGGTGAGCTTGATATCGTTCAGGCCAAGTATTCAATTCTTGACCGTGGCATTGAGGACGAAATCATTCCTTGCTGTCGTGAAAACGGTGTTACAATTCAGGCTTATTCACCGCTCGAAATGGGACTTCTCTCGGGTACATTCCCAAGAGATTACAAGCCTGTCGGCGCACAGATTCCAAAGAAATGGTTCCAGCCCGAAAATATGCAGAAGGCTATGGATGTTATGGATCAGTGGAAGCCTCTTTGTGAAAAATATAACTGTACAATTGCTAACCTTGCTCTTGCATGGATTCTTGCTCAGGGCGACTTCATCAACCTTCTCAGCGGTTCTACTACTGTAGATCAGATTGCCGAGAATGTTAAGTCGGCAGAACTTGAACTTGATTCCGCTGATGTTGCAATGATGCGTGATATGGTTGAAGCTATCGACAAATAATTAAGGGCTGCTTAAATACACCTTTGTGTATATGGTTAAGGAATCCACTCCCGATTGTTAAAATTATTGTAAAAACAGTCGAATTCCCTTTACTTTTGTTGATAATTATGTTAGTATGTAATAAAAGTTGAGGGTAATGTTTATGGCAAAGAGAATTGATGAAATCAGACAAAAGATTGAAACCGAAGGCGAGGTTTTCGTCTCGGATTTAAGCAGAATATATAATGTAACCGAAGAAACTATCAGGCGTGATCTTGAAAAGCTGAAGAATGACGGTATCATTACCAGAACTTTCGGAGGAGCTGTTCTTAACACAACTCCTCAGAATGACAGAGTGCATTTCTTTAAACGCAAGGGGATTAACCTTGAGGGCAAAAAGAAAATTGCTAAGCTGCTTGTTGATAAATTTATCGGTGTGAACACGATGATGATTGATAACAGCACAACTGTTCTTGAGGCTGTTAAGCTTTTTAAGGACAATGAAAATCTTACCGCAATTACCTTTTCTGCACAGATTTTTCAGGAACTCGACACTTGTAAGATGAAGCTGGTTTCAACCGGCGGACTTTATGATGAAAAAACCCGTTCTTTCTACGGAAAACCTGCAAAAGAGGCTATGAAAAAGTACAATGTTGACCTTGTTCTCCTCGGATGCAAAGGGCTTGATATGGAAAGAGGCATAACTGATTCTTCCGAAGGTGAGGCTGATTTGAAGTCTGAGATGGCAAGCCGTGCCGAATGTGTGGTATTACTTGCAGACCATTCAAAATTCAATCATACTGCGTTTGTCAATTTTTTGGATTGGGATAGGATCGATTATCTGATTACCGACGAAAGGCCGTCACAGGAATGGCTTGAGTTTTGTGAGCAGATGAAAATAAAACTCATGTACTGATTTACCTTGTCCGGTACATAGTTTGTGTCAGTGCTTTTTATAATTTTACCCATTAAAGCTCCTGTTCTTTTTAATCAAAAACGGCAGGAGCTTTTGCGCTGTCAAAACTTTAGCAGATTTAACAGTTTTGAGAACGCATTGGAAATATTTTTATTATCATTGAATAGTATTGTTAAATCTGAGTTGAATTTTAAACATAGTGATTATTTTATATATCACTATGGAAATTCTATTAATTACGGTTATTTTTGCAGACGGGAGACCAATCGGAGACGGTTTCCGTCACATTAAGGACACACCGATTAAATATGATGATAGAATGTGCAAATATTCTTTGATGCAGTTTATTCGGCAGTTCCGAAATAAAGGGGTTACCCAAATTCACAGATAAGGAGATGTAAAAATGACAAAACAAAAGGAGAAGAAGAAAGCTTCAATTGTCAAGAAAATGATGATTGCCGTTGTCGCAGGTTTTGCAGTTGGTTTTATATGTCTGCTGATTAAAAGTGCGGTAATGGGAACAGACGGCGAAGGAGCCTGGAAAGTTGTTGAGGCAATTTTATTCCAGGATATCACCGCAACAAAAGATATTGAAGGACTCGGCTTGTTCTATATCGTAGGTCAGCTGTTTATGAAGGGACTTCAGATGATGATTGTTCCTCTTGTTCTTTGTTCGCTGACACTTGCGCTTTGCAGTCTTGCAAACCCGAAAAAGCTCGGCCGAATCGCAGGTAAAACATTCGTATCCTATCTTTGCTTCTATATCGTAGCAGCAGCTCTTGCAGGCGCAGCAGCTTATCTTGCAAAGAGCCTTGGCTGGTTCGATGTACATCTTCCGGCACAGCAGGCTCAGGATATCGTTACAATGGAGGGTTACAACCCGCTCGTTACAATTGTAAACGCTGTTCCAAGCAATATGATTAACGCAATGTCATCTAACAACACAATCCTTTGCGTTGTTGTTATCGCAATTATCTTTGGTCTTTGTATGACAAAGATGGGCGAAAAAGCAGATCCGCTCAAGAAAGTTTTTGAAAACATCAACGATATCGTTCAGATGTTCCTTAACTTCCTCATCAACAGAATCGCACCTATCGCAATTTTCTGTATGATCGTAAGAGCACTTGCCGTTTACGGAATTGAGTACATTTCACCGACAATGATGTGGATTGTTGTAACAATTGTTGTAAGCCTTCTTCTTGTTTGCACAATTTACCCAATCGGCATTTTCATTACAACAGGTCTTAATCCGTTTATCTTCCTCAAAAAGGCAGCTAAAATCGGTATGTTCGCAGCAGCTACAAACTCATCTGCCGCAACACTTCCTCTTAACAAGGAAACTTGTATCAACGAACTCGGTTGCTCAGAAGAAATCAGCAGCTTTGTTCTTCCGACAGGTATGACAATCAATATGAACGGTACAACCGCAATGCATATGATCGCCATTACATTCATCGCCACAGCCGCAGGCGTTAATATCACTCCCGCAACCCTTTGTCTTACAGCATTCCTCTCAATCTGTACAGCAGTCGGTACTCCGGCTATCCCTGTTGCAGGTACAACAATGGTTTATGTTGTAATGATGGGACTTGGCTTGAACTCAGACCTCTGTATGATTGGCTACTCACTCATTCTTGCTATGAACTACCTCCCCGGTATGGCTGTTATCACACTTAATGTTATCGGTGATGCCGCTACTAATGTTATAGTTTGTGCAAAAGAGCATTGCCTCAACAAGGAAATCTACAACAGTAAAACCCCTAAAAACAACTGATTTCAGTAAGATAACTTCCGGAAACCCCTTGTAAAACCGAACCGCCCTCAGACAGCGCATGCACTGCCGAGGGCGGTTTAGTTTTACGGCGAGCCGCCGTTCCCAGTTCGTGTGCGTTGCACACGATTTGCACGCAATGCGTGCAAGTTTGAACACACAGTTTTGGGTTATACCAAAATATTTGCATAAACATAAACATTCGTCAAGGCGGGCGGATGATATCCGCACCTACAGGATTGCGGCACTCATAAAATTTATTTTAATATATAATTTGTACCGTTACTTGTCTGCATACGATGTCTGCCCCTACAATTTGGCAATTGCGTAAAATTGTCTTATTTGGATAATTCTGAAAGCGAAATATAATTTCAATTTCAACTATCTCCAACTATTTTTGGGCAAAAATAAACGGCGGTTTTTGACCGCCCGACACACTATATTATACTTAATTTAACTTATATACCCTTATTACCAACCGATTTATTATTGCAAATCAATTCTTTAATCAAATTTCGTTCTAAAATAAAAAAGGCGGATACTCTCCGCTTACATCTTACTATATATTACGCAGTATCACGCATCTGCCATTGTTTTAATTCTTTCATCAATTCGGATTTTGTTTTCGTAGGTCAGTTGTCTGAAATGTTCAATCAAATCGGCTTCGTTCGGTGTAATTTGTGAGTTGCTGTATGGATTTTTGATATCTGACATACCGATAAGGTAGTCAACCGTAACGCTGAAAATTTCCGCCAAATTTTTGAGCGTGTCAATAGACGGCTGTGTAATGCCCTTTTCATATTTTGAAATTGCACTCGCCTTTAAATTCAGCTTTTCCGCAAGCTCTGTCTGTGACATATCGTTGTCAACACGCAATTCTTTTAATCTGACTGAAAACTCCATAATAACACCTTTGCCTGTAATTTAGTTTCTTTGATTTATTATACCATTTGTTTCATAAATAATAAAAATAATAGCCAAATCAGATTAAAATATGTTGACAATTGCAAAATAGGAATATATAATTATCTTAATAAGATAATTATTCTTGCTGTTATATCTTATTAGGAGGTCAATTATGAGAACTAAAGTTAAAAAATTAACATCGGTTATTCTTGCGGTTGTAATGATGCTCGGCATCTTGACAATCGCACCGCTCACCGTAAGTGCGGCAACCTACGGCGACTTTGAATATACCCTCGAAGATGATTTTACATGCACGATTACAGGCTATAACGGTTCTGCGGCTAATGTTACTATACCATCAACGATTTACGGTTATAAGGTATCAGCATTATCAGATACTGCATTTTTGAGTAATAAAAATATTAGAAGTGTCATAATACCAAATGGTGTTCTAAGAATAGGTGCACTATGTTTTGATAGTTGTACAAATTTACAGGAAATTACAATACCTGATAGTGTTATGTATATTGTTAGATCAGGAGATGCAAGAAGTGGTGGCTTTTTACAATTTTGTGATAGCTTAAAAGAAATAACTTTAGGTAGTGGATTGGAAAATTTTTTTGATACATATGATTTAAATGGTAGTCATTCATTTGAATGCATTGATATTAGCAAAAATAATAAATATTATTGTAGTATTGATGGGGTGGCTTTTAGTAAGGATAAGAAAAAACTATTAAAATATCCGCCTGCTAAGAAAGATGAAATATATACAATACCCGATTCTGTTAGTAAATTATCCATGCCAATGGGATTTACTCTCAATGAAAATCTAAAAGCAGTTATAATACCGAAGAGTGTTAAGGAAATATCTCTTTACACATTTGGAACATCTTTGAATTCAATTTATGGATATAAAGGTACAGTTGCTGAAACATATGCGAAAGAAAATGGATTTAAGTTTATTGAAATTTCCGAACCAACCTCTGTATCATTAAACAAAACATCATTAACTTTAGATGTCGGCAAGAGTTATACTCTTACAAAGACAGTTTCGCCGTCAAATGCTGTGACTTCTTATACTTGGAGCAGTTCAAACACAAGCGTTGCGACTGTTGACGATAACGGCAAAGTAACCGCCAAAGCGTCAGGTACTGCAACAATCACGGTAAAAACTTCAAACGGCAAAACCGCAACTTGCAAAGTTACCGTAAATCTTCCCGCTCCGCAGATTACAGGTCTTGCAAACACAACAGGCGGTATCAAAATTTCGTGGAACAAGGTTGACGGCACTTACGGCTACAGACTTTATTACAAGCCTGCGTCGGGTGGTTGGAAACGCTTTAAAGACACAACCGCCACATCGTTTACCGATTCGGGAGTAGTACCGAATAAAACCGAAACATACACAATCCGCTGTATTGACAAAAACGGCAACACAATCAGCGGTTTTTATTCAAAGGGTTGGTCGAAGAAATACACAGCCACAACCCCGAAAATAACAAAGCTTACAAATACATCAAAGGGTGTAAGTGTAACTTGGAACAAAATCGCAGGTGTTTACGGTTACAGACTTTACTATAAAACATCATCAGGCGGTTGGAAGAGATTTAAGGACACAACAGCCACATCGTTCACCGATTCGGGAGTAAGTCCTAACAGAACCGAAACCTACACAATCCGTTGCATTGACAAGAATGGCAATACCGTCAGCGGTTTTTATTCAAAGGGTTGGTCGAAGAAATACACTCCTGTTGCTCCGAAAATTACAAAACTTACAAACAGATCAAAGGGTGTAAGCGTAACTTGGAATAAAATCGCAGGCGTTTACGGCTACAGACTTTACAGAAAATATGACGGAGGAAGCTGGACAAAGGTAAAAGATACAACTTCAACCTCTTTCACAGATTCAGGTGCTAAAAAGGGTAAGAAGGTAACCTACACAGTTCGTTGTATTGACAGAAAAGGCAAAACGGTAAGCGGTTTCAACTCAAAGGGTTGGTCAATTACAAGAAAATAATATTATAATCATAAATCCCGACAGGTTTTGTGCTGTCGGGATTTTTGCTCGTTTTTACCATTGAAAAGACTGAATAATAATGTTATAATAAATCTGAATATAGGAAATTGTGAATAACTTTATCGAAAATGGGAGATGAAAACAAAAAATGGCAATAAAGGTAACGCTCCTTACACACACACCTAACCCTGAGCAGACGGTTGCTATGGCGGCAAAGCTTTGCTATTCACCGTCAGGGATTGAAGATATAAGAGAAGGTCTTGACGAGGAAAAAACTTCCTCATTTATTGATATGCTTGCAAGCCTCGGCCATGCAAGTCCGACCGAACACGCATATTTTACATTCGGCATTGAGGGCATTTCAAGGGCTTGCTCACACCAGCTTGTCCGCCACAGAATTGCGTCCTACAGTCAGCAGTCACAGCGATATGTTGACGGCACAAGGTTTGACTTTGTAACTCCGCCCGAGATTGCAAAGAACGAAAAGGCTCTTGCCGCTTATGAAAAGGCTCTCAAGGTTGAGGCTGACGCTTACAAGGAAATCAGAGATGCACTTGCTGTCGGTTACATCAACGAGAAATGTCCCGATAAGTACAGCGGAACCGATGAAGAAATTATCAATGCCTACAAGGCTGACGATAAAAAATCCTGCAATGCTTTCATTAAGAAAGCCAACGAGGACGCAAGATTTATTCTTCCAAATGCATCGACAACAAAAATTGTCTGCACTTTCAATGCAAGAAGCTTGCAGAACTTTTTTGCACACCGTTGCTGCAACAGAGCGCAATGGGAAATCCGTGAGGTTGCCGAGCAAATGCTTTTGCAATGTCTTGAGGTTGCTCCGCACCTTTTCAAAAACTGCGGTCCGTCCTGTCTGTTCGGACCATGCCCCGAGGGCAATATGTGTTGCGGAAAGCAAAAGGAAATGCGTCAGAAATACGGCAGAGAAAAGTAAGGTATATATATGAAAAGCAAAATTATTGTTATTGAGGGACTTGACGGCAGCGGAAAAGCTACGCAGACAAAGATTTTGTGCGAAAAATTTTCCGCTCTCGGCAAAAAGGTCACAAAGCTTGAATTTCCGAATTATGAAAGTCCTGCCGCCGCTCCCGTGAAGATGTATCTTGACGGCGAATTCGGCGACAAGCCCGATGATGTCAATGCCTATGCGGCGAGTGCATTTTATGCGGTTGACCGTGTTGCAAGCTATCTTCAGCTCTGGAAAAAGGAATGTGACAACGGCGGTGTGATTTTAAGTGACCGCTATGTGACTTCAAATATAATTTATCAGATGTCCAAGCTCCCGAAAGAGGAGTGGAACAGCTTTATTGATTGGCTGAACGATTTTGAATACGAAAAACTCGGGATTCCGAAACCCGATCTTGTAATCTATCTTGATGTTGAGCCTGAGGTTTCGCAGAAGCTTATGGAAAAACGCTACGGCGGTGACAACAGCAAGAAAGATTTGCATGAGAAAAACCTCCGTTTTCTTCTTGATTGTCGAAAAAGTGCAGTTTATGCCGCTAAAAAATGCGGCTGGAAGGTTATTAATTGCTGTGAAAACGGAGAGATTAAGAGTATAGAAAAAATATCGGAAGAGATAGAGAGGGCAGCGGCTGAAATTTATGCTGAGCTTTAAAAAAATTGAGCAAAGTGACATAAACGAACTTAAAAAATACTACGATTATGATGAGTGCATGGGTTGCGATACCAACCTTTTGAACGCTTATCTTTGGCGAAACGAATACAATATTAAATTTGCTTTTTATGATGATACAATTGTCAAGGTGTATTGTAATCCCGACGAGTCTGTTTGGGGTTACTGTATGCCTACAGGCAAAAATATAAAGGGTGCGCTTGAAGAAGTTTTTAAAGATGCCGAGGAGAGAAACGGCAATTTGCGAATTGTTATGCTGACAAACGGCAATCGTGCAATGCTTGAAACAATGTTTCCCGACAAATTTGATTATGTTCGTTCGCCTGAAAATCAGGATTACATCTACACTTCCCGTGACCTTGCAACCCTTGCGGGCAAAAGGTTTCACGCAAAGCGTAACCACATTTCAAAATTTTACAGAACCTACACAGACACCCGTTTTGAAACTCTGTCGGATTCAAATATTCCCGATGCATTGACGGTTGCAAAGCTGTGGTGTGCGGAAAATGACACCGATCCCGAAGCTTCAAGCGAAATTACGGCAATCAGGGAAATGTGCGACCTCAAAGACGAATATAATGTCAAGGGTGCTGTACTGTATGTTGACTCAAAGCCCGTTGCCATGACTCTCGGAAGTGAAATTTCACCCAAGGTGTATGACATCAATTTTGAAAAGGCACTTCGTGAATATGACGGTGTTTATGCCGTAATCAACAACGAATTTGCCAAAACTCTTACGCAGTACGAGTACATCAACCGTGAGGAAGATATGGGACTTGAGGGACTAAAAAAGTCTAAACTTTCATACAATCCCGTTATTATCCTTGACCGCTGGAATGCAATACCGAAAAAACGATGAAAACGATATTTCGCAAAACCGAAAAATCCGATACCGAAAGCCTTAAAAAGCTGTGGCTTTCGTGTTTTGACGAGAATGTAACTGCCGTCAATCTGATTTTTGACAGCGACATTTTTGACGGTTGCTGTGCTGTTGTTGACGATAGAATCGTTTCGGCTCTTTACCTTGTAAAAGGTACGCTCAACGGCGAAAAATCGCATTATCTTTGCGGTGCGTCAACCGATGAATCTTACCGTGGCAACGGGATAATGTCAAGGCTGATTGATTTTGCACTTGATGACGCAAAGAATAACGGTGATGTTTATTCTCTGCTTTTTCCTGCAAATGACGGCTTGTACGGTTTTTACGCAAAGCTCGGATATGCTCCGAACTGTACCGTAAAAAGCCGTGAAATTTCAAGGCAAACGCTTGAAAATTTTGCAGATAAGGGCTTGAATATCGGCTGTTCAAAAGAAAATTCTTTCATATATAATGAGAGGTTTTTTGAATTTGCAAAGTCCTATTATGAGATTTACGGCTCAAAGGTGATTTGTAAGAATGACTGCTTTGCCGTATTTGATGAAAACGAAAATATTGCCGATATTTTTTACTCGGCTTATAAAAATATAAACGAACTTTCCGCACTTTTGCTTGAAAATACAAAATCAGAAAGGTTTGTGTTTACGGGCAAATCCGACAACGCTCTTTTTGAAAACTGTCGGTTACAAAAATGCGGAATGATTAAATCACTCGACAAAAACCATAAAATTCCCGACGATGTCTATATCGGGATTACTCTTTCCTGAAAGGAAGTTTACTATGTTCTATGTATTTCTTGCAGAAGGCTTTGAAGAAACAGAGGCACTTGCCCCCGTTGATGTAATGCGCAGGGCAAAGCTTGATGTTAAAACAGTCGGTGTAACAGGCGAATGTGTTACAAGCTCACACGGTGTGCCTGTCAAAGCCGATATCACAATTGACAATATAAGTCTTGACGATGTTCAGGGTGTTGTTCTCCCCGGCGGTATGCCCGGAACTCTCAATCTTGAAGCAAATGAAAAGGTTATTGAGGCTGTTAAGTATAGCTGTGAAAACGGCAAAATCGTTGCCGCAATCTGTGCCGCTCCGTCAATTCTCGGCCATCTCGGAATCCTTGACGGCAAAAAGGCAACCTGTTTCCCCGGCTTTGAAAAGGAGCTGAAGGGTGCAGATTATACAGGCACTCACACCGTAACGGACGGCAATATTATTACCGCAAAGGGCGCAGGCTGTGCGATTGAATTCGGTCACGCAATTGTTTCTCTCGCAGTATCAAAGGATGCCGCCGACAAGGTTATCGGTGATATGCAATGCCTGTAAAAAATGTCCGTGAGCTGAAAAGTCAGCTCCGTGCAAAATATAAAAAAATCCGCAAAAGCTGTCCTCCCGAAAAAAAGCAACAACTTGACCTCGCCTTGCAGAACGCTTTTCTTGCAAGTGAGGAATACAAAAGCTGTGATGTGCTTTTTGCCTTTGTTTCATCACCGATTGAGGTTGACACCTCGCTCATCCTTGAAACAACGCTGAAAGACGGCAAAAAACTTGCTCTGCCAAAGTGCAAAAACAATTTCGGCGAAATGGATTTTTACCTTGTGACCTCACTTTCTCAGCTTGAAAAGGGTGCTTTTTCAATTATGGAACCAAACCCCGAAGTCTGCGAAAAGTACGAGGATTTCTCACACGGACTTTGCCTTGTACCGGGACTTTGCTTTGATACGCAGGGATTCCGCCTTGGATTCGGCAAAGGTTACTATGACAGATTTTTGCAGAAATTTTCGGGAACAAGCGTGGGACTTTGCTACTCCAAATGTATAGAGCATACCCTGCCCTCGGGAGTGTTCGACCGCCCCGTTGATGCCGTGATTACCGAAAAATATACCAACCGAACAAATAACGAGTTTGTAAAGGAATGATACATTATGAACCCTGATAATTTTAATATGAGCGAACAGGAGCTTAACGCTCAGCGTCGCAAAAGAGCTGAAAATTTCAGACTTAACATTGACGAAACCGAGTACGAAGATGAAAATATGTACGGTGAATCCGAAAGTGAGCCGTCCGACCTCAATTCATACAGCGGTCAGGATGTTAAAAAGCAGATGGCAAGAGAGTCAAAGCATGTTCTTAAACAGAAGAACAAGGAAGAAAAAAAGGCTCTTAAAGCGAAGAATAAACATAACCGCAGAATTTTCCGCCTTACATGGATAATCTCGGTTGTGATTGTCGGTGCAATGGCTGCCGTTTATATGATAACAGGTATGAACGATTTGCTTGCCGTAAACAGAACCGATTCTTCGACAGTCAAGATTGAGATTCCCGAAAATCCGACAGTTGACGATGTTACAAAGGTGCTTGTCGACAACAAGGTAATCGGTGAGCCGTCATATTTCAAGCTTTTTGTCAAAGTTACAAAGTCAGCCGATGATTTCACTCAGGGTACATATGAAATCCGCAAAAATATGGACTACGAGGCAATTGTCAACTTCCTTTCGAGTAACAACAACAGAACCGACACGGTTTCCGTTACAATTACCGAGGGTGAGAGCGTTCTTGAAATTGCCGACACTCTCAAAAAGAACGGTGCTTTGGGTGACAAGGACGAGTTCCTTTCACTCTGCAATTCCGACAAATTTGACGGCGATTTTGATTTTATCAAGGCTGAAACAAATGCGGACAAGCGTTACTACAAGCTGGAGGGTTATCTCTATCCCGATACATATGAATTTTACAAAAACGAAAACGCAGAGTCCGTAATCTACAAACTTCTCAATAACTATGAAACTAAGATAAATGAAAAGCAGACTGTTGATGGCTATTCAAAGAAAACAACAGTTTTGAAAATGGTTGAGGAGAGCGATACAAAGTATTCGCTTGATCAGGTTATGACAATTGCGTCAATCATTCAGGCAGAGGCGGCTAACAAAGAGGATATGTACTACATCTCATCAATTCTTCACAACCGTCTTACAGCCGACAGCAGTGCCGGTGTGTCAAACCTCGGTCTTGATTCGACAAAGTTTTACCCTTACAGAAGCCTTGAAGATGTTCCCGAAAATGACAGAAGTACCTACAAGAGCAGATACGACACATATGATAAGAAGGGACTTCCTTACGGCCCAATCTGCAACCCCGGTATGGATGCGATAATTGCCGCACTTAACCCGAACAGCACTGATTACTACTTCTTCTGTCACGACAGCAAGGGACAGGCTTATTACGCAACATCACTTGATCAGCAAAACGCAAATCTGGAGTATATTGAAAGCTATGATAACTAATTTTGAAAAACCCGAAATTTTGTCACCGGCAGGTGATATGGATTGTCTTAAATCCGCATTAAACTTTGGCTCAGACGCAGTTTTTCTTGCAGGAAAAATGTTTGGAATGCGTTCCGCACCGCAGAATTTTGATAACGACCAGCTCAAACAGGCTTGTGACCTTGCCCATGCAAAGGGAGCAAGAATCCATGTGACTTGCAACACACTCCCACGCAACAACGAAATTCCTCATCTTCAGGAATTTATGGAGAATGCGCAGGCTTGCGGAGTTGATGCGTTCATCATTGCCGATCTCGGTGTTTTTGAGGCGGCTAAAAAGTATGCGCCAAAGGTTCAGCGCCACATTTCAACTCAGGCGGGAGTTACAAATTATGCAGCGGCAAATGTACTCTACAATATGGGTGCATCAAGAGTTGTGCTTGCAAGAGAAATTCCGCTTGATGAAATTGCCGAAATGCGTGCAAAAGTTCCGAAAGAGCTTGAAATCGAATGCTTTGTACACGGTGCAATGTGTGTTTCATTTTCAGGCAGATGCCTTATTTCAAGCTATATGACTGGCAGAGATGCAAATCACGGCGACTGCGCTCAGCCGTGCCGTTGGAAATATCATCTCTACGAAGAAAATCGTCAGGGGCAGTATTTCCCTGTTGAAGAAGCGGGCGACGGTACATACCTCTACAATTCAAGAGATCTCTGTATGATTGAGCATATCCCCGAACTTGTAAAGGCAGGTATTTCAAGCTTTAAAATTGAGGGCAGAGCGAAGTCGGCTTACTATGCCGCTGTTACAACAAACGCTTACCGTCACGCTGTTGACGATTATTTTGCCGAGGGTGATAATTATACTCTCAAACCTTGGATTAAGGAAGAGCTTGAAAAAATCAGCCACCGTGAGTATAACACAGGATTCTATTTTGGCAGAGAACCCGGTCAGGTTACAGGCAACGGCGGATATATCCGTCATTATGATAATGTCGCATTGTGCGAAGAACTTGTTGACGATACAACAGCGGTAATCACTCAGCGTAACAAATTCTATGTCGGCGACACACTCGATGTGCTTCCGCCGAGCGGAATACCGTTTGAAATTAAGTGCGAGTCGCTTACAACAGACGAGGGTATGCCCGTTGAAAGTGCACCGCATCCAATGCAAAGACTCACAATGAAGTGCAACGCACCAGTTCCGTCAGGCTCGGTTATCAGAAAAAAGCGTGATTAAACCCCGATTTTGCTATTGACAATGCAAAGAAACAGTTCTATAATCTAAGTACTGATGTTCCCCACCTTAAAAACGGTGGGGAACAATTCAGCCTTTCAGCGTGAGCAAATCTCTCGCTGAAATACTGAGGAGCTGACGCTCCTATGCACTTGATTGCAATCTGTCGCAAACTCTGCTCCTTGCAAGCAAAGCAGAGTGTTGCTCCGATTTAAATTATTTGCTACAATTGAATTACAATATTCGGCTGTGACGGGATTAACCGAGATGTCAGCATTTCAGAGAGAAAGCCGTTTTGGTGCAAGGCTTTTATGTGAAGTTTCGGTACGCTGCCCCTGAGCTCTGTGTGATTAAGCACAGCGTATTTCTGCGTTAAGGAAATGTAATCTATATGACGATTACTCAAAGCGGACGCTTAGCGTCAATTTGGGTGGTACCGCAGGATATTCCTGTCCCATTGTATTTTTATACAATGGGATTTTTTATTTTGCTCGGTTGCATACTTTAAACAAATTTGAACGAATATTGTATTCCCCTGTGAATTTGTATAAGGAGAGATTTTTTATGAAGTGGACAGGACTTAACGAATTAAGAGAAAAGTTCCTTGAATTCTTTGAATCAAAGGGTTGTTTAAGACTCCCCAGCTTTTCACTTGTTCCAAAGGACGACAACAGCCTTCTGCTCATCAACAGCGGTATGGCTCCTATGAAAAAATATTTTACAGGTGAGGTAACACCTCCCCGCAAGCGTGTTACAACCTGTCAGAAATGTATCCGTACTCCCGACATTGAGCGTGTCGGCATCACTGCTCGTCACGGTACATTCTTTGAAATGCTCGGTAACTTCTCATTCGGCGACTATTTTAAGCACGAAGCTACGGCTTGGGCATGGGAATTCTTTACAAAGGTTCTTGAGATGCCTCCCGAAAAGCTTTATGTTTCAATCTATGAGGACGATGACGAGGCTTTTGACATTTGGACAAAGGAAGTCGGCGTTGATCCGTCACATATGGTAAGACTCGGCAAGGAAGATAACTTCTGGGAACACGGTTCAGGTCCATGCGGTCCTTGTTCGGAAATTTACTTTGACCGTGGTGACGAAAAGGGCTGCGGCAGACCCGACTGTCATGTAGGCTGTGAATGCGACCGTTTTGTTGAGGTTTGGAACCTTGTATTTACTCAGTTTGAGAATGACGGCAAGGGTAACTACACTCCTCTTGAACATCCGAACATTGATACAGGTATGGGACTTGAAAGACTTGCCTGTGTTATGCAGGGTGTTGATAACCTTTTCCTTGTTGACACAATTCAGAACATTATGAAACACATCTCACAGATTACAGGTGTTGAGTACGGCAGAGATGAAAAGAGCGATGTTTCACTCCGTGTTATCACAGATCATATCCGCAGTACAACATTTATGATCGGTGACGGTGTTCTTCCGTCAAACGAGGGCAAGGGCTATGTGCTCCGCCGTTTGCTCAGAAGAGCCGCTCGTCACGGCAGACTTCTCGGTTACAACGAGCCTTTCCTTTATAAGGTTTGCGATACGGTTATCAAGGAAAATCTCACAGCTTATCCCGAACTCAAGGAAAAGCAGGAGTTCATCACAAAGGTTATCAAGGTTGAGGAAGAAAGCTTTGCCAAGACAATTGATCAGGGCTTTAAGATGCTCAACGGCATTATGGACAACGAGGATGTTAAGATTCTCAGCGGTGAGGATGCGTTCAAGCTTAACGATACCTACGGTTTCCCGATTGACCTTACAAAAGAAATTCTTTCGGAAAAAGGCATCAAGGTTGATGTTGATCGTTTCCGTGAGCTTATGAAAGAGCAGAAAAAGCGTTCCCGTGACGCAAGAAAGAACGCAGGTGCAGACGCTTGGATTTCTGACACAACAGACCTTTCCGATGTTGCAAATACAGAGTTTGTCGGTTACACAGAACTTAAGTCAACTTCAAAGGTTCTTGCAATCGTTAAAGACGGTGTGAGAGTTGACAGTATCGGTGAGGGCGAAAACGCTATCATTGTTCTCGACAAAACTCCGTTCTACGGAGAAGGCGGCGGTCAGGTTGGCGACACAGGTGTTATGGAGTCAGGCAGCTTCTCTGCTGATGTTGACAACACAACAAAGAATCCGTCAGGTACAATCTATCTCCACGCTTGTACAGTAAAGAGCGGCAGTATCAATGTGGGCGCAGAAGTTTCAACAGCTGTTGATGAAGAGCGTCGTGCCGACATTACAAGAAACCACACAGCTGCTCACCTTCTTCAGGCTGCTCTCCGTGAGGTTCTCGGTAACCATGTTCAGCAGGCAGGTCAGCTTGTTTCCGACGATTACTTCCGTTTTGACTTTACTCATTTTGAGGCTCTCACAGCAAAAGAACTCATTGAGGTTCAGAACCTTGTAAATAAAAAGATTCTTGAGGCTATCCCTGTTACAACACAGGAAATGCCTATTGAAGAGGCTAAAAAGCTCGGAGCAATGGCACTCTTCGGCGAAAAGTACGGTGATGTTGTCCGTGTTGTAAGCGTAGGCGACTTCTCGGTTGAATTCTGCGGTGGTACTCATGTTAAGAATACTGCTAACCTCGGTCTTTTCAGAATCAGACAGGAGGGCTCGGTTGCCGCAGGTGTAAGAAGAATTGAGGCTCTCACAGGTATGGGCGTTCTCAAGTACATCAACGGTATGAGTGCTGTTATTATGGATGTATGCTCATCACTCAAAATTGCCAACCCGAAGGCTGTAGTTGAGGGTGTTCGCAAGGCTGAACAGCTCATCAAGGAACAGCAGAGAGAAATCAATGAACTCAACTCAAAACTTGCTGTTGCTCAGATTGGTCAGCTCTTTGCAGGCACAACAGAGGAACACGGTGTAAGAGTTGTTACCGGCAAGATTGACAAGGCTAATGCCGATATTCTCCGCACAATGTGTGAAAAGGCAAGAGATTTTGCTCCAAAGTGCGTATGCGTTCTTGCAACAGAGAATGACGGCAAGGTAACATTTGCCGCAGCCTGCGGTAAAGAGGCTCTCGCTCTCGGTGCAAATGCAGGCAAAATCGTTAAGGCTGTTGCCCAGAAAGCAGGCGGTAACGGTGGCGGCAAGCCCGATATGGCTATGGCAGGCGCTAAGCAGCCGGAGAAAATTTCTGGGGCTCTTGACAGCGTTAAAGAAACTGTATACGGTATGTTAAAGTAACCAAAAATTGCACATTATGGTTTGTTTGAATCCCAAATTGTGGAAAATAGCCAAACAAACATATTAAATCTTGTGCAATTGAGAGAAACGGTTTTGAATTAAACCTATTGCAGTTTTGTAATTTTTATTGTATAATAACAATACTAAGATATGAATATCTATCTTGGATATGTATGAACAATTTTAGGAGGAGATTAAAAATGTTCAAGAAAATTGCAGGTCTTTTTCTTGCAGCAGCAGTAATGTGCAGTTCAGCTGCCATCACAGCAAGTGCTGCAGAAGCAGAAGATGACGCTGCTGTAGCTGCAGCAGATCAGTCAGGTGAAGTTTCAGCTGAAGGTTCTTCAGAGGTTTCTGCCGACGCTTCTTCAGAAGTTGGCGCAGGTAACACAATCAACTTTGATGTTAAGAAGTCAGGTTGGAATAATGTAAAGACAGTTTACTGCCATGTTTGGAAGGCTGACGGTACAGGCACATGGCCTGATTGGCAGTCAAAGAAGGAGAAATGTACATACAATTCTTCAACAGGTATTGCTACATACGACCTTTCAAAGACAGGTAACACAATTTCTAAGTCAGACGGAAGAGTTTACTGCGTAATCTTCAGTGCTAACACAGGTATGCAGTCATACAACGCTATCATGAGCGGTAACTGCATCGGTGACACACTCTATTGCACAGGTAATCAGATTGAAAACCCTGAGGACTCAGAGAAGAAGGCAAACGAAGCAAAGTGGGAAAAGAATTCTGACTGTGGTCCTGAGAGAAAAATCACATCAACAGGTAATGTTGTTGGTTCAGCTTTCCCGGAAGGCGAAACAGATGTAACAATGATGGCTACATACCTCATCGCTTACTACAACGATCCTGCTAAGACAGATCTTACACAGAACCTTCTTAACACACTTAAGGTTAGCCCAACACAGGTTATGGGTGCTGTAACAGATAAGCTCAACGCTACAAAGAACCCTGATAAGGATAAGATTGCTCCTGCAGTTGAGAAGATTCTCTCAGGTTGCACAGATCCTACAACAGGTAAAAAGGTTGACAAGACTCAGCTCGACAACGCTAAGAAATCAGGCAACAAGGGTGCAAGCTCATCAGGCTCAAGCAACAGCGGTTCAAGCTCAAGCAACGGTGGCTCAAGCTCATCAGGTTCAGGTTCTTCAAGCACAGGCGCAGTTAAGTCAGGCGTTGAAACAACTATCGTTTTCGTAATGGCAGGTCTTATGGTTTCAGCAGCAGGTGTTATGTTCCTTGCAAGAAAGAAGAGAGAAGAATAATTTAAAATATTGTTCTTTTATCTAAGCATTTTTCGGACACTGTCACATGGCAGTGTCCGTTTTGCTTTGTTGTTTGTATTCGGCTTAATCGCCGTTTTTGCCCGATTAGTCGAAAAAATTTTAGAAACACCTTGACAACAGCCTCTCGTTTTGCTAAAATGTTAATGTTGCATCGGGATGTAGCGCAGTTTGGTAGCGCACACGTCTGGGGGGCGTGGAGTCGCAAGTTCAAGTCTTGTCATCCCGACCAACTAAAGCCTTTTTGTCTTTTGACAGAAAGGCTTTTTTTCTTTACGATAAACTGCTTACTGCAAATAATTAACGCAAAAGGAGAAAATATGCTTAATATCGGCTCTCATCTTTCAATATCAAAAGGATTTTACGCAATCGGCAAGGATGCGCTTTCAATCGGTGCAAACACATTTCAATTTTTTACACGCAACCCTCGTGGCGGTGCGGCACGAAGAATTGATGCAGAAGATGTTAACGCACTTATTAAACTTATGTCAGAAAATAATTTTGCGAAAATTCTTGCCCACGCACCGTACACAATGAACCTCTGTTCGGCAAAACCCGAAACCCTTGAATTTGCTCTGAACACGCTTACAGACGATTTGAAAAGAATGGAATATCTTCCGAATAATCTTTATAATTTTCATCCCGGCAGTCACACGGGACAGGGTGTTGAAACCGCAGTTGAGCAGATTTCCGATGCCTTGAACACAGCAATGTTTGATGATATGACAACAACCGTGTTGCTTGAAACAATGGCGGGCAAGGGAACAGAAGTCGGCAGAACCTTTGAAGAACTGCGTATGATTATCGACCGTGTCGAAAGAAACGATAAAATCGGTGTTTGCCTTGACACTTGCCATATTTTTGACGCAGGCTACGACATTGTCAATAATCTTGACGGTGCACTTGATGAATTTGACCGTGTAATCGGTCTTGACAGGTTAAAAGCAATTCACCTTAACGACAGTATGAATCCGATTGGCAGTCATAAGGACAGGCATCAGAAAATAGGAGAGGGCTACATCGGAATTGATGCGTTCGGAAAAATTATAAATAATGAAAATTTGCGAAATCTTCCGTTTTTCCTTGAAACCCCGAACGAGCTTGACGGTTATGCCAAAGAAATTTCGGTTTTGAGAAATTTGTATTTTGAATGACATTTGCCTTAAAATAAATCAATGCAAAAATTTTTGTTGCTATTGCAATTTGCAAAATTAAAAAATTTAAAGTCCTCTCGACTTTTCGGGGGGATTTTTTTCGCCTTTTTACAATTAAATCGGTTTGCAGTTACACATAATTTGAATACGCAGACAAAGATATAATAATTACCCTTAAATCGGGAACAATAATCAAAAATAATTTACGGAGTGATATTGTGATTGAAAATATACAGAAAAAAGAATTTGAGAGTTTAATCAAATCATCAAAACCTGTACTTGCGGATTTTTATGCGGTATGGTGTTCACCGTGCAAAATGCTCGCCCCAACGATTGAAGAAATTCATAATGAGTACAACGACTATTTTGAAACCGTCAAGGTAAATGTTGACGAAAATCCCGAACTGACAGAGTATTACGGAGTGTCAGGAATCCCTGCACTTTTATTTTTTAAGGACGGAAGGGAAGTTTTCCGTATGTCGGGAGTTCAGTCAAAGGAAAGAATAATTTCCGCAATCTCAGAAAAGATGGGTGAGAGCCTTGTATGACCTTGTAATTGTCGGCGGAGGTGCGGCAGGACTTACGGCGGCACTCTATGCTTCACGGAGCGGACTTGACTGCATTGTGCTTGACCCTGCATCACCCGAGGGCAGTTCAATTGCTCTTACCGATGCTGTTGAAAATTACACTGGGTTTAACGATATTGCAGGATTTGACCTTATTCAGCACTTTTATTCGCACGCAAAGTCATTCGGTGCAAATTTCGTCAGAAAGGCGCTTGTCGGGATAAGAAAAAATTATGACGGTTTTATCCTTGAATGTTCCGACAGTGAGGTCAAGACAAAATCTGTTATTCTCTGCATGGGCGCAACCCACAAAAAATTGGGAATTGACGGTGAAAATAAGTTTGAGGGCAGAGGAGTAAGCTATTGTGCCGTGTGTGACGGCTATTTTTTCAAAGACAAAACAGTGGCGGTAATCGGCGGAGGAAACACCGCCGTTACCGAGGCGACCTATCTTTCTCATATATGCAAACGGGTTTTTCTTATTCACAGGGGCGACGCATTAAAAGCCGACAGAGTGCTTGTGCAAAAGCTTGAAAAATCGGGTAATGTCAAAATTCTTTACAACACCAATGTTATGAAAATTGACGGTGACGAAAAGGTTAAATCGGTTACGCTTGATAATGAGAAAATTCTGAAAACTGACGGAGTTTTTGTTGCGGTAGGTCTTGAACCGAGAACCGAATGTATCAAGGGTTTTGTAAAAACTGATGACAACGGCTATGTGATTGCCGATGAAACCTGTCAGACATCCGTGTCGGGAATTTTTGTTGCAGGAGATATACGCACAAAAAATCTGCGACAAATTATAACCGCCTGCTGTGACGGTGCAAATTCGGTTTACGGAATAAACAAATTTTTGAAATTGTAAGGTTTTCTTTTTCTGACTTTTGTGTTACAATATACCTGATATTGTTAATTTTTCCGGATGAATAAAATGAAACTGTTACAAAATAAAAAAATAGCATATTTAACAGCAATTTTCTGCACACTTTTGTGGGGAACGGCTTTTCCGTTTATAAAGGTCGGCTACTCTGCTTTTGAGATTGAGGAGTCGGATATCGGCTCAAAGTTGATTTTTGCAGGAATGCGCTTTATGTTGGCGGGATTTATGGCGTTTCTCTTTTTGTGGATATCAAAAAGAAAACCGCCGACGCTTTCAAAAAAAGATATACTGCCCATCTGTTCACTCGGAGTGGTGCAGACAGGATTGCAGTATATTTTTACATACATCGGAATCGGTTTTACAAGCGGAACGAACACCTCTATAATAACGGCTTGTGCGTCGTTCTTTACCGTACTTTTCGTGCCGTTGTTTTTCAAAAACGACAGGCTCACGCCGATGAAAATTATCGGTTGTATTCTCGGATTCGGCGGAATTATCGCAATCAATTTCGGCGGAACTGTCAGCACGGACACTTGGTTCGGCGATATGATGATTCTCTTTTCAACAATATCTGCGGCGGCAGGCAACATCGTTGCGAAAAAAGTCACAACAGGACGAGATCCGTTCCCTGTAACCGCTTTTCAGCTTTTAACAGGCGGTTTTATATTGTTTGTGTCGGGCATATGCTGCGGCGGTAGCATCGGCTCAATAAATATTGAAAGCGTTTCCGTACTGCTCTGGCTTGCGTTTGTATCAGCGGCGGCATTTTCGCTGTGGACAGCACTTCTCAAGTTTCATGATGCAAGCAGAATTTCCGTTTTCAATCTGCTTGTTCCCGTGTTCGGAACAGTTTTGTCGGGGCTTATGCTCGGTGAAAATGTTTTCAGAATCGAAACGCTCATCTCGCTTATTCTGATTTCACTCGGAATTGCGTTTGTAAATATGAATCTAAAAAAATCGGGAGGTAAAATATGAATCCTGATATAAAAGGTATTATTTCCGACATGGACGGTGTCATTCTTGACACAGAAAAGCTGTATGTCCGTTTTTGGTGTGAGGCGGCAAATTTTTACGGCTATCCTATGGAAACGCACCACGCACTCAGTATTCGCTCAATGGCTCGCCCGTTTGCAATTGCAAAATTAAAGGGCTTTTTCGGAGAGAATTTTGACTACTGCAAGGTTCACGATAAAAGAATTGAGCTTATGGATAAGTTCATCTCGGAAAACGGCATTGAATCAAAGCCCGGTGCTGCTGAATTTCTCGGCTTTTTAAAGCAGAACGGCTACAGGGTTGCCCTTGCAACCGCAACCGCTCCGGAGAGAACGAAAAAATATCTTTCGGCTCTCGGTCTTTACGATTATTTTGACGAAATAGTTTGTGCGTCAATGGTTGCAAAAGGAAAGCCCGAACCCGACATTTATCTTTATGCCGCAGAAAAACTCGGACTTGCTCCCGAAAACTGCATTGCACTTGAGGACTCGCTCAACGGCATAAAGTCGGCAAGCTCGGCAGGGTGTAAAACGGTTATGGTTCCCGACCTTGACCGTCCGAGTGCAGAGGCAATTCCCCTTCTTTACGGAGTTGCAGACAACCTTATTGATGTAAAACGATTTTTGTAAAAAACATTAACGGACATAAAGCAGGTTTTGCTTTTGTATATTAAACAGGGTAGGTTTATACTAAAACAAGGAGGCGTACAATATGTGGGATGCGATTTCAGCTGTGATGAATAGCTTCAATAACTTCCTGTGGGGTTGGTTTATGATTATCCTTCTTCTCGGAACTCACATTTTCCTCACAATTCGCACAAAATTTGTACAGAGAAAAACTTTTAAGGCAATCAAACTTTCGGTGACAAAGGATCCCGATTCAGACGGTAACATCAGCCCGTTTCAGGCTCTTGCAACAGCACTTGCCTCAACAATCGGCACGGGTAATATCATAGGCGTAGGTACTGCAATTGCACTCGGCGGACCCGGTGCGGTTCTCTGGTGCTGGCTCACCGGTGTTTTCGGTATCGCAACGAAGTATTCCGAGTCACTCATCGGTGTAAAGTATCGTGTGAAGACCTCTGACGGCAGAATGCTCGGCGGCGCTATGTATGCCCTTGAAAGAGGATTTAAGTTTAAAACTCTCGGCAAAATTTTAGCCGTTCTTTTTGCACTTTTTGCATTGCTTGCATCCTTCGGCATCGGTTCGGGTGTTCAGGTTAATGCAATTTCAAACATTATGAACAACACCTTTGACCTTGGTACGGTGAATCTTTTCGGTCAGGACGCTTCGGTTATTTCGATTATTGTAGGTGTTCTTGTTGCTGCAATTACAGCCGTTGTAATTTTCGGAGGTATCAAGTCAATCTCAAGAGTTTGCGAACTCCTTGTACCGTTTATGGCGGTTTTCTATGTTCTCGGCTGTCTTATTATCCTCGGCATGAACTTTGATGTTCTCGGTAAGACATTTGAAATGATTTTTCAGGACGCATTTTCTCTCAAGTCCGTTGCAGGCGGTTTCCTCGGTTCAAGCCTTATGCTTGCCGCTCGTTACGGTATTGCAAGAGGCCTTTTCAGTAACGAATCCGGTATGGGTTCTGCTCCGATAGTTGCCTCTGCCGCTCAGACAAGAAACCCTGTTCGTCAGGCTATGATTTCTTCAACGGGTACTTTTTGGGACACAGTCGTTGTTTGTCTTATGACAGGTCTTGTGCTTGTAAGCTCAATTATCAAAAATCCTGCAATTGATGTTTCCGACGGCGGCGACCTTACATACAAAGCCTTTCAGCAGATTCCCGTAATCGGCACACCGATTCTTGTTATCGGTATTGCCGCTTTTGCATATTCAACAATCCTCGGCTGGTCATACTACGGTGAACGCTGTGTTGAATATCTTTTCGGCAGAGGCGGTATGATTCCTTACAAGCTGATTTTTGTATTTATTCTTCTCATCGGTCCTGTTATCAAGCTCGACCTTGTTTGGACAATGGCTGACATCTTTAACGCACTTATGTCAATTCCAAACCTTATTGCCGTAGTTGTGCTTTCGCCTGTTGTTGTAAAAGAAACTAACTATTACCTTTACGGCAACAGACTGGATGAATACGATAAAACCAAAATTCCTGTAGTAAATAAATAATCACATAAGGCCTGCACTATGCCCGTGTGCAGGCCTGAATTTTAAGAGGGAACATTATGGAGAAATCAAGAATTGAAAAGCAATTTGATTTTATAAAGGAAATTGATAAAGAAAAATTCATTACCCGTCAGACCTACCTTTCCGATGCTCGGAAAAAGGAAAACGATGCCGAGCACGCATGGCATATGGCGATAATGACCGTTATGCTTTCCGAATATGCAAATTCGGAAATTGATGTGCTTAAAACAATGACAATGCTCCTGATTCACGATATTGTCGAGATTGACGCAGGAGATACATATGCCTATGATGAGAAAGCTAAGAAAACTCAGGCAGAGCGTGAAATGAAAGCCGCAAAAAGAATTTTCGGACTTCTTCCGGAAGATCAGGGCGAAAAGATGATGAATCTGTGGCTTGAATTTGAAAGCGGTGAAACAGCCGAAGCAAAGTTTGCACACACAATGGATAACATTCAGCCTGCCATGCTCAATGATGCAACCGACGGCAAGGCGTGGGTAGAGCATATTGTTCATCTGCACAGTATTCTTAACCGCAACAAAAACACCGCCGACGGCTCAAAAAAGCTGTGGGAATATTCAAGGGATAACTTTATTATGCCCAATGTTGAAAAGGGCAGAATAATCAACGATTGAGCCGCAATAAATGATTTTGGCAATATAGGTTCTCTACTTGATTTTGAACAGCCGATGTGCTAAAATTAAGATTAACGATACAGAAATTTTCACTGTGTTTTATTATGGAACAATTGAAGGGCTTTTATGTGAATTTTGTTCCGATTTGATAATTATGGAAAGGGTGTTTACAATGAAAAGTTCAGTTATAAAGGACGGCGTAAGTACCGCACCTCAGCGTTCGCTTTTGAATGCTCTCGGTCTTACCGAAGAAGAAATTAAGAAACCTTTTATCGGTATTGTAAGTTCCAAGAACGATATCGTTCCGGGACATATGAATATAGATAAGATTGTTGACGCCGTTAAGCAGGGCGTTGCTCTTGCAGGCGGTGTTCCGATTGTATTCCCTGCAATCGCTGTTTGTGACGGTATTGCTATGGGACATGAGGGAATGAAGTATTCTCTCGTAACCCGTGAGCTTATCGCAGACTCAACAGAGGCTATGGCAAAGGCTCATGCGTTTGACGCACTTGTAATGGTTCCTAACTGCGACAAGAATGTTCCGGGTATGCTTATGGCTGCCGCAAGAATCAATGTTCCGACAGTTTTCGTAAGCGGCGGTCCTATGCTTGCAGGTCATGTTAAGGGCAAAAAGACAAGTCTTTCGAGTATGTTTGAGGCAGTCGGCGCTTACACGGCAAACAAGATTACTGCCGAAGAGCTTGCCGAGTTTGAAAACAAGGCTTGTCCGTCATGCGGTTCATGTTCGGGTATGTACACCGCCAACAGTATGAACTGTCTTACCGAGGCAATCGGTATGGGACTTCAGGGTAACGGCACAATTCCTGCTGTTTACTCAGACAGAATCAAGCTTGCAAAGCACGCCGGCATGAAGGTTATGGAACTTCTTGAAAAGGATATCCGTCCTCGTGACATTCTCACGGAAAAAGCATTTATGAATGCTCTTACTGTTGATATGGCTCTCGGCTGTTCAACAAATACAATGCTCCACCTTCCTGCAATCGCAAAAGAGGCAGGTGTTAAGCTTAACCTTGACATTGCCAATGAAATCAGCAAAAAGACTCCTAACCTTTGTCACCTTGCTCCTGCAGGTCACACATATATGGAGGATCTCAACGAAGCAGGCGGTGTTTATGCCGTAATGAACGAGCTTACAAAGGTTGGACTTCTTGACACAGACCTTATCACGGCAACAGGCAAGACTGTAGGCGAGAACATTGAGGGTTGTGAAATCAAGGACACGGACATCATTCGCCCTGTTACAAATCCATACAGCAAGACAGGCGGTATTGCAGTTCTCAAGGGCAACCTTGCTCCTGACGGTTCTGTTGTTAAGAGAAGTGCCGTTGCAGAGGAAATGATGCACCACAAGGGTGCGGCAAGAGTGTTTGACTGCGAAGAGGACGCTCTCAGTGCAATTTATGACGGCAAAATCAATCCCGGTGAGGTTGTTGTTATCAGATACGAAGGTCCTAAGGGCGGCCCGGGCATGAGAGAAATGCTCAACCCGACTTCCGCTATTATGGGCAGCGGTCTCGGCAATTGTGTTGCTCTTATCACAGACGGTCGTTTCTCAGGCGCAACAAGAGGTGCGGCTATCGGTCATGTATCTCCCGAGGCAGCAGTTGGCGGTCCGATCGCACTTGTTAAAGAGGGCGATATGATTGAAATCGACATTCCTGCAAACACAATCAACCTCCTCGTTTCCGACGAAGAGCTTGCAAAGCGTAAGGCAGAATGGAAGCCCCGTCAGCCCAAGATTACAACAGGCTACCTTGCTCGTTACGCAAAGCTTGTTACATCAGGCGCACAGGGTGCGGTTCTCGAATAATCAAGTTTTCAAGGCTCTCGTTTTGAGAGCCTTTCCTTTTGTCGAAAATTGTTTTTTCAGAAAGCCCAATCGTTAAAATGCACAATTGGCCTTGCAAAAATCTGTATATTTTTCAGCTTAACATAAAATAAAAAAGCAAGTTGCACAATTCATCCCTTGTCCATTTGGGCAAAGGGTGAATTTTTTTATTTTGCCATAATTCGGTTGTTTATTTTATACAAATATGCTATAATAATTCCGTATTAATTGACACTATTGTTTAATTTTGTCGAAATAAGCTTGATTAGAATAGAAATTTTACGAAAGGGGATTTCACTTTTGAAACAATACGACGCTAAAAAAATTCTTAATATTGCCCTCGCAGGACACAGCGGCAGCGGCAAAACCTCGGTTGCGGAGTCAATACTCTATCTCTCGAAGATGAGCGAAAGACTCGGTAAGGTTGCAGACGGCAACACAGTCCTTGATTTTGACAGCGAGGAGATCAAAAGACAGACTTCAATTATGACGGCGGTTGCACCGATTGAATGGAAAAATACAAAAATCAACCTAATCGACACCCCCGGGCTTTTTGATTTTGCAGGCGGTGTTGCAGAGGGTATGAGAGCGGCTGACACGGCGCTCATCGTTGTTTCGGGCAAGGATGGTGTCTGTGTAGGTACCGAAAAAGCAGTTGAGGCTGCAACAAAGGCAGGGCTTACAAAGGTATTCTTTGTAAACGGCCTTTGTGACGAAAGCGCCCGTTTCTATCGTGTATTCGAGAGCTTAAAGGCTACATTCGGTCCGTCTGTTTGTCCTGTTGTTGTTCCGTACATTGTTGACGGTCAGGCAAACACTTATGTTAATTTGTTTGATTACAAGGCTTATGAGTACGGCACAGACGGCAGTGTAAAACAGACTGCGCTTCCCGATATGGGCGACAGGCTTGAGGGCTTGCGTGAGGCTATCAAGGAGGCTGTTGCCGAAACAAGCGAGGAACTTCTTGACAAGTTTATTATGGGTGAGGAGTTTACTCCCGAAGAAATCATTCTAGGTGTAAGTCAGGGCGTTAAGGACGGCACAATCTGCCCCGTATTCTGCGGCGACGCTCATAATACATTCGCAATTGATCAGCTTTTAAACAGCCTTACATGGCTTGCTCCGTCAGCGGCTGACAAGAGCGGTGAAATCGGTGTTGACCTTGACGGTGAACCCGTTGATGTTTCGGTTAATGACAGCGGTGCGGCTGCCGCAATCGTATTCAAGACGGTTGCAGACCCGTTCATCGGCAGACTTTCATATGTAAAGGTTGTTTCGGGCAAGGTAAGCTCGGACGCTCCTCTCATCAATATGCGCACAGGCGCACAGGAGAGGATAACAAAGGTGCTTTCCGTAAGCGGAAAAAAGCAGACGGATGTTCCGTACATTGGTGCAGGCGACATCGGCGCAATCCCGAAGCTTGCATCAACAAAGACAGGCGACACACTCTGTTCGCCTCTCAGAAAGGTTGTTCTTGACGGAATCGACTATCCGTCATCATCATATACAATGGCTGTGTATCCCGCAAAGAAGGGTGACGAGGATAAGGTCGCTCAGGGCATTGCAAAGCTTGCAGACGAAGATCCGACAATCAAGCTCGTTTCAAACCACGAAACCCATGAAATGCTCCTTTCGGGACTCGGCGAACAGCACCTTGATGTTGTAATTTCAAGACTTAAAACAAAATATAATGTTGACGCAGTCCTCAAAAAGCCAAAGATTGCATACAGAGAAACTATCCGTAAAAAGGTTTCCGCACAGGGCAGATATAAAAAGCAGTCGGGCGGTCACGGTCAGTTCGGTGATGTGTGGATTGAGTTTGAGCCGTGTGATTCGGACGGCCTTGTATTTGCCGAAAGAGTTGTTGGCGGTGCAGTTCCAAAAAATTTCTTCCCTGCTGTTGAAAAGGGACTTCAGGATTCAATCAAGAAGGGTGTTCTTGCAGGCTATCCGATGGTAGGCATCAAGGCTACTCTCTATGACGGTTCATATCATCCTGTTGATTCCTCCGAGATGTCATTCAAGACAGCGGCATCTCTTGCTTATAAGAACGGTATTCCGAATGCCTCTCCGACGCTTCTTGAGCCAATCGGAAGCCTTAAAGCCAATGTTCCCGATGCAAATATGGGCGATGTAATGGGCGAGGTCAACAAGCGCAGAGGTCGTGTACTCGGTATGCAGCCGGGTGAGAACGGAACGCAGATTGTTGAGGCGGAAGTTCCTATGGCAGAAATGGATGACTTTGCAACCTACATTCGTCAGGTAACACAGGGCAGAGGATCATTTGAATTTGCGTTTATCCGCTATGAGGATACTCCTGCAAATGTTGCTCAAAAAATTATTGAGAAAGCCAAGGCTGACTCTCAGGAATAATCAATAAGCTGATTAAGGCACCGATTTTTCGGTGCCTTTTGCTTTTCTTGCGTAAATATCATTATTGTGATACAATTAGGCTATACTTATGTGAATGATGGGGACGGGAATTTATTGCAAAGGATGATGACAATGAAAAATCTTTTACAAAGAGCGAGAAAGACAATCAAAATCAAAAATATGCTTTTTCTCACAATTGCCGGAATTATCAATGCGTTTGGAATTACAATATTTCTTAATCCCGTGAACCTTTACGACAGCGGAATTTCAGGTACGGCTATGCTTGCGGCACAGCTCACGCCTGAGAGTTTGTCGCTTTCGCTTTTTCTTATAATTTTTAACCTGCCGTTGTTTTTATTCGGACTTAAAAAGCAGGGAAAAAAGTTTACATTTTACGCAATTTATACGGTTGCAGTTTATTCGTTCGTTTCGTGGCTGATAACCGATGTTCTGCCCGTTGATGTCAGTATGGCATCTCCGCTTGCGGGAACCGATTTGCTCCTTTGTGCCGTATTCGGCGGCGTGATTTCGGGTATAGGCAGCGGTCTTGCAATCAAATTCGGCGGTGCAATGGACGGCATTGAGGTTATGGCAGTAATTTTTGCGAAGAAAATCGGTGTATCAGTTGGTTCATTCGTTATGGCATACAATATCGTGCTTTATGTTGTATGCGGCTTCATTTTGCAAAGCTGGATTCTTCCGCTTTATTCGATTGTTACATATTTTGCCGCACTTAAAACGATTGACTTCATTGTTGAAGGCTTTGACAGGGCAAAGGCGGCAACGATTATTGCGTCTGTAAGCTGTTGCGATGAAATTTGTAACGCACTTTCGGAAGAGTTCCAGAGCGGTGTTACCGTAATGCAGGCTCAGGGCGGATATTCAGGCAAAGACAAGGTAATGATTTACTTTGTTGTCAACCGTTTTCAGATTGGCAAGCTGAAGGAAATTGTGCGTGAAATCGACAGGAAAGCGTACATTTCAATTACCGAAGTTGCCGATGTTTTCAGCCGAAACGATTCGCTGTAAATAAATTTTAGTTGGTGTTTTATTTGACAAAATTACTTGTAAAGCTGTTCGTTAAAGACAGTGACAATTGCGACAACCCAAAGGTGAGAACAGCCTATGGCAACCTTTCGGGCATTTGCGGAATAATTCTGAACCTGTTTCTGTTCGGAGGAAAATTGCTTGCGGGAATAGTTTCGGCATCGGTTTCAATCATAGCCGATGCCCTCAACAACCTTTCGGATGCAGGCAGTTCGGTTGTTACATTTCTCGGATTTAAGCTTGCAAGCCGTCCTGCCGACAGAGAGCATCCGTTTGGTCACGGCCGATATGAGTATGTGGCGGGAATGGGTATTTCCGTTGTGATTCTTTTAATGGGCATTGAACTTATCAAAAGCTCAGTCGAAAAGATAATCTGTCCCGAGAGCGGTACGGCATTTTCAACGCTTTCACTCGCAATAATGATTGCGTCAATTTTCGTAAAATTATGGATGTACTTTTTTAATTCGGGATTGTCGAGAAAGATAAATTCAACCGCACTCAAGGCGGCGGCACTCGATTCGCTGACCGACTGCATTGCAACCTCGGTTGTAATAATCGGATTGCTTATTTCTGCCTCAACAGGAGTTCAGATTGACGGTTGGCTCGGCGTGTGTGTTTCGCTGTTCATACTTTTTACGGGTGTCAGCACATTTAGAGAAAGCCTTTCACCGCTCCTCGGCAAAGCGCCCGACCCTGAATTTGTTGATGAAATCAAGGATACAGTGTTGAAAAATGATATGATTGTAGGTATCCACGATTTGATTATTCATGATTACGGTCCGGGCAGATGCTTTATTTCACTCCATGCAGAAGTGCCGTGCGATGAGGATATCCTCGAAGCACATGACGCAATTGACCTGACCGAAAAACAGCTTGAAAACAGGTACAACTGTTTTGCAACCATACATATGGATCCGATTGCCTCAAACGATGCGTTCACAAATGAACTTAAAATGAAGGTGGAGGAGGGCTTGTGTGAGCTTAATCCGGAGTATTCAATCCACGATTTCAGAATTGTAAAGGGCAGTACGCATACAAATGTTGTCTTTGATATGGTTATTCCGTATGGACTTGACCTTACAGAAAGACAGATTAAACAGAGTGCAATCGAGAAAATCAAGTCAATTGACGAAAAGCTTTATCCGATAATAAATGTTGAAAAATCCCTTTCTGATTAAAAGTTCATAATACAAAACAGAGGTCATCGGTTTTTAGCTGATGACCTCGCTTTATATATTTTTCTGATTTGATGAAAATTGTGTAATCTTGTGTAGGGGAGAACCGTGTTCTCCCGCAAGTAAAAGAGCAATCCGTATGCGTTGCATACGGGCGGACGAACACGGTTCGTCGCTACATTTACTGTTTTGCAAACTGACTGTTGTAAAGCTTGTTATAGAATCCGCCTTTTGCGAGCAACTCCTCGTGTGTGCCTTGTTCAATGATGTTGCCGTCCTTCATAACAAGGATAACATCGCTTTCCTTGATTGTTGAAAGTCTGTGGGCAACAACAAAGCTCGTCTTGCCCTTCATCATCTTGGCAAAAGCCTTTTGAACACGGATTTCGGTAAGGGTATCAATTGATGAAGTTGCCTCGTCAAGAATAAGGATTGATGGGTTTGTAAGCATCGCCCTTGCAATACACAAAAGCTGTTTCTGTCCCTGACTGAGATTACCGCCGTCCTCGCTGATTACGGTGTTGTAGCCGTCAGACATACGGCGGATGAATGAGTGCGCATATGCTGCCTTTGCAGCGGCAATAACTTCTTCTTCGGTTGCGTTTTCATTGCCGTAACGCAGATTTTCCATAATCGTTCCGTTGAACAGCCAGCTGTCCTGAAGAACCATTCCGTAGCATTTTCTGAGGTTGTCACGGGTGATATCCATAATGTCAACACCGTCAATGCTGATTTTGCCGCTGTCCGTGTCATAAAATCTCATAAGAAGATTGATGAATGTTGTCTTGCCGCAACCTGTCGGACCGACAATGGCAATGTGACTGCCGCTCTTGACATTAAGCGAAAAGTTTGTGATGAGCGGTTTTTCTTTTGTGTAGGAGAAATTTACATTCTCAATCTTGACATTGCCTTTGCAATGCTCAAGCTCTTTTGTACTGTTGTCGGGAATTTCGTTATCTGCCTCAAGAACCTCAAAAACTCGTCCTGCCGCCGCAATGCCTGTCTGCAACTGCGTGAGTACGCCTGTAACCTCGTTAAACGGCTTTGTGTACTGATTTGCGTAGGTGAGAAAGCATGATAACTGTCCGACCGAAAGTGTGCCTGCAACGGCAAACAGAGCACCCATAATGCCTACTGCGGCATAAACCAATGCATTTACAAATCTTGTTGACGGGTTTGCAAGTGCGCCTGCAAACTGCGCCTTGAATCCCACTTCAAGAAGTTCATCGTTGTACTTTTCAAATTCTTCAAAGGCTCTGTCCTCATATGAAAAAGCCTTTACAATTCTCTGATTGCCGATATGCTCTTCGACATATGACGAGATGTCACCGTTGAGTGCCTGTTGACGGGTAAAGCGGTTATGCGTCATCTTGCCGATAAATGCCGCAACAAAGAGCGAAAGCGGTGTGAGAACAACAACCACAAGGGCGATTTTCCAGTTGATTGTCAGCATAAATACAAGTGTGCCGACAATGGTAACAATGCCCGAAAAAAGCTGTAGAAACATCTGTGTAAGACCGTCACCAACTGCGTCAACATCGTTGATTACTCGGCTGATAAGGTCACCGTGAGGTGTTGTGTCAATGTAGGAGAGGGGAACTGTGTTGAATTTTTCAAAAACCTCTCTTCTGAGGTCACGGACAGTGCGGTAGCTGACAATGTTGGTAAAGTAGGTCATAATCCACTGGAAAAGTGCCACACCGCCGATGCCTACACCGATGTACACAAGAATCTGAATAACGCTTGCAAAGTCAACATTGCCCTTGTCAATGATGTTGTCGATTGCGTTACCTGTGAGAACAGGAATATAGAGCGTGAGTGAAACGCTGATGATTGCACTCACAAGAGCTAAAATCAGATAAAACGAATACGGCTTTATTTTTTTGAGTACCTTTTTTACAGAGGAGGATTTTTTTGCTGAATTTTTCATCTTTTTGCCTCCTCCTCATTAAGCTGTGAAAGACAGATTTCACGGTAGGTTTCGCAGCTTTCAAACAGTTCATCGTGCTGACCTTTGCCCACAATTCTGCCGTCATCAAGCACAAGAATAAGGTCTGCGTTCTTGATTGTTGAGCAACGCTGTGTAACGATTATTACGGTCATATCCTTTGTGTTTTCACGCAAAGCCTTTCTGAGTGCCGCATCTGTTGCAAAGTCAAGAGCCGAAAAGCTGTCGTCAAGAATGAGAAGCTTCGGTGAGCCTGTGAGTGCTCTGGCAATGCAAAGTCGCTGACGCTGACCTCCGCTGAAGTTCTTACCGCCCTGTTCAACAAAGCTGTCAAGCCCTTTGTTCAGCTTGCTTACAAACTCGTATGCCTGTGCAATTTTTAGAGCCTTTATAATATCCTCGTCAGTTGCATTTTCGTTTTGCCATTTCATATTGTCACGGATTGTTCCCTTGAAAAGAATTGACTGCTGAGGAACAATGCCAATCTGTGAACGGAGCTGTAAGAACGGATAGTCCTTGACATTTCTGCCGTCAACGCTTACAGTACCCTGTGTTGCATCGTAAAAACGGGGGATAAGGTTGACAAGCGTACTTTTACCGCAACCCGTACCGCCGATAAGACCGACCGTCTGACCACGCTTGATTTTAAAGCTGATGTCCTCAAGCTCATCATCACCCGTGCCGTATGTGAAGTTTACATTGTCAAATTCGATTTTCGGAGTGCTTTCGCTCTCTGAAATTTCAATGTTCTCGGTAGTGCTTTCACACACACTCGGCTGAGTTTCAAACACCTCGTTAAGTCTTGCCGCACTTGCACTTGCCTTCGTGAAAAGTACAACAAGGTTTGCAACAACAATCATTGCAAGCAAAATCTGCGTCATATAGTTTACAAGGGCAATGATGTCACCCGAAAGTATTCCGCTGCCTGCGTTTACATTCTGAGCGCCAAACCAAATGATGAGAATAATTGCAACATTGGTGATGATGTAGGTGACAGGGCTTAAAAGTGCCGAAAGAATGCTTACTCTGATCGAAGTTTTAGCCAAATCCTCGGTTGAATCGTCAATACGCTTTTTCTCATTTTTCTGCTTTGAAAAGGCTCTGATAACCCTGTTGCCCGAAAGATTTTCACGGCAGATAAGGCTGATTTTGTCGAGCTTTTTCTGCATTTTTTCAAAAATAGGAATACTCTTTGTCATAATGAGGTAAAGAGTAACGGCAATCAATATAGCTGCAATGAAGAAAATAATTGACATTTCAAGGTTGATTGTCATTGCCATAACCATTGAACCGATAACAATAAACGGTGCTCTGGTGAGCAGGCGGATAGCCATTGCAACAGATTGCTGAACCTGATTGGTGTCATATGTGATTCGTGTTATAAGTGACGGAGTGCCGAGCTTGTCCAACTCTGCGTGAGAGAGTTTGTTGATGTGCAAAAACAAATCTCGGCGAAGTCTTGTTCCCACACCCTGAGATGCCTTTGACGCAAGATATTGACACACAAGTGCACTGCAAAGTCCTACAGTTGCAAGAATAACGAGCAGACCGCCCATTCTCCAGATGTATGCCGTGTCGCCGTTTCGCACACCGTTGTCGATGATTCCTGCCATAACAAGCGGAACGAGCAATTCTAAAATTGCCTCAAACAGCTTGCAAAGCGGACCGATGATACATTCCTTTTTGTAGTATGCAAGATACCTTCGTAGCTTAATCAAATTTTCCCCTTCTCTGCCATATAATTAACAATACATAAGTAATATTATTTTACACCGATTAACGATATTTTACAACTTAAATTTTGCGTTGTGGGAATTTGCGACATTTATACGCTTTGTATATACTATAATGTATGTACCTTTACTTGCGGGCGGATAATATCCGCCCCTACTGTTTTGTGCTAACACAAAAAAGCCACCGATAAAACATCGGTGGCTCTGTATATAATCAGTAAAATAAATTACTTAATAAGGCTTGTGCCGTCCATTTCTTTGGGCTGCTCGAGTCCCATAATTTGGAGCATTGTCGGAGCGATATCGGCAAGTCTGCCGCCCTCACGAAGCTCGCAGTCGTAGTTTACTACGCAGAAAGGAACAGGGTTTGTTGTGTGAGCAGTAAACGGTGAACCGTCCTCTGCAACCATCTTATCAGCATTACCGTGGTCGGCTGTGATAAGAGCAACACCGCCCATTTCTTTGATTGCGTCAACAACCTTGCCAACGCAGGTGTCAACAGCCTCAACAGCCTTTACGGCTGCCTCGAATACGCCTGTGTGACCAACCATATCGCAGTTAGCATAGTTGAGGATAATCATATCGTACTTACCGCTCTTGATTGCCGGAACAAGCTTGTCTGTAACCTCGTAAGCACTCATTTCAGGCTGGAGGTCATATGTTGCAACAGCAGGCGACTTAACAAGGATTCTGTCCTCGCCGGGATACTGCTTTTCAACACCGCCGTTGAAGAAGAATGTTACATGAGCATACTTTTCTGTTTCTGCAATTCTGAGCTGTGTCATGCCCTTGTCTGATACATACTCGCCGAGTGTGTTCTTGAGAACCTCTGGCTTGAATGCAACTTCAACATTAGGCATTGTTGCATCATACTGAGTCATGCAAACAAAGTTTACGGGGAAGAAACCGTTCTTTCTCTCAAAGCCCTTAAAATCAGGGTCAACAAATGTTCTTGTAATCTCTCTTGCTCTGTCAGGACGGAAGTTGAAGAAGATGATGCTGTCGTTAGGCTTAACCTGAGCACCGCCCTCAATAACACAAGGAACAACAAATTCGTCTGTTACGCCGTCATTGTAAGAGTTCTTAATTGCGCAAACAGGGCAGTCTGCCTTGTTGCCCTCTCCATATACCATAGCGGCATATGCCTTTTCAACTCTGTCCCAGTTGTTATCTCTGTCCATTGCGTAGTATCTGCCCTCAACTGTGGCAACCTTGCCTATGCCGATTTCTTTGAGCTTGTCAAGAAGCTTGTCAGCATATTCAGCGGCACTTGAAGGCGGAACATCACGACCGTCAAGGAATGCGTGAATGTAAACATCCTTAAGACCCTTTTTCTTAGCAAGTTCAAGAATACCGTAGAGATGCTCAATGTGGCTGTGAACACCGCCGTCTGAGAGAAGTCCCATAAGGTGAAGTGCCGTGCCGTTATTGAGAGCCTTGTCCATTGCATCAACAATAGCCTCGTTATCTTTGAGCTTGTCCTCGTTGATAGTCTTTGTAATTCTTGTGAGTTCCTGATAAACGATTCTGCCGGCACCCATATTTGTGTGACCGACCTCAGAGTTGCCCATCTGACCGTCAGGAAGACCTACATCCATACCCGACGCACCAATCTGTGTGAGCGGATTAGATGCAAAAAGCTTGTCAATGTTTGGCTTTTTAGCAGCCTTGATAGCGTTGCCTTTTTCGGGAGCAATACCAAAGCCGTCAAGAATCATTAAAATTACCGGTTTTTTCATTTTGCGTGTCCTTTCCATAAAGCATACACAATCTTGTTATGCAAAAAACAAAATCCAAAAGCCGATTACAGACTTTTGTGCCGTGCCCAAAAGGACACGGCATTGTGTTTGAATATACTGTTTAAATTACTTGCTTGCAGCCTTTACGATTGCGGCAAACTTCTCGGCAACGAGTGATGCACCGCCGATAAGGCCACCGTCAACATTTGTCTTTGAGAGAAGCTCGTCAGCATTGCCGTCATTCATTGAACCGCCGTACTGAATTGTAACAGCGTCAGCAGCAGCCTGATTGTAAAGCTTAGCGATTGTAGCACGGATGAATGCACAAACCTCTTCAGCCTGATCAGCTGTAGCAGTTTTGCCTGTGCCGATAGCCCATACAGGCTCATAAGCGATAACAACATTCTTGAGTTCTTCTTCTGTTACATTGAAGAGGTCAAGCTTAATCTGTCTTGCGATAACTTCTTCTGTGATGTCGCACTCACGCTCCCAGAGGAGTTCACCGACACAAACGATTGGCTTAAGACCTGCGGCAAGAGCAGCCTTTGTTCTCTTGTTTACAGTTTCGTCTGTTTCGCCGAAATACTGTCTTCTCTCGCTGTGACCGAGAACTACATATTCAACGCCCATTTCCTTGAGCATACCTGTTGAGATTTCGCCAGTGAAAGCACCGCTTTCAGCCCAGTGACAGTTTTCTGCACCGATTTTAACATTTGTGCCTTCTGTAGCCTCAAGTGCTGTTGCAAGGTCAACATAGGGAACACAAGCGATTACTTCACAACCTGCATCTTTTACGAGGGGAGTAATAGCGTTGAGGAGCTCTTTAGCTTCCTTTGGAGTTTTGTTCATTTTCCAGTTGCCTGCGATAATTGCCTTTCTCTTTGACTTATCCATGATAATTTTCCTTTCAGAATATGTTTTTATTATAATAAAGTAACAGGGTTAAATCAGTAAGGGCGGAAAAATCCGCCCTTTTATTTGATTAAATTATTTGTCAGCGATTGCTGCGATACCCGGAAGAACCTTGCCCTCAAGATATTCAAGAGATGCGCCGCCGCCTGTTGAGATGTGGCTCATCTTGTCAGCAAAACCAAGCTGAATAACAGCAGCTGCGCTGTCGCCGCCGCCGATGATTGTTGTTGCGTCTGTGTCGGCAAGAGCCTTAGCAACAGCAATTGTACCCTTTGCAAGAGTCGGGTTCTCAAATACGCCCATAGGACCGTTCCAAACAACAGTCTTTGCGCTCTTTACAGCGTCGGCAAAGAGTTCCTGTGTCTTTGTGCCGATGTCAAGACCTTCCATATCAGCAGGAATCTTGTCTGAATCAACAACCTTAACTTCGATTTCAGCATCGATAGGATCAGGGAAGCCTGCAGCGATTGTTGTGTCGATTGGGAGAAGGAGCTTCTTGCCGAGCTTTTCAGCCTTAGCCATCATTTCCTTACAGTAGTCAATCTTTGTATCGTCAACGAGTGAAAGACCGACTTCCTTGCCCTGAGCCTTGAGGAATGTGTAAGCCATACCGCCGCCGATGATGAGTGTGTCGCACTTTTCGAGGAGGTTTGAAATAACATTGAGCTTGTCAGCAACCTTAGCACCGCCGAGGATTGCAACGAACGGACGAACAGGAGTTTCAACGGCATTGCCGAGGTAGTCAATTTCCTTCTGCATGAGGTAACCTACTGCTGTGTCCTTGATGTGGTCTGTAACACCTACTGTTGAGCAGTGTGCACGGTGAGCCGAACCGAATGCATCCATTACGAATACATCAGCGAGTGAAGCAAGTTCTGATGAGAACGGCTCAAGATTCTTTGTTTCTTCTTTTCTGAAACGAGTGTTCTGGAGAAGAACAACATCGCCGTCTTTCATTTCTGCAACAGCCTTTTTAGCATTTTCGCCTACAACCTCGTCATCGTTAGCGAAAACAACATCCTGACCGAGGAGTTCAGAAAGTCTTACTGCTACGGGAGCGAGTGAGAACTTTTCTTCGGGACCGTTCTTCGGCTTGCCGAGATGTGAGCAAAGGATAACCTTGCCGCCGTCAGCGATAAGCTTCTTGATTGTAGGAAGAGCTGCTGTAATTCTGTTGTCGTTTGTGATTACGCCGTCCTTGAGCGGTACATTGAAGTCACAACGAACAAGTACTTTTTTACCTTTTACATTGATGTCATCAACAGATACTTTGTTGAGCTGCATAATATACATTCCTTTCGTGTAAGAAGAAATTTGTAAAAATTTAGTATTTTTACAGTCACCATTATTATATATCAAAAACCCCTTTTTATCAATAGAAAACTTTAAAAATTTCGCCTGCAAAGGTATTTTTTGCACTGCCTTTACAAATACTGATTTTAAGGAAGTTTATGAATATTATTTTTGTTCTTATGTCATATTGTTGAGGTCGCTCCACTTGTGATTGTGAAGCTCGCCCTTGTTCTGCAAAGCAGGATAATCCCATTGCCTTAAAACTTCATAAGCCGCAATTGCAACCGAGTTTGAAAGATTAAGACTTCTTGCCTCGTCAATCATAGGCAGTCTTAAAGTGTCATCGGGATGCTGCATTAAAAGCTCCTCGGGCAAGCCTTTTGTTTCTTTGCCAAAGAGAAGATAGCAGTTGTCGGGATATTCAACATCGCTGTGGCGGTGAGTTCCTTTTGTTGAAAAGAAAAAGTATTTTCCGCCTTTTGTTTTTTCAAAAAAATCGTCAATGTTCTCATAATATGTGATGTCAAGCAAGTGCCAGTAGTCAAGTCCGGCTCTTTTGAGTTTTTTATCGTCGGGTTCAAAGCCCATAGGCTTGACAAGATGAAGTCTTGTTCCCGTTGCGGCACAGGTTCGTGCCACATTGCCCGTGTTCTGCGGAATTTCGGGTTCAACAAGCACAAGGTTGAGAGTTGCCAAAGGTTATCACTCCAATTTTTATTATTCCATTCTTTTTCTGTTTAAATACATTTTAAATCGTAAACAATAATAATGCAAGTTTTTTTGACAAAGCCGTGTGACAAAGATGAAAAAACACACATTTTGTCAATGAATTTGCAAGATACGGAGGTGTGATTATGAATACAAGTCCAATGATGAATGTGATGAAAGGCGTTGCAATAGGAATGACGGCAGGCGTTTGCATGGGTATTGTCGGCAAAAATATGGTAGACAGCAACCCAAAACTCAAGAAAAAGGCAAACAAAGCCTTTAAGACAATGGAGTCAGTCCTCGACACCGCACAGTATATGTTCAGATAAAATCATATTCATCATAAACAACCCCCCGACTCAAACGAATCGGGGGGTAATTTTATACTCTCTTGTATGTGTTTTTCCTGAAAATCAATGTGTCGCCTGAAATATAATATTTGTGATAATCATTCATGGCTTCCTCTTCGCTTTGAGCAAGGTCAAATGATGATGTGCCGTCCCATTCCATTGTGAATACAAGTTTTCCATCACTCATGACCTTGTATGACACAGGGTCAGCACTTGTCGGACCATGATAATCAATATCATTGCAAGAACCGTCATCATTAAAATACATTTTTGAATTTTCGCTAACTTGCCCATCGTCGTCAACAAATGCCCATATTCCGGTTATGCTGTTGTTACTGCAACCGCTTAATGACATAACCGCAAACAACATCGTAATTATACATAACACCATTGATATTTTTCTTAATTTTATCATATTGTTACCTCTGTTTACAGACTTGCCTTAATCTGTTCAATGACATTCATAACAGATTTTTTTGGTACAGCGGCAACAATACCGTTAAGTGCCATTTCGTTTCCGCCAACACTACCGACACCTGCTTGTACCCAACCAGATACAACGAGCGTTGTATCTGTAAATTCAATTTTTATGTATTGCATAGCAGTCAAAAGTCCTGTACCTTTTTTCCATACAGTTTCGCCGTTGTAGGAAACTTCTTTAAAACCGTTTGCCTGCAAAATGTTTACAGCAGTGTTGTATGATTCATCAACACTGTTTCGCAGTGGCAGGTTAATAATTGTTCTTGCCATTATAAAAACCTCCGTCAATATTGTTAAGTTTTTGGTGGCATCGTGGACATTCGTTAATACCTGCGGTAACATTAAGACCGCAATTTGGACATTTATTGTTATTTCCTAAATTTTTAAGTGAATTAAGCTTATCCTCATTTTTCTTTTTAACAAAAGAAAATATAACCATAATAATTCCTACAAGCAGAATAATAAATGAAATTATAGCAACTGCAATAATTGTTTTTTCAAATGAAGAAAATGGAGATGTCCACGAATATCTTTTGTTTGTATTCACAGTAAATAACGAATATGCAAGTCCGCCAAAGCCGAGAGTTGTCAGAATATACCCAATAACAGTAATCACTTATTGCCTCCTTATTAAATTTTTTAGATATGAAGCTTCATTGATTCAATTATAACATTGCGTCATACAAAATGCAAGACGAAAGTAATACGCAATTTTTGTGTAAATTGCATACAATAGTAATATATAATGTAATACAGGAGCAGTTCACGCAATGAAAAAGTTTAAAATTCCGCAAATTCCCCAAACAACAAGCAAAAGTATACGATTTCCGAATGATGTGATTGATGAAGTAGAATCTGTCCTTGTCGGTACGGATTGCACATTTTCTGCCTTTGTTGTGGAAGCGGTAAGAGTAGCTCTTGAAAATTTAAAAGAAGAATCAGCCGAAGATGAGTAAACAATAACCCCCTATTCAAGTGAATAGGGGGTTATAATTTTACATTGTATATTTAATTAAATCAGCTTGTGTAGCCGAGGGGGTCCATTTTTTCGCCGTTGAGGCGGATTTCAAAATGGAGGTGAGGGCCTGTTGAGTTGCCTGTTGAACCGACATAACCGATAAGGTCGCCCTGATTTACATACTGACCTGTTACTGCAACAAGTGAACTGCAATGACCGTAAAGTGTTGTGTAGCCGCTGCCGTGGTCAATGATAACATAGTTGCCGTAGCCGCTGTTGTCACCGCCCGAGAATGTTACGGTACCGCTTGCGGATGCATATATAGGCTGTCCGTAAACACCGCCGTCTGAAATGTCAAGTCCGCCGTGAAGTCTGCCCCAGCGTGTGCCGAAGGTACTTGTCAATGTATGTGTGTAGGGGAGTGGCCATGCAAACATACCTGATGAACTTGTTGTGTAGCTTGATGAAGCCGAACTTGAAGAACTGCTTTTTGAAGAAGATGAAGAACTTGATGAAGATGAGCTTGATGAAGATTCACTCTTCTTGCCCTTTACAACAACTTCGTCAACTGCTTCTTTAATAGTCTTTGAATCAGTCTGAACTGCGTCTGTCTGAACACCGTCAACATATGTAGTTCTTACTGTAACCTCTTCTTCGCCCTTAACGCCTTCGGTAGTTACCTTTTTGTATGAAGTGGATTTGTCCTTGTCATACTTAACCTTTGTATCGTAGGCAACATCTCTTGTGTAAACAATGTCTGTTGAAAGTGAGATTGAGAACTTGCCGTCAGCAAGTGCCATAACCTCGTCTGCGGATACAAGGTCTGTTCCGCTTGAGTTGCCTGTTACAACTTCAACTGAATTTGCAAATTCTGTTGTTGTTTCGTCATCGTAATCCTTGCGGTAATCAACAAGAACCTGATCAAGATCAGATTTAAGCTCGTCAACCTCTTCTGTTGCACCGATGAACTTGCCGTCAATGTAAAGACTTGCACATGACGGTGAAATTGCATTGAGGTCAGCGGATTCACCGCTGATTTCGGTGTAATCGGGAACTGCTTCGTCACTTGTTGCAACAACAGCTACAGCAGGCTTTGTGTCATTTCCGTTAGTCTTTGTTTCTTTCACATCAAGTGCGCTTGCAACAGTGACACATGAAAGTGTGATTGCACTGAAACATGCAACAACTGCAAGTACTGCCTTTTTCTTGAGCAACTTCTGTGAACGGACTGTTGACGGTGCAAGGTGCGCGTACTGCTTTTCACTCTTGAACGAAAGTCCGGATACAATTTCCCTTGCACTTTTTGTTGTGCCGTTTCTTGATTCGCTGAACGCTCTGTCAATTGCCAATGTCTGTGTTTTTGCCGTTTTTGTCTTTTTTGACGGATTAACAGATTTGATTGTAACAGACTTTAAAGAACCCTTCCTGTTCTTAATTGCCTGTGCAAGCTTTGCAGCGGTATTTTTTGACATTCTTACAACTGACTTTGCACAAAATGTTGTTGCTCTTTTTACAAAGCGAACAGTTTTCTGTGCTGTTGTAAGCTCACGCTTGCAAGCTTTGCTCTTTTTTGTCGGAAGACTCTCGATTTCATTGAAACCTTCCAAACCAATGAACTTTGTCTCCAAAATAATTTCTCCTATCTCATTAACTGTTACATTTTTGTAACAAACACGATACCTTTATTATACCAAATAGTTACGAAATTGCAATATGAGAATTAAAAAATGTCACAATCAATAATATAATAGGGGAGAAGGTTACAAAAAACAGGGTAAAATCAACAATAATTCCCTATTTTAATTATACTTTAAGTTATCAACAGTGTAATCTTTCAACAAAAAGTAATATCTATTTAACTCTTTTAATGCACCGTCAAGGTCGTGTTCAAGGTAATTTCCGCACTCAATTGCCGTTGTTCCGGGAATTTCTCCCTTGTGTTCCGCACACTGTTTTACTGTGTCCTTAATAAGCTGCAAAGCATCCTCTTCTGACATATCACGAACGAGAAAATAGAAACCTGTTCTGCATCCCATAGGTCCAAAGTAGATTACATTGTCGGCAAATTTGCTGTTGCGTGCATATGTTGCAAAAAGGTGTTCAATTGTGTGCATAACGGGATTCGGGAGATACGGCGGTGTGTTCGGCTTTACAAAACGCATATCATATGTTGTAATGTCGCCGTCAATTCTTGAAATGTAAACACCCGGCATAAGTGTGTTGTGGTTGATTGTAAAGCTTGCTATCTTTTTCATATATATTATCCTTTCTTAATCGTAATCGGCTATGTTTGTGAAACAGATGTTCATATCAACATCGCCCTCAATTCCGTCAACTTTGCCCGATGATGAATACTGCCACATAGAAAACTGATAATAGAATGTAGGCACATTTGCGTATTCGCAGTACCAAATGTCAAAATCAGCGAGCTGAGTGAGGTCATATTTGAAGTAAAGCTCCTTGCTCGGAGAGTAGATAATTGGTGTGTAGCCGAGTTCCTTAACACGGCTGCAGAATGCTTTTGCACAAGCTGTTGCCTGAGCGGCTGAAACGCTGTCGGTTCTTGCGTCATCATCTTTTATGATTTCCCAGTCATATGCAACAGGGAAGTCGATTGTTTCATCGCCGAGAAGTGACTTTATATAGTCAGCCTCTTCAATAGCTTCATCATTGTTGACAGCCTGAGAGAAGAAGTACACGCCGACTTTAAGACCTGCCGCCTTAGCACCTTTTATATATGAAAGGGCGGAATCGTCCGAGTACATCTTGCCGTCAGAACCGTAACCTCTTCCGCCGATGCGAACCATAACAAAATCGACACCCGACTTTTTAACCTTGTCCCAGTCGATTGTTCCGCTGTATGAGGAAATGTCAATTCCCTCCATTGATGCGGCTTTGCCGTTTTCGCTGTAGTATTTAAAAGTGTCATCAGCAGTAAAGTTATCATTGTTGAGTGTGTTTTTCGGTACACCGTCAAGCTCGGTAATCCAGATTTCTCCGAGAGTGCTGTCGTTTATATGTATTTTTTCGCCTGTTGTCTTGACCGTTGTGTCTGTGGCAACGGTCGCCGAGGTTGTACTGCCCGACTGCGAACTGCTTTCAGCGTTGTTTGAACAACCGCACAAAACCGAGGTAAGTGCAAGCATGGCAGCCGTTACGGCACAAATAGTTTTTTTCATTATTCTGCTCCTGTTAAAAGATTTTTAACGCTGAAAAATGTCGATTATACGGGCATTTTGCGTATCTGTTAGTCAGCATATCATAAAAAAGAGTTGATGTAAACAAAGAAACCGAAAATAAATGTTGAAAATTTTGTGAAAATTAAGTATAATCTTAAGTATAATCTAAGGTATAAGTGTCACTCGCTCAAAAGGCGATGGCAGTCATTTGAGAACTTAATGACAGAAATATTGCCTTGCAATGGCAACAAAGGGCGGTGAGCGAAATTGAAGGAAACAAAGGTACACGGATACCGTCACAAAACAACCGAGGAACTCGTCAAGGCAATTGACGAATGTACCTCTCTCAGCCAGCTTTTCGCTCTCATTCAGCACGAACATATAACAATTCAAATGCTCACACGACCCGGAGCGTCAAACCTCGCTCCCAAAATTCTCACCCCGAAAGAGATAACAAGCAACCGTGACACCCCCTTTGAAAGACTGCGAAAGCAGGTTCGTGAGTCTGTGCTTGAGGACGAGAGAAGGCTCAAACAAAGCAAACTGATTGCCGAGTGTGAACGCATTTCAAAACTGAATAAAAATGACAAGATAAAGTAAGAGTAATTGGTGGAAGATTTTTGAAATTTTTTACTAAATACTCTTTATTTTTTTCAAAAAAACATATATAATCTAATTATCAAAAACGATTGGGGATGGAATATATGACATTCAAATTCAAACACGCTTTGGCTGCAATGCTCGCAGTGCTTACAGTAGTTTGTTCTGTTGCCGGAACATTGGCTGTTTCTGCCGCAGAAACAGGCGCACAGTCCTCAACAGAGGAAACAGTTTCATCTGAAATAACGGATATGGACACTGAACCCACTCAGGCAACTGAGGCTACCGAGCCTACAGAACCGACAACACAGCCTGCAACAGAACCGACCACAGAGCCGCCTGTAACTCCTACAGTTCCTCCAACTCAGCCTATCAAGCCGAGTGTCGGTGCAATCAAAAACCTCACAAGAACGAAATCTACAACAAACTCACTTTCGTTCAAGTGGGACAAAGTAAACGGTGCAAAAGGCTATGTAATCTACTACCGCAACAATGACGCACACAAGAATTTTTCAAGACTTACATACATCAAGTCAAATGCTTGTACAGTTAAGAATCTTAAGTCAGGCACATGGTACGATGTTAGAATTGCCGCTTATGTTGAACAGGGCGGCGTAAAGTATGAGGGCAAGAGCCAAACATACAGAACAGCAACATTGCCGAACTCCGTAAGCGTTTCGCTCAAAGAATCAGGCTCTGCCATCAAGCTTTCGTGGAATAAGATTCCGCAGGCAACAGGCTACAAGATTTACCGTATGAGCAGGAACACAAACGGAAAATATGTTCTTTATAAGACAATCACTTCAAACTCAACAACATCATACAGGGATACCGGCGTCAAGCAGGGCAAGGCTTATTATTATCAGATTAAGGCTTACCGTGCAATCAAAAAGAACACTTACTATTCGTCACCATCAACAATAAGATGTATGGCAGGCCTCAGCGCCCCTTCCATTTCAATCGGTTCAAAGCTTTCAAGGGCAAATCTCACATGGAAAAAGACGCCTGTTACTCCTACAGCCTATGAGATTTTCTATTCAACCTCAAAGAACGGCAAATATACGAAACTCGGTGAAACAAAGAATGCATTTTATAACACAAAAAAGCTCACAGCAGGCAAAACCTACTACTTCCGTGTTCGTGCTTACAGATATGTCGGTTCAAGCAGCAATCCAAAGAAATACAAGATACTCGGAACATATCAAACAAAGGGTGTAAAAATCAGTAAGAATGCCTACGGTGTTTCTGTTGGCAATACATATGTTGAAATCAGCATCAATCAGCAGCATATGTGGTACTACAAGAACGGTAAGCTCGTTGTTGAAACAGATGTTGTAACCGGCAACTACGGTACAAACGATACGCCAAAGGGTGCATATTCAATTATTTACAAGGCATCTCCTGCAACACTTATGCTGAATTCCCATGTAACATTCTGGCTTCCGTTCACATCCGACGGCTGCGGAATCCATGACGCGTCATGGCGAGCAAGCTGGGAATACGGCGGAACAAGGTACAAGGGTCACGGCTCACACGGCTGTGTAAACACACCGTACAACGCAGTTAAGAAAATCTATAACAACATTTCTTCAGGAACCCGTGTTGTTGTTTATTGATTTTAATCCGTAGCAAAAACTTGATAAAATAATTTAAGGCTGACAGATTTTTAATTATCTGTCAGCCTGATTTTTATATGAATGTTATTGTTAATCAGTAGGGGCGTTCATCGGACGCCCGTTTTGATGAAATTATTTGTTTATTCACATAATTTTTGATGTGATGAAAACTGTGTATAATCTGTAGCGGCGGTCAGTGACCGCCAATCGTACCGATTGTAAAATCGGTGCGACTTAACACAAATTATGCCCGAGCGTAAAATTGTTACCTTTTCTACAATGCAATGTAGCGGCGAACCTCGTTCTCCCGTCTGAAATATAGTCGCAATGCGTTGCACATAAATGTGCTTCCTATTGCTCGTTATTTCAGACAGCGCATTGCTCCCTTTTTCCGCCACCGGCGGCGGTCGCAAGGCTACCAATCATTTCGTGTGCAAACACGATACGAATAAAATTATATTGGCTACAATTAACTGTGCTTTAATCCCATAATGATACCAAGGGCAATGTTTTGTTTTTCTTTTGGCAGACAACGAAATTCATTGAGAAGTTTGCATTCCGTTTCCGAAAGTTTAGACTGTGCAATTTTGTCAATCGGCTGTCTGATGTCCGTATATTCAATTATATAATCAACAGATGTATTAAAGATTGACGCAAGCTTTTTGAGCGTTGTAATGCTCGGTTCAACCTTTCCGTTTTCATATTCGCTGATTATCTTTTGCGAAAAGTTAAGTTCCATTCCCAATGCAATTTGGTTCATAGATTTTTCTTTTCGTAGTTCCTTAATTCTTTGCATTTGCCGTACCCACTCCATAAATTATACCTTGTGAGTATAATATTATAACTTTTTGTTGACAATTTTATACAATATGGGTATAATTCAAGTAAATAAAGTATATATAATTATAGAACTTGCTTTTGCATTAAGTGATTTTTTAATTAGAAATAATATAAGGAGTACGCAATGATTATTTTATTTAGTAATTGTGGTTTTGCAATTATTGCATTTTTATTTTATCTGTGTGGAAGTAATGGAGTAGCCGAAGTATTTGCTGATTTTATTGTTAACAATTGCTATTTAATATTTGCGGTTTTATTAATTATTACTTTTCTTATATCTTTCTATTTAGTTCGGAAAAATTCATTCAAATCAGTAAAAGTTACAGCTACGATTGGGTTTACAACACTTGATTTTGCAAAGGTGTTAATTTTTTATTTGTTACTTGTTACTTGGTCAATAGATTTTGTTTGTCATAATGATGTGCTGAATTCAATTATATCGTTGCTTGTGATACCTCTTGACTTGATGTTCATTAGTTGTATATGTGTAGTACCGACATTTATTTTAAGGTTAAAATATGCAGAATACGGTAATATTTTAAATATCTGTTTAGTAATGGCATTGGATTTATTTTTAACAATACTATTTGTCATACTCATTCGTTTGCTAATAGCGGAAAGTTTTCTCACAACCTATTCAATAATATCATCTAATGAATGGTGGGAAAATATTCTTAACATTGCAAGAAAATGATGATTGCATACAAAAACAGACTGATAATCTGTCAGTCTGTTTTTGTATGAATGTTATTGCTATTTTGTAGCGGCGAACCTCGTTCGCCCGCTTTGATGAAATGATTTGTTTTATTAAAATGTTTTGATGTAATGAAAGTTGTGTATTATCCGTAGCGGTATTTATAAAATATATTCCCTCACGAACTCGGTTGTGTGGCGGTTTTACTGCACATTTTGCCGTCAACATCTGTGTAGTATTCGCCTTTGAGCAGAATTTGCGAAATCGGAACGATTTCGTAGCCCTCGGACTTGATTGCCTCGATTACCGTCGGCAATGCTTCGGGGGTATTTTTTGCACCGTTATGCATCAATATAATACTGCCGTTCTTGATTTTTTTTATAATATTCTGCTTTATCTGCTCGGGAGTCGGATCTTTCCAGTCGAGCGAATCAACATCCCATTGCACGCAATACATATTACAGCCGTTGACCGACTTTACAACATCGTTGTTGTAGTCGCCGTAGGGGGCACGGAACAGGGTGGGAGTTTTGCCCGTAAGCTCCTTGATTTTTTCGTTGCAGGACTGAATCTGACCGACCATATCGGACGATGACATCTGCGTCATATGCGGATGTGTGTTGCTGTGATTGCCAACATCGTGACCGTGCTTTGCAATATCCTTTACGCTGTCGGGATAATTCTTAACCCAGTCGCCCACAAGGAAAAATGTTGATTTCACCTTGTATTTATCAAGAATTTCAAGCAGATGCTCGGTCTGTTCATTGCCCCATGCCGCATCAAACGACAGGGCAACCTGCTTTTTGTCCGTGTCAACATAGTAAATGGGAATTTCACGCTGAGCAGCCGCACTCTGAACGGCTCGAACGGTTGATGTGACTGCAATTGCTCCTGCAAGCACTCCGATTAAAAGACAGAATCCGATTGATATTAGATTTCGTTTTGTTATGATATACAAACGCATAAAATCCCCTCCATACCAAATTTATATGAAGGGGATTTTTATTTATTCATATTTTGTTTTAATTAGGTGCGTTCATTGGGCGATAGCAGTCAAGTTAACCCTCAACATGCCATTCAATGCCGTCTTTTGTGTCCTTGACAACAACTTTCATCTCTTTAAGCTTGTCACGGATAGCGTCGGCTGTCGCCCAGTCCTTATCGGCACGAGCCTTTGTACGCTGTGCAATAAGCTCCTCAACTTCCTTGGCAAAGTCATCGTCAGCGTCCGCTTTGTTGCTTTCGGGAACTTTTGTAAGGTCGAGTGAAAGCACCCTGTCAAATTCGCCGATTACATAAAGCTTTGTCGCATCGTCAGCGTCAGCCTTGAGAACATCATAAACGCAGGTGAGAGCAAGAGAAGTGTTGAGGTCGTTGTCGAGTGCCTCACGGAATCCCTTTGTAAGCTCCTCAGCCTTTGCTATATCAGGCTCACCGTCCCTTGAAAGAGCGGAAATTCTCTTTACAAGCTTGTTGTAAGCTGTAGCTGTGTTGTCGAGGTTGTCATATGAGAATGTGAGCGGCTTGCGGTAGTGGCTCTGCAAGCAGAACATTCTGTAAACAAGCGGATTGTAGCCCTTTTCTTCAAGAAGTGAAACTGTAAGGAAACCGCCCTTTGACTTGCTCATCTTGCCTCTTGCATCGTTGAGGTGAAGTACATGGAACCAGTACGGACACCACTTGTGGCCGAGAAAAGCCTCGCTCTGTGCAATTTCGTTTGTGTGATGGGGGAAAGCATTGTCAATGCCGCCGCAGTGAATGTCAAGATATTCACCGCAGTGCTTGTAGCTGATGCAAGAACATTCGATGTGCCAGCCCGGATAACCTACGCCCCACGGACTGTCCCACTTGAGCTCCTGTGAATCAAACTTTGACTTTGTGAACCAGAGAACGAAGTCAGCCTTGTTACGCTTGTTTTCGTCCTCTTCAACGCTGTCACGAACACCGACAGCAAGGTCATCCTCGTTCATATTGCCGAATACATAGTAGTTGTCAAGCTTTGAAGTGTCAAAGTAAACATTGCCGCCTGCAATGTAGGCATAGCCCTTTTCAAGCAGAACGGAAATCATATTAATAAAATCGTCAATGCAGTTTGTTGCAGGCTCTACAACATCGGGACGCTTGATGTTAAGCTTTTCGCAGTCGGCAAAAAATGCGTCTGTGTAGAACTTTGCAATCTCCATAACAGTTTTATGCTCACGCTTTGCGCCTGAAAGCATCTTATCCTCGCCTGTGTCGGCATCGCTTGAAAGATGACCTACATCTGTGATGTTCATTACACGGTTTACATCATAACCCGAAAAACGAAGATACTTTTCAAGAACATCTTCCATAATATAGGTGCGAAGATTGCCGATGTGGGCATAGTGATAAACAGTAGGACCGCAGGTGTACATATTAACCTTGCCGGGTGTGTGCGGTACAAATTCCTGCTTTGTCTGTCCGAGAGAATTATATAAAATCATTTGCTATTCCTCACTTTTTACATTTTCCTTTTTCAGCTCATCAAGCTGTTTTTGAAGTTCAAAAATTTTATGCTCAAGATTGCACAATGCAAGCGCAACCGGATCTGATACATGAATCTGGTCAAGGGTTTCACTGCGAACACCGTTGACTTTTACTACTCTTGCCGGAACGCCGACAGCCGTTGCATTCGGCGGAACTTCGCTTAAAACAACCGCACCTGCGGCAATTCTTGCGTTGTCACCGACCTTGAACGGACCGAGAACCTTTGCCCCCGAGCCGACAAGCACATTATTGCCGAGCGTGGGGTGTCTTTTTCCCGTTTCTTTGCCGGTTCCTCCGAGAGTAACATTCTGATAAATGGTGCAGTTGTCACCGATTACTGTAGTTTCGCCGATAACAACGCCCATTCCGTGATCTATAAAAAGTCCCTTACCGATTGTTGCGCCGGGGTGAATCTCAATTCCCGTCTTGTGACGACTGCGCTGAGAAATCCATCTTGCAAGAAACTTGAGGTTGTGTCGCAAACACCAGTTGGCTTTTCGGTGAGAACGCACCGCTTTGAAACCCGAGTAGAGAAAAAACACCTCTGCTCTGCTCCTTGCGGCAGGATCACGCTCCATAACCGCATCAATATCCGCTTTCAGGTTTTTAAACACGCAATCACCCTCCTGTCGAGACCGTGAGAGTATGTTCTCAGGTCTGAGAAATAAACTGTCTGTTCTGAACTATATATACAACGCCCGAAATGATTGTGAATACAACCGAAATCCAGATGAGAATTTCTCCCACCACAAAGAAAATCGGTTCAAATGTTGCCGTGTTTATAAAATTAAGTCCGACTTCGGGAAGTTCAAGCACGATTTGCATTGCAATTACTGCAATTATAGCAATCATCTGTGAAACCGTCTTTGCTTTGCCCCACATATTGGCGGCAACAACCTTGCCTTTTGAGGCGGCAATCAGCCGTATTGAGGTGACGGAAAATTCACGGAAAAGCACGATTATAACCGCAACACAGTCACATATTCCAAGCTGTACAAAGCACAGAAAGGCGGCAAGTACAAGAATTTTGTCTGCAAGCGGATCAGCAAATTTTCCGAAGTCTGTTACAAGACCGTTTTTTCTTGCAATTTTTCCGTCAAACATATCCGTGAGTGACGCCATTACAAAAATAATCATAGCAACTGCATTGTTGAGCGGAAAGTTTGCAAGCAATGCCGCCACAAAGAACGGAACAAGAATTATTCGTCCTACTGTCAGTTTATTTGGTAAGTTCATTTTATGTGCCTTTCAAAGTTAAATATTATGAAATTGCTGAGTCTTTTAGCCACTTAGTCGATTTTGCCGACAAATTCACCGATAGGATCGCAGCCTGTGTAATCGGTTACACGCACCTTGACAAAATCTCCTGCCTTTGGCTTTTCACCGTCACAGGTGAAGAATACACAGCCGTCAACCTCGGGAGCGTCGGCATAACTTCTGCCGAAGAAACATTCGGCAAGCTTGTCAAAGCCTTCAACAAGAACTTCAATCTCTTTGCCAACAAGGCTTTCGCAGTATTCAGCCATAACCTGCTGTTGATGCTCCATAATAATATCGGCACGCTTTTGCTTGATTTCATCGTCAATTTGGTTGGGCATTTCAGCCGCCTTTGTGTCTTCCTCGGGAGAGTAGGCAAAACAGCCGAGTCGCTGAAACTTCATCTCAGCGGCAAACTCTGCAAGCTCATTGAACTGCTCCTCGGTTTCACCGGGGAAACCTGTAATAAAGGTTGAGCGGAAGATTACATTCGGAATTTTATCCTTAATCTTGTTCATAAGTGCAGTAAGGCTCTCTCTGTCGCCGTGACGGTTCATTCTGCGGAGAACATCCCCGTCACAATGCTGGAGCGGAATATCCATATATTTCACAATCTTATCTTCACTTGCAATTGTGTCAATAAGCTCGTCTGTAATTCTGTCGGGATAGCAGTAGAGAACCCTTATCCATTTAAAGCCGTCAATCCTACAAAGTCTTCTGAGAAGCTCTGCAAGCATCGGTTTGCCGTATTTATCTTCACCGAAACGGGTTGTGTCCTGAGCAATTACATTGAGTTCCTTGACTCCGCGCTCGGCAAGACCTTCTGCCTCTTTTACAACATCTTCAATATCTCTGCTGCGGAATCTTCCTCTGATCATCGGGATTGCACAGTAGGAACAACGGTTGTCGCAACCCTCGGCAATTTTGAGATAAGCGGTATAGGGGGGAGTTGAAAGGATTCTTCCGCCCTCAAGCGGCAGACAAACCTTGTCGGGGAAGCTTTCGCACTTCTGTCCGTCAAGTGTTTTCAAAACGATGTCTGCGATAGTTTCGTTAGCACCGATTCCGATAACCGAGTCAACCTCGTAAAGCTGTTCGGAAATTTCCGACTTATATCTTTGAGCAAGACAGCCTGTTACGATGATTGCCTTGATTTTGCCCTCGTCCTTGAGCTTGCCGAGTTCAATAATTTCGTTAATGCTTTCCTGCTTTGCACTTTCGATAAATCCGCAGGTGTTTACAATTACTGCGTCCGCATCTGCCGGATCGTTCACAATAATAAATCCTCTGTTCTTGAGTGTGTACAAAAGCATCTCGGCGTCAACCTGATTTTTTGCACAACCGAGTGATACAATGCCTACTTTATAATTCATAATCAGTCTTCCTCTGTGTATTCTCTGAGGACGGTCTTAATGTCATCCCATCCGTATCCGAGCCTTTGCAGAGCGGCAACGGCTCTTCGCCTTATTTTTTCATCATTTATGTTTTTATATTTTCTGTCGATAACCGCCCTTATTCCGTCATACGGATCAAAGTCGATTTCTTCGATAATCTCTTCTGCAAGTTCACGGTCAATTCCCTTTTGAACAAGCTGTCTTACCGCACCTCTCGGAGCATTATGTTTTGAAAACAAAAGCTGTTCGGCATATCGTCTTGCAAAGTTTTCGTCATTTACAAGACCGAGTTCTTCCATTCGCTCAACAGCCTTTTCCGCCGATTCCTCGTCACAGGTGCGTTTGATTTTGTCGGTGAGTTCTTTTTTTGAGTGGTCACGATAGGAAATAAGCCACAAAGCCTTTTCCTTTGCACGGCGCTCATTGCTTAGCCTGATAATCTCGTGCAGCTCCTCGTCATCAATCTCTCTGCCGACATCAAATCGGTTTTCAATAACTGTGCGTGCGTCAAGATTCATAACATATTCGCCGTCAATGTAGAGCGCACACATCGCCTTTCTTCGTGGTTCAACTGCAGTTATAAGCATCAGTCGTCAACCAGAACATCAATTTTTGCACCGCTCTTTTTCTCTGTCTTATCCGCAGAATCAGGCTTGATTTCTTTGTTTGCAGACGGAACTTCGGTAATTTTTACCTTTGGAGCAGGCTTTTTGCGTTCATAAAGCTTGTCGATATTTTCCCAGAGATGTTTTTCAATATCGGCAGCAAGCTCCTTGTCGGTTTTAAGAAGCTCCTTAACCTTGTCACGCCCCTGTCCGAGTCTTCTGTCACCGTAGCTGAACCATGCGCCTGCTTTTTGAACAACCTCAGCCTTTACGGCAAGGTCAAGAAGTTCGCCCTCACGGGAAATACCTTCACCGTACATAATATCAAATTCAGCCTCACGGAACGGAGGAGCAATTTTGTTCTTTACAACCTTTGCTCTTGTGTGTGAACCGACCATTTCACCGCCTGATTTAAGGGTTTCAACTCTTCTTATATCAATACGAACGGAGCTGTAGAACTTGAGAGCACGACCGCCGGTTGTTACTTCGGGGTTACCGTAGGTTACACCTACTTTTTCACGCAGCTGGTTGATGAAGATTGCAACGCAGTTTGACTTTGAAATTGCACCTGCGAGTTTACGCAGTGCCTGTGACATAAGTCTTGCGTGCAGACCTACATGGCTGTCACCCATTTCGCCCTCAATTTCAGCCTTCGGAACAAGAGCGGCAACGGAGTCGATTACGATAACATCAATCGCACCGCTTCGGATGAGCGCCTCTGCAATTTCAAGTGCGTCTTCACCCGTGTCGGGCTGTGAAACGAGGAGTGAATCAACATCAACACCGAGAGCCGCCGCATATGTCGGATCGAGTGCATGCTCAACATCAATGAATGCTACATTGCCGCCGTTTTTCTGTCCCTCTGCAATGCAGTGGAGAGAAAGTGTTGTTTTACCCGAAGATTCAGGTCCGTAAATCTCAACAATTCTTCCGCGGGGAAGTCCGCCGATTCCGAGTGCAATATCAAGCGAAAGCGAACCTGTTGAGATGTGTTCAATGTTCATATGTTTATTTTCGCCAAGACGCATTACAGCACCCTTGCCGAACTGTTTTTCAATTTGTGTGAGCGCAGTTTCAAGCGCTTTGTTTTTATCTACTGCCATTTCATATACCTCCGTACTCCGCAAAGGGAGCTGATGTTTTTCAGTCTGTAACATAACCGTTACTTCAACTGTGGTTATGTTCGCACTAAGATTATAAAATATGTGAGGGGAAAATGCAATAATTTGGCGGTAATTTTATCGAACAAAATTTCTAAAATCAGAGCAAAGTCCCAATAATCGCCCTCTGCACACCGCCAAAGTCGAGCGAAATTTTAAAATCCGAAAAGCCTTGTTCAGTCATAAGTGCCTTTACTGTGTCAGCCTGACCTTCTCCGAGTTCAAATGCAAGCGCACCGCCCTTTTTGAGTTTTCTGCTCCAACGGTTCACTATTTCACGGTAAAAATAACAGCCGTCCTCGCCGCCGTCAAGCGCAAGCCTCGGTTCAAGCTGAACCTCTTTTTGAAGTGTTTCGATGTCGGCTGATTTTATATAAGGCGGATTTGAAACGATGAGGTCAAGCTCACCGTCTGCAAATGTTTCGCAGATTTCGAGAGCGTCAGCCATAACAGGCTTTACTGACGAATTGTTTTCTTTTACATTTGTTTCAAGATATGAAAAAGCGGTTTCGTCAATTTCAACTGCCGTAACCTTTGCACCCGAAATTTTATCAAGTGCAACGGCAATTGCACCGCTACCCGAACAGAGGTCAACCGTCTTTTTGTCGGTTCTGTTTTTGAGAAAATCAATGCAGAGATTGACAACCACTTCCGTGTCATCACGGGGAATGAGCACGCCTCTGCCAACCTTAAAATCGAATCCCATAAAGCTCCATTCGCCGAGAATATACTGCAACGGCTCGCCTGAAATTCGTTTTTCTATAAAATTTAAAAAGTTATGCGAACAGTTTTCATCGGCTTTATCAGTTTTGTGCATGATAAAGCCGACTCTGTCAAGCGAAAAAGCCTTTTGTAAAAGACTTTGCGCCTCAAATTTTGAATTTTCAATATTATTATTTTCAAGCAGTTTAAGTCCGCTTTGATAAATTTCGTTTACAGTCATTACTTGCTTACAATGTCCGAGCCGTCCTCGGGGATAACAGCCTTGATAGCCTCAATTGCAACTTCAATCATAGTGTCGTCAGGCTCTTTTGTTGTGATTCTCTGCGCCCAAAGTCCGGGAGCGGCAATGATTCTTGTTGCGGCATTGTCGTGCTTACCGCAGATTTTGATAAGCTCGTAACCGACTCCGCATGAAACGGGAAGAAGAAGAATCTTGAATACAGGTCTTAAAAATCCGATGCCGAAAGGTGCAACAGGAACGAAAAGACCGACAAGAATGCCGACAATCAGCATAAGAACCATAAAGCTCGTTCCGCATCTCGGGTGAAAACGGCTCTGCTTTTTAACATTTTCAACTGTGAGTTCTTCTTCGTTTTCGTAGCAGAAAATTGTCTTGTGTTCGGCACCGTGGTACATAAACACCCTTTTCATTTCTGTCATTTGTGAACATACTATAATATAAAGTAAGAAAAGAATAATCTTGAGAACACCCTCAAAAACAGACTTCCAGAAAACAGCGTTTCCGCCGTCACCCTTGAAAGCCGGCACAACATTTGCACTGAGGTCAAACAGGAAAGAGGGGACAAAGAAGAAAAGTCCCACGGCAAGCGCAACACCGAGGATTGACGCAATTACCATCATAACCTTAACAAGCTTGTCGCCGAATTTATCGTCAAGCCATTTTTCAAACTTTGACGGTTCTTCTTCGATTTCGGTTGATTCAATTGCCTTATCGGCAGAGAGCATAAGCGCTTTGTAGGAAAGTCGCATTGAGTCAATAAGACCTGCGATTCCTCTGAGAAACGGAAGCTTGAAAAGCTTACATTTTGAGGGAATTGTGTTTATGCTTATATCCTCGCTGTAAATCTTGTCGGGTGCGGTACGAACACACACGGTTGTGCGTTTCGGACCTCTCATCATAATGCCTTCAATCAGGGCGCTGCCGCCGATTGAGGTGATTTTTTTAGTAGTATTTTTAGCCATTAGCTGTTCCTTTCTGTATTAGGCTGCACAGAGAAATAAGATTAAAGCTTAATATTTTCGGGAAGTGAGTTTTCACTGCCCTCTTTATACACAGGGAAGGTGAGCGTTACGGTTGTGCCGACGCCCTCTCCGCTTTCAATATTAAGCGAACCGTTGTGGAGGTTCATAATCTCATCGGCAACCGCAAGTCCGATTCCCGAACCGCCGACAGTCTGGTTTGCTTTGTAGAATTTTTCCTTGACCTTCGGAAGGTCTTCGGCAGAAATTCCGCAGCCTGTGTCGGTTATTACAATCTTGATAATATCGGGTTCATCTTTGCTGTAGATTACCTGAGCGGCAACAACACCGCCCTTTGGTGTGTATTTCAACGCATTGTCAAGCACATTGAGGAAAACCTGCTTGAGCCTGTTTTTATCGCCGTAAACGGCAGGATAAACAGCCTCGGGTTCATCATAGAGAAGATGCTTGCCCTCTGTAACGGCTCTTTCCTTTAAGAAGTAAACCGCATCGTCAAATTCTGCAAGAATGTCAAGCTTTTCCTTGATGAGCTTCATTCTTCCGCTCTGAATACGGCTGAAGTCAAGAAGCTCTTCTACAATGCTTGTAAGGCGCGAACTTTCATTGATAATAACTCCCATACCGCGGTCAAAGGTTTTGCGGTCAAGCTTTCCTCTTTCGGAAAGCTGCATTGTTTCAGCCCAGCCCTTAATTGCCGTAAGCGGAGTACGCAGTTCGTGTGATACTCGTGAAATAAAATCGTTTTTCATCTGATCGGCTGTCTGCAAATCAAGCGCCATATCGCTGATTGCATCGCAGAGGTCGCCGATTTCATCGTCGTATTTGTACTCGATTTTTTTTGCCTGTGAAAAATCGCCGTGGGCAATCTTGCTTGAAATCTCCGAAAGCTTTCTTATAGGTGCAACGATTGAACGGATAAACATAAGTCCCGACAAAATTACAAGTGCAATTATAACAATACCGCTTATGATAATCCCTGCGGATATAAGCACGATTGCAGTATTTACCTGTTCCATAGAAACAATATATCTTACTGCACCGACACAAGTACCGTTTTCGTTGGTGATAATTCTCGTCTGGCTCATAGCACTTTCGCCCGATGAAAGCTTGCCGTTCCAGTAGGCATATCCGCTTTCATCAGAGAGAGCCTCGTTAAAGTCGGGAATCTGTTCGTTTTCATCGGGAGTGAATCCTGTTGAAGTCATAACAACTCTGCCGGAAGAATTGATTACGATAACTTCCATTTCTTCCTTTTTGTCAAAGTTTTCAACATAGTCACGGGCAGATGCCGTAAATGAGGTTGAACTGTCGCTCTGAAATCCCGAAAAGACAAGTGAAAGCTCACTGCTTGTTGCATTCAGATTTTGTTCAACACTGTTCTGAAAAATATATGTAACAATGAAAATAAGGCTGACAACAATAAGGATTATAATTGTCAGTATAACGCTCAATGTGTTGAGCATCCATCTTTTTGAAATACCCTTAAAAATTGTTGCCGCCCTCCTTTATATAGATTGTGTCAGAATTTTCTCGGAATTATTCGCCTGAATCCCACTTGTAGCCGAGTCCCCAAACTGTGATGATGTGTTTTGGGTTTGACGGTTCGTCCTCAACTTTCATTCTGAGTCTGCGGATATTAACATCGACAATTTTATCCTCGCCGACATAAGCGTCACCCCATACATGGTTGAGAATGTCGATTCTGTCGAGTGCAACACCCGGATTTGAGAAGAAGTACTCCATAATCTGAAATTCAACCTGTGTCAGTTCAATCATCTTGCCGCTTTTCATGAGAGCGCGGTTGCGAAGATTAAGTGTAAATTCACCTGATTTAAGTTCTTCCTTAAAGTTGTTTTCTGAATGTGACTGCGCAAGCGCAACTCTTCTGTAGAGTGAGTCAACTCTCGCAAGAAGCTCGCTCGGTGAGAAAGGCTTTGTAACATAGTCGTCCGCACCGAGCATAAGACCTGTTACCTTGTCCATTTCCTGTGTCTTTGCGGAAAGCATAATAATTCCGATTCCGCCGTTGCGGTTTCTCAACTCCTTACAAACTTGAAAACCGTCAATACCCGGCATCATAACATCAAGAATCGCAACATCAAAATCGCCGTTGTTTTCTTCATATTTCTGCAAAGCCGCTTCGCCGCAGTCTGCCTCAACTACATCGTAGCCTGCCCTTGTAAGATTGATAACGACAAAGTCACGAATTGCCGCTTCATCCTCACAAACAAGAATTTTTTTCATATCAAAACCTCCGTTGCTGTGATCAGATTCCCGACTGAGCAAGTGTGGAAAAACCTGTCTTGATTTCGTCATCACTTAGCGAAATCTGTGTGTCGGGATTTATATTATTAAATGTATATGCATATTTATCGTCTTTTGTAATAAGTGTAAAATTGTTTGATTTTCCGGATTCCCATTCGCTGACGGGGAACACCTTTATTTCAAAAAGCTCCGTGTCAAGCTTTGAGCCGTTCCATGCGTAGAAAGAAGCAGTTCCTTTTTCAATGTTGGTAATCGCCGTAACCTTGTTTTCATCCCACTTATCGGGATAGTTCATCATAAACATAAAATCATAGTTTATAACAGCTGTCTGCTTTTCTATAAGATTTTCCTTTACGGTATCAAAACCGTTCCAGATGATTTTGTCTGCATAGATGTTCTTGGTATCGCCCTTTTGCTTTGGAAGAGCAAGCGTAACAGGAATTTCAAGCTTGCCGTCTTTGTCAATGTCGGAACAGATGACGGATGAAGTGCGTTCGGTAATGTTCTTTGTTTTTTCCTTAAACAGAGGATTACGCAATATTGCAAGCTCACGGCTGTAAAAAATCAACTGAGTATTTGTAACCTCGCTTGCCGAAGTGCCGTCAACAACAACTCCCGCAACATCGCCCTCAAGTTTTGTAACGGCAATGTTTTTGTATTTTGCAACATTCGGGTCCATATTTGCCATCGCTTTGGCATAAAGACTCTTGTTGTCATCGTTGTAATCAAGCATTGACGCAAGTGCTTCATTTTCGGTTGTGTAGAGAACAAGCGACATAATTTCATTTGTTCCGTCACCGTCAAAATCACCTGTAACAAAGCTTGAACAGCTCTGTCCGGACCCGATGTCGCTTGTTTTTCCGTCTGAGTAGGAATAGCAGAAAAGCTTGCCGACATTCGGAGTGTAGGTCGTTGAATTGACGATGATTTCAGATTTTCCGTTGCCTGTAACATCGGCAAAATCAACGCTGTCAATATCGGTCGTTTCAAAAATATTGTCGGACGCAATCTTCCACGAATTGTCCTTTGAATACATAACAAGCATATGAACCGAAGAAGTTTCGGCACTGTTGCGGAAAAACGCAACAGCCTCATCGCTGCCATTGCCGTCAAGGTCGGTAATAATGATTGCACTGCGGAATTTTCCGTTTTTCGGATATTTAAGCGTGTATCCGCTGTCAGCCGTTTGTGCAATGAGCTGTTCAATTTCAGCCTCATCGCCGACTGCCTTAGGAGGACGAAGAAGATTGTCGGCACTGAAATCGGATATATTGCAGCCGCTCATACATAAAATCATTGAGCCGAAAAGCATAGCCGAAATCAGCTTTTTAATCTTCACAAAAATCCCCCCTGCCATTTATTTTAATCCGATTAAGGCTTTTGTCTTGCAATAAGATACTTGATTTTTATGCCCTCTTCGGAGAACATTTTTTCGTGTTCTGTTTCAATGTTATCTGTAACATCACTTGCGTGCAAATCACGGGTGAGATACAAAATCTCATATCCGCTCTGCTCAAAGTATTCAAGGCTTTCGTCAAAAAGCTCGTCATCGTCCGTTTTAAAACGGATTTCACTGTCAGGCTTTAAAAATGTCTTGTACATTTCAAGCTTTTTGTAGTATGTAAGTCTGCGTTTTTTATGTTTTGCTCTCGGCCACGGATTGCAGAAGTTGATGAAAAGTCTGTCAATCTTATCGTCAGCCGTAATGATTTTGTCAAGCATTTCAACATTGTACTTTACAAGTAAAAGATTTGTAATATCATCCTGCGTTTTGCCTGCGTCCTCAAAAAGCTTTACAATTGTTCTTCTGCCGACGCCGAGCATATCAACCTTGATGTCAAGTGCGATAATGTTTTTGTCGGGATTTTTAAGCGCAAGCTGTCCCGCAAAACCGCCCTTGCCACAGCCGATTTCAAGATACAACGGCTGTTCCTTTTTGAAAGCCTGCATCCATTTTCCTGCGTATTCCTCAGGATTTTTTACATAAAAGTCGCAAACGGAAAGCTCGGGTTCTGCCCATTTCTTTTTTCTGATTCTCATAATACCTCATTTTGCGGTGCGTACAGACGGCGCACTACCACATATAGTAATTTACCGTATCATTATATCAAATTGTAACAAATTATGCAACAAATATTTTGATAATGATGCTTACAGGTTAAATAAATTTAATCATATCGTCACAGGATTGCGATTTTGTAAAAACAATCTCGGAAAATTCTTTTGAAAGCTTGTTTACAAGCGGTAAAATTACAATATCTTCACTTTTGAAGTGACCTGCGTCAATAATGTCAATTCCGAGTGAATTTGCGGCGATAATCTCATGGTGCTTGATTTCTCCCGTGACAAGCACATCAACACCTGCCAAAGCTGCATCAAACACATTTGAACCGCCTGCACCCGACGATACGGCAACCTTTTTAACCCTGTCTTTAATGTCGGTGTAGCGAAGTCCCTTGCAGTCAAGATTTTTCTTTGCAAGCTTTGCAAAATCGTGAATATCGGTTTCGCTTTCAAGCTCGCCCGTGAACATACACTCGCCAAACTCCGACAGCACGGGATTTTTGACCTTGAGTGCGTCTGCAAGACAGATGTTCACTCCGAACTTTTCGCCAAGGTCAAGGTTGGTGTGCATACAAACGGCTGAAATGCCCTTTCGTGCAAGCATATAGGGAACGGAAGAGGGCGAAAGCCTTTTTATCGGGGCAAAAATTACGGGATGATGACTGATAATCAGCTCACATCCCAGACTTTCCGCCTCATTCACAACATCCTCCGTAATGTCAAGAGCGACAAGCACACGGCTTACGGCTGTGCATTTGTCGCCCACAATAAGCCCTGCGTTGTCAAAACTCATCTGAGTTGCGCAGGGCGCAAATTCTTCAAAAAAATTAAGTATATCGTTTATGGTTTTCACTTAAAGCTCTCCTCAAGAATGCGTGCGGTTTCGGCACAGACAGGGTTGCCCTTAGCCTGTTTTAAAAGTCTGCGCACACAGCCTTCAATAAATCTGCGGTGCATGGAGTTGTTTTTCGGATTAAGCCCGTAAAGGAAAAGGTCGCTTTCGGATACCGTGCGAACCTCACCGCTGTATTCGGCAAGAATTACCGTATAGCACTTGTTTGCGGCAGTACAGCAGTCACGCTTGATAACGCTGAAGCCGTTTGCAAACAGCCAACGCATAAGCTCTTCGCTCTTGGTCATAGGCTGAAGAATAAAGTGCTTTGACCTGTCCTTTGAAAACTCCCAGTTTTCGATAATCTGCGAAATGAGTTCTCCGCCCATTCCTGCAATTACTATGTCGTCAGCCTCATCGCCCGAAATTTTTTCAAGACCGTTTGAAAGTCTTGCTTCAATTCGATTGTTAAGACCGCTGTTGTTAATTGTTTCAATTCCCCGTTCAAGGGGCAGGGGGTTGATGTCTGCGGCAATCGCTGTGTCGCATCTTCCAATACGGCACAGCCACACCGGAAGATAGGCATGGTCTGTGCCAATATCGGCAACCTTTGCTCCGTCACGCACAAGGTCTGCACAAAGTGCAAGACGGTTATCAAGCGAAAAATCAGATGCGCCGTTCATTATGCAATTGCTTTGTTAAGGTCTGCAACGAGTGCGTCTGCGTCTGCACCGTGTACCATACAAGCCTCTTCAATTGTTTCGCCTCGTGATGCAGGACAGCCAAGGCAGTGCATACCGATGCTGAAGAAAAGCTCTGCTGTGTCGGGGTACTGATCAAGAACATCACCGATTATTGAATTCTTTGTAATTTCCATTATAAAAAACCTCCTGTGTCATGAAACTGCAACACCGCTTTGATGTCGCACTATAGTAGTATAGCATAAAGCCGTACTTTTTAAAAGTGATATTTTAAATTTTTGTGTAAGGTATAAGTCTTATTTTGCCCAATATTTGCGGTCAAGACTGCGGTACTGAACTGCCTCAAGAACATGCTCGGAGCGGATTATTTCCGACTCGTCCAAATCGGCAATGGTTCTTGCAACTTTCAAAACCCTGTCATACGCTCTTGCGGTAAGTCCAAGACTTTCAAAAGCGTCCTTGAGCGTCTTTTCAGCCTCTTTATCAATTACGCAGACCTTTTCAAACTGCTCTGCGTTAATTTTTGCGTTGCAGGTTGTTTTACTGCCCTTAAATCTTTCACGCTGAATTTCTCTTGCTCTGTCTGCTCTCTTTTTGATGTCGGCTGAACATTCGGCAGATGAAGTGTCACGCAGTTCTTCAAATTTCACGGCAGGCACTTCTACATGGATATCAAAACGGTCGAGAAGCGGTCCCGAAATGCGGTTGAGGTAGCGTTTTATCTTCTGCTCCGAACAGGTGCATTTTCTTGTCGGATCACCGTAATATCCGCACGGACATGGGTTCATTGCGGCAACCACCATAATCGAACACGGATAGGTGCATTTCTGACCTGCTCTTGAAATTGTGATAGAGCCGTCCTCAATCGGCTGACGGAGTACCTCAAGCGCCGTTCTTGAAAATTCGGGCAGCTCGTCAAGGAACAGCACACCGTTGTTTGCAAGCGAAACCTCACCCGGTCTGATAGTTCCCGTACCTCCTCCGCCAAGTCCTACGGGCGTTACCGTGTGGTGAGGTGAACGGAACGGCCGTGTTGTGATAAGTCCGTCATGCTTTAGCGTTCCTGCAATTGAGTGGATTTTTGTCGTTTCAATCATTTCGTCAAAGCTCATATCGGGCAGAATTGACGGAACCCGCTTTGCGAGCATACTTTTGCCCGAACCCGGAGGACCTATGAGCAGAATATTGTGACCGCCGGCAGCGGCAATTTCAAGCGCACGCTTCACCTCAAGCTGACCTTTTACCTGGGAAAAATCGGGAATGTAGTCCCGTTCTTCCGTGGAAGAATGTGTATTCGGCTTGGCAGGTGACGGTTCGAGAATGTGATTGAGATAATCTTTCAGTTGGAGAATGTTGTCAATACCATACACTTCAATTCCGTCAACAACAGCGCCCTCGCTTGCATTGGCTTTCGGAACATAAATTTTCTTTATACCGCATTCCTTCGCCTTGATAACCATGGGCAGAACTCCGTTGATTCCTCTGACTTCTCCCGAAAGCGAAAGCTCGCCGATGAATGCGCAGTCGGAGATGCTGCTCTTAATCTGATTGAGCAGTATAAGAATTGCAACGGCAATCGGCAAATCGTAAATCGGTCCCTCTTTTTTGATATCGGCAGGGGCAAGGTTCACGGTCATATGTGCGGCAGGATATCTGAATCCGCAGTTCTTTAATGCACTGAGAACCCTGTCCTTGCTCTCACGCACGGCAGCGTCAGGCAGACCGACCATATCAAATTCCCGTGTGCCGTTGTACATTGACGCTTCAAGCTCAACCTTGTAGCCGTCCATACCGCTCACACCAAAGCTGTTGCAGGTAACAACCATCAAAATTCCTCCAGACCGTTAATTTGAAATTAAGTAAAACATATTTTATTATACCATTTTCCTTTTCTCTTAACAAGTTTCATAATGTATGTAATTTCGACTTTATTTCAGCTATTTTGCACAATTAATTTCCATATCATAATGCAATATTACAGAAATTGCTTTCGGGTTGTTGACATTTGTGCGTTTTTGTTATACTATTAAACGTATAAGAATAAGTATTAGGGGCAGGTTATGACCGAATTGCAAAAATCCTACGGTACTTTATCCGACGCACAGCTTGCACATTTTGTGAGTCTTGGTGATGACCGTGCTTTTGATGAGCTTGTCGTAAGATATCTTGACACTATCAGCATAATTGCACGAAAGTTTTCGGCAGAGGGCTATGAACACAATGACTTTGTTCAGGAGGGACTTGTGGGATTGCTTTGTTCCTGCAAAACCTTTAATCAAAACGGTGGAGCAAGCTTTAAAAGCTATATGTCGGTTGTTGTTGAGAGAAGATTTATTTCGATAATCAGACGGGGAGAACAGAAAAAAGCCATTCCCTTGTCAAGCATTGTTCCGATGGATGATGTGGGCGAGTCGATTGAAGATTCCGCCAAAACTCCCGAAGAACTTTTGATGTGCAGAGAACAGCTTGACCAGTTGCTGTTGCGACTTCAAAGTGTGCTGTCAAAGTCCGAATACGATGTTCTTATGCTCTACGGCAACGGCTTGAGCTATAAGGAAATTGCCGAAAGGCTTTCCGTGACCGAAAAGGCGGTTGACAATGCCTTGCAAAGAGCAAGAAAAAAGGTTCGTGTCGGATTGCAAAAATAGCATATGTCCTTAAACAGTATTGCGGTGCAACTCCGCACAGGGCAACAAACTAACCTCCGAGAGGTAGAAAAAGAGAGGTAAATACCAATGTACGAAGATAAGACACTTGTCTGCAAAGAATGCGGAAACGAATTTGTTTTTACTGCAGGAGAGCAGGAATTTTACGCTGAAAAGGGTTTCACAAACGAACCGCAGCGTTGCAAGGCTTGCAGACAGGCTCGTAAAAATGCTGCCAAGACAGAGAGAGAATTCTTTGAAACCGTTTGCGCTGAATGCGGCGGAATTGCAAAGATTCCTTTCAAGCCTGTTGAAGGCAAAAGCTACTATTGCAGCGAATGTTTTGCAAAAAGAAAAGCAGCTGAATAATTAATTGAATTTTTATTGTTTTAGTTTAATTTCTCGTAACTGAGGTTAAATATTTTAATTTTAAAAGCTTGATTATCTTCAGACTAATTTCAAATTAAAAAAGCTAAACACAAAAACGGTGGGCATCTGCTCACCGTTTTTTATATTTTTAAGATAGTATTGCAATTTATGCAATTATTTGATATTATTTCAAATAAGGATAAATGTATGAACCATGAGCAGTTAAAGTACATATATTTTATGGAGGCTAAGATGATTAAACAATTTTTAAAACATAAGTGCAATTCAAAAATAAAGCTTTTTATTGCTGTTATTTGTATGTTTGCTCTTGTGATGTCCGTGTCGGGTTGCGGCAACGGCAATTCGGGGAGTGACAATGCAAATGCCACACAGGACACCGTTGCAACCTATAAGGTCAACAGGGGTGAATTTGACTGGAGTGGCAATGAATATACATCTGTTTTGCCAAATCAGAAAGAGTGGAATGTCAGCCAATATCTGATTGATGACAGTCGAAAATGCTGTTCGGTGATTATTGATAATTCTGATTTGGAAAGCACAAAACAGTATGTTAAATCGTTGGAGAAAACAGGTGTTTCTACCGTAAAATCTCAGATTACTGACGATAAGAAAAATCCAACTCTTAACTACCTTGGTGAATCAGACAGTTACGATATATCAATTTCATATACCGGCGGCATTACAACCATATCAATTACCAAAACTAAATAATTCAAAATAATTCAAAAAACGGTGGGCGTTGCTCACCGTTTTTGTGTGTTTGGATATTTTGATTGTTCAATTTTTACTTTCGGGTGTGTTGCATAATTGTAAAGTGCGAGGACGATTAGGATGATGATGTAAAATGTGAAGTATTGCAAAGTGTTAAATAAAATATTCAGAACATCGGGAACATCGAATATATTATCAACTCCAAATGTAAAGTCGCTAATATTCCTCAAGTTCAAAAATATTGAACCTACAATACTTGAAATGCACATCATAACGGAACACAGCATGAAGTTAATTCTGTTCAGGAGTATGCAGTTGAGCGTCATAATTCCAAGTCCGGCAAAATAAACGGCAGGAATCAAACATCCTGCAGAGTCGGTCAAGTAACAAAGCCCCCAACAAATATTCAGCAAAAAAAGCACTATCGTAATTATAATTTGTGTTGATTTTTGAAGTTGAAAGTCATTGTGAGTTGCCTTGAATTTTACTATGGTTGAAATTAATGCCATAAACAGCAAAATGGCTATTTGACTGCTTAAGAACATTAAAGTAATCAAATCAAAGCTTATTGTCACACCCACAATTGAAGTTGCAATTGCAGACACAATTGTCGGCATAAAGCAGATTGCGTTTTGTTTCGGACTTTTGAGCATTGCACAATTTAAACCGCATACAACAATTGTCAGCAGTATAAACGGAATAAGTAAAGTCCAAGAAAATATATAAGCACAAGCCGACAGAATAGCAACAATAAAATTTGCCGTAAACAAAATGAAAAAAATTGTATTGCCATTTTTCATAATATCACCTATAACTTGTAATGCAGTAAATGAATAAGCCTATTATCATAAGAATCGGAATACCGACACTGTACGGGAAAAAGAATGCAAAAGCCACACCAAAAAGGATACTGTAGAATGGTGTTGAAATGAGCGAAAAAACAATTGATTTGCCGACCTTTGTACCCGTATCGCATTCAAACTTTTTAAACATCGTAAAATAAGCAATAACAGCTTGAATCAAAAATATAAAAGCAATACTTCCTATGCTGAATGAAAGATAGCAAGTTAAGTCAGGAAACGGAAGGTTAAAAAGCAGTATTGCTGTCATATGCAAAACAAAAAATATCGGGTAAATTATTATGTAATTCTTTTTGCCGATGTTTACTTTGTTTTTGTAACCCGCACTTCTTTCCGTATGGCAAAATGCTGTTGTAACAGAAAGTATGGCAAGAAGTACAGATAAAATAATTATAGTGATTAAGATTTCGGGATTTGAGTTTTCATTCATAATATCGCTTCGTTAAAATCAGCAGGGGTAAAGAGATACTGCTATCATATACAAAACTATCGGCGAGCTTACAATAAATATGTAATACGGTGCGCATATTGCGGCAAAGACTGCGGCTCTTTCCGTTTTGTCTGCCTTTGAACAGGAAAATCTTTGGAATATAGTTGACTTTGCAATAAAAAATTCAACTACGCCTGCCACCAATATTAAAGATAAATAAGAAAATTGTCCTATTGAAAGGTGGTTGTAATTACCTGAGTCTGCAATATGTGCAACAGCCGTTGCGGCAAATGATGCAATGAAGTTTATAATTGTAAAAATCAGAATTATTTTTTTGTAATCATTTTTTGTTATAAGTGTTTTTTCTTCTGTATCGGCTTTTTTTCTTGCATAATATATAGCAATCGAAACGGTAGTAGATGTAAAAAGTATGGCTGAAAGTATAAATAATAATATAACAGCGAGAGTTGCCGAGTTAAACATAAATCATCTCTCCTTAAACACAAAATCAAAACATCATACGGTCGATAATCATACTTGCAATCTGTCCGTAAGGGATCAATAATTCATACGGTGCGTTTGCAAGTGCGGTGAAAAATGAGAGTTTCCATTTTTTATTGTTTGGTATTTCAAATTTGCAATAAACAAATATGTAGTTCACAAAAATCAATACCACTATGCTCACGATAATAACGAAAATAAACGGAAAAACATATATCAAACCAAGACCGTATGGACTATCCAAAAATTCATAATTTGCTCCGATAATAGCCATGTAAAATATAGATAAGAAGTCCTGCAATAACTCGTCAAATCTTATGTGTGAGTAAATTGCATCCATCACCATCGTCACAATAAATAAAGAAGCTAAAGCCAATAATATGTATCCGACTCCGAATGAAATAGAAGCTGTTTTTATTGTCTTGAATTTACCGTTGTAAGATTTTTTAGAAAGGTATTTTGAAATACCAAAATTTACTGCTAAAGCTTTTCCTATGCTTACTGCAACGGCACAAATGCCGAGTATAACATATATGTATGTGTATTTCATAACCAAGCCTCCTAAAAAAATAATTGAACTAATTCATTAGTACAATTATATAATACAACCTCTTTGCACAAATGTCAATCAGGAAACACAAAATTTTTGTTGAATTTCAAAAAGCATTTGCCGCAAAAATTGTATTATACTGTTCGAATAACATACTCATTGTCAAATTTGCTTGCTTATTGTATAATAGAATTATTAACAAACAGCAAAGAGGTGATTGCCGTGACGATTGAAAAAATTAAGAGAATTTATGCATCTACCGCAATTTACAAGTTTTCGCAGGGACTAAAGAACGCTGAAACCGATGACTTTGATTCAGCGTTTGACAATGTGCTTGATTTTTTCGGGAACAAAATCGAGGAGGACGCTCTTAAAATTGAATGTTCGGGCGATGAGGTTAATATGATGTTCCTCGATTTTGTAAGAATGTTATCGTCAACCCGTCACCTTGCAATGTGTGTGTTTGTAAACGGCAATGCCGATGTTGATACAGTCAAAAGACTTGAACGCTTTTCGGGTTGGTCGGAGTGCTTTAAGGTTGTCCGTGATATGAATAAACATGATGACAAAATCTGCATCTTCATAGGTTTTATAAATTGGTTTGACGGTGAAATTTACGATGTTGATTACACGGTTAATGTGATTATGTAAGGTCAAATTGCTTGAAAAGTCAGACTTTATCGGATAAAAATCGAAAGTCAGAAAAAGTCAAAAATATTTTAAAATATTAGGAAACGAGAGCATAAGCGAGAATTCGTGAGGATTTCAAAGCTTATGCTTTAATTTTTGACTTTAATTGACTTTGACTTTCTCTGACCTTGATATTATAATGTAGTCAAACAAATGAAAAGAGGCGACCAAAATGAGAATGAGCGATTTGGTGGCACAGTACATTATAGAGATGCTTGACCGTGAAAACGGCAGTGCGGAGATTCAGCGAAACGAACTCGCCGGCAACCTCGGTTGTGTACCAAGCCAAATCAATTATGTTATAACCTCCCGATTCACTCCCGAAAAAGGCTACATTGTAGAGAGCCGTAGGGGCGGCGGCGGATTTATCCGAATAAGCCGTGTGAAGATGGATAGAGGTACGGCGCTTATGCATATAATAAATTCGATTGGAACAACACTTGACAAGGCAAGTGCAGAGGCAATGCTCAAAAATATGTTGCAAAGAAATATGATTGAGCTTACATCGGCAAAGCTGATAGCCTCGGCATTGTCCGACAGAACGCTTACAAATGTTGAACAGAGTAAACGAGATGCCGTGCGAGCGGACTTGTTCAAGAATATGTTGCTCACATTAAGTTGATTTTGAACGGAGGCAGTTATTATGAAATGTCAAAAATGCGGTGCTAACAATGCAAATACTCATGTAAAGACCGTTATCAACGGTGAAATTAAAGAATATGATTTGTGCAGTGAATGTGCAAAGAAAATGGGATACACAAACATCTTCGGTAACTTTGAGGACGAATTTTCGGGACTTCTCGGAAGCTTCTTCGGCAACAGCCTTCCCGCAAGAACTCAGGCAACACGCTGTGACTTCTGCGGAAGCTCATATTCCGATATTGCAAAATCGGGTCATGTAGGCTGTGCAAAATGTTACGAAATTTTCGGCGACCAGCTTCTTCCTTCAATCAGAAGAATCCACGGCAACACAACCCATTGCGGTAAGAACAGCCGTTTCGGTACAAAGAAAGCCGAAAAGAGTGCCGAGATGACAAAGAAAGATAAAATCAAGGCACTTAAAAAGGAACTCGACAAGGCAATTTCGGAACAGAATTTTGAACATGCCGCAGAGTTAAGAGATCAGATTAAGGAAATGGAGGCTTAATTATGAGTAACGAAGTAATTTCCACCAGAGTAAGACTTGCAAGAAACCTGAAAGATTACCCGTTTCCGTGCCGACTGTCCGAACAGGGCAGAAAAAAGGTTATTGAAAAGGTTACAAGTGCAATCAGGGACAGCAACAGCTCAATTGCCTCGGATTTCAATCTGATCAAGCTTGATGATTTGACAGAGGCACAGGGTGTGTCACTTGTTGAAAGACATCTTGTAAGTCCAGAATTCATCAGCGAAACAGATGGCAGAGCATTGCTGTTGAGCAAGGATGAAAGCATGAGCATTATGATTAACGAGGAAGATCACATAAGACTTCAGGTTATCACAGACGGCTTGTCGCTTGAACAGGCATATGACACAGCCGATAAGCTTGACACCCTGCTTGATGAAAACCTTGAATTTGCTTTTGATGACAAGCTCGGTTATCTTACACAATGCCCTACAAACCTCGGCACAGGCATGAGAGCCTCTGTTATGCTCCATCTGCCGGCACTTGAAAAGAGCCGTACAATCGGCAGAATTGCGGGCAACCTTTCAAAGCTCGGACTTACAATCCGCGGTGCTTACGGTGAAGGCTCAGAACCCAGCGGTTCGCTTTATCAGCTTTCAAATCAGGTAACGCTCGGTATTTCCGAAAGAGCCGCTATTGAAAATCTTGAGAACATCACAAAACAGCTTGTTTCTCAGGAACAACAGGCAAGAGAAAGACTTGCAAAGAGTATTGATATTCAGGACAGCGTAAGCAGAAGCTTAGGCTTGTTGAAATCGGCAATGGTTATGACTCATGACGAGGCTTTAAAGCTGTTGTCAAATGTTCGTTTCGGCATTTTGTCGGGACAGATAAAAGATGTTACCGCAGAGGTTGTTGACTCTCTTATGGAAAAAATTGAGCCTGCAACGCTTATGGTAAACTCAGGAAAAAATCTTTCCGCACAGGAAAGAGATATTGAAAGGGCAAAAATTTTAAGAGAGGCTCTTTCATAGAAAATAAGTAGTTAATACATTATCCACAAGGAAGGGTGATGATTTTATGTATCAGTTCAAAGGTTTTACAGAAAAAGCAAACAAGGCGCTTAATCTTGCGATTGAAAGTGCAGAGGAGATGCGCCACAACTATGTCGGTACAGAACATATTCTCTACGGACTCGTAAAAGAGGGCAGCGGTGTTGCCGCAACAGCTCTTAATGAGTGCGGAGTGACGGAAGATGCTCTCCGTGAAAAGCTTGAATCCATTAATGGTACAATGTCGCTCGTTGAGCTTACTCCCGATGATTTTACTCCCCGTACAAAAAGAGTTTTGAGAGCCGCAGTTATCATTTCTTCAAAAACAGGCTACACCTATGTAGGCACAGAGCATTTGCTCCTTGCAATTCTTTCGGAGAGCGACAGCTACGCAGTTGCTTTTCTTGAAGAACTCGGTGTATCTGTTGAAAGACTTGCACAGGCTGTGTCAAAAGGTATGCAGGGCGGTGCAGATGACGGCTTCGGCGGTTTTGAAAACGAATCCGCTCCGAACGGTTCACAGAAAGGCGGTTCGGCTCTTGATAAATTCGGCAGAGATCTTACTCAAGCCGCAAAGAACGGCGAAATTGATCCTGTAATCGGCAGAGAAAAGGAAATCCAGAGGGTTATCCAGATTCTTTCCCGCCGTACAAAGAACAATCCTGTTCTTATCGGTGAACCCGGTGTAGGTAAAACTGCGGTTGCAGAGGGACTTGCACTTGAAATTGCAAAGGGCAATGTGCCTGAAATTCTTAAAGACAAGAGAGTTGTCAGCCTTGACCTCACAGGTATGGTAGCAGGTGCGAAGTACAGAGGTGACTTTGAGGAGAGAATTAAGGCGGCTATTGACGAGGTTAAAAAGTCAAAGAACACTATCCTCTTCATTGATGAACTTCATACTATCGTTGGTGCAGGTGCCGCAGAGGGCAGTGCAGACGCCGCAAATATCCTTAAACCGTCACTTGCAAGAGGCGATTTTCAGGTTATCGGTGCAACAACTCTTAACGAGTACAGAAAATATATTGAAAAAGATGCCGCTTTGGAGCGTCGTTTCCAGCCCGTAAAGGTTGGCGAACCTACTCCCGAACAGGCTGTACAGATTCTTAAAGGCTTGCGTGACAGCTACGAGGCACACCATAAGGTTAAGATTACCGATGAGGCAATCAATGCCGCAGTAACATTGTCATCAAGATATATCGCAGACCGTTACCTCCCCGATAAGGCAATTGACCTTATTGATGAGGGTGCGTCAAAGGTAAGGCTTGCATCTCTTACTTCTCCTGATAATGTAAAGGAGCTTGAAGATGAAATTGCAGACTATGAAAAAGAAAAGGCAAGTGCAATTAACGAGCAGGACTTTGAAAGGGCTGCACGACTTCGTGATGAGCAGAAGGAACTTCAGACAAAGCTTGACGATGCAAAGAAGAAGTGGCAGGAACAGCAGAAGGGTAACAGCGGCGAGGTAACTGCCGAGGATATCGCAAAGATTGTGTCCGAATGGACAGGTATCCCTGTTGTTCAGCTTACTAAGGAAGAAAGCGAAAGACTTCTTAACATGGAGAATGTTCTCCACGAAAGAGTTATCGGTCAGAGCGAGGCTGTAACTGCAATCGCAAAGGCTATCAGACGAGGCAGAGTAGGTCTTAAAGACCCGAAAAGACCTGTAGGTTCGTTTATCTTCCTCGGTCCGACTGGTGTCGGCAAAACAGAACTTTGCAAGGCTCTTGCAGAGGCAATGTTCGGCGATGAAAACGCAATGCTCCGTCTTGATATGAGTGAATATATGGAGAAACACACCGTGTCAAAGCTTATCGGCTCACCGCCCGGATATGTAGGCTTTGAGGAGGGCGGTCAGCTCACCGAAAAGGTAAGAAGAAAACCGTATTCGGTTGTACTTTTTGATGAGATTGAAAAGGCTCACCCAGATGTATTCAATATGCTCCTCCAGATTCTTGAGGACGGCAGACTTACCGACTCACAGGGCAGAACGGTTGACTTTAAGAACACCATCATCATAATGACCTCTAATGTCGGCGCAAGACTTATCACCGAAAAGCAGAGCTCACTCGGCTTTAATTCCGAAAATGAGAATGCCGAAAAGAGCGAGAAAAAGGACATCAAGGAGCTTGTAACAGGCGAACTCCGCAAGGTATTCCGTCCTGAATTCTTGAACCGTGTTGACGATATTATCGTGTTCAACAAGCTCAACAAGGACGAAATTAAGCAGATTGCCGTTAAGATGCTCAAAACTCTTGAAAACCGTCTTGATAAGATGAATATTAAAATCAGCTTTACAGACAATGCAGTCAGCGAGATTGCCGACAAGGGCTTTGACGAAAACTACGGTGCAAGACCTCTCCGCCGTGCAATCCAGAACGAGATTGAAGACCCACTTTCAGAGCAGATGCTCGAGGGCAAGGTCAAGGACGGCGCAGTAGTTACCTGCGATTTCGCAGACGGTCAGTTTACCTTTACAACAGCAAACGCCAACTAAGCGTAATTCTTAATAAAAATAAAATCAACCGCAGAGCGAAAAACTTTGCGGTTGATTTTTTTGTTTTGAATATCTTGACAAAATAAATTTAAGATGTATAATTAAACCGACAAAAACACAAGAGGGTGTTAATTATGAAAAAAATTATCTCGATTATCTTGTTGGCGGTTATTATCTCAACTTCTGTTTTGTTTACAGGTTGTGGTGGTGAAGTTGCGTCAAATAACGCTCAAACTTCTGATGAAGCCGATACAACTGCTTTATCAGATACTACTCCGACAGCAGATCCAAACCAATTTTCAGTTGAATTTTATGATTACAAAACTAATGAACTCATTTCAAAATCAAACAAAAACAACCTTAACGAAAAGTTGATGTCATTTAACGATTTGGTATATATGACATCTGATAATAAGGTGGATTCGATAGATGTTGAACCGAGTTATGTTCTTCTTTTATCATACCTGAAAGATACCAGTCGTGACATTTGGGTTTTGATATATGTCAAGGGTGATGATGTCTATGTTCAGGCTGACAAAAGGCACGCAAACATAAACCTTGACACGGCAGGCTATGACATCTATAAGAGCAAATACAATAAATCGCAGCTTGAAGAATTGATGAAATAATCACAGCATAGAATTGCCTATATTTAAACAATTTTACAAAACACGGTGTAACCATAAAACATAGGTTGCACCGTGTTTTTTACATCAAATTTCTGCTCATAATTTGAAAAGTGTAGTTCTTAACTCTTGAATTTCATTGAAAAGTGTATAGCGAGATTTTTGCAAAATAAAAAAGCCTTCCGTTAGGGAGGCTTTTTGTTCGGTTACAACCGTCAATCAGTCGATTTCAACCATGATTTTTTCTTCACTGCGGATAGCGGCACTGCGGGCAATTGTGCGGATAGCCTTGGCAATTCTGCCCTGCTTACCGATGATTCTGCCCATGTCGTTTTCTGCAACATGAATATGGTAAACAACTGTTCCCTCTTCGTTGGGAGCGTCTGCTTCAACTGATACGGAATCGGGATCGTCAACAAGACCCTTTGCGATAACTGCAAGTAAATCCTTCATTGTTTGTCCTTTCCGAAACGCAATTATTCAATTACGCCGTTCTTCTTGAGAAGAGCCTTTACTGTGTCTGTGGGCTGAGCGCCGTTAGCAATCCACTTCTTAACTGCTTCAGCGTCAACATTGAACTCTGAAGGCTTCTTGAGAATATCATATGTGCCGATTTCTTCAATGAAACGACCGTTTCTCGGATATCTTGAATCTGCAACTACTACTCTGTAGAAAGGAGCCTTCTTTGAACCCATTCTTCTAAGTCTGATCTTTACTGCCATAATGTTCACCTCATAAAAATTGTTAATTTATATTCACCAACCGTAATTGGATGAAAAACTTTGTTTTTGTTTAATGTTTGATAAATGTTAGTTATTTGAACGGAGGCATTCCGTCAGGACCGCCCATTCCGCCCATTCCGTTCATCGGCATACCGCCGAGCCCCGGAAGACCTTTCATTTTTCTTCGTTTCTTAGAGCCTTTTCCGCCCTTTGTCATCTGACGCATCATCTTCTGCATTTGGTCAATCTGCTTGATAAGTCGGTTGACTTCTTCGATGCTTCTGCCCGAACCTGCCGCAATTCTGCGCTTTCTTGACGGATTCATAATGTGCGGATGACTTCTTTCTTCGGGGGTCATTGAAAGGATAATTGCCTGAACCCAGTCAATCTGCCTGTCGTCAATGTCAACGCCCTCAAGCTGTTTTCCAACGCCCGGAATTTTTGAGAGAATGCCCTTGAGCGGTCCCATTTTCTTGACCTGCTCAAACTGATCGTACAAATCGTTAAAGTCGAATTTGTTGCTCATCATCTTCTGAGCCATTTCTTCGGCTTTTTCGGCATCCATTTTATTCTGTGCGTCCTCAATGAGAGTAAGCACATCACCCATGCCGAGAATACGACTTGCCATTCTGTCGGGGTGGAAAACTTCAATATCGTCAAGCTTTTCGCCTGTACCTGCAAATTTAATAGGTCTGCCTGTAACAGCCTTTACCGAAAGTGCCGCACCGCCTCGAGTGTCACCGTCAAGCTTTGTTAGAATAACGCCCGTAATGTCAAGAAGCTCGTTAAAGCTCTTCGCAACATTAACTGCGTCCTGACCTGTCATCGAGTCGATAACAAGCAAAATCTCGTTTGGCTCAACTTCTTTTTTGATGTTTTTAAGCTCATCCATAAGAGCCTCATCAATATGAAGTCGGCCTGCGGTATCGAGAATAACAACATCGTTTCCGTAGTCCTTTGCACGCTTGATTGCCTCTTTTGCAATCTTAACAGGATTTGCTTTTCCCATTTCAAAAACAGGAACGCCTGCCTTTTCGCCGACAACCTTCAACTGGTCGATAGCGGCGGGACGATATACGTCACAGGCGGCAAGCAGAGGATTTCTGCCTTGCTTTTTCAGCATTTTTGCAAGCTTTGCCGTGTGGGTTGTTTTACCCGAACCCTGAAGACCGCACATCATGATGACTGTCGGAGGCTTTGACGCAAACTCAATTCGTGCGTCCTCACCGCCCATAAGGCTTGTAAGCTCCTCGTCAACAATCTTAACAACCATCTGTGCAGGAGTAAGACTTTGCATAACATCCTGACCGACAGCACGCTCTGTTACTTTATTTGTAAAGTCCTTTGCAACCTTGTAGTTTACATCGGCTTCAAGAAGTGCGAGTCGAACCTCTCGCATTGCTTCCTTAACATCTTTTTCAGAAAGCTTGCCTTTGTTTTTCAGTTTTTTGAACGCATTGCCAAGCTTATCTGCAAGTCCTTCAAATGCCATGAAAACTCCTTTAATCTTTCAGCGAGCCTGATTTTTCGATGATAACATCCGCAAGCTCTGTGATTTGTGTATCCTGTGAAAGTTCTTTTATTTCAAGTGCAAGAGCCGAAATCTCGTCAAGCCCCTGCTCAAGCTTACTGAACTGTTTGAACAGACCGAGCTTTTCTTCAAACTCAAAAAGCTGCTGCTCACTGCGCTTGATACTGTCACGCACACCCTGCCTTGTTATTCCCATTTCATCGGCAACCTCCGCAAGCGACAAATCTTCGTTATAATAAAGATCAACCGCCTTTTTGCCCGAGGGCTTTAAAAGCTCGCCGTAAAAATCAAACAAGAGAGATACTTCAATGTTTTTTTCCATACCTGACAGCTCCCGTGATTGGTCTGTGTCTGTAAAGAGATTTTCTTTACACCTGTGATATTATAATATATGCTCGACTGTTTGTCAAGCCTTTAAAGCGGATTTCTGCGATGCGTTTACCGAAATGACAAAAACAGAATAAATTTTGACAAATTTTTAAAAAATTATCAGAAATTGTACGGTTGTGTCATAAAAAAGACGATATTGTAGAATTTTTGGTGAAATCCGATAATTAAAACGAGCCTGTTACAATGTGATTTTGATAAAAATTACGAATAATTGATGATTATATTTCTAACCTTTACAAATGAGGGGGCTATGTGCAGTTTAGTTTTCGTCATTTTTCACAAAAATTAAATTTTTAGTAAAAAAGGCTATTTTTCTCGTGTATTTTTTGGTGAAATGTGTTATAATTGTTTTGAATTATTGAAGAAACAGGAGTTTTGCTTTACGGAACAGATTATAAATATCGACAGAATGGAAAATGCTGTAGCACTTTTTGGCAGTTTTGACGAGAATATTAAGCTGATTGAAAAGGAATTTAATGTTCGCGTCACCTGTCGCGACAGTGAACTGAAGGTTGAGGGTGATGCGGAAAACACATCGAAAGCCTGTAAGGTTATTGAAAGCCTGCTGCAGTTCATCAACCGTGGCGAGGCACTTTCCGAGCAAAATATCCGCTACTGCATTTCGCTTGTTAATGAAGGCAGTGAGGACAAAATAGAACAGCTTGCGGGCGACTGCATCTGTATTACTTCAAAGGGAAAGCCCATTAAGCCGAAAACCATCGGTCAAAAGCGCTATTGCTCCCAGATTGCGAAAAATACCGTAACAATCGGCGTAGGTCCCGCCGGTACGGGCAAGACCTACCTTGCCGTTGCAATGGCTGTCACGGCCTTCAGAAGCAAGCAGATTAACCGAATTATTCTTACAAGACCTGCCGTTGAAGCCGGTGAAAAGCTTGGCTTTCTTCCCGGTGATTTGCAGAGTAAGGTTGATCCGTATCTCCGTCCTCTGTATGACGCATTGTTCGATATGCTGGGTGCAGAAACATATCAAAAGTATGTTGAAAGGGGCAACATTGAGGTTGCGCCCCTTGCGTATATGCGAGGAAGAACGCTTGACGACAGCTTTATAATTCTTGACGAGGCTCAGAATACGACAAGGGAACAGATGAAGATGTTCCTTACCCGACTCGGCTTTAACTCGAAAATGGTAATCACAGGCGATATTACGCAGATTGACCTTCCGAACGGTGCAAAGAGCGGTCTTAAGGATTGTATAAAAATTCTAAAAAATATTGACGATATCGGCACTTGTTTCTTTGATGAAAAGGATGTTGTCCGTCACCGCCTTGTTCAGGATATTATCAAGGCGTACGCAAGGTTTGAAAGCAGCAATAACAATTTGCGCGGCAGTAACTCCAAAAACTAATATTGTATAACTAATCCGAACCTTAGGATTAAAAATAACGAAAGGACGATCACATATGGCAGAACACAATAAAATCAGAGTAATTATCACAAACAAACAAAAAGCAGTTAAAATTCCGACGGGTATAAGAATGTTGGTTCGCCGCTGCTGCAATGCGGTTCTCCAGCTTGAAAAATTTGAAGGTTCTGCTGAAATCAGCGTTACTTTCACGGATAACGAGGGCATCAAGGCTCTTAACAAGCAGTATCGTGACAAGGACATTGAAACCGATGTTCTTTCTTTCCCGATGGGCGAAAACGGTGTTTATGACACCAATCCCGAAACCGGCGCACAGATTTTGGGCGATGTTGTAATTTCAATGGAAAAGGCAAGAGATCAGGCAGAGCTTTTCGGTCACAGCCTCCAGAGAGAGGTTGGATATCTTACCGCTCACAGCGTTCTTCATCTTCTCGGTTATGACCATATGGAAAAGCTTGAAAGGGTAAGAATGAGAGAAAAAGAAGAGCTTGTTATGGAACAGCTCGGTCTTCCTGCATCATCAAGCTACATAGTTGACGATGATATGGCTTGAGGCAGTTTAAACAGTTGTATTTCGGGATATGAAGAAGCAAATCAAAAGTTTTAAAAGTGCATTCAAAGGCTTTTGTTCAGCCGTAAAAAGCGAAAGCCATATGAGATTTCACCTTGTTGCGACATTTTATGTTTTCGCTTTCGGCTGCTTTTACGATTTTTCTGCCGCAAAATGGGCGTTGCTCGCAGTTTTATGCAGCTTTGTAATTGCACTTGAACTGGTCAATACCTGTGTTGAAAAGCTTTGTGATTTGTTCTGCGACAGATTCGATTTTTCCGTTAAGATTATCAAGGACATTGCAGCCGCAGCCGTGCTTGCCGTGTCATTTTCGGCTGTGTTTACAGCGGTGCTGTTCTTTCTTGATTTTGAAGTAATCGGAAAAATATTTTCGTATTTTGTAAACAATCCCGTTATGCTCGCTTTGCTTATTTTGTCTGCGGTGATTTCTGCCTTCTTTGTATGTGCAGGTCCCGTAAAGGTGAAAAATGCAATTTTGAGTATCAAAAGAAAAGATAAACATTAACAAAGGGGCGGCATTTTGCTTGCCCCCGATTTTTGTATAGTGAGGTAATATGTTAAATACAGATAATAAAGATAAATCCGCATTTATTGCCATTGTCGGCAGACCTAATGTGGGCAAAAGTTCAATTCTCAACAGACTTATGGGGCAGAAAATTGCGATTGTTTCAAGCAAGCCGCAGACTACCCGCAACAGAATCACAGGCGTGCTTACTCAGGGCGAATATCAGCTTGTTTTCTTTGATACACCGGGTATGCACAAGCCGAAAACCTCTCTCGGCAAGTATATGGTGCGTTCCGTCAACGAATCCGTGGGCGGTGTTGACTGCTGTATGCTTGTTGTTGAGGCAGGAAAAGAACCGGGTGACACAGAACTTAACCTTATTGAAAAGTTCAAGTCAATGGAAATGCCGGCAATCCTTGCAATCAACAAGATTGACACTCTAAAAGAAAAAGAAGAACTTATGAAGCAGATTGCCAGTTACAGTCTGCTCTACGATTTTGACGCAGTTGTTCCCGTGAGCGCACAGGACGGCAACGGTATGAATGAGCTTCTTGACGAGCTTAAAAAGCAGGCAGGCGAGGGCGGTCATTTCTTTGATGACGATACCCTTACAGACCAGCCCGAAAGAGTTATTGTTGCCGAAATTATCCGTGAAAAAATTCTTCGCCTTTGCGATAAGGAAATTCCGCACGGCACGGCTGTTGTAATCGAAAAAATGAAAACAAGAGATAACGGTATGCTCGATATTGATGCTACGATTTTCTGCGAAAAAGAAACTCACAAGCGTATTCTTATCGGCAAAAACGGTTCAATGCTCAAGAAAATCAGCACATTTGCCCGTCAGGATATTGAAAGATTTTTTGATTGCAAGGTGTTCTTACAGACTTGGATAAAGGTAAAAGAGGACTGGCGAAACCGTGCACAGATTCTTCAGAATTTCGGTTATGACGAAAAGAATTTTGACTGATAAATCCGCTTGTTAAGCTGTTTGAGTACACGATTTGACACAATGTCAGATTTTTCATAATATAATAACAATTGTTCGTGAAACACTAACTGCGGAGGTGTTATTATGGACGATTGGTATGCCTGGCAGGCATTTTTTACTACAGGAAGTGTTCTTGATTACATTCGCTATAAAAGTATTCAGAACGCAAAGGACACAGGTGCAATCACCGTGAACAGGGAGGAAACCGATGAAATTCCGAACAGAGGGACTGATTATAAAGGAACAGAATATCGGTGAGCAGGACAAGCTCGTTTTTGCTCTCACAAAGTCAAACGGTGTAATCCGTGCATTTGTAAAGGGTGCAAAAAACATCAAAAACGGCAAATGTGCGGCGGCATCTCTCCTCTCATATTCCCGACTTACAATTTATAAAGGTCGGGAAAGCTACATAATCGGCGAGGCACAGCCGATTCGCATCTTTTCAAAGCTCCGCAGTGATGTTACAAAAATGTGCCTTGCACAGTATTTTTGCGAACTTGCTCTGACAATTTGTCCCCGTGAGCAGAAGTCAGACTCATTTCTGAGCCTTGTGCTTAATTCGCTCTACCTTTTGTCAGAGAACAAACGCAGTGCAGACCTCATCAAGCCGTGTCTTGAAATGAGGCTTGCAAGCATGGCAGGCTATATGCCCGACCTGAGAATGTGCAGAGAATGCGGTGAATACATTACTACGCTTATGTACTTTCTGCCACGCATAGGCGCTATTGAATGTGCCGATTGCAGAACGGATGTGTCAGAACCTGCAATCGCTCTCAATGAGGGAACGCTCACGGCACTTAGGCACACGGTTTATGCCGATGACGACAAGCTGTTTTCGTTTGCATTGCCGAAGGATGACCTTGTTGTGCTGAATGCGACGAGCGAAAGTTATCTTAAATACAGATTTGAAAAAGACTTTAAAACACTTATTTTTTACAAAACAATAAGCAGTTAATCAGACAATGCGGTTTTGTGTGATTACCTATTCAATTAGTGTTTAAACACTAATTGATTGGCGAACACGGTTCGCCCCTGCAAACAATGCGATAAATCGGTTGTTTTACTGTAATATTATTTGACACAAAATTGCAATTATTGAATTTGGTAGAATTATGAACAGACATTACAAAACACTTGAACTTGATAAAATCCTTGAAAGGCTTGCAGGAATGACTTCGATTGAGGACGCCCGTGAAATGGCATTGAATCTCGAACCCGTGTTTGAACTGAAAAAGGTTGAACAGCTTTTACAGCAAACCGATGATGCAGTTGCGTTAAGCGGAAGATTCGGTGCTCCGTCATTCGGCGGTGCCGGAAATTGTTCGGGACATTTACGCAGAGCACAGGCAGGCGGCTGTCTTACAACAGGTGAACTTCTGTCGGTTGCTTCAACCCTGAGAACAATCCGCACGGTCAGGGAGTGGCACTCACGCTCGGGCGGAGGAGCAAGCTCTCTTGACGGCTATTTCAGCGGACTTGTTTCCAACAAGTTTCTTGAGGACAAAATCACCTCGGCTATTATAAGCGAGGAGGAAATTTCCGATAAGGCAAGCCCTGTTTTGTCGGATATAAGAAGAAAAATCCGCACAGCCTCCTCAAAGGCTCGTGAGGTACTTGATAAAATTATTCACAGCTCAACATACATAAAGTATCTTCAGGATACTATCGTCACACAGCGTGACGGCAGATATGTTGTTCCCGTAAGAAGTGAATGCAGAGGCAATGTTCCGGGTCTTGTACACGACACCTCGTCAAGCGGTGCAACCGTGTTTATTGAGCCTATGGGCGTTGTTCAGGCAAACAATGACATCAAGCTTTTGCAGTCAAAGGAAGAACAGGAGATTGAAAGAATCCTCTTTGAGCTTTCCGCAAATGCAGGCGAGTTTGCCGACAGCATTATCCACAGCTACAAGAACCTTGCACAGCTTAATTTGATTTTTGCAAAGGCTGACCTTGCGTATTCAATGAAAGCGTCAAAACCGATTATGAACGACAGGGGAATGATTGAGCTTAAACAGGCTCGTCATCCCCTTATCGATAAAAACAAGGTTGTTCCCGTTGATGTTATGCTCGGAAAAGAGTTTGACACGCTTGTAATCACAGGTCCTAACACGGGCGGTAAAACCGTAACTTTAAAGACAATCGGTCTGCTCACGCTCATGGCAATGTGCGGACTTCTCGTTCCGTGTGCCGACAACAGCGAGCTTTCCGTGTTCAGAAGGGTGCTTGTGGATATCGGTGACGAACAGAGCATTGAACAGTCGTTGTCAACCTTTTCGGGACATATGACAAATATCGTTCAGATTATAAAGCTTGCAAATGCGGGTTCGCTCTGCCTTATTGACGAGCTCGGCGCAGGAACAGACCCTGTCGAGGGTGCGGCTCTTGCAATTGCAATTCTTGAAAGACTGCGTGACAAACACGCAAAAATCGCTTCAACAACCCACTATGCTGAGTTAAAGGAATTTGCTCTGCGTACTCCTGGAGTTGAAAACGGCAGTTGCGAATTTGATGTTGCAACTCTCAAGCCGACTTACCGACTTCTCATAGGTGTTCCCGGCAAGAGCAACGCGTTTGCAATTTCAAAAAGACTCGGAATAGATGATGAGATAATCAGCCGAGCAAGCGAACTTGTTTCAAACGAGAACAGACAGTTTGAAGATGTTGTTGAAAAGCTTGAAAAGCGCCGTCAAAGCCTTGAAAAACAGCTCGAAAACGCAAACAGACTTACTGCAAAGGCTAATACCGAAAAGCAGAAAGCAGAAAACGAAATGCAGAAGGCAAAGCAGCGTGCGGAGCGTGAGATTGAAAAGGCAAGGCAGGAGGCTCAGCGTATTATTTCACGCACAAGAGCACAGGCCGACGCAGTTGCCGAAGAGCTCGAAAAGGCGAGAAAAGCCAAGGATATGAGCGTTCAGGCAAGAACACAGTTAAAGAAAAATATTGACAAGATGGAGGCTCATGCCGATCCTGTCAAGGCTCGCAATACTCCCGATGAGGAGTACAAGCTGCCGAGACCGCTCAAAGTCGGCGACACGGTTCTCATTTACGATATCGACAAAAACGCAACTGTACTAGCACCGCCGAACAAGGATGGTGTTGTGCTTGTTCAGGCAGGCATAATCAAAACGAGGGTTGATATTAAAAATCTTCGTTTGCTCAAATCAAACAACAAGCCCGCAAAGGACAGATTTTCAAGCACAAGAAATGTGCCGAGCAGAATGGATGTCCGTCCCGAAACAGAGGTTGATGTCCGTGGTGAAACCGCCTTCGACGCAATCAATATTGTTGACAAGGCAATTGACAATGCCGTGCTTTCAGGTGTGAGCAAAATGACGATTATTCACGGCAAAGGCACGGGCGTGCTTAAGCGTGAAATAAACAAGTATCTTAAAACAAACAAATCCGTCAAAAGTCAGCGACTCGGTGTTTTCGGTGAGGGCGAAGACGGTGTTACAATCATTGAATTAAAGTAAAATCCGACTGAATTTATTTTGTGAAATTTGAGGTAATTATGAAAAAACAGTTTCTTGATTCGGGAAAAATCGTGGGTACACACGGCATAAAAGGTGAGGTCAGAATTGATCCGTGGTGTGATTCCCCCGAATTTCTCTGTGCTTTTAAAAAGCTGTGGCTTGACGAAAACGGAACAGAGTTCATCGAGGTGAAATCCCGTCCGCACAAAAATATCGCTCTTGCAAAAATCAAGGGAGTTGACACAATCGAGGCAGCCGAAAAATACAGAGGCAAGGTTGTGTATATCAACCGTGACGACATTAATCTTGCAGAGGGTGTTCACTTTGTTCAGGATCTTATCGGTCTTGAGGTTAGGGACTCCGGCAGCGGCAGAGTTTACGGCAAAATTTCCGATGTTTTGCGTACAGGCGCAAATGATGTTTACGAAATCAAAGACGCTGACGGCAAGACATACCTTGCTCCAGTAATTGATGATGTTGTAAAAGAAATCAATGTTAATGACGGCTATGTTCTTATTGTTCCCATGAAAGGAATTTTCGACGATGAGGATTGATATTATAACGCTTTTCCCCGAAATGTTTGAACCTGTTTTAAACGGAAGCATAATCGGCAGAGCACAGAAAAGCGGTGTGCTTGAAATCGTGTGTCACCAACTGCGTGATTATGCTTTTGACAAGCACAAAAGAGTTGACGACACTCCCTACGGTGGCGGAATGGGAATGCTTATGAAAGCCGAACCCATTGCCCTCTGCTTTGAGGACATCTGCAAACAAATCGGCAAAAGACCGCATTTTGTCTATATGTCACCGCAGGGCAAAACATTGAAACAGCAAAGACTTCGTGAGCTTGCCGATGTTGAAAATATCTGTATTCTCTGCGGTCACTATGAGGGTGTTGACCAAAGACTTCTTGACGAGTTTATTGACGAAGAAATTTCAATCGGCGACTATGTTCTCACGGGCGGAGAAATTCCCGCAATGGTATTTGCGGATGCACTTTCAAGAATGGTTCCGGGTGTGCTTTCCAACAACGAATGTTTTACCGAGGAAAGCCATTTTAACGGACTCCTTGAGTATCCGCAGTACACAAAACCGTCAGTCTGGAGAGGCAAAGAAGTTCCCGAAGTGCTTATGAGCGGTCACCATGCAAACATTGAAAAATGGAGAAAAGAAAAGAGCATAGAGGTGACAAGGCTCAAACGCCCCGAAATGCTTGAAAAATATGACGGAAAGTGAATTTTGCGGACATAATCTAACTGTAATTACATAAAATAAGACAAGGAAAATCATACGAAATACCGTGTGTTTACGGGGAAAATACGGGGAAAACATAATATTTTGTAAAAATGCACAATAAACGGGGGGATAAATTCTCTCAAGGTGCATATTAACACGAAATTAATTTATTGTATTGACCTTGTTCGGAAAAAAGATTATAATACATATTAAATTGAGCCGCAGTTTGCAGGCATTGGTGGTTAAAAAATTAAAGGCAAAGAGGGTTTTAAAAATGTATGTTAAGGAAGTATTAGTACAGAATAAAGCCGGTTTACACGCTCGTCCGGCAACTTTCTTTATTCAGAAGGCTAATGAATATAAGTCAACTATCTGGGTTGAGAAGGAGGAGCGCCGTGTGAACGCAAAGAGCCTTCTCGGTGTATTGTCCCTCGGTATTATCGGCGGCACTACAATCAAAGTAATTGCTGACGGTTCTGACGAAACTGAAGCAGTTGAGGGTCTTGTTTCTCTCGTTGAGTCAGGCTTTGCTGAATAATCAGCTTTAAATTTTGCAAAATATCAAGGGGCGGTTTTCCGCCTCTTTTTTTGTTTCTTTCAAACAAATCAAAATCTGAAAAGGCGGTGATTTTGTGAATCCGAAAATGTCACAGCTTCGTAAAAAAGCAATGGCGCTTCCGCTGTTGCCGGGTGTGTACATCATGCACGACAAAAGCGGAAAAATTATATATATCGGCAAGGCAAAGGCTCTTAAAAACAGAGTCAGCCAATACTTCGGTTCGCAGAATAACCATGCAGAAAAGGTTCGCAGAATGGTTGATAATGTCGATGATTTTGAATATATCATCACGGACAGCGAGTTTGAGGCACTCATTCTTGAATGCAGTCTTATCAAACAGCACACCCCGAAGTATAACATTCTGCTTAAAGACGACAAGGGCTACAGCTATATAAGAATCAGCTCGGGTGATTGGAAAAAGCTGTCATATACATTGCAAAAAAAGGATGACGGAGCGGAATATATCGGTCCGTACAAGAGCAGTTACTATGTAAAAAATGCCGTTGAGGAAGCCAACAAAATCTTTATGCTCCCAACCTGTAACCGGCAGTTTCCGAGAGATTGCGGAAAGGGCAGACCTTGCCTTAACTACCACATAAAGCAGTGCATGGCTCCGTGTACAGGCAGAGTAAGGCTTAAAGATTACAACGAAAATCTTAACCGTGCGCTTGAATTTTTGCGTGGCGGTTCAACAAATTCAATCAAAAAGCTGACCGAAGAAATGGAAACAGCCGCAGAAAATCTTGAATTTGAAAGGGCGGCGTCAATCAGAGATATAATAAAATCCGTCCGTAAAATGAGCGATAAGCAAAAGGTTGTTGCAACAAAAATTGATGACGGCGATGTTATTGCAGGCTTTTCGGATGACGGCAAAACCTGTTATCAGGTATTTCGATTTGAAGGCGGAAGGTTGTTTGACCGTGAAAGCTTTGTGTTTGACAGCGGTGAAAATGAATCCGAAACCGAAGAATTTTTATTGCGGTATTACACTCTGCGTGACAGTGTGCCAAAGAGCATTGCAATTGACAGGGAATTTGACGGTATGGAAGAAATTGCCGAATGGCTCTCGCAAAAGCGCGGCAGTAAGGTCGGTATAACGGTTCCGCAGAGGGGCGACAGAGCGCAGCTTGTGGCAATGTGCAAATCGAATGCCGCAGAAACCCTTGCACAGAAAAAGGGCGCAACCGTTCGTGAGTACAATGTGCTTGAAGAACTGCGTGATTTGCTCGGACTTGAAAAGCTGCCCGAATATATCGAATCCTACGATATTTCAAACCTTGCAGGCGCGGAAAATGTTGCAGGTATGATTGTTTATAAAAACGGCAAACCGCTCAAATCGGCTTACAGAAAGTTTAAAATCAAAGGTTTTGAAGGACAGGATGACTACGCATCCATGGCGGAAGTTTTGACAAGACGATTTGACGAATATTATAAAAATCCCGATGAAGAAGAGGGCTTTGGGAAACTCCCCGATCTTATCCTGCTTGACGGCGGTAAAGGTCAGGTTGCAGCTGTAAAAGAGGTTTTGCAGAGTAAGAATATTGATGTTCCGCTGTTCGGCCTTGTAAAGGACGATAAGCACAGAACCCGTGCCGTAACGGGCGAGGGCGGAGAAATTGCGCTAAGTCACGGACGGTCGCTGTTTGTGTTCCTCGCAAAAATGCAGGACGAGGTCCACCGCTTTGCAATCGGCTATCACCATTCAAGACGAAGCAAAAACACATTCAAAAGCTCGCTTACAGGCATTGATGGCATAGGCGAAGTCAGAGCAAGGTCGCTTCTCAAGTATTTCAGAACGGTTGAAAATATCTCAAATGCAGATCTTGCAGAGCTTGAAAACGCTCCTAAAATGACAAAAGACGCCGCACTTGCGGTGTTTAAATACTATCATCCGCTGAATGACAGCAAAACAGAGTAAAATATTGTTGTAAAATGTCTTGTAATGTGTTATACTAAAGTTTGCAATTGCAGACGGTTGCACAAAACTTAACTTTTTTCGGCAATGCCGTATGCCTGCTTGCGGTGTTGTTTTATGATTTTGCAGGCGGAAAGGCTGCGTGTGTTTTATGAGAGTTATTACAGGCTCCGCAAGAGGCAGACGACTCGAAACCCTTGAGGGTGAAGATGTAAGACCGACAACCGACAGAATTAAAGAGGCTGTTTTTTCGATTATTCAGTTTGAAACCGAGGGCAGAAATTTTCTTGACCTTTTTGCAGGCTCGGGACAAATGGGTATTGAGGCTTTGAGCAGAGGTGCAAAGTCGGCAAGCTTTGTTGACAATGCAAAAAAATCGCTTGAAACGGTAAAAAGAAACCTCAAGTCTACTAAGCTTGAAAACTCGGCAAAGGTTTTTGCAATGGATTTTCACAGCTTTCTTTCGATGAACTCACAGCGTTTTGATATTGCGTTTCTCGATCCTCCTTACAGAACGGGAATGCTGCAGGATGCCCTTGAACTTGTTGTCGATGCAATGAACGATACGGGTGTTATCATTGCGGAAAATCCTCTTGACGAAGAAATTTTGTCGAATTACGGTGATTTTGTACTTGACAGACAGTATCGCTATGGTAAAATAAAAATAACTACATTCAGACATAAGGATTTTCAAAGATGAACAAAACAGTGATTTGTCCGGGAAGTTTCGATCCCGTAACGCTCGGACACCTTGATATTGTCACGAGAGCGTCAAAGCTTTTTGACCGTGTAATCGTGGGTGTGCTTGTCAACTCTTCAAAAAGTCCTATTTTCTCAATTGAAGAGAGAATTGAACTTTTAAAGGAGGTTACCGGGCATCTTGATAATGTTGAAGTAGTAGGCTTTAACGGCTTGCTCGCACAATATTGTGAGGAACACGGTGTTGACGCAATTGTTAAGGGACTCAGAGCTGTGACAGACTTTGAATATGAATTTCAGATGGCGCTTACCAACAAAAAGCTGAATCCGAACCTTGAAACCCTGTTTTTGACGGCTGAGGCGGATTCAATGTATCTCAGCTCGAGTATGGTTCGTGAGATTGCCTCAATGGGCGGCGACATCAGAAACTTTGTTCCTGCGTGCATTCATGACAGAATTGTGGAAAGACTGAAAAATAATTAAGCGTTTGTTTTTTTAATTAAAGATGGATTAAACCAAACATATAAGGAGTGGACAGATAATGAAAGTTGAGGATTTGATTTTACAGCTTCAGGATGTTATCAGCGCTGCCAAGTCAATGCCCTTTTCAGGCGGCAAGGTTATGGTAAGCAGTGACGAGATTTATGATATTCTCGATCAGATTCAGGACGCTATGCCGGCAGAGGTAAGACAGGCAAAGAATATTGTTGCCGACAGAAAGCAGATTCTTGCCGAGGCTAACCGTGAATCGGAGAACATAATCAGGGGTGCGGAAGAACGCAAAAAGGCTATGCTTAACCAGAACGAGCTTGTTCGTGAGGCTCAGGCAAAGGCCAAGGAAATTGTTGACGATGCAAAACAGAAGTCGGCGGAAATCAGAAAGGCTGCAAATGTTTATGTTGACAGCATTATGAAACGCACGGAAGAGGGCGTTGCAACACAGCTTGAGGCTCTCAGAAAGACTCATGCCAACATTGTAAGCTCGCAGAAAAAGCAGGGCTGATTTAATTAAAAACCTATCGGAACAGACTCACAAAGGGTCTGTTCTTTTTTATGCCTGTTTTTGGAAATTTCGTGTCACAATGTGACACCGAGCAAATCTTTAACGGATTTGAGATTGCACATTATGAAAAATACGGTCGAATTTTGTAACCAAGACTGCGATATTTGTAATTTTTCACACTGTCATTTTTGCTCTGAAATGAGCAAAATCCCTTTAAAATCGAAATTTTTGGGCATAATATTCTTTTCGGAAAAAATATAGTTTCAAAGTTGAAAGTTTTTTTAATGATTTGTAAATATTGTTTGTTTTTTCGTAACTTTGATATTGATTTTTTCGTACCTATGGTTTATAATAAGACAAAAGGTGTCATAAGGTGTCATTTGGTGACTTTAAAAACCACTTGAGGACATCTTTTGAAGAAAAGTGTACGGAGGTGGGCAGATGTTTTCAGGAATGACAAATCATTCTATTGATTCAAAAGGTCGAATTGTACTGCCTGCAAAATTCCGTGAACAGCTTGGAGAAACATATTATCTTGCACGAGGCTTCGGCAACAAGTGTATTCAGGTTATGTCGGTTGAGCAGTTCAATGCAATGTGTGAGAAAATTCTTGCACTCCCTGCAAACCTCTCAATGGCTGTTCAGTACACCTTTAACGCTACTGCGGTTGAGGTAACTCCAAACGCACAGGGCAGAGTAATCATTCCCCAGTCTTTGCGTGAGTTTGCCGAAATTGAAGGCGATGCGGTAGTAATCGGTATGACAAACAGACTCGAAATTTGGAGCAAGAAAAATTATGAGGACTATGTTGCTTCTCAGAACGAAAATCTTGCGCTTGCTCTCAAGGAGTTAAAGCTTTAAGGAGGTTTTTATGGAATTTTCTCATATTCCTGTCCTTCTTGAGCAGGCCGTAGATGCCCTTGCAATTAAGGAAAACGGCATTTATGTTGACGGTACAGCAGGCGGAGGAGGTCACAGCAGTGAAATCCTCAAGCATCTTACAACAGGCAAGCTTATTTCGATTGATCAGGATCCCGATGCAATACTCACGCTGACAGAGCGCTTTAAGAAAAACGAAAACTCAATAATTATCAAGGGTAATTTTGCCGATATGGTTGGTCTTCTTCATTCAAGAGGAGTAGGAAGAGTTGACGGTGTTCTGCTTGATATCGGCGTTTCCTCGCACCAGCTTGACACTCCCGAAAGAGGCTTTTCGTTCCATGAGGACGCGCCTCTCGATATGAGAATGAGCCAAAGCGGAACAACTGCCGCCGAGCTTGTCAACACACTTCCCGCCGGCGAATTAAGACGGATTCTCAGCGTTTACGGTGAAGAAAAGTTTGCCAGTTCAATTGTAAACGGAATCGTTAAGGCGAGAGCCGAAAAGCCGATTGAAACTACCCTTGAACTTGCGGAAATCATAAAAGAAAATGTTCCCCAGCGTGTCCGCCGTGACGGACATCCTGCGAGAAAAAGCTTTCAGGCTCTGAGAATAGCGGTAAACGATGAACTCGGAGTTCTTGAAAGAGGTCTTGACGGTGCATTTGAGCTTTTGGGAAGCGGCGGCAGGCTTGCTGTAATTACTTTCCACTCCCTTGAGGACAGAATCGTAAAACAGAAAATGGCATTATGGTGTCAGGGCTGTACCTGTCCGAAAGACTTTCCTGTTTGTGTTTGCGGAAACAAGCCAAAGGCAAAGCTTGTTGTAAAAAAACCAATTTGTGCAAATGAAACAGAATTGTCGGATAACCCGAGAGCAAGAAGTGCAAAGTTGAGAATATGCGAAAAAATTTAAAAAAATTCTCTGTGACTATGGACAAAATTGCCTGTTTGTAGTAAAATATAACAAAGTTGTAAATGTTATTACAGACACAATGGATTGTGATTGAATATGTCATAATAACAAAATGTACGGCTTTTTGATAAATGTCCGATAAAATCGGGCTGATTGTGTGTTGTGTGTTTAAATGAAATTGTTAAAGGTTTGAAACTTTTTTGCTTTATGGAAAAATAAAGCAAGAATGTGTGTTTTATGGAATTGATATAGAAAGGCACCGGGTGCATTCAATGGCTTATGAAAACAGAAATGCAGCTTATGACTTGAGTCTTTTTGATGACAGCACCGACTATGTTTCGGGTACTGCCGTTCCTGAAAGAAAAGAAGAGGTACATAAGAAGCAGGAAAGAAAAAGAAGAAAAAACAATGTTGTAAGTCTTCCGAAGGAGGAACTCCAGAAGAACAGACGCCGCAAGCATAACAAATTTAAGCTTGCTTTGGGAACAGCAGGCGGTGCGGTTGCCGCGGTTGTTATCGGCATCATAATTGTCGGTCAGGTAAGACTTACCGAACTTAATCAAGAAGTTATTACAGCGAAAGAAACTCTTGCAAATGCACAGAGCGTTTATACACAAACACAGATGAAGCTTGAATCAAAGCTTTCAACATCGGATATTGAAAAATATGCCGAGGATACACTCGGTATGACCAAGGCTACGAACACACAAAAGGAATTTGTTACTCTCTCGGGCGGAGACAAAGCAGAGGTTTCTGCAACTCAGGAAAGTGACAATATCTTTGCACAGTTCTGGAATTCAGTACAGAATCTTTGGTCATAACATTCATGGTAATTTAATAGATATGTTATGAAAGAATGGAGAGTTAAGACTGCGTCTTGACTCTTTTTTCGGTATATATGCGGATTGAAACGGAGCGTAACGGACACTATTTTGCGGTGAAAGGAGCTTTACATTGCAATCACCAGGATCAAAAAACAACTTGAAAAAGCGTGCCGAAAAAGGACCTGCACAAAGGCTCAGACAGCGTACGGCAATATTGATTTTGCTTATACTTGTACTCGGTTTCGGTGCGGCTGTTTTAAGACTTACATACCTCACTACGGTTCAGAGCAGTGAGCTTCAGGAGGCGGCTGTTGATCTTCAGCTTGCCGACACAACTGTTTCTGCAAAACGGGGAACAATATATGACGCAAACGGCAATGTTCTTGCCGAGAGCGCGTCTGTTTGGCAGGTGGTAATGTCACCTATCAACTTTAAAAATGACAAGCAGCGTCAGGCTGCCGCAAAGGGCCTTTCGGAAATTTTTGACCTTGAATATAACGATGTTCTCGAGGACACAAAACAGCAGAGTCATTATGTTGTTGTCAAGAGAAGAATTGAATCCGACGAGCGGGAAAAGGTTCTTGAGCTTGTTGACACTTTGAAAAAGAATTACAAGTGTGCCGGTGTTATTCAGCTGCTTGACGATTATAAGAGATATTACCCGAAAAACAGCCTTGCGTCCTCCGTAATTGGTTTTACGGGCAGTGATGATCAGGGACTTGAGGGTGTTGAGTATGAATATGACAGCTATCTGTCAGGCATACCCGGCCGTATCATTACCGCTCAAAATGCAAGAGGTATAGATATGCCGTTTCAATATGAGCAGAATGTTGAATCTGAGGACGGCAACAATGTTTACCTTACAATTGATGAAACGATTCAGTCAATTTGCGAGAAGTATATGCAAAAGGGCGTTGAAGACAACAATGTTCTTAATAAGGGCGTTTGCATTGCAATGGATGTAAACACAGGCGCAATTCTTGCAATGGTAACAACAGACGGCTACGATCTTAACAATCCTTATGAGCTTTCGGCAAAGGATAAGAAGAAAATCAAATCAACTCCAAAAAAGAAACAGGCAGAGGCAGAGAGTGCGGCTCTCAGCGCTATGTGGAGAAACAAAGCTGTTGCCGACACATATATGCCCGGTTCTGTATTTAAGATGTGCGTTGCATCAGCGGCTCTTGAGGAAAACCTTGTAAATGATAAAACATCTTTTACCTGTACAGGTTCAATTGAAGTTGAAGGAGAAACACTCCACTGCTCAAATACGGAAGGTCACGGAACACAGTCTTTTGTTGAAGCAATTTCAAACTCATGTAACCCTGCATTTGTCCAGATTGGTCAGATGCTCGGTGCAAGCAAGTTCCGTCAGTATTATCAGGGATTCGGTTTCAGCGATAAAACAGGAATCGACCTTCCGGGTGAGGCAGAGGACAGCTTTTGGAAAGAAGGCAAGATGGGCGGCGTTGACCTTGCGGTTGCTTCATTCGGTCAGAACTTCTCAATCACTCCTATTCAAATGATCACAGCCTGTGCGGCTGTTTCAAACGGCGGTTATGTTGTTCAGCCTCATGTGGTTTCAAAAATCACAGATTCAAAGGGCAATGTAATCAAGACTGTTGATAAAAAAATCAAAAGACAGGTTATTTCAGACGATACATCCAAGAAGATGAATGAATACCTTGAATATAACACAGAAAGACAGGGTGCTGCCGCAGGTTATATTTCAGGCTACAAGGTAGCCGGTAAAACAGGTACATCTGAAAAAAAAGGTGTAACAAAGGTTGAAAGCTCATTCTCTGAGGACTATATCTCATCATTCTGCGGTTTTGCTCCGGCAGACGACCCGCAGATTGCAATGCTTGTATTCTTTGATACTCCCGACGGTGATGCCTACTACGGTTCACAGGTTTCATCACCTGTATTTATCAATATTATGAGCGAGGTTCTTCCTTATCTTGATGTTAAGACCTCTTACACAGACGAGGAACTCGGTTATGTTGACGCATCTGCAGGCGATTATACAGGCGTCAGCGTTGACGAAGCTAAAACAGCTGTTGAGGCTGACGGCTTTACGGCAACCGTAAAGGGCAGCGGTTCTACCGTAATTTCACAGATTCCGACCGTATCGTCAGGACTTCAGAAGGGCGGCAGTATTGTCCTCTACACAGACAGCGACAGTCAGTCGGAAACAATCAGCGTTCCGAGTTTTATCGGACTTTCTCCCGATGAGGTGAACAATGTTGCAAGTGCCTACGGATTGAATGTCAGCTTTTCGGGCGCAACAACATCCTCCGGAACAAGCTCGTCGCAGGATATTGAGGCGGGAACCTCGGTTAGTCCCGGAACGGTAATTACGGTATCTTTTGCGGATTCCTCTTCAACACTAAACGAATAACAAAAACACTTATTTGTCTGAAAGGAAAGATAACTATGATTTACGGAATATGGACATTTTGTGCGGCTTTAATTGCATTTATAATTTCAACTGTAACAGGTAAGTTTTTAATTCCATACCTTCGCAAGCTCCACTTTGGTCAAACAATTCTTGAAGAAGGACCTAAGTGGCACAAGGGCAAGCAGGGAACTCCCACAATGGGCGGTATAATGTTCATTGTTGCAATTGTTATTGTTACGATTGCAAGCACGGTTGTCTATGCCATAGCAGGCAATGAATTCGTAACTTCATTCTACGCAAATATTCCAAAGGAATGTGTGCTTATTTTCTGTGGCCTCGGTCTTGCAGTTGCAAACGGTGTTATTGGTTTTATTGATGACTATATCAAGGTTGTCAAAAAGCGTAATCTCGGTCTTACGGCTTCACAGAAACTTATTCTTCAGTTTGTAGTGGCAGCTGCATTCCTCGCAGCACTTGCAATTGCAGGTTTCGGCACAACAACAACTATTCCTTTCGTAGGCAAGGTTGACCTCGGCTTTTTCTATTATGTAATTGCCGCAGTCGCAATTGTTGGCATTGTAAACTCGGTAAACCTCACAGATGGCATTGACGGTCTTGACGGTTCGGTAACATTCTTTGCTTGTGTGGCATTTATGCTTGTTGCCTGCACAAAGAGTTATCTTGGCATTACCGCAATGAGTGCCGCAGCTGCAGGCGCATGCCTTGGTTTCCTTGTTTGGAATTTCCACCCTGCAAAGGTGTTTATGGGCGACACAGGTTCGCTCTTCCTCGGCGGTCTTGTTTGCGGTCTTGCCTTTGCGGTTGATATGCCGATTCTTCTCATCCCAGTGGGAATTATCTATATTGCAGAAGAGCTTTCCGTTATTCTTCAGGTCAGCTACTTCAAAATTACACACGGCAAGCGTCTTTTCAAGATGAGCCCGATTCATCACCACTTTGAAATGTGCGGTTGGAGCGAGGTTAAGATTGTCGGTGTGTTCAGTACAGTAACCGCAATTTTCGGTGCAATCGCTTTTGCACTTGCTTACTTTGGCGGATAACCGGTTATCTGCCACGGATTTACAATAAATTTTAAGGGAGGAACGGTCTTTGGCTCCACAAAAAAGAATGATGCTTAAAGCTGATGTAAACAGAATATATGACGAAGAGGTTTACTCGGAGCAGAAGATCAAGGAAGAAAAGTTTTTTGTCCGTCCTTCTCGTCAGAGAAAGATGAAAAAAGGAAAGCTGTTTTCCGTTGGCATGGGACTTGACCTTCCGTTTTGCATAATCATCCTTGTACTTCTTACAATCGGTATGATTATGATGTTTTCTGCAAGCTATGCCTATGCTTACTACAATCAGGGCGACAGCTATTATTATCTCGTAAGACAGCTCATTTTTGCCGTTATCGGTGTGGGCATAATGTTTTTCCTTTCGTTCTTTAACTATAATAAACTCCACAAAATCGCACCGATTGTTCTTGCAATCTCGTATTTTTGCCTGCTTGTGGTTCTTGTACTGCCCGGTTCGGAGGGCGTTAAAAGATGGATTCCTCTGGGAATTTTCAATGTTCAGCCATCTGAAATTGCAAAGTTTGCAATTATCCTTTTCTTCTCACATTGGTGCAGTAAATACTATAATAAAATGCAGTTTGCCCGTTACAGCGTTCTGCCGGGTGTAATTGTTTTCGGCTCAACGGCACTTCTGCTTTTTCTCGAACCGCACTATTCGGGTATTGTAATTATCGGTATTCTCTCGGTTGTAATGCTTTATATCGGCGGAATGCAGACAAAGTACCTCGGAATAGGTCTTGGACTTATTGTCGGAGTAGTGCTTATACTTGCCGTCACAAACAGCCTGTCCTATGCTATGAGCCGTCTTGACGGTTGGGGTCAGGCACTTGAATATACAACGGACAAAATGTGGTGGACTACATATCAAACACGAAATTCACTCTATGCAATCGGTTCGGGCGGACTTTGGGGTCTTGGACTCGGTCAGTCGAGAATGAAGTATCTCTACATTCCTGAACCGCAGAACGACTTTATCTTTGCCGTTGTTGTTGAGGAACTCGGTCTTGTGGGCGCACTTATGATTCTCCTCATTTTTGCACTTCTCGTATGGAGAGGAATAACACTTTCACTCCGTGCAAAAGATAAATTTGGCAAGCTCCTCGGCATCGGTCTTACTTCACAGATTGGTATTCAGGTTGTGCTGAATATCCTCGTTATCACCGACTGGCTTCCTAATACAGGTATCAGCCTGCCGTTCTTCAGTTATGGCGGTAGTTCGCTTATTATGTTGCTTGCCCAAATGGGACTTGTGCTTTCAATTTCCAGAACGGCAAACATTGAAAGACAGTAATTTAAAAATCAGCAGTTTTTTAGTTTTCTTCTGCATAGGTTTTGCAGAATTTTCAAAAGAAAGGTAAGAAAATTATGAAAGTATTGCTTGCAGGCGGCGGCACGGCGGGTCACATAAACCCTGCTCTTGCAATTGCCGGATATATAAAGAGTAAAAGAAACGATGCCGAGTTTTTGTTCATCGGCAATCGTGGCGGAATGGAGCAAAGGCTTGTTCCACAGGCGGGTTTTGAAATTAAGTCAATCACTATCAGCGGTTTTAAAAGAAGCTTTTCTCCGAAGAGTATGATTGAAAATGTTAAGACAGTTTCAAGAACCTTCACTTCTTCAAGAGAGGCAAAGAAAATAATTGCCGAGTTCAAGCCTGATATCTGTATCGGAACAGGCGGATATGTTTCGGGTCCCGTTATCAGAACAGCCGCAAAAATGGGTATTCCGTGCATTATTCACGAGCAGAACGCGTACCCCGGTATTACTAATAAAATGCTTGCAAAAAGCGTTAAAAAAGTAATGCTTGCCGTTCCCGACGCAAAGAAATATTTTGACAAAAATGTTGATTTTGTTGTTACAGGCAACCCTGTAAGACAGGAAATTTTAACAGCCAAAAAGGAAGAGTCAAGAAAAGAACTCGGACTTGACAATCGTCCTGTTGTGCTTTCGTTCGGCGGAAGCCTCGGAGCAAGAAAGATCAACGAAGCCGTTGCAGACTTAGTTGCAAGAAGCGGAATTGACGGAAGGTATCAGCACATTCACGCATACGGCAGTTATGGCGACTGGTTCCCTCAGCTTGTTGAGGAAAAAGGCACGAACATTGCCGATTGTCCGAATCTTGACATAAGACCTTATATTGATAATATGCCGACTTGTATGGCGGCGGCTGATCTTGTAATCAGCCGTGCGGGTGCAATCACCCTCAGCGAAATTCAGGCTATGGGCAAACCCGCAATCCTTATTCCGTCACCGAATGTTGCCGAAAATCATCAGTATCACAACGCAATGGCTCTTGTGAATGCGGGTGCGGCTGACATTATTGAGGAAAAAGACCTCACATGTGCGGCTCTTATGCGTAAGGCTGACAAAATGCTTCTCAATCCCGAAAAGCTTGAAAAGTACAGCGAAAACTCACGCAAAATGGCAATTACTGATGCCAACGAAAGAATCTATTCGGTAGTCAAAAAAGTTCTCGGACTTGTGTAACAGTAACATTTGTAACGCTTTCTCATAGAATGTAAGGGTATTCTTTTTGAGAGGGTGTTATTGTGTCAAAACTGCTTGTTACAGGACGCAAAAAGCTTGACGGAGAGGTTGAGGTTCAGGGTGCAAAAAACAGCGCTTTGCCGATTATTGCCGCCACAATTCTTACAAAGGGCGAAAATGTAATTTACAATTGTCCCTCACTTTCCGATGTTGACGCATCTGTCAATATTCTGCGGTATCTCGGCTGTGCCGTCACACGATACGATAAGATGCTTCTCATCAGCTGTGACGATATTGACCGTTTTGATGTCCCCGATGAATTGATGCGTAAAACAAGGAGTTCAATTGTTTTTCTCGGTGCAGTTCTTGCAAGAATGGGAAGAGTAAGGCTTTCATTCCCCGGTGGGTGTGAAATCGGTTCAAGACCGATTGATTTGCACCTCAATTCGCTTCGGGAAATGGGTGCTGATATTCGTGAAAAACACGGCTATCTTGAGTGTTGTGCTCCGAAAGGACTTTGCGGAACAAAAATTTCACTTTCGTTTCCGAGTGTGGGAGCAACCGAAGATATTATGATTGCCGCCTGCCTTGCAAAAGGCACAACAACAATCATCAATGCCGCTCGTGAACCTGAAATTTGCGACCTTGCGGATTATCTCAATTCCTGCGGTGCGGATATTTCCGGAGCAGGCGAGGGCATTGTCGTTATCGAGGGTGTAAACTCTCTCAACGGTTCGGTTCACACGATTATTCCCGACAGAATCGTTGCCGCAACGCTGATGTCTTGTGCCGCTGTAACAGGTTCAAAAATCGTACTTAACGGAATAATTTCCTCTCACCTTGCGGCGATTATTCCGACTTTCAAAAACGCAGGGTGCAAGATAAGAGTTTCGGACGGCAATCTTGAAATAACCGCTCCCGAAAGACTTAAATCAATGAAAACAATAAGAACAATGCCGTTCCCCGGCTTTCCGACAGATGCACAAGCACCTATGCTTGCGGTATCGTGTGTTGCAGACGGAACAACGGTTTTTGTTGAAAATATATTTGAAAACAGATACAGACACATCCCCGAGCTTGTCAGAATGGGTGCAAATGTCAAGACAGAGGGCAAGGTTGCCGTGGCGGAAGGAGTGAAGATGCTTTACGGAGCATCTGTTGAAGCTGCCGACCTGCGAGGAGGTGCAGCTCTTGTTATTGCAGGACTTTGTGCTTACGGCAAAACTGAAATCGGCGGTGTGGAGTATATTGAAAGAGGCTACGAGTGCATTGAACTTATGCTTTCTTCACTCGGGGCAGATATAAAGAAAATTTAGGGTAATCAGGTAATCAGATTGTAACTGTCGCAGGGCGGACTTCCGCCCTCGGCAGATAATATAGAAGGGAGGATTTGCTTTGGACGATAATAAGAAGAGAAGACCGCTCACTTCAAAAGAGAGAAAAAGTCTTGACAAACAGCGTAAAAATGCCGCAAAGCAGGCTGAAAAGTATCATAAGGAAAAAGCAAAGCAGGATAAGAGAGCTAAAAAATCCCCCAATCCAAAAAAGGAACAGCAGAAAAAAGCTCCCAAAAGTAAAATTCAGGAGGCTTTTCTCAAACAAAAAGAAGAGCAGTCGGCACAAATGCCTGACGAAAATATGAGCCGTGAAGAAAAATTCAGAAGAAAAGGCAAGGCTAAAATCAAGAACCTCAAGCCAAAGGATTATGAAGACGGCTACTATGTTGACGAATTCGGAGAAAAGCAGAAACAGGAAAAGCGTGCAAAGGAAATTCGTGCACAGGAGCAAGAGGTTATCCGCAGAAGGAAAAAATCTCTGACAAGCACACAAATTAAACACAGAAGAATTGCACTTTACAGTTCGATTTTTGCGGCTGTAGTCGCAATCGGTGTTGTTTTAAGCCTTACAGTCCTCTTTAAAACCGAAAAAATCGAAGTTGTAGGGGACAAGTACTACAGCAAAGAACAGATTATCGCCTTCAGCGGTGTTGATTATCAGGAGAATATTTTCATAGGTGCAATGTACAACACCTCTGAAAAGGTTGTTGAAAACCTTTCCTACATAGAGAGCGCAAGTGTAAGTTTTAATATTCCGGACACAATAACAATAACTGTTGTTGATGCAACACCTTCTTATGTTATTCCAAACGGAAAAAGCTTTTTGCTTGTAAGCTCAAAGGGCAGAATACTTGAAGAGATTTCTGAGAACACGGACAAGCTGCCACAGCTTACCTGCGGTGAGGTGAAAACTACCGAGGTTGGCAAGTATGTGACATTCAGCGATGCCAATGTTCCCGACATTCTCAGCGATGTTTCACAGTGCCTTATTGACAATAAAATAAAAAATATCACAGCGTTTGATGTTTCGGACACGGCAAATATCAAGCTTGTTTATGACGGAAGAATCACAATCAATATCGGACTTCCCGATGATATTGACTACAAAATCAGAACAGCAATGACAATCATCAACGAAAAGCTTGACCCGAACAATACAGGTCTTATCGCAGGTACACTTGATGTTTCGGCTTGCAGTACATCAAAGATTTCTCACTATAAACCTGCCGCAACTCAGCCGACAGCCGCTACGCAGGCAACAACTCAGGCGGCTACACAGGCAGCGGATTCGTCGGGTGACGGTACCGGCAGCAATTATACATGGGATGACGGCACTTATTCTGACGGAAATACGGGTTATTATGATGACGGCCAAGGTGACGGCAACAGCTACAGTGCCGATGGCGGTTATTCAGGTGACGGCGGATATGATTACGGTAACGCAGACGGCGGTTATTCAGGCGACGGAGGATATGACTACGGCAATGCAGACGGTGCATACGCAGGCGAATGATTATCCCAAGGAGAAAATTCAGATTATTTTGCAGAAAAACGGCTGAAAAGCATTGCTATTTTGAAAAAAGTATGATAGTATAAGATAGTATAATTGTGTATTATGAAGAATAATGATTTCTGATTGAACTTGACAATATATAAGGAGGACGAAAAAATGGCTTTTGAACTGGAATTGGAAAACGAGTATATGCCTAAAATTAAAGTAATCGGTGTCGGCGGAGGCGGCGGCAACGCTGTTAACCGCATGGTAGCAACCGAGGTTAAGAATGTAGAATTTATCGCAATCAATACAGATGAACATGTTTTAAGACTCTCAAAGGCTTCACAGAAAATTCAGATTGGTGAAAAGCTTACAAGAGGTAAGGGTGCAGGTTCTATGCCGCAGATTGGTCAGGAAGCTGCAGAGGAAAGCAGAGATGAAATTGCTGCTCTTCTCAAAGATACAGATATGGTATTTGTTACTGCCGGTATGGGCGGCGGCACAGGTACAGGCGCTGCTCCTGTAGTTGCTAAAATCGCAAAGGATATGGGTATTCTTACAGTCGGCGTTGTTACAAAGCCGTTTGCTTTTGAGGGCAAGAGAAGAATGACTCAGGCTGAGCAGGGTATTGCAGAGCTTTCTGCTTGCGTTGATTCACTCATCATCGTTCCTAACGAAAGACTTAAGTATGTTTCAGATACAAGCATCACTCTTCAGAACGCATTTGCTATTGCTGATGATGTTCTCAGACAGGGTGTTCAGAGTATTTCAGACCTTATCCTTCTTCCGGGTCTAGTAAACCTCGACTTTGCCGATGTTACTTCCGTAATGAAGGACGCAGGCTATGCTCATATGGGTATGGGCAGTGCAACAGGCAAGGACAAGGCTACTGTTGCCGCAGATATGGCTATTTCAAGTCCGCTTCTTGAAACTTCAATTGACGGTGCTAAGGGTCTTATCATCAACATCACAGCTTCTGCTGATGTTAGTCTTGATGATATTGACGCTGCATCAACAATGATTAAAGACAAGGTTTCTGAAGATGCAAACATCATCTGGGGTGCTGTTATCGATGATAAGATGGAAGACGCTATCAGCGTAACAGTGATTGCTACAGGTTTCAATGCAGACGGTCAGATTGCTAAGAAGAATCTTACAGATGCAGTTTCATCAGCGTCAGCTCCTGTTGCGGCAAAGGAAGAGCCAAAGCCTGCAACCAAGGACAAGACCGATGATGACGATGACACCTTCTATGATATTATGTCAATTTTCAACAAGTAATACATTCTGATGTAATTGAGGCACTCCTTGAGGGGTGCCTTTTCGTTTGACAACGGCAATTCCGTTATGGTATAATTTGAATGGAATAAAGGGGAATTGTGAGTTTTTGTGCTTTTACAATTTCTCTTTTTTTGAGCGAAATCCAAAAGCAAAGAAGGCGGAAAAAATGAAAAAACTACTTGCACTTTTGATTGCCTTGATGACTGTTCTTTTGTGCAGCTGTTCATCAGGCGGTGAAACAATCCGATTCGGTACGGCAGGTACGGGCGGAATTTATAACGAAGCGGCAAATTCGATAAAGTCGATTGCCGATGCTGACGGCACTTTGAAAATTGAAACAAAGACAACAGCCGGTTCTGCGGCAAATGTTCGTTTGCTTTCGCAGAATTATCTTGACGCCGCAATTGTTCAGTCCGACATTGCTCACGACGCACTTAACGGCGAAAATAATTTTGAAAAATCCGGCAGCCTTGAGGGTTACAGCGCCGTTGCAGGTATGTTTACAGAGGCTTGTCATATCGTTGTAAGAAAAGATTCTGATATTAACAGTGTTGATGATTTGCTCGGCAAAACCGTGAGCATAGGTGAAGAAGAATCGGGTTCGGAGCTTAACGCAAAGCAGATTCTTTCGGCTTACGGACTTAACGCAAAAATGGTTAAGGAAAAGAATCTTAACTATGCCGAGGCTGCAACTCAGCTAAAAAACGGCGACATTGATGCGGCTTTCTTCACACTCGGACTTAATGCAACAGTTGTCGAAGAACTTTCAAAGCAATGTGACATCAAGCTTATAGGAATTGATGACGCAGCTGTTAAAAAGCTTAAAAACACTTACAGCTATGTTGACTGCAAAATTCCGAAAAACACTTACAACGGACAGAGTGACGAAGTCGGCACAGTTGCTGTGAAGGCTGTTCTGATTGTAAACGACAGACTTTCAGACGAACAGGTGAAGAAACTTACACAGCTTGTCTTTGACAATGCGCAGGAACTTCAGCTGACTGTTTCGGCGGATGTTGACATAACACTTGAAAAAGCCGTTGAAGGTGTTAAAATTCCTTTTCACAAGGGTGCGGCAGAGTATTATTCCGAAAGAGGAATAACGGTAAAAACAGCAGGATAACTGCGAAAGGATTGGTGCTGATTGAATATAACTCTTGATATGTATCAGACAATCGCAGTTGCTGTGATTGTTCTGATGGCCGGTGCATTTCTGAAAAAGCGTATATCGTTTTTGCAGAAATTTTGTATACCCGCACCTGTAATCGGCGGTTTGCTTTTTGCAATTCTTACGCTGATTCTCTATATGACAGGTGTTGCGGTAATCGATTTTGACGATACTCTAAAAGAAGTCTGCATGGTGTTTTTCTTTACCTCAGTCGGATTTCAGGCGAATCTCAAGGTGCTGAAAAGCGGAGGCAAATCTCTTATCGTATTTTTGTTTCTTGTAATTATGCTCATTGTAATGCAGAATTTCTCTGCAATCGGACTTGCAAATTTGATCGGACTTGACTCGCTCACGGGTATGACAACGGGTTCAATTCCTATGGTAGGCGGTCATGGCACGGCAGGTGCTTTCGGCCCTGTACTTGAGGATTTCGGCGTTCAGGGTGCGACAACTGTTTGTACTGCCGCTGCAACATTCGGTCTTATCGCAGGCTCACTCATGGGCGGACCTGTCGGAAACAGACTTATTAAAAAGCACAACCTTATTGCCACAATCAAAACAGAGGATGACAGCCTTCTTGTTGAAGAAGAAGAAAAGCACGAACGACATTTTTCAATGTATGCTCCGGCTGTATTTCAGCTGATTATAGCGGTCGGACTCGGTACGGTTGTTTCAGATTTGCTCTCACTTACTGGCATGACATTCCCGATTTATATCGGTGCAATGATTGTTGCCGCAATTATGAGAAATATCGGTGAATACACGGGTAAAATCACTATTCATATGGGTGAGATTAACGACCTCGGCGGTATATGTCTCTCACTTTTCCTCGGTATTGCCATGATTACACTCAAGCTTTGGCAGCTTGCCGACCTTGCACTTCCGCTTATTATACTTCTTGCAGGTCAGGTTGTTCTTATGTTCATTTTCTCATATTTTGTTGTGTTCAACATTATGGGCAGAGATTACGATGCCGCTGTTCTTGCGGCAGGTACTTGCGGTTTTGGTATGGGCGCAACGCCAAATGCAATGGCAAATATGCAGGCGATCTGCGAAAAATACGCACCGTCCGTTAAGGCTTATCTTATTGTTCCGATTGTCGGCAGTTTGTTTGCCGACTTCCTGAACAGTCTGACGATAACATTCTTTATAAATTGCATTTAGAATCGGAGGCAGGTATTATGAAGGACAGAAAATTTACATTTGATTCCGAAAACCTTGCTTTTCCCGAGATTCACACGGGCAAAGTAAAGCAGAGTGATGTTGCCGAGGATAACACAGACAGCACGGTTGTTTATGATACTGTCGCTGTTCCTGAGGTTCATCTCAAAAAGCATAAGCATAAAAAACAGAAGAAAGACAATGAATAACACAACAGCCGTACATTTCAAAAGTGTACGGCTGAAATTTTTGTGTTTAATTTTGAAAGAAAACCTGACCTTCTGAAATCGGCTTATATGCTGTAAGCTCGGCGGAATCAAGGTCGGTTTTGTGCATATCAACCGCACAAATTTGGTGATTGTTGTAGGTGGTGTAGTAGTAAATTCCCTTGTCGGCATTGCAACAGGAGGTGTAAATTGTGATTTCATACTTTCCGTCAGCAACCTCACAACAACCTCTCTGCTGGTCAACAGAACCGAGAATGTGGAAAAACTGGCTCACGCTTTCGCTCTCACTGTCACCCGAAACGGAGTTCAGCTTTGTGAACGCAACCTTTGCAAAACGGGATGCGGATGAAAGGTCGCCCGGCAGTCCGATTGCGCCCATTCCACGGCTGTATGTGGTAAGCTCGGCACTTTTGCCGAAGTTGTTTTCGGGTTGCTTTGGCGAGAGTGCCATATAGTTGTTGAGCATAAACATCTGAATGTCAAACGGCGGATTGTTCGTAAGCACACCGACAGGGTTGTCATAGACTTTAAGTCCGTCAATTGTCGATTCAACTGTAAGCGATTCGTCTTTGTCGGAAATAATCCAATGCAATTGAGCACAGGGGAGATTGTCGCTGAACTGCGTATTTGTTATATTAAGGTTTTCAAGCTTTTTTCTTGCCTGCAAAACGCTGTCGCAATGTGAAAGTATATACGGAATGAACTCAAATTGTGCAATATTTTCCTTGCCGTTTTTCGGTTCAAAATATACGGCATTGCCCACAAAATTTAGCCCTGCCATACACAAGCCCTTTTCATTCATTGCGTCGTAATATAGCGGATAACCGTCTGCAATGTGAGCCATGCCAATCATCGCAAAGTGGCTGCTGCACTCATCCGTATGACGGAACTTAAACGGAAAATTTCGTGGAGTAATTGTAATTTCGTCACCGTATGAAAATTCATAATCAAGCGTTCTGCCAAAGTAAAAGTCTTTTGTTTTATATGTTGCCGCTGTACACATATCATCAGCCTCCGATTCTTTTAATAATAAATATTCTTCCGCTTGGTATAGAGTATCATACTGCTTAAACAAAATGATTGCAAGGTGATTTTTGGAAAATTACAAAAATTGTCGAAATCACTTGAAAAATTACCTTGCTCGGTATATACTATATATGTCAATATGAATGGGAATGAGGTTCTCCCACGGCTTTTGCCGAAACCGCTTTTGCTGATGACTTCTGTTTTTTGAACAGGGGCATTGGCTTTTTTTATGCGATGTTCTCCATGCGGAAATTTTGAGGAGGAAATTTATGAAGAACAAATTTGTTGATTTTAAGGTGCTTGCAGCATCTCTGTGTTGTTCCGTTGTAATGGGACTGATATCGTTTGCGTTTCTGAAATGCCTTGACTATGCGGCAGATTTCAGGAGCTTCTTTCCGCTGTGCTATATGTTTTTGCCCGTGGCAGGCATTGTGACCGCCTTTGTATACAAGCGTGTCGGCGGAAAGTCTTCAATGGGCAACAACATTATTATTGAAAGTGCAAACGACGGTGAAAAAGTGCCAAAGCGACTTGCTTCGCTGACATTTATATTTACCTGCATAACCCACCTTTTCGGCGGTTCTGTCGGCAGAGAGGGAACTGCCGTTCAGATTGGCGGTTCGCTGACAAGTAATGTTGCCGATTATCTCGGCTTTAAAAATAATGACCGAAGTACAATCGTTCTCAGCGGAATCAGCTCTGCATTCGGTTCGGTTTTCGGCACACCGTTTGCAGGTGCATTTTTCGGAATGGAAGTCTGCTGTGTCGGAAGATTGTCGGCAGGTGCGGTAATTCCGTGCTTTGCGTGTTCATATCTTGCAAATTTTGTTACACAGCTTCTCGGCTTTAAACATGAAAGATATGCAATCTCGTCAATCCCTGATTTTGACGCAAGATTTCTTTTTGTGTTTTTAATTGCGGCAGTATGTCTTGGCTTAATCGGCAAACTGTTTGCACTCGGCATAAAATATGTGAAACTTGCATACTCAAAAATTTTCAAGAACTACCTTCTTGCCGCAGCAGTAGGGGCGGCAATCGTCAGCCTTTCAATTTTAATTTTCGGACTTAACGATTTTGAGGGTTTAAGCACTTGGATGCAGGACACTGCATTTAAAGGTGAAGCAAAGTGGTACGATATGCCGGCAAAATATCTTCTGACCGTACTCACCCTCGGAGCAGGATTTCAAGGCGGAGAGGTCACACCTATGTTTGATATGGGTGCGTCATTTGGCGGTTGGTTCGGAGGCGTCTGCGGATTTGACCCAACATTCTTTGCGGCAATCGGCTTTGTATGTGTTTTTGCTGCCGCAATCAACACGCCTATCACTGCAATCGTTCTCGGTATCGAAGTATTCGGTGCGTCAGCCGCTCCGTATTTTGTACTCGCAGTTCTCATCAGCTTTATCGCATCGGGCAACACAACAATTTATCCGTCACAAAAATTCCTTGTTGATAAAAACCTTTTCAATTTCAAAAAAGAAGTGATACAATAGGTATAGTATGAATTATCATACAAAAAACAATGGAGGTATTTGTTATGTCAAAAGTATTAGTAGCATATTTTAGTGCAAGCGGAGTTACAGCAAAGCTTGCCGAAAGACTCGCATCTGCAATCGGTGCAGATTTGCATGAAATCAAACCCGAAAAGCCATACACAAGTGCTGACCTTGACTGGAGAGATTCTAACAGCCGCAGTAGTGTTGAGATGAAAGACAAATTATTCCGTCCGACTATTGCAAACAGCGTTGAAAATATGGATCAGTACGATACCGTGTTTGTTGCATTCCCGATTTGGTGGTATGTAGCACCCACAATTATCAATACATTCCTTGAGGCTTACAACCTTGACGGCAAGAAGATTATTCCGCTTGCAACTTCAGGCAGCAGCGGTATGGGCAATACCAACAAGGAACTTGCTCCGTCATGCAAGGGTGCAACTCTTGAAGAGGGCAAACGCTTTGCCGCAAATGCCGGTGAAAAGGAACTTGCCGACTGGGCAAAGAAATTTATCGGCTGATTCAACTTGGCATATAAAAAGGAGTCTTGAAAAAGGCTCCTTTTTTGTGTGTCAAAACTTCCGCTATCGGCAAAAACCTAAATTTACTTGTAATGTATTCTTGATATTTTGCCGATAAAATGATATACTATATAAAGGTGGTGATGTCGAATGAAATATATTTCGGTTGCAGAAGCTGCAAAGCGAATGGGAGTGTCCGAAAGAACTGTCAGAGGTTATTGTGCAGACGGCAAAATTCCCGATGCTTTTCTCACGGGAAAAACTTGGAATATCCCCGAAACAGCACAAAAGCCTGCAAGAGCAAATAAAAAGGTCAGTAAACCCGAAACCTTGCTTGACATACTCCGTATGGAGAAAAAGCAGAAATTATCAGGCGGTATTTATCATAAAATTCAGGTTGACCTCACATATAATTCAAACCACATTGAGGGCAGTCGGTTATCTCACGACCAGACACGGTATATTTTTGAAACCAATACAATAGGATTTGAAAACGGTGCTGTAAATGTCGACGATGTTGTCGAAACAGCAAATCACTTTAAGTGCATTGATATGATTATCGACAGTGCAAATTATCCCCTTAGCGAAAGATTTATCAAAGAACTGCATTCCGTGTTTAAAAGCGGTACATCTGACAGCAGAAAAGATTGGTTTGTTGTAGGTGATTATAAAAAAGTGCCGAATGAAGTTGGCGGAAGAGAAACTGCAGGTCCCGAAAAAGTTCACCGGTTAATGGATGAACTGATTAAATCATATAATCAAAGTTCTAAAAAAACCTTGGAAGATATAATTGAATTCCACTATGAATTTGAGTCAATTCACCCCTTTCAGGACGGAAACGGAAGAGTCGGACGGTTGATTATGTTCAAGGAATGTTTGAAAAATAAACTTGTTCCGTTTATTATTGATGACGATTTAAAGTATTTTTATTACCGTGGGTTTCATGAATGGAAAAGTGAAAAAGGCTACCTCATCGACACCTGCCTTACGGCTCAGGATGAATTCAAAAAATATCTCGACTATTTTAAAATTCCATATTAGGACAAAATGAATCCCCTTGCATTCTGCTTGCAAGGGGATTGCTTTGTTATTTATTCGATTTTTTGTCAACGGCGAGCCAGAGTTCCCAGTAGTAATCCGGACTTTGAGTGTTTGCTGATGGGTATGCCTCAATTTCGACTCCGCAGGGATAGTAGTCGCTGTTCGGGAAAAATTCTTCAAAGATATACTTATATACCTTTTGGAATGCCTGCGGCATTTGTCCTTTGCACGGGAACACAACATAGGTTACGGCGGGAAGTGTGACAACTTCAAGATCATCATCTTTAACAGGGTTGCCATTGTAATGACAGCCGATTCCATACGGAAAATCTTCCTCATTAGGTGAATAATCAAGACCTATTCCGATAATTGAATCGTTGAAAACATTGTTCTTGCTTACATAGCTTACAATGCGGTCAACCGTGCCGTCAGCCATACATTTGTGCCAAAAAGCCGCAATTTCATTTCCGTTGATTTCTTTGTTTTTGGTAAAACGCTTTTTCTTGACGATAATGTCAAACGAGTCTTTTTTCTCAATTCTGTAATCCATTTTAGTACCTCCGCTGATAGTAAGTTTTACGGAGAGCTTTGAAAAAGATTTTATGGTAGCACCCTTTTTTGCTTGTGACGGTGTGACACCGTGAAACTTTGTGAATGCCCTTGAAAAGCTTTCAGGACTGTCGTATCCGTATTTTAAGGCAACATCAATCACCTTTGCATTTTCGGCAGAAAGCTCTTCGCCTGCAAGCGCAAGCCTTCTCATTCTCACATAATCGCCGATTGTCATATCGCAAATTACGGAGAATATCCGCTGAAAATGAAAGTTTGAGCAATACGCACATTTTGCAATTGCCTCATAATCTGTCGGTTCTGTTATGTGCTGTTCAATGTAATCAAGTGCCCTGCTTATTCCGAATATTCTGTCCATATCTTTTTCCCTCCGATGTGTTAATTATAGCGGAGAATGTGATTATATTCCTGACATTTACTGCTGAGTTCTGCTATTGTTTGCAATTAAGCTGTTTGTATTTACAGGTTTTACAAGTTCTGAATTTTCCTCAACTCAAATTTACACTCAAATGTTTAACGAAATTTATTTTTTATGCGGATTGATGCATCTGTATGCATAATGAGATGCCTTGAAAACGGCATTTTTATAAGCCCTTTGACATCCTTACCGCACCAATAGTCAACAAGCCAGACTGCGTTTTCATCTGTGCTGACACAACCGCTCTCAATCAGATTTTGTCTTGATTCGGGGGCGATTTTTCTTTTTAAATCGCTATATTCAAGCTCTGAAAGCAACTTGTCTGTTGAAGTTTTAACGGCAGTACAATATTCGTACAGAGCCGATATATCAAGCGTATTTGAAAAGTCACGGATTTCATTTTTTACAAGTTCATTGCCGGTTGTTATAATTGGTGAGCCGATTTTCTGTTTAAAATTTTCGGCAAAGAAAACCTGTTCATCACCGAGTATGAGCGTGTGAGCAACGATGTCCTCAATGCGGAACATATGCCATATCGAATAGGCAACGCTCTTGTTGTGGTAACCGTTTGCGTTGATGAACGGCATTTCGCCAAATGCTCATTTGTGAGTTCATCTCTTAACGCAATAAGACTGTCAAAAATTTCATTTCGCAGTTTTAACAGCGTGTCAATTCCATCTGAAAATGTATCTTTTCGGTTGATTTGCTGTTGCATCAGCTTGTTGAGTTCAGACCACCCATTATTCATTGGTTTTCTCCTGCTCGGCTGTGATACGCTTTGTTTCTTCATCCATAATGTTTGCAAAGCCTGTATCGTTAATTTCAACTGCTTCGGTACTGTTTTCGGCGGCTACGGATTTGTCGGCAAAGGCATCGAAAATATTCTGTTTACTGCCGAGAATTTTCAGAATTTTTTCGTCAACGGTATCTTCGCAAAGAAGTCTGTAAACAAGCACATTTCGTGTTTGTCCCATTCTGTATGCTCTTGAAATCGCCTGATTTTCAACCGACGGTTTGAACTGCGGTTCGCATAGGATAATCACGCTTGCGGACTGAATGTTCAGTCCCGTACCGCCCGACTGAATTTGTGCAGGGAGAACTTTGCCGGCTTGAGCTTTATCAAATTCGTCAATGATTTCCTGCCTGCGTTGTGGAGAAACCGAGCCGTTAATCGGACTAACGCACCTGTCACCGAGAAGTGCCGTGACCTTTGCAATTGTGTCAAGAAAGAATGAGAACACAATAACCTTTCTGCCGTCCTCGGCGGCTTTGTCAACGAGTTCAAGCAGTCGCTGAGCCTTTGATGACTTGCTCATATCGTCAATATTCCACGACACTCTGCGAGCCTTAGCGTAATTTCGATTAAGCACGGCATCCTCATATGCCGACTTTTCCTCCGAACCAAGTTCGCACCATTCTTTCTTTTCAATCAGTTCCGGAAGTTCGGTCAGCACATCTTCACGCTTTCTGCGAAAGTAAACAGGGGCGACCTTTTCACGGAACTGCGGGGCAGAGGAGAGGTACTCCATACCCTTAATATCGTCGGCAACAAGCGGTTGCAGAACCTTGATAAGCTCAATCATTTCGTCAACCTTATTTTCGAGAGCCGTACCTGTCATAAACAGCATACGCTCTGCATGGTCGGCAATGTTGCGTACATTGCCTGTTCGCCTTGCCTCGGGATTTTTGATGTAGTGCGCCTCGTCAACAATGAGCGTTGAAAATCTGAAATTGTCGGCAAGATTGATGAAGCCTGTAGTTTCGTAGGTTGTAACGGCAACACCGCCGTTTGCAAGCCAGCTTTCAAGTGCCGAATTTCTGTCGTGACCGTGGATTTTAACAACGGACAAGTCGCTTTTTGCGGCAATTTCACGGCACCAGTTCGCAATTACGCTTGCAGGGCAGACAACCATAAAATGAGTTGCACCGCCGTTGCGTAATGAAACCATAACGGCAATCGCCTGAATGGTTTTGCCGAGTCCCATTTCATCTCCGAGAAGAACTTTCTTTTGATGAAGTGCGTATTTTACGCCTGTTTCCTGATATTTTCGAAGTTCACACTTCAAACCCTCGGGGTTAAATTCTTCGCTCTGAATTTCGCCTGCAAGTCCTTCGGGCAAACCGTAAACGCTGTTGTCATTGCCCAAAACTCCGGGTGCAATGTCCTCAAGCAGATTGTAAAAATTGATTGAGTGATTTTCAAAATCCGCCCACGCATCGTTGTCGGAAATTTGGTTTGCGTATTGTGCAATCGAAAGATTTTTGTCGGCAAAAGTACCGTATTCAGTGCCGATGAGCGGTGACAGCAAATTGTACGCACTTTCGGCATTCTGTTTGTTTGCCTTTGATGTAAAGAACCACTTAAAACCGCTTGTGGCAGGGGCAATGTTCGCCCTTGCCTGATTGACACGGTTTTCATATGTTACAAGCAACTGACCGCTCTTTTTTGAAACAGGCATCACGATTCTGTACATTGCAAGCGCCCTTACAATCCTCGTTGTTTCTGCGGTTTTATTGTCGGTGCTGAGCGACAGTTTTGTGCCGCTCTTGACCTGTGCAATCATTGCGTCAACCGCTTTGCGGATAGTTTGTGCGCCGTCAAAGCTGATTCCGTTAATCATTTCAAACTGTAAAATAGGCACATTCGCAAGGTCGGCAATCGTGTTGTAGCCGTTATCGTGAAGAAGTTTTACCCTGATTCCCTGCTTGTCACGGTTCAGCTCGTCAACCGAAATGTTCGCAAGCGTCTGCATTGCCTTTGTCGTTATGTAGCTGTCAACCGAGTTCTTGACCTCGGCTCTGTATCCCTCGGACAGCTCGTTTATGTAATGTAACTTGTTAAGATTTTCGCCGTGAACCGCCAAAACCCTCTTAGCATCACCCGATGAAAATGCTCGCCCCATATGATTACTCCTCTGTTTTAGTATATGTTTTCCGTTTCTAATACCCACGGACAGGTGAATGAAATTTCCATTTGAACCGCAGGTAAAGGAAAGTTGTCTTCCAATAAATCACATTCACTTTTTAATCCGATTCTGTAACCGTCAGTTATCTCGTACATTTTATCTTCATTTAAATGCAAAACTTCTGAATCATTTGTGTTCCATAGTGTATTATCTGAAAGCAAAGTTCCGCATATGTGATAAAATCCGCCGTATAATACAGACTTTTTATCGTTTTCGGAAACATACGACATTATCTCTGCAGCTTTGGTTATATCAACACCGATTTTATCAAAGAAATTGAGAACTTTATCAGGAAAATTGTCAGTAGCTTTTTCGTAATTACAACAACCTAAGCAGTTGCAACCTTGTGTAATTGTTTCGGCAGTTTCATAAAATTTTTTAGTTTTTTCAATATCAATATCTAATAAATGATTTCCAAGCTGAATTTTCATCGTTCCTCCGTTATATCTGATGTGTAATGTTATTTTGTCCTGACCTGTATATTATACTGCATATCAATCCGATTGACAAATTGTTTTACAATAAAACAAAACAGCACCCATAATTGAGTGCTGTCAAAGAAATGTTAAAAACTTTTTAAACCATCAATAAAATTCACAAGGCAAGTTTGGTCGGCTGCGAATGAAAAGTGTAGGGATTGTTCAGCGTGTTCTCCGTAAAGAACTCCCGAAATATCAATATGACCGCTGTTATCAAGATTAAAAGTAACCTTGCTTCCGTAGCTGATGTCATTAAGCGTAACTACATTGATTTTAAAATTGTACAGCTTGTCAAGATTGTCAACAAACTTCAGCCATTCATTGTAATCACATTCACACTCGGCAATACCCTGAAATCCGTTTGAAACAACCTTAACAGTAAATGTACAATTATACGGATTTCCGTCAACATCGTCCTCTGCATAGTGAGTGAAGTTTATTATTTCAATTGAGTTGTTGTTATATTCACATACAGCTTTCATATGATTTATCAATTCCTTTATTTAAAAATTTCGCAGACACATTCTATACGGCATTCCATAATCTCAATTATCCGATTTTGCAATCAACCAAATCAACCCATTCCAAATTTGGCATTTCATTTATAAACCGGTTTGATTTCATCTTTAATTTTATTCCGCTGATATTTGTTTGGTATTGACAAACACCAAATACTATTAAATTTTTCAATCTACCGAGGCAGGAATAATCATATATTTTCTTAGTTTCTCCTAATATCAACACTTCAAGTTGTGTCATTTCAGCTAAACAAGAAATATCTTCTATGTCGGAGCCACTTTCAATAAACAATTTTTTCAACTTCGTTAGATTTATAATATGTGAAATATCTTTACCCCTAAAGCATTTGATTCTTAAAGATTCTAAATGTTGTTGGTTACATATTGCATCAAAAACCCTTTGGCTTGCAATTGTACACACCTACATCTCAACGACAGGATATGATTCTTTCAGTAAAAAATCAATGAAACTTTCCGTAAGTTTCTTTTGTTGGTATGATGTTACAAGTTGATGTTGGGATGGACACAATTTTACTACCGATTCACCATTATAATCGTTGGTGCATCTTATAAACGGATATCTGTCGTCTTTCCTTATATCTCTTACAAAATCTTCATATATTCTTGCGTGGTCGGAACAAGGTTGAAAGTTCATTTTTGTTTCCTCTTAAATATCACTGGTGTGCTTTAGTCAACATTACTACACATTCTATATGTGCTGTGTGGGGGAACATATCTACGGGTTGGATTTTTTGGGCTTTGTAGGGGCTGTTTTGGGTTAGGTAGGCTAAATCTCTTGCCAATGTTTCGGGGCTGCAGGAAACATAGACAACCTTTTTCGGAGACATTTTGATTAGTGAGTCGAGAAATTTTCGGTCACTTCCGGCTCTTGGCGGATCCATGAACACAACATCGGGCTTTTCGTCCTCGTCTGCAGCTTCTCTCATGAACTCGCCCGCATCGGCTTTGTAGAAACGGATATTTTTCAGATTATTTGCTCTTGCGTTTACGATTGCATCCCTCACGGCATCGCCGTTAAGTTCTGCACCGATAACATTGCCTGCACCGTTTTTGGCGGCAATTATGCCGATTGTGCCGATTCCGCAGTAGGTGTCAAGCACGGTTTCGTTGCCTTTGAGATTTGCAAATTCAATTGCTTTGCCGTACAAAACTTCGGTCTGAACAGGGTTAATTTGGTAAAAGCTTTTCGGCGAAATTCTGAACCTGCAACCGCAGAGAATATCCTCAATATAGCCCTTGCCGTACAGCACTTTCTGATTGTCACCGAGTACAAGGTTGGTGCGGTAGGGGTTTATATTTTGCACAATGGTTGTGATTTCGGGAAACTGTTTCAGAATCGCTTTTACAAAATTGTTTTTTGACGGAAAAACAGGTGTACCTGTCACAAGCACAAGCATAATCTGATTTGTCGCAAAGCCCCTTTTCACAAGAATGTGACGGAGAAAACCTTTGCCCGTGTCCTCGTTATAGGTTGTCATTCTGAAAGAGGGGAGAAGCTTGCGTACTGCAACGATGATTTTGTCGGCAATAACATCCTCTGTCTGACAGCTGTCAATTCCTACAACATGATGACTGCCCGACTGATACACACCCGAAATGATTTTGCCCTTTTTGTCCGTATAAAAAGCCGCCTGAACCTTGTTGCGGTAGTGGTAGGGAGTTTTCATTCCGATAATTTTTTCAACGGTGCAAAAGCGTTTGAGAAGTTTTTCGACTTTCTTCTGCTTGAATTCAAGCTGTTCGGGATATGACAGATTTTGCAGTTGACAACCGCCGCATTTTTTGTAAACGGGACAGCTTTGTTTATTGGTTTCAGGTCTGTTACTCATAATATTTCCTCACATTATATTGCATTGTATATATCCTTTATTTTATCATCAATCATATTGATATGCAACAGAAACAACCCCTAAATGACAAAGAAAAACGCAGGAGGGAAATCCGCTCCTGCGCTTTCTGATTATTAACCGGTATATCGAAAAAATGAGGATTATCAGGTTATTTGCAATCAATTAAAGATTTGTGTATCCCATAAGGCTTTCGTCAACCTCTTTGGCAACATCTCTGCCCTCACGAATCGCCCAGACAACAAGTGACTGTCCTCTGTGCATATCGCCTGTAACAAATACATTTTCAACATTTGTCTTGTGTGAGCCTTCTGCCGTTGCAACATTGGTTCTTGCGTTTGTTTCAACACCGAATGCCTTGGTTACATAGTTTTCACTGCCGAGGAATCCTGCCGCAATGAGTACGAGTTCAACATCAACCTTGTACTCTGAGCCTTCAACCTCTTTCATCATAAGTTTGCCTGTTTTAGCATCCTTTTCGGGCTTGAGCTTAACAAGCTCCGCACCTACAAGATTGCCGTTCTTGTCAGCAATGAACTGCTTAACGGTTGTCTGATAAACTCGTGGATCGTGACCGTAAACTTCAATAGCCTCTTCCTGACCATAGTCTGTTTTGCAGACTCTCGGCCATTGCGGCCATGGGTTATCGGCACTTCTTGCGTCGGGAAGTTTAGGCATCATTTCAAGCTGAAGAACGGATTTTGCACCGTGTCTGATGCTTGTGCCGACGCAGTCGTTACCTGTGTCGCCGCCGCCGATTACCATTACATTCTTGCCTTTTGCGCTGATGAATGTACCCTCTCTGAGGTTGCAGTCAAGAAGTGATTTTGTTGTTGATTTGAGGAAGTCAACGGCAAAGTAAATGCCATTTGCCTCTCTGCCGGGAACTTTGATATCTCTCGGATTTGATGCACCGCAAGCAAGGATTACACGGTCAAAGTCCTTGAGGATTTCGCTTGCCTTGATGTCTTTGCCGACATTTGAGCAGGTTTCAAAGGTTACGCCTTCTTCTTCCATAATGTTAATCTTGCGTTCGATAACATCTTTTTCAAGCTTCATATTCGGAATGCCGTACATAAGCAGACCGCCTACTCTGTCATTGCGTTCAAATACCGTTACAGAGTGACCGCGCTGATTGAGCTGGTCGGCAGCGGCAAGTCCCGATGGACCCGAACCGATGATTGCAATTTTCTTGCCTGTTCTTACCTTTGGAATTCTTGCGTCTGCAAGACCTTCTTCATAGGCATTTTCAATGATTCCGTATTCGTTGGCTCTTACGCTGACAGCGTCACCGTTTGCACCGCAGGTGCATGCCTTTTCACAGAGAGCAGGACATACACGGGATGTAAATTCGGGGAAGTTGTTTGTAACTTTAAGACGGTTGTAAGCCTGTTCCCAGTTGCCCTTGTAGATGAGGTCGTTCCATTCGGGAATGAGGTTGTTAAGCGGACAGCCTGAGAATGCAGAACCGATCTGCATTCCTGCCTGACAGAAAGGCACACCGCAGTCCATGCATCTTGCACCCTGTTTTTGCTGATCCTCTTTGCTGAGGGGATCGTGAAACTCGTCAAAATTTTTGATTCTCTCTTTTACGGAGTATGCCGGAGCATCCTCACGCTTATATTCCATAAATCCTGTTGGTTTTCCCATTGATGTCCCCTCCTTATTTATTATTCACAATTTCGTAGAAAGCTTCAATCTGTGCCTGCTCGTTTGTAAGACCTTTTTCTTCATAAGCGGCAATTGCAGCCATCATTCTCTTGTAGTCGTGCGGAATAATCTTCTTGAATTTCGGAAGATACTCGTCAAAGTTATCAAGGATTTTCTTGCCCCTCTGTGAACCTGTTGCTGCAACATGTTCTTCTATAAGCGTTTTGAGTTCGATTATATCGTACTTTTCTGTTACCTCAGAGAAGAGAACCATTTCTTTGTTAAGCTTTGTGTAAAGATCTCTTTCTTCATCAAGAACATAGGCAACACCGCCGGACATACCTGCGGCAAAGTTTTTGCCTGTTTTGCCGATAACAACAACCCGACCGCCTGTCATATATTCACAACCGTGGTCGCCGACACCCTCAACAACTGCCGTTGCTCCTGAGTTTCTTACGCAGAAACGCTCGCCTGCAACACCGTTGATGAATGCCTTGCCGCTTGTTGCACCGTAAAGTGCAACATTACCGATGATGATGTTGTTACCTGCGTCAAATGTTGAATTCTTCGGAGGATAAACTACCAGCTTACCGCCTGAAAGTCCCTTGCCGAAGTAGTCGTTTGAGTCGCCCACGAGTTCAAGTGTGAGTCCCTTTGGAATGAATGCGCCAAAGCTCTGACCGCCCGAACCGTTGCAGACTACTGTAAATGTATCGTCATCAAGGTTGTTGTAATGCTTTCTTGTAACCTCAGAACCGAAGATTGTACCGAATGAACGGTCAGTGTTCTTAACATTGACTTCAACCTTTTTCTTTGTGCCTTTTGCAAGAACCTTTGCAAATTCTTTGCAGAGGATTCTCTCGTCAAGTGTTGATTCAAGCTTGAAATCATAAAGGCTCTTTTTGTTGTATTCAACCTTTTCCGAAACAAAGTTTGTATCAAGAATGTTAGAAAGGTCAACCTCGGCAGCCTGTCCTGTGATGCCTTCTTTTCTCTTGATGAGGTCAATTCTTCCGACAAGCTCATCAACGGTTTTTACACCGAGTTTTGACATATATTCACGAAGTTCGCTTGCTACAAACTTCATAAAGTTTATTACATATTCGGGCTTGCCGCAGAATCTCTTTCTGAGTTCGGGGTTCTGTGTGGCAACACCGAATGGACATGTATCAAGGTTACATACTCTCATCATTGCACAACCGAGAGTTACAAGCGGAGCAGTTGCAAAACCAAATTCCTCTGCACCGAGCATTGCGGCAATTGCAACATCACGGCCGTTCATAAGCTTACCGTCGGTTTCAATAACAACCTTGTTACGAAGGTCGTTCATAATGAGTGTCTGATGAGCCTCGGCAAGACCGAGTTCCCACGGCAGACCTGCGTTGTAGATTGAGTTTCTCGGAGCAGCGCCTGTACCGCCGTCATAACCTGAAATAAGGATTACGCCTGCACCTGCTTTTGCAACACCTGCGGCAACCGTACCTACACCGCATTCCGAAACAAGCTTAACAGAGATTCTTGCATCTTTGTTAGAATTCTTGAGGTCGTAGATAAGCTGTGCAAGGTCCTCAATTGAGTAGATGTCATGATGCGGTGGGGGAGAGATGAGCGATACACCCGGTGTTGAATGACGGGTTTTTGCAATCCAGGGATAAACCTTTTTGCCCGGAAGATGTCCGCCTTCGCCCGGCTTTGCACCCTGAGCCATTTTAATCTGAATTTCGTTTGCAGATGTGAGGTATCTTGATGTAACACCGAAACGACCTGACGCAACCTGCTTGATTGCAGAACATCTGTCAACCTTCTGTCCTTTTGTGAGAAGTCGTTCAAGGCTTTCGCCACCCTCACCGGAGTTTGACTTGCCGTGAAGCTGATTCATTGCAATCGCAAGTGTTTCGTGAGCCTCCTGTGAGATTGAACCGTAGGACATAGCGCCTGTCTTGAAACGCTTTACGATTGAATCAACGCTTTCAACCTCATCAAGCGGAACAGGAGTTTCTGCAAAGTTGAAGTCGAAAAGACCTCTGATGTTTACAGGATCCATTTCTTCGGAAATCATATGAGAATACTTTTTGTAAAGCTCATAGTCGCCTGTTCTTGTTGCCTGCTGGAGCATATATATAGTCTGCGGATTGTAGAGGTGTTCCTCTTTGCCGCTTCTGAACTTGTGTGAACCACGGGATTCAAGCTCATCACTTACACCGAGGTCAAGTGGATCAAATGCCGCTGTGTGAAGCTTGTCAACATTCTTTTCAATATCCTTGATTGTGATACCGCCGATTCTGCTGACTGTGCCTGTGAAGTATTCGTCAATAACATCCTTGCCAATACCGATAGCCTCAAAAATCTGTGAGCCCTGATATGACTGGATTGTTGAAATACCCATTTTTGACGCAATCTTTACGATGCCGTGGAGAACTGCGCTGTTGTAATCGTCAACTGCTGCGTAGTAGTCCTTGTCAAGAAGGTCATCGCCGATAAGCTCATGGATTGTTTCCTGAGCAAGATACGGGTTGATTGCACTTGCACCGTAGCCGAGAAGTGTTGCAAAATGATGAACTTCTCTCGGCTCACCGCTTTCAAGTACCATTGCAAGTGAAGTTCTCTTCTTTGTTGCAACAAGGTGCTGATGAAGAGCGGATACTGCAAGAAGTGACGGAATTGCAAGATGGTTTTCGTCAACTCCTCTGTCGGAGAGGATAAGAATATTTGCACCATCATTGTAAGCCTTGTCAGCTTCAATGAAAAGTCGCTTAACAGCCTTTGAAAGTCTTGTGTTCTTGTAGTAGAGAATCGGGATAACCGCAACCTTAAAGCCCGGAATGTGCATATTCTTGATTTTGAGAATATCGGTTGATGTAAGAATCGGGTTGTGAATCTTCATAACCTTGCAGTTTTCGGGACGCTCCTCAAGGATGTTGCCGTCCTCACCGATATAAATTGTTGTTGATGTTACAACTTCCTCACGGATTGCGTCAATCGGCGGGTTTGTAACCTGTGCAAAGAGCTGTTTAAAGTAGTTGAAAAGCGGCTGCGGTTCTTTTGAAAGAACTGCAAGCGGACTGTCTGTACCCATTGCGGCAATTGACTCTGTGCCGTTCTTTGCCATAGGAAGGATTGATGTCATAACATCTTCGTAGGTATATCCGAAAGCCTTCTGGAGTTTTTGTCTTTCTTTATATGAATGCTCCTCAACCTTCATATTAGGAATTTTGAGGTCTTTAAGACAAACGAGATTACTGTCGAGCCATTCACCGTAAGGCTGTTTTGATGCATAATACTCTTTGAGTTCATCGTCATCAATGAGCCTGCCCTGAACAGTATCGACAAGGAGCATTTTGCCCGGACGGAGTCTTTCCTTTGTAACAATCTTTGCGGGATCAATAGGAAGTGCGCCGACTTCCGATGAAAGAATTAGGTTGCCGTCATCAGTGATGTAGTATCTTGACGGACGCAGACCGTTACGGTCAAGAACCGCACCCATAATGTCACCGTCCGAGAAAAGGATTGACGCAGGACCGTCCCACGGCTCCATCATTGTTGCATAATACTGATAGAAGTCCTTTTTCTTCTGGCTCATTGTGCCGTTATTATCCCACGGCTCCGGAATTGTAATCATAACGGCAAGAGGAAGCTCCATGCCGCTCATTACGAGAAATTCAAGTGTGTTATCAAGCATTGCAGAGTCTGAACCCTCTGTGTTTACAACAGGAATAACCTTGTCAAGGTCGCCCTTGAGATGCTCCGAACGCATTGTTTCCTCACGGGCAAGCATCTTGTCAGCGTTGCCTCTGATTGTGTTGATTTCACCGTTGTGAACAATCATTCTGTTAGGATGAGCTCTCTGCCAGCTTGGATTTGTGTTGGTTGAAAAACGGGAGTGAACCATAGCGATTGCAGACTCGTAATCCTCGTCCTGAAGATCAAGGAAGAAGTTACGGAGATCGCCGACAAGGAACATACCTTTATATACAATAGTTCTGCTTGAAAGCGAAACTACATATGTGTCTTCATTACTCTGTTCAAAAACTCTTCTTGCAACATAGAGCTTTCTGTCGAACGGAAGACCTCTTTTTACACCGTGAGGTCTTTTGATAAAGCACTGCATAATTGCAGGCATACATTCAACAGCTCTGTGACCGAGGACCTCGGGCTTTGAAGGAACATTTCTCCAACCGAGAACTGTAAGACCTTCTTTTTCTGCAATGATTTCAAACATCTTCTTTGCCTGATTTCTTGCAAGCTCATTCTGAGGGAAGAAGAACATACCTACAGCGTAATCTCTTTCGGAACCGAGCTTAATGCCGATTTCAGCAGCTGCCTTCTTAAAAAATTTGTGTGAAATCTGGAGAAGAATACCTACGCCGTCACCTGTTTTGCCTTCGGCATCCTTACCTGCTCTGTGTTCGAGAGTTTCAACAATTGTCAGAGCGTTTGCCACGGTGTCGTGTGACTTGATACCCTTAATATTAACAACAGCTCCGATACCGCAGTTATCATGTTCAAACTTCGGAGAATACAGAGTCTTGTTGTTCTCTCTGACTGTCTGTTCCATTAATGATCACCCTTTCCTGTTAATCACAAAAATTATTCAGCGGACTTTTTTATATACATATATATGTAAAAGGAAGTTTGCTTTTGTAAACTTATCGGTTCAAGGTGGCAAGTAATGTTCTGCCGGTTAATAATCAATCATATATATGTAATTGTAAAATGCCCAATCTCTTCTCAGCGGTAAAACCGCTATGCTCAGCCTGTGTTGTATCCTGCAAAGGTGAATGTGCAGGTCGGCTGATATTCTGAAATGCCCTGTCATCGTTGATCAAGAAAAATCAGCACTTAGATTATATAACCATACATTGTGCTTTGTCAAGGGAAAATAGAGGAAAATTGCAACTTTTAAGGGTAAAACTTTCATTTTACTGTGATTGTTGTAGAAAATATGCAACTCTTATTGGTGTTTCAGCTTAATTTTGCAGGAAATTTAATAAAACTTGCAATTTCAAAACTTTTTTCAAAAAATGTATTGACAAATTCGCAAAAGTGGAATATACTAACAACATCAAAGACAGCAAGGGCGCTGTGAGCTGAGGCTTACAGTGTCCTTTTCTGTTTTTATAAAGCAAAAATCAGACCATTAAAATTTATTTTCAAAATGGATAGGAGAGAATTAAAATGGCAAAAGTTCCCGAAATTTTTGGCAGCATGGTATTTAATGACCAGAAGATGCAGGAAAGACTTCCAAAGTCAACTTACAAGGCTTTGAAAAAGACAATCCAGAACGGTGAACCGCTTGACCTCGGCGTTGCAAATGTTGTTGCGGCTGCTATGAAGGACTGGGCAGTAGAAATGGGCTGTACCCACTACACACACTGGTTCCAGCCGATGACAGGTATCACAGCCGAAAAGCATGACAGCTTTATCGCACCGAACGGTGAGGGTCAGGTTATTATGGAGTTTTCAGGTAAAGAGCTTGTAAAGGGCGAGCCTGATGCTTCTTCTTTCCCAAGCGGCGGTATCCGTGCCACATTCGAGGCAAGAGGCTATACAACATGGGATCCGACATCATATGCATTTGTTAAGGACGGAACACTTTACATTCCTACAGCATTCTGTTCTTATACAGGCGAGGTTCTCGATAAGAAAACTCCTCTTCTTCGTTCAATGGAGAGAATGAATACAGAGGCTGTAAAGATTCTTCATCTTCTCGGCAAAGACGATGTTACAAGAGTTACAACAACAGTAGGTCCGGAGCAGGAATACTTCCTTATTGATAAGGACGCTTACGATCAGAGAGAGGATCTTATTTATACAGGCAGAACACTTTTCGGTGCAAAAGCTCCTAAAGGACAGGAGCTTGACGACCATTACTTCGGTGCAATCAAGACAAGAGTTGCAGCTTATATGAAAGACCTTGACGAGGAGCTCTGGAAACTCGGTATCCTTGCAAAGACAAAGCATAACGAAGTTGCTCCTTCACAGCACGAGCTTGCTCCTATCTTCACAACAACAAACATTGCAACCGACCACAACGAGCTTACAATGGAAGTTATGAAGAAGGTTGCCGAAAGACACGGTCTTGTTTGTCTTCTTCACGAAAAGCCGTTCGCAGGTGTTAACGGTTCCGGTAAGCACAACAACTGGTCAATTTCAACCAACACAGGCGAAAACCTTCTTGAACCCGGCAAGACTCCTGAAAACAACCTTCAGTTCCAGCTTTTCCTTGCAGCAGTTGTAAAGGCTGTTCACGAGTATCAGGATCTTCTCAGAATCACGGTTGCATCGGCAGGTAACGACCACCGTCTCGGCGCTAACGAAGCACCGCCTGCAATCATTTCAATGTATCTCGGTGATGACCTCGGCGAGCTTGTTGATTCAATCATCAATGACAGAGAATATGTAAGCAAGGGTAAGCAGAAGATGAAGACAGGCGTTGATGTTCTTCCTGACTTTATGAAGGACACATCGGATCGTAACCGTACATCACCTTTTGCATTCACAGGTAACAAGTTTGAATTCAGAGCACTTGGTTCTTCACTTAACATTGCCTGTCCTAACTATATGCTCAACACTATGGTAGCCGAAGAACTTTCAGAGTTCTACGATGAGCTTAAAGATGCGGATGATATGGACGCAGCTATCAAGGCTCTTGTTAAGAAAGTATTCACAGAGCATCAGAACATTATCTTCAACGGCAACAACTACGCTCCCGAGTGGGTTGAAGAGGCTGAAAGAAGAGGACTTCTTAACCTCAAGTCACTTCCTGACGCAATGGAACACTTCCTTGACAAGAAGAATATTGACCTCTTTGTTAAGAATAAGATTTGTTCGGCAGACGAAATCCGTGCAAGATATGAAATTGAGCTTGAAAGCTATTCTAAGCAGATTAACATTGAGGCTCTCACAATGATTGATATGGCTAAGAAGAACATTCTTCCTGCCGTTACATCATATGTAAGAGATCTTACTGATACAGCACTTGCCAAGAAGGCACTTTCGGACGCTATTCCTACAAGTGTTGAGGAAGACCTTATTACAAGCCTTTCAAACAAGCTTGTATGTTTCTCAAAGAAAACTGCAGAGCTTGAAGAGGCTGTTATCAAGGCAAGCGACTACAGCGATGACAACCTCAAGTATGCTAAGTACTACAGAGAAACAGTATTTGCACTTATGCAGGAGCTCAGAGCTGTCGGTGACGCAATGGAAACAGAAACAGCTTCGGAATACTGGCCTTATCCTTCATACGGCGAACTTCTTTTTGGTGTGTGATCGATAGAACCTCTATTTATACTAAATAACATTAATATATTGTATAACAGGTAACACAACGGCGTGTGATTGACAGAACTAAACTGTCAACTCCACGCCGTTTTTTGTTATTTTGATAAAAGGAGAGATTTATATGGCAGAACTAATTTACGGAGGCACAGGCGTCTGGTTTATGATCGGCGCATTACTCGTGTTCTTTATGCAGTGCGGATTCGCAATGGTTGAAACCGGTTTTACAAGAGCTAAAAACGCAGGTAACATCATTATGAAAAACCTGATGGACTTTTGTATCGGTACGGTTGTATTCAGCTTGTTAGGCTTCGGACTTATGATGTCTGAGGACTATGTTGCAGGATTCATCGGTGTTCCAAACCTCAATATGTTCACAGACTGGATGAACTTTGATTGGAACTCATTCGTATTCCAGCTTGTATTCTGTGCTACAGCAGCTACTATCGTTTCAGGTGCTATGGCAGAGCGTACAAAATTCTCGGCATACTGTGTTTACAGCGCAATTATTTCACTCGTTGTTTACCCGATTGAAGCAGGTTGGGTTTGGAACGGTCAGGGTTGGCTTGCACAGCTCGGCTGTATCGACTTTGCAGGTTCAATCGTAATTCATATGGTCGGCGGTATCTCGGCACTTGTCGGCGCAATCATTCTCGGACCCCGTATCGGTAAATACGGCAAGAACGGCAAGGTAAACGCTATCCCCGGTCACAGCATCACACTCGGCGCTCTCGGTGTATTCATTCTTTGGTTTGCATGGTACGGCTTTAACGGTGCCGCTGCTGAAGACGGCGCTCGTCTCGGTCAGATTCTTCTTACAACAACAATTGCTCCGGCAGTTGCAACAGTAACAACCATGCTCTTTACATGGATCAAGAACGGCAAGCCTGATGTTTCAATGTGTCTTAACGCATCACTCGCAGGTCTTGTAGCAATCACGGCAGGTTGTGCAGATGTTGACGCAATCGGCGCAGCAGTTATCGGTATCGTTTCAGGTATCCTCATCGTAGTAGCAGTTGAATTTGTTGATATCAAGCTTAAAATAGATGATCCTGTCGGCGCATTCTCGGTACACGGCGTAAACGGTATGTGGGGCGGCCTTGCAGTAGGTCTTTTCGCAACAGGTAACGGTCAGAACGGCATTACAGGTCTTTTCTACGGCGGTGGCTTTGCTCAGCTTGGTAAGCAGGCTCTCGGTATTGTTACAATCGTAGCTTGGACAGTTGTTTGCATGATTATCGTATTCACAATCATCAAAAAGACAGTAGGTCTTCGTGTTACAAAGGACGAAGAAATGAAGGGCCTCGATATCTGCGAGCACGGTCTTATCAGTGCATATGCAGACTTTATGCCAATCGGTGTCGGTACAGCTTCACTTGATGAAACATTTGATGTTGACTGCAATGTTCCTGCAACTCAGGCAGTTCCCGTTCAGCTTGCCGGCAAGTATGATATGGCTACCGACGGAACAAAGATTACTAAGATTGACATTCTTCTCAAGCAGTCAAAGCTTGAAGCTCTTAAAGAAGAAATGGATAAGCTCGGCATCACAGGTATGACAGTATCTCAGGTACTCGGTTGCGGTGCTCAGAAGGGTAAAGCAGAGTATTACCGTGGTGTTGCTATTGAAAGTAACCTCCTTCCTAAGATGAAGGTTGAAATCGTAGTTTGCAAAGTTCCTGTAAAGGCAGTTGTTGATGCGGCTGTTAAGGCACTTTACACAGGTCACATCGGTGACGGCAAAATCTTTATCTATGATGTTGAAGATGTTGTTAAGGTTAGAACAGGCGAAACAGGCTACGACGCTATGCAGGATGTTGAATAATCCCCAAGAGCTTAATTAACCTATCCTTTTTAATTCACATAAACCGAGACGCCCCGAACGGCAATAGCTGTTCGGGGTGTTTTGGCTCTATACTATATATAGTGTCAAAAATCAAAGTTTACACTATGAAGAATATTTGAATTATACAGCTTAAAACCATAAATAATAATGAAAAGACAATTTGTTGTGAAACCCGAAAAATGTTGAAAAGTGTAAAATAAATTTGCAATGAAAATGTTTTTACAAAATTGTAAAAAATATTGTCATAATTCCTTTAAGTAAATAACAATAGGGGTTAATCTTGTAAAATAATAAGATGAATGAAACAATATGCGGTGGTGAGGTTCTTGAAAAATGCTTTGCTGATTTCACACTCTGAACAGAGTGCCGTTTCTTTGTCACAATTGCTTGAGAGCGAAGGCTATACGGAGATTTCTGTCTGCCAAACCTCACAGGAGGCTAAGGAGCTTGCAAAGGGTGAGGTTTTTGATCTCATTTGCGTCAATGCGCCGCTTGAAAAGGAAAACGGCATTGAGCTTTCAAAGTACTTTGCCGGAACAACCCGTTCAAGTGTTGTGATTATCGTTCCGCAGCGAAATGCGGATTATGTGAACGACGCACTTACGGAGCACGGTGTTCTTGTTATTGCAAAGCCCGTAAACAAGCACCTGTTTCACCACTTTTTGCAGTTTACTGAATGTTTTAAGATGCGTATGTTCCGTGTGATTGAGGAAAATGAAAAGCTCAAGCATATGGTTGCGGATATGAAGATAATAAACAGAGCAAAGTTCCTGCTTATTACCTGCCTTAATATGTCCGAGGATCAGGCGCATCGCTATCTTGAAAAACAGGCTATGGATCTCAGAACAAGCAAGCTTGAGGTTGCAAAGCAGGTTATCAGAACATATGAGAACTGACTGCAATTTTTTTAGTTTATTGAAAGGAATGTGTTTTTATGAGCCGTGCGGCATACTTAATCCTTGAAAACGGAACAGTTTTTGAGGGCAAGGCGTTTGGTGCCGAAAAAGAAACTACGGGAGAACTTGTTTTTACTACAGCAATGACAGGTTATCTTGAAACACTCACCGACCCCAGCTATTACGGTCAGGTGGTTATTCAGACATTCCCTTTAATCGGCAACTATGGTGTTATCCCTGCCGATTTTGAGAGTGACTCTCCGTCACTGAAAGGTTATATTGTACGAGAATGGTGCCAAGTTCCTTCAAACTTCCGTTGTGAGGGTGATCTTGACACCTTTTTAAAAGAGTCGGGAATTCCCGGCATTTACGGAATTGACACCCGTGCGCTCACAAGAATTGTGCGTGAATACGGTGTTCTGAACTGCAAAATCTCCTATTCTCCCGATGTAACAAAGGAAGAACTTGACGAGATTAAGAACTATGTTATTACAGAGGCTGTTGAAAGCACTACTATAAAAGAAAAAGAGCATTTTGACGCTGAAAACGGCGACCTCAATGTTGTGCTTATGGATTTTGGCGCAAAGCATAACATCGGCAGAGAGCTTGTTAAGAGAGGTTGTAACCTTACAGTCGTTCCCGCCCACACAACAGCGGATGAAATTAAGGCTATGAATCCCGACGGCGTAATGCTTTCAAACGGACCGGGAGATCCTTCGGACAACACAGAGATTATTGCAGAGCTCAAAAAGCTTTGTGATTTCGGAATTCCGACCTTCGGAATCTGTCTCGGTCACCAGCTCCTTGCACTTTCACAGGGTGCAAAAACAGAAAAGCTTAAGTACGGTCACAGAGGTGCAAACCAGCCTGCAAAAGAGGTTGAAACAGGCAGAGTTTACATTACATCACAGAACCACGGCTACGCTGTTGTAAGCGACAGTATGCCCGAAAACGGCAAAGTAAGCTTTGTAAACGGTAATGATAACACCTGCGAGGGCGTAAACTACACAAATATGCCTGCTTTCTCGGTTCAGTTCCATCCGGAAGCTTGCGGCGGTCCTCATGATACAGCATTTTTGTTTGACCGTTTTATTGAATTGATGAAGAACAACAGAAAATAAGAGTCCGAAATTCGGATTACTATTCAGCATAAGAACAGATACAATAATTACTTGAACGAGGAATGATTATATGCCACTCAAAAAGAATATCAAACGAGTTATGGTAATCGGTTCGGGCCCTATCGTAATCGGTCAGGCTGCCGAATTTGACTATGCAGGCACACAGGCTTGCCGTGCGCTTAAAGAAGAAGGACTTGAGGTTATTCTCGTAAACTCAAACCCTGCTACAATTATGACTGATAACGCAATGGCTGATAAAATCTACATTGAGCCGTTGACGCTTGAAACAGTTAAGAGAATCATCAAAAAGGAACGCCCTGACAGCCTTCTTTCAACCCTCGGCGGTCAGACGGGTCTTACCCTTTCAATGCAGCTTGCAAAGGAGGGCTTCCTTGATAAATACAATGTTCAGCTTCTCGGTGCAAACCCCGAAACAATTGACAAGGCAGAGGACAGACAGCTTTTTAAGGACACAATGATTGAAATCGGTCAGCCTGTTATTCCGTCACTTGTTGTTACAGATGTTGAATCAGCTGTTAAGTTTGCCGATGAAATCGGTTATCCTGTAATTATCCGTCCTGCATTCACACTCGGCGGTACAGGCGGCGGTATTGTCGATAACGAGGAAGAGCTTCGTGAAATCACATCAAACGGTCTTGAACTTTCTCCTATCACACAGGTGCTTGTTGAAAAATGTATCTCAGGTTGGAAGGAAATCGAGTTTGAGGTTATGCGTGACAGCGACGGAAATGTTATTACTGTCTGCTCAATGGAAAACTTCGATCCTGTAGGCGTTCACACAGGCGACTCAATCGTTATCGCTCCTACGGTAACACTTGCCGACAAGGAATATCAGATGCTCAGAAGTGCGGCTCTCAACATTATCTCTGCACTTAAGGTAGAGGGCGGTTGTAACTGCCAGTTCGCACTCAACCCCGAAACATTTGAATATGCGGTTATCGAGGTTAATCCCCGTGTATCCCGTTCATCGGCACTTGCGTCAAAGGCAACAGGTTATCCTATTGCAAAGGTTGCCGCTAAAATTGCTATCGGTTACACACTTAATGAAATCAAGAATGCCGTTACAGGTACAACATACGCTTGCTTTGAGCCGGCGCTTGACTATGTTGTTGTAAAATTCCCGAAATGGCCTTTCGATAAATTTGTATATGCAAAGAGAACACTCGGTACTCAGATGAAGGCAACAGGCGAGGTTATGGCTATTGCTCCGACATTTGAGCAGGCTATTATGAAAGCTGTAAGAGGTGCCGAGATTTCTCACGATACTCTCAATGACAAGGAATTTGCAGAGCTTTCAAACGCATCGGTTTATGACAGACTCAGCGTTTGCGATGACAGAAGAATTTTCTGCGTATATGAGGCTCTCAAGAGAGGCATCACAGTAGAACAGATTCACAGCATCACTCTCATTGACGAGTGGTTCCTTGAAAAGCTCAAAAATCTTATCGCCGTTGAAAACGAACTCAAGAACGGCGAGCTTACGGAGGATCTCTATGTTCGTGCCAAGAACAATGGATTCCTTGACAGAACAATTGAAAAAATCACAGGCAGGAAGGTTGAAAATCCGCTTGTTCCTGTTTATAAAATGGTTGATACCTGCGCCGCAGAATTTGAGGCTGAAACTCCTTACTTCTATTCAACATTCGATAAGGAAAATGAAGCTGAGGAATTCATCAAAGAGCAGAAGAGCGATAAGAAAACAGTTATCGTATTCGGTTCGGGTCCTATCAGAATAGGTCAGGGTATCGAATTTGACTATGCGTCTGTTCACTGCGTATGGGCGCTCAAAAAGGCAGGCTACGATGTTGTTATCGTAAACAACAACCCTGAAACAGTATCAACAGACTTTGACACAGCCGACAGACTTTATTTTGAACCGCTCACAACCGAAGATGTTATGGGCATAATAAAGACAGAGAATCCGTTCGGTGTAGTTGTTGCATTCGGCGGACAGACAGCTATTAAGCTTACAAAGTTCCTCAGCGACAACGGTGTAAATATTCTCGGTACATCATACGATGCCATTGATATGGCAGAGGACAGAGAGCGTTTTGATGAGCTTCTTGAAAAGTATCACATCAAGCGTCCCCGCGGCGTAACGGTTATGACAACAGACGAGGCTCTCGATGTTGCAGACAAAATCGGTTATCCTGTTCTTCTCCGTCCGTCATATGTTCTCGGCGGTCAGAATATGATTATCGCATTCAACGAAGATGATGTCAAAGAGTATATGGCAATCATTCTTGCACAGAATATCGAAAATCCGATTCTTATTGATAAGTACCTTCAGGGTACAGAGCTTGAGGTTGACGCCATTTGTGACGGTGAAGATATTCTTATTCCGGGTATTATGGAGCATATCGAGCGTGCCGGTGTTCATTCGGGCGACTCAATTGCGGTTTATCCGGCATGGAATCTCTCAGACAGAATGACTCAGATTATTATTGAAAGCTCAAAGAACCTTGCAATTGAACTCCGTACAAAGGGACTTGTAAACATTCAGTACCTTATCTATAAAGACGAACTCTATGTTATCGAGGTAAATCCCCGTTCTTCAAGAACAATCCCTTACATCAGTAAGGTAACAGGCGTTCCTATGGTTGACCTTGCAACAAGAGCAATGCTCGGTGAAAAGCTCAAAGATATGGGCTACGGCACAGGTCTTTACAGAAAGAGTCCTTACATTGCGGTTAAGGTTCCTGTATTCAGCTTTGAAAAGCTTATCAATGTTGATAACCACCTCGGACCCGAGATGAAGTCAACAGGTGAAGTTCTCGGTGTTGCAGGCACGCTTGAGGAGGCTCTCTATAAGGGACTCATCGGTGCAGGCTACAAGATGAAGAAAAAGGGCGGTGTGTTCATCACAGTCCGTAATTCGGATAAGGCTGAAATCGGTGAAATTGCCAAGAAATACTACGACCTCGGATTCAGAATCTACGCAACAGAGGGTACAGCGGATGTGCTCAAAAAGTACGGTATTGACGCCGTAAGCGTAAAGAAAATTCACGAGTCCAAGACAAACAATACTCTTACACTCATTGAATCGGGCAAGATTCAGTATGTTATTTCAACATCGGCAAAGGGCAGAATTCCTTCAAGAGATTCTGTTAAAATCCGTCGTAAGACTGTTGAAAGAAATATTCCGTGTCTTACATCTCTTGACACGGCAAACGCACTTGCAGATTGCCTCAAGAGCCACTATTCACAGCACAGCACGGAGCTTATCGACATTAACCACATGAGAGAGGAAAAGCTTATGTTAAAATTCACTAAGATGCAGGGTATAGGCAATGACTATATCTATTGCAGCACTTTTGATCAGGAAATCAGCAACCCCGAGGCACTTGCTGTAAGACTTTCCGACAGACATTTCGGTATCGGCGGCGATGGTATTATTCTTGTTTGCCCTTCAAAGGTTGCAGACGCAAAGATGAAAATGTACAACCTTGACGGTTCAGAGGGCAAGATGTGCGGTAACGGTATCCGTTGCGTAGGTAAGTTCCTCTATGACCACGGTATGGTTGATATCAACGAAAAAGACGAAATTACAATTGAAACACTCAGCGGAATTAAGAAGCTCAAGGCATATACTTCAGGCGGAAAGGTTAACTGCCTCAGAGTAGATATGGGCAAGGCTATTCTTGATCCTAAGGAAATTCCCGTTGCTCTTGACGGTGACAAGGTTGTTGACAGAACTGTTGAGATTGCAGGCAAGAGCTATAACATCACTTGCGTATCAATGGGTAACCCACACTGCGTGGTATTTATGGACGATATTGATAATCTTGACATCGAAACCATAGGACCTGAGTTTGAAAACGATAAGCTTTTCCCTGAAAGAGTGAATACAGAATTTGTAACAGTTCTCGATGACCATACAATCAAGATGAGAGTGTGGGAGCGTGGCTCAGGCGAAACATGGGCTTGCGGTACAGGCGCTTGTGCCGTTGCGGTTGCCGCTTGTGAAAACGGTTTCTGCAAAAAGGGTGAAGACATCAAGATTAAGCTCAAGGGCGGCGATCTTATTATCAACTATACTGATGAAACGGTATATATGACAGGTAATGCGGAAAAAGTATTTGAAGGCGAAGTTGAGGTGTAATCGTGGAGATAACCGAACATAAGAAGAATAAAAAATATATATTTGTAACAGGCGGTGTCGTATCCGGTCTTGGCAAGGGTATCACAGCCGCATCTCTCGGCAGACTTTTAAAGGCAAGAGGACTCAAGATTGTTGCTCAAAAGCTTGACCCGTATATCAATGTTGATCCGGGTACAATGAGCCCGTATCAGCACGGCGAGGTATATGTAACGGAGGACGGTGCAGAAACCGACCTCGACCTCGGTCATTATGAGCGTTTCATTGATGAGGACCTTAACAAGTATTCAAACCTCACAACAGGTAAGGTTTACTCAAATGTTCTTGAAAAGGAGCGTCACGGCGACTACCTCGGCAAGACGGTTCAGGTAATTCCTCACATCACAAATGAAATCAAGTCTTTTATCTACAATGTAGGTGAAAAGACTAATGCCGATGTTGTAATTACGGAAATCGGCGGTACGGTGGGCGATATCGAAAGCCAGCCGTTCCTTGAGGCTATCCGTCAGGTATCTCTTGAAGTCGGCAGAGAGAACAGCATCTTTATTCATGTAACTCTCGTTCCCTATATCAAGGGCAGTGAGGAACACAAATCAAAGCCGACACAGCATTCTGTAAAAGAGCTTCGTTCACTCGGTATCAATCCCGATATCATCGTTCTTCGTTGTGACGAACCTCTTGAGGAGAGCATTTTCAACAAGATTGCACTTTTCTGCAATGTAAAGCCGGATTGTGTAATCGAAAATATTACTCTCCCAACGCTTTATCAGGCACCTCTTATGCTTGAAAAGAGCAATTTCTCAAATGTTGTATGTCGTGAACTCAATATTGTAACAGATAAAAAGCCTGACCTTTCCGAGTGGGAAGAGATGCTTAACCGTATCAACAACCGCACAAAGAAATGCAAAATCGCTCTCTGCGGTAAGTATGTTGCTCTCCATGACGCATATCTTTCTGTTGCAGAGGCACTTCGTCACGGCGGCTATGAAAATTCCGCCGATGTTGAAATCAAGTGGGTTGACTGCGAGCTTCTTACAAAGTACAAGGTTGACGAGCTTCTCGGTGATGTTGACGGTATCCTCGTTCCGGGCGGCTTCGGTAACAGAGGTATCGAAGGTAAGCTTATGGCTGCAAAATATGCTCGTGAGCATGATATTCCGTATCTCGGAATCTGCCTCGGTATGCAGACTGCAGTAATCGAATACGCAAGAGATGTTCTCGGCTATGCTGACGCCAACAGCGGTGAGTTTACACCCGAGGGCAAGCATAATGTTATTGACCTTATGCCTGAACAGGAAGGCATTGAGAATATGGGCGGCACAATGCGTCTTGGTGCATATCCGTGTGTTATCAAGCCCGATTCGCTTATGGCTAAGGCTTACGGTCAGCATGAAATTTCAGAGCGTCACCGTCATCGTTATGAGTTCAATAACGATTTCAGAGAGGAAATTGAAAATGCAGGCATGAAGATTACAGGTACTTCACCTAACGGACTTCTTGTTGAGGCTGTTGAAGTTCCCGACAACCGTTTCTTCGTTGCTGTTCAGTATCACCCCGAGTTCAAGTCACGCCCGAACCGTGCTCATCCGCTTTTCAGAGAATTTATTAAGGCATCACTTGAAAAGTAATTGATTTTTCCACTTAACTTTCAGATTTAAAGGACTGATTTTAATGAAGATTAACAGAAATTTTGACAATCTCGTTCCTAACTATCTTTTTGCAGATGTTGCAAAAAAGACAAATGCATATATTGCGGCTCATCCAGATAAAAAGGTTATCAAGCTTGGTATCGGTGATGTAACCCTTCCGCTTGCTCCTGTTGTTGTGGAGGCAATGAAAAAGGGCGCAGAGGATCTTGCTCACAAGGAAACCTTCAAGGGTTATCCCGATTATGAGGGCTACGAGTTTCTCAGACAGGCTATTTCAGATTATTACAAGAGCTTTGGTGTTGCAGTAGGCGCTGACGAAATCTTTGTATCAGACGGTGCAAAGTCGGACTGCGGTAATATAGGCGACATCTTCTCAAAGGATAATGTTGTTCTCGTAACAGACCCTGTTTACCCCGTATATGTTGACTCAAACATTATGGCAGGCAGAGAAATCGTTTATGCCACATCAAATGAGGCAAACGGCTTTGCCGCTCTCCCTGATGAAAATGTAAAGGCAGACATCATCTACCTTTGCTCACCTAACAACCCGACAGGCTCTGCATACAACGCTGAACAGCTCAAGGCTTGGGTTGACTATGCTCTCAAAAACGATGCAATAATCCTCTACGATTCAGCTTATGAGGCATTCATCACAGAGGATCTTCCTCGTTCAATTTTTGCAATCGAAGGTGCAAGAAAGTGTGCAATTGAAATGTGCTCACTTTCAAAGACAGCAGGTTTCACAGGTACAAGATGCGGTTACACAGTAATTCCTAAGGAGCTTGAGCGTGACGGTCACAATATCTATGCAACATGGTACCGCCGTCAGGCAACAAAGTTCAACGGTGTTTCATGGCCTGTTCAGTGTGCTGCTGCCGCTGTATTCAGCGAAGAAGGTCAGAAGCAGATTAAGGAAAACATTTCTTACTATCAGGAAAATGCAAGAATTATCGCATCTGCTCTTGACGAACTCGGCATCTACTACACAGGCGGTAAGAACTCACCTTACATCTGGCTCAAGTGTCCGAACAATATGGGCAGTTGGGAATTCTTTGACCTCCTCCTCAACGAGGCAAATGTTGTAGGTACTCCGGGTGAGGGCTTTGGCGAAAACGGTGCCGGCTACTTCCGTCTTACATCATTCGGTGACAGAGAAAACACGATTGAGGCTGTTGAGAGAATCAAAAAGGTTCTTGCAAACCTCTCAAAGTAATTTAATAAGTATTTCAGCTTATAAAACAGCGGATAGCCTTTTCGGGTTATCCGCTGTTTTTGTACGGCGAGCCACCGTTCCCGCTTCGCGAAGATAGTGTGTAGTATTAAAAAGCGTATTATGCCCGAGCGTGACATTGCAATTGTTTGCACAAATCAGTAGGTGTAACGGCACAATATTTGTGATAAGACAGATTATATAAATGCCACAAAATAATTGTCATACTGTAGCGGCGAACAAGGTTCGCCGCTACTAATTTGTGCCATTTATAAATTCAATCTTGATAGAAAATTTTTCGGTATCCGATGAATGCAATACGCAATAAAAAAGGGACATTCCAAACGAAATGTCCCTATACTGCATAATATAATTAAATCAAAACTTAATCTTTTCAGCGATATAATCGTTGAGCTTGTCAATTGCAACTCTTTCCTGCTGCATTGTGTCACGGTCACGAACCGTTACACAACCGTCGTCAACAGACTCAAAGTCATATGTGATACAGAACGGAGTACCGATTTCGTCCTGTCTTCTGTAACGCTTGCCGATTGAACCGGCATCGTCATAATCAGTCATAAAGTCGGCTGAAAGCTGTTCATAAACCTTGCCGGCCTGCTCGTTGAGCTTCTTAGAAAGCGGAAGAACGCAAGCTTTGTACGGAGCAAGCGTCGGATGAAGTCTTAATACAACTCGTGTATCCTTTTCATCAATAACTTCTTCATCGTAAGCCTCAACAACAAGAGCAAGGAAAAGGCGCTCAACACCGAGTGACGGCTCAATAACATACGGAATATACTTCTCGTTTGTTGTCGGATCAAAATACTCAAGCGTTTTGCCGCTTGTTTTGCTGTGCTGTGTAAGGTCATAGTCTGTTCTGTCGGCAACGCCCCAAAGCTCGCCCCAACCGAACGGGAAGAGATATTCAAAGTCTGTTGTTGCCTTTGAGTAGAAGCAAAGCTCCTCTTTTGCATGGTCACGAAGACGGAGATTTTCTTCCTTAATATTGAGAGAATAGAGCCAGTCACGGCAGAAACCTCTCCAGTATTCAAACCATTCAAGGTCTGTACCGGGCTTGCAGAAGAACTCAAGCTCCATCTGCTCAAACTCACGAACACGGAAAATAAAGTTACCCGGTGTGATTTCGTTTCTGAAAGATTTACCAATCTGTGCAACACCGAAAGGCACTTTCTTACGGCTTGTTCTCTGAATGTTAGCGAAGTTTACAAAAATACCCTGAGCAGTTTCCGGACGAAGATAAATTTCATTCTTGCTGTCCTCTGTAACGCCCTGGAATGTCTTAAACATAAGGTTGAACTGACGAATATCTGTGAAATTGTGCTTGCCGCAGTTAGGACAGGGAATTTCCTTTTCCTTGATGTAGTTCATCATTTCTTCGTTTGTCCAGCCTGCAACATTTGTGCCGTCAAAATCTTCAATAAGGTTGTCGGCACGGTGACGGGTTTTACATTCCTTACAGTCCATAAGCGGGTCTGAGAAACCGCCGAGATGACCTGATGCAACCCATGTCTGCGGATTCATAAGAATTGCAGAGTCAAGACCTACATTATATTTGTTCTGCTGAACAAACTTTTTAAGCCAAGCGTTCTTAATATTGTTTTTGAGTGCAACACCGAGTGGACCGTAATCCCAAGTGTTTGCAAGGCCGCCGTAAATTTCAGAACCCGGATAAACAAAGCCTCTGTTTTTGCACAAAGCAACGATTTTATCCATGGTCTTTTTGCTGTTTTCCATAACTTAACCTCTCTTTGCAGATAGATAAAAATAACCATTAAAATAATACAATTATTTGCTACTGTTGTCAAGTAAAAAGACTCTTTCACAGAGTTTATTGTGAACTTTAAAGCAATAATTTTGAAAAAAATTTACAAACTTGCCAAAAACCACTTGTAAATATAATCGTTTTGATATATAATGTAGTTGCTCGAAATTTGAGTAACCAAAAAAAAGGAGGAATTAGCGATGAAAAAATCATCAAAGGTTCTCAGCATGGTACTTGCAGTTCTTATGGCTGTATCCTGTTTTTCAGGTTTGACCATTTTCTCTGCATCAGCTGAAGAAACCGACACAAAAATTTATTTCGATGTAAGCAGTCTCCCAGCAGAATGGGGTACTACAAAGACTGTTTATTGCCACCTCTACGCTGTAGCAGGCGATGAGATTGCAGAAACATCTTGGCAGGGTCCTGCTGAGAAATGTAAGAAAGACACAGCAACAGGTCTTTACTACTATGATACAAAAAAGATTAAGTCAGTAGACGGTTCGGAACACGGTGGACTTAAAGACAACGCTGACTACGCTGTAATCTTCTCAACAATCGACAGCAAAAAGGCCGGTCACCAGACTTGTAATGTAACACTTGGTAAGCCTTGCCTTGGCGACACAATTTACCTCACAGGTGGTAAGGTTGAGAACACAGAAGATTCATCAAAGATGGACTATGCTGCAACATGGAAGAACAACAGCGAAAACTACGGCCCTAAGGCTGCTATTACATCACTCGGTAATGTAATCGACGGTCGTTACCCTGTTTACCTTTCAAGAGCTGAAATGGTTGCACAGGCACTCTTTAACTGGGCTGTAAAGAACGCTAAGAACTACACAGCTGAAACTGTAGCTAAAATCTGTGCACAGGTTGAAGCTGAGCCAATGGATGTTTACAATGCTTATGCTGAAATGTATGCAACACAGCTTGCTGATCCTGAAGCATATCCTGATTGTGCTCCTCTTACAACAATTGCTGCACTTCTTGGCGTTGATCCTTCTGCTACAACTGCAGAACCGACAACTGAGGAACCAACTACAGAAGAGCCAACAACAGTTGAGCCTACAACTGAAGAGCCAACAGAGGCTCCTACAGAAGCTCCTACAGAAGCTCCAACAACAGAGCCTGCAACAGAAGCTCCAACAACAGAACCTGCTACAGAGGCTCCTACAACTGAGCCTGCAACAGAACCTGTAACAGATCCTACTCCTGAAACTTCCTATGTAGTTGCAGGTGTTGAATCACTCACAGGTTATGAATGGCAGGGTTCTCCTGCACTCGCTCCCGAAAATGTTATGACTAAGGATGGCGACATTTACACATTAACTTACAAGAATGTTCCGGTTGCAAAGGATTATCAGTTCAAGATTGTTGAAAATGTTCCGGGTGAAGTTGTTGACGGTGTTCAGCAGTGGAGCCAGAACTGGATTGGTTACAACGGTACAGACAACAATGTTACTTTCAAGGTAGACAAAGAATGTGATGTTACAATTACATACAATCCTGCTACAAAAGAAATTGGCGTTACAGGCGATTCAGCTGAAATCGTTACAGATATGGAAATCGACTATGTAGTAGCTGTTGGTAACGGTGTTGACAATTGGCTTAACGGTCAGGCTTGGATTGTTGATGCTGAGCAGAACATCATGACAGAAGTTGCTGATAGGGTATATCAGATTACATTTAAGGATGTAGATTCTTATGAGAACTATCAGTTCAAGTTTGCCGCTAACGGTTCTTGGGCTGCTAACTGGGGTCTCCCTGTACAGGATGTTGCTCCTGTCGGTAATGACTTCGACCTTTCATTCAATGCTCAGAATATGATCATTGATACAGTATCACTCGGCTATGTTGGTACAGTAGACATCACAATCACACTTGACCTTTCAAACTTCAACTATCTTGAAGGCACAGGTGCAAAGGCAAATGTTAAGGTTGACGGTACTCGTGTTCCGCTCCTCGGCGATGCTGACGGTGACTACTCAATCACAGTTATGGATGCTACAATGATCCAGAGAATTGCAATCGGTTTCTTAAACATTGATGCTGATTCAGAAGCATTCAAGGTTTGCGACGCTAACGAAGACGGCAGAATTTCTGTTAAGGACTCAACAATGGTTCAGAAGTATGCTGTTAAGGGATTCAACAACACAGGTAATGTAGGTTCACCTATTGACACTGATGCTGAATAATTCCGATTGATTGATTCAATTCACAATTGCATTTTACCCCGCAGGTTTTCCTGCGGGGTTATTTTTTGCCGTAAAGCAAGGAAATTTTGCCGATAAAGGTGCAAATTGTTGTAATGTGTGGTATAATCATAGTGCGGATGCCTACGCTTTTAAAGTGAAGAATTTTCTTCTGCATTTTAGCTTTTAAGCAGAATTTTAATTTTTGGCTGAAATCTTGTGGGTAAATGCTCGGTTGCATATTTGTGACAATGAAAATGTTCAAAAAGGAAAGAGGCGAAAGATGTATGTATATTCACGATATTTCAAAGGATACTCTTACAACCGAAGTATATCCGGGCGATCCCGAAACGGTTGTAACATCGCTGAGAAGTATGGATGAAGATGAAGAATGTAATCTTTCGCAAATTTCAATGTGTGTTCATGCAGGAACGCATATTGATGCACCTCTGCACTTTTGTCCCGACGGCAAAGCAATAACAGATTTAAGGCTTAACACTTTTTACGGCAAATGCACAGTAATAACGGTCAAGGGTGTGTTGACGGGCGAAGATATGGACAAGCTGTTGCCATATTGCCGAAAGCGAATACTTTTCAGAGGTAACGGCAATACTTATCTTTCACATTCTGCCGCCATTGTGCTTGCACAAAGCAGAGTTGTACTCGTGGGAACGGATGCCGATTCAATCGCACCGCCGTTTGATGAAGTGAAAACTCACCGTGAACTCGGAAGAGCAGAAATTGCCGTGCTTGAAAATCTTAACCTTTCAGGTGTTGATGACGGTGAATATGACTTGTGTGCATTCCCGATAAAACTCGGTGGACTTGAGGCGGCACCATGCAGGGCAATACTTTTTGAACAGGAAAAAGGATTAAATTAGGGTGATATTTATGGTAAAAATGGTAGTATTTGATCTTGACGGCACACTTATAAATTCTCTTACTGATCTTGCTATAAGCGTGAATTATGGCTTGAAGCTTAACAGGCTTGAGGAAAAGCCTGTTGAAAATTATAAAACATATGTCGGAAACGGCAGAGAAATGCTCATCAGAAGGGCAATGGGTGATGCGTGGACTGACCACGAACTTTTTGAAAAAGTCAAAGCCGATTATGACAAGCACTATGCAGTTCACTGCAATGACCACACCGCCGCATATGACGGTTGTGCAGAAATGCTTGAAAAGCTTGCACAAAAGGGTGTTAAAACAGGTGTGCTTTCTAACAAACCCGATGAGTTTGTCGATAAGATGTTGAAGAAAGCGTTTCCAAATCACAAGTTTACTCAGGCATGGGGGCAGAAGCCACAGTACAAGACAAAGCCCGAGCCTGATGCTCTGCTTGCACTCCTCAATATGAGCGGTGTAACTCCCGAAGAATGTTTCTATGTCGGTGACAGCGATGTCGATGTGTTTACGGCAAACAATGCGGGTGTAAAAATGGCAGGTGTTTCATGGGGATTCAGGGGCAAAAACGAGCTTATGAACGCCGGTGCGCCGTTTGTTGCAGACACAGCCGAAGAACTTTTTGACTACATTTGCAAATTTATATAATAGTATGAACAAGATAAACTATCAGAAAGAACTCGACAGGGTGATTGACAAAATCACGAAAGAGGGCAGAGTACCGAAGCTGCTTTTGCATGTGTGTTGCGCCCCATGTTCGTCATACTGCCTTGAATATCTTTCAAAATATTTTGATATCACGGTCTATTTTTACAATCCGAATATTTCGATTGCGGATGAGTATAATTACCGCCTGAGCGAAGAAAAGCGTCTTGTGTCGCTTATGCCTTTTGAATATCCTGTAAAGGTGGTCGAGGGCGAATATTTGCCAAAGGATTACTTTGAGTATGTCAAAGGCCTTGAAAATGAACCCGAGGGCGGAAAGCGGTGTGAAAAATGTTTCAGACTGCGACTTGAATCCTCTGCACGCTACGCAAACGAACACGGCTTTGATTATTTCACAACCACGCTGACAATCAGTCCGCTGAAAAATGCGCAGTTGCTCAATTCAATCGGTGCGGAGCTTGCCGAGAAGTACGGCATTCCGTGGCTGTACAGCGACTTCAAAAAGCGTGAAGGCTACAAGCGTTCAATCATCCTTTCAAAAGAATATGACCTCTATCGCCAAAACTACTGCGGTTGCGTCTTTTCAAAAAGGGATAGTGTTACCTCTGAAAACTAAACTGAAAAAACCGATGCGTCATTTTGATGCATCGGTTTTTATGAATATTACAAAAAGATAAATCGTGCAAAATTTACCAATCTAATTCATCATCTTGCCAAAGGAAATTATCATCATTTTCTTCATTTTGATATTCGCTGTTATCCCAGTTAAAAACAAATTCGCCACTACTGAAACTGAAACCATTACGGTCGATATATTCGTATTCGCCTGAATCGTAGTTAAAACACCATTTTGCCATAGTAAAACATCCGTCCTTTTTGTTGTAGCATTTTACGATTTTCGTATGCAATATGTTTTATTGCAATGTTCGTTTAAGTAGCAGTTATCACATACGATTCTGGATATTCCCTGCAAAAACGATTCTTTATCGGATGGCAGTTCGTATGGCTTGATTCTTTTAATATTCTCAGGATTTCTGAGTGCAAAGTCAATTTGCTTACCGTTGCTTGTTTTGACATAACGGTAAACTTCTGCGAAGAATGAAACGCAATCGCCAATTTCGTATTCTTCAAATTCGGTGTTGCTCATCCAAACATGTTCTTCTTTACCGTCAAAACAAACTCCGTCAGGGAACATTCCTTCTACAAATATACGCTCAAAGCAGATATTGTTCTTTGTTCTTCTTTCAATACGACCTTTGAAACCTAAAGGAATGTTGTAATAACAAGTTTTAAAGTATGCTCTAACTTCATGAGATGATTTCATTTGTATATCCAGATATTCATCGTAGGTTAATTTTTCTGCCCCTACAGTTTTATGAAATTCGTCAGGATCAAAATCTATCATGTAATCATGATCTTTCAGTATTACCTTTTGCCCATAGTATTCGGGAAAAAGTTTTTGCATTTTTGTTTGATTTTCTTTTTTGATGTTGCTTTTCATTTTTGTAACCTCCGTTAATAAGTGCTGTTAAAAACAGCCTGACATGCCAACAAAGGTTAGAATCTTATAGGTTCATTATAGAGTATTCAAATGCTTTTTGCAAGGGGATAGCTATAATTTTACGAAAGACAAATCCCCGTCAGAATTTCTGACGGGGATTAATCGTGTTTGCAAATTATTTAACTGAGGTTAACGCATATTAACTTGGTCGTTTTACACAACCGATTTGAGGTATTCGACAATTTCCTGCTGTGTACTCATTTCAAGCACCTTTGCGGTAACTTTGTCTGCCTCTTCTTTTGTCCATGTGGAAATTATTTTTCTCACATTGAGAACTGACGGAGCGGAAACGCTGAATTCTGTGAGTCCGAATGAAATAAGCAACGGAATCATCAGCTTGTTTGCGGCAGCCTCACCGCACATTCCGACCGAAATGCCGTTCTGAACACCGCACTCAATTGTGCGCTTTATCATTCTGAGAACGCTTGGCTGAAGGGGAGAGTAGAGGTAAGACACATCGTTGTTGCCTCTGTCACAAGCCATTGTGTAGCCTGTGAGGTCGTTTGTGCCGATGCTGAAAAAGTCTGCCTCTTTTGCAAGCATATCTGCGATAACTGCCGCAGACGCTGTTTCAACCATAATACCAACCTGAATGTTTTCGTTGAAATTTATGCCCATATTGCGTAAATCGGCTTTGCATTCTGCAACAAGCTTTTTGCCCTCACGAAGTTCATCCATAGTTGTGATGAGCGGGAACATAATCTTGATGTCACCGAATGCGCTTGCACGCAAAATGGCTTTAATCTGTGATTTGAAAAGTTCACGGTTTTTAAGGCAATATCTGATTGCACGGAATCCCATGAACGGATTTTCTTCTTTTTCAAGTCCAAGGTACGGAATGTCCTTGTCACCGCCGATATCAAGTGTTCTGATAATCAGCGACTTGCCCTTTAAGATAAGAGCCGCCTTTTTGTAGGCCTCATACTGTTCGTCCTCTGTCGGAGTTGAAGTTCTGTCCATGAACAGAAACTCTGTTCTGAAAAGTCCGACACCCTCGCCGTCTGCATCAACTGCCTTGACAGCGTCTTCAGGTTTTCCTATGTTGCAGAAAAGTTCATAAGCTTCTCCGCTTGCTGATTTTGTTTCTCGTCCCCTGTAATTTTCAAGCTCTTTGCGTTCTGCAAGAAAAGCGTCACGCTTTTTGGAGTATTCTGCAACTGTGTTATCATCCGGATTAACAATTACAGCACCCTCACTGCCGTCAACTACAACTGTGTCGCCGTTTTTCAGGCTTGATGCGACACCCTCAACACTGAGTACGGCGGGAATTTCAAGCGCTCTTGCAAGAATTGCAGAGTGGGAAGTTGTTCCGCCTGTTTCAGTAATAATGCCTGCTATGTTTTCTTTTACAATACCTGCCGTAACAGAAGGAGTAAGCTCCCTTGCAACAAGCACAGTGCCTTTTGGCGCGTCACTTACTTTAATTTCGTTTACTCCAAGAAGAATGCCGAGGACACCGCTCTTGATATCTCTGACATCAGCCGCACGCTGTTTTGTAAGCTCATCGTCAGCTGCCGAGAACATTGCAATAAACATATCGCACATATGCTCAAGAGCAGATTCAGCACATTGACCGTCTGCAATCAGCTTTTCAATTTCACCGCTGAGATACGGATCTTTGATAATCTGAATGTGACCTGCAAGAATTTCTGCCTCTTTTTCACCGGCTGAACTGCGAAGATTTTCTGCCTGTTTTTCAGTATTGTAGCAAAAAGCATCTACTGCTGCCTTAAAACGCTGTGACTCTGCCTCAGTATCTGTTACTGTTCGTGGAGTGTATTCAAGCGAATGTTCTTCAATAAGCATTACCTTACCGATTCCGATACCCTCGGATGCGGCTGTTCCGTGTAGCATAATCTTCACCTCTTGTAACTGGTCTGTCGGGGCCATTACTCGCCAAGACCGCTCTCAATGAGCTGTACTGCCTCTGCAAGTGCCTCGTTTTCGTCAGCACCGTCGCAAACAACTTCAATTTCACTGCCGCACTTGATGCAAGCCGCAATAATGTTGAGGAGGCTCTTTGCGTTGTACTGATTGCCGTTGAATTTGATTGTTACATCACAGCTGTATTTGCCCATAGCTGTTGCAAAAACCGATGCCGGACGCATATGGAATCCCTGTGCATTTGTGAGTACGAGCTCTTTTGATACCATAATAAAATCTCCTTTATAAATAAATTTGTGTTTTGAAGTTTTGAATCTAATGTCGTGAAAGTTCTTTGAGTTTTGAGGGGTGGCACCGGCTTTTACACCGGTGCCGAGGAACAAAACATTTCAAAAAACGGGTAATAGCAAATTAATTATTTTTTAATCGGTCTTTTGAGAAGTGCAAGCATAAGCATTGAAACTACTGCACCGATTGCAAGAGCAAGGAGGTAGAAATACCATGTACCCTGCATTGTTGCGAATACGAAGATACCGCCGTGAGGAGCCATAAGCTTACAGCCAAAGAGAGCTGAAAGTGCGCCTGCTGCTGCAGAACCAACGATACATGAAGGGATAACCTGAAGCGGATGACCTGCTGCGTAAGGAATTGCACCTTCTGTGATGAATGAAAGTCCCATTACATAGTTTACGGGAGCATTCTTTCTTTCTTCGTTTGTCCAACGGTTCTTGAAGAATGTGTTTGAAAGAGCGATTGCGATTGGAGGAACCATACCGCCGATCATAACTGCTGCCATAATGATGTATGCCTGATCGTCTGCGTTTGCAAGGTTAAGTGTTGCGAATGCATAAGCTGCCTTGTTGAAAGGACCGCCCATGTCGATAGACATCATACCTGCGAGGAGCGCACAGAGCGGAACCATCATTGCAGGGTTAGAGGCAATAGCGTTAAGGCCGTTTGACATACCTGAGTTAATCATACCCATGAACGGGTTGACTGCGCACATTACAACGAGAATACCGCCGAGTCCGAGAAGCGGATAGATGAGAACGGGCTTGATACCCTCAAGAGCCTTAGGCATCTTATCGCACATTTTTTCAATACCGAGCATTAAGTAACCGCCTACGAAACCTGCGAGCAAGCCGCCGAGGAAGCCTGACGGAACTGTTTCTGCAGCGGCAGGATCCATAAAGGTTGCGCCTGATGTTGCAAGGAAACCGCCTACAAGACCAACGAGAAGACCGGGACGGTCTGCAATTGACATTGCGATAAAGCCGGAAAGGATAGGAACCATAAGGTTAAATGCCACACCGCCGAGTGTCTTAAACCATGCGGCTGCTGGAGTTACCGTACCGAATGCACTGCCAACCTCCTGTGCGTTTACACCGCACGCAATATCAATGAGGAATGCGATTGCAATGAAGATACCGCCTGCTACAACGAACGGGAGCATATGTGATACACCGTTCATAAGGTGACCGTAAGTGCCGCCTCTCTTCCTTGGAGCATCTGCAGAACCGCCTTTGTGATGATATACGGGAACTTCTTTGTTTACAATCTTGTTGATAAGCTCTTCCGGCTTATGAATACCGTCTGAAACGGCACACTGTAAAACGGGCTTGCCGTCAAAACGGGCAAGATTTATTGTGATGTCAGCGGCAACGATGATACCGTCACAATTTGCAATTTCTTCTTCGGTAAGCACATTCTTTGCACCGCCCGAACCGTTTGTTTCAACCTTAATCGGAATGTTAAGGCTGTCGCCGGCTTTCTGGAGTGATTCAGCCGCCATATAAGTATGAGCAATACCTGTTGGACAGGCTGTGATAGCAAGAACTCTGTAACCCTTCTTTGCAGGAACTTCTGCCTTTGGTTCATCGGGGAACTTTTCTGTTTCTCTTGCGTCAATAATCGAGATGAATTCTTCCGGAGTTTTTGCGGCTTTAAGCTTTGCGGTAAAATCTTCATGCATCAAAAGCTGCATAAGTCTTGCAAGTACTTCAAGATGAACATCACCGTCTGTTGTTGCGGCAATCATAAAGAGCAGCTTACAGGGCTTACCGTCGGGCGAGTCATAATCTACACCGTCGGGGACTGTGATAGCTGTGAGGGCGGGAGCTTTTACAGCTTCGCTCTTGGCATGGGGAATTGCAACCTCCATACCTACGGCTGTTGTGCCGAGTTCTTCACGTTTGAGGATTCCCTCTTTGTAGGCTTTAACATCCTTGAGGTTTCCGCACTTTTCATGTAATGAAACAAGTTTGTCAATTGCTTCGCTCTTGTCGGCAACTTTAACGCCGAGAGCAATACCCGATTTTTTTAATAAATCTGTGATACGCATATTTTTCTCTCCTTTTTAACTGAATTTTGCAAGCAATTCATTTATTTTTTCTTTTGTGGCAAGTCCGTCAAGAAATGCCGTTGCATTTCCGCACACACTGCCCAATTTCAGCGCATAGGGGTAGCTTTTTGTTTTTTCATATCCTGCCACAAAGCCTGCTACCATTGAGTCTCCCGAACCGACTGTGTTAATTACCTTTTCTTTGAGGACTCCTGCTTTGTGTCTTTTTCCAAATTCGTCAATGAGCATTGCTCCGTCACCGCCGAGTGAAATCAAAACATTTTTTGCACCGAGTTTCTGCAACTCTTTTGCATACTTTTCAATATCATCCTCGGTGTTGATTTCAACTCCGAACATTTCGGAAAGCTCCTGTCTGTTCGGCTTGATGAGGAACGGCTTGTACTTGAGTGCGTTGAGTAAAAGTTTTTTTGTTGCGTCAACTACAATTCGTACATCCTTGCCCTTGATTCTTTCAAGGATTCTTTCATAAACATCATCAGGCATCGTATTCGGAATGTTTCCTGCAATTACGATTGTGTCGCCGTCGGATATTCTGTCGATTTTTGAAAACAGCCTTTCAAGTTCGCCTTCACTTATGTGAGGTCCCTGACAATTGATTTCTGTTTCAACGCCGGCTTTGATTTTTATGTTGATTCTTGAAATTCCACTTTCAAGCTTAATAAAGTCGGTGATAATCCTGTCGTTGCGAATACCCTTTTCAATGGCGTCACCCGTAAAGCCTGCAACAAATCCGAATGCCGTACTTTCAAGGTCAAGTTCTGCAAGTACGCATGAAACATTGATTCCCTTTCCTCCGTAGTAATATTCTTCGGCGGTTGTTCGGTTTGTTATTCCCGGAACAAGCGAATCAAGTCTGACAATGTAGTCAATTGACGGATTAAGCGTTACGGTGTAAATCATTTTTTACCTCCTTTATCACCGTTACCTGCGAAAAGTCCGGCGTAGGCAGTTTGTCGGTGATTATACAACATTTTTGCAGAGGGGCAAATGTTACGGAATACACCCTGCGAAATTTTGAATGGTCTGCAAGAACAAATGCCATATAAGATTTGTTGATTGCCGTTTCCTTTATAAGACCTTCTTCAATGTCGGGGGTTGTGAATCCCGAACCGATGTCAATTCCGTTTGCTCCCATAAAAGCTTTTGTAAAGTTAAAGCAGTTTATGCTTTTTATTGCTTCGGCACCCACAACAGCCTCGGTAAGCGGTTTTATTTTTCCGCCTACTATATATGTCTGCATACCCTTGTGGATAAGCATTCTGGCGTGTGTTATGCCGTTTGTAACATATGTTGCGTTTGTATTTGTAATGTGGTCAACAAGCTTTAATGTTGTTGTTCCTGCGTCAATATAAACAAAGTCAGAGTCATGGATAAGCTTTGCACAGTATTCTGCAACCGCATCTTTTTCATCGCTCATAACGGTTTCACGAGTGCTTACCGCATCTTCAAAAACACCCTCGTTTCTGGTGATTGAAGTTGCGCCGCCGAAAACCTTTGTGAGCTTTCCCATCTCATCAAGAGCGGAAAGGTCTCTTCTTATTGTTGACTCGGATGAGTCAAGCAACTTTGTTAATTCCGACACCGTGACCGAATTTTTTTCTTCGAGCAAATCAAGTATTGCACGATATCTGTCCTGTGTAAGCATTATCCTCACCTCTTGACTATCTTGACTATCTTGACTATATTATAACACCCGTTTTTTAAAAGTCAAGCAAAATCGGTCAAAAAAATTCAAAAAAATTTAAAGACAGCAAAATTAGCTAACAAAAAAAGTGTCGAGCGTTATTTAAAAACAGTATAATTTTACCGTTTTTGCAATTAAAATTGGTATTTTTGATTATCTCCATTCAAAATCAGTCAAATTAATTATTTTGACTATAATTCTTTTAGCGTGTTGACTGCAAGGTGTTTTTATACTACAATATTAATCGTTGTGTACAAAAAAAGCCTGCAAGTTTTTTGCAGGCTCAAAACGGCGAAATCACGCATTTATATTTTTTGTTTTTTATGTTTTTTTATACATATATATATTATATGTCATTCTGACAAATCTTCAATGACTGTGATTTTTCGTTTTTCGGAGATTATAATATTTTCCTCATTCATCTTTTTTATTTCACGCATCATTGCACTTCGGTCAACAGAAAGGTAATCTGCAAGGTCGGAAAGAGGGAGAGGAAGATAAAAGGTGTTTTTTCCTTTTTCGGTTTTAATGTATTCAAAAAAAGTCAAAAGCTTGCTCCTCAGCGTCTGCTGACAGAGAATGTCTGTGTGAGCAAGACTTTTTTTATGAGATTTTTTGATGTATGCACTTATAATCCGCTGGTGTTTACTGCAATGCTTTTCACAACAGGCTGTAAATCTTGAGTATTTCACGAAATCAATTTTGCAGTTTGTTTTGGCACTCAGATAAAAAATTCTGTTGTCTGATTCGGGTACAATGCAGGTGACGATTATGTCGCCCTTTTCATAAAAAGAAATAATTCTCCGCTGATTTTCGGCATTGTCTGTTGTCAGATAAACAGTTCCTTCTTTTATGATGCAAATTGTGTCATTTTCGGGTGAATATGTAGTTATGATTTCACCCCTTTTATACTCTCTTTCAATAGGTTTAAAACACTCGTTTATCCCGATGAAATCTGATTTTCCAAGCACTGCACCGTTGATTTGTTCTGTCATTTGTAACACTCCATAATGTGTGGCGTTTTTTGTCTTGCCACAATATATGGTATAGTATATCATAAAATTGTTGCCTGTGCAACAGTATTTATTATTTGTTTATTGTATAATTAGTCTTGCATTCGCAAGGGGAGATTTGCCCCTTGCAATTTTATTGCAAAATGACATTTTAAGAGTTTAACTTTTTACATATATAGGATTTTTATCAAGGAATAACCACAAAATAATTAAGAAGGGGAAGGATTATGAAAATTATCAAGCGTAACGGCTCAGAAGAAGAATTCAATATTGAAAAAATTATCAATGCCGTTAAAAAGGCAAACGGCTCAGGCGAACACAAATTTCTTTCGGATGAACAGATTGAGGATGTTGCCGACTATGTTGAGTACAAGTGCAATAAAATCAAGAGAGCTGTATCTGTTGAAGAAATTCAGGATATGGTTGAGGACCAGCTTATGGCAAAGGGCGCATTTGAGCTTGCAAGAAGATATGTGCGTTACCGCTACAACCGCTCACTTGTTCGTAAGGCAAACACTACCGATAACAGAATTCTCTCGCTTATTGAGTGCAACAACGAGGAAGTAAAGCAGGAAAATTCAAATAAAAACCCTACCGTCAACAGCGTTCAGCGTGACTATATGGCTGGTGAGGTCAGCCGTGACCTTACCAGAAGAATGCTTTTGCCGGCTGATATCGTTGAGGCTGATAAGGAAGGTATTATCCACTTCCACGATTCGGACTATTTTGCACAGCATATGCATAACTGCGACCTTGTAAACCTTGAAGATATGCTTCAGAACGGCACAGTTATAAGCGATACACTTATTGAAAGACCGCACAGCTTTTCAACAGCTTGTAACATTGCAACACAGATTATTGCACAGGTTGCAAGTAACCAGTACGGCGGTCAGAGCATAAGCCTTGCTCATCTTGCACCGTTTGTTCAGGTTTCCCGTGAGAAAATCCGCAGAGAAACTCTTGCGGAAATCGAAGAACTCGGTGTTCATCCCACAGAAGAGAAAATTAACGACATTGTTGAAAAAAGACTCCGCAAGGAAGTAAACCGTGGTGTACAGACAATTCAGTATCAGGTTGTAACTTTGCTCACAACAAACGGTCAGGCTCCGTTTGTAACCGTGTTTATGTATCTTAACGAGGCTAAAAACGAGCAGGAAAAGCACGACCTCGCCATGATTATCGAAGAAACACTCAAACAGCGTCACAAGGGCGTAAAAAATGAAAAGGGTGTGTGGATTACACCTGCGTTTCCAAAGCTTATTTATGTGCTTGAGGAGGATAACATAACAGAGGACAGCAAGTATTGGTATCTTACGGAGCTTGCCGCAAAATGTACCGCAAAGAGAATGGTTCCCGACTATATCTCGGAGAAGGTTATGCTCCAAAGCAAAATTGATAAAAACGGTGAGGGTCATTGCTTTACCTGTATGGGTTGCAGAAGCTTCCTTACTCCTTATGTTGACGAAAACGGCAAGCCGAAATATTACGGCAGATTCAATCAGGGTGTTGTGACTGTAAATCTTATTGATATCGGACTCAGCGCAGGCAAGGATCTTGATAAATTCTGGAAGATTTTTGACGAAAGAATGGAACTTTGCCACAGAGCATTGCAGTGCCGTCACGAGCGTCTTACAGGCACCCTTTCGGATGCCGCTCCTATTTTGTGGCAGTACGGTGCTTTGGCAAGACTTAAAAAGGGTGAGAAGATTGACAAGCTTCTCCACGGCGGTTATTCAACGCTTTCACTCGGTTATGCAGGTCTTTGGGAGTGCGTTTACAGCCTTATCGGCAAAAAGCTCACCGAAAAAGAGGGCAAAGAACTCGGTCTTGAGATTATGCAGAAACTAAACGACTATTGTGCAAAGTGGAAAAAGGCTGAAAACATTGACTACAGCCTCTACGGCACTCCTCTTGAAAGCACAACATATAAGTTTGCAAAGTGTCTTCAAAAGCGTTTCGGCATTATCAAGGGCGTAACAGACAAGAACTACATCACTAACAGCTATCATGTTCATGTTACTGAAAATATTGACGCATTCAGCAAGCTGAAGCTCGAGTCTGAATTTCAGGCTTTGTCACCGGGCGGTGCAATCAGCTATGTTGAAGTTCCGAATATGCAGGACAATATCCCTGCAGTTTTACAGGTTATCAAGTTCATCTATGATAATATTATGTATGCAGAGCTTAACACTAAGAGCGACTATTGTCAGGTTTGCGGATATGACGGTGAAATCAAGATTGTTCACGATGACGATAAGCTTGTGTGGGAGTGTCCTAACTGCGGCAACCGTGATCAGGATAAGATGAATGTTGCAAGAAGAACCTGTGGATATATCGGAACTCAGTTCTGGAATCAGGGCAGAACTCAGGAAATTGAGGAAAGGGTGCTTCACCTTTGATGAATTACGGAGAAATTAAACTCTGCGATATTGCAAACGGTGAGGGAGTAAGAGTATCACTCTTTGTATCCGGCTGTACGCATCATTGCAAAAACTGCTTTAATCCGCAGACATGGAGTTTTGATTACGGCGAACCTTTTACAAAAGAGGTTGAGGATAAAATTCTCAAAGAGCTTGAACCGTCATATATTGACGGCTTGTCATTGCTCGGCGGAGAACCCTTTGAACCTTCAAATCAAAGAGCTTTAGTGCCGTTTTTAAGGCGTGTCAGAGAAAAATATTCCGACAAAACAATTTGGTGTTATTCGGGCTATTTGTTTGACAGGGAGCTTCTTTCCGACAGCAGAGCAAGGTGTGAATGTACGGATGAAATGCTTTCAATGATTGATGTGCTTGTTGACGGTGAATTTGTTGAGGCTCTTCACGATATAAGCCTTGCTTTCAGAGGCTCGTCAAATCAGCGTATTATAGATGTAAAAGCGTCACTCAAAGAAAATAAAATAATTCCCCACAAGCTTATGAAAAGGGGCGTGTAATAAAAAGCGACAGCCGTAAAACTGTCGCTTTTTGTAATATTATTGAATTATTGCGTGGAATGTTGTTGATTTTGTAAGGCAAATAGTGTAAAATGGTAGCATACTATTTATAGACTATTATACAAGGAGCGAATATATATGGTATGTAAAAATTGCAATCACGAAATTGACAACGGAGCAATGTTCTGCACTTACTGCGGAACACCTGTTGAGCAGACTCCAGAGCCTGAAACACAGCCTGTTGAAAATACTGCGGCAGAAGAGGTTCAGCAGAACCCATATGAAAATGTGCAGACTGCTCAGCCTGAGGTGAACAATGTACAGCAGGCTACTCAGCAGACAACTGCAGACAGTCAGCCACAGCAGAATCCGTATTCCTCACCGCAGTACGGTCAGCAGGATCAGACCTACTATCAACAGCAGAACAGAACTTCGTACGGTCAGCAGTTTACAAATGCACCGAACAATGCCTACGGTGCAAATGAAGGCAAGTACGGCAACCAGTATCAAAACTATAACAACGGCTATAATCAGCAGTACAATGCACAGTATCAGCAGACATACAATGCACAGCCTGTACCGCCTGTTATTCCGTCATACGGCACTCCCGAAACTCAGCCTGTAAGCGTAGGCGGTTGGATTGGTGTTATGCTTTTAAGCTGTTTGCCACTTATCAACCTTATTATGCTTTTTGTCTGGGCATTCAGCTCATCAACAAAGAAGTCACTCAAAAACTACGCAAGAGCCGCTCTTATTATGTTCCTTATCGTAGCTGTAATTACTGTTATCGCTTCAGTTGTTCTTATTGCCTGCGGTGTCAATATATTTAGCGAATTGTTCAGTCAAGTTAATTACTATCACTGAGTGTAGCTATTGTCCGTTCGAGATGGTTTTATATGGACGAGAGTAAGATGCCCGAACGGAAATTTTTCAAATTGAAAGTTGAAAATGGGAAATTGAAAATTGTGGTCGGGAAGATGTTTTTGCTAAGTGCAAATCTTATTGTTCCCGACCATATTTATATTCATTTGCAGTAACGGCGAGTCGCCGTTCCCCATTCGTGAAGATAGCCTGTAATGTAAAAACATATTATGCCCGAGCGTAGTTTTGCAATTGTTTGTACAATAATTTTGTAGGGGCGAACCTTGTTCGCCAATCGTTTTGGTTGTAAAGCCAAAACGATCAGATAACAATTGTGTCGATGAATAAACGGTTTGTATTTAGTTAAATGTATTTTACAATCGTTTTTATATTGCGAAAACTTCGTCTGTTATAATAATTTTATTTACAAAAATTTGTGCGATTACTTGGCGGGCGGATAATATCCGCCCCTACAAAAAATCCCTGTCCATAACGGACAGGGATTTTCCTTTACATTATAAAAGTTTTAGGGCTGCGAACCTCGGCTCTTCTATTGTCAAGCCTCGTTGTCCTCCGCTATTCCCAAAATAACTTCCACTCGTCTAATCCGTTTCAATCACTTGCGTGATTTTCACGGCTTAGTCCTCGCCGGTCGTTATTTTAGGGCTGCGAACCTCGGCTCTTCTATTAGTCAAAAAACTTGCTGTGGATAGCGCTTACAGCCTTGTCAGCGTCTGCTGAGTCGATGAGAACTGAAACCTTGATTTCGCTTGTGCTGATCATCTGGATGTTGACCTGAGCGTCATAAAGAGCCTCGAACATCTTTGTTGCAACGCCGGCGTGGCTTTCCATACCTGCGCCGACAATTGAAATCTTAGCTACCTTATCGTCATAGAGAATTTCCTCTGCACCGAGGTTCTCTGTGTATTCTTTCATAAGAGCAACAGCCTCTTCGCCTCTGTTCTTGGCAACTGTAAAGCTGATATCCTTCTTGCCGTCATGACCGATTGACTGAAGAATAATGTCAACATTGATATCTTTAGCAGAAAGCTTTGAGAACATCTTAAAAGCAAGACCGGGGATATTCGGAACACCCATAACAGAAATTCTTGCAACATCTGTATCTTTAGCAACACCGCTGATTAACATTTTTTCCATTTTAGTTTTCTCCTTTACAATTGTACCCGAAGCCTTTGTCATACTTGAAAGCACTTCAAGCTCGATATTATATTTTTTAGCCATTTCAACCGAACGGTTGTTAAGAACCTGAGCACCGAGTGTAGCAAGCTCAAGCATTTCGTCATAAGAGATTTCCTGAAGCTTCTTAGCGTTCTTAACCTTTCTCGGGTCAGCTGTGTAAACACCCTCAACATCGGTGAAAATCTGACAGAGATCAGCGTGCATTGCAGCCGCAATAGCTACGGCACTTGTGTCTGAACCACCTCTGCCGAGTGTTGTAATATCGCCGTATTTTGAAATGCCCTGGAAGCCTGCAACGATTACAATGTTCTTCTTGTCAAGCTCTTTCTTAATTCTGTCAGGCTCAACCTTTCTGATTCTTGCACTTGTGTGAGCAGAAGTGGTATTGAAACCTGCCTGCCAGCCAAGAAGAGAAACAGCGTGGTAACCGAGCTTTTCGATTGCCATTGCAAGAAGTGAAATAGAAATCTGCTCGCCTGCAGCAAGAAGCATATCTTTTTCTCTTTTTGAAGCCTTTGGATTGATTTCGTTTGCCTTTTCAATGAGATCGTCTGTTGTGTCACCCTGGGCGGATACAACAACTACAACATCATTGCCCTTTGCGTAAGTGTCTGTTACGATTGATGCAACATTCATTACTCTTTCGGCATTGGCAACAGAGCTGCCGCCAAATTTCTGAACTATCAAACTCATGTACTTAATACTCCCTCTGTAAAATTATAAATCAGCCACACGGATACTTGAAAGTACCGAAACGCCGTCAGCCTCAAGCTGAGCAACTTTCTCGGCAAATTCGCTGTACGGCATAGCCTTAACAACAAATGCTTTTTCATCGGCGGGTGTGTCAGCCTTATTGATTACTGTTACCCCACCGAATACTTTCTCTGCCTTTTCTGCAACATCACTGCCGTTTGCACGAACATACATAGCACGACTTGACTTTTCCCAAGGAAGAATATTCTTGCCGTTGCCGTCTGCCCAGTAAAGGAACTTTCTTGTCTTGAGATGCTTACAGCAGTCGATTACATCTGCTACAACTGCACTTGCTGTAGGAAGCTTGCCTGCACCCTTGCCGTAGAATACTACATCGCCTGTGCAGTCGCCTCTTACCATAATGCCGTTGAACTCGTAGTCAATGTTAGCAAGCTGGCTCTTGTTCGGAACGAGCATAGGAGCAACGATAATGTCAATCTTACCGTCCTCAAGACGCTTAACACTGCCGATAAGTTTAATTACGCAATGGAAAGCCTCAGCGTATCTTACATCTTCAAGTGTGATTTTTGTAATGCCCTCTGTATGTACAGAGTCGGGATAAACATGCTTTCCGTATGCAAGAGATGCAAGAATACAAATCTTGCGGCAAGCATCGTGACCTTCAATATCAGCGGCAGGATTTCTCTCGGCAAAGCCAAGCTCCTGAGCAAGCTTGAGTGCATCGTCAAACTGCATACCGTCTTCAATCATCTTTGTAAGGATAAAGTTTGTTGTACCGTTAAGAATACCTGCAATCTCGTCAACATTGTTTGCAACAAGACACTGGCTCATCGGGCGGATAATCGGAATACCGCCGCCTACCGACGCTTCAAAGAGGAAGTTTGTGTTTGTTTCCTTTGAAATTTCAAGGAGTTCTGCACCGTGAGCGGCAACAAGCTCCTTGTTTGAAGTAACAACACTCTTACCTGCTTTAAGACATCTCTTTACAAAGTCATAAGCAGGATTAAGACCGCCCATAACTTCAACAACAACTCTTATTTCGAGGTCGTTGATGATATCTTCAAAGTTTTTTGTGAATCTGTCTGCAAGCGGGCTGTCGGGAAATTCACGAAGGTCAAGAATCTTCTTGACATAAACCTCTTCACCGATGCTTGCATAAAGCTTCTGTTTGTGTGTTGTAAAGATTTCGGCAACACCCGAACCTACAACACCGTGACCCATAATTGCTATTGAAACCATATCTAAAAACCTTTCCTTTCGAGTTTTTGGTTTTAACCTGTTATTTTATTCTGCGGCAGGAGGAGCTTCCTCACCGCCGCCCGACGGTTCACCGCCTCCGGAGCTTTCGCCTCCGCCTGAGGATTCCCCTCCGCCGGAAGGTTCTCCGCCTGAGGGTTCTCCGCCTGAGGGCTCTCCGCCGGAATTGTCACCGCCCGAAACATCTCCTCCGCCTGAGGTGTCACCTCCGCTGTTGCTTGTGTCGCCGCCGTAATTGCTGCCGCTGTTGTCACCGCCGTAATTGGGATCATAGTAGCTTGAGGAGTTGGAGGCATCTGAGCCGTATTCATAGTTACCGCTGTAATATGAACCTCCCGAACTCGGCATATTGTCCTCGGTGTAGTAGCCCACATATCGTCCCGAAATATTATCTGTTGAAACAATAAGTCCCGTTGTAGGATTATATGTTGCCTCAATCAGGTTATCGGATATTTTATATTCCTTGTTTTCTTTGCCTTCAAGGTACTTGCCCATAACATTTGCAAAGAATTTTGTTGCCGTTGTTCTTCCGCTGTAGGAAATGGTTTTAGGCTTATCAAAACCGCACCATGTAGCCATTACGGCATATGGTGAACATCCGCAGAACCATGAATCCTTATCGTCATCGGTTGTACCTGTTTTGCCGATAATGTCCCAGCCTGAAATCTGAGCATAATGTGCGTTTGTGTGAGCGCTGTTTGTAACATTGTAGTGAAGCAGTCTGTTCATGATTCCTGCTGTTTCGGCTGAATAAGCCTGTTTCGGAACTGCGTCACGGTTATCAATGATTATGTTGTCCTCTGAGTCGGTTACATAGTAGTATGTGTACGGTTCGTAGTAAAGACCGCCGTTGCCGAGATAGGTGTAGGCTGCTGCCATTTCTCTTACTGTAACACCGCCGTTCATACCGCCGATTGAAAGAGCACCTGTGTTCTGTGCGTCTTGTTCAGAGAGATTCTGGAATCCCATCTTTGTAACAACCTGCTGATATGCAACGCTCGGACCGCCGATAAGCTCCATAGTCTGAGCGGCTGTTGCGTTTGAGGACCACTCGATTGCATCGGGAAGACTCATATTGCCGTTGTAGTAGCCGTATGCGTTGTTAGGACCCGAAACAAGCTGACCGCTTTCATTTGTACGATAGTTGTCAAGTGGTTCATCGAGAACCATTGATGAGAAGTAAAGCTTCTTTGATTCGATTGCATAAGGGTAAACAACAACAGGCTTGATTGAAGAACCCGGCTGAAGTACGGAGTTGTAGGATCTGTCCCAGCCGAGAGCACCTTCTTTCTTTGTTGAAGAACCGACTGTTGCAATTACTCTGCCGTCATATCCCATAATTGTTGACGCAATCTGAAGGTCGGAATCATTTGATTTATCAATATTGAGTGCCGCATTTTCAAGGTAGGTTTGAGCATTTTCATCCATTGCACAGTAGATTTTAAGTCCCTCTGTGTAAAGCTTTGAAGATGCCGCAGTTTCGCTTATGTTGTAATATTCCGCAATGTCCTTTTGAAGATCACGAAAGAGCTGATCAATATACCAGTTCTGAACATCTGCCTCGTCATCATCGTCATCGTCATCAGATGCCTGCCAACCGACGAACTTCATTGTTGCGCTTTCTTTCATTGCCGCATCATATTCGTCTTTGGTGATTTTTCCCTGATCGTACATTTCGTTAATGACAATCTCACGGCGTTCCTTGTTGTTTTCGGGGAAAACAAGCGGATTCCATCTTGACGGGTTTTGTGTAATTCCCGCAATTGCCGCACATTCGGCTATTGAACATTCCTTGATGCTCTTGCCAAAATAGAGCTGAGCCGCAGATTCAACACCCTGACAGTTGTTGCCGAAATTTACAACATTGAGGTAGGCTTCAAGAATCTGGTCTTTTGTGTATTCCTGTTCAAGCTTGAGTGCCTTTGTGATTTCACGAAGCTTTCTTGTGATTGAAACTTCGTTATCGTCTGTAATATTTTTGATGAGCTGCTGAGTGATTGTTGAACCGCCGTATGAATCGGAACCTGTTGCAAGGTTTGCAACAGCGGAGAGGGTTCTGCCCCAGTCAACACCGTTGTGGTCGAAGAAACGCTTGTCCTCGATTGCTACCACGGCATCTTTCATTGCCTGAGGAATATCCTGATTGTCAACCCAAATTCTGTTTTCGGTGTCATACAGCTTCTGATATTCCGTGAATTCCTTTGAACCGTCCTTTTGAATATATATTCGGCTCGTTTGGTTCATTGACTTTGCCTTGAGGTCGATACCTGTCGGTTCGGATGCAAGGGTGAAAATGTAGATAGCAAGTGAAATACCTGTAATAAGCAGGGCTACCAGACAGACCGAACAAACGGTAATCAGGAACTTGCCCAACCCCCTGAAAAATCTTTTTGCACCTCCGTCAGCCTTTTCGGACAATTCATTTTGCTGAAGGTCCTTATACTGACTGATGTCAGTTTCACGCTTGTTTCGCATATTATCTCCTTTATCAATTCACAATTTCGGTTGATTTAACCGTTAGTTTGCAATTTGTCTGAGTGATTTGCACGAACGCAGTGCACTGATTGTAATATAAGTTATATAATAACAAATATGTCCAAAATTACAAGCAGAGATACTCATTTGCTTATTATATCACTTGCAAAGGAAAAAATAAATATATTAAGCCAAATTTTTGTTAAAAAAAATAAGATTTTACGGCGTTCTTTTGGTGTGAAATTTATAAAAATGGTGAATATAACCTGTGAATCGGGTAAAAATAGAATCAAAAACCGACGGAAAGAGTGCTGTACAATGAAAAAAATAGTTGGATTAACCGGTGTGATTTTAATTGCGTGCATGATGATAAGCTCGCTTTTTGCCCCTGCAAATTCTGTTGAAAACACCTCTGCAACAAACGATTTTTCGGTGTTGCAGGACAGCGGAAAAGAGGATTTTGACTACATCATAAAAGCCGAAAAAGGGTATATTGTTGTGTACAAAAAAGGTGAAAACGAGCCTTATCTCACAACCGACTGCAGGGTGTCAAATCTGCCTAAGGGCGACGCACTTTACCTTGAAAAAGGAATTGAAATAAAGGGAAAAGAAAATCTTATGAGGGCTCTTGAGGACTATTGCAGTTAAAGACTTAACGGTAAGATAATTCTTCATATATATTGACTTTTCTGTACTTTTGGAGTAAAATCAGACTGATATGCCATAAAGTATGGAATCAGGTGCAGAATTTGCCGTAAATTTTTCAAAATAATGAAATCTTGCAAATTTTCTGTTTCTGAAAATCAAGTAAAAATGCAGAAAAGGAGATATTACATATGATTTCTACTGTCATTGACCAGTCACTCGGTCTTGAGTTCCCTATTTTTCAGGGCGGTATGGCTTGGGTAGCTGACGCATCACTTGCTGCAGGTGTTTCAAACGCAGGCGGTCTCGGTATTATTGCAGCTATGAATTCCAACGGTGAACAGCTCCGTGAGGAAATCAGAAAGTGCAAAACAATGACCGATAAAATTTTCGGCGTAAACATCATGCTTATGAGTCCGTTTGCAGAGGAAGTAAGCGATGTTGTAGTTGAAGAGGGCATAAAGGTCATCACAACAGGCGCAGGCAACCCCGGCAAGTACATGGCAAAGTGGCTCGAGGCAGGCATCAAGGTTATTCCTGTTGTTCCGAGCGTTGCGCTTGCAAGGAAAATGGAAAAAGACGGTGCTTTTGCCGTTATCGCAGAGGGCGGCGAGTCAGGCGGTCATGTCGGTGATCTCACAACAATGGCTCTTGTTCCTCAGGTTGTTGACGCAGTAAATATACCTGTAATTGCCGCAGGCGGTATTGCAGACGGCAGACAGATTGCCGCAGCGTTTATGCTCGGTGCGCAGGGCGTTCAGGTCGGCACAAGATTTCTCGTTGCAAAGGAATGTACTATCTCTCAGGAATATAAGAACAAAATTCTCAAAGCAAGAGATATTGACACGGTTGTAACAGGTAAAAGACTCGGTCATCCTGTTCGTTCAATCCGCAACTCATTCACCCGTGAATATACAAAGGCTGAGTATGATTCGGCTAATGTTTCCGATGAAGAGCTTGAAAATATGGGACTCGGCAGACTCAGAAGAGCCGTGAGAGAGGGCGATGTTTCTCAGGGTACCGTTCTTGCAGGACAGGTTGCAAGTATGGTTAAAAAGGAACAGCCGGCAAGAGAAATGATTGAAGAGATGTTCTCACAGGCAGAAGAAGTATTGAACGGAGCAACAAAATGGGTAAAATAGCATTTATTTTTTCAGGTCAGGGCGCACAGTACAGCGGTATGGGCAAGGACCTTTACGATAATTCGCCTGCCGCAAAGGCTGTTTACGAAATGGCTGATTCTATAAGAGAAAACACCTCGAAGCAGTGCTTTGAGGGTACAATGGAAGAGCTTTCAAAGACAGTAAATACACAGCCGTGTATTTTTACTGCCGACCTTGCGGCTGCAAGAGCTCTTGTTGGAAAGGGTATCACTCCCGACTGCGTAGCAGGCTTTTCACTCGGTGAGATTTCCGCACTTGCTTTTTCGGGAATCCTTTCAGATGAAGAGGCTTTCAGACTCGTTTGCAAAAGAGGCGAGCTTATGGACAAAGCCGCAACGGAAAATCCCGGTGCAATGGCTGCCGTGTTAAAGCTTACTCCCGAAAAGGTTGAAGAAATCTGCTCAAGGTTTGACAAAACATATCCCGTAAACTACAACTCACCGGCTCAGACTGTTGTTGCAACAACAAGTGAAAATGCCGACGCTTTCTGCGAGGCAGTTAAAGCAGAGGGCGGAAGGGCAAAACTTCTTGCAGTAAGCGGTGCGTTCCATTCTCCCTTTATGGCTGATGCCGCAGAGGGACTCGGAAAGTATATGGAAAATGTTGACTTTGCTCAGCCAAAGGTTCAGATTTATTCCGATTACACGGCTCAGCCGTATTCGGGCGATTTCAAAACGCTTGTCAAAGCACAGGTTGAGAATCCCGTAAAATGGCAGACTATTGTTGAAAATATGATTAATGACGGCGTTGACACCTTTATTGAGGTTGGTGTGGGCAAAACTCTCACAGGTCTTGTAAAGAGAATCAACGGGGATGTAAAGGCATTCAAGGTTGAAACTGCGGCTGATATTGACGCACTTGAACTTTGATACTGTTCGGAGGTATAATATAATGAGATTTGAAAATAAAACAGCCGTAGTAACAGGCGGCTCAAGAGGTATCGGTCTTGCAATCGCAACAAAGCTTGCAAAAGAGGGTGCTAACATCGCAATTCTCTATGTAGGTGACGAAAACGAGGGCATTAAGGCTAAGGAAGAGCTTTCGCAGTACGGCACAAAGGTTGAGCAGTATTTCTGTGATGTTTCAAATTTTGAAGAGTCAAAGAAGGTTGTCGATAAGGTTATCGAGGAGTTCGGCAGTATCGAAATTCTTGTAAACAACGCAGGTATCACAAGAGATAAGCTCGTTTTAAATATGGACGAAAAAGATTTTGACGCTGTAATCAATGTAAACCTTAAGGGTACATTCAATATGATTAAGCATACATACAAACACTTTATGAAAAAGCGTTACGGCAGAATCTGCAGTACAGCGTCAATTGTCGGTCTTACCGGCAACGCAGGTCAGGCTAACTATTCTGCATCAAAGGCCGGTATTATCGGTCTTACAAAGTCGGTTGCAAAGGAGCTTGCAGGCAGAGGCGTTACGGCTAATGCAGTTGCTCCGGGTTACATTGCAACAGATATGACAAGTGTACTTTCAGATAAGGTTAAGGACGCAATGAAAGCACAGATTCCTGCAAAGCGTATCGGTACTCCCGATGATGTTGCAGATGTAGTAGCTTTCCTCTGCTCTGACGATGCCGCTTATGTAACAGGCGAGGTTATCAGAGTTGACGGCGGACTTGCAATGTAATTGATTTGGAGGATATAATGAGCAGAAGAGTAGTTGTAACAGGTATGGGTGCAATTTCACCGATTGGTAATGATGTGCCTACAATGTGGAAAAATATGGTTGACGGCGTTTGCGGTATCGAAACAATCACAGCTTTCGATACAAGTGACCTCAAGGTTCACATCGCAGGTACAGTCAAGGATTTTGATCCCACACAGTATATTGAGAAAAAAGAAGTAAGAAAGCTTGACCCATATACACAGTACGCAATCGCAGCGGCACAGCAGGCAGTTGACGACAGCGGTATCATAGGCAAGATTGACGAGAACCGTTTCGGTGTTTATATCGGCGCAGGTATCGGCGGTTTGCAGACCTTTGTTAAGAATACAGTGGGCATGGAAAACGGAGGCCCGAGAAAGGTTTCTCCTTTCTTCATTCCGATGATGATTGGTAATATCGCAACAGGCAATGTTGCAATCCGTTTTAACGCAAAAGGTGCGTCTCTTTCGGTTATGAGCGCCTGTGCAACAGGTACAAACTCAATCGGTGAGGCTTTCCACTGCATCAAGGACGGCTACGCTGATGCTATCATCGCAGGCGGTGCAGAGGCAGTTGTTGCTCCTCTCACAATTGCAGGTTTCCAGAATATGAAAGCTCTTTCAACAAACGATGATCCAAAGCACGCATCCCGTCCGTTTGACAAGAATCGTGACGGTTTCATCATGGGCGAGGGCGCAGGTATGCTCATTCTTGAAGAGTATGAGCATGCAGTTGCAAGAGGTGCTAAGATTTATGCAGAGCTTTCAGGCTACGGCAATACTTGTGACGCACATCATATTACAGCTCCCGATCCTAACGGTGCAGGTCTTGCAAGAGCAATTAAGATTGCTTTTGAGGAGGCAAATGTTGCCGATGACGCACAGCTTTACATCAATGCTCACGGCACAAGCACACATCTTAACGACCTTACCGAAACAATGGCTATCAAGACTGCTCTCGGTGAAAAGGCTTATGATGCAAATATCAGCTCAACAAAATCAATGACAGGTCATCTTCTCGGTGCAACAGGCGCAGTTGAGGCTATCGCTTCTGTTATGGCTCTCAATGACGGTGTTATTCCGCCGACAATCAACCTTGACGAACCCGATGAAGGTCTTGACCTTAACTATACACCTAACAAAGCAGTTAAGCGTGATGTAAATGTTGCCGCTTCAACCAACCTCGGCTTTGGCGGACATGACGCTTGTCTTGTATTTAAAAAATATTAAGCGAGGGAATTACTATGAATAAAATTGAAGAAATCAAGGAATATATTTCCCTTCTTGAAAATTCTTCTTTGAGCGTTCTTGAAATTGAAAAAGAGGACGGTACAAAGATTCATCTTGAAAAAGAACATCCGGCACAGCAGATTTTTAATGCATCTCCAATCGGTGCATATCAGCCGGCTGCAACAGATGTTCCTGCTCCTGCTCCTGTTCAGCCACAGGCACCTGCGGCTCAGCCTGCCGCTCCCGAAGAAGACGCCAAGACTGTAAACGCTCCGATTGTCGGCGTATTCTATGCCGCATCGGCACCGGGCAAGGCTCCTTTTGCTCCTGTCGGAAAGAAAGTAAGCAAGGGCTCAACCGTTTGCATTATCGAGGCTATGAAGTGTATGAACGAAATTCAGGCTGAGGACGACTATGAAATCGTTGAAGTTCTTGTTAAGGACGGAGATCTTGTTGAATACGGTCAGCCGTTATTCAAGGTTAAATAATCGGAGGACTGTATGAATCAGGAAGAGATTAAAAAGATTTTGCCGCACCGTGACAATATGCTTCTCGTTGAAGAGGCTGAAAGCGTTGACGAAAACACGGCAAAGGGCAGATACACAATCAAAGGTGACGAGTTCTTTTTACAGGGACATTTCCCCGGTAACCCCGTTGTTCCGGGTGTTATTCTCTGCGAAATGATGGGACAGGCAAGCTGTTGCCTTCTTGCAGACAAGGTTAAAAACTGCACACCTTACTTTACAAAGATGAATAATGTTAAGTTCAGAAATCCCGTGAAACCGGGCGACACTCTTGAAAGTGTCTGCACACTCACAAAGAGCAGAGGTGCATTCTACTTTATTGACGCAAAGGGTTATGTTGACGGCAAGCTCTGTGTAAGTGCCGAGCTTTCGTTTGCACTTGTTGAAAATAAGTGATTTTAAAGGCTGTCTGTGTCGTTTTGGGGCAGACAGCCGTAATGCGATAAATAACTGGAAGTGAAAAAATGTTCTCAAAAATTCTGATTGCCAACCGAGGCGAAATTGCAGTAAGAATTATCCGTGCCTGCCGTGAAATGGGCATCAGCACAGTAGCAATTTATTCTGAGGCTGACAAGGACTCCCTGCATGTTCAGCTTGCCGATGAAAGCTACTGCGTAGGCGGTAGCCGTGTTGCCGACAGCTACCTCAATATGCCTGCGATTCTCACCGTTGCCGTTGAAAGCGGTGCTCAGGCTATTCATCCCGGCTACGGACTTTTGTCCGAAAATGCCAAGTTTGTTTCGCTCTGTGAACAGTGCAACATCAACTTCATCGGTCCTTCATCCGATATGATAAAGCTTTTGGGTGACAAGGACAACGCAAGAAAGACTATGCGTGCCGCAGGTGTTCCTGTAACCCCCGGCTGCGATATTGTTGAAAGCGTTGAGCAGGCAAAAGAGGAAGCTGAAAAAATCGGTTTTCCTCTTCTCATCAAGGCTCGTTCGGGCGGCGGCGGAAAGGGTATTCGCCGTGTTGATTCAATTGAGCAGTTTGAAGAGGCATTTTTGTCAGCTTCAAGCGAGGCGCAGTCGGCATTCGGTGACGGTGCCTGCTACATAGAAAAATTCATTCACCCTGTAAAGCACATTGAAATGCAGCTTTTGTGCGACAAATACGGCAATATCGTTTGTCTTGGCGAGCGTGAATGTTCTGTTCAGAGAAAGAACCAAAAGATGATTGAAGAAAGTCCAAGCCCCGCTCTTGACGAGAAAACCCGTAAAGAGATGATGATTGCGGCTGTTAAGGCGGCAAAGGCAGTAAACTATGTCAACGCAGGCACAGTTGAATTTTTGCTTGATATGGACAACAACTTCTACTTTATGGAGATGAACACCCGTCTTCAGGTTGAACACGGTGTTACGGAAATGGTAACAGGTCTTGATATTGTTCAGTGGCAGATAAGAATTGCCGCAGGTGCAAAGCTTTCCCGCACACAGGACAGCATCTTTACACACGGCAATGTAATTGAGTGCCGAATCAATGCCGAAAATCCAGAAAAGGGATTCAGACCGAGCTGCGGAAGAATTACAAGACTTCACACTCCGGGCGGTGCATTTGTAAGATTTGATACGGCGATTTATCAGGACTATTTTGTTCCTCCGTACTATGATTCGATGATCGGCAAGCTGATTGTTCAGGCAAGAAGTCGTGCCGAGGCGATCAGAAAGATGAAAATGGCTCTTTCCGAGCTTACCATTGACGGAATTGACATTAACCGTGACCTTCTTGCCGAGATTCTCTCGGACGAACAGTTTGTGAGCGGTGAATATACAACAGATTTTATGGCAGAGTTTGAAGAGAAACACGCCGACAGGAAGAAGTAAAAGATATGGATTTGTTTGCTTTCAGAAAACCGAAGAATGAGCTTGAGTCCGATGCGGGCGAGAGCAAAAATGTACCCTTCGTTCCCGAAGAAATGTGGATAAAATGCCCCAAATGCAACACTATGCTCCTTACTACGGATATGGAGGAAAATCTTCATGTCTGCACAAAGTGCAACCACCATTTCAGAATGAACGGAAGAGATCGAGTTGAAATGCTTGCCGACAAGGATACCTTTGTTGAATTTGACGCTGACCTTTCAAGCCATAATATTCTTGATTTTCCGGGATATGACGAAAAGCTTGAAAAGGCGAGAAAAACAGGTGCTAAGGAGTCTGTTATCTGCGGAGAATGTAAGATGAACGGCATTGATACCGTACTCTGCGTTATGGATCCGACCTTTATGATGGGAAGTATGGGCGTAATCACGGGCGAAAAAATCACCCGTGCGTTTGAATATGCAACCGAAAATGCAATGCCGATTGTTGTTTGTACTGCCGCAGGCGGTGCAAGAATGCAGGAGGGTATCCTCTCGCTTATGCAAATGGCAAAAACTTCGGGTGCGGTAAAAAGGCACAGCGACGCAGGCAATCTCTACATCACCGTGCTTACAGACCCGACAACAGGCGGTGTTACGGCATCGTTTGCAATGGAGGGCGACATTATTCTTGCCGAGCCCGATTGTCTTGTTGCCTTTGCAGGTCCGAGAGTAATCGAGCAGACAATCCGTCAAAAGCTCCCCAAGGACTTCCAAACATCGGAATTTGTTCTTCAGAAGGGCTTTATCGATTCGGTTGTCAGCAGAAATAATTTGAAATCTACACTTGTAAAACTGCTTAAATTGCACGGTTACAGCGGTGAGGAGGCTTAAAAATGACAGCTTACGAAAAGGTTATGGCGGCGAGAGATGCTAACAAGCTGACCTCGGTTGACTATATTGCCCATATGTTCGGTGACAGCTTCATTGAGCTTCACGGTGACCGCAGATATGCCGATGATAAAGCAGTTGTTGCAGGACTTGCAATGCTCTTTGACATTCCCGTTACTGTAATCGGAATTGAAAAGGGCAGAAATACAAAAGAGCGTGTTGAACGCAACTTCGGTCAGGCTCATCCCGAGGGCTACCGCAAGGCTTTAAGACTTATGAAACAGGCTGAAAAGTTCAGACGACCTGTTCTTTGCCTTGTTGATACAAGCGGTGCATACCCCGGAATCGGTGCAGAGGAAAGAGGTCAGGGACAGGCTATTGCCGAAAACCTCATGGAAATGATGACTCTCAAAACTCCCGTACTTACCGTTCTTATCGGTGAGGGCGGCAGCGGCGGTGCGCTTGCACTTGCAGTTTCCGACGAAGTATGGATGCTTGAAAATTCCGTTTATTCGGTAATTTCTCCCGAGGGTTGTGCGTCAATTCTCTGGAAAGACAGCTCAAAGGCGGCTGATGCGGCAGAGGCTCTCAAGCTTACCGCACAGGATTTGTTTGACCTCGGTGTAATCGAGAGAATCATCCGTCAGCCAAAGGCAGGCGATCAGGCTATGTTTGAAAGCCTTAAAATGCTCATCAAAAGAACATTTGAAAAGAACCTTGCCCTTGATGACGAAGAGCTTTTGAATGCACGCTATGAGCGTTTCCGCAAAATCGGCAGACCCGAATAATTTATTTTAAACCTAAACATAAAAACGGTAGGAAAGACAATTTGCAAAACTGCAATGCCTTTTCTACCGTTTTATTTTTATGAAATTTTAATTACTGATTATATCAGTAAGCCGAACCGTTAAGATATACTTTTACGGAATCAAATTTTTTATTACATGAAGATTCTGCTTTTTCTGTTTGACCTGCTTTTATTTCGTTGTCACTGTCCACAACATAATCGTTGTCGGCATAAACTAATTCATCACCTTGGAAGAACAAGGCTGTATATTGAACATATTTTGCAACAAGGTTGCCTGTGTTTGTTACAGAAATGGTAGCTTTATCTGTGTCAGTCGATACTTTACAATCAAGATCCTGTGTTACACACTGATAGTCGGTAAGTTCTTTGGGTAAAAGTGTATATTCGTACCTGGCAAACTCTTCATCATCTTTATCATGATTAAACTTTACTGCAACCTCTGTTCCGGGTGCGAAAGCGTTAATTGTTTCAGTTTCGGTATCTATGACATCATCGTCTTTGTCAATTAACTCTAAATGTATAGTGAGTGTACAAGCTTGATTTGAATTGTTTTTCAACACAGCAACAAAGTAATGTGTTGAGACATCATCATATACATATGGCGTGATTTTAATATTTTTCTCTACTTCTTCAGAATCAAAATCAGCTTTATCCGCAACAGCAGATGATTGAACATCCGATGATTTGCTTGTTGTTTGTGAACTGCCGTTAGATGTGTCATTTTCCGAACAACCTGTAAACGCAGTCAAAACAACCATTGCAGAAACAAGCACTACAGAAAAGAATTTTTTCATTTTTTATTCACCTCAAAAATTTATTAGTGAAATTATACCATAAATCAAGTGAGGTGTCAAAAAATGACTAAGTTAGCGCATCATTTTACTTTACTGTATTATAAAATGTTGATAAAAGGCAATTATTGTGCAATTATGCAATTGAAACTAATAATCCCCGTTGTACATTTCGGGGGAATTTGCCAAGTCGCTTACGGACTTATTGCCGAAAATTGATTCGCTGTTGCCCGATGATGCGGAAAGTATGTTAATAGTTACACCTGCAATGATAACTGCGGCAACTACACAAGCGGCTGCAATTTTTATGATTTTACGAACTTTCTTTTTGTCAATTGACTGTTCGGTCTGCGGAATGTAGGGAATGGGTGGCTGATTTATTTCAAGTTCGGGTATTTCATTCTGAATCTGCGGTACAAAGCCCTCCACCTGTTCAAAACTTGTTTGCGGCAGAGGCGAAGTATATTCGATTTCAATCGGTTCATTTTTTTGTGTCTGCATAGTTTCGGGAATTTTCGTTCCGCACATCTGACAAAACGCAGAGTCGGTTTCAAAACCGCAGTTAGGACATTTCATAGACTTTACCTCGTAATTCTTGATAGTATGACACCATTTTATAACAATATTCACTTAAAGTCAATAAATGTGACAAAATCGCTCGGGATAAAGTTTGATATTATGTAAATAATATCGCAAAATTTTTGCAAAATAAGCCTGTATCTGTTGAAAACAAGGATAGTGTAGTGTATAATCTAAGTACGAATTGCAACATTATGTTGCAATTCAGAGATTCAATGTTCCATTGAACCTCTGAGGAGCTAACGCTCCTATGTACAAGATTGCAATCGGTCGCAAACTCTGCTCCTTGCGAGCAAAGCAGAGTGTTGCTCCGATTTAAATCTAAGTACAAATTGCAAGCAAGGCAGAGCGTTGCTGCGATTTAAATTTAAGTGAATGATTGAATAGAAAATAAAATACACACAGTGAAAGGATGAGTGCCTTGAGAGGACTGTATTCGTCAAAGACAAAAATCCGTAATCAGATTTTTACCGAGGTTGCAAGGTTTGCGTATGAGGGCGGAGATTATTCAAAATTTGAAAATCTTCCGTATGAAATTATCCCGGGTGAAATTTCAACATACCGTGAAAGTATATTTCTCGAAAGAGCCATTGTGGGCGAAAGACTTCGCCTTGCAATGGGACTTCCGCTTTTGCCCGTTTCAAAACAAGCGCCTATCTCAACAGGTGTTGAAGAAAGTATGATTGACGAAAAGGTTTACGATCCGCCGTTAATCAATATTATAAAATTCGCCTGTCATAAGTGTGCCGAAAAAAGAGTGGTTGTAACGGACGGCTGTCAAGGTTGTCTTGAACACCCTTGCACCGAGGTTTGCCCGAAGGGAGCAATCTCGATTGTACACGGAAAATCGCATATTGACGATGAAAAATGCATCAAGTGCGGAAAATGTCAGGGTGCGTGTCCGTACAATGCAATCATAAAGCAGGAGCGTCCGTGTGCCGCCGCCTGCGGTATGAAAGCTATCCACAGCGATGAACACGGCAGAGCAGATATTGACTATAACAAGTGCGTTTCGTGCGGAATGTGCCTTGTAAGCTGTCCGTTCAGCGCAATTGTTGACAAAAGTCAGATTTTCCAGACTATTATGGCAATCAACAGCGACACACCTGTTTATGCCGCAGTTGCGCCCGCAATTGCAGGTCAGTTCAAGGGACTTCCGTCAAATAAAATCCGAAATGCCTTTAAGGCTCTCGGCTTTACAGATGTTGTTGAGGTTGCGGTCGGTGCCGACCTTTGTACGGTTGAAGAAGCAAAGGATTTTATGGAAGAGGTTCCCGAAAAACAGCCGTTTATGGCGACATCCTGTTGTCCTGCATGGAGCGTTATGGCGAAGAAAACTTTCCCCGACATCGCTCCGTACATTTCAATGGCACTCACTCCGATGGTTCTCACGGGCAGACTTACAAAACAGCATTATCCCGATTGCAAGGTTGTGTTTATCGGACCATGTGCCGCTAAAAAGCTTGAGGCAAGCCGCAGAAGTATCCGAAGTGATATCGACTTTGTCCTGACTTTTGAAGAAGTTGCGGGAATGTTTGCCGCAAAAGAGGTTGATTTTAACGCTGTTGAGGTTGACGAAAAACCGCTTTCATTCTCAAGTGCAGACGGCAGAGGCTTTGCCGTAAGCGGCGGTGTTGCAAAGGCTGTTGTCAATGCGATTCACAAGCTTGATCCCGAAAGAGAGGTTAAGGTTGCCAATGCACAGGGACTTGACGAGTGCGTAAAGCTTCTGCGTATGGCAAAGGCAGGAAAGTATAACGGCTATCTGCTTGAGGGTATGGCTTGCCCCGGCGGTTGTGTTGCAGGCGCAGGAACAATCAACAATCCCGACAAATCTGCAATGGAGATTCTCAAAAGCAAGAAAGAATCGTGCTTTGAGGGCGCTGTTGACACTCCTTTTATTGACCGTTTGTCAACTCTTGAAAATATGTACAATGAGTTTGATAAGATGAAAGAAATTTAAAAAGTCAGGTGATATTTTGAAAATGGTGATGTTAATTTTACGCATAATCGGCATTGCTGTGGCAGTTGTGTTTCTCGGATTTTTCGTAATCCCTATGACTCACGGAATTATCAACCCGGGCAATATTGCAGGAACTTTTTTGTGCCTATGGCTCTTGTGCGTGTTAATTCCGCCCGTTCACGGAGCAATAAAGGCATTTTGCTTTAAGCATTTGTTTACTAAAATAGTTTTTCGTGTAGTGAATATCGGCTTTATCGCTTTTGCCGTTTACGGTGCGATTGTCACCTCTGCAATGGTGTGGGCAACCTGTCAGGCTCCGCCCGAAAACTCAACTGCAATTGTCCTCGGCGCTCAGGTTAAGCCGTGGGGACCGTCGGTAATTTTGCGTGGCAGAATTGACGCCGCAAAATCATATCTTGATGATTCTCCGAACGCAAATGCCGTTCTCAGCGGAGGACAGGGAAGTGACGAGATTATGAGTGAGGCACAATGTATGTACAATGTGCTGACGGAGTCGAAAATTGATTCTTCAAGACTTTATATGGAGGACAAGTCAACCAACACTACCGAGAATATAAGAAATTCAATGAAAATTATTGAGGACAACAAACTTAATACCGATATTACGATTGTGACGGATGGCTTTCATCAGCTCAGAGCGAGAATAATCTGTTCGCAGCTCGGCATAAAAGGAAATGTCGGAGCAGTAAGCTCCGACACAAGACTTTTGTATGTCCCTACTTATGCTGTTCGTGAGTGGTTCGCTCTTCCGTTTCAGCTTTTGTTTCGGTAGTCACAATCTCGGTGATGTCACCGTTTGTGTCAAAATGAGGCTTTGTCCTGTGACAGTTTGCAAACTCAAGCGGATAAACCTCGTGTTCCGTAACATCAACAATAGGGGAAATCTCTTTTTTGCTGTTCCGTGAGGGCAACTCAATCGGATATTTTTCGTGCTGTCCCTCGTTATGATTAACATCGTAAAAACTCAAAATAAAAACCACCTTTCTGTGAGGTGGTTTTATTTTTTGCAGAATTTTAAATTATATGCAAAGGGAAAATTTTGTTTTATGGTAAAAGTTTACAAAAAAATGTATGAATTGTCTTAAATTCTATTGACAAAATATTGTATTAGTTGTATTATATGTATGAGGTTAGAAGTGCATTGCAGTGCAATTTTACAATTCACAATACATATACTGAATATTTTTTAAACCGTAATCAGAAAGGGGATTATAAAATGACGAAAAAAATTATGAGTATGATTCTGTCAATCGCATTGGTGCTTTCTATCGCCGTAGTCGGCATTTCGGGAACATATGCGGCTGAAGTATCTGACAAAACTTCAGAAGTCGGAGCAGGAAACAATATTTACTTTAATGTTAAGAAGTCCGGTTGGAGCAATGTAAAAACCGTTTATTGCCATATTTGGAGAGCAGACGGTACAGGTGAGTGGCCAATGTGGCAGTCAAGAGCCGAAAAGTGTCTGTACGATTCTTCTACAGGTATAGCGACTTATGACCTTTCAAAAACAGGCAATAAGATTTCATCTTCCGACGGTAAAGTTTACTGCGTAATATTCAGTGCAAATACAGGTATGCAAACTTATAATGCTATTATGAGCGGTAAATGTATTGGCGATACGCTTTACTGCACAGGCAATAAACTTGAAAACCCCGAAGATTCAGAGAAAACAGCAAACGAGGCAGTTTGGACAAAGAACACAGATTGCGGTCCTGAAAAAAAGATTACATCATCTGGTAATGTGATAGGTACGACATTACCTGAGGGTGATACTGATGCTTCAATGCTTGCATGTTTCCTTGTTGCTTATTATGATTGGCCTGAAAGGATGGACAAAGTGCCGGCACTTGTTAAAGAGTTAAATCTTAGTACAAGTGATGTTATGAAAGCCGTAAATAAAAAACTTGATAATGGCGGTTATGATAATGCAGACAGCATAAGAGCTTCTGTTAAGGCAGTTCTTGATAAAATTGATGTTGCAACCCCATCAATTTCTAAACTTGAAAATATTGCCGGCGGTATCAAGCTTTCTTGGAACAAGGTTTCGGGAACTTATGGTTATAGACTTTACCGTAAAACTTCATCAGGTTGGAAACGCTTTAAGGACACAACCGCTACAAGTTTTACTGATTCAGCGGTAAGTGTAAATCAGACAAAGACTTACACAATTCGTTGCATTGATAAGAAAGGCAACACAATCAGCGGATTTAATTCAAAAGGTTGGTTGAAAAAGTATACAGCCGCAACACCGAAAATCACAAAGCTTAAAAACACTTCAAAGGGTGTAAGCGTGACATGGAACAAGGTCACAGGTGTGTATGGCTACAGACTTTACAGAAAGTATGCAGGCGGCAGTTGGACAAAGGTAAAGGACACAACTTCAACATCTTTCACGGATTCAGGTGCAAAGAAAGGCAAGAAGGTAACTTATACCGTTCGTTGTATTGACAAAAAAGGCAACACAGTCAGCGATTACAACAAAACAGGTTGGTCAATCACACGCAAATAACAAACATAACCAAACCCCGAAGTTTTTACGGACTTCGGGGTTTTACTTTTGAGTGTGTTTAATTTGTATCGTTTTTAAGTTCGAGAATGTAGTCGGTTGAAACTTTGTACAATTTTGCAAGCGAAATAAGCACCTCTGACGGCACATCACGGTTTCCGTTTTCATACCTAAAATACTGCGGCTGTTTCATACCCAGATATTCCGCAACATCTTTCTGCGTCATATCATGATCCTCACGCAACTCCCTTATCCTTTTATAATAAGGCATTTTATCACCCTTTTTATTTATTTGCTATTGACAGAATAACATTCTTTGTGATAAAATTTCTGTATAATAACCATATGGTTATAAATTAGAGAAAGGCGGAATTATTATGAAAAGAAAAATTGCGTGTTTATTAGCTTGTGTATTGCTTTGCATAAGTTTATGTTCATGCGGAAAACAAACTTCACCTGTTGAGGATTTTACTTATGAATTTGAGGAGGGAACAGTAAAAATCACGGGATATACAGGTGCAGACAGAGAAATTGTGGTGCCTGATACAATAGAGGAAAGACCTGTAACTACCATCGGTGAGGAAGCATTTAGTGGTTATGATTTGGTGTCAATTGTTTTGCCTGACACTTTGAAGACAATAGAAAAAGATGCGTTTTATCAATGTACTAATTTAAAAAGTATAGAAGTACCTGATGGGGTGACTGAAATTGGTACCCGTGCATTTGATAAATGTGAAGAACTTATAAATGTTAATTTACCTGATACATTAACATTACTTGATTCTGCTGCATTTTATGAATGCATTTCTTTAAAAGAAATAACAATTCCGAAAAACTTAACAGAATTAGAGAATGCATTGTTTTATGGATGTACTTCTTTAGAAAATATCGTAATTCCAGATAATATTGAAAAGATTGGAAAAAAGGTTTTTTATGGATGTGAAAACTTAAAATCTGTTACAATGTCTGACACCCTGATAGAGAAAGAAAAAAATAATTTTGATATATTTGATGGTTGTCCAAATGTGAAGATAAATGGTATACTGATTTCTGAGTTCAATACAGGAAGTTAATGATACATTGAATTAAAGCAAAATGTCAGAAACAGGGATTTGTAATTATAAACCTGTTTCTGACATTTTTGTTTGGATGTATAATTTTTAAGGTGATATAGTAATTGTTGGTACAATCCACCGTAGCGACGAACACGGTTCGCCGCTACGAATTGTTTTGTGTTTGCACACAAAACAAATGACGGTCACTGACCGCCACTGCAGACAGCACATAACTTTCAATACATAAAAAGTTTTTGTTAAACATAAAATCCCATCAAGGCGGGCGTCCAATGAACGCCTCTAAAGGATGACAATTGGATATAAATAAAAATCAGTCGGGAAGACATTGCTTAGTATTTAGCAAACTGTCTTCCCGACTTTAATTTTTTATTTTAAATTTTCAATTTTTAACTTGCATACTTCCGCTCGGGCGATAGAGTGTTGGCAATGCACAAAATATCTGCACGAACAGGGTGCAGCGACACGCTGCTTACATGCTTTCGGGGCAAGAGATATTGAACATTGTAAGAACATTTTTGATAACGGCTCTTACGCAGTTGCAGAGTGCAAGTCTTGCCTGCATAAGACCTTCTTCCTCGCCCTTAACACGGCAAGCGTTGTAGAACTTGTGGAAAAGTGTTGCAAGCTGTGTTACATAGCGTGTAACCTTTGTTGGGTCGTAATCCTTTGCCGCACTGATGATTTCGTTGGTGTATGACGCAAGATGATTGATGAGTTCCTTTTCTTCGGGAGCTGTGAGGAGTGCAAGCTCTGCATCTGTACATTCTCTCGGAGAAATGCCCTCTTTTGCAAGTGACTTGAAGATACTGCAAATTCTTGCGTGTGCGTACTGAACATAATAAACAGGGTTTTGGTTGTCCTGACTTACCGCAAGGTCAAGGTCAAAGTCCATCTGCGTGTTAGCCTCTTTGGTGTTAAAGAGAAATCTTGCGCTGTCAACAGGCACTTCGTCAAGCAAATCGCCAAGCTGAATAGCCTTACCGGTACGCTTGCTCATTCTTACAAGCTCACCGTCCTTAACAAGCTTAACAAGCTGCATAAGAACAACATTGAGCTTGTCGCCGTCATAGCCGATAGCGTCCATTGCGCCTTTCATTCTCATAACATGACCGTGATGGTCTGCACCCCAAACATCAATAAGAGTTGTGAATCCACGGTCAAACTTGTTCTTGTGATATGCAATGTCGGCTGTGAAATATGTCGGGTTGCCGTTCTGACGAATGAGAACATCGTCCTTTAATTCAAGGTTATCAATGTATTTCTGTGACTTGCCCTCTTTGAGAAGCTTCTGTGTGAGCACCTCTTTGTTCTTGTACCAAACGGCACCCTCTTTTTCGTAGGTAAGTCCCTTTTCTGTGAGAAGGTCAACAACTGCCTTAACAGCACCACTCTTGTGAAGCTCGCTTTCAAAGAACCACTTGTCATAGAAAATTTTGTATTTTTCCATATCAGCCTGCATCTTCTTGATGTTCTTCGGAAGTGCATAGTCAACGAGCACCTTTTTGCGTTCTTCTGCGCTTACATTAACAAGGCTGTCGCCGTTTAGGTCTGCATATTCTTTTGCAAGGTCTTTGATGTCCTCACCCTGATAGCCGTCCTCGGGGAACTCTATCTCATCGCCCTTGAAAATCTGAAGATATCTTGCTTCAAGTGAACAGCCGAACTTTTCAATCTGATTGCCGGCGTCGTTTACATAAAACTCACGCCATGCGTTGTAGCCTGCTTTGTCAAGAACAGCGGCAAGACAGTCGCCGAGAGCACCGCCTCTTGCGTTGCCCATGTGCATAGGACCTGTCGGGTTGGCGGATACGAACTCAACCATAACCTTTTCATCTCTGCCGTATTCACTTCTGCCGTATGACTCGGGGTTGGCAAGAATTTCTCTGATTACAGCCGAATAAAATTCAGTGCCGAGGAAGAAGTTGATGAATCCCGGACCTGCTGTTTCAAAGCGGTCAAACATTGTACCCTCAAGGTCAAGGTTTGATGTGATAGCCTGTGCAATTTTGAAAGGCGGCATACGGAATGCCTTTGCGTCTGCCATTGCCGCATTTGTTGCAAAGTCGCCGTGGCTTCTGTCGGCAGGTGTTTCAATGATAAACGGAGCGGCTTCTGCCTGCGGAAGTTCACCGTTTGCGATTGCCTTTTCAATAGCGTTTTCAATTGCCTTTTTAAGCTGTTGTACAGCAAGTGCGTATGTATCCATATCAATCTACCTCATTTTCAAACTTTTCTTTTTCTTCAACCGTAATTTTAAACTTGTTTTCGCTCACAAGGTCATTGTTGAAATCAAGCGTGTAGCTTACTTCAAGAGTGCCGCCCTTTTCCGTGAGGGTGTTGTTCATAGTTTTTGTGAAAACCCCTATCATAAGGTCGCCTGCGGGCGTTTGGTACAGGCATTGATGTCTTCTGCCTTTTTCAAGCATAAGCTGTGAACGCATAGGCCCTTTGCGTGTGATTGTAACCACATCGCCCTGAACCTTGATGAGATTGTCATAAAAGCTCTGCGGCGCGTCCTCGTCATATTCCTTATAGCCTATGTAACAATGATCTTTTTTCATCAGAAAATTTCCCTCTGTGAGAACCTCAATTCTGTCGCTGTCATCGTCAAGAATCTGTTCCCCCAGAATGGAAATCATATATTTACCTTTATTCTTTTCCTTATCTGCCATAGTTTTCCTCATCAATACTGTTCAATGTCAATCTGTGTAACAGTATGCTCCATATCTCTTCCCAAAAACAGACCTGCAACGCTTTTAAATCCGTCAGGAGTGTCGCTGACATAAAATTCAGGTGTTTGATGTTCACCGTTTGTGTTGAGCAGATTGTTTTCTCTGAGAATTTTTGCACAATAGATTGCAGTTTCGTATCCCGAGTCAACAAGGGTAACACCGTCACCCATAAAGTCGGCAATTGCATCACGCAAAAGCGGATAGTGAGTACAGCCGAGAATGAGCGTGTCAACACCTGTTTCTTTAAGCTCAGAAAGGTATCTTCTGATAACAAGCCTTACAATCTGGTCATCACGGCAGATGAAACCGTTTTCAACAAGCGGAACAAAAAGCGGACAAGCCTGCTCATAAACCTGATATTTTGGGTTAAGCTTTTCAAGACGGAGCTTGTAGCTGTGGCTTGAAATTGTTGCGGCAGTGCCGATAATTCCTATTTTACCGTTCTTTGTTTTTCGGTCGGCGATGAATGCGGTTGGATTTACAACGCCTGTGTAGGGAACAGGGAGCCTTTCTTCAAGCATATCGCCTGCAACAGAGCTTACCGTGCCGCAGGCTGCAACAACTGTTTTAACATTGTGTTTCAACAAAAAGCTTGCGTCCTGAAAGGCATACTTTGAAATTGTTTCACGGCTTCTGTTGCCGTAGGGTACTCGTCCCGTATCTCCAAAGTATATTATTTTCTCGTTTGGCAGCACATGCAAAAACTCTTTTACAGCGCTGAGTCCGCCTAATCCGGAGTCGAAAACTCCGATAGCATCTTGACAAGACATAATAAAACCTTCTTTTACATTAGTATACAGCTTAAATAATAACACAATAATGTGTTTCTTGCAAGTCAAAACCTTTGACAAATCTGTTATTTGATTGTATAATAAATTCTGACAGACTAATCCGAGAGGAAGATTAAGTTGGAATTTAAAAAAGCATTTGATTATATCGTTGGCAAGGTTGAAGAAGAGCTTGTAAAACAGAACTATACAAAGCAGAAAGTTGTTGCCGAAAATGACAACGAGCTTGTATCACTTTTTACAAGTGCGGCTCTTGCTTATTCGGTAGTATATTATAAGGATAAAGAACAGATGGTTCTTCGTTCATGCACAATGACAGACGAAGGTCCTGACAATGAATGGAAAACACTTGCAACTTGGCTCTATGATGAAGAGGTCGGTACTCAGAAAGATGCCGACAGTATCGCAAATGACTTTGTTGAGGCAGTGTCAGGCACACTTGCAATCAAAAGAGCAAAGCAGGTTAAGCAGAAAAAGAAAAAGGATGACGACGGAACCGCCGATCCGAAGTTCCTTGCAAAGCGTTTTGTAACATATTTCCCCGAACTCCGTGAGGAAATCAAGAACGAGGAAGATTGCTACTTCCCATTCAGAGGCGCAACATTCGCAAAAGAGCATATTGCTCCAAAGCTTCCGACATATATAAAGCGTGCAAACAAGAATGAAATTGAAAAGTTCGCAGGTGTGTTCAATCTCCAGTACAACAACGGCGATGTTGACACAAGAGCAATCATTACAATTGTTCTTCTCAACTCTCTTGATGATGCCGATTACAACACACTTTATGACTGTTTCAGCGATGACCTTAAAGTTGCCGCAACAAATGCAAGAGCTTTTAAGGGCAAGACAGTAAAGCCTGAAAAGGTTAAGAAAGTTAAGGCTAAGGCAAGCACCTTGTCTGACAAATGATTTAACTGTAATCACCGTAAGTTCCGTCAAATAAGGCGGAATTTACGGAATACTGCAACAAATGTAGAATTCGTGCAGATAAATTGCAAAAAAGGCTTGACTAAAGCCTTGATATATGGTAAAATAACCTTACCTCTGAAAGGGGCTTATTTTTTTGTGCCCTATTGAGGGAGGCTAAAATATTCCGAAAAAACCGGGAGGTGCCGTTATGAGAGTAAAAATCACATTGGCCTGCACAGAGTGCAAACAGCGTAATTACAACACAATGAAGAACAAGAAAAACAGTCCTGACAGACTTGAAATGAACAAGTACTGCCGTTTCTGTAAGAAACACACTCTTCACAAGGAAACAAAATAATGGAGGTACAAAATGGCTGAGAAAAAGTCTGAAACTGCAAAGGCATCTGCTAAGAAGCCTGCTAAGAAGCCTAATGTTTTCAAAAGGCTTGCAAAGTACCTCGGCTCCTGTAAGGGTGAAATCAAAAAGATCACATGGCCGACTCCAAAGCAGACAACAAAGAACTTCGGTATTGTTATCGCTATGGTAGCCATCGTAGGCGTATTCATCTTCGCCCTTGATCAGGGCTTGTACGCTCTCGTTGGTCTTTTTATGAACACAACCGCTTGATTCGTACCTGACATTACTTGATTTACGAAAGGAAGAAAGTTGTTATGGCAGAATCAGAAGCAAAATGGTATGTTGTTCATACTTATTCAGGTTATGAAAACAAGGTCGCAACAGATCTTATGACCACAGCTGAAAACAGAAATCTTCAGGATATGATTATTGATGTCAAAGTTCCTGTTGAAATCGTAACCGAAACAGTCGGTGATAAAACCAAAGAGGTTGAAAACAAACTGTTTCCCGGCTATGTTTTTGTTAAGATGGTCTATACTGATGAAACCTGGTATGTTGTTCGCAACATCAGAGGTTGCACGGGATTTGTAGGACCGGGATCAAAGCCTGTTCCACTCACAGATGCGGAAGTTTACAGAATGGGTGTTGAAACACGAAGCGTTAAGCTTAACTATTCTGTCGGCGATTCAGTTCGCATTATAGACGGTCCGCTTGAGGATTTTGTCGGTGTCGTTGAAGAAATTGACGCTGACAAGGATTATGTCCGTGTAGTTGTTTCTATGTTCGGACGAGAAACTCCGGTTGAACTTGAGCTTGCTCAGGCTGAACCGATAGAAGATTAAACAAATAATAATCAGCCGATTGGCTTTTTATTGGGAGTGTAATGCTCCCTGTGGGAGGGACCCTACACAGTGGCGTCCCGCAATTTACCACGAATTTTGGAGGTGCAAACACAATGGCTCAGAAGGTTGTAGGCTTAATTAAGCTGCAGATTCCCGCCGGAAAGGCTACTCCGGCACCACCTGTTGGTCCGGCTCTCGGTCAGCACGGTGTAAACATTGTTGCGTTCACAAAGGATTTTAATGAGCGTACAAAGAATGATATCGGTCTTATCATTCCGGTAGTTATTACTGTATATGCAGACCGTTCATTCACTTTCATTACAAAGACTCCGCCTGCTGCAGTTCTTCTTAAGAAGGCTTGCGGTATCGACAGCGGTTCAGGCGTACCTAACAAGACAAAGGTAGCTCAGATCACTCGTGAGCAGATCACAAAGATCGCAGAGCAGAAGATGCCTGACCTCAACGCAGGTTCACTTGATGCTGCTATCAGTATGATTTCCGGTACAGCAAGAAGCATGGGTATTACAGTAGTTGACTAATTATTTCCGGGTGGGAGGATAATTCCGATTGACCACCTAACAATGGAGGAAGACTGATGAAACACGGTAAGAAATATGTTGACGCTGCTAAGCTCGTTGACAGAACTAAATTATATGATACAAACGAGGCACTCGATACAGTTATCAAGACTGCAGTTGCTAAGTTTGACGAAACAGTTGAGCTTCATGTAAAGCTCGGCGTTGACAGCCGTCATGCTGACCAGCAGGTTAGAGGTGCGGTTGTTCTTCCTAACGGTACAGGTAAAAAGGTTAGAGTTCTTGCAATTTGTAAGGGCGCTAACGAAGAGCTTGCCAAGGAAGCAGGTGCTGACTTTGTCGGTGCTGAGGATATGACACAGAAGATTCAGCAGGAGAACTGGATGGACTTTGATGTTCTTATCACAACTCCTGATTGCATGGGTCTTGTTGGTCGTCTTGGTAGAATCCTCGGTCCCCGCGGTCTTATGCCTAACCCCAAGGCAGGTACAGTAACTCCTGACATTGCCAAGGCTGTTAAAGAAGCTAAGGCAGGTAAGATTGAGTACCGTCTTGACAAAACAAACATCATTCACTGCCCAATCGGTAAGGCAAGCTTCGGTGCCGAGAAGCTCGGTGAAAACCTTGACACTCTCATGGGTGCTATCGTAAAGGCTAAGCCTGCTGCTTCAAAGGGTCAGTATATCCGCTCAGTTGCCATTACTTCAACAATGGGTCCGAGCGTTCGCATCAACCCTGCAAAGTTTGGTGCTTAATTAAAGATATTTACACGGTAGTGTGAATATATAAATTCGCTGTTCTAAAGACAGCAGGTGCGTAAGCGTAAAGGTTTTTCCTGCCTGCCGAGGAAGATGCAAATTATACTTTTTGTATTTTTGCAGCCGTCCGCGGTAAAACGGACGGCTGTTTTTTATGAACTGCGTTACAAATATTTTGGAGGTGAATTTATCTTGCCAAGTCAAAGTGTTTTAGAGCAGAAGAAAGCAATCGTTGCAGAGCTTTCAGAAAGACTTAAAAGCTCAATCACAGGTGTAGTTGTAAGCTACGAGGGTATCAACACAGAGGACGATACAAAGCTCAGAAAAGAGCTTCGTGAGAACGATGTTAAGTACACTGTAGTAAAGAACACACTTCTTTCCCGTGCTTGCGAGGAAGCAGGTCTTGAAGACATTAAGCCTGTTCTCGAGGGTACAACAGCTATTGCTACAAGTGACAGCGAGTACGCTGCTGCTGCAAGAATCCTTTGCAACTATGCTAAGGATCATGACAACTTTAAGGTTAAGTCAGCTTATCTTGACGGTGCTGTAATTGATATGGACACAATCGTTGCCCTTTCAAAGCTCCCGACAAGAGAAGTACTTCTCGCAAATGTTCTTGGTGCATTCCAGGCACCTATCGCATCCTTTGCGCGTGCCGTACAGGCTATCGTTGACAAGGGCGGCGTTGAAGCTTGTGCTGCTGAGGCAGCAGAAGAGGCTCCTGCAGAGGCAGAAGCTCCCGCAGCAGAATAATCGGCTGCAATCAATTAAAATTTTACTAATTATCATATTGGAGGTAAATTACAATGGCATCAGAGAAAATTACTGCTATTATTGAAGAATTAAAAGGCCTCACAGTTCTTGAGCTTTCAGAGCTCGTTCACGCTGTAGAGGATGAGTTTGGTGTATCAGCTGCTGCTGCAGTTGCAGTTGCTGGTCCTGCTGCTGACGGTGGCGCTGGTGCTGCTGAGCAGACAGAGTTCGATGTAGTTCTTAAGGCTGCAGGCGGCAACAAGATTGCTGTTATCAAGGCTGTTCGTGAAATAACAGGTCTTGGTCTTAAGGAAGCAAAGGCACTCGTTGACGGTGCTCCTAAGGCTCTCAAGGAAGGCGTTTCTAAGGAAGACGCTGAAGCTATGAAGGCTAAGCTCGAAGAGGCCGGCGCTGAAGTAGAACTTAAGTAATTTTACTTATAGCTTGCATTTTAAGTCCGACAGATTTCTGTCGGACTTTTTTGCGTTTATTGTTAAAATTTGTCATTTTTGAATTAGCATAAATTTGATTTTTCATCTTACAATAAATGAGTATGGACAATATAATCACAATGTCTGTTTTAACTGCTTTTGATTGCGGTTTTGCTTGACGAGCCGATTCTTTTGTGATAAACTATTAACGAACATAGGGTGTTGGATATTAACGCTGACAAGGGGTATTTGTCGCAATTCCACTATCTATGTGAATTCAGAAAACATAGAAAGGTTGATACTGAAATGGCAAAGATTGATTTAACAAAGTACGGTATTACAGGTACCACTGAAATCGTTCACAATCCTTCTTATGAAGAGCTTTTCAAAGAAGAAACAAGACCCGAACTCGAGGGTTATGAAGTTGGTCAGGAAACTGAGCTTGGCGCAGTTAATGTTAAGACCGGCGTTTACACAGGTCGTTCACCTAAGGACAAGTTCATCGTTATGGACGAGAACTCAAAGGACACTGTTTGGTGGACTTCTGACGAGTACAAGAACGACAACCATCCTGCATCTGAGGAAACTTGGAAGGCAGTTAAGGAAATCGCAAAGAAAGAGCTTTCTAACAAGAAGCTTTATGTTGTAGATGCTTTCTGCGGTGCTAACAAGGACACAAGAATGGCTGTTCGTTTCATCGTTGAGGTTGCTTGGCAGGCTCACTTTGTAACAAATATGTTCATCACTCCTTCAGCTGAAGAGCTTGAGAACTTTGAGCCTGATTTCGTTGTTTACAACGCATCAAAGGCTAAGGTTGAAAACTACAAGGAGCTCGGCCTTAACTCAGAAACAGCTGTTGTATTCAACATCACAAGCCGTGAGCAGGTTATCATCAACACATGGTACGGCGGTGAGATGAAGAAGGGTATGTTCTCAATGATGAACTACTACCTCCCGCTCAAGGGCATCGCATCAATGCACTGCTCAGCTAACACAGATAAGAACGGCGAGAACACAGCTATCTTCTTCGGTCTTTCAGGTACAGGTAAGACTACACTTTCAACAGATCCTAAGAGACTCCTCATCGGTGATGACGAGCACGGCTGGGACGACAACGGCGTATTCAACTTTGAAGGCGGCTGCTATGCTAAGGTTATCAACCTTGACAAAGAGTCAGAGCCTGACATCTACAACGCTATCAGAAGAGACGCTCTTCTTGAAAATGTTACTGTTGACAAGGAAGGCAAGATTGACTTTAACGACAAGACTGTAACAGAGAACACTCGTGTATCATATCCGATTGATCACATCGACAACATTGTTCGTCCTGTTTCTTCAGCTCCTGCCGCAAAGAATGTAATCTTCCTTTCAGCTGATGCTTTCGGCGTACTTCCGCCTGTTTCAATCCTCACACCTGAGCAGACAAAGTACTACTTCCTTTCAGGCTTCACAGCTAAGCTTGCAGGTACAGAGCGTGGCATCACAGAGCCAACTCCAACATTCTCAGCTTGCTTCGGTCAGGCATTCCTCGAGCTTCATCCTACAAAGTATGCTGAAGAGCTCGTTAAGAAGATGGAAATGAGCGGTGCTAAGGCATACCTCGTAAACACAGGTTGGAACGGCTCAGGCAAGCGTATCTCTATTAAGGATACTCGTGGTATCATCGACGCTATCCTTGACGGTTCTATCACAAAGGCTCCTACAAAGACAATTCCACACTTCAACTTTGAAGTTCCTACAGAACTCCCCGGCGTTGATTCAGGCATCCTCGATCCTCGTGACACATATGCAAATGTTGCTGATTGGGAAGAGAAGGCTAAGGATCTTGCAAGCCGTTTTGTTAAGAACTTTGCTAAGTACGAAGGCAACGAAGCAGGTAAGGCTCTCGTTGAAGCAGGTCCTAAGGCTTAATTTGCCCGACTGAGCTTAACGCATCATGATTGGTGCAACCTTTATCTAAATAAAAATTTCACCCGAAAGGTTTTTGAAAAAATTCCTTTCGGGTGTTTTTTATTGAGATTATACTTACAAAAATGCGGACATTTCTTTTATGTTTTCTTCTTCGGTTTCTAACATCCTTTTGGCGAGGAGGCTGACATGGGGGTCATTGCCGTCATAATCTCTTATTTTGCGTGACATTTTATTCACTCCCATTGTGTTGCCTTTTATCATCATTTCGGCAATGTGCGAAGATGACGAGTCACGCTTTAAATCCCTTTGTGCGGCATAGCGTGTCATTGCTTTTGTCATATTACTCACTCTGTGTGGCTCTGCGCCACGATTTTGCAACATTTTATTTGCACAATGATACAGCTTTCCGTATTTAATAAGATGTTCGCACAAAACACCGTCAACCTTGCTGTCCTTCAAACTTTTCCTTACGCTCGTAATTCCCTGACAGCCCATTTCGGCATTCTGCAAAACGCAGTTGAGCATTTCAATATCGTTAGTCATAACAAATCACCTCTGTAGATATTATTTACGGGAATTTTTGTGTTTATGCAACCGTAAAGAATTAGGTTGCAACACAGCCGTTTTTATGGTTTAATATCTATTAGATAATTAAAAAATAGGTGATTTTATGGCTGACGCAAAGTTACATACAATAAAACTTCCGTATCCCGACAAGGGCGACAGAACCGTCTGGATTTATGTTCCGTCACATTCCGACGGTGAAAAACTTCCCGTAGTCTATATGACAGACGGACAGAATCTTTTTGACGATAATTCAACTCCGCACGGTTCGTGGGAGGTTGTAAAAGCCGTTGAAAACGAGCAGAAAAGCGGTGTAGGCAACGCTGTAATTGTAGGCATCGACAACGGTAATGCTTGGCGTGACAGCGAACTTACTCCGAAGTCAATCGGTGAGGTTCAGCACCTTGAAATGTTCTGCGAGGATTTCAAACCCGAGGGCGAAATCTTTGACAATTTTCTTATGAATACCGTCATTCCGTATGTTGAAAATAACTTCCCCGTATGTACCGACAGACAGAATGTTGCCGTCTGCGGAAGCTCATCGGGCGGACTTATGTCATTCTTTTCGGCTGTTGAACACCCCGAAAAATTCGGCTATGCAGGTGTGTTTTCTCCTGCATTTCTCTGTTACACAAGAGAGGATTGGGCAAAATATCTTTCAACAAAAATTGTTGAAAATATGCCGTACCTCTACATCTACACGGGTAACGGTGACGAGCTTGAAGAGATGATTTTTGAAAGCACCGAAATGCTCTACGAACTTTTGGAAGAAAGCTTCTATCCGTATGACAGAATGAACGAGGTCATTCTTTTTGAAAACGCACACAATGAAAAATCGTGGCGAGAAATTTTCCCCGATTTTCTCCACACATTTTTGAGCAGACTTTGATAATATGAACAGCAAAATTGATATAAAAATATGCACCGTGGATATGCTGTCGGACCTGCAATATCTTTGCAGAACAACTTTTTCCGAAACATTTTCCGATTTAAAAAAAGAAATGAAAGGGTAAAATCAAAATGATTAAATACAAAATTAATATAGGTGAAAAGGAAAATGAAATATTAAAGGATATTTTTTTGGACTGCATGGGCGGCAAAACAAAGCGATTGTGTTTAAGAATAGTTTCTTGTTTTGCAGTAATATATATTTTATTAGAAACATTTCTCTTTGATGCTAATGATGACGGCTCAATTAATTATATGTCACTTGCCTTGGCGGCAATATTTGTTTGGCTTGCAATCTTTGCAAGAAAAATTCAAGAATTAATGTTTTACATAAAGTCATCAAAAATAACTCCGGAGAAAAAACAGGGTGTGAGGGAATATGTGTTTTCTGAAGGTGGCATAAAGGTATCATCATTATTATCTAGCAGTATGAATCCATGGGCTACTTTTTCGTCATGGGGATATTATAAAAACTACATTTACATAGTTATGCCTTCCAAAGGATTTTTGCTTGTTAGTCTTAATGACCTTTCTGTGAATGAAATAAATGATTTGACAAATCTTCTCAAAAGGCACCTCAGCTTTTGCCCGAACTAACAGTATTTTAACAAAACAAAAAGGACAGCCTTTAAGACTGTCCCAAAAATGTGATTTGGTTTAAATCGAAATTATGCGATGATTTCGCCGTCAACCGTACCGCCAAGACCTGCGGCATTTGATTCGTCTGTATCAATGTGCATTGCAGGAGCGTAGTTTGCGTTTACTCTGATTACAACATCACCGAATGTTGTTGTTCTGCCTGTATTTTCGCCAACCTTAACCGAAACGAGCTGTTTGTCTTTAAGACCAAACTCCTCGGCAGTTTTCGGATCAAGGTGAATGTGTCTTTTAGCGGCAATTACACCGCATTCGATTTCAACCTCGCCCTCGGGACCGACAAGCTTGCAGCCTGGTGTGCCTGCAATATCGCCAGATTCTCTGACAGGAGCGGCAATGCCGAGCTTACGAGCGTCTGTAAGAGAGATTTCAACCTGATCTGCACTTCTTTCGGGACCGAGAATTGACATTTTCATTTCACTTTTCGGACCTACAACAGTTACCTTTTCAACACAGGCAAACTGTCCTGGCTGTGAAAGATTCTTTTTGTTTGTAAGAGTAGCGCCCTTGCCAAAGAGAGCCTCAAGAGTTTCTTTGGTAACATGAACATGATGCGCTGATGTTTCAACCATTACTTTCATTTTGTGTACCACCATTCAATTAGAATTTGCCGTACGGCTTCGTGTTTATTTTACTACTTTATTCTTGGAATTTCAACATTTTTGATAAATTTAAATCTTTATTTTGGGAGAGAAAATTATGTATAATACCTGGGAAGAATTAATATCGGCTTGTGAAAACTGTCACAGGTGTGAACTCTGCGAAACTCGCACAAATGTTGTTGTGGGCGTCGGCAACGAAAATGCAGAGGTTATGTTCATCGGTGAAGGTCCTGGCGAAAACGAGGATCTTCAAGGCGAACCGTTTGTCGGCAGAGCAGGCAAACTGCTTGACAAAATGCTTGCGGCTGTTGACCTTGACAGAAACAAGAATATTTACATTGCCAATATGGTAAAGTGCCGTCCGCCGAAGAACCGTGATCCAAAGCCCGAAGAACAGGAAATGTGCATTGAGTGGCTCAGAACACAGGTGAGAATGATCAAGCCGAAAATTATTGTCTGTCTCGGCAGAATTGCGGCGGCAAGGCTTATTAAATCGGATATCAAAATCACAAAGGAACACGGTCAGTGGATTGAGAAAAACGGTGTGCTTATGATGGCAATGCTTCACCCTGCGGCAATTTTGCGTGATCCGCGCAGAAAGCCCGACGCCTTTGACGATTTCTTAAAGCTTCGTGATAAAATCAACGAGGTCTGTAATCATACATATGAATAATTTTTTGCAGCGGAGGTTTAGTGTGACCTCTGCTGTTTTTATATGTATAATTTCAAAATATTGTACATACAGATGACGAATACGGTAAGATTTCTGTTGATATTGCGGTGTTAATTTGGTATAATTAGTATGCAAAGCACAGTGATTTTTTCTGTAAGAAACATATGAAAAGGGTGATTTTATGAGCCTTGTAGAATTTAATAATGTTTACAAAAGATACAAAATGGGTGAGGTTGTTATCAATGCGGTTGACGGCATTTCGTTCAAGGTTGAGGAGGGCGAGTTTGCAATTGTAGTCGGTGCGTCCGGTGCAGGCAAAACAACCGTTCTGAATATTCTCGGCGGAATGGACAGCTGTTCCGAGGGCGAAATCATTGTCGGCGGAAAGGATATAAGCAAATTTAAGGACAAACAGCTTATCGAGTACAGACGGTACGACATAGGCTTTGTGTTCCAGTTCTACAACCTTGTTCATAACCTTACGGCAAAGGAAAATGTTGAGCTTGCCGCTCAGATTTGCAGTAATCCTCTTGACAGCGAAACTGCTCTTGAAAGCGTGGGCTTGCTTGAAAGGGCAAACAACTTCCCCGCACAGCTTTCGGGCGGTGAACAGCAGAGAGTTTCAATCGCAAGAGCACTTGCCAAAAGACCGAAGCTTTTGCTTTGTGACGAACCGACAGGTGCGCTTGACTACAACACGGGCAGACAGATTCTGAAATTGTTGCAGGAAACCTGCCGTAAAGACAAAATGACCGTTGTTCTTATCACTCACAACGGAGCAATAACGCCGATGGCGGATCACATTATAAGAATGAAAAGCGGAAAAATTGTTGAAGATATTTACAATGAAAATCCGAAAAATGTTGAAGAAATTGAGTGGTAAAAAATGAAAAGGAGGTGTCACAATGACTAAATCCTTGATAAAAAACACATTCAGAGAAATTAAAAATACAAAGGCAAGATTTATCTCGATTATGGCGATTATCGCCCTCGGAGTGGGATTTTTTGCCGGAATAAAGGCAACGGTTCCGTCAATGTACAACCTTGCAAGAACCTACACGGACGAGCAGGAGCTTATGGATTACCGCCTTGTGTCAACGGTCGGATTTGATGAGGACGACATAAAGGCGGTAAAAAATACGGACGGAGTAACCTCTGTTATGCCGTCATATTTCTGCGATGTTCAGACCGATGCCGACAGCGGCGGCAGGACTATGAGAGTCATTGCACTTCCCGAAAAATACGGTGATAATTCCGTTCAGAACAAGCTTGTTTTGACGGAAGGCAGACTTCCCGAAAAGTCGGGTGAAATTGCAGCCGATTCAAGCTCGTTCACGGCAGAGGGTTATAAAATCGGCGACAAAATCAGATTTGCAAAACAGACGGGCGATACAGATACTTCAACCGAACTTAAAACCCTTGAATACACGGTGGTAGGTCTTGTGCAGTCACCTCTTTACATAGCATATCAGCGAGGAACTACGACGGTCGGCAACGGAAAAATCTCGGATTATTTCTACATTTGCCCCGAAGATTTCGCCTTTGAACGCTACACGGAGCTTTATGTAAAAACCGATATTTCGGATAAATTCCCGGCATACACGGACGATTATGATAATGCCATAGAGAATAAAGCCGCCGATTTTGAAAAGGTGGGAGAGGACAGGAGCAACAGCTTTACGGTCGAGGTTATCGACAAGGCTAAGAGCGACCTTGCAGATGCAAAACAGGAGTATTCGGACAATAAAGAAAAAACCGAAAAGAAGCTTGCCGATGCAAAGACGGCGATTGATGACGGCAAAAAAGAGCTGAAAACCAAGACCGATGACGCACAGAAAAAACTTGATTCGGCAAAACAGCAGATTGAGGACGGCAAGACACAGCTTGAAAATTCACGCAATGAGTACAACACAAAAATTGCCGATGCACAGGCTCAGATTGCCGAAAAGGAAAGTCAGCTTAATTCTGCCGAAAAGCAATATAATTCTTCAAAAGCAGAATTTGACAAAGAAATTTCAAAATCACAGGCTGAAATTGAAAATGCGGAATATCAGCTGCAGTCGGCAAAGGATACATTTCAAACCGAACAGGAACCACAGCTTTTGGCAGGAATAAGTCAGGCTGAGGACGCCGTTTCCGCTTTGCAGTATCAAATCAGTCAGACGACCGATGAAGAAACGCTCACCGCTTTGAACGCACAGCTTGAACAGGCTCAGCAGAAGCTTGACGAACTCAACGCAGCATACGATTCCGCAAAGGCACAGCTTGAAAAAAGCGAAAATCAGCTTGCCGAAAACAAGGCACTTTTTGAACAGAAAAAAAGTGAGGGACAGGCTCAGCTTGACTACGCATATTCACAGATTTCAAGCGGAAGAACACAGCTTGATGCCGCAAAAGCAGAACTTGCACAACAGTCGGCAGACGGTCAGGCACAGCTTGATTCGGCAGAAAGCAAGCTGAATGACGCTCAGAGCGAGTATGACAGCGGTGTTGCAAAGCTTGCCGAGGAAAAGAAAAACGGCGAGAAAAAACTTTCCGATGCACAGACAGAATACGATGACGGCGTTAAAAAAGCCGATGAAGAATTTAAAAAAGCAGAGGATAAAATCAAAGACGCAGAGGAAGAAATCAATTCTCTTACAGAACCAAAGTGGTATGTCTTCGACAGAAGCGACAACCCGGGCTACTCAACATTTTCTTCAAATGCAGACAGACTCGGCGCTGTTGCAACGGTATTTCCCGTATTCTTCCTGCTCGTAGCGGTGCTTGTCTGCGTAACCACAATGACAAGACTAATTGAAGAAAAGCGTACCGAAATCGGAACGCTGAAAGCACTCGGCTACAGCAACACAAGCATTATAATGAAGTTTGTAATCTACTCGTTGCTTGCGGCTGTTATCGGAAGTGTAATCGGTATTTTAATCGGCATTTTAACCTTGCCGTTTGTAATTTATGATGCTTACAAAATTATGTACTACATCGGCGATATAACGCTGATTCCCGACTATACAAGCATAATTTTCGGAATTGCCGCCGCAGTTGTCTGCACGGTTGTTGTGTCGGTTGCGGTGTGTGCAAAATCTCTGCACGAAAAGCCTGCGGCTGTTATGCGGCCGAAAGCACCAAAGGCGGGCAAGAGAATTTTGCTTGAACGCATAAAACCGTTGTGGTCACATATGAGCTTTAACTCAAAGCTGACCGCAAGAAATCTGTTCAGATACAAGGTAAGACTTTGTATGACTGTTATCGGTGTTGCCGGCTGTACGGCTCTGATTGTTGCCGCATTCGGTTTGCTTAACAGCTTTGAACCGATGACACACGATCAGTTTGAAACAATCTATAAATACGATGCCGTTGTTGTTCCGAAAGACAGCGGAAGTGCCGACAATCTTTCGTTTTTGACAGATACACTTGATAAAAACAGCAATGTCAAACACTCAATGCTTGTTTCACAGCAGGAATGTACGGTAACGCACGGCAGTAAGGTTAAGGACAGCGACACAAATCTTGTTGTACCGCAGGATCCCGAAAAGTTTGACGAAATTGTTTCTCTGCATACAAGAAAGGGCAAAGAAGAACTCAAGCTTTCGGACAGCGGAGTAATGCTCAGCGAAAAAATGTGCAGTGAGCTTGGAATAAAAACGGGCGATAAAATCACACTGAATGTTGACGGCAAAAAGGCAGAGGTCAAGGTCAGCGGAATTTTTGAACAGTACATTTACAATTTTGTTTATATGACGCCAGATGCCTATAAGAGCTTGTTCGGCAGTGACTGCACCTATAATATGGCTGATGTCGCACTCAAAGACACCTCGGATTCCGCCTGCGACAAATTCGGTTCACAGGTTTTATCAGATGATAAAATTGCGGCGGTAAGCTACATTGCATCAAGCTTAAACGAATTTAGAAATATGCTCAACTCTCTTGATATGGTTGTTACGGTTATGATAATCTGCGCAGCGGCACTTGCCTTTGTTGTACTCTACAACCTGACTAATATCAACATTGCCGAGCGTGTCCGTGAAATTGCAACCTTTAAGGTTCTCGGATTCTACAACCGTGAAACTTCATCATTCATTTACAAAGAGAACATAATTTTGACTATCCTCGGAATTATCGTAGGTCTGTTTCTCGGAAATCTTTTGACGGGCTTTATTATTCAGACGGTTGAGGTTGACAACGTTATGTTCGGAAGAGATATTTATTTCACTTCATACCTCTATGCGGCAGGGCTGACATTCCTGTTCTCGCTTCTTGTAAATGCGGTTATGAGCTTTAAGATTAAAGCCGTTAATATGGTTGAAAGCCTTAAAAGCGTTGAATAACGGAATATTTTGCCGTATGCTTAAAAAATCTTTTGTAAAATATTGATTGAATACAGCAATTGTGTTATAATACAGAAGAATAGGCTAAATAAATAGGCTGACAGGCAAAATATCTGTGAAAGGATAGTTACAGTAATGATAAAAGCTAATGAATACCGCACAGTCACCTGCGGTGAGTTAAGAGAAGAAAATATCGGACAGCAGGTCAGAGTTGCGGGCTGGGTTGAAAATATCCGTGACCACGGCGGTGTAATGTTCCTTGATATCCGTGATCAGTACGGTGTGCTTCAGGTTGTTGTTCACAACGATGAACTTCTTAAGAATATCAACAAGGAATGTACAGTAACTCTCAGCGGTACTGTTGTTAAGCGTGACGAAGAAACAATCAACAAGAAGATTGCAACAGGTTTCGTTGAAGTTCACACGGAGGACATCAAGGTTCTCGGCAAGTGTAAGAATGTTCTTCCGTTTGAGGTTGCAACCTCTACAAATACCAATGAAGAAGTAAGACTTAAATATCGTTTTCTTGACCTCCGTAACCCGAAGGTTCACAATAATATTATGATTCGTTCGCAGATTATCACATTTCTGCGCAACAAGATGAACGAAATGGGCTTTACGGAGATTCAGACTCCTATCCTTTCAACTTCATCTCCGGAGGGCGCTCGTGACTACCTTATCCCGAGCAGAAAGCACAAGGGCAGATTCTATGCTCTCCCACAGGCTCCTCAGATTTTTAAACAGCTCCTTATGGTGTCAGGCTTTGACAGGTATTTCCAGATTGCACCTTGCTTCCGTGATGAGGACGCCCGTGCAGACCGTTCACCGGGTGAGTTCTATCAGCTTGATTTTGAAATGGCTTTTGCAACACAGGAAGATGTATTTGCTGTTGCTGAAGAGGTTCTTTACGAAACATTCAAGAAGTTTTCAAATAAAGAGGTTTCAAAGCCTCCGTTTGCCCGTATTCCGTATGCCGAGAGTATGCTCAAGTACGGTACAGACAAGCCTGACCTCCGCAATCCGCTCGTAATTGTTGAAATCAGCGATATGTTTGAGGAAACAGACTTTGCTCCGTTCCGCAAAAAGACAGTTCGTTCAATCAATGTTCCGAACGCCGCAGGTCAGTCAAAGAAATGGTTCAAGAAGATGGAGGAGTTCGCTCTTTCAATCGGCATGAAGGGCCTTGGCTATGTTAAGGTTAGAGATGACCTCACATTTGACGGTCCGATTGACAAGTTCCTTAAAGAGGGCGACCGTGAAGAGCTTATCAGCCGTAACGGTTCAAAAGCAGGCGATGTAATCTACTTTATCGCCGATACTGCTCAGGAAGCTCCAAAGCTTGCGGGTCAGATCAGAACAGAGGTTGCAAAGCGTCTTGACCTTATCGATACAAGCCGTTTTGAAATGTGCTTTATCGTTGACTTCCCGATGTTTGAGAGAGATGAAGAAACAAATCAAATTATCTTCACACACAATCCTTTCTCAATGCCGCAGGGCGGTCTTGACAGCCTTCTTAACAAGGATCCCGAAGAGGTTCTTGCTTATCAGTACGATATCGTTTGCAACGGTGTTGAGCTTTCATCAGGCGCTGTTCGTAACCACGATATTGAAATTATGAAGAAAGCGTTCGAGCTTGCAGGCTACAGCGAGGATGACCTCAAGGCTAAGTTCTCCGCACTCTACAATGCGTTCCAGTACGGTGCTCCGCCGCACGCAGGTATGGCTCCGGGCGTTGACCGTATGATTATGCTCCTTACAGAAGAAGAGAACATCAGAGAAGTTATTGCATTCCCGATGAACTCCAATGCTCAGGATCTTCTCCTCGGTTCACCGGGTGAGGTAACAGAACAGCAGCTCCGTGAGGTTCATATTAAATTAAGATAAAAACTGCATTTGCAGTCATATATTCAAACTCAAAGGGCGAGTTATATATTATATGACTTGCCCTATTTTCTTTAAAAAGGACGGTTTTTATGGTAACAAGAGAAGATGTTGAAAACATTGCGTTGCTTTCAAAGCTTTTTGTTCCCGAAGAGGAGCTTGACGGCCTTACAAAGTCAATGCAGGAAATCATAGATTTTGCCGACACAATCAATAACGCTCCGACAGACGGCGAGGAGTTTGACGATATTAACAATCTGTCAAATGTTTTTCGTGAGGATGAGGTTGTTGAGTCCTACGATACAAAGGAGATCCTTTCAAATGCTCCCGAGCAGGCAGAGGATCACTTCCTTGTAAGAAACAGAGAGTAAGGCGGTGTAAAAATGGGTTCTATTGAAAAAATTCATGAAATGCTTGTGTCAAAAGAGTGTTCATGTACCGAGCTTACAAAAAGCTATCTTGACGAAATCGAAAAGGCTGACGGCGAGCTTAACGCATATGTTAATGTAACAGGCGAGGAGGCTCTGAAAACTGCCGAGGCTGTTGACAGAAAAATTGCCTCAGGCGAGGAAATCGGTATGCTCGAGGGTGTTCCGATGACGCTCAAGGACAATATTTCAACAAAGGGAATTGAAACAACCTGTTGTTCAAAAATTCTCACAGGCTATAAGCCAATTTATAACGCAACCGTTTGGGAAACTCTTGCAGGCGAAAACGCAGTTATGCTCGGCAAGACGAATATGGACGAGTTCGCAATGGGCTCTTCATGCGAAACATCATACTTTGGCGGTGCAATGAATCCGTTTGATTCAAACTATGTTTCCGGCGGTTCATCAGGCGGTGTTGCAAGTGCGGTAGGCGCAAACATTGCAGCTTACGGCCTTGGCTCTGATACAGGCGGATCAATCCGTCAGCCGGCATCATTCTGCGGTATTGTAGGTCTTAAACCTACTTACGGTGCGGTTTCCCGTTACGGACTTATCGCATATGCGAGTTCACTTGACCAGATTGGACCGATTACAAAGTCTGTTGAGGACGCTGCAATTGTTTTTGACGCAATTTCAAAGAGGGATGAAAAAGATTCAACCTCAAAGGGCTTTGTCGGTGACACTTATTCAAAACTCAACAATGACATCAAGGGTATGAAAATCGGTATTGCAAAGGAATATCTTGAGGGTGTCCGTGACGATGTAAAAGAGGCTGTCTTAAAGGCTGCCGATATCTACAAGTCAATGGGTGCAGAGATTGTTTACTTTGACCTGCCCGAACTCAAATTTGCCCTTCCTGTTTACTATATCATCGCCTGTGCCGAGGCATCTTCAAACCTCGGCAGATATGACGGTATCCGCTTCGGTTACAAAACCGAGCATTACAACGGCACTCACGATATGGTCTGCCGTACCCGTTCGGAGGGATTCGGCGAAGAAGTTAAACGCAGAATCCTCCTCGGTACCTATGTTCTTTCTGCGGGTTACTATGACGCTTATTACAAAAAGGCTCAGAATCTTCGCGGCACTATCGTTAAGGCATTCAACAACGCATTTGAAAAGTGCGATGTAATCCTTGCTCCGACAGTTCCTATGACAGCATTTGAAAAGGGACACGCTGTAAGCGATCCGATTGAAACCTATCTTACGGATATCTGCACTGTACCTGTCAATATTGCAGGTCTGCCGGGTGTTTCGGTTCCGTGCGGATTCAACGCAAAGGGTATGCCGATTGGTATGCAGCTTATCGGCAAGAGCTTTGGCGAGGCTGAAATTCTTAATGCGGCATACAAATATCAGCAGGCTGCTGCTGAAAACTTTAAGGATACAAAGTGGGGTGTTAAGCTGTGAGTTACGAATTAGTTGCGGGTTTTGAAACCCATATTGAGCTTGCCACAAAGACAAAAATCTTCTGCGGCTGTACTACAAAATTCGGCGGTGCACCAAACAGCCATTGCTGTCCCGTGTGTATCGGTCTGCCGGGAACACTTCCAAAGCTTAACCGTGAGGTAGTTCGCTATGCAATCCGTGCAGGTCTTGCAGTTCACGGTGAAATCGCAGAGATTTCAAAAATGGACAGAAAGAACTACTGCTATCCCGACCTTTCAAAGGCTTATCAGATCAGCCAGCTTTATGCTCCGCTTATTATAGGCGGTTATGTTGAGCTTTCAAACGGCAGAAAAATCCGTCTGCACCACATTCACATCGAAGAGGATGCAGGAAAACTCATTCATCAGCACGGCGACACATATGTTGACTATAACCGTGGCGGTGTTCCTCTTATCGAAATTGTTTCAGAGCCTGACATTCGTTCAATTGACGAGGCGAGAGAGTATGTTGAAAAGCTTCAGCAGGTTATGCGTTACATTGGAATTTCCGACTGTAAGATGCAGGAAGGCTCAATGCGTTGCGATGTAAACATTTCGGTTCGTCCAAAGGGCAGCGAAAAGCTTGGTACAAGAACCGAAATTAAAAATATGAACTCAATCAACAACATAGCAAAGGCTATGGAGTATGAGTTTGAAAGACAGGTTGACCTTATTGAAAACGGCGGAAGTGTTGTTCAGGAAACCCTCCGTTATGACGACGCAACCAACACAACATCTTCAATGAGAAGTAAAGAGGACGCTCACGATTACCGTTATTTCCGTGATCCCGACCTTGTTACTATCCATGTTCCGAAAGATGTTGTTGAAGAAATCAAGGCTGCAATGCCTGAGCTTCCTGCCGATAAGTGCAGAAGATATATTGACGAACTTGCAATTCCCGAAAAGGATGCACAGCTTCTTACAAAGTACCGCAAAATCAGTGAGTATTTTGACAAGGCTTGCGAGGGCGTTAAGTCACCAAAGACAGTTTCAAACTTCATTATCGGTCAGATTTTCCGCAGAACAGAAACCGAGGCTGATAAGGAAATCTTTGATGTTGCGGTTACTCCCGAACAGCTTAACGAGCTTGTAAAACTTCTTGACAGCGGTAAAATCCGCAACAACCTTGCGAAGGCAACACTTGAAAAAATGCTTGACAGCGGCAAGGGTGCTCTTGAATTTATCAGCGAAAGCGATATGGGCGGTCTTGACGAAAACGCACTCAACGATTTGTGCAAGCAGGCTGTTGAGAGCAATCCAAAGGCTGTTGAGGACTATAAGAACGGCAAGGAAAAGGCGATTAAGTCGCTTGTCGGAAATGTTATGAAGAACAGCAGAGGTAAAGCTGATCCTGCTCTTGCAGAGTCAAAAATCAAGGAACTTATCGGCTGATAACTTAAACCTTCACGGGGGTGTGTCTTATGAAAGAAAAAATCAAAGTAACGGCAGTTGTAATGTTTCTCGGAGTTATATTTTCGGGAATTTTGGTTGCATACAAGCTGGTTAATACGATTATCCCGTCATTTGACGGCGGATCGGCATCGGTATTCGACTATCTGCTAATCGTGACCGTCACCGTTTCAATGGTGCTGAAGCTCGCAGTAGGTTCAATGGGACTGAGAGCCGTTTCAAAAAAGACATCACCGCCGGATATGCAAAAAATGTTGAAAACTTCGGGCAAACTCGCAGTAGTGCTTGTGCTTATCGGAGTGCTTAACATCATATTTAATGTTGTGAACGGACAGGTTGTTTTTGTGATTGAAGTGTTCGACACAGCAACCGATATTCTCCTCGGTTTTGTGTATATACTTGCCTCCGCAAGCGTTCGTGCCGGCAGAGAATAAGTTCGGATTTTAGATTACCAAATAAAAAATTAACGGTTGGATTTACGAAAAAAGTAATCCAACCGTTTTTGTTTGGCTTTATGAATATTGCAAGTAAATACAGTTTTGTAGGGGCGTTCATTGGACGCCCGCACGGCGAGTAGCCGTTCCCAGTTCGTGAAGACAGTTTTAATTAAATGTAAAATTGAAAATTGAAAATGGAAAATTAATGTCGGGAAGACAGTTTGTAATGTAAAAAACATATTATGCCCGAGCGTAACATTGCAACCGTTCGCACAATTCCGTAGGGGCGGATATCATCCGCCCGCAAGTAATGACAGAAAATTTATGATGAAAATAAACTGTATAAATGAGATACAGTTACCGAAATAATACAGTTGAAAAGAGGTCAGCATTGCTGACCTCTTTTTTATGTAATTCTAAAAATGCACTCGCATTCTGAAAAGTTATGTGCGTGCCGAGTAATGCTCGGGCATAATAAGTTTTAGAAAAATGAAACTGTCTTCACGAACCGGGCGCGAGACACTCGCATTAGTCAACCTTTGGCAAGCCGTCAAAGCCCTGCTGGAGGTCGGCGTCTGTCGGAATGTAGTCGCTCATTTCGCCGTCATTATACTTCTGATAAGCAACCATATCAAAGTAGCCTGTACCTGTAAGACCGAAGAGAATTGTCTTTTCTTCGCCTGTTTCTTTGCACTTGAGAGCCTCGTCAATTGCAACTCTGATTGCGTGACTGCTTTCGGGAGCAGGAAGAATACCTTCAACTCTTGCAAACTGCTCTGCTGCTGCAAATACGCTTGTCTGCTCAACTGCTCTTGCCTCCATAAGACCGTCATGATACAGCTGAGAAAGTGTTGAACTCATACCGTGGAAACGAAGTCCGCCTGCGTGGTTGGCTGACGGAATAAATCCGCTGCCGAGCGTGTACATCTTTGCGAGAGGACAAATCATACCTGTGTCGCAGAAGTCATATGCGAACTTACCTCTTGTAAGGCTTGGGCATGATGCCGGCTCAACAGCGATAAACTTGTAGTCATTTTCGCCACGGAGCTTTTCACCCATAAACGGAGAGATAAGACCGCCGAGGTTTGAACCGCCGCCTGCACAGCCGATGATAATGTCAGGCTTTACATCGTACTTTTCGAGAGCGGCTTTTGCTTCAAGACCGATAACGGACTGATGAAGAAGTACCTGATTAAGCACACTTCCGAGTACATAACGGTAGCCGTCTGTATGAGTTGCAACCTCAACAGCCTCAGAAATAGCACAGCCAAGGCTTCCTGTTGTACCGGGGTGAGCCTCAAGAATCTTTCTGCCGACTTCCGTTGTTGTTGACGGTGACGGAGTAACGCTTGCACCGTAGGTTCTCATAACCTCTCTTCTGAAAGGCTTTTGCTCGTATGAAACCTTTACCATAAATACCTTGCAGTCAAGGCCGAAATATGAACAAGCCATTGAAAGGGCAGTACCCCACTGACCTGCGCCTGTTTCGGTTGTAACACCTTTAAGTCCCTGCTTTTTAGCGTAGTAAGCCTGAGCAATTGCGCTGTTGAGCTTGTGGCTTCCGCTTGTGTTGTTGCCCTCGAATTTGTAGTAAATCTTTGCAGGAGTGTCAAGAGCCTTTTCAAGAAAATATGCTCTTATAAGCGGAGATGGACGGTACATTTTATAGAAGTTCTGAATTTCTTCCGGAATGTCAATGTATGCGTCTGTGTCGTCAAGCTCCTGGTCAATAAGCTCATCACAGAACACGGGAGCAAGGTCTGCGTGTGTCATAGGCTTGAGTGTTGCAGGATTTAAAAGCGGTGCAGGCTTGTTTTTCATATCTGCACGAACATTGTACCATTTTGTCGGGATTTCGCTTTCGTCAAGGTATATTTTGTATGGGATTTTGTTTTCAGCCACTAAAATGACCTCCTTGGAATAATATTTCTTTGTAAATCTTATGTAAGTTGATTTTGAGATTTTGCAGGAATTATTTTACATCCTGCATACTTCTGTAATATTGTACCACAAATAAAAGGCTTTGTCACGCAAATTTGTAAAAATTTATTTCAGCATACAAAACCTATATTTTTATTTACACTCTTTTTACAATTGACAAACAGCGTATTTTACAAAACAGTCATAGACTGATGTTGTACGAAAGAGGTACACAAATGATATGAATTTAAGGAGAAAATTCAAATGAAATCTATGACTAAAAAAATTACGGCAACAGCATTATTCGGTGTTCTTGCAGTTTCTGCATTTGCAGGCTGCGGCGGTGCAAATTCTTCATCAAACGGTTCATACGACGCAGGTTCGGATGCCGCAAAGTTTGACGCATCAAAAACAATCTCCGTTGTAACAAGAGAAGAAGGTTCAGGTACAAGAGATGCATTCACAGAGCTTACAGGCGTTCTTGTTAAGGACGGCGACAACAAGACAGACAACACAACTACTTCGGCTGTAACAATCAACAGCACAGAGGCTGTTATCACAAATGTAAAGGATAACGAGGCGGCAATCGGTTACATTTCACTCGGTTCACTCAACGATACGGTAAAGGCTCTTAAAATCGGCGGTGTTGAGGCAACAGCCGATAATGTAAAGTCAGGCGACTATGCAGTAAGCCGTCCGTTCAACATTGCTTACAAGGGCGAACTCAGCGATGTTGCTCAGGATTTTGTTGATTACATAATGAGCTCAGACGGTCAGAAAATTGTTTCAGACAACGGTTATGTAACAGTTTCGGAAAATGCCGCATACAGCGGTAAGAAGCCGTCAGGCAAAATCAGCGTAGCAGGTTCATCTTCGGTATCACCTGTAATGGAAAAGCTTGCCGAGGCTTATCAGAAGGTAAACACAAACGCTAAGGTAGAAATCCAGACATCCGACTCATCGGCAGGTATGCAGTCAGCTATGGGCGGCACATGTGATATCGGTATGGCGTCCCGTGACCTTAAAGATGAGGAAAAGAGCGCACTCAAGGTTGAAACAATCGCAAAAGACGGTATCGCAGTAATCGTAAACAATGTAAACACATGTGATGACCTCACACTTGATCAGGTAAAATCAATTTACACAGGTGAAACAACTGTTTGGAGTGACATAATTAAATGAGATTAAACAGATTTCGTGAAAAGGCAATGCAGGGAGTTTTCTTCCTCACAGCTGTAACAAGTATAGCGGCGGTTGTCATAATCTGTATATTCTTATTCTGTAACGGTGTTCCTGCAATGGCAGAAATAGGCTTCTTTGATTTCGTAGGCGGACAGAAATGGGCGCCTACGAATGTGCCTGCATCATATGGAATTTTTGATATGATTATCGCAAGCATATATGTTACCGCAGGAGCAATCATAATCGGTGTTCCGATAGGAATTCTCACAGCAGTATTTCTTGCAAGGTTTTGTCCTGCACCGCTCTACAAGGTGCTTAAACCGGCAACAGAGCTTTTGGCAGGTATCCCGTCAATTGTTTACGGCTTCTTCGGACTTATGGTTGTTGTACCGTTCATCCGTGATAACTTTGGCGGCAACGGTTCAAGCTGGCTTGCGGCATCAATCGTACTCGGAGTTATGATTCTTCCGACAATCATCGGTGTGTCAGAGTCGGCAATCAAGGCAGTTCCCGAAAGCTATTACGAAGGTGCTCTGGCGCTCGGTGCAACAAAGGAAAGAAGTGTGTTCAAGACAATTCTTCCGGCATCAAAATCAGGCGTTCTTGCAGGAGTTGTTCTCGGCATAGGCAGAGCGTTGGGCGAAACAATGGCAGTTGTACTCATTGCAGGCAATCAGGTTCAGATTCCGCACAGCGTTACGGACGGACTTCGTACCCTGACCGCAAACATTGTTCTTGAAATGGGTTATTCAACAGGCTTGCACCGTCAGGCACTTATTGCAACGGGTGTTGTTCTGTTCGTATTTGTTCTGCTCATCACACTTTCAATGCAGGCTATAAAGAGTAGGAGTGAAAAGCGTGGCTAACAGCGATAACATAAAAAACGATGCTGCTGCGGTTGATGTGTCACAGATTAAGGCAATCAACAAAGTATCGTTTAAACAGAGAATGAAAGCCTACAAAAGAAAGCCCCTTTCACTTGTACTGCTCATTCTTGTAGGTCTTGCGGCGGCACTTTCTGCGGCGGCTCTCATATTTATCATTGTCTATGTTCTTGTACGAGGTGTTCCTAACCTTACCCCCGAGCTGTTCTCACTTGAGTACAACAGCGACAATGTATCGTGTATGCCGTCAATTATCAACACAATTGTTCTTACGCTTGTAACCCTTATAATTTCCGTACCGTTCGGTGTGGGAGCGGCAATCTATCTTGCCGAGTATGCAAAGCGTGGCAACAAGCTTGTTAAGGTAATCAGAACAATGGCAGAAACCCTTGCCGGTATTCCGTCAATTGTTTACGGTCTTTTCGGTATGCTTTTCTTTGTGTATGCCCTTAACTGGGGTTATTCACTTCTTGCCGGTGCATTTACGCTTGCAATTATGGTACTTCCCACAATTATGCGTACAACCGAGGAGGCACTTCTCACAGTTCCCGATTCATACCGTGAGGGCAGTTACGGACTCGGTTCGGGCAAGCTCAGAACAATTATGAGAATTATTCTTCCGAGTGCGATGCCCGGTATTCTTGCCGGAATCATTCTTGCTGTCGGCAGAATAGTAGGCGAAACAGCCGCACTTATTTATACTTACGGTTCGGCAACAGGCTATGCGGCAGGTCCTCTCAATTCGGGACGTTCACTTGCCGTTCATATGTATGTACTTACCAACGAAGGACTTCATACAGATCAGGCATGGGGTACCGCAGTTGTACTTCTTGTACTTGTTTTTGCAATCAATACACTCTCGGCATTTGTTGCAAAGAAACTCGGAAACAACAAGAAGTAACAGGAAAGGATAATTATTTTACGATGGATAAATTTACCATAGAAAACATGAATCTTTACTACGGAAAATTTCATGCGTTAAAGGATGTAAATATCCGTATGAAGAAAAACAGAATCACAGCCTTCATCGGTCCGTCAGGCTGCGGTAAGTCAACTCTTTTAAAGTCGCTCAACCGAATGAACGACCTTGTTGAGGGTTGTAAGATAACAGGCGACATTCGCCTTGACAACGAGGATATTTACGGTGATATGGATGTAAATATCCTCCGCAAAAGGGTTGGTATGGTGTTCCAGAAAGCCAATCCGTTCCCAATGAGCATTTACGATAACATCGCTTTCGGTCCTCGCACACACGGAATCAAAAGCAAGAAAGAACTTGACAGAATTGTTGAAGAATCCCTGCGTGACGCCGCAATCTGGGATGAGCTTAAAGACAGACTCAAAAAGAGTGCTCTCGGTCTTTCGGGCGGTCAGCAACAAAGACTTTGTATTGCAAGAGCACTTGCCGTAAAACCCGAAGTTCTGCTTATGGACGAGGCAACCTCTGCACTTGATCCTATTTCAACGGGTAAAATTGAGGAGCTTTGCCTTAAACTGAAAAACGATTATACAATTGTTATGGTAACACATAATATGCAGCAGGCTTTGCGTATTTCAGATGAAACAGCGTTCTTTTTACTCGGTGAAATGGTTGAATGTAATTCAACTGACGCAATTTTCTCAAATCCGCAGGATAAGCGTACCGAAGAATACATTACGGGAAGGTTTGGCTAATGAGAGAATATTTTGATAAAGAGCTTACACAGCTTAACGACAGCCTTATTGAAATGGGCGGACTTGTTGAACAGGCAATCAAAAATACAATGAAGATGATTGTTGACGGCGAAGATTTGCTTGATATCGCAAGAGAACACGAAAATCGTATTAACGAGGCGGAAAAATCCATCCAAAGCAGATGTCTGCACCTTCTTCTTCATCAGGCACCGGTTGCACACGACCTCAGATATGTTTCCGCCGCACTCAAAATGATTACCGACCTTGAGAGAATCGGCGATCAGGCAGTTGATATTGCTGAAATGTCTGTTTACATCAAGGACAAAAAGCAGGTGTTCAATCTTACTCACATTTTGGAAATGGGAGACAATGCCTCAAAAATGGTAACGGAGGCTATTGACGCTTTTGTTAAGAGCGATATTGAGGTTGCCAAAAAGGTAGCCCGTCAGGATGATATCGTTGACGAACTTTTTAACCGTTCAAAGAATGAAACGGTTGAACTCATTCATAAGAATAAGGAACTCGGCTCAGAGGCTCTCGATATCGTTATGATTGCAAAGTATCTTGAAAGAATTGCAGACCATGCGGTTAATGTTGCAGAGTGGGTTGCTTTTTCAATTACAGGCAGCTGCGATTTGTCCGACTGATATATTTTGCTTAACAAACGGGAGCATAGCTGTATGCTCCTGATTTTTGTTTTATTAAACTTTACATTTTTGCAAAAAAAGTCTATAATTATGGCGGATGTTCCGATTTTAATTTAAGTGCAAACGCTCCTTTGCGGTGCATTTAAATACACATTTGTTGAGGGAGAGTATTAGATGTTAATTTACATTGTTGAAGATGATACCGATATCAGAGAGCTTGAATCTTATGCTATGAAAAGCAGCGGATATGAGGTTCAGAGCTTTGGCGAAAGCAAGAGCTTTTTTAAAGCTTGTACAGCCGAAATTCCTCAGCTTGTAATTCTTGATGTTATGTTACCCGATTTTGACGGACTTTCCGTGCTTGAAAAAATGCGCAGGGACGCCGTGACAAAAAATGTTCCCGTTATCCTTGTTACTGCAAAGGGAAGTGAAATGGATAAGGTCAAAGGCCTTGACATGGGTGCCGATGACTATATTACAAAACCTTTTTCAGTCCTTGAGCTTATTTCAAGAGTCCGTGCAATCCTTCGCAGATGTTCTGTTGATGACAGACAGGATGTCATAAAGCTCGGTCAGATTGTTTTTGACGATTCCAAGCACATTGTAACAAGCTGCGGTGAGGAATGTAACCTCACCTTCAAAGAATACGAACTTTTAAAGTATCTTCTCAAAAATAAAGGTATGGCGCTTACCCGTGAAAATATCATTCTCAATGTGTGGGGATATGATTTTGAGGGCGAGAGCAGAACGGTTGATATGCACATTACAACCCTCAGGCAAAAACTCGGCAGCTGCGGAAACCTTATCAAAACCGTGAGAAATGTCGGATATAAGGCGGGGGAATAAAGTGAAACTGAGTAAAAAGCTTTTAAAAAACTTTTCGGTTATCGCTGTGGTGTCCATTCTTCTGACGGCTGTTTTTTCAACAGCCGCTTTCTGGTTTGTGTTTTCCGATGAACAGGAGGCAGAGGTTCGGCAATATACCGATAAAATCATCGGCGTTTATAATTTCGACAGCGAAATCGACCTCTCAAAATATTACGGAATAGGCGATTTTCGTGTTACGCTCATAAAAGGTGACGGTTCGGTTGTATCCGACAGTGTTGACACAGATGTTAATTCTATGCCGAATCACAGCGACCGTCCCGAATTTGAACAGGCAATCAAGGACGGCAACGGTTCAAGCCACAGAATGTCGGAAACCTTGAATAAAATAACATACTACTATGCAGAAAAAACCGCAGACGGTTCTGTAATCCGTGTTGCAAAGACAATTGACAGCATTTACGGAATTTTTCTTTTTGTTATTCCGTCAATTCTTATAATTATGATAGGTGTATTTGTCGTATGCACAATTCTGGCAAAGCGCTCCACAAAGAAAATCGTTGAACCAATTAAGGAAATGGCGGACAACGGCAACGGCTCACCGTATGATGAGCTTTTGCCGCTCTCACAGAAAATTGCAAGCCAGCAAAGACAAATCAAGCGTCAGATGCGCAGACTGCAGTTTGAAAAGGATAAAATTTCAACGCTTATCGAAAATATGGCGGAGGGCTTTATTCTTATTGATGTTGACAAAAAGGTGCTTATGAGCAACTATTCGGCGTCAAAGCTTCTCGGTGCTGATGATGACGGTGTTATCGATAAGACTTTGATTGCATTTTCACGCAACGAGGTTCTTAACGATTGCGTTGACAAGGCTCTTTCGGGCGAGAGTAAAAACGGCGACACAACCGTAAAAGGAAGAGCATTGCAGATTATCACCAATCCTGTTTATTCAAACGGCGAAAAAAACGGTGCCATCTGTCTTATTATTGATGTTTCGGCTAAGAAAAAGGCTGAGAAAATGCGTCGTGAATTTACGGCAAATGTAACTCACGAGCTGAAAACTCCGCTGACTTCAATTTCGGGCTATGCAGAAATCATTGCAAGCGGTCTTGTAAAGCCCGATGATATCCCGAATTTTGCAAATAAAATTCACAAGGAATCGGGCAGACTTCTCTCTCTTATAAGCGATATTATGGAGCTTTCACAGCTTGACGAAAAATTCAGCGACGAAGAATTTGCCCCTGTTGACCTTGCAGGGGTTGCGGTCGAGGTTGCTGAGGATCTCCGTTCAAATGCCGAAAAGCACGGAATTACAATTACTGTTGATACAAAAACTGCCGTCATAAACGGTAACCGTAATCAGATTTACGAACTTATTTACAATCTTTGTGACAATGCAATCCGTTACAATCGTGAAAACGGTTCGGTAAAAATCATAACAGGCGATGACAATGAACATCCGTTTGTTAAAGTTGCCGACACGGGAATCGGTATCCCCGAAAAGCACCACAAGCGTGTGTTTGAACGCTTTTACCGTGTTGATAAGAGCCGTTCAAAGGAAACAGGCGGCACGGGTCTTGGACTTGCAATTGTCAAGCACATTACCGAAAGACACGGCGGAGAGATTTCTCTTGAAAGCAGTGAACAGGGAACAACATTTACCGCAAGGTTCTGATGTGAAGTCTGTTTACATTATTTTACAAACAAAACAAATTTTAAGCGATACTGCGCACACTGTGTTGTGCAGTGTCGTTTTTTATTGCCCAAGCAATGTGCTTTTACAAATCTCACATAAAAAATACTCCGTTTTGACAAATTTCAAAGATATTCGCCAAGCTTTCAGACTTTACAAATTCTTTACAATTCATTGACAATCCTATGACTTTAGTTTAATATTATTGATGATAAAGGAGAGTATGTATTTATGGATTTGTTTATGGTTTTACAACTGCTCTGCGGTCTGGCGCTCTTTTTGTTCGGTATGAATTCAATGGGCGACGGTCTTGAGAGTCTTTCCGGCGGTAAGCTTGAAAAAACTCTGGAAAAAATGACTAACAGCACCATGAAAGGATTCATTCTCGGTGCGGCGGTTACTGCGGTGATTCAGTCCTCTTCGGCAACAACCGTTATGGTTGTCGGCTTTGTAAACTCGGGAATTATGAAGCTCCGTCAGGCAATCGGTATTATTATGGGTGCCAATGTCGGCACAACAATCACTTCTTGGATTCTCAGCCTTTCGGGTATTGAGGGCGACAGTTTGGTTATGCAGCTTTTAAAGCCGTCGTCTTTCTCTGCCGTGTTTGCTTTTGTAGGAATTATTCTTCTTATGTTCTGCAATTCGGAAAAGAAGAAGCATCTCGGCACAATTTGCCTCGGATTCGGTATTCTTATGGTTGGTATGGATCAGATGAGTGCGGCTGTTGAACCGCTTTCGGATGATCCGACATTCACAGGCTTCCTCACACTCTTTAATAATCCTGTATTCGGTATTCTTGCCGGCGCATTGCTGACCGCAATTATACAAAGCTCAAGCGCCTCTGTCGGTATTTTGCAGGCATTGTCCAAAACAGGCACAATCAGCTATTCAATGGCAATCCCGATTGTTATGGGACAGAATATAGGCACTTGCGTAACCGCACTTATTTCCTGTATCGGTGCAAAGAAAAACGCAAAGCGTGCCGCATTTGTACATCTTTATTTCAATATTATCGGCACACTCGTGATTTGTTCATTGTTCTACGGTTCTAACCTCTTTATCAACTACGGTTTCCTTAATGATATCGTAGGTCCCGAGAACATTGCGGTTATCCACACAGCATTCAATCTGCTTGCAACTGCAATTCTTCTTCCGTTCAACAAGTATCTTGAAAAGCTTGCCTGCCTTACAATCAAGGACAAGGACGAGGATTCGGATGTTCCGTTCCTCGATGAGCGTTTTCTCAACACTCCCTCTGTTGCAACAGAGCGTGCAAAGTCACTTGCTGAAAAAATGGCTCGTCTTTCTGAGGGTACGCTCCTCGGCGCACTTGAACTTGTTGACCATTATGACGAAAAGGTTGCGGAAACAATTCACGAAAACGAAGATATGATTGATTCCTACGAGGATGTTATTTCAACCTATCTTGTAAAGCTCAGTTCCAAACAGCCTTCGGCTGACGACAATAAAACTATTCAGCTCATTCTTCACACAATCGGTGATTTTGAGCGTATCAGCGATCATGCGGTAAGCATTGTAAAGGTTGCTCAGGAAATTCACGATAAGAACATTTCGTTCTCAAAAGAGGCGAAAGCAGGTCTTGCCGTTATGGTTGACGCACTTCGTGAAATTATCAACAACGCTACTGTTGCTTTTGTCGATAATGACCTTGCACTTGCCTCAAAGGTTGAACCGCTTGAACAGGTTATCGACCGTTTGCGTGACAAGCTTAAAGACGCCCATGTTAAGCGTCTTACTAACGGTACCTGTACAATCGAACTCGGTTTTGTATTCTCTGACCTTATCACAAATATTGAGAGAGTTTCCGACCATTGCTCAAACATTGCAATCGGTGTTATTGAAATCAACCGCAACGGCTACGACGCACACGAATATCTTCACGAACTCAAAAATTCCGATGATATTCAGTACAACGCAGATTACAAGGCTTACAAGCAGAAGTACACACTCCCAAAGGAAGCTCTGTCTGTACGAGAGGTTTCCGTAGGCGTTCCTGCAAACTAAACAAATCTTTTTATAAAATTAAGGGCTACAGAAAAACAAAAGGTTTTTCTGTAGCCCATTTTTTTTGCGTGTGAAAGATTTACCTGCGGATTTTTATGCGGTCAGCTTTCGCTTTCGTTAAATACGAAAAAATCCGAGAAGAATTGCAAAGTAATGGAACACACTTCCTGCAACCGTGAACAAGTGCCATATCGAGTGAAAATATTTTACCTTTTTAATTGCGTAAAATATAATCCCCACCGTGTAGAATATTCCGCCTATGATGAGGAAGATTCCCGAAATTGACGGCATATGTTCCATAAGCGGTTTTATTGCAAAGATTATTACCCAACCCATTCCTATGTAGCAGAATATTGACGGAATCCTTGCTTTTTCAAGGTTGATTGAGTTCATAACTATTCCGAAAATTGCCGATGCCCACACAATTCCGAACAAAATCCAGCCCGTCACACCGTTGAGGTAGTAAAGAGTAATCGGTGTGTATGTTCCTGCAATCAGCAGAAAAATTGTGTTGTGATCCATTATTCGGAAAAATTCTTTTACCTTTTCATTTGTAAAAGAATGATACAGAGTTGACATTGTGTAGAGTATGATGAGCGATGCACCGTAAATGCAAGAGCTGACAACACCCCACGCATTTGTGTGGATTGCTGCCGTAACGATAAGCACAACCGTTCCCGCAATCGACAGACCTGCACCGATTCCGTGTGATACAGAGTTGAAAATTTCTTCCCCGAGTGTATATTTTCTTTTGAACTTTGCCAAGATGAACCTCCAAAAAATAATCTGTACTAATATTATAAATCATTCCTACGCATATTCAAGATGATTCGTAATGCAAAATATTTCAATAGATTTTACATTTCATCAAAAATGGTTTCTGTTATCCAAATTTCGCAGATTTATTGCTTTGTAATTCAAACTTGTTGAATTTCTATAACATATTGACACAAGAATATTTTGTGTAGTATAATTTGCGTAATTTATTTGGCTATAGGAGGAGTGCTTATGCTCAGAATAGAACATTTAACTAAAAAATACGGCGACAAAAAGGCTGTTGACGATTTGTCACTTCATATTCAAAAAGGCGAGATTTACGGCTTTATCGGACACAACGGTGCAGGAAAGACAACAACAATCAAATCCTGCTGTGGAATTCTCAACTTTGACGAGGGCGAAATCTATGTTGACGGTGTGTCGGTAAAAGAAAAACCTCTCGAATGTAAGCGCAAAATTGCTTACATTCCCGACAATCCCGATTTGTATGAGTTTATGACAGGTATTAAGTACCTCAATTTTATTGCCGATATTTTCGGAATCAGCCAGTCTGACCGTCAGGCAAGAATCAGTAAATATGCTGAAATGTTTGAAATTAAAAATGCACTTGCTCAGACAATTGACGGCTATTCTCACGGTATGAAACAGAAACTTGCAATTGTTTCCGCACTCATACATAACCCCAAGCTTATCATTATGGATGAACCGTTTGTAGGTCTTGACCCAAAATCATCCCACCTTCTCAAAACTTTGATGAGAGAGATGTGCGATAACGGCGGTGCGATTTTCTTCTCAACCCATGTGCTTGAAGTTGCCGAAAAGCTTTGCGACAAGGTTGCTATCATCAAAAGCGGCAAACTTATCAAGTCGGGTACAATGGATGAGGTCAAGGGCGATGATTCGCTTGAAGATGTATTCCTTGAACTGGAGGAGAAAGATGCTTAAAACCTTAATTAAACTCCAATTTCAAAAGGCACTTGCACGGTACACCGCAAATTCGTCAAACAAGAAAAAGAACGGCAAAAAAAGTTCGTTTAACTCACCAGCTGTTTATCTTGCTCTTCTCGCTTTTGTCGGTGTTGTATTTGCATTTATGTTCTACAATATATTCAGAATGATGGCACCTATGCTTGCAACATCGGGATTCAGTTGGTTGTATTTTCTCTATGTTATGGGTGCGTCGTTTGTAATCAGCACAATAGGCTGTATTTTCCTTTCGCTCTCACAGCTTTATGAGGCAAAGGATAATGAACTTTTGCTTTCAATGCCTATTCCGCCTCGCAGTATTCTCTTTTGCAGAATGTTGCCACTGTATGCACAAAATTTTCTCTTTTGTGCACTTGTACAGGTCCCTGCTTTTGCGGCCTATGCAACAAATGTGTCTGTTTCGGCTTCGCTTGTAGTAAGTCAGATTGTGATTCTGCTTTTAGTTCCGCTTTTAAGCCTGAGCGTTTCGTGCATTCTCGGCTGGCTGATTGCATTTGTAACATCAAGGACAAGACATAAAAATGTTGTGACAATCGTATTTTCACTTGTTTTCTTTGCACTGTATTTTTACCTTTATTATCAGGCAGAGGACCTTGTAAAAACACTCGCTGCAAATTCAATTGGTATCGGTGCAAATATAATGGACAGTGCATATCCGCTTTATCTCACAGGACTTGGCGCATCTGGCGACTTGTTGCCGCTTTTTGGTGTTGCTGTCGTAATTATTGCGTTCTTTGCAGCTGTTTATGCGGTGCTTTCTCACAGTTTCATAAAGCTTGCAACAGCGAAAAAGGGTGCGAAGAAAGCCGTGTATAAAGAGAAAACTTTGAAAGTAAGCTCTGCATCAAAGGCGCTTTTACGCAAAGAAAGAATGATGTTCACAGGCAACGCAACCTATATGCTTAACAGCGGACTCAGTGCGTTAATTATGGTAGGCGGAACAATTTATGCGGTGTTCCAGTTCAATATGGTGAATACACTTCCGAGTGAATTTACCGACATTATTTCGGTATATCTTCCGCTGATAATTTCATTCGTTATTGCAGTTGGACCGATTTCTGCGGCATCAATTTCAATGGAGGCAAAGAACCTCTGGCTTATGCAGTCGCTTCCTGTATCACCGTTGCAGGTGCTTACACAAAAGCTGAAACTGCACTTTATTATAAACGGTGTTGTTTCACTTGTACCCTCGGTTGTTCTCTCAATAATGCTCGGAATGAAACCGGTTAATATTATTATCACAATTCTTATTCCGATAATTTTCTCGTTGTTCTCGGGTCTTCTCGGACTTATGTTTGACCTGAAAAAGCCAAAGCTTGACTGGAATACAACCGCTGAGGCAGTAAAACAGAGTGCAAGCGTTATGCTTTCATTGTTGATTTCAGTCCTTGCCGTGTGTGTGCCTGTTATTGTGTATTCGGTTCTTCTCAGCTTTGAAATCAAAATTTCGACAGAAATTTTCCTCGCCTGCACAGCATTTTATTTTATCCTCATCAGCCTTCCAATCTGGTATTGGATTAAGAATAAAGGTACAAAGGTTTTCGCAAATCTTTAAAACAGAATATCAAAATTAAGAATAAACCTCCGAAAATTTGCAGATAATATTTGCAGAATGTTTCGGAGGTAATTTTTATGAGTAATAATATGGACTTGGGTTATGAGATGTTTTGCTATCAGTGTGAGCAGACTGCGAACGGAAAGGGTTGCACACGGCTCGGTGTTTGCGGAAAAACTCCCGAAATTGCAAATCTTCAGGATTTACTTATCTTTCAGCTGAAGGGCATAAGCTGTTACGGCAAGGTGCTTATTGAAAAAGGTCAGCACATTGACAAGGACATTGTTCGCTTTGTGGAAAACTGCCTTTTTACAACGCTGACGAATGTAAACTTTGATGCCGATGTGCATGTGTCGCTTTTGCGTGAATCTCAGCAAATCAAGGAAAAACTTCGTGAAGTTGTGGGCGAAATCAAAAATCATACTCTGCACGCAACCTACAATCTTCCCGAAACAAAGTCGGAAATGCTCAAAGACGCACCGCTTGCGGGAATTATGTACGAAAAGTCGCTTGACCCCGACATCCGCTCTTTAAGACAGACAATTGTTTACGGCCTCAAAGGCATAAGCGCCTACGGTCATCAGGCTCGTGAACTCGGCTATTTCAGCGATCAGGTTGACGATTTTTACATCACTGCACTTGAGGCGACAACGGATGATTCGCTCACGGTTGAGGAGCTTATCAGAATGACGATGAGAACGGGTGAAAATGCTCTTGAAGTTATGAAAAAACTTGATGAAGCAAACACTGAAACCTACGGCAATCCATCACCGCACAAGGTTGATGTTCACATCAAAAAAGGTCCGTTTATTATTGTGTCGGGTCACGATTTGAAAGACCTTGAAATGCTCCTTGAACAGTCAAAGGGCAAGGGCATAAATGTTTATACTCACGGCGAAATGCTGCCGTGTCACGGCTATGACGGTTTAAAAAAATATCCGCATCTTATCGGCAATTTCGGCGGTGCATGGCAAGATCAGCAAAAGCAGTTTGACAATATCCCCGGTTGTATTCTTATGACGACAAACTGCCTTATGCGGCCGAGAGATTCGTACAAAGACAGAATTTACAGTACAAATGTTGTCGGCTGGGAGGGTGTTAAGCACATCGGCAAAAAGGAAAACGGCGACAAAGATTTCAGCGAAATTATTCAGCAGGCAATTGAACTCGGCGGTTTTAAAGAAGATGTTGAACCGCACGAAATTCTTGTTGGATTCGGTCATCACGCTACGCTTTCATATGCCGATAAAATTGTCGAGGCTGTCAAAAGCGGAAAAGTCAGACACTTTTTCCTTATCGGCGGTTGTGACGGTGCAAGACCGGGCAGAAATTACTACACTGAATTTGCCGAAAATGTTCCGAAAGACTGCATAATTATGACGCTTGCCTGCGGAAAATACCGCTTTAACAAGCTCGAATTCGGTGACATCGACGGCTTGCCGAGATTACTCGACATCGGTCAGTGCAACGATGTTTACTCCGCAATCTGCATTGCCGTAGCACTTGCCGATGCGTTTGATACAGATGTAAACGGCTTGCCGTTGTCGCTGATTGTTTCGTGGTATGAGCAAAAGGCGGTTGCCGATTTGCTGGCACTTTTAAGCCTCGGAATAAAGAATATCTACCTCGGCCCGACACTCCCTGCATTTTTAAGCCCGAATGTGTTGCAGTATTTGTCAGAAACATTCGGCTTGCGTCCAATCAGCAACGCAGAAGATGACCTGAAAACCTGCCTTAAACAGAATGTTTGATGATATACTGTAGCGGCGAACCTTGTTCGCCGCTACAAATTGTTTCCAACAATTGACCGTAAAAAATGGCTAACGGTTTGTCATACAACAAAAAACGGAGCAGACGAAATGCAGTCTGCTCCGTTTTTGAAAGAGATATTTATGAAAATATTACTGAGTCACTTTTTCTTCTGATTTTTTATTTTCCGTTTCCGATTCAAGTTCTTCTTCAATTTGTTTTATTTCATCGTCACGCCGTTTGCCCTTTGTAAAGTAGGAGAACGGGGCAGAAATCAGGATTGCTCCGTAGTATGTAATGAATCTCCACATAAGGATTGCCGGCTTGATTTTGCTTATTGCACCGATTTTGAAGAACGAACCGAAGTACATTGTGAAAGCAAGCTCCGCACCGCCCGATGCACCGGGGAGCGGGATAAGGTTTGCTGTAAACAGTACGAATGACTGAATACAGATTGAATCATAGAACGAAAGTGTCGGCTGACCTGCCGCTCTTGCAATCGGTGCCATACCGAACGCAATATAGATGAGATATGGGATTGAAAGAATTAAAATTACCTGAATGAATACAAGCACATAAATCACAACAAGCCGTTTTACGCTTGAAAAAAGCTGTTTGTTTGTGTCGTGAAACATATCAACTTCTTTGTGAAGTCTTTCAACCTTCTTTTCGGGATTTTTAATGAACTTGAACTTTTTCATAATCTTATAAATAAGATTGATGAGCTTGTTTGTAACCTTACGGCTGAACGAAACAAGCAGGAACAAAGCCGTCATTGCAAGCTGAACGGTAAATCCGAAAATAATGAAAAGCGTTGACCAGATGTTTGTAAAAGCATCGCTGAAATAGTTGAACCTTGTGATAACAGCAATAACGCTGACAGCGGTCATTACTATCTGATACACAATGAACTTTTGCGTCATACAAGCCGAACCGAAACCTACGCTTATGTTCTTTTTTGACATAAGGTAAAGCTGCATAGGCTGTCCGCCTGTGCTTGACGGTGTAATCGCACTGAAGAATACTCCGACAAATGCGACCTTCAAAGCCTCAATAAAACTGAAATTCTCATACTTTGACCGCACATATATCAGCGTGACAACAGCGTCAACAAGGATGTTCAAATCATAAATCAGCAAAGCCGCAAGGATAATCAGCATATTGCAGCCGTCAGGCTTTTTGAGCAAGTCGATCAGACCGTCCTCCGAAACAAAGAAGTAGATGATCAGATAAATCGAGATTGCCACAACAGCAAGATTAAATATCAGCTTTCCACTGATTCTGAATTTTTTCTTTTCCAAATAAATCTTCTCCTGTGTGTTAAAAGTTGTTATTCAATTGTAGCGGGCATCAAATGTCACATCTGTGGCATTTGTGCAGAATTATATATCCTAATCATACTTTTTTTTAATAAGAAAATCAACAACAAATTTGTAATAAATTGCCGCCTGAGAAAATAAATTTATAAATCCACGCTTTTTTATTTTATCGAATGTACTTATCTTAGCATTTGTTCATTTACATATAAAGAATTTAAAACTTGCACCCGAACTTTAGCTGTGATAAAATAATACAGTAATATGTGCGGAGGTGTTATTATGGATACTATGAGTGTGAACGGAAAAGCTTTTGCCGTCATTAAGCTTCTCGGAAAAGGCAAGGGCGGTTATTCCTACCTTGTTTCAGACGGAGAACACAATTATGTTTTAAAACAGATTCACCACGAGCCGTGTTCATACTATACCTTTGGTAACAAAATTCAAAGCGAGCTTAACGATTACGAACGGCTGAAAAATGCAGGGCTCAGACTGCCGAAGCTTATTGACTGCGATGTAAAAAACGAGAGGATTCTTAAAGATTACATTGACGGCAAAACCGCATATGAGCTTGTTTTGCAGAATGAGATGAAGCCCGAATACATTGAGCAGATTCGTGAAATGTGCAGACTGTTGAATCCAAAAGGAATTAACATAGATTATTTCCCGACAAATTTCATTTTAAACAACGGACTTTTGTGGTACATAGACTACGAATGTAACGATTATATGGAGGAGTGGAATTTTGAAAACTGGGGAATAAATTATTGGAGCAAAACGAAGGAATTTTGTGAATACCACGAAAACAATAAATAACGGAGTGAACTTATGGACTTTTTCAGTACAAATCTTTTTAACTGGTACGGACTTGCTTTTGCAATTGTTTTGCTTGTGCCCGACATCGTCTATATAAAAAGCAACAGAATAGACAGAACAATTTTTGATAACAGGGCTATGCTTTACATAGAAAGAATCGGAAAGTATTGCAGTATTTTCCTTATGGGAATCAACATCGGTGTGCTTGAGGGCGGTTTTACAAAGCCGATTATGGAAACCTTTTGGATAATCTCAACCTGTGTTCTGACGGTTGTTGCACTTATCCTGTGGCTTTTATGCTTTAACAGATTTTCAAAATTATGGGCATATCTTCTTACAGCCGTAACCGCAGTAATTTTCATAATGAGCGGACTTTTGCAGGTTAAGACTCTTTTGCTTACGGCAGGCGTGGTGTACCTTATCGGACAGCTTTATGTTACAAATAAGTATGTAAAATCAAAAATGCAATGATTGTGTAAAATATTGTAAAAAGATATTGCAATATTGTTTGTTTGGTATTATAATGACCTTTGGCTGACAAATATTTGTTTTTGACCGGAGGTGAAAAGATGAATGTTATTATGCTTTTAAAGCATAAAGATTCTTTAAAATATATTTATGAGGACAATACCCTAAGACAGGGACTTGAAAAAATGCGTGCTCACAGCTACACCGCTATCCCTGTTATAACCCGTGACGGAAAATATGTCGGCACGGTGAGTGAGGGTGACTTTTTGTGGCATATAATTGACAAAAAGACTTCGGGCGATATTGAAGAACAGGAAGAATTTCGTATCCGTGACATACTCCGTCACGACTTTAATCCGGCGGTTAAAATTTCGGTAGGTATGGACGAGCTTCTTGCACGGGCAATGAATCAGAACTTTATCCCCGTAACCGATGACCTCGGTACTTTTATCGGTATCGTAACCCGTCAGGATATCATCAGATATTTTGTCAATAAATAAGATACATAAAAACGGCGGATGCTGAAAATTGCATCCGCCGTTTTAGTTATGACAGAAACTGAATTTTTAATATACAGAAATCTACATATCAACTTCAGATTAATGTATTACAATCAAAGTACGGTGAGGAAAATGTACAATATTCTTTTGGTTGAGGACGATAAAAATATTCGTGAAATGCTTGTCGAATATTTTTCAAAAAGAGATAAAGAAAAATTTAATATCACCCTTGCGGAAAACGGCTTAAAGGGACTTGATAAGGCATATGAGAACAGCTATGACCTTTTGCTGCTTGATGTAATGCTTCCCGAAATGGACGGTTTTACGCTTTGCAAAGAGATCCGCAGATACAGCGATGTGCCGATTATGTTCATCACGGCAAGAACAAGCGAGGCTGATATGCTCAACGGCTACGCTCTCGGCTGTGACGATTACATTGTAAAGCCGATTGCTCTGCCTGTGTTTTACGAAAAGGTGAAAGCTCTCATCAAGCGTTCAAAAGGACTTGTGCGGCACAATTTGCTTACGGTGGGGAATGTTTCGCTCAATCCGAACAACGGTGTTGTTGTGTCCGACGGCGAAGAAGTAACCCTTACCGCAAAGGAATATGCTATTCTTAAAATTCTGTTAGAGAATAAAAACAGCGTTGTGTCCCGTGAAAAAATCATCACAGCCGTGTGGCACTATGACACGATGATTGATGAAAGAGTGCTTGACACGCATATCAAAAATATCCGAAAAGCATTGGGCGAAAATGCATCTGTTTTGAAAACGGTAATACGGCGAGGGTATAAGGCGGAGGATAAAAAATGAAATCAAGATATATCAAACGGCGAAAAAAGTTTCATTACATTATAATTTCCGTAACAATAATTGTGTGTCTGCTGGGAACGGTTTTTACCTCTCTTGCAATACTGAACAGCTCCAAAGACTTGCTTGTTGCCAATGCCGAAAATGAGCTTAAAATGAAGATGATTGATGTAGAACGCAACCTTGGCATAAATTTAACAGATTCTCAAGATGATAAAACAGATGCGGTGAATGTAGCTTATCCATACAATGACAAAGTAGGATTGCTGAATGAAAATGTTGATAAAAGCAATACATACTATCAGATTACTGATAACAAAAATATGACGATTACTACTGACAATGTTCTTACGGTGTATTATGATGACATCCGTGGTACTTTATCACATATCAGAAATTATATAAGTTTTGATGTGATTAGAAATTTGTTCAGTGATAATGAGTATAAAGAAATTTGCGGATATCTCAACACTCCTGCCGATAGTGACGGAAATTACTATCTTTTGATTTGTAAAAAGTTTTATGAAAGCGAAAAATACGGCTATGTTCCGTGTCAGCTTGAGGTTGTAAAGACCAACAAAGTGAATGATTGGTATGTTCAGGATGAAGTTGTTAAAACATATAGCTTTGACCTCAGCAAATATGATTATCTGACCATAGAAGAATTAAAGGTTACTCCGTTTGAAAATGACGAAATGTACCGCAATATAATAGATACAGATTTCTTTCTTGGAAAGGACAAACCTAAATATTCTCAAAAGGATGTAGAACAGATTCTTAAAGATAATGCTTTGCTTTATTATGATATTTACGAATCACCTGCTGTTGTAAATGACGGGATTTTTAAATGTTATTTATTGTGCAGTGATTACTATTACAACACAGAGAATCGCTTGATAAGTGATTCCAATGACAGTGACTATGTATATAAAGTTGTACAGGGGTCTTATTTGATTGTTTCTTTAAAAGAAATAGATTTACTCAATGATTGCCTATGGAAGTTTATAACGGTATTTGCCGTTGCGTTTACGATAATGGTGGTGGTGATTACGGTTGAAATTTTCTCGTGGAAAGATTTTAAAAGGCGAACTGCACAGGAGGAAACCCGTCTTGAAATGACAAATGCAATTGCGCACAATCTCAAAACCCCCTTGTTTGTCATAGGCGGTTTTGCGGAAAATCTTAAAAATGAGGAAGACACGGAAAAGAAACTTCATAACATTGAAATCATTCAGCAACAGACCGAGGAAATGGACATTCTTATTCACAGAATGCTCGATTTGTCACGATTCGATTCGCCGGCATTAAAGCTGAATTGCGAAGTTTTTGACTTTAAACCGTTTATTGAGAAAATTCTTGAAAATTATTATGTTCACACAGAACACGAAATTATTTTCATTTACAACTCAAAGGCAAAAATTAAGGCTGATCCTGCCATGCTTAAAACGGTGCTTGAAAATCTGATTGACAATGCCGAAAAATATTCCGATTACGGTTCGGATATCACAATTAATGTTTCGGATGATGTATTGTCAATCAGCAATCAATGCTCGTCATTTGACAGGGAAAATCTCTCAAAATTGTGGCAGCCTTATTTCAGAGCCGCAAAGGGAGATAATAAGAGCGGCAGCGGAATAGGACTTTCAATAGTAAAATCCGCCCTTGAAATGCATGGATTCAAATATAAAGCCGAATTTGAAAACGGGATTATAACATTTAAGTTCAGATTTACTTCACTCGATTGAGTTTTTCTGCCTAAAAAATCGGAACAGCCGTAAACCCAATCACGGCTGTTCCGATTTTTGTTATTTTGTTATGTATAAAATTCTATTTTTGTTTATAATACATCAGGCAATGGCAGTATCCCTCAAATTCGGGATCGGCAATTTTTGCCCTGAAATCCTCACACATACACAGTGTTGCAGGGCTTCTGATTAACATATACGGACAATAACCGCCCGTGCGTATAAGCTGTTTGCGAACTTCTTTTACAATTTCTTTGTCTGGATTAAGCAGAATTTTCAATTTAATCACCATATTTGTTGGGTAGATTTTATGCCGATTTTCGGGTATTCGGTAATCTTTTGATTCCGCCTACAATTATATCAGCAATGACAGAATTTTACAATAGAAAATTTGCAATAAATACAAATTTATTTGAATAATTATAATTAAATCTCAAATGCAACAATATACTATATAAAAAATTCATAAAAAACAGCAAGTGAAGAATTTTTGCGACAATTATTTGTTGAAACAGTTGATTTTTGCAAAAAAGTGTGCTACAATAGCGTTATGATTGTATATACATTTATCATACAATGATTTTTAGTTTTCAGGAGGAAAATTCTATGAAAAAGGTAATGTCCTTTGCAATCGTTTTGATGCTTGCATTTTCATGCGTGTTCACAGCGTTTGCACAGACAGACGACACAGCGACACCCGATGAGGCAAAAAAGGTAACAGAGCTTAAAATTACAAAGCTCCCCGACAAGCTTACATACACAGCAGTGGATGTGATTGATCCTGATATTGATTTATCAAAAATCGCAGACGAAAATGCAACAGAAGAAAGCCTAATCAAGTATTTCAGTCAGTTCAATTTTGAACTCAAGCTTGACCTCACAGGTATTGAAGTTGAGGCAGTTTACAGTGACGGTACAACCGAAAAGGTTGATGCTAAGGACTGCAAAGCTGAGCTTGCTGATCCGTTTAATTACGGCGAAGCAATTAAGGCATTGCTTGAATATGAGAAAAATATGCCTGATTTTACAGAAGATATGACCGAGGATGAGTTTGAAAAAATTGTTACTGAATTAAACTCAAAGCTTTACAGTATGATTTACAGAGAGTATACTGTAAATGTATCATATCAGGATGCACAGACAAGCTATAAGATTACATTTGAAAATATTAACGATGTGCCTCAGCTTGATGAGCGTTACGAGGTTGTTTCCGTAAAAGCACCCGAAAAGGTGAACTACACAAAGGCTGATACAGATTTCTTCTATGAGGCTGATATGCCTTATGACGGAAGTCCCGAAAGCAAGGAATACTACGATGAAACATATTTCTATCCCGAATTTAAAGGTCTTGAAGTTACTGTAAAGGATAAAATTACAGGCAAAACTTACACAAAGACTTTTGACGGCACAGAGGAAGATATGGTATATATAAGTTCTGTTTATGTTCGCCCCGATGACACAAAGACAAATCTTGAAGTTTATGTTATGGGTGATGTAAACGAATGGCTCAATCTTCCCGAAGATGAAGAGTATTCAACAGAGGTTACAGGTACATTCAAGGTTAATTACTATGCAAACGGAGTTCCTTCAACAAGTGATACTGCAACAAAGGATACAGTAACAAAATCTGCAACAGGCGGCAACGGTTCTGTTCAGACAGGCAACCCGATGACAGCCGTTTCGATTGCTCTTGTAATGCTCGTTGCAAGCGGTGCGATGCTCGTTTTCTACAGAAGAAAAATTGAAAAATAAATCAAATAATTGACACTCATTTTTCTTAATATTCAGACAACTGCCCCCGAATCTTTCAAAGGTTCGGGGGCAGTTATGTTCTGTAAAAAACGAAACGGCAACGGAAAAATTTATCCCGTTGCCGTTTAATACTTTTAATGAATTTCAATACTTAATCTTCACCGATAAGCTTTACGGTTGTTGCGGTGTGGTGAACCGCATCAAGATATTTTCCGAAAACATCGGCGGTTTTGATTTTTAAACTTGATGTGTTTACACACGGATGACAACCGACATATTCGCCCTTGAGAACATCTTCGTCAACAAGAAGTCTTACTCTGTTGTTCTTGTCATTCATCAGCCCCATAACGCTAACCGCACCCGGCTTTATGTCGAGAAATTCAAGCATAAATTCGGGAGATGCAAATGAAAGTCTTGCACTGCCGATTTGCTTTGAAAGCTCCTTTGTTTTAAAAGGCTTGTCACCCGGCATCATAAGAAGATAAAAGTCGGTTTTCTGCCTGTTGCAAAGGAACAGATTTTTGCAAATAAGCACATCAAGCACTGCGTCAATTTCGTTGCAAGCCTCCATTGTGTCAGCGTGTCCGTGGTCGGTTCGCTGATATTCAATTCCAAGGCTGTCGAGAAGGTCATATACTCTGATTTCACGGTCTTCTCTGCCTGTTAAGTCGGTTGGTCTGCCGTTGTAAAGTTCCATCTAAAAAACCTGCTTTCATAAGAGTTTGTGCCTGCAATCAATATATGCTGTCATCAATGCCCGATACGCTGTCTGAGTAATCAGAATCATCGTAATAGTAGTCATCATAATAATCGTCATATGTGATTATACTTGTTCCGTTATAATCATCGTTTTCCTTGACATACATATTTTTGTCGAGCATACCGAGATCCTGCAAAACCTCAATTGTCTTTGTAAAGCTTCTCGGAATAACATAGGATGCGGTTGTGTAAGCAGTGTCGGAATCTGCAGATTTGTAATAGGATGACAGATCTGAAATGTAAATATTGTAGGGTGCGCCTGTTGCAAGCTGTATTACACATACAACATCCGGAACGGATTCAACTAGTGTACTGTAATCTGAATAATCAGGGTCGGCTGAACCATAGAATGTGTTACTGTATCCGACAACTTTTTTGAATTCTTCATCACTGCAGTTGTCAATATCTTCAAGGAAAGCGTCTTTGATGCGTTTGTATGCCTCGCTGGGACCTGTGCGTGCAACCGACTGGCTGTCATCACCGTAATAGCCTGAAGCAATGCGGTTTACAACCAAGTCAGCGTGCTTTTTCTCCGTATCCTTGCGGTTAAATCCAAAAACTGCAAATTCACTTAAATCAGCGTATTCCGCCTTTGCAATAGGACTGTAGGTTTTGATATAACCCTTTGAATTTATTATATCCGTGTTGTCATCATCGTATATGGCATCCGTATCATAAAATGCGTTGAATCTGTTGTATGCCCTTGTTATAATGCGACCGTCATTGAGCTTGTATGCGTATCCGCAGTATGGCTGCGAAAGCTCTTTGCTAAAGAACAGAAAGTTGTCCGTAAACATTGAAACCCATGTGTTCTTGAACTTGTTCTGAATTGAATAGTTACGCTTGTTGATAAGATTTGAATGTGAGTTGGTGATAAAAGTGATTGTTTCCTTGTCGGTTACATCATCAGCCATATTTCTCAGGCTGCTGTTTGTAACCTTGTCCAAGTTTTGGAAGTTTGAACCTTTCTCAAAAAATCCCGCACTCTTAATATCCTTTACCTTTGGAACATAACTGTTGTAGCCGAATGAATCAAAACAGCAAAGTGCCACGCCTACGCAGCTCACAACAATCAATGCACCGAGAGGAATAGCTGTTTTTACAAGCTTTGAAAAACCTCTGTAGAGAATGAGATGAACGATTATGTAAACGGGAACGCTTGCAAGAATAAAGCCGAAAACGAATCCGCCAAATCCGCCGAGTACATTTACCGAGCCGAAAAGTACACCGAGGAACATACCTGCAAGGAATGAAACAAGCACCTTGATAATGTAGCAGGGAAGATGGAAGGCAAATGCCGACTGCGCTCTTTCAGCTTTTCTTTTTCTTGCAAGAAAAGCGGCAAGCACAAGGCATACTGCCGAGAAAATCAGCCAGTAAATAACATTTATTCCGTCATATGCCGCAAGCGGATTGAGTGCATTCATAATGATGCTGTCTTTAAAAATACCGACAAAAAATCCGTCAAAACAGCCTACAATAATTCCTTTAATGAATATTGCCGAAAGCGGATAAGCTATGCACACCGCAACAAACATAAGAACCGAGTTGAGCATTGTTCCGCAGCAAACTGCAATAAGACCGAAAAATGCGATTGATGCGAGTGTACCCAGACATATTTCGGGGAATAATTTTGTTAAGTCGGTGACAACCGAGTGTCCCGAACAAACCGATATAATGGAAATTACGCTGAGAAAGAAAATCGCAGGGATAATCGACATAAGGTAAGCCGATGCGGATTTTGTGATGAAAAGCGTTGCTCTTCCAATCGGCAATGAACCGTATAAATCCGCCTTGCGTTTGTTGTGCAGATACGAATAAATTCGCACTGTATAGATGATTGTAAATACTATCGAGATAAGATATATGAGTGATGCCGAGGTGTACTGGAAGAGTTCCATTTCACCGATACCGCTGTTTGTAATGCCTGCAAAACTCAGGCTTGAAAGCATCATTGAAAAAGTTGAATCGTTTCCGAGTACAACGCAGATTGTAAGGCATACCGTAATTACAACAGCCGAAATGATTGCGAACACAATGAGGAATGTATTGCAGGACTTGAGGTCGTTGAGAAAGAACGACAGCGCCTGTTTCAGTCTGTTTTTAAAGGATGTTTTCTGTGTCATAACCTGCAACCCCCATTTCACTTATAAAGATTTCTTCCAAAGTCATCGGAACGGCTGAAATATAAATCGGCTTGAGCTCCTGCAATTTAGGCATAAACTCTTCTTCTGTTCCTTTGATTGTAAGATTAAATATATTTCCGTTCTTCCACATATTTATAACATTGATTTCTTTGAAGAATGAATTATCGGGAACATCTGTGAACGCAATCTGAACCTTGCGAAGTCCGAGTTTGATTTCATCAATTTCCCTTTCAAGCAAAAGCTTGCCCTTGTGCATAAGACAAATTCTGTCACACAATTCTTCAAGTTCACGCAAATTGTGCGATGCAATGATAACGGTCATATCGTTTGCCGAAACATTGTCAATGATAATTTTTTTCACAAGTTTGCGTACAACAGGGTCGAGTCCATCAAAAATTTCATCAAGCAAAAGGTATCTCGGACAGGTTGAAAGTGCCAATATCAAAGCCGCTTGTCTTTGCATACCCTTTGACATATCAATTATCCTTGCATCGGGATCAATCGGGAAAATTGAACAGAAATTTTTGAAAGCATTTTCGTTCCAGTTTGGGTAAAGACTGCGGAAAAGGAACGCAGTGTTTTCAAGAGTTGCACTGTTTGAAAAATAGGGATAGTCGGGAATGAAAAAACATTCTTCCTTTACGGACGGATTGTCAAAAATGTTTTGTCCGTTAATTTTGACTTCGCCCTTATCGGCATCAAAAACACCCGCAATAATTCGCAAAAGAGTTGATTTTCCGCCGCCGTTGCTTCCTACAATTCCCAGAACAGAACCTCTGTTTATGTCAAGCGTGAAATCGTCAACGGCAGTTATTTTGCCGAATCTTTTTGTTATATTTCTAACTTCAATCATCCTCGCCGCCTCCTTCATATACAGAATTGATGATGTCAATGAGCTGTTCACGGGGAACACTGTACAGCTCTGCATTTTTTGCGGCATCACGGAATGTTTTGAGAGCCATTTCTTTGAAAGCTGTATTTTCCGTCAACTTGTCTGTCAAAAATGTTCCTCGTCCGACAGTTGAATAGATGTAGCCTTCTGTTTCAAGAACACGATATGCCTTTGCAACCGTGTTCGGGTTTACTCCGATTTCCTGAGCTACCGTTCGTACAGGCGGCAACCTGTCACCCGACTTGAACACACCTGCCGATGCAAGTTTGATTACATTGTTGCAAATCTGTTCATAAATCGGCACACGGCTTGTGAAATCAATTGTGAACATAGCCGTCCTCCTTTTTTATATGTGAAATTGTATAATATGGCTAATTCTACAGTTAAATTGTAACATTTAATTGTACCATTGTCAATGTACAATTTTAATTTAAAAGACAGTTTGAGAAATTTTTAAAAGAACTTAAAAAGAATAAAACAGCCAAAACCGTCAATAACTATTGTAAAGACAAAACCGATAAAAATTCAGATTCGGGGGTAATTCTTTGCAATACGGAAAAGTTGAAATCTGCGGAGTAAATACATCACAGCTTAAACTGCTCAAAGAAAGTGAAAAACGGGAATTGCTTAATACAATCAGAAACGGTTCTCCTGCCGAAAAGAAAAAAGCAAGGGATAAGATGATTAACGGTAATTTAAGGCTTGTCCTTTCTGTTATTCAGAGGTTTACAAACAGGGGAGAGAATCCCGATGATTTGTTTCAAGTGGGTGTTATCGGACTAATCAAGGCGATTGACAACTTTGACCCGACCCTTGATGTGCGGTTCAGTACCTACGGAGTGCCTATGATAATCGGTGAAATACGGCGATTTTTGCGTGATAACAACGCCGTCAGGGTTTCACGCTCAATGAGGGACACCGCCTACCGTGCAATGCAGATAAAAGAACAGCTCACCAACAAAAATAACCGTGAGCCGACTATTGAAGAAATTGCCAAAATTATGGAAATGCCGAAAGAACAGGTTGTGCTTGCACTTGAAGCGATTGTTGAACCGGTGTCGCTTTATGAGCCTGTATTTTCGGACGGAAACGATACAATATATGTTATGGATCAAATCGGCGACAAAAACGATGATTCCACTTGGCTTGAAGAAATAGCCGTAAAAGAGGCAATCTCAAACCTTTCCGACAGAGAAAAACGGATTCTTTCAATGAGATTTTTTCGTGGCAAAACTCAGATGGAAGTTGCGGCTGAAATCGGCATTTCACAGGCACAGGTCAGCCGTATTGAAAAAGGTGCTCTCGATACTATAAAGAAAAACATTTAGCCGTAAGTGCAAAACAGCTGTTCAGTCGGACGGCTGTTTTGTGTTTGCATAAATTCATGTGTAAAAAATCACAGGCAAATTTCGTAAAAAAAGACGAAAAAGCAGTTTTTACTTTACTTTCGTACTTTTGTGTGTTAAAATTTTAGTGTATGAAAACATATTGTTTGCAAAATTTACGGAAACAAAATTAAGGAGGAAACGGTTTTGAATTCAAAGCTGAAAAATGATTCTACCGACTATTTATTCAAGGCAATTCTTTCTCTTGAAAACGAGGAAGATTGCTATCGCTTTTTTGAAGATTTATGCACAAGTGCAGAGCTTAAAGCCATGTCACAGCGTCTTGTTGTTGCAAAAATGCTTACCGAAAAAAAAGTATATACCGAAATTGTTAAGGAAACAGGTGCGTCAACTGCAACTATCAGCCGAGTAAAAAGAGCATTGTTTGATAACGATACATATGGCTACACTCTTGTACTCGACAGGATTGAAAACGGAGAAAAAGAGTAATGCCGAGCTATTTGTCGTTTGCCAGATTTTATGACGGACTTATGCAGGACGCCTGCTATGAAAAACGCTGTGACTATATTTTGAAGCTTGCCGAAAGTTTCGGTCATGATATGGGCATAACGCTTGACCTTGCCTGCGGAACGGGAACTCTCACACGCCTTTTGAAAAAGCGTGGTGTGGATGTTTTCGGGATAGATTACAGTATGGAAATGCTCAGCGAGGCAATGCAGAGTGCTTCCGAAGAAGGTCTTGATATCCTGTTTTTAAGGCAGAAGATGCAGAGTATTGACTTGTATGGTACAATAAATACTTGCGTGTGTACACTCGACAGCATAAATCATCTGACTAAAATTGAAGATGTTGCAAAAACATTTGACCGTGTGGGTCTTTTTATGGACGATGACGGTCTGTTTATTTTTGATGTCAACACGGTGTACAAGCATAAAAATGTTCTTGCAGACAATACCTTTGTGTATGAAAACGACAGCGTTTTCTGCGTATGGCAAAACACCCCCGAGGATGATAACAAGGTGAAAATCGACCTTGATTTCTTTGAGGAAGAAAACGGTGTGTATTATCGTTCATCCGAAAGCTTTGCCGAAAGAGCATATACAGATGATGAAATCAGGAAAATGCTCACTGATGCAGGTTTTGAGGTGGAAGCTGTTTACGGCGACCTAACCGTTGAAAGTCCGAAAAAGGATGAGCAGAGAGTGATTTATGTTGCAAGAATGAAAAAATCACGCAACAAAGAGTTTAATGAATCGAAAGGATAACCGATATGGATAAAATAATTCGTTGTATTACATCTGACGGTGCGATTATGGCGGCTTGCGTTGATGCGTCCGACATAGTTTTTACCGCAAAGAAGATTCACCACCTTTCACGCAGTGCCACAGCCACACTCGGCAGACTTTTGTGTGCAACATCAATTATGGGCGATATGCTCAAACAGAAAGATGCGTCAGTCAACCTTCGTGTAATGGGTGACGGTGAACTCGGTCCCGTTATCGCAGTCGGCGACAGCAGCGGCAATGTAAAGGGATATGTCGGCAATGCAGACTGCCCGACGGAATATTACGAAAACGGCAAAATCAATGTTGCAAAAGCAGTCGGCAGAACAGGCATGCTAAATGTTATGCGTGACTACGGTTCAGGCGATCCGTACATAGGTCAGGTTGAGCTTGTCAGCGGTGAAATTGCCGAGGACATTGCAAACTACTACGCAACAAGCGAACAGATTCCTACAGTTTGTGCCTTGGGTGTGCTGATTGACAAAGAGGACGGCGAGGTTTTGCTTGCAGGCGGATTGCTTATTCAACTTCTTCCGGGTGCAGACGATACTGTTATCGACAAGCTTGAAAAGAATATTGCAGAGCTTGAACCCGTTACAACTATGCTTGCAAAGGGTATGAGTATTCTTGATATCTGCAAAACAGCCCTCAAAGGCTTTGAGGTTGAAGTGCTTGACGAAAACCCTGTTAAGTATGTTTGCGGTTGCTCAAAAGAAAAGCTTGAAAATTATTTTTGTACCCTCAGCGATGACGACATCCGTTCTATGGTCAATGAACAGGGCGTTGCCGTTGCAACCTGTCACTTCTGCAATAAGAAATATGTCTTTACAAAGGACGACCTTGAAAAGCTGATTGCAGAGAAAAACAACAAGGAATAAATAAACGGCACCTTGTCGCATCTGTCACAAAAAAATAAAATAAAAAAACCGTTAATTCCCATAGTAACTTCCACTGTGGAACTTACTTTGGGGATTAACTGAAAAAAGGAAAATTAAAAAAAATTCAAAAAAGTGTTGACATTTTAATCATAATGTAGTATTATGGTATCTGTCGCCGAGAGATAAACGAAATTCGACAGAACTTCGATACAGCGACAAAGGCATGTGGGAGCATAGCTCAGCTGGGAGAGCATCTGCCTTACAAGCAGAGG